>Ga0228536_1000023_pt1 | contig 403227 bp, 317 predicted proteins | sample SJ1Smetagenome_FD_168611 | JGI IMG/M metagenome (GOLD analysis project Ga0228536, IMG submission 168611) | Enriched culture of PCE-dechlorinating microbial communities from Ithaca, New York, USA - SJ1.S | ecosystem: Engineered > Modeled > Simulated communities (microbial... > Unclassified... | reverse complement strand
CTTTATCGAAGAAATAATCGGGAGAAAGCGTTTTATTAAAAAACATATCATCATTCGCGAGCAGGAAATGTTCGGACAGGCCGGGAATTTTATAGATGAAGTACTCGATAACACTTGAATTGAAACATGGCAAAGCCTCTTCCGGAAGTATTTCTGTATGATCAATGATGCGGATCTTGGGGTGGTCCCGTTGCAGCCACCCGGGATATTGATTGTCGGTAACGATATAGATCCGCCTGATCCAGGGAACATATTTTTCAACAGACCTTAATGAGTATTTCAATTCACCGTTATTGACATACCGTCCTTTGTTGTTGCCCTCCGAACAATCGGCCACTTTACCTGTAAATTGCCTCTTTTTCTCCAACCACTTAGGATCATCTCCATCCACCCATAGATACACCAAATCTATATCAAATGGCTGCATAATACTATCCATAATCTTGAATATATCGATACCCCAGAATTTGTTTAGGTAAAAATGCCTTTATGAAAATAAGAAGGGTAACTCTGACATTCTATATTTACCGGTAAGATATTCTCGTTTTAATGTGATCATCGCTTTGGCACACTATAAAACCAGATCCGGCCATATTGTCTCTTAAATTACAAACATAACCCTTTTTTAAGTCTTTAACAAATATAGATCGGGATGATTCCCTCGCACCACAAAAAACATCAATGATAATAATCTATCTGCAAATTATTCACAATTTACTTATAACGGGGAAAAGTTGCATATGCCGATTCTATTTCAGGCTTTATCGGCTAATTTCATAAATACGAATAAGACAAATATCGTAATCAGTGTTTAATATTTAATTTAACAATAATTTCTGAAATAATTTCGGGAGAGTGTATTGATATGTTTTTTCGATATGACAACAGTTTTTATCAAGGAGTAAATATATGAACATGGACAATAATTCACCTTAAATCAATTAGTGAAAGCATAAACAATCTTTTCTTCGTAAACCTCGTTGGGCTGTAAAATAATATTTGGGAAGTTGTGACGATTCGGAGCATCGGGATAATGTTGAGCTTCGAGGCACAGGCCTGAAAACGAAGTAAAAGGTCTCGAAATATAATCACCGGTATAAAACATGCATCCGGGCAAAGTGGTCAGAAGATTCATATAAATACCCGATACTGAACTGCTAAGCGTGGCAATTTTTTTCAAATGCCTCTGCGTGTCTTTTGCTATGAAATAAGCATTATACCCTTTTATAGTTTCGTTTTTCAACCTCATCATTTCACCGATAGTATTTTGACCCTTAAAACGGTATCCCGGATTTTCATCCATGCTCAAAATACGACCCGTTGGAGTGAAATCAACATTCATCTCCAAAAACACATCTGACTCAATTTTCAACTTATGAGTAAGCACATCGTCTTCGCCCGACAAATTAAAGTATGCGTGATTGGTCAAATTAAGCGGCGTTCTTTTATCGGTTTTCGCTCTGAAATAAATAATAACCTCGTTTTTATCCGACAGCGAATAGGATATCTCCAATTTCAAATTTCCAGGATATCCGCCCTCACCATCGAGGCTTTCTGTATAGAACACTGCTTCATTTTCCCTGATAGAGTAATCGAATAACTTCCTGTTCAACCCGGAAAAGCCGCCATGATTAGAGTGTAATTCATCATTTTTCTCCAAGTAGATTATGCAATCATCCATCCTGAACGAAGCATTCGATATGCGATTAGCCACACGCCCAATAGTGCTCCCCAAATAATAGGCATCTGACAAATAATCAGTTATTTTATCGTATCGTAATATAACGTTTTTGAAATTTTTGTTCCTGTCAGGTACTACGACGGAGACCAGGGAAGCTCCTAAATTCAACACGTCAATATAGGCTCCATGTAGATTCTTTAGCCTGAGCACAGTAAGTGATGTATTAGTGGGAAGCACTTCTATTTCCGCCATAAGATAACTGTTTATATTGCCTGTATTTTTAAAACGACACTTGTACGGCTTAAATTTATCATCGGATTAATACCAACCTTCATCAGGAAATCGCCACTATAAATTACAGTGGGATCTATGAATTCCCGTTGGTTCTCATAAAGGTTAATCTCAGTAATCTTATACTTTTTGGAAGGATCCAGGCCCTGCAGTTTAATGGGGCGAATAGTTGTTTCGGCTACATATCGCCAATTAGTCAGATAATTAAACACGACAGCTTCTGTCTTTGCATCATTGACAAACATCAATGAAGCAAAATCATTGTCATACGGATTCATCAATCGATATATATCACCGTGCCAAACTGTATGCTTGAACTGGTTGTAGTTAGCTACCGCATTCTTGCAAAAAGCCAGATCAGCCTCACTCAACTCATTAACCTTGATATCAAATCCGAGTTTTCCCATCGAAGCTACATCAACCTTGTATTTCAGCGGTTTATTGCTCCAATTGGTTACGTGATTGCACATGGTCATTGCAGGATAATAATAAGAGGAATTCCATTGAATAAAAACACGTTCCAGCGGATCGGTATTATCACTCGGCCAAAATTCAGTGAAAAAGCGGAATAGACTGAAATCTGTACGTCCGCCGCCTCCGGAACAAAGCATCATAGGTACCTTAGGATATTTTTGCCGGACACGTTTGAGCACCTTTTCCAACCCCCGGGTGTATTCAACATATAAATGTGATTGCGGAACATTTTTCTTTTCCAGGTATTTGGAGTGTCCGTTAAAAATGGGGGCATTACAATCCCATTTTATAAAAGCCAGCTCGGGATTTTCCGTAAAAAGATTATCCACTATGCCAAACACAAAGTCCTGTACTTCGGGATTGGTTAGATCCAGCACCAGTTGGCTACGAAAATATATCTCGGGACGATTATCCTGACGCAATACCCAATCGAGGTGTTTCTCATACAATTCACTTCTTGGGTTTATCATCTCCGGTTCAATCCAGATGCCAAACTTCACGCCTTGCTTTCCTGCTTCTTTCACGAGATACGGTATACCATCAGGGAGTTTTTTGTGATTAGGTTCCCAATCTCCCAATCCCGCCCTATCGTGATCACGCGGATATTTATTGGCAAACCAACCGTCATCAAGCAAGAACATATCTACTCCCAACTCATTTGCACCTTTAAAAAGGGCAACCAATTCTTCCTGATCAAAATCAAAATAAGTAGCTTCCCAATTGTTGAGCAATGTCAACCGGTCACCTTTCCCATCTATGAGAGTATGATTACGCATCCAATTTTGCATGTTCCGGCTGCCTTTTCCAACTCCTTCAAAAGAAACCGTATATACAAAACGAGGTGTTTCAAACGGAATATTGGGTTTCAGATGATAGACCGACTGATAAGGATTGATTCCCGCGACAACATGCAGGTTTTTATATACATCCGTTTCAAATTGAAGCGAAAAATTACCGTTCCAGGCAATCTGTCCCATCATTACAGTACCTGTTGTTTCTGTTGCTTTCCCATCTAACGATAACATAAAGTTGGGCGAGGTAAGTAAGTTTTCTCTTGTACCTAACCGACTTTCAATAGTATGCATCCCTTGTCGCAAGTGTGTTTCTACAGGTTGCATCTCCCTGGCCCACGATCCGTTGTAGCTGGTCAGATAATAGTCTTTGTTGTACAGGTACAGGTTTGCCGATGCGTACTTATTGAGAATTACCTCTCCCTTCTCCTCATGATAGATGGAGGTCCATTGTTCAATTATATCTTCCTCCTTCCAGGTTTTGTATAACAAATCCACAAAAAAAGGATAGACCGGATCTTTGAGGGTGATGGTAGTGAGAATGGCTCCATCAGCTGTTGCTGTGATGTTGTGACTTTTATAGAGCAGATCCAATGAGTTATTGCCGTCCACATGCACCACGGCAATTGCCGGCTCCGTGAAATTGTTATCAATTCCAGCAACGGTAAAGGCATTGTTGTTGGATGCTGCCCCTTGCGAATTCAGGAGAAAAACCTTTTCTGTTCCGGCATAGTCAGCACTGTTTTTCAACGATTTGCCCGTATAGACGATTTTGAGACGTTTATTATTGTCCGTTTGCAGGACAACAGCACTGTTTTGAGTCTCAATCGGAATCGTCACCTGTTGTGCCTGTAATGATAAGTTACAGAAGATAATAAGAGATAAAATAATATATTGAGTCTTCATCAAAAATGTATTAGTATGAAATTTTTTCAAGAATAATGATCTTGCTTGTATAGGATTTTGTCAGTGGATAAAGTATACCAATATTCATCAGGTCTGCACCCATAATTAATTGACTCCCATTGTCAATCCTATATAAGGCATCTTCTTGCAATCCCTTTAATTTAATATACTTATTTTGATAAGGATAAGCTGTACTTCCCTTCAGTTGATTATCCAATTGGTAGAAAAAAATAACTGCCCTATCTGTATTTTCCAATTTATCATTGTACTGTAAAATACTTCTATTACTCTTAAATGGTGATGAAATTCGATACAAATAACCATTATGGATAGTTTTCCGTATTTTTTTATATTCAGCAATCTTCGTTTTTGCTAATTCAATTTCATTGGCATCCCATTTTGTTATGTCATTTCCAATGCCAAGAACTCCACTCATCGCCACATCAAATCTAAAATCCATACTTGGCTTTACACCATGATTATCATAGTATCCAGTCCAACTTATCATTGTATTGGCAGGAAAAGCATTTAAGTAGCCATATTGAATAAATATTCTATCTACCGGGTCGATATTATCACTCACCCATGCAAAATCTGCCCATTTAAATATTCCCAAATCTACACGCCCTCCGCCGCTAGAACAGGTTTCGAACCAAACATCATGAAAATCAGATGTTAACCGGCCAATCAATTTATATAAATTATCAATATATCTAATACGAACCTCCCGTTGTTCTTCTACATTTGCACCCGGCCAGCCTGGTTCACTTAAAGACTTGTTCATGTCCCATTTCAAGTATTTTATATTGTGATTCTTAAGTAGATTATATAGCTCACTGTAAAGGTAGTCACAAACATCTTCCCTTGCCAAATTAAGCATTAATTGATTACGCCCTTCTGTTCTGGACCTATTCTCAAAATACAATACCCAATCAGGATGTTTCCTGTACAAATCACTATCTCGGTTTACCATCTCAGGTTCAACCCATATTCCAAAATCTAAACCCAAGTCATTAATTTTTTTAATTAAAGGTGTTAAACCATTAGGAAATTTATAAATATCCACTGTCCAATCTCCTAAACCGGCTTTATCGTTTACCCTGCCTTTGAACCAACCATCATCAATAACAAACATTTCTACTCCGATTTTCTTTGCGACTTTGGCTAATTCCAACTGTTGTGTTTCATTAATATTAAATTCTGTAGCATACCAACTATTATAAATTACAGGACGTTCAACTTTACTTCTCTGCTGAGGAATAATCAAATCTCTTGTATAATTTGAATACCTTCTGGCAACTTCATCACTCCCGTTTTGGGTATAACCAAATGAAAGAACAGGCGTCTTAAATGTTTCATTGTTTCTTAAATTCCACTCTGTATCCCAGAAATTTATCCCGGATGTTATTTGAACTCTATCATCATATGTGCTTTCAAGGTCAGTTTTCCAATTCCCGCTATAATGCAATTGTCCATACCATACGTCCCCTTTATCTTCACAAATCTCTCCTTGTGGGCGAACAGCAAAATATGATGAACCATAAGTTTTAAAGTCTCTACTCATGAAAGATTTAACTCCTTGAGTAAGTAAAGTTGTTTCAGGTTGAAAATCATGCCAATGTATTCCCTGCATATGTGTCACTTCATAAGCGCCTTGTGGAAGCCATAAGGAAGCAGACATAGCATTTTCAATTTTTATCAGCTCTTTTCCTGTATTCTTTAGTTCAAGATGTTTTTCAATTATGTCATACTCCGGAAGGATACGATAAATTATATTTACCAATAAACCATAATATTTATCTTTATTGGTTATTGTCAGGACATCAAACCCGTCGTAAGAAGTAATTTTATATGACACGTATTCTAAGTCCAAGTCTCTTGTCCCATCAGAGAAAACTACTTCTAAAATTGGGGATTTATTTGGAAATCTACCTCTAACGGGAATTTCATCCCTCCATTCAAAATAAATATGAGGTAAATCATGACTTTTTATTTTGCTGCCATAATAACCTGTTTGTAATCTACCATCCTGTATACGAATTATATATGTAATATTGTCAGTATCCAATTTGAAAATACTGTCATTAATTATCTTTATCTGGCTAAAAGACAAAGAGACGTTAAATAATAAGCAAAGAATTATTACATTTCGAAATAATTTACTTCTCATGATTAATTGGTTTTATTGTTTAGAATTCTCAATTTCAAACATTGTGTAAAAATACTTGAATATTTTTAGTTAATTGCTTTTACTTACAAATTCAATTAAGTTGATTCAATGAGCAAACAAATAGAAGACAAGAAGTAACTACCCCTCTTGTCTTCTAAATTTTCAGCGATTACAGATGCTTTTGCATTACCATCCGGGATTTTGTGTCAAATTTTCATTAATATCAATTTGGGATTGCGGAACAGGCCAAAACTCATGTTTGTTGCTTTTAATGTTACCCACAACTTGTGGATTCCATTCAGGTGTGCGGCTTGCATAAACGCCCCATCTTACTAAATCAAATTTACGATCTCCTTCAAAACAAAGTTCCCATGCTCTTTCAAGCATTAAGTGTTCACGAAATTCAGCTTGATTTAATTGAGACAGGTCATTCAACCCCGCTCTTCGCCTCACTTGATTGATATACTCATACTTCCTGTTATCATTTAACTCATTTAATACTTCAGCATACATAAGAAGCACATCAGCATAACGAATAATTGAATGATCTAAGCCTGTACGTTGTGAATTATTATTAGGTGTTTTTTCCCTGAATTTTTTCACATGAGGACGATAAAATTCTATATGTATAGGTTTTCCCTTCTCGTCCTTTTTTACCAATGCATCATATTCTTCGGGTATTTCCGCAGTTGATGACCAATAAGTATATTTAAATCGCTTGTCCTTAACTTTATCATAACTATTGTAGAATCTATCTGTAGGTAAACCATTGCTCCATCCGCCTCCATAAGTCAATCCTAAGCCAGATGCATAATAAAGTTCAAGGGGAGCGAAGTTTGTATGAAAATCGTTACCCTGGCCAAAAGTTCCACGAGTAAAATTAATAACCCAAACGCCTTCGTCACCTGGAGCTAGCTGATCATCAAACATGTTTGCATAATCTTCAAATAAAGCATAATGACTCCCAAATAATTTTTTATCAACAAAGTTTTCAAGAAGTGCTTTAGCATTCTGCAGCTTGTCTTTTTGATTCAAAGGATATCCGGACATTGTTAAATAAACTTTAGCTAACAATGCAGCAGCTGAACCACTGGTTATTCTTCCTTTATCACTAACATCATTCCATTTTGAAGGCAGAACATTCATAGCAAATTCGAGGTCTTGTATAATTGCCTTATAGACTTCCTCGGGAGTTGCCCTTTTAACAGTTTTAAGAAATTCTAAATCTGTGGATGCTTCCAAAATTAATGGCACACCATTATATACACGTACGGCATCAAAATATAATAATGCTCTTAAAGCCCGTGCCTGACCTTCAACTAACCTTTTCTCTTCATCACTAATAGGCACATTCGGTAACGCTTTCAACAAATTATTAGCGTCTTTCATGTGGTTATATGTATATTGCCAAAAGTCATTGGGTATTGTAGATGAAGAATTAAAAGTAGACGGCAGGCGTGCAATTTCATTATGATGGGCCCAACTGGATTTTTCAGTAATCTCGCATATATCAGTTCCCCATTCAAACCAATGCGGCGCAGCCCAATTCGAAGAATAACGGTCCTGTGGTGCTCTATAAACAGCATTCAAGCCAGCTTCAATATCTTCTCTTGTCTTGTAAAAGTTGTCAGGAGCTAGAAAAGATTTCGGATTTTCTGTTAAGAAATCTGAACAAGAAGCCAAAAAAACTATTAATAATAGGGTAATTGCTTTGCTTTTCATATCTGTGTGGTTTAAAACTGTAATTGTAATCCTATTGTATAAGTTGTTGTAATTGGATAAGAACTTTGCCTTGAATTATTCCAAATGTCTCCATCCTCAGGATCCATCCCCGTGTATTTTGTAAAAGTAAATGGATTTGTTACTCCCATATAGATTCTGGCAGAGCTTAGATTATATCGTTGAGAAATATTATTCGGCAAATTATAACCAAGGGTGATGTTTTTAATTTTTAAGAAACTAGCATCTTCCAAGAACTCACTGGTCTCTGTACTAAGTCTGTTTTTTCCGGAAGCAGATGCTCTGGGATACTTGTTACTCGGATTTGTAGGTGTCCAACGATCCAACATTTCTATTCGATTGTTATCGACAGCAGCCCCCAATAACAAGATATAATTGTTCCCATTATAAACATCGCGCCCTTGTTGAAATGTTGCAAATACATTTAGATCAAAAGATTTATATACAAATTCATTATTTAACGAACCATAGAAATTGGGATAATATGAACCGATAAAGTCTCTGTCTTCATTATTTATCACACCATCATCATTTAAGTCTTTGTATTTCACATCTCCGGGTACTGATCCGTACCTCGCTGCTTCATCTTTCTCATTTGTCTGCCATATACCAATTGCTTCAATTAAATATCTGTTACCTATTCCCAAGGGCTTTCCAACCCAATGAGTCGTTCCAATTCTATCAGAACCATCACCTAATGAAGTCAACTTGTTTCGATTCGAAGCAAAGAGCAACGATGTCCTCCATGTTAATGGTCCATTTAAGTTTACAGACCTTACTTCAATTTCAAAGCCTTTATTTTGTAAATTGCCCATATTAACATATGTGTTTGGAAAACCAGCAACAGCAGGTATGTTGATTGCTCTAATTAAATCTTTAGTGTTTTTGTAATAATAATCCATCACAAAATTTAATCTGCTATTGAAAAAAGAAACATCCAAACCAACATTTGTTTGCTGCGTTGATTCCCATTTAAGATTTGGTGAAGGCATATTGGATTCATAGTAGCCCGCTACTTCATTATTATTAAAATTGTATGGAGCATATCCTAATCTGGGTAGTGTTTGGTAAGGCGATATAGCATCTGCATTTCCGGTAAGGCCATGACTTATTCTAAATTTGAAATCTGAGAATAAATTCAAATCCTGAATAAACTCTTCTTCAGATAATCTCCATGCAAAAGCTCCACTTGGGAAAAAACCATATTTATTATCTTTTCCAAATCTTGAGGAACCGTCGATCCTCATATTTGCAGTAAAAATATATCTATCGTGTAAAGTGTATATTGTTCTACCAATATAAGATAACATACTCCAATCTGTTAAACCAGATGAAGGTTTTCTGGCAGCAGCTGAACCAGCTCCCAAATTATAAGACTCATATACATCACTAGCGAATCCGGAAGCAGAAGCGCTAACAGATTCCCATCGATTATTCTGGGCCGAGAACGCTAAAACAGCATCAATATGATTATCTTTATTCAAATACTTATTAAAAGACAAAGATGTTTCACTAATCCAGTTGTAATTAACTGAAGATGTTATTGAAGCATAACCATCACTAACACGACCGTTTACTTCATCTTGTCCACTAATTAACCTTGGATTATAGAAATTATTTCTATAATTATCAATTTCTCCGGATATCTGAGTCCTGAATTTAAAATCACTATTCAATTTAATATCAAGCGCTAATGAAGAATTGATTAAAGGCTCAATTGATGAAATCTTCGGGAGGTCAGAGAATGCCGCAGGGTTAGCTCTTGGTGTACCTAATGCATTTTGAATCATTGCATAGTAATTTCCATTTTCATCTTTTACAGGGGCCATTGGGTTTCCAACAACAGCAGGGAAAAGTACGTTAGTCGCATTAGACCCTTTTTTAGACATGATACTTATGTTATTATATGAACTAAGTGTTACATGATTTCCGAAATCCTGTGATACATTTAAACGAAGTGTCCCACGCGTAAAGTTTGAATTATTTACAATTCCTTGTTCGTTAAAAAAACCTGCACCTAAGTGAACCCGGGTATTTTTGGTTCCCGCTCTGAACGAAACCTGATAACTCTGCACCATCCTATACTGTTTTGTGACTTCATTCCACCAATTGGTACTTCTACCACTCTCAAGCATTTCTTTTTCAGTTTCAAGAAACGCATTTGAAGGGATAGGAATTCCATCCATTTCATAGGATTCACGGCGTAGGGTCGCAAATTGTTCAGCATTCATTGTTTCTATCGGATTATTAAAATACTTAAACCCATTATATATATCAACCTCAAGCACAGGCTTACCTTCTTTACCCATTTTAGTAGTGACCAAGACGACGCCATTAGCTGCTCGGGCTCCATAGATGGCTGTTGAAGAAGCATCTTTTAAGATACTGATCGTCTCTATATCATTCGGATTTATTGACTGAATACCGCCACCCGAGGCAATTGGGAAACCATCAACAATGAATAGAGGAGTTCCTCCGGAGAAAGAATTACTACCTCTAATATTTAACGAAACATCACCACCTGGTGATCTGTCTCCTTGAAGTGAATACAAACCAGATGCGTTACCCTGAAGTGCTTGCGAAAGATTTGCGGCAGGAAGTTTCTTTAGATCTTTTGAAGAAACAGTTGATAATGCTCCAGAAACGTTACTTTTTTTAACAGTCCCATATCCAATAACAACTAACTCATCAATTAGAGTTGAATCTTCAATAAGAATTATATCAATTGTTTTTTTATTTCCGACTGGAATTCTTTGATTCTGCATTCCAACATATTGAAACACTAACACATCTGTATCGGAAGCATTCAACGAATAATTCCCGTTTATATCAGTTACTACACCAAGAGCAGTACCTTCAATCATAATTGAAACCCCAATTAATGGTTCACCATTTTCATCGGTAACTTTGCCACTCACAGTAATCTGCTGTTCTTCTGACAATACAATTCCATTATTAGTTATTTCAGCAATAATTGGATTAACTTGAAGGAAAATTATGAAAATAATTAAAAACACCTTCATCTTTTCCACTTTAAATAGCTCACGTAGAGTTGAATAATAATCGCTTATCCTCATAGCATTAATATAGATATTTATTATTTATTTAATATTTCTTGATGATTTACATCAAGTTTTTTTACATTCTCCATAAATTTTTCTGCAAGCTCGAGATTACCAATTCCCATGTAACCAAGCGCCATCACATGGTAGCAATGTATTTTATTCCGTTTGTTAAGATCCTCCTCCCAGATAGCCAGATCGGGGAGCGAAACGGCAAAATAGTCTATCTTGCAGTCATCATTCAAGTGTTTTTCTCCATGTGCAATTAATTTTTTAAAACGTTCTTGCGCTTTCTCCTCAAAGCCCAGTGCTCTCCATGCCAATCCCTGATAATAGATCTTTTCGGGGTTCTCATCATTGTAGTAGAATGCCTGCTTCGGCTCTTCGGAGCCTTTGGTCGCTTTTGTAAACCACTTTACCGCATTGGCCTCATCGTTCATACCCCGGTAACAGACACCCTTGAAATAATCCACATCATTCTCGTTCACCGTGCTTAACTTACCCTCACCCAAGTTGTGAGGGTATTCATCCGTTTCTTTCAGGTACTGCAATGCCAGTGTGAAATCTTGTGATTCTATGGCTCTTTTTGCCAACTGCAGCCTGCAATAAGTATACTGAAATGTAACCTTCCCTTCACCGCCTTCCCACGGATGGAATTTTCGTGAAGCGCACAACTCTCTCGCTGTTTCGTAACGGCCCAGTTGATTGTACAAGGCAATGCGCTCCACAAACAGATCGTCACGCTCTCCCACCAAATCCATATGTGCTTCCAAAAAGGCGAGTCGTTCCGCAGGCGGATAATTGAGTTTTTTATAAAGCTGGTCCAGTTCCATAAAAATACGGGAGTCGGTCTCATCCAGCTTGAATGCCCTCTCAAGAAGCTGCAACGCCTCACTCTGCCTGTTCGCCTTATTGTAGTAGGCCAGCGACAGATTCCGCAATACCGTAGGGAACTCTCCGTTGAGTGCGGACGATTTTTCCCAGCACCCTATGGCTTCAGCATACTGACGTTTTGCATACCAGAAATTTCCCAAATAGTAAAGCGCCTTTGAATCTCCAGGGTGCACAGCAAGGACATGCCGAAGAATAAGCACTTCCTCCAGCCGGTTGGGAAAACATCTGTCGGGCGACAGAGCGAAAGCCCGGTGATACCAGTTCTCCGCATCCTCTTCTTTGCCGCTCTTCGAAAAAAAATACCCCAAAGCGTAGTGAATCATCGGATAGCCGCCGGCTCCTGTTGCCATTGACCACCGTAACAGCTCAATCGCCTCTTCATACAGGCCGGCCGCGGAAAAATCGAGGGCATACTCCAGATAGCTGTGTGGATTTTCCCGCAGTAGCTCCATCATTGCCCTTTTCACATCCTCATCCTTCGTAATAAGAAACTTCTCGAACAGACACCCCATGTTAAATCTGTCGATCTCCAGTGATGCTGCTATCCACTTAAGGGCCGCCTCGCTGTTTCCTTTTTTGCGTAACAACGATGCTTTCAGCTGACGCGCCTTGTGGTTGTGCCAGTTTCTGATCAGGCTCTCCTCCACGTGTTCAAGAGCTGCCTGCCACTCGCCGCGTGAGCAATCGATCTGGGCGATAGAGAGATAGGCAGGATCTTTCCATGCTGCATTCCAAGCCGACTTAAAAAATGCACTATAAGCTTCGTTTAATTTCGATTGTAATTTCAAACAACACCCTAAATTATAGTACGGTTCACCGTCATAAGGGTTCGGATTTCTTTTGGTCAGTGTTTCTATTGCCTTCTCAAAACAGGGCTGTGCCTGTTGAAATTGCCCTCTTCTCATCAAAAGAAGTCCAAGAGCATTGTTGCAACGCACATCACCGGGATCGCGGGAAAGCGCCTCCCTGTAATAGTCGATAGGATTGAATGTGGCATGCCGGTACTGCTCCAGATGAAGGCCGGTAAGGTAAAGCTGCTCGATAAGAGTGATTGCTTTCGGATCATCAGCAGCTTCAGCAGCAGGAGGAATTGCATTCTCCTGTTGCTCCGGGATACTACATTTCAGGAGCTCCCTGCCACCCTCTGCTGCAATTACCAGTACAAGCTTCTCCCTGTCTATACTATTCAGGCTGACCGTTCTCTCAAAAGGATCTTCCGGAGCGAGTTCTGTTTTTTCGCTCCACAAAATACTGTCTGAGCTGTTCTCCAACGAGATCACAACCTCCTGCATCTTTGATGTGGCGTATATGGCCAAGGTGACCGAATCCTCATCAGCCTCAAAATTGGCAATAAGATCCTTGGTGGCATTTTTTACGTTTCCAACCGCCACATAGGGCATAAAATACTGCTCCCAGGCTTTTTCCTCGTAGGGCTGCAACCAGGCAAAATCAGGCTGGTTGTCGGTGTACACCCCCGTCATCAATTCGATGTAGGGACCGTCTTCATCGGTCAGGTTTCGCTCCCAGGCCTTCCCGAAATCGCCATTCCCCCAAGTCCATTGTTTTTTCCCGGGTGAAATATGGTGGTTCGCCACATGCAGCAACCCCGTTCCGGTCTGTTCGTTGTAGCCTCCCACAAAATCATACTCCGACTGTATCGCCATATAAGAGGTGGGCACCGGGATATTGGCATATCTCGATATATCCACACCCTCGGAATAATCTTGTTTGTAATAGGTTCCGGTCGCTATCGGAAATGAGGATACATCACGCTTTCCATGGTCAAAAACAGCATGGACATCAGGCGGGAAAATCGATTTGTAGGCATCGTCGACCGCCACCGCCGGATTGGCCCACCAGAGGAAAGTCTGGGGGAAAGGTGTCCTGTTATATACCTTTGCCTTAATCTCGATATAGGCCTTGTCGGGATAAAGCGTGACGCCATGCATTCCTTTCAAACGGAACATGCGTTCCACCTCGTTGCACCATACAGTGATGCTCCCGTCACCGTGCTCTTCCATCATGAACTCAGCAGGATAAAAGGTACTGGGACGGTGATGTTGTGGCCAGTTGAACTCTATCCCACCGGAAATCCAGGGGCCGGTAAGTCCCACCAAGGCAGGTTTGATCACCTGGTTATAATAAAAAATATGGGAACCTCGTATTTTATCATAAGCCATCTGAATACGTCCTCCTAACTCCGGGAGAATCATCACTTTCAAATATTGGTTTTCGATAAAAACAGCTTTGTATATTTTTTCCTTCCTCTCGTCGGATATTTTTTCAATGACAGGGTATGGGTATACCACTCCGGAGCTTCCCTGATAGACTCGTTTTTCCAGAAAAACGGGATTTTTTTCCTCTTCTCCCACTGCATACGTTGGAAGCAGGATTTCTTCCTTCCATGCTCTAACAACTCCCGTTTCGTTTACAGTTGAACGGATTAAATACTCTGTTATTTCTTCCATGAATCTTTAATCAATTAATTATTATTCTAAAATTTCTTTTTCTATTTGTTCCAAGGTCTTTCCTTTAGTTTCAGGCAGATTCACCCTAATAAATATAAATCCAGCCAGGCAGATTAGTCCGTAAAGCCAGAAAGTTCCGTAAGAACCAAGTAATTTATTCAACAATGGAAAGGTATAAGTAAGAACAAAGCAGGCAGCCCACAATGCAAATGTGGAAACCGCCATGGCCAACCCTCTGATTTTAGTTGGAAATATTTCAGCAATAACCACCCAGGTTACCGGAGCCAAAGTCATGGCGTAGGTGGCAATCGCCAAAACAACAAGCAATAACATCGCTATGCCTTCTATCCGGAAAAAGTATCCGCCACCCAGCAAAAGATAAATAAATGTCAATCCTATTGTCCCAAATAGCATCAGCGAGCGTCTGCCTAATTTGTCCACAGTGTACATACCAACAAATGTAAATACGACATTCACAATACCGGTAATCACAATATTAAACAGCATATCGGAAACACTGTATCCGGCAGCGGAGAATATCTCCTGCGCATAATTAAAAATAACGTTAATGCCGCACCATTGCTGCAACACGGCTATGACAATTCCTATGATAACTATCTTGGCAAGTTTGCCCTTAAACAAATACCCAAAAGTAATACGCTCTGTAGTTAATGATAATGTTATTTTTATCTCATCGAGTTGGTTTTGTGCAAAACTACGGTCTTTCATTCGCGCAAATACACTAAGAGCTTTTTCGTATTTTCGTTTTGAAGCAAGCCAGCGAGGACTCTCCGGAATAAAGAAGATTAATACAAAAAACAATATGGCAGGAACGGTTTCAGCCCAAAACATCCAACGCCACCCCATTTGGCCATTCCATGAACTTAGAATACTTTCCCCCGGAACAACAGGATGTGCGATCAACCAGTTAGTTATTTGTGCGGACAAAATACCCAATACTACCGCCAGCTGGTAAAAAGTGACAAATCTACCTCTTATCGAAGGAGGAGAGATTTCTGAAATATACATCGGCGAAATGTTAGAGGCAAGCCCTATCCCTATACCACCAAATATCCGGTAAAAAATAAACCAGTTCAACGTATTCACAGTGCCTGTACCAATTGCCGATACCGTAAAAATTAATGCGGCAACGAAGAACATGTTTTTTCGCCCGTATTTATCTGTCAAACCACCGGAAACGGCCACTCCAATCAGGCAGCCTAAAATAGCACTCGCCATTACCCAGCCTTGGAGCCAGGGTATATTGTCAATCGAGAAATAAATTTCATAAAAAGCCTTAGCGCCTCCTATCACTACCCAATCGTACCCAAAAAGGAAACCACCCATTGCCGCGACCAGAGCAATAAGTATTAAATAGCGGTTGTTTATTGTTTGTTGTCCTTTGATCATTCTCAATGTTATATTGTGCAAAATTAAATCAACAATATTTAATTAAAATGTAGTTTCTTGTGTATTTAATGTAAAATATTACTATTTTTGATGAAATACTTATTTAATTTCAATTAAATACAAATTAAAATGTAAAATATCATTCCAAAGATGTAAAAAAACATGATAGAGAAAATTGCAGAAGGATTTAAAGGAGAAAAAGCCATTATATTACCCTATAATATAAGATCGTATCAGGCATTAAACAACGTTACACGACAATTATACGTCACTCATATCGGTTATTATCCCCGGGCCAAATACCATTTTAGAGAACGAAAATCAGGGGCAAATCAATATATTTTCATTTTCTGCGAAGAGGGGAAAGGATGGATTGTACACAATGGAGAACGATTTAACTTGTCCAGGAACCAGGCATTTATTATACCGCAAAATGAATCGCACTCTTATGGAGCGGACAATGCTAATCCGTGGAGTATATACTGGATACATCTTTTAGGAGAACGAATGGATATTTTTTCTTCAATAATAGGAAAAATAATCGATACACGTGATTCCGACAGCAGCAGATATGGTGACCGGTTCTTGCTGTTTGAAGAAATATTTCAAAATCTGGAAATGGGTTATAGCCCCGAGAACCTGGAATATACAAGCTTCTGTTTAATGCATTTCCTGGCATCTGTTAAATATTTATCCCAATTCAGAGAAATCAAAAGTGTAAAGGAAATAGATGCCGTACAAAAAAGTATTTTATATATGAAAGAGAATTTGGAAAATAAAATTACGCTTAATGATATCGCACAACATGTTGGTTATTCGCCGTCACATTTTGGCAATCTTTTTGTGGAGGAAACATCATATTCTCCCATTGATTATTACAACCAACTCAAAATTCAACGCGCATGTTCGTATTTACAATTCTCCGATTTAAAAATTAAAGAAATTGCTTTTCGCTTAGGCTATTTTGATCCCTTTCACTTTTCAAAAGCATTTAAAAAAGAAATGGATATTACACCGAAAGAATATAGAAGGAAGTATAAATAATTTTCATTCTCTTTTTTTCATCAATCAGCTTTTGAAACTGCCGCCAATCATAAAAATGAAAGACCCTCTCGTCGCTCATGGCAACAAATATTCCTTCCGTAAAAGGTTCTCCGAAGTTAATGGCAGAAACACCGGAGCTGTCGCTTTGCATCGCACTGACCGGAATTTCGGCAATCAGGGGATATGTATTTCGTCTTGTCCTAAAAAACATCCCCCTCATAGCCAACTACTATAGGGGGGATGATTGCTTTGTTCTTTGATAGTTTTGTAGCCCGGCCGGGAATCGAACCCGGATCTAAAGTTTAGGAAACTTCTATTCTATCCATTGAACTACCGCGCCAAATACACTGCAAAAGTAATGTTTTTTCCGTTATTTTCAAACATCAATGCATATTTGAGCAAATCACTTCTCCCGCCAAACAATTTTCTATTTAAACTGTTTAGAGAATAAGAAATAAATAATTCATTTCAAACAATAATTTTACCTACATGAGCAATATTGCAATACTTTACGGCACTTCCGGCGGCAACACGGAGTCGGTGGCTAAAAGCATCAGAAGCCTTTTCAACAACGAAGCCGATCTTTACAACGTAGATACCATTAAGATTGACGAAATTAAACCTTATAAATATTTGATCTTGGGTACTTCAACTACAGGAATCGGTGATTTGCAGGATGATTGGGATAGTTTTCTGCCTGCTTTTTCGAAAGCTGACCTGTCGGATAAAACCGTTGCAATTTTTGCTTTGGGCGACAGTGCCTCTTTTTCGAGCAGTTTTGCCGAGGCGATGAAAGTAATTTATGATGCCATCAAGGATAAAACAAAAATTGTTGGCTTTGTTGATGACGAAGGGTACACATACGATGACTCAACAGCGGTTGTGGACGGTCGCTGGGTAGGGCTTCCCATTGATGAGGATAATGAATACGACCAGACTGATGCCCGCCTCGATGCTTGGGTACAGGAATTAAAGAAAGAGTTCAATTAATCCAACAGTATCTAACGATGTAGGTTTGGCTGAGTTGCACATGCAATTTGGCCAAATTTCTTTTAAATGTTTCACTTGTCCAAGTTGAAGTTTTATCGTAATTTCGTAGTCATAAAAATTGAAAACATGCAACGTATCTCTTACCGCAGGTTGTTCACAACTATTATTTTACTCTTGTCCGGCCTGACAGGTTTCTCCCAGAAAAAGCAGCTCGATCATTCCGTTTACGACAACTGGAAAAGTCTCCAGGACATTTCCATCAGTAACGACGGCAGATTTGTAAACACCATTATCAGTCCACAAGAAGGCGACAGCATACTTTATATCTACGATTTGAAGAAAGAGAAAGAGTTAATGATTCACCGGGTAAATAAATATACACTGTCACCCGACGGACGATTTACAGTCGCCCTGTTGAAAGCGCCTTTTTCCGAAATCCGCCAGGCAAGGATCAAGAAAAAGAAAGCCGATGATTTTCCCAAAGACTCGCTGGTTATTGTCAATAATGAAACACTTACGTTTTACAAAATTCCCGATGTAAAATCTTACTCAACATCCACGGAAATGGCTGCACACGTTGCTTACAAAAAGAGCACCCCGAAAGATACAGTAAAGAATAAATCGGACAAACCAAAGGATTTGCTGATTATCAGGAACCTGAATACATCGGCAGAAGATACCGTTAAAAACGTCAAAGAATTTGCTTTTAACAAGTTTGGAAATACGCTGGCAATCTCAGTAGAACCTGAAAAAAATGATTCTACCGCTACCCATAAAGTCCTGTTTTTTGATTTAAAAAACGGAATCAAAAAACAGATTTCAGGTGAAAAAATGGAATATAAATCGTTTTCCTTCGATGAGCCGGGAACCCAACTTGTTTACATAGCCACCAAAGACACTTCCAAAACTGAACAAAAAATATTTGATGTGAGGTACTTCAAAAACACAATGGATTCAGCCGTTGTGCTTGCTTCCAAAACATCCGAGGGATTGCCGGAAAACTGGATTTTCAATGAAAACTCAAGGCCGTCCTTTAGCAAAGGCGAACGGATCCTCATTGGCGCTGCACCAAAACAGATGCCTAAAGACACTACTATTGTCGATTTTGAAACAGCCACCCTCGATATTTGGCACTGGAAAGATCCGGTTGTGCAGCCACAACAACTGACCCGGCTAAAAAATGAATTGCGCAGGACTTACTCCGGCGTTATCTATCCCGGCCGCCCCCATGAATTTATCTCCATAGCCAACGAACAAATGCCCAATGCATCGTTTTCCGACGAAGGGAACGGACGTTTTGTCCTTCTCACATCCGGGTTACCTTACGAGATTGAGAGCCAATGGGATATTTCTCAAAAAATGGATACCTGGATTTACGATATGCAATCCCGTCAATTGATAGAAATTGCTGAACCTGTTCCGGGAAGGCCTCAAATTTCGCCATCGGGTAATTTTACCTATTGGTGGAATGCCTCGGAAAAACAGTGGTATGCTTTCGACAATATAAACAGGAGGATCATCAATTTAACGGCAGAGATTCCGGTCAACTTCTGGAATGAAAAAAATGACACGCCCAGCAAACCGGATGCATACGGGATTGCGGCATGGGGACAAGATGACAGATTCGTGCTTTTGTACGATGCCTTCGATATTTGGAAAATAGATCCTACCGGAAAACAAAAGCCGGAGAACATCACTAAAAATGCCGGAAGAGCTGATTCCATCACTTTCCGGTACATCAACACCGATCCTGACAAGCGTTTCATTGAGCCAAAAGATCTGTTGCTCTTATCGGCGTTTGACAACAAAAGTAAAGAGGGCGGTTTTTACACGCTTAAGCAACAAGGCAAAAATCCGTTGGTAAAACGGGAACTGGATAAATACGGATATTCTTCCGTTAAAAAGGCCAAGAACGCGGAGGTATTTGCTTTTCAAAAAAGCAATTTCAGCACATCGCCCGATCTGTACATCACTCGGAATTTATGGAAATCGGCACAAAAAATCACCGGTATCAATCCGCAGATGAAAGATTATAACTGGGGTACAGCCGAAATGATTGAATGGACAGCATTCGATGGAAAACCATCACAAGGAATCCTGTATAAACCTGAAAATTTTGACCCCAACAAAAAATATCCGGCAATGATCTATTTTTACGAACAACATTCCGATGACCTTTACCGCTATTTCTCTCCTGCTCCAAGCCGATCCGTCATCAATATCCCGTTTTTCGTAAGCCGCGGATACATTGTTTTCACTCCCGATATCCATTACGGAGTTGGACAACCCGGCTCTGACGCATACAACTATGTGGTTTCGGGAGCAGAGGCATTAGCAAAGAACCGTTGGATAGACTCGGAAAACATGGCTATTCAAGGGCAAAGCTGGGGCGGCTATCAAGTGGCGTACATAATCACCCGGACAAACATGTTTAAAGCTGCAGGGGCCGGCGCGCCCGTATCAAATATGACGAGCGCTTACGGCGGAATCCGGTGGGAAACGGGACGCAGCCGCCAGTACCAATACGAACAAACTCAATCGAGAATTGGTGCCACAATGAGTGACTCTTTGCAACTCTATATTGACAACTCTCCTGTTTTCTTTGCCAACAAAGTAAACACGCCGCTGCTCATTATGCACAACGATGATGACGGCGCGGTGCCCTGGTATCAGGGAATTGAATATTTTATGTCGCTACGCCGCTTGGGTAAGCCGGTCTGGATGCTCCAATACAACAAGGAAGCTCATAACCTGAAACTGCGCCGTAACGCCAAAGACCTTTCCATCCGGCTACAGCAGTTTTTCGATCATTACCTGAAAGGTGCCCCCGCCCCTGTTTGGATGACACGTGGTTTGCCGGCTGTTGAAAAAGGAAAGTCGTGGGGATATGAGATTGACGACGGAGCGGCCGGAAAATAAGACAACCGGAAAAAGCAATTTTTATGCCGAATGAAGTAAAAGAACTTACCGCGTTGAAAAACGGTTCGCATAAAGCTTTCGAAGCAATTTACAACAGATACGCCGGGAAGCTTTACAACTTCATTATGACCATTTCTCACGGCGACAAGTATATGTCGGAAGAAGCCGTTCAATCTGCTTTTGTGAAACTGTGGGAAATAAAAGAAAGAATCGACGTTGAAAAATCAATATTGTCTTACCTGTCAACTATCTCAAAAAATTTATTATTCAATAAGTATCAACGTCAAACCATAGAATTTTTGTATCAAAAACTTATGATAAATGAACAGGAACCCTATCACCATCAAACAGAAAATGAGATAGACCGAAAATGGCTCGAAGATTTTGTAAACGAACTTATTGAGCAGCTTCCGCCAGCAAGAAAAAGAATCTTTATATTACGCAAAAAAGAAAATTGCTCTACAAAGGAAATTGCTGAAGCAATGAATATATCCGTGAGTACGGTTGAAACACAGCTGTCGCTGGCAACTAAATTTATGCGAAAACAGTTTGAGAAAAATTACAATAAACTGTTCGGGCTAGCGTTACTTTTGTTAATTTAATGTAATTCGAAAATTATATTAGCGATAAACCAGCATCCGATTGTATTATAAGTGTGAGCCAAAATAAAAAATGATTGATAAAAATTACATCATATTGTTCGAAAAATATCTTCGGGGTGAGACTACTGCCGAAGAAACAGAGAAATTAATTAACACCATTGGTTCTGAAAATAAATTCGAGAGGTTATTGGAGAACGAACTGATAAATGCAGATCCAACTATTGATGAAGAGACCAAGAAGAGGATTTTTGGTGAGATTTGTAAAGAGACTGCAGGGGAAAAAACCTATTTCCTATCGGGAAACTGGCGAAAAGTCCTACAATGGGCAGCCGTTCTCTTACTACCGATCCTTTCAGCGCTTACTGTCTATTACTTTAATCAAAACCCGCAAAAATATTATCAACCCACTAAAATTACAGCACAAAACGGCGAAAAAGCCGAAGTTGTTTTACCCGATGGAAGCAACGTTTGGATTAACTCGGGTTCCACCCTCACTTACGATAAGTATTTCAACGGAAAAGAACGTTCTGTTTACTTGCAGGGAGAGGCTTACTTTGAAGTATCAAAAAATAAAAAACGCCCCTTTATCGTCCATACAAAACAGATGGAAGTGCAGGCATTGGGAACATCCTTTAATGTCCGTTCTTACGATGCCGATTCTCTGGCTACGACAATCTTACTGAAAGGGAAAGTAAAGGTATCTGCATCGGGACAGGAGACGGTTTTATCTGTAAATCAACGTGCCACATTCGATAAGAAAAAACAGACTCTGCAGGCAGACCGGGTAGAAGCCTTCAATTTTATTGAATGGAAAAATGGAAATATCTATTTCAGCAACCAGACATACGACGAAATTGCTCAAACCTTATCGCGAATATATAATGTAGAAATACAATTTGCTTCGGAGCAGCTCCGGCCGATGCGATTTTCAGGGACACTTGGGAGCAATGGAATCAAGAATGCATTGGATATTTTATCCATGACCTCCCCTATGTACTACGAAATGAAAAATACAACCATTATACTGCATCACAAATCCGACAAAGTTAAATAAAGTTAAATTATTAAGCTGTATTGGAGTAAATAACTACCTCAACTGTATTTTGTTTATATGAGTTACCGTAAAACGGAACTTGTCATTTTTTTGCGTGGATTTTTTAATATTAACTTAATTATTTATCTATGAATCAGAATCTATTACGAAGGAAAGACAGAACTTTATGTTCAGCAAAGTTTCTTGTCACATTAATTTCTATTTTGTTTTTCTTACCTTCTTTCTCGCAGATCACTGTGAACGTACAGAACAAAACGCTGCGGCAAACCTTGAAAGAAATTGAGAAAGTAAGCAATTACCGGTTTTTTTACAACGAATCGTTGCCCGTCCTGGATAAAAACAACTCTATCCAGCTCACAAACTCCAGCATCGACAATGCCATGCAAAAGTTACTTGCAGGCACGGATGTCACGTATGAAAAAAATGACAACATTGTCGTTTTGGTGGATAAAGGAACTGTTGCTCAGCGACCGGAGGCTGCTCAGCAGAACAAAGCCACTGTCCGGGGGCGGGTTCTCGATGAAGCCGGGACTCCGATTATAGGGGCTAATGTTATAGAAGAAGGGGTAGCCGGAAGCGGAACAGTCACCGATTATGACGGTAATTTCACATTGGTTGTTTCTCCAAAAGCAAAGATCAGAATCACTTACCTCGGGTATGGAGATATCGTCCTTAATACGGCCGAAAGTACATCTTTTAACGTAGTTATGCAGGAAGACACCCATACACTTGGCGAAGTTGTTGTTACAGCACTGGGTATAAAAAGAGAAGAAAAAGCATTGGGGTATGCAGTTCAAAAAGTTGGAGGAGAACAACTTTCTGTTGTAAAAGGAGTGAATGTCGCTTCGAGTTTAACCGGTAAAGTTGCCGGCCTTTCCATCAACAACAGTACGGAAATCTCTGAAACTCCTTCACTACAATTAAGAGGTGAAGATCCCCTGGTTGTTGTTGATGGAGTTGCCTTTGGGAATATGTCTTTGAATGATATATCTGCAGAAGACATTGAAAGTATTGATGTTTTGAAAGGAGCTACGGCATCTGCATTATATGGAGTACGTGGACGATCAGGCGCTGTAATGATAACTACCAAGAAAAGTGGTGAAGACGGCACATTAAAAATTAATCTATCTAATAATACAATGTTTAGTGCAGGATATCTAAAAATTCCAAAAGCACAATCGTCTTACAGCACAGGGAATTATGGACAATTAGAATACTACAGCGGATATGTCTGGGGAGATTATATGGATGGACATGAAGTGATGCAATACAATCCATTTTCTATGCAAGTAGAAAAGATGCCATTACTTTCGAAAGGGAAAAACAACATCTCAAACTTTTTCCGTCCTAGTTTAGTAACAAACACCAATATAAATATTTCACAATCAGGGAAATTAGGTGGATTTAGAGTTTCTGCCACACAAATACATAATCAAGACCAGTATCCAAATTCAAAATTAGATAAATATATTTTAACCGGTGGAGGAGATATAAAATACAATAAATTTAAGTTGGATGCAAATTTCACATTTAATAAAGAAATGTCGCCCAACATGCCAAGAGTAAATTATGGAAACGGTAATATTTTCTATAATATGTTAATTTGGGGTGGAACGGAATATGACATCCGTGACTTTAAGAACTATTGGAAAGTCAAAGATCAGAAACAGAACTGGCCGTTTGAGGCATGGTACGATAACCCGTACTATATTATGAATGAACGATTAAATAAAGCGGACAAAAATTTATTTACAACACAGTTCACATTGTCATACGATATCCTAAAGAATCTATCCGTTATTTTAAGATCGGGGTATGATACTTATACTAATACAAATGATAAGCAGCAACCGGTTGGGGATAGTGGACAAAAGTTAGGTTATTATGAATTTGACCAATATTCAGGATCAAGCTGGAACAACGATTTACTTGCTAATGGGAATTTCACCTGGAACGATTTTGGATTAGACATGGTTGTTGGGACCTCATCTTATTGGTATAACAATACTTCTTTACAAGCATGGACCAGAGGCGGGCTGTCTGTACCGGCGTTTTATTCATTAAATGCTTCGGTTGAACGACCGGGAATAAATAAATCCGTAGAAGAGAAAGTTTTATACAGTATTTACTCCAAGGTTGGGCTTTCGTGGAAAAACGGCATCTATATTGACTTAACAGGGCGCAATGACTGGTCGTCAACACTTCCTTCCAGTTCCCGATCCTATTTTTATCCGTCTGTTTCCAGCAGCTTCATCCCAACAGCCTTCTACAATCCATTCCAAGGCGTTTTGGATTTTTGGAAGATAAGGGCTTCATGGACCGTTGCAAAAAAAGATTTGAATGTGTATGAAACAAATAGCGTGTACAATGTGTCAACCGATGTCTGGAACGGCCTGTCAACAGCTACTTATCCTACTACCCTTCGCGATCCGAACGTTAAGCCTGAAACAGAAACTTCATATGAGCTTGGCACTAATCTACGTTTCTTTAACGATCGATTAAATTTCGATTTTACTTACTTCAATAGATTACGTTATGATCGTCTGATCCAGGCAAATATATCAATGGCTTCGGGTTCACAAAGAATTACGACAAATACCCAAGAGGAGCTACGCCAAAAAGGAATGGAATTCCAATTAAAAGGGAAACCGATTGTTTCCAAAGAATTTCAATGGGAAGCCTTACTTAATGTATCTTTTTGGCATTGGTATTATGAAAAATTAGATCCGATATATAGTTCGCAGGATCCAAGATTAACAGAAGGCGAACGCTATGATAAATTTTTCATTTACGATTGGGAACGAGATGGCAATAACAATATAGTTCATCAAGCAGGGCTCCCCGTGAAAAATAAATACGAAACAGTGATGGGATATAGCGATCCGAAAATGATTTTAGGCTTTTCATCCCGGTTTGTTTATAAAAACTGGGACTTAAACATCTCTTTTGATGGTCGTATAGGAGGGCTATTGTATTCATGGACAGAACAAGCTTTGTGGCATGCCGGCTCACATCCTGACAGTGACAATAAATGGCGTTACGACGAAGTGGTTAATAAATTACAAAATTATGTTGCCCCGGGCGTGAAAGTGACCGGCGGTTCCGCTTCTTTCGACGCGTATGGTAATGTCATTGAAGATACACGAAAATTTAGTCCAAATGACGTCCCCGTTTCTTATCAAAGCTATACAATGGTGTACAATGAAAATCCATGGGATCACAATGCCAGACAAAATATAAAAGATGCCTCTTTCATCAAGTTAAGAGAAGTTGCATTAAATTACACCCTACCCTCTTTGTCAAAAGATTGTTCGTTAAAAAATGTCCGTATTGGTGTTGTCGCACAAAATTTATTCATGTGGACAAAGGAATTTAGATTTTCCGATCCTGACCGAGGAAGAGAAAACCTTAACTCCCCAACCTCGCGATATATTGGTTTAAATATTAATTTAACTTTATAATATATATTAAGTTATGAAATACATTTTTATTATACTTGTCTTTTTTGCAGCTGTTAGCTGTGGAAATTTAGATGAAATGAATTTAAATCCGGATACTCCAACAACTGTTACTCCAAATTTTTTAGCCACTAAAATTATATTAAGTTCTACTGATAGCCCAGCAAGTAAGTGGTTATTTGGTGACTCCTGGTTGATGAAGTCAACCAGTTTTACCGAACATATGGAGTGGTATCTATATAATAAATTTGATCGGGGAAGCTTCAGTACATATTCCGATTTAACTGACGGACAGAAAATGGTTGAGCTGGCTGAATCCAACAAAACTCTGCCCCAGGAAGAAAAGAACGCCTATCAAGCTCTTAATTATTTTATGCGCGCATATGTGTTCTACAACCTTACCATGCAAATGGGAGATATTCCCTGTTCCGATGCTCTAAAAGGAGAAACGGAAGGTATTTTTTCTCCCAAGTACGATACGCAGGAAGAGATTTTTAAAACCATTATCAATGATCTTCAACATTCGTCCGACCTGTTTTCTAAAGCTTCCGTTTTAAAAGGGGACCCCTTATTTAAGGGCAATGTGAATTTATGGCAACGAACGGCGAATAGTTTTTTACTGAGGGTCCTTAACATGCTGAGTTCAAAACAAAGCGTAAGCGGCATAAATATTAAAACTCTTTTTGAACAGGTAGCCCAACTTCCTTTAATCGAGGGTGAATCATCAAGCTATCAAAGGGTTTATGATGCCACAAAAAACGCGCAATGGTATCCTTTCTATTATTTAAAGCAAAATTTTTGGTCTTACCCTGTGTTTACCTCTTATTTTGTTGATATGCTGAAGGATTTGAATGATTATCGTTTATTTTACTATGCCGAACCGGCTACAGCATTAAGCGGTAACCCTTCTTCTTTTAATGTATATAGTGGTGTAAATCCCGTTCTCGAATTTGGAAAAATCCAGGCAGAATACTCAACGGGAATACACTCGTCGATAAATAAACGCTACTTCCGGGTTCCTCAGGGAGAGCCGATAAAATTCATTGCCTATTCTGAAATTCAATTCATTTTGGCAGAAGCGGCATTGCGCGGTTGGACAACTCCGCTTTCCGCAAAAGAACATTATGAGAAAGGTGTAAGGGCGGCTATGAAATTTACAGCCGATAACACGCCCATAGAACACCGCCACGACATTACTATTGATGATGCCTATATTGATTCGTACTTAAAAGGGAAAGCATTGTTCAACGCACAAATTGGATTGCAACAAATAATGACACAAAAGTACATTGGATCTTTTGTTCAGCTTCCATTTAACTCCTATTACGATTATCGCCGGACAGGACTTCCTGAATTACCGATAGATCCAGCTACGAATATGAATGAACTAAAGGACAGGTTACCGGTCCGCTGGATGTATCCGGCCAATGAATATTCCCAAAATAAAAATAATATTGAGGAAGCGACTCAAAGACAGTTTAACGGAACCGACACGCCCAACGACGTGATGTGGTTACTCAAATAAAATACAATAATAATAACGATAGGGGACAGACTCTTTTGAGTTTGTCTCCTTGAAAATTTTTATGAACTATTGATGAGATTTAAATACAGTATAATTATTTGTTTAATAGCCATCTGGGGATGCACTCGAGCACAGGAAAAGGAGCTCACCGTTTTACAATGGAATATTTGGCAGGAAGGAACAATGGTGCCCGGTGGATATGAAGCTATTGTGAATGAGATTGCCCGGCTACAACCCGATTTTATAACACTTAGTGAAGTCCGGAATTATAAAGGTATCCCTTTTAATGAGCGTATTACCGCTTCTCTCAAAGAAAAAGGATTAAGCTATTATTCGTTTTTTAGTGATGACAGTGGCTTACTTAGCAAACACCCCATTACGGATACCTTAACTATATATCCTGAGAATGATGATCATGGGAGTATTTACAAATTAAACAGTGTAGTGAATGGACATAAAGTGGCCATATATACTGCTCATTTAGACTATCTGAACTGTGCGTATTACAACATACGCGGCTACGATGGATCTCTCTGGAAAGAAATACCTCCGGTTTTATCTGTTGAAGAAATTTTGAAAATAAATGAAGCATCACAGAGAGATGACGCTATCAAAGCATTTATAAAAGCTGCAGAGAAAGATATTGCTCAAGGTTACAACGTAATTATAGGGGGCGATTTTAACGAACCCTCCCATCGGGATTGGATAGAAGAGAACAAACATCTATATGATCATAATGGAATGATTGTACCCTGGACAGTAACCACGTTATGTGAACAAGCTGGATTCACAGATGCGTACCGGCATATCTATCCAAATCCGGTTACCCATCCCGGGTTTACCTTCCCTTCCGATAACCCTTTGGTAGAAATTGATAAATTAACATGGGCACCTAAAGCCGATGAACGCGAACGAATTGACTTCATCTTTTATCAGGGAAAAAATATACGCGCGAAAAAAGCGGCTATATTTGGCCCTAAAGCAACAATTGCTCATAGCCAGAAAGTGGAAGAGGATTCTCAAGAAAATTTTATCCTTCCTCTTAATGTATGGCCAACCGATCATAAAGGAGTTTTTGTTACTTTTGAAATGAAATAAAAACCACCGAATTATCGCATTAAAAAGGGAGCGGGAAACTTACAGAGTTTATCTCGCTTTTTCTTTTCCCATACAATTCAAAATTGTTACGTTTTTGTTAAGTTTTTGATTTAAAGCGTAAATTGCCTTCTATTTTTAAATTACTAAGAAAATCTTTCACTAATTTTGTGCGCAAAAAGAACGGATATTTTACTGTTATGGATCCCATTTACCTGATCATCGTAATTATACTGCTAGGTTTAGCAATCCTCGATTTAAGTGTTGGTGTAGCCAACGATGCCGTAAACTTCCTCAATTCGAGCATTGGCTCAAAAGTTGCACCTCTGTGGGTGATCCTCACGGTAGCATCAGTCGGCGTAATGCTCGGGACGTTGTTCTCCAGCGGAATGATGGAGATTGCCCGAAGCGGGGTTTTTCATCCTGAGATGTTCTCGTTCCCAAACATAATGGTGCTGTTTTTAGCCGTAATGCTTACGGATGTTATCCTTCTCGACGTTTTCAACTCGCTGGGCTTACCTACATCCACCACCGTCTCCTTAGTATTCGAATTGCTTGGTTCTGCTGTAGCAGTAGCTATCTTCAGCATCTGGCAGGCAAATGCAGGCGACCTGATTGAATACATCAACACAGGCAAGGCCTTGGCTATTATTTCCGGAATTTTTGTTTCGGTTGCCATCGCGTTTATTGTGGGTAGCGCGGTGATGTATGTTACCCGAATTATTTTCTCCTTTAAATACAAAAGGACATTTAAGTTTTTTGGAGCGCTCTGGTGCGGATTTGCCTTAACTGCAATGACCTACTTCATTGTTTTCAAAGGATTGAAGAACAGCCCGATTGTGGCCACCGGTTTTATTGATGCGATAGAATCCAACATGCTGAGAACCCTGCTGATTACCTTTGCAGGTTGGTCGGTACTTATGGCGTTGTTACAGTTTATATTCCGGATTAATATCCTGAAAATAATAGTATTGACAGGGACCATGGCTTTAGCGCTCGCTTTCGCCAGCAACGACCTGGTAAACTTCATCGGCGTACCTCTTGCCGGATTAGACGCATTCAAGAATGCAAGTGCCGCAGTTGCATCCGGCGGCTCGATTGACACATTATATATGGATTCATTAAACGGGCCTGTAAAAGCAGACATAAGGATGCTGCTCGCGGCAGGAACAATTATGGTTTTAGCCTTGTGGTTCTCGAAAAAAGCAAAATCGGTGACCGAAACCGAAGTTAATCTGGCGCGCCAAAGCAGCGGATTAGAAAGATTTTCATCTACTCCGTTATCGAGATCGATTGTCCGTTGGGGAGTAGATACCAATCGTTTTTTCAATAAATTGGTAACACCTTCTTTCAGGGAAAAACTCAATAGCCGGTTTGTTATCCCCGAACAGATAGAAGAACAAGGTGTCTCTTTCGATTTAATTCGCGCCTCTGTAAATTTAACCATTGCAGCTCTCTTGATCTCTCTCGGAACATCACTGAAACTGCCCCTGTCAACCACTTACGTCACTTTTATGGTTGCTATGGGTACCTCGCTCGCCGATAGAGCGTGGGGACGCGAAAGCGCGGTTTACAGAATTACCGGCGTTCTAACCGTGATAGGCGGATGGTTCATTACGGCCATAGTAGCCTTCACAGTGGCTATGGTGGTAGCTATGTTTCTTGCCTGGGGCGGAAAAATTGCCATTTTTATCGCGTTGGCCCTGGCCGGATTTTTGTTATTCAAATCTTCTAAGTTCCACCAAAAAAGGAAATTGGCTGAAAAAGCAAATGCCACATTAATTGAAGACGAGAGCGGAATAGTGAAAACCTCAACTACCGAAGTAAGGAAGGTCATTGGGAAAATGCTGGATATCTATCACCAAAACGTTAAAGGGCTTACTCAAGAAGACCGTTCCCTGTTGAAGGAAATTGCGTCAAAAGCAGATGAGTTGTATCTGAACTACAAGAATAAAAGAACGTATGAAGTTGTGCCAACCATCCAATCCATTACATTGAAGGAGTTGGATATTGAGCAGGAATATGTCCAGATTGTGGACTACACCTATGAAATATCCAAGGCTTTAAGGGTAATTACTTCCGACAGTTCGCTTTACATCGAGAACAATCACAAAGGATTTAACGATGAACAGGAAGGAGATTTGGAAGATTTAAGCAAAAAAGTGACCGACATGTACAAAACTTTTATTGCCATGATGGAGAAAAGCGATTATTCTAATTTTGATATTATCACTAACTTCAGGGAAGAGATAATCGAACAGTGTGCAAAACTCACTAAAAAACAGATAAAGCGGGTAAAGGAAAAAGAATCCGGTACAAGAAACAGTATTTTGTTTATGAACATTCTCAATGAGACAAAGACAATTGTTCTTCAATCGGTTAACCTGATGAAGTCGCAACGAAACATGATACTGACCGTAAAAAAACTATCCGACGAAGAAAAAATAAGAACTAAAGCCCTCGCTGACGCGTCGCTTCAAACGTGAGCACGGCAGTGGAGACCGAGACATTAAGCGAATCAATTTTTCCCCGCATCGGGATTTTGATTCGCTTTGTTGCATTTTTAAGCCAAAAACCGGTCAGGCCTTCGGCTTCAGTACCCATCACAATAGCAGAGGGCGTCCGGAAGTCAATATCCTGATAGAACTCGGCAGCCTGCAGTTCGGCCGCATAAGAGGCGATCTTGTTTGCCTGCAGCCAGGCAAGAGCTTCTTCCGACGTGCAGACGGCCGTTTGTACCGTGAAAATTCCGCCCACACTGGAACGGACTACATTAGGATTGTACAGGTCGGTCTGCAGGTCACACACAATAACCGCATCCGCAGCCGCGGCATCGGCTGTGCGGAGGATCGCCCCCAGGTTTCCGGGTTTCTCCACCGCTTCCAGAATAATTACAAACGGATTTTTTGAAAGCCTTAAATTTTCGAGTGTATGTAACTTAGGCTTCGCCACCGCTATAATGCCGTCAGAATTCTCCCTGTAAGCAATTTTCCCGAAAATCTCCGATGAAATATCAAAAATATTTTTGTCTTCTATGGAGCTCAATACGTCGGGGTACTTTGTTTTCTCAAACATTTCCCGGCAAACATAAGCCGATTCAATCGTGTAATTGCTTTGCAATGCCAGCGATAACTCCCGGGCGCCTTCTATTACAAAAAGCTGCTGCTCTTTGCGTTCCTTGCTTTTTGCAAGTTTTACAATGTTTTTTATCGATTGATTTTGAGGACTTGTAATAAGCATAACAGTTATTCTCCCTTGTTCAAAAGGAGAGTATCAACATTTTTCTTGAGTTGGCTTTTGGGTACAGCACCCAATACTCCTTGCGGAGTTCCGGTCATGGGAACATAAAGTATCGTAGGAATGCTCTGAACGCCAAATGCGCGAGCGAGTTCGGTCTCTTCATCCACATTCACCTTGTAAACGTAAATTTCCTCGCCATACTCGGCAGCAAGCTCTTCCAAAGCAGGAGCGACTTGTCGGCAAGGGCCGCACCATGCCGCCCAGAAATCGATAATGGCAGGTTTGTCGCCTTTATATTTCCATTCCGATTCGTTAATATAGTCGAATACTTTCTCTGTGAAACCCGCTTTATCTAAAGCGATGGGTTTTACTGTTTTTTTAACTTGCGGTTCCGTTGCCGCCGCAGAAAAGACTATACCGAGAACGGAAAATATTACAATTAATTTTTTCATTTTTATTATATATATACCTGTGATTAAAAAATGTTATCTATTAACGCCTTCCTATAGATAAAAGTTTATCGGTTTCTTAAAACAGTTTCTTAAAACTCAGCCCGGTCTTTATACGATATACTTCCCGGGCGCATGATCCCGAATTCTTTCGCGCCAACGGTATCTATCCTTAATTTCCAGATTTTCACATTATTCACTGCCGGAACCGAATAGGTGAATTTTTTATCGACATATTGCCGCATAATGATGTTGAGCGCTCTCTCTTTTTCGGTAAAATCGCTTTCAAATTCCACTTCCCCTTCGCACACAACACTCCCGGCTTTCATCCTGTAACTGCATGCCACTTCGGGATGTTGGCAGATCAGTTCGGGATCGGAACAAAACGTAACACAAATCCGCGGGTTCTTCTTCATCGTGCGGATTGAACGTCCGTCTTGTGCGGAGTGCAGGTAGATAACGCCATCTTCATAACCGAAATTCATCGGCAATACATATGGGCGCCCTTCTTCGTCTGCCATACCCACAAAACATACTTCGCACGAACGGATAACGGTTTCGATACGCTCCCGCTCTTCTATTGAAAATGTTTTCATACTTTTTTATGATTCTTTCTTCTAAGTTAACAGTAATCCATCTGTTTTCTGAATTCTGCCGCTTTTTCTCCCGAGACAAACACCGACGGTAATTTTGGATGCATCCGGAGTCTGTATCCGGCGGCATTGCCTTCAACCCAGGTGATTTTATTTTTGTTTATAATCACCTCGTCGCGGCACCGGAAAAGCTGTTCAAAATGTTCATTTTCTGTTTGAAACTCCTCCAAGGTAGTCGTTACCGCCAACTCCTCTACCTTTCCATTATGGGCAATATTCACCACTAAGTAATCCCCCTTTGATTCTGCCGAAATAAAAGTGTTGATATCAATGGGTTTGATAAATCTTTGCAAGCTGATGTATTGCGGGTCATTGTCCAAGGGAGCCTCTTTATTGTCCAGCATTAAACTGATGTTCATTGTGGCCGCTTTCTGCAAACTTCGTTTCACAAGATAGGTATGCCGGATCAACAGCACGACCAAATAAGGAAAGAATCCTACCGATACCACGATCCATAACATATCCAAATAGCCGTGAATGTTAGGCGGAAAGACTCCTCTGATGTAATTAATCAGCCACATGGCTGTCGCAATGCTTATCATCTGATAAATACACATGAGTATTTCCTTACCCAATGTCCATTTCTCGTCGGAAAAAGAGCGTGGAAACAATTTAATCCAAAAAAAGTTTATCAGCATAATAATATAGGAGCCTCCGGCATATACCAATGCCGTGATATAGGGATTACCCAAAATGTTCCTGTTCCCTAAATTAAAGGGTTGCAAAAAACTCAATATTAAAAAAACACCTGCGGCAGTTGTGGTGCTAATCGCGAAGTAAACACTTAAATTCGCATATCCGGGGTGCGGGCGGCGTAATATGGCTAAGATCCAGTTCATAAAACAGACAAAATCGATTTCAGGTTATAAAAGTAATAAAAAAAGGGAAAACCGGTCGGTTTTCCCTTTTTTTTATTTCACCTTATCTACAATGGCTTTGAACGCTTCGGGATGATTCATCGCCAAATCGGCAAGAACTTTACGGTTGATGTCTATCTCGTTTTTGTGCAATGCTCCCATCAAGCGGGAATACGACATGCCCTGCAGACGTGCGGCGGCATTGATACGTTGAATCCATAACGCACGGAAGTTGCGTTTTTTATTTTTACGGTCGCGGTAGGCATAGGTCAACCCCTTTTCCCACGTATTTTTGGCTACCGTCCACACATTTTTGCGTGCGCCGATATAACCTCTTGTTAATTTCAGAACTTTTTTTCTGCGGTTGCGCGATGCAACATGATTTACTGATCTTGGCATAATGTTACTTGTTTTTGAATGTCAGCGTTCCCGTCGGGCGGAAATCTTTGGAGCATACATCCGGTTATAAATCGTTAAGTTGGAAAGCTTCGGGATTTATTTCAGTCCCAATAAATGTTTTACGCTGTTTTCGTCTGCTTTGTGAACAAGGCCGGTCTGCGTAAGATTTCTCTTTTGCTTTTTGGTCTTTTTCGTTAAGATGTGACTTTTGTACGCATGCTTTCTCTTGATTTTTCCTGTTCCGGTAAGGGCGAACCTCTTTTTGGCACCGGAATTAGTCTTCATTTTTGGCATTTTGCTGTCCTTTGTTTATTTGTAAATAATCCTGTTTAGATAATCAACCCGATATTGCTTATCCGCAATGGGAGTCCGCAATATCGCCGGTTGATGTTTATGTTGAGGCCTTATCAGCCTTTTTTAATCAAAAAGTGTGCAAAGGTACTACTTATTTTTGAAAAACCGATGCAACTTCCTTTTTTTTACGTTTTATTCAGAAGGTTGTTCTTTTTTAGGGGTCCCTTGTTTCTTGGGCGTAAGCATTATTATCATACGCTTCCCTTCCAACACGGGTAATTGTTCTACTTTGGCATAATCTTCCAAATCGTTGGCGAAACGAAGCAACAACACTTCTCCCTGTTCCTTAAACAAAATAGAACGTCCCTTGAAAAACACGTAAGCTTTTACCTTGGCGCCCTCTTCCAGAAAGCTTTTGGCATGTTTCAGCTTAAAGTTGTAATCGTGATCGTCGGTTTGCGGCCCGAAACGTATCTCTTTTACTACAATCTTAACTGCTTTTGCTTTCTGCTCTTTTTGTTTTTTCTTCTGCTGGTACAGAAATTTCTGATAATCAATAATCCGGCATACCGGCGGGACGGCTGTCGGCGAAATTTCTACAAGGTCCAATTCTTTTTCTTCGGCAATCCGCAAGGCTTCTTTGGTGGGATATATCCCCTGTTCTACGTTATCGCCCACAAGGCGGACTTCGGGCACACGGATACGTTCGTTGATCCGATGTTGATCTTTTGTGTCTCTAAAGTTATTCCTCATCCGGATAGTATTATTCCTTTCTTTATAAATGTTACTGTTTTTTAGATTGTCGAAAATTATTTAAACATCACCTGTGGATTCATCATTGCATCCACCTCCTGTTTTATTCTGTTTGCAAAAGTAGTTAATTTTTCTGAACCTTGGTCAACTCCTCCTTGTTTTCTCACCGAAACCTCTTCATTTTCTGCCTCTTTCTCTCCAACAATCAATAAATAAGGAGTACGCTTAAGTTCATTGTCCCGGATTTTTCTTCCCACTTTTTCGTTCCGGTCGTCCACCTCGGCACGGATATCCTGCATCTTCAACGTTTTAGCTACCGAATAGGCATAATCGTTAAATCTCTCGCTCACGGGGAGGATCGCCACCTGTGTAGGCGTGAGCCACAGCGGGAACTTCCCGGCAGTATGCTCAATAAGCACAGCTACAAAACGCTCCATGGAGCCAAATGGCGCACGGTGAATCATTACGGGGCGATGTTTCTGGTTATCGGCTCCGGTATATTCCAGTTCAAACCTGTCGGGAAGGTTATAATCCACCTGAATGGTTCCCAATTGCCAGCGGCGTCCGAGTGCGTCTTTTACCATAAAATCGAGTTTTGGCCCGTAGAAAGCGGCTTCTCCAAGTTCTACCCGCGCTTTCATTCCTTTCTCTTCACAAGCTTCTATGATGGCACGCTCCGCTTTTTCCCAATTCTCGTCTGTACCGATATATTTTTCTTTTTTCCCGGGATCCCGCAAGGAGATCTGAGCCTCAAAGTCTTTAAAATCCAACGCCTTGAAGATAATGAAAATAATATCCATTACCTTCAGGAATTCGTCTTTTACCTGTTCGGGCATACAGAAAATATGAGCATCGTCCTGCGTGAAGCCACGGACCCGCGTAAGTCCGTGCAACTCGCCGCTTTGCTCGTAGCGATACACCGTGCCGAATTCGGCAAGGCGGAGCGGCAAGTCTTTGTAAGAGCGCGGGAACGCTTTGTATATCTCACAGTGATGCGGACAGTTCATCGGTTTCAACAAAAACTCCTCGCCCTCTTCGGGTGTATGAATGGGCTGAAACGAATCCTTACCGTATTTGGCATAGTGACCCGATGTTACGTAGAGCTGTTTCCCTCCGATATGTGGTGTAATAACCTGTTCGTATTCGAACTGCTGTTGAATTTTTTTCAAAAACTCTTCCAGTTTCAACCGGAGTTGAGTTCCTTTGGGGAGCCACAACGGCAGCCCTGCCCCAACAAGGGGCGAGAAGGCAAAAAGTTCAAGCTCTTTCCCAATTTTACGGTGATCACGTTTTTTAGCCTCTTCAATCAACGCGAGATAGTCGTCCAGCATCTTCTTTTTAGGGAAAGTGATGCCGTATAAACGGGTCAATTGCGGACGTTTTTCATCGCCCCGCCAGTATGCTCCCGCCACGCTCATCACTTTTACCGATTTTATGTATGAGGTATTGGGCAAATGCGGGCCACGGCACAAATCGGTAAAATTTCCCTGTGTGTATGTGGTTATGGTCCCGTCTTCCAATTCGTTGATAAGCTCTACCTTGTAGTTTTCATTGCGGTCGGAGAACATTTTGATGGCATCGGCTTTCGATATGCTTTTTCGCCGGATCTCTTCTTTTGCCGCAATAAGCTCCATCATTTTCTTTTCGATGGCGGGAAAATCGGATTCTTTAATGGAGACGCCTTCACCCGGATCCACATCGTAGTAAAACCCGTTCTCAATAGCCGGACCGATACCAAATTTTATACCCGGATAAAGCTCCTGCAGGGCCTCTGCCATTAAATGCGCCGATGAGTGCCAATAGGCGTGTTTGCCTTCGGCGTCGTCCCACTTCAGTAAATTAATGGTAGCATCTTCGTTGATGGGGCGGGTTAAATCCCATGTTTCACCGTTTACGCTGGCTGCCAGCACATCTTGAGCCAGTCGCTGACTGATACTTCCGGCAATTTGTAATCCCGTTATTCCTTTTTCGTATTCCCGGACCGAATTGTCGGGAAATGTAATTTTTATCATAGAGTCTATATCGTTTTCTTCCTAAATTTTTTCGAACTGCAAATGTAATGATTTTGTGAATTATAAGGGAATGATTTGAAGAGAATTTTGCAGAAAAGGTTTCTACGCTGATTACAGATGCGGTAAAAACCCGTATGCAAGAGAAACACCTGAAACAAAAAGAGACGGCGCAATTACTCGGAATATCAGAGTCGAGAATGAGTGATTTCCTCAACGGGAAACGGCCGCTGAACCTCAATCTGGTAAAGCAACTGCGCGACAAGCTGAATATCCCGGCCAATTTTGTATTGGATAATTTATAACTCAGACAAAAAAATTAAACGTCGATCGTCCGCCTCTCTTCGCTGCTCCGAAATGCCAGTTCAATAATTTTCATTACGTTGCGTGCTTCTTCGGGTCTCACTGCAATTTCTGCTTTTCCCCAAATGGCATCGCGAAGATTAATGAAATAGTCCCGGTAATCGCCATGCTCGCTTTCGAGCTTTCCCTGAATTTTAACGCCTTTGTATTCTGCATTTATCGTTCCCCATATCTCCTCAGGTTCACGTCCCCAATTTTTTCCTTCGGGAACGGCTCCCCCGTCAAGAGTTGCCTCTTGCACATCAAGCCCGTATTTCACATAGGAACCGTTGGTACCGTGAATCATATATGTTGGCCCCGGGATTTTACAGATCATTCCCGATTTCAATGTAGCGGTAAAAGCAGGATAATGCAACCTCACATCAAAATGATCATCGGCTTTTGCCCAGGGGCGTTGCGAATTAATTTCGGCTGTAACTGCCGCGGGCATCCCGAAAAACCAAAGTGCCTGATCAATAAGGTGCGAGCCCAGGTCGTAAAAAATTCCCGATCCGGGGAGTGGTTTTTCGCGCCAGGCGCCGAATGGGCGGGGCTCTGAACGATAACGGTCGAAATGTGACTCGTAGTCGCGTACTTCGCCCAGTAATCCGCTATTGAGCAGTTTTTTCACCGTCTTTGTATCGCTTGTGAAACGTCGGTTGTGATAGACGGTGAGGATTTTTCCCTGTTTTTCCGATAACCTTATCAGTTCGTCGGCCTCGGCAACGGTTACAGTAAACGGCTTTTCCACCATAACATGCTTACCGGCAAGCAAAGCCTCTTTTGCCCAACGGAAATGGTCGGTATTGGGCGACGCCACTATAACTAAATCAATATCGGGATCACCGATAATTCCCTGTCCGTCAGGAACAACAACCGTCGAGGGGTATCTTTTATTGATCATCTCGATACGGTCGGGCCTACCGGTGCTTATTTTGGTAAGTTCGTAACCCTCCACCACATCTACAAACGGTGCGTGGAAAACTCTACCGGATAATCCGTATCCGATAATGCCTGTGCGAATGATGGTTGACAAAAGAAACTCCACAAGCTTATGTGTAGCTATCGCCCGATGGCTGATTTTATTTTTTTCGTCGTCGCCCAATTCGGCAAACGTCTTGTTATAGCCGTCAGGAAGAAAAACGGGATCATAACCGAATCCGGCTGCCCCACGTCTCTCTTCGATAATCCTGCCCTTTATCTCGCCTTCGAAGAGATGCTTCTCTCCATTCATCAATAAGGCAATAACGGTTCTGAACCGTGCTTTTCTGTCTTTTTTGCCCTGCAACTCACGCAACAACTTGTCCATGTTATCCTGCGGGTCACAAGCTTCGCCGGCGTATCGCGACGAATAGACACCGGGTGCTCCGTCAAGCGTATCCACCTCCAGGCCGGTATCATCGGCAAAGCAATCGAGTCCGAATGTATCTTTTATAAATTGTGCCTTTAGCAAGGCATTTTCTTCGAGTGTTGCTCCGGTCTCGGGGATTTCTTCATGACAATGGATATCCGAGAGGCTTAAAATCTCTATTTTTCCGGCGGTTATCTTCCGGAGCTCGTGGAGTTTATGCTTGTTATTGGTGGCGAATACTATTTTCATTTGTGCAATCGTTTCTGTTCTTTCATTTTTTGGCGTCGTTCACGCTCCCGTCGTTTCAGTTCTTCTTTTCGGGCTTTTTCCCTTTGCTTCAATTCACGTTCGCGTTGTTTTACCAATTCTTTGCGGGACTGTTCACGCTCTTTCAATATCCTTTCCCTGTCTCTTTTCGATAAAACGTTACCGGTTTGTTTGAGCGCTTCTTCCGCTTTTCTTTCCAGTTCTGCCCGGCGTTGCTCAACGGTCAACCGTTCAAGCTGTTTTGGCGTTTGCTGTTGTAAAATGACGGCCGGGCCATCGTTTTTCTCAGGTTCCAAAGGTACTGTTTTTTCTGTCTCGGCCATAATTTCCGGCCCTTTTATCGGAACAATCATCCGGATGGAGTCAGAGTAGAAAGCCATGTATTCGGAAATCGATTTTCCGGCCTGGAGAAATTCCAGGTTATCATCGGAAATAACAAGCGGAACGATGCCGGAAGTGATCTGTTGCCGGAAAATAGAATCTGCAGCAATCATCGCGGCATATCGGCCGGCTTCGTCAAACGAGCGGAACGGTCTTATTTGAAGCGCCTCATAAGGTGCAACACGGATATAAGCCGTGTTAAAGATCCGTAGCCGGAAGTTGGAGAAATTGAAATCGGAAACAGCAAACAGTAAATCGTTTTTCCGGATCGAATCCGATGGGAACAGGAGCAGATAGCTGTGCGGCAAATCCTTCCGGGCATTGAACGAGACGGTATCGGCAACAACGGCCTCCCGTACCCAATCAAGTTTTGGGATAGCTGATGCATTTGCGGCCAATGCTTTCCCTTCCGAAAGGCCTGTAAGAATATGTTGTGCCATCGCTGTTTCTTTGGTGTCTGGATATTTTTGGGCGAGTCCTTGTAACGCAGCCTCCAATTGTTCCCGGTTACCCGATTGCGCCAACGACAAAGCGTTCAGCAACATAAATTTTGGCATCAGGTTGCCGTTGGAAAACAGTTTCTGCGCCTGTTCGAAATTTTCCTGTACCCTTTTCGCCTGGCCCTGTTGGTATGCACGATACGTCTGCTGATAAAGCGAATCCTGAACCCGGGCATAATTTCGCACGACATATTCGTAATTCGGGTCAGACATAGCCGCCGCATATTCACTTGCAGGAAATTCCAAAACAATCCTATTTTTGAAGTTTTGAGCCATCGTCCTGTTTCCCGTTCTCAGGTAAATCAGATAGAGCCGATAGTAAACATCTTTTCGCTGAATACTTTCCGGAAAGTCCGCCAAATGGCGGTTGTAAGCTTTAACCGCAAGATCGAAATCCTCAAGCCGGTCTTTCGCTATATTCCCGATATTGAACAAACCTTCTTCGATGATTTTGCCGGACGCCTTCAACGTTCCCGGTGAAGCCGGCAGATGCTGCAAACTGTCTTGTGCTGCAACAGCCGCAATATGCGGGACCAATTCACCCAACACATTCGCCCGGAACTCGATCCGCGAATAATCCTTGTTGCTCCGGGGCAATGCGCTCAACGCCCCGGAATACCGCAGTTCGGCTTTTATAAACTCTTTACGGTTGAAGTAAATATCGCCCAGCGCCACTTGAGCCAACGCTTTTTCAACACCGTTCCTAACGCTTTTTCTCTCCGCAAGCAAGTAATTTTCAATGGCCTTCTCGATATTGTTTTGCGACAAGTAAGCATTACCGATAGCCGCGTAGATCTGATCGAGATACTCCTCATTCTTCTTGTTGCTTGCCATCTTTTGCAACTCACCGATAATCTCTCTTCCACCTGTAGTTACCTGCGATTGAGCCATCAGCGCGTTGAACGTCTCTTCGTAGGGTGTGTTCAATCCTTTTATTTGCTCAAATGCTTTATACGCATTTTCACGCTCACCCAGATCAGTATATATCTGCCCGAGCAAAAACTGCAGCCGTCTTTTCCGTATCTTGCTTTTTTCATTCCCGATGGTTTGTATTAGAAAAGGAACGGCGTCGCGATAATCTTTTTTACAAAGCAACAAAAAAGCATAAAATTCGTTGAACTCGTTTTGAAGGTTTTTAGGCAAACTCCGTACCTGCAAGGTTGCCGCCAAATTTTCCGCATCCGAAAACCAGCCCATTTCGGCATAAGCACGCATCATCCATACCTGTGCTTCGGATACCACATCGATATCGTAGTTAAAGAGCCGCACCGTTTGAGACAGTACAGAAACCGCTTCGGTATAATCTTTATTCTGCACGTGTGCTTTTCCCATCAGGAGCCATGGCCGGTCGATAAACGGGTTAAACTCACTTTGCCGAAGCCAGTCCCTATACTGTTGGGTGTTAGGTTGTGACGGATCCCGGCGTGGCTTCACCGTGATGGAATGCTCCTGAATGGCTCTCGCCATTTTTTCGACAACCTTGTCGAAAGGGCCGCCCGGTTGTTTAACTACGGTATCGTTGAGATCAGAACTGTTGGGATACATGGGTAACAAGTCGTGGTAATTGTCAATACGGCTTTCCATGATCGACTTCAAGGTCTCGTTGTATGCCTCTTCCGCATTAAAATAGATGTTGTATCGTGTGGTGAGTTCGTGATAGGCACGTGTGGCGGAACTGTTCTTTTTAGTGGAACACCCGAAGATGAGCGTAGTGCATACTACCCCCCAAAGGACAAAGTGTATGTTGTCTTTTCCTCTCAATTGTTACGCTTTTTCAAGTAATTACCTCACCGTAAATAACTCAAAAAATGAAGTTTTATTATTTATTTTCGTAACTTTTGTAACTATTCCTACATTTGTGCGACAAATAGAACAGAAAGAGCAGTAAGATGACATCAGCGAAATTGCAGGAATCACACGTGGAAATAGCGAAAAGTTTCAGACCCATGCTCCCGCTTGCGAATATACGAAAGCGGTCCTGTGTTACGTAATGTCTATGCTTCTTTTTTATTTTCCCTAATCTTGGGTGACAAGAAAATAAGGTAAAGGATGCAAATTGTGAGAATAATTACCGCACCGATTTGACTGTTCAACGTATCAGATGCCACACCCATCAGTAAGGGGAAGATACCTCCGCCGGCTAACCCCATGATCATAAGTCCGGAAATCTCATTGCTCCGTTGCGGAAGATGCTGTAATGCCTGTGAAAACATAATGGAGAATACATTGGAATTACCGAACCCGATAAGCGCAATACAGATATAGATAGTTATCGCCGAATAGCTGAAATACAATCCGATAATAGCCGCGAGCATCATCAGGATACTGATCCGAAAGAAGGATTTGGAGGAAAACTTTGCCAGTATAAAGGCTCCGCTAAATGCACCAATTGTCCGAAACAGGAAATAAACACTTGTTGCAAAACCAGCTTGAGAAAGAGGCATGTCCAATCTTTCAATCAAAAGTTTCGGCGCAGTTATGTTAATCCCGACATCGATTCCTACATGAACCATTATACCAAGAAAAAGCAATAAAACATAAGAATTTTTTAGTAACGCAAAGCATTCGGCATAAGTAGATAGTTTTCCAAGAACTGGTTTTTCTTCAATCTTTGTCAAAAATAAAGAAATGCCTGCAATTACTGCAACTATAGAGAAAATTGGATAAAGTATTTTCCAGTCTCCAAACTTTGCCACAGCCCATGCAGCAATGATAGGTGCTAGAAAAGACGCAATTGCTTTTATGAATTGCCCGAAAGTGAGAGTACTTGCCAATTTCTCGCCTGTTACTATGTTCGAGACAAGTGGATTTAGTGAAACCTGCATTAATGTATTTCCTATTCCCAGCAATGAGAAAGAAATAAGCATAGTGATAAAGTTATAACCAAAAAATGGAGTTAATAGAGACAGGAAGGTTACAACAATACTGAGGATCACCGTTTTTCTCCGTCCGATCCTGTTCATCAACATTCCAGTTGGAACTGATAAAATTAGAAACCAAAAGAAGACCATTGATGACATTAAGTTTGCCATCGTATCGTTAAGGACAAAATCACTTTTGATATAATTAGTGGCGATGCCAACCATATCTACAAAGCCCATTGTGAAAAACGCAAGCATTACGGGGATTAGTTGTGCAACAAGGTTTTTATTTTTCATTGTTTACAAAATTTATAATTGTTCGATATTAATATTAAATCCATGCGCCCGGTTGAGTGCATACAAAAGTGGCTCTGGTAACGGCAGACTGGTGGGCTTCGGCGAGTGTTTCTCCATCGAGGATGGATGATATGAACGCTCCCGTAAACGAATCACCCGCACCTACGGTGTCCACTACTTCCACTTTTGGCGTTTTTATGTGTGATACATCATTGTGCGTGTAAATGGTACTATAACAGGCTCCTGCAGTAAGGATCATAAACTTCAGGCTGAAGGTTTCCACAAACCACCGGCATGCATCAGCATCGTTCTTTGTTTCGATTTCAAAAACTTTTTTCATCAGAAGCAATTCATCATCGTTAATTTTGAATACATTGCAGTTCCGCAGCGACGCAACGATAATTTCCTTCGTATAATAATGCTGGCGGATGTTGACGTCGAGAATACGGTACGAATCTTCAGGTACAAAAGAGAGCAATGCCTGTATGGTTTCACGCGATACTTCCGAACGCTGGGCCAATGTTCCGAAACATATTGCATCTGCACGTTTGACCAGTTGTTTCATAGCTTCGGTGAGGGGAATATGATCCCATGCCACACCTTCGATAATGGTATAGTTGGGGATTCCGTCTTTCAGTTCCACAAGAACGGTTCCTGTGGGGTAATCCACACGTTCGATAAGGTAACCTATGCCGATTTTCTCGACTTCCTGCATAATTTCATCACCCGGCAGATCTTTTCCAACTGCGCTTATGGCGTAACCTTCAGCTCCTAAACGTGACGCGTGATATACGAAGTTGACGGGAGCGCCGCCTGCTTTCTTTCCAGTTGGAAGTACATCCCAAAGTAATTCACCAATACCGATGATAATGGGTTTCTTTTTCATGCTGTGTGTTTTTATCTTATTATTTCCAGATCGATTTTAATGTATATATTTCGAGATTTTTAATTGAGATGTTATTGCCCCAGAAATTAAAGTTTTTTTGGGGATCTATGGTTTTTCTTTCAAACGAATAAGAATAGGCTCCCTCATCGATAAAAACCTCCACGGATGTTTTGTCGATAAAAATGTCAGCACTAATTTCCATGCTGGTCATATCATTGGGTGAATAAAAGATTCCATTCACCGTATTAAAGTTCATATCATAATTCAGTAACGATTGCCCTTTATAATCCAAGCCGGCACTTGTAGCATGAGAAAGTTTTAACGTTAGCTTAATGCGTAGTAACGATTCATTCTGAAATTCGTTAATATATTGGTTTGCTTGTTCTGTATTCAAATTTTCCCATCGTTCGTATTTATCGGTTAATTGATTAATCTCCCTTACCGGATAGCTGAACAACCTGATACCCTTCTTTGTTGTGCGCAACGTTAGTTCGGTAGGCAATAACATCAACATATTAAACGGCGTATCGTGAGAAGGAATTCGACCCCAACATATTTGAATACGCCTTCCGTCGGATTCTGGAATATTGTTAAATGTTTGTCCGGCATAGGCCGATCCGGTAGTGTAGTAGTGCTTTCCGCTTTCGGGGATGAATTTTTTTCCATCAAACGCACCAATCATATAAGTGCCTGATGCTCCGTACATCACCCATTTTTTATTATCTTTATTGCCGTCTACGGCTAACTCAAACAATTCAGGACATTCCCAAAAACCGGTGATGTGACTCTCATAAGTCCAGTCTTTCAGATTTGTTGAGTTGTAAATAGAATGTCCGTCTCTTTCGTTCAACACCATTACCCATTTATTGCCAGGCTCATACCAAAAGACTTTCGGATCACGTGTATCTTTACTGTTCCATTTTTCTTTTGAATCAATTACAGGATTCTTGCCATATTTAGTCCACGTCCGCCCCTTATCCAAGCTGTAGGCTATACATTGTATTTGCTTTTCCAGATTATCAGAAGTATAAACGGCCACCATCGCGGGATGGTTCCCTTTGTTAAATCCGGCTGTATTATTATAGTCGATTATGGCCGAGCCAGAGAACATTGTACCGTGTTCATCGGGGTAAAGTGCAACTGGAAGCTCTTCCCAATGTATAAGATCCTTGCTTACAGCGTGCCCCCAGTGCATATTACCCCACTCCCGATCATAGGGATTATGCTGGTAATAAAGATGATACTCTCCTTCGTAATAAACCAAACCATTCGGATCATTGTTCCATCCCCGTCTGCTTGAAAAATGAAATTGAGAGCGGTTTTGTTCTTTGTACAGACTATCCTGGCCGGCAATCTCATCGGATTGATATATAAGATTCAATCCTTGCTCATTATCGAGGCAGGAGATTGTAATGCTCTTGTTCATGAACTCTGTCACATCAGAAAACACCCAATAATCAGGTTCCCCGACAGCCAACCGTATGTCAAACTTCCTCTGTTGCTTTTGATCTGAACTGACTGTCATTATTTTTCTTTCGACAGAACTTGAAATTGGGATGTTTAAATATCTTTTAGATATTCTCATTCTTACCTCTTGTGATTTCACGAGATTTATTCCAGATGAATAAATGAGTATTAAAGAGATTAATAATACTCTTTGGATGTTGGTAATTACAAAATTCATAACATTTATCAATATTAAGTTTTATATTTGTTTCGTAAGAGCAAATCAATTATTGTAACTTAAAGTTTTATTTCAAATCAGTAATCCGGAAGTTGTTGTTTATATCTTTCAATTATTAAAGAGACTTAAGCATGATTAGTTTCCCCCATTAAAGATAACATACAAGCGCCAAAAGCAGCCTCTTCTTCGAATTCAGAAAGTAGAAGTTTTTTTTGAAACTGCTCCTCAAATATTTTAATAAGTATTTTATTTTTTTTAATGGCATTGCCTGATCCTACCACTAAATTTTTATCCCTTTTTATATATTCGGGGATAATCATATAAAAATCATATAACTCTTGACTTATACCTTTCATAAATCCGATTATTAAGTTTTCAGGCGTAAAATTATACCTGGAAATATTTGAAATTCTTCCTCTAATCCATGGAGAATCACGAGTCCCATCAAAAGTAGTCTGAACTATCAAAGCATCTTTGTTATCTGAAAAAGAATTAATAGAATTTATAGTTTTAAAAACATTAATGTTTTGAACGGATTCACTCTCAAATAACTTTAGTGTACTTTCGAAAAAAGATTTTAAAATCATTAATGATTGTCCACCACATAGTGCCGCACCTACTAAAAGAAAACCTCCCGTTGGAAAAGGACGAATATCCATAGATTTGATTTCAATATACTTATCTGTAAAAATTGAAATTTGACTACTTGTTCCAACAGTTATGTGAATTGATTTTCTAACATCATTCACCGAGCCTAAAAAACTTGCTTGATTATCGCCAATAGCAATATAAACAGGTATTGTATCCTTATAATAACCAGCAATGGATGGAGATTCTTTTATTTCGGGAACAATGAGAGGATCAATACCTACATCTTTTAATGATTGTAAGTTGAATATATTTTTTCTTATGTCGAAGAAACCCAAACTGGCGGCATTTGTGTAATCAATCAATGGTTTTTTATTTTTTGTAAGATTCATGACAACATAATCCATTATAGTGCACAATTTCTTTGCTGTAACCGGAACTCTATTATTAACAATATTAAAAAAGTGAGTTACAAAACCGAAACCTGAAGCCAGTGAATAATTTGTTTTTTCGATTAAGTATTGGACATAAGTTTTATTTTTTTTATATATTTCATTACCTCTGTTGTCTTGCCAGGTATAAAGAGGGCTGACAGCCTTTCCATCGCCATCAACATACAGAATACCATGCATTTGTCCTGTAACACCTATTCCTCTTATATCGGGATATTTTGAAAAACATTGATGAACAATCTCATCAACCAGGAAAATAATTTTAATTGGATCCTGTATATTTTCCCATGAATTAATAGTTCTGGAAATAGAATCGTTTTTTTTATTTATTGATTCAATTTTTTTATGGATAGCGTCATAAACAACACCGCAAACAGAACTGGTTCCTATATCAATACCCAAATAATACATTTCGTGAAAATTCTAAATATTTACTGACGTTGATTCCGGATCTAATCTCAAAATTATATCATTTTGAATTGCAGGTGATAAATCTAGAAAATTAACAAAAGTACCGTGAATTCGTATAATATATATTCCGCTCGGAGCATATTTCTTTGGATTTTGTAATACTTTTTTTAATGTTTCCGAAGTTGTGACGTTCACATATAGATAGAACGGGTTTATCTTTTCTTTCCCAGAAAAGAATAATGGCTCTATTACCCTTCTATAGAATGCCCCTCCTTTCTTCTCAAATGTTGATTCAGGAAAATATTTAGGATCTATGCCAAAATGAGAAGCGTACCCTCCATTCATCTTGTCGAATGGTAACTTCAGGGTTGATAGAACCCGATATCCAAGTCCATTATTTGCTTCCCCATAGAGAGGATCAACTCCATAATTTAGCATTTCTCTGGCATATCTCCCATCAGGAGTCGCACCGACCCAATATCCGTATAAAAGATGAGTCGAAGGGGTACTCCAATCCGGGCGAAATGGATTATTTAAATAATTTTTTTTAGAAGTAATCATATCTGACACTCTATGGACGATTGAAGATGCCTTATTATCCACCCTGTCTATATTATTCCCAAATTTTGCTGCTGATAACAGAAATTGTCGCAATTCCTCATCCTGTTCAAAATTTGTTTTCAATGCAATAAATAGTCTTTTTGAATCTTCCGGTCGGATTTCCAATAAATCCTCAATAGCAATAAATGAATCAGCAACTATTGATAATCCGTGTATAAGGCATCCGCTACCATTGTAACGTGTGGCTTGTCTTTCTTTATCCCGCAGGTCGATCCCGCTATCAATACTACCCATACAGGCTGACAGGAAAGGTACTCTAAGGTTAGACAGCACCCTTGAGCACTCATTTGCAGCTACTGTCATTTTACTTGAAAAGAAAGCAAGCTGCTGATAAAATGCTGGTTCAATGTTTTGAAGCATTTTATCGTATTGCATTTTTTTAAATCCCAGTTCTTCAAACCCAAGACCAATTTTCTTTCCTGTAATTGCTGAATATCCATCATTTAGAGTAAGTTCCAATATTTTGCCTAAATTAAGCCAGCTATTTGTAGTATTTCCATTATCCTTACCCATTATAAGCGGTTCCTGACAGCCGGCAACAGCATAATCCTCCAAATCATTTTCTTCAATGTTCTGCTCACTTAAAATTTTAAAGAGAGAGTCGTCATTAAAGAAAGAAGGGGTTAACTTACCTGGCGAAAATAAAAACTCTCCCATTTTCTTTTGCAGTTTTTCCGGAGTGTTTCTATGAAGCTTTATTGAAAGTATTGGCTGAGGATAGTTTGTTTCACTGAATGCATCTAAAATTGCATAAGTCATTTCGTTAGTCAGATCATTTCCACTGAACGATTTTCCTCCAAGAATTAAGTTTTGGGAAATGGCCCAACTTCTATCTCCTACATTAAAAAAGACGAGCAGATGTTTAAATAATGATGTTGCTAACCCTCTATCCACTTGATCTTTTTGTCTAAAATCTTCGAATATTCTATCAACATTACCTGCTGAAAATGCATACGGATTAGGTGATTGCTCTATACACATAACTTGCCATAAAATAATGTATGACTGGATTGCTTCGAACAAAGTTTCAGCCCCGTGCTGAGGGACTTTTCTTAAAGTTTGCTCGAGGAAGTGCAATTCTTTTTTTCTGATTGCATCTGCTGTTCTCATCTGATATTTTGCAAGGTCAGCATAACGATTAGCTAAAATTACAGCACAATTAAGGGCTATCTTTAAAGCTTCATATACTTTTATCTGATCATATTCTTGCGTTTTTAGAAGGTTTTCATCAATTCTCCTGATTTGATACCCTATACCGTTCTTTAAAATATCTCTAAAGTCAGCTATGGTGTGTCCGGTCACCTGTTCTACAAAGTAAACAACCTCCCCGGTTTCGTCCCCTGTTTTGTGGTAGATTTGCCCTAATTCTTGTACAAAAGAAGTTTTAGAGTAATATTCTTTGACTCTTTTTATTCGTTGTTTCGTAAATTCCTCATTGGGTTCAATGTCATTAAAAACTGCTACCGGATCGCAGTATCCTTCAAAAGTTTCTATTCTGAAATTTGGATTTATCAAAGCATATGTTTTTGAAAACGAGTCGTTCTGAGTCCCGGCAAAGACACTGTTATGTGAAATCTGAAGAGGAATTTCTTCGACTACCTTTTCTAATAATTTTGCTGATGCTACCTCGGGATGAAAATTTGAGAACAAGTGCTCATTATTCATTTCAATTTCTTTAATAATGAACCACCCGTCTAATCTTTTTAAATCTCGCTGTTCACTAAATAAGCAGTTCGCCTTAGTGTCTAAATCTGCTTTATTATATAAAGTTTTCCAGTCCGTAATTGATTTCATGTATTGATAATATTAATATTGCTTTCTTTAAACATTGACTTATATCTATCAAAGTCTCCTGCGTTGATTTTTTTTTCATTCATTTTATACGGCATGCCGACTTGTTCCCATTTAATCTTACCATACTCATGATATTGCAACAATTCAACAGAAACATTTTTGCGATTTATTTTCTCTATAATTTCAATAATTCTTTTGATATTGTCATACCCATCATTAAAATCTGGAATTAAAGGAATTCGTATCCAAATGTTCCTGTCCGACTCAGCTGCTTTTTGAATATTGAGCATCGTAATCTCATTCTCCAATCCTATTTTTCTCTTTTGAACAGATGAATCATGATGTTTCAAATCAATTATGATAATATCCAGGAAATTAAACAATTCGGGCAGCCTTGCGTGAGTACCATTTGTTTCCATAACAGTATGAATATTTAGCTTTTTGATTTCAATTAATAATTTCTTAAGATTATTGAACTGGACTGTGGGCTCTCCACCTGTGATAGTAATACCTCCATCTGTATGGAAAAGAGCTCTCGCCTTATCTATCTCACTCAATAACTCTCTTATTGAAAATGACTTACAGCTCAATCTAATTCCTTTATTCCTGTATTTCCGTAAACATTGATAATCTGAACAAGTTTGACAAATATTTCTGTTGAGCATCCTATTTTTAATCGCATTTTTGGGACAAACACTATCTATCAAGTATTCCTTATTAACAATTAAAACACCCGTAACTGGTATCCCTTCCGGATTAGAACACCATGGACAAAACAAATTACATCCTTGAAAATGCAAAATAAATCTATTACCCGGACCGTCTTGGGAAAAATTCCATCCCTTACTGAATATGCAAATTTGCTCCGAATCCATATTCTTAAATTATAGTTTCCTGTAAGAATTTTAAAAATAAAATTTTATCAGTCTATTTCAGATAATTGTATATTCGTTATTTCAACATCTTCAAGTTTAAATAATAAATTTTGGATATCTAGATCAGCTCTATAAGTTATCAAGGTACGCTTACCCGCTATTTCGGAATCAATAATTGAACCACCCAGTTTTGGCGTGTTTTTAATTAACATCCTAACTAAAAATGGTTTATTTATTTCAATAAGATTCTCAATGGAATAATTTCCTACTAAATGAGGGGCTCCGCCTTGTCTCAGGGATTTTTCTCTTGATGCAAATTTTTCTTGTGTACTGTTGCTATACTGGGCAAGCGCATTTTCTATATCAATTTGGAATTCACATCCGCTTCCCTTATTGTTTGAAAGTAAAGAGACACCTAATTTGCCTTTCCCGGAATTAATAGGATTAACGTTGAATGTTAACAAAAAAGACTTTTCTTTCACTGGAAATAACGCTTCGTTAATTATTTTATCACCCAGAGTTTTTGAGTTTCTTGCTTCGGGAATTAATTCTTTCATCCATTTTGTACCGATCCGTCCATCGGGAAATTGAACCAGTTCATGAAGAATAAATGGTCCACCCCATCCGCGTATTGGGATCCAGCCTGCCATCAGAAAACGACCATTATCAATTTCCGTGATTGAAGGAACACCTATCCCGTTATAGAAATCGGTTCCTTCTTTAACAATGTCTCTCCACCCTTCAGTAATATTATTACCTTTTGTTTTTCTCCATAAATTCACAAATCCACCAATAATATATTCATAATTACCCCATTTAAAATAGAAAGTACAATCTCCTCCGTCCGGGAGGTCTTTATTAATGCAATACCAACCACCATCGAGCGAATTAGATGTCCATGTCCCTTTTGAACGATAATTTGCAAACAACATTAATTTCCCGTTTGAATCCGTGAAAACACTTGGATTTTCACAAAAATGAAATATATTATTCGTTTTCTCAAAGTTAGATAATCCGTTTTTTGAAATTGAATAAGTTGAGCCGGAAGGAAATTTCTTCTTGACATCTTTTTTAAAAAAGCCTGTTTTACCATTATTATTATAATAATAATCCAATAAATCGGGGGTAAGAGTCATTTCATCGGGAAATATCCGTGAAGTATGTAGTCCATATGAAATATATAATTTATTATCATAAACAAAAGGTGTGCCCGTTCCGAAAGTTTCCCATTGTTCTTCTATTGGTGTGGCAGCTTCATGCTCTACCCATGTTTTAAAGTCTTTTGTAGAAAAATGTTCAAAATAATGTCCTCCAACACCAAATTTACTTGAATGATGCCTACGATCAAAGAGATAAAAAACATGATAGCGTCCATTGTAATAAATCGTGGTTACATCTCCCACCCATGCATTATGCCATGCCGGCGTCCAGTATTGAACTTCAGGTCTATAATTTGATCTTCTTGAAGCATCTCTTTCGGGATTGATCGCCGGGAAAAATATCTTTGCAGCTTCTACGTATTCCGGATTAATTCGCCATGTTCTCTCTCCAAACCAGTTCGGAAATCCGATTGGGAAATCGCCGTCAACAATCTTTCCGTCCACATACATTATAAATTGTGCCTTTGTAAAATTTAGAATTACTTCATGCTCACCCTTTAATTCCGGAATCATTGTGAGAGGAAAACCGATGGTCATCACTTTTCTAAAGGGTTTTTCAATAGAGGTATTTAACGTGATATTTGATTCCAGCACAATCAATGAGCCGTCTTTCGCGGGAAAAGCAGGGTAATTTTGTCTGTCCCGGAATATAGAATCTACCTTTCGGAATTGTAGATTCATTACATCCGGAATATCGAGAATCGTCATATCTTTATCAAATTGTTGAAAATTCACTCTCAGTTTTATCGTAAACCCTTCACCTGCCTCTTTCCTGTTTGTAAATTTATCTTGAGTACTGTTCATATCCAGCGAATATTTGATTTCGTCCTTTTCCGGAAACAGAAAATAGGGGCTTAATAATTCCATTTTTCCTGACTCATATTTAGCGGATGATTGGGAAAAGGAGAAAATGGATATAAGCAAAAAAATTGTAATAATTAGAACTTGTTTCATAACTTTTGCTCTTAATGTATTTTTAATTAATTTATATTGAATTGAAAAATAATTATCTTCCTAAATTCCAAGCTGACTTTAATGAATGAACATTAGTACTAATAATTTTAGTTTTATCCTCGGAAGTAAATGAATATATTTTTTCGTCTTCCGGCAAAAAACAAGAGGTAATCACAATTTGACCATTATTTCCAAACACCTCTATCGATGTCCGATCCACTAATATTCTTAATTGTATCTTACCCTCAACTGGTGATAAAGAGGCCTCACCTAATTTATTCAAATGTTCACTTTTTGGTACAGAGTCTGATTTCCATTTATCCGGAACAATGTTATTCTCCACGACAGGCCCCTCACATGTTATTTTTTTCTTCTCAACATCGTAATATATACGAGCACCTCTCAGATTAATTTCAAATGAGGAAGAATTCAAATAATCTATTTCAATATCAATATCGTATAAATCACCATTTAAGTCTTTAAAGAGATTTTCACCTTCTGTCAACATGATATCCCTCCAACTATAATTGTTTTCGTATAAACTGGCCATTTCCCGTACAGGAAATCTAAATACTCTTATACCTTCCGGTGTATTTCGCAAAGTCAATTCTGTAGGGAAGTTCATTTGTTGTTCAAAAGGCATTTCCGGATAACGCTTTGTGGGCATCCAGGCAATATGTACGCATCGGCCATCAGGTGCATTATTCCATGTTTGTGCAGCATAAAAATTGTTTCCATAATCCATACGAATAACTTTAGTTTCGGGTTTAAAATTTGTACCGTCAAAAGAGCCGATCATGTAATTACCATTGCCGCCAAAAAGCAACCATTTTTTATTTGATAAATCACCGTCAACCGGCAACGGCTCAAAACCAGGACATTCAGCAACACCTTCGAGAGAAATTGTCGACAGGTGTTTCCATTCCTTGAGATCCGAAGATGAGAATAATCCGAAATCATAACCTTTATCCATATACAAAGACATGATCCATTTTTTTGATTCTTCATCCCAAACAACTTTTGGATCACGATTGGCAGCGTGTATATTATGGATTACCGGATTCTGATCGTAATAATTAAACGTAAAGCCTCCGTCTGTGCTATATGCAATACATTGTGTACATAGTGGTCCAAGCCCGTTACCCGGATCTCCTCCGTTAGTAATAAAAGCAATAATGGTTTTTTTATTGCCAACCTGGAATCCGGCATCGTTATTTACATCTACAACAGCGGAGCCTGACCAGCAACCTCCCCAAACTTTATGAGGAGTAATGTGATTTGGTGTTTGTTCCCAATGTACTAAATCTGTACTGACAGCATGTCCCCAATCTTTATAAGCTCCCGGCCGACGGGGTGGCATATATTGAAAAAATAAATGATATACTCCATCGTAATAAACCAATCCATTGGGATCATTCAACCAATTTTTCCTGGCAGTAAAATGAAATTGTGGCCTGTATTTTTCATTGTAATAAGCAGGTTTCGCCTCTTTTAATGCTTTTACACCGGAAAACGTCTTTATTTCCTCATCAGAAATAAATCTATCCCATAATATCACATGGTCAATATAGCCATTAAACTTGGATTCTACGTGTTTTTCTCCGGATGCGCCATATCCATAAGCATTTTTATATTGTGCGCCTATTAGAAAAGGTCGGCGATTCCAATCTCTGATTTCGCCGACGGTAACTTCATCATCACAAAGTGCCCCATTTACATACAATTCTGACTTACGACCATTAAATCTGAAAATGATGTCCTGCCACTCTGAAATTTTATCTTGTGGTATTTTATATTTTAATAAATGAGCTCCGGCAATATCATCAGAACCAATTTCTGATTCTATAAAAATATCTCCTCCTTCACTTTGATTAAAAGCTATACTGTATGCAACATTCTGATCACTTCCCGCTTTATTTAATATTGGGGCATAACCAATAATTGTATCCGCTTTTACTCTGACCAGAATAGAGATACTTTTGCCTGTCATATTTAATTCTTCATTAGCCCCTAAACCCGCATCGAACCATCCGTCACGCAAATAAACTACTGAACCATCACCACCTCTTGTTTTAGATTCACTTCTTTCAACTCCTTTTAGAGAAACGAACTCTAAATCTCCATGTATTACTAGTTTACTATTATGCAACGTTTTATCATTTACATCAGTAAATAACCATGCTCCTACTGCCCCATTAAAGCTGCCTGATCTAATATAAGAAGAAAATAAAATCAATAGACTTATTAATAAAAAATAATTCTTCATGATCAAAATGTATATCTTATCTTTTTAATAATAAAAATAAGCCATGTAGATATAAATAGACATGGCTTATTTCCCAACAAGAATTAATACCCCGGATTTTGTTTGTAAATTCCTTTCACGTAGCTTATTTGCTGTTGAGGAATAGGAAAATATTCATCTCTATTTTTTGTGAATTTCGCATCTTTTAGATAGGTTCGTCTGGTTTTCTCTACTTCAAAATATTTATTCATATAGTCAGCAGCTATACCCCAGCGAACTAAATCGAAGAACCATTTTCCTTCTGTAGAAAATTCCAAACTCCGTTCCCATTGCAGCGCTTTAAAAGCAAAATCTTTACTCCATGCCGGACAATTCACTCCGGGCCTGTAGGGCTCTACATTAAAATTACCTGTTGGAGAACCATCTGCAAATTTCAATCTCCAAGTGCTGTTAGCTGCTCTTTCCCTAATTTTATTTATTAATAAAAGAGCCTCATCTAAATTTGTTCCGAGTTGAATCAATGCTTCGGCTCTCCACAACATGACTTCATCTAATCGAATAACATCCCAATTTAATCCACTGCCCATAAATGGATTAGTCTTCCTAAAACTTGGAGATGTAGGTAATACGATAAGTTTTTGACTCATGGAATATCCATACACCTCGGGCTGACGTACCCAGCTATTTCCCATAATAAAACCGGGATCATATTTCCAGGGGAGACCTGGTAAACAGGCTGTATGTAAAAGACGTGGGTCCAAGGGTGTTTTTCCGATAGCTTCTTTGTTATCTACAGCACCACCTGAATTAAAGTTGTCAAAGTCGGGAACGCCATTAACTGTCTTATATCGATTCATCATATTTACTGTAGGTTGCAGAAATCCACAACAACCATATTCTGCATTTACCGGATATACAAGCCAGGAATTAAGACGACCGGTTGGTGAATTGTCGTTATTTGATGAATATTGAATTGCCCAAATTGATTCTTGTCCGTTCTCATATTCCCATAAAAAGTTTTGAGCAAAATCGGGGAACAGGCTTTTTCCCGAATTATCTATGATATCTTTACAAAGGGTTGCCACTTCATTAAGTTTCTCCTTATTTATGTTTATCACATTGTGCTTATCATCCTGTTCATATGCTGCAAAAAGTAATGCTTTCGCCAGGTATGCTTTTGCGGCAAACTTTGTTGGTCTTCCCACTTCAATTTGTGTATCCGGAAGATTGTTGACAGCAAAACGAAAGTCTTCTATTAGTTTATTCCATAATTCCTGATCACTTAAAGCATCATTACTTATGGTAGAATATTCATTCTCGGGCGTATTTTCATCGATGTAAGGGAAGGATTTAAAACACAATTTCATATACATATAAATATGTCCTCTCAAAAATCGTAATTCTGCAATTCTTTGATCTCTCAATGGATATTCGTTAACGGTTAAATTCTGAGCTCTCCTTAAAGCATCATGCACCCGTCCTACTGCAACATAATGTACCCACCATAAATTATCCAAATCACCGGAGGTGGTAGCCTGCATATAGGTAAATGTTTCCCAAAGGTTTCTTTCAGCATTATCATTAGTGCCTGATCCACCTTTATAGGCTTCCCCGCCACGCACGGAACCCTCTTCATAAGGCATACCAAACTGCTTATTAAAGTGATTTTGACCACAAAATGAATATGCAGAGTTTATCATTTGCTCAACCTTGCCTTTAGTGTTTAGATCGTCAGAAGAAATTATTCCCTGCGGCCTTTGATCTAGTTCTGATTCACAAGAAATGAAAAATATCATTATGAAACTAAATCTTATTATAAATTTTATTGTCTTCATATCTTATATGTTATATATCGTTTTGTTTTAAAAAGTCATACTCAATCCGATTGTCGCAGCAAATGGTAACGGATATACATTACCGGGTGTCTCAGGATCAAGTCCGGTATAAGCATTGTTACCCCAGGTCTTCATGAATGTTTTAATATTGTCTGCTCTCAATGATAATCTTACCTTCTGAATATTTAAGGCTTTAAGGGAATTTTCGGGAATAGTATATCCCAGTTCCGCATTCCTTATTTTAACGTAAGAGCCACTCTCTACAAAATAAGTAGAGAAACGCCCCTCATCATTATAATTATTCACGGAGAGAGCCGGAATAGTGGATGCAGTATTTGTTGGTGTCCAAGCATTCAACATTCGTGTTCCGTAGTTTTCTCCAACTGTTCCCAGAAAATAAAAGTCAGTCCAGGATTTCCATCCGCTAACATTTAAGTCTTTACCTACAACACCATTAAAGAACACAGTAAAATCGAAATTTTTCCATGTAAGGGCAATAGTAGTACCAAACTCCAGGTTTGGATTTTGAACTCCTATCCATGTCCGGTCATCACTGTTAATTTTCCCATCTCCATTCAAATCCCTATACCGAATCCGTCCCGGTGCAGCACCAATTTGTTTTGCATGGGCGTCAATATCTGCCTGAGACTGAAATAAGCCATCGGCAACATATCCATACATAGAATACCTCGATCGCCCAAGAATATTGTCCTCTTTGCCATCTCCCGGGAAATTATTTATCACCTCATCCGGCACCTTTACGATAGTTTGATTGTTGTGCCAAAACACACCACTTAAATCCAGTCCAAAATCACCGATCTTTTCTTTGTAATTTAAAGTCAGCTCAAAACCCTTGTTGTCTATGTCTGCTCCATTAAGCCACATTCCTGCACCTTCGCCCAATGTAGCCACATATCCTGGTTTCATTAAAATATCACGTGTGGATTTTAAATAATAATCAAAGGACCCGGATAATTTCGAATTCAGAACAGCAAAATCTATCCCAAAATTATGCTGAGATGTGCTTTCCCATTTTAAATTTGGATTACCTCTTTGTGTTCGGATAAAACCAGAAGGTAACGTTCCGCCTGTACCGCTAAAATCATATGCTGTCCCGAAATTCCAATCCCAAACACTGTTACTGTCGTATAAGGTCCTATACATCTGGTAATGTGCGTAATCATCAATCTGAGAATTTCCATTTTGACCCCAACCGTAACGAACTTTTAGTTGAGAAAAGCCAGATAAAATATCGGATAAAAACTTTTCCTTATTCAACACCCATCCAAGCGAAAAAGCTGGAAATGTTGCCCAACGATTGTTCGTTCCGAAAACCGACGATGCATCCCTTCTCAATGTAAAGGAAGCTAAATATTTATTCCCGTAATTATAATTTGCTTTCCCAAACCAGGAGAACATTCTATTGTTACTGCTACCTCCTCCATTGTCTTTTTCTTGTTCTCCAGCATCTAAATACATATAATCAACAGTTTCTAATGCAAACACTCTTCTGCTCGCCCAAATTTGATTGTAGTTATGACCTAAAGATTCTTGTCCTAACATAATATCAAAATTATGACTTCCTAAATCGAAAACATATTGCAAAGTATTACTGTTGTTCCAATTGGAGTCATAATTTGCCCAATTTGTGACCTTGTTCCGGTTTTCGCTGAGAAAACCAGATTTATAAGTAAGATCCATAGCTCTTCGCCAATATCCTGTAAAATCAACTCCTACATTTGAACGAAGAGTTAATCCTTCCATAAATTCAATATTTATAAATGCGTTCCCAAATAATCTCATGTTATCATCGTGGTTTTGAAGGTTATCTTCTATCAGACGAACAGGATTTTGTCTATCGCTCATTCCCCCGATTGGACCACCCCATCCACCATCGACAGTATGAACCGGCACAATTGACATTAATGATTTGGTACTTCCTAAATTTCCATCACCAATATTTGTCGCATTCCTCCATTTAGAAACAGTTAAATTTTCTCCAACTTTTATACGTCCATTAAACCATGAATAATCAGAGTTAATCCTGCCATTAATGCGGTTAAAAAAATCTCCCTTTATTGTACCTTTATTGTCATAATAATCAATTGCAAAAAGGGCATTGCCATTTTCGGATCCAGTTGATAATGTGACATTATATTGCTGGATATGCCCTGTTCTTAAAATTTCTTTTTGCCAATCGGTATCTGCTGATTTCATGGTTTTTGCATTCGGATCCAACCATTCCCTCCAGGTCACATTATTTAAGACAAAATTTCCATTTAAGCCTTTATTATAATCATAATTGTAAATTTGTCCAATCCCTACTTTGTTAGGATCTGCATTTGGATTATCGTTTACAATTGCCCAGAATTGTGCCACACCTCGCTGTTCTGTATTCATTAAATCATATGGCTTTGCGCTGCTAACGATGGTTTGAGACGTCTGAAAATCGACTGACACACCTCTTTTGCCTTTACGTGTAGTAATAATAATAACGCCATTTGCAGCCCTCGATCCATAAATAGATGCCGACGAGGCATCTTTTAGCACTTGAATTGATTCAATATCCAGCGAAGCTAGTTCTGCCATAGAACGTGTGGTGGGAGTCCCATCAATAATATATAAAGGATTATTATTATTCAAAGTTCCTTCACCCCTTATTCTGACTGTAGCCCACGGATCGGGAGAACCTGACGAAGTTACAGCCATTCCTGCCACTTTTCCTTGAGCAGCTCTCATCGCGCTTCCTGTTGTACTTGCTTTTATTTGATCTATTTGAACTACCGATACTGATCCTGTCAAGTCGGCTTTTCTTTGAGTTGTATAACCGGTAACAACAAGTTCTTCCAAACTTTGTATGTCTTCAGACATCGTTATGGTACTATTGCTAACTTGAGATGCCCTGACCTCAATAATCCTATATCCGATAAAGCTGATAACAAGTGAACTGTTATTACTAACCTCTAATGTGAAATTTCCATTTTCATCACTTACCGTTCCATTAGTTCTGTTTTCTTTCTCGATAATTGTTGCTCCAATTATCGGCTCTCCCTTTTGATCGACAATTCGTCCTGTAGCTGTCATTCGTTGCTGCATAGAATTGTTTGTCAGAATTGAATTAGACAGCTGTACTGTCTTTCCATACATGTGCACTTGAAAAATACTGAAAAAAAATACAAATATCCAACAATGCGAGGATATTGTTTTGAATAAAGATCGCTTCATAGGTTTTAGAGGAATTAATAATTAAACATGATGAATTTCTTATTGTTGTTGTAAAATCAATTTAAATCAGATGTCGCATTCACGAATTAATTTGAGTCTAATTGGAAAATTATGCGCATAATGCAAAAAACAGTAAATAATTAAAACAATTTACAGAGCACGTGTCAGCAATATGTCAATAAAAAAGAACACAATATGTAAACTTAATATTTACATGCATGAAAATTTATTTGATGCAAATGTAAATATATTTTTTAAATTATAAAGTATTTTGTTTTTATTTTTTTTGATTTTAGTTATTATTAACAATATTTTATTTACATGGATGTAAATGTTTTTATTGTGATAAAAATAAATTATATTTGTGCTTTCAAAAATAATTATGAATCACAATAAAGAAAATTATAAAACCATCTATAACTCTGTAAAAGAAGCTATTATTGATGGACATTTTGCTTCTGGAAGTTTATTACCTTCAGAATTATCTTTTGCACAGAAATTTTGTGTGTCCCGCCCAACGGTTTCAAAAGCCTTTAACCTTTTACAAGATGAAGGATATATCACTAAGAAAAAAGGATTTGGGAGTCAGGTAATTTATAATAGCCTGACTACTAATTACACAATTGGCCTTTTATTACCAGGGGCAGGCGAATCAGAAATTTTTTCCATTATTAACGATCAACTGTTAAAGTTATCGAAAGAGCGTAATTTTAAATGTCTATGGGAGGGCACAACGGCAAATAATGCTAAAGTAAGAAGTTCCCTGATAAAACATATATGCGAAGAGTACATTAAGAAGAAAGTAAATGGCATTCTCTTTGCTCCATTAGAAAGAACCACAGGTAATGATCAAATAAATTTACAATTATGTAGTGAGATTAGTAATGCTAAGATCCCACTCGTTTTAATTGATCGAGATATAGTAAAACCGCCCATAAGAAGCGAATATGATCTGGTTTGTATTGACAATTTTAATGCTGGAGGCATCATGGCACAGCATCTTATAGATTCGGGTTGCGAAATTATTCATTTCTTTTATCGTCCAAACTCAGCATATTCTGTAGATTCCCGGTTATCAGGCATCCAGGATGTCGTTTTGAAAAATAATTTAAATTTTACTACAGAAAATGTTTACTGTGGCAACCCGGATAATATCGAATTTGTCAAGAGTATCAGAATAATTAAAGGAAAAACAGGTATTATCTGTGCAAATGACTCCACTGCTGCAGTTCTTATTTCCTCTTTAGATGCCATTGGAATAAAAATCTCTTCCGACCTTTTAGTCTGTGGTTATGACAATATGAGATACTCTGACCATTTAAAATTCTCTTTAACTTCTTATAAGCAACCTTGTGAAGAAATTGCAAACTTAAGTATTGAGTTAATAATAAGACGTATAAAAAACAAAAATTTACTGCCTGTCAAAGTAAATTTAAATGGGGAAATTATAGTAAGGGAGTCAAGTAAATTTGAAATTTAATCTACTACCGGAGTTCTATGACTTTGACCAAAGTCAATTGCATTACTTTTCTTCGACCGAAGCCGGAACAGGAATATTTAATGATATTTCCAATGCTCGTCCTTGTGGCGTTGCCAGGGAATAAACAAAAAGAAATGCCTGATTATTTATTTTCAAGCTGCAGATTGCTTGTTTAAACCCGAAATCCACACCTTCACCCCTTTTCCCACAAAAAACAGAACAATCAAGACGAAGATAATAAACGCGCCCGACGGTACGTTCAGGTAGTACGACAACAATAACCCTACAACGCACGCGATAAAACTAATTCCTACGGAAAGGTAAATAATCCGGGAATAATTCACGGTAAAAAGATTGGCGGTCATCTGGGGAACAGTAATGAGCGACATCAACAGCACGATTCCAACCAAACGGATGCTTAACACAATGGTGACCGCAACAAAAAGCATCATCGCATATTCTATGAACTGTGTGTTCACCCTTCGGGTCCGGGCAAATTGCGTATCGAACGATACCGACACAATGGCATGATAATTAACTGCGAAAAACAGAAAAAGTACGACAGAAAGAATAACAAGCGAAACAATGTCCGTCCGGGTAACGGTGAGAATATTCCCGAAAAGATATTCCGATAAGTTGGGAGCATAACCCGGGGTGAGAAATGTAAGCATAATTCCAACCGCCATCCCCAGCGACCAGAAAACGGCAATGGCAGAATCTTCGCGCACACCTTGTTTCCGCGATAACCACTGGATGCCAAAAGCCGAAAATACCGAAAAAACCATCGCCGAGAAGATGGGATTCAATCCGAAATAAAAACCGATACCCAACCCGCCAAACGAAGCGTGGGTGATTCCGCCGCTAATAAAAACCAGCCGGCGCGTAACTACATACGTGCCTATAATGCCGCAGGCGATACTCGCAAAAAGACTCCCAAGCAATGCATTCCGAAAAAAAGCGTAGTTCAGTAATTCAAGAATATTCATCGGATGGGGCTAAGCATGCATTTTTGTTTCGCGTAAATCGTTGACAACAAGTACAATCTCGTCTTTCATCTGATCGGGAACAGCGATCTCACGAAGTTGCAGGCTACGGACCCATCGCGGCTTTTCTTCATCCATGATAGTGTAAAATACTTCACGGAATTCCTCCACTTCCTTGTCGGAATAACTGCCGGATTCCCGAAAATGAAAACGATCAAGTTCTTCATCATCAAAATATTCGGGTTCCTCTGTGAAAGCAGCGATAAGGCTGTCTTTCTCGCATACCTCGTGCATACCGCAGCATCCGCTCTCTTTCTCTTGCTTTGTCCTTACGTCGATCGACGGCAGGGCTGTTTCACGCTCTTGCGTATTCCCCTTTTTGCGCTGTATCGCATTGGAAACATACAACGCCAAAATGAAGAACACGATAATTCCGAGTAATATGTATAAACTTGCCATAATTTTAAAATATTAAGAAAATCACCCGCACTCCATTACGATTGAATTCTAAATCCTGCCTTTTCAAGATCGTCCCAAAAGTTCGGGTACGACTTGTTGACGACTTGCGGGTCATTGATTGTTACAGACTTAAATGGAATAGCTGCCGGCGACAGCGACATCGCCATCCGGTGATCATCGTAAGTATCGATTACTGCATCCTCTTCAGCAAAGCAACGCTCACCGTTCCACTCCAACATCTCACTATCGGTCTCGCTCAAGACGAATCCCAATTTTTTCAATTCCGTTTTCAGCGCTTCAATACGATCCGTTTCTTTGATACGCAGACTTTGAACGCCCGAAAATATAAACGGTACATGTAGAAAACAACAAGCTGCGGCAAAAGTTTGCGCCAAGTCCGGTTCGTAGATAAAATTATGGAAAAATTTTTTGGTGGGTTTTCCCACCTTTCTGATGATTACACCGTTTGGAATAAACTCCGTTGAAACGCCCAGGTCTTTAAAAAGGTTTACCAGATTAGCATCGCCCTGATAACTACCTTCCTGCAATCCAAGTAAAGTGATCTCGGAATGAGGACAAAGCGATACCATCTCGTACCAGTAAGACGCTGCCGACCAATCGGATTCCACTTTAAAACTAACGGGTTTGAAGGCTTGGGGCTTGATCTTTATCCTATTTCCTTCCCATTTAAGATGAATGCCGTACTCCTCCATCAACTTGGCAGTCAGATTGATATAAGGTTTTGATATAATCTCGTCCCGGATATTGATGATTAACCCGTTCTCCATGGTAGGCGCTACCATCATCAGCGCCGAGATAAACTGTGAACTGATGCTTCCCGAGACATAAACCTCTCCGCCCTTTAATCTTTTTCCCCGAATCTTCAATGGCGGATAACCGTCATTTTCCAGATATTCAATATCGGCTCCTATCGTCCTCAGTGTATCCACCAATGGGAAAATAGGACGTTCGTGCATCCGTTTTGAGCCTTGAACAATCCACTCTCCATCCATCCCGGCCAAAAAAGCCGTCAGGAATCGCATGGCTGTTCCTGCCCCTTTCACGTCAAATACATTTGAATCGGAGTTAAAAGCATCGATGATAACCTGTGTGTCCTCACAATCCGAAAGATTCTCCACCGGATTGGTATTCAAACTCAGTGCATTCAGAATGAGGACCCTGTTGCTGATACTCTTGGATGCCGGAAGTTCGACGGTTGCTTTTAACTTTTCGGGCGGATATATTTTATATTGCATGCTGTGCCGCTATTTTTTATTACAAAAATAATAATTAATTACGGAGTCTCAAAGCAATAAATAGCCTTTTCTCATTATCCGATCAATCCGTATAAAAATATCAATAAGATGGCAACCGGCGCCAGAAATTTAAGAATAAAACTGTATGCTTTAAGAAAAGAGACGCCCACCCTTATTTTCCCGTCGTTGGTCAGTTGTGCCTGAACGATTTTTTTATCGAGATACCATCCCACGAAAAGCGAAATAAATAATCCTCCTACAGGAAGCATAATTTTTGCCGAAACCATATCCAACAGGTTGAAAAACTGCGAGGAGACGGCAGAAGCTGTGCCCAAAATCAGTACACCGATCACTACAAAAAAGAGGCCCTTCTTCCGGCTCACCTTGTGCTCTTCGTGAATATAAATCGTAACAACTTCCATCAACGAAATGGTAGATGTAAGGGCGGCAATCGCCAAAAGGAGGAAGAACATTGCCGACCAGATCATCGATCCCTGCATCTGATTGAAAAGTTCGGGAATGGTAATGAAGAGCAGTCCGGGGCCACCTGCCACCAATTCGGAAACGATGGTGTCGGGATTTGCGGTCAGCGCAAAAGCCGACGGGAAAATGACCATCCCGGCAAGGAGCGCTACCAATGTATCGAGAACCGAGACCTGGACAGCGATATTGGTTAAACTCGAATTGTCCTTAAAGTAAGAGGAGTAAGTTATCATACACCCCATTCCCAACGATAATGAGAAAAATGCCTGCCCCATCGCATCGAGAAAAACAGTAGATTTCACTTCCTGAAAATCAGGTTTAAAAAGGAAGTCGATGCCCGCCCTTGCTCCTTCTAGCGACATCGACTTGATCACCAAGGCAATAAGCAGCAGAAATAAAACCGGCATCATGATTTTTGCCGATCTTTCAATTCCATTTTGCACACCGGCAAAAATAAAATATGCGGTAAGAAACACAAAAAAGGCCATCAACCCGATCTGTTTGGGGCTGTTTGTAAGCAGCACGTTGAAATGAGCTGAGAAATCGCTTACCTCCTTCAAACTTCCTGTAACGGATTGAATAAAATAATCCACTGTCCAGCCGCAAACAACCATATAAAATCCCAAAATGATAAATCCGGTGAGAACACCAAGCCTGCCTATCCATTTCCATTGCGTGCCCGGAGCAAGTTTATTAAAAGCGCCTGCAGCATTGGATTTTGATGAACGCCCGATTAAAAACTCGGCAACCATCAGCGGGATTCCAAAAAACAGGATGCAGGCGATATATACAAGGATGAAAATAGATCCGCCACCATCGGCCGTTTCACTCGGAAAGCGCCAGATGTTTCCCAGCCCGACGGCGGAACCTGCCGCGGCCGCCACCATCCCTAATTTTGATCCGAACATAGATCTTTTCTCGTTCATAATATTAAATTTTTTATCTGACAAACACCCATTTGTCTTCGGAGGAAAGCTGCGGATAGTAGAAATAATTTTCGTAATCGAAAGCTTTTGCCTCTTCGGCAGCCTTCAGCCGGTTTTTGATGATGAAGCGGGCCATCAGCCCGCGTGCTTTCTTGCTGTGAACCACAATTTGCTTAAGCGCGCCGCCTTCCTGCTGAAGAAAATTTATTTCAATGACCCGCGTATTTTCAGGCAAAAGCTTCTTCAACACCACTTTGGAATATTCTTTGGAAGCCACATTGATGATGACCTTCTCATCTTTTGCCAATCTTCCGGCAAGGTACTGGTTCACTTCGTCCTGCCAAAAATCGTAAAGATCCTTATAACCGTCAGGCCGTATTTTCCGGGCAAATTCCAACCTGTAAGGCTTTATCCGGTCGAAAGGTTTGAGAGCGCCATAAAATCCGGACAGGATATTCAGATGTTTCTGAGCAAACGCAACCTCTTCTTTGCTGAAATCGTGCGCGTTCAGCCCTTTGTAGGCAATGCCGTCATAAGCCAGTGCGGCTGCGCGAAGCGGAATTGTTTTGAAGTTGAACGATTGAAAGTATCCGTACACTTTTTGAGCGATATCGCGGTTTACCTTCATCATTTCGGCGATCTCGGCTTCCGAAAGCTTTTTACATACTTCAAGAACCTCTCCGGTTTTTTTGGAGAAGGCCGGCCGGGTAGTTTCTATATTTTCTTCCCGCGTATCAAAATCCATCAGTTTGGCGGGCGACATGATAATTTGCATATTGTCTCGTCAAACCCTCCACTCCACGCCGTCTTTCGTATCTTTTATTTCCACGCCGGCAGCCTTAAGCTCGTCGCGGATCTTATCGGATGTTGCCCAATCTTTATTTTCACGGGCCGATTTGCGAATATCAAGAATCAGATTCATCAAGCCGTTGATTACATCTCCCCCCGCGTTTGCCTCACTCTCGTCTGTCAATCCAAGAACATCGAAGACGAATGTTTGCATCAAGGCCTTCAACTTTTCGATATCGGTTGCGGTGAGCGTTTCCGTTTTATCTACTGCCGAATTGATCACCCTGACGGCCTCAAACAACTGCGCGATAAGCACGGGGCTGTTAAAGTCGTCATTCATCGCATCGTAACAATTTTTACTAATTTCATCAATATTAACCGATGAACTGCCGGCCGGCTCAATTTTTGATATCCGCTTAATGCTTTCCATCAACTTTTTGTAGCCTTTTTCGGCTGCTTGCAGCGCTTCATTGGAAAAATCGAGCGTACTGCGGTAATGCGATTGCGCCATGAAAAATCGTACCGTCATGGGCGAATACCCGCGCTCTAACAAAGGATGGTCGCCTGTGAATAATTCTTTAGGCAAAAATCCGTTCCCGGCTGTTTTTGACATACGGGCTCCGTTAACCGTGAGCATATTGGTGTGAACCCAATATTTTACCGGCTCTACATGGTGGCACGCCTGCGACTGGGCAATTTCATTGGTATGATGCGTTGCCTGCAAATCCATTCCACCTCCGTGAATATCAAAAGTTGTACCCAAATACTTAGTGCTCATGGCAGAACATTCTATATGCCAGCCCGGGAACCCCCAGCCCCACGGTGAAGGCCATTTCATCAATGTTTCGGGTTTTGCCTTGATCCAAAGGGCGAAATCCAACCTCCCCCTCTTTTCGTCTTGCCCGCTTAGCTCACGCGTGCCCTCGAGCAAGTCTTCGAGCTTACGGTTTGTGAGTACTCCATACGGATATTCCTGGCTGTATTTCTCCACATCGAAATAAACCGTCCCGTCTGTTTCGTAAGCATATCCGGCAGCCAGAATTTCCTTGATCATCTCTATTTGCTCCACGATATGTCCCGTTGCCGCGGGCTCGATACTTGGAGGCAGGGTGTTGAAAATGCGCAATACTTCGTGAAAACCGAGGGTGTATTTCTGTACAATTTCCATCGGTTCCAACTGTTCCAATTTCGCTTTTTTGGCAAATTTGTCTTCGCCTTCATCGTTATCGCCTTCCAGATGCCCTGCATCGGTGATGTTCCTCACGTACCTGACCTTGTATCCGATATGAAGCAGATACCTGTAAATCATGTCGAAAGAAATAAACGTGCGGCTGTTCCCCAAATGTACATCACTATATACCGTAGGCCCGCAAACATACATCCCTACAAAAGGCGGTTTGATGGGTTCGAAAAGCTCTTTTGCACGACTGAGCGTGTTGTAAATTACCAAAGGTTGCGAGATATTTTCCTGCATAATGACTAAGCTTGAGTTTTAATTGGATAGCAAAAATACAAATTTATACATTAACTATAGAAGATATCAAACAAAAGATAAAAAAGTGGCATTAACACTCAACATCGTTTGCATTTTTTTGTTATTTTCGCCGTTTCTTTTCAATAATGTTTAAAATTTAATTATTTATGTTGCAGAAATCACTCCTGCTTATCTTGTTATTCGTGTCATTTACCTCGCTGAACGCGCAAAACTTACAATTGCATTTCGATCCGCGCAACACAATCTACGGTGATGAGGTGGCACCCAAAAACTATCTTACTGCTACCTTCGAAATGTTTAAACCCGATGCATGGGGTTCAACATTCATGTTCATTGATTTCGATTTTAATGGCGATAAACGAAATATCGGACTGGTTTACGCCGAAATTGCCCGAGCATTCAAGATCAAGGATTTCGCATTAATGCCCCATCTGGAGTACAACGGCGGCCTGGGAACAGGTTTTTCAATCCCCGGCTCTTACCTCGCCGGAGCTCAATACCCGTTTAAACTCAGGAACTTCTTCATGGGAACTTATCTTGCCTATAAACTCAATGCATTTGCCAAGCTAAGCCACGACGTCCAATGGACATTGACCTGGAATTCGGCATTCCCGACAAGTAAAGTATCGTTGTGCGGTTTTTTGGATTTGTGGACGGAAAATAAGAACCGTGCAACCGGAGAAGGCGGCAAGAAATTGATTCTTTTGAGCGAACCTCAGGTATGGTACAACTTCACGCCGAATTTTGCGATGGGCAGTGAAATAGAATTGAGCTATAATTTTGTCAATGCTTTTGCCGGGAGCAAATTTTACGCGATTCCTACCATCGCAACCAAATGGAGTTTTTAGTCAAATTACAATTGAATAACTACTGAACAATCATGTTAGAAAAAATTTTCAAACTGAAGCAAAATCACACCAACATCCGCACAGAGATCCTAGCCGGAATTATTACTTTTTTAACCATGTCTTATATTCTGGCTGTGAACCCGCAGATATTAGGTGAAACAGGCATGGATAAGGGGGCGCTTTTTACCACTACTGCCGTTGCCGCCATTGCCGGAACAATTTTTATGGCGCTCATTGCCAATGTACCCATTGCCCAGGCTCCGGGGATGGGGCTAAACAACTTTTTTGCTTTCAGCGTAGTTATCGCGATGGGGCATACCTGGCAATTTGCCTTGACAGGCGTTTTACTGTCGGGATTTTGTTTCATGCTGCTCACCATCTTTAATATCCGAAAAATTATCGTGGATAACATTCCTGTTGCACTAAAAAATGCGATACCTATTGGCATTGGACTGTTCATCACCCTAATAGGATTAAAAAGTGCGGGAATTGTAACACCAAACCAGTTCACGCTTGTCCAACTCGGAAATATGGCAAACCCTAATGTTTGGATTGCCGCGCTCGGATTGGTGGTTATTGTTGTGCTCTTAGTTAAAAAAGTACACGGCGCCATCTTGATCGGGATCATTACCTCCACTATATTTGCCGGATTTTTAGGAACGATCCAATTACCCCAAGGCAGTTGGATTACCCTTCCGCCCAGCATCGAGCCCATCTTTTTCAAATTCGAATGGAACAGTATTTTTACTTTCGACATGTTGATTGTTGTATTTACTTTTCTGATGGTCAATATTTTTGATGCTATGGGGACATTGATCGGCGTAATTTCAAAAATTGGAAAATCGGAAAAAGACGGTAGTTTCCCCCAATTGCAAAAAGCGCTGTTTGCCGATGCATTGGGAACATTTGTCGGAGCTGTTTTAGGCACAAGCCCCAACACCTCATACGTAGAAAGCGCATCGGGCGTTGCAGCCGGTGGCCGGACGGGGCTTACCAGTGTGAGCACAACCCTGATGTTTGTTCTGGCTCTTTTCTTTGCCCCGATATTTTTGATGGTCCCGGCAGCAGCCACAGCTCCGGCGTTGATTATTATCGGATTGTTTATGATGGGATCGGTAGCCGATATCAACTTCAACGAGATAAGCGAAGGGCTCCCGGCTTTTGTCACCATCATTTTCATGCCGTTTACCTACAGCATTGCCAATGGGATTATTTTCGGAATGTTAAGTTTCACAATCATTAAACTTTTGTCGGGAAGAGCAAAAGAGGTAAGCATCACCATGTATGTTTTAACGCTGTTTTTCCTGATAAAAATTTTTCTTGACGCATCAAATGCGTTTGTGCATTGAGAGCTTATTTATTTGTCGTTCTGGAATAAAACCATTACTTTTGCGGTCTAATCCAAATATAACTCAGACAAATACAATTTTATGGCAACAACAGCTGATTTCAGGAACGGAATGTGCATCGATTTGGAAGGACAATATTATTTTATCGTGGAATTCCTTCACGTGAAACCCGGAAAAGGCGCAGCTTTCGTTCGTACAAAACTTAAAAACGTAACAACCGGACGTATTCTCGAAAAAACATTTAACTCAGGAGTCAAAGTGGATGAAGTTCGCATCGAACGCCGTCCGTTTCAATATCTTTATCAGGACGATATGGGATATAACTTCATGAACACCGAAACTTTCGAACAGATACCTATTCCTGGTGAACAGATAGAAGGTGTGCACTTCCTGAAGGAAGGCGACCTGGTGGAAGTTCAAATTCACGCCGAAAGTGGAACCGTCTTAACTGCCGAAATGCCTACACACGTGGTTTTGCTGGTCACCTATACCGAGCCGGGCGTAAGAGGCGATACGGCTACCAACACGTTGAAACCGGCCACTGTTGAAACCGGAGCGGAAGTTCGTGTTCCGTTGTTCATCAACGAAGGTGAAAAAATAAAAGTAGATACGCGCACAGGCACTTACGTTGAACGTGTGAAAGAGTAACGTCTGCTACTGAAGAAAGAGAGACATCGTATTTTACGGTGTCTTTTTTTTGTGCTATCTTTGTGATTGATCGTGAATTGAAAGGGGATGAAAAAAATTAGCATAAAACAGTGGGCGGAAGAAGACCGTCCGCGTGAAAAAATGATGTTGAAAGGAGTTTCGGCATTATCGGATTCCGAGTTGCTTGCTATTCTCATAGGCTCCGGCAACGACAAGGAGAGCGCGGTTGAACTCAGCAAAAGAATTTTGCAAAAAGCCGGCAACAACCTCAACAAATTAGGCCGTTTCAGCGTTAACGATTTGACAAGTAATTTCCGCGGCATCGGACAGGCGAAAGCAATTACTATAATTGCCGCTCTGGAGTTGGGCAGAAGAAGAAAATCGGAAGAGGTGATTGAGCGAAAAAAAATAGGTTCTTCCAACGATGCTTATGCGGTCTTTTATCCTGTTTTGGCAGACTTAAATCATGAAGAGACGTGGGCATTACTGCTCGACCGCTCCAACAAAGTGGTCTCTACCATGCAAGTCAGCCGCGGCGGGATAGCGGGCACGGTAGTCGATATCCGGTTAATCCTTCGCGAAGCGATCAATCATTACGCAAGCAGCATTGTGCTGGGACATAATCATCCGTCGGGAAACTGTACGCCAAGCGTTCAGGATACCACGATCTCGAAAAAACTGAAAGAAGCCGCTCAATGGATGGATATATCCTTACTTGATCATATAATAGTTTGTGGCGAAACGTATTACAGTTTTGCCGACAATGGAATAATTTAGAAATTTATGAATGACGAATTACAGAAACTGCAAGATAAAATAGTGGTGTTGCTCCGCACGGTATATGACCCCGAAATTCCGGTAAATATCTACGACCTGGGATTGGTCTATGATGTGGATATAGACGATGCCAACAACGTAACCATTGAAATGACCTTTACATCTCCCAGTTGTCCCGCTGCCGATTTTATCCTGATGGATGTGCAGATGAAAATAGAGTCCATACCCGAGGTGAACAGTGTTGATCTTAACCTCACGTTCGACCCTCCCTGGGATAAATCGATGATGAGCGAAGAAGCCTTATTGGAACTTGGGTTTATGTAACCAACCATGAACAAAAAAGTATATTTCGCATCCGATGCCCACCTGGGATCAAAAATGCATGCCGACTCCGTTGAAACGGAGCGGAAGCTATGCCGTTGGCTCGATTTTGCCAGGCAAGATGCACAAACCATTTACCTGTTGGGCGACATTTTCGATTTCTGGTTCGAGTATAAGACTGTTGTGCCAAGAGGCTTTACGCGCCTGTTGGGAAAATTGTCGGAGATCACCGATTCAGGCGTGGAAGTCCATTTTTTCATTGGCAACCACGACATCTGGCTCACCGATTACCTTCAAAATGAATGCGGACTGATTATCCACCGCGAACCGTTTGTCACGGAAATTTCCGGCAAGAAGTTCTTTATCGCCCACGGCGACGGATTGGCCGATAAATCGGTTTCGTTCAGACTTCTCCGTAGAGTTTTTCACAGTAAGTTTTTGCGCTTTTTGCTTGCCGGCGTTCATCCGCGGTGGACAGTCGCCCTGGCGCATGCATGGTCGAATAAAAGTCGTGAGAACGGTGGCGTGCAGGACTTCCTGGGTGAAGACAAAGAGTACCTTATCCAGTTTGCGAAGCAGGAAATTATCCGGACACCGGATATTGACTATTTCGTCTTCGGGCACAGACATATTTTATTGGATTTTCCGCTGAATGGGAAATCGCGTGTCATCAATATCGGCGACTGGATACAGTACTTCTCCTATGGCGTCTTTGACGGAAGTGAAATGAAGCTGGAGAGGTTTCAGTAACCGGCTTTAGCAATTTCACAGGCTGCCACTAATGAAAGGCAGGCTCAGTCCGGTAGCCGTCAGGGCTGAATGCTTCAGAAAATTCCGTCGATCCATGACATTGCTAATCAAGTTCTTTTATTTTTATGTTCTGGAACCAGACCTCATCGCCGTGATCCTGCAATAAGAGCAGTCCCTCTTCCGCATTTCCGAAATTAGGCCAGTCTTTATACTTGCTGTAAGCAACCAACGCATTCCACATCTGGTTGTTGCGTTCGTACTCAATGATTTTCACTCCATTTAGCCAATGTTCTACGTGATTTCCTTTCACTACCACCATTGCCGTATTAAAGAATCCCGGGCGGAAAGGTTTATTTTCAGGGGCTGGAATCAGATCGTAAAGTGAACCCAACGTCCTGTTCTCCTTTACACCCAATTTTGCATCGGGATGATTTTTATCATCCAATATTTGAAATTCACAGCCGATGGCCGATCCTTCACCTTTATTCAAATTCGTATCAACAAAGTACTTAACACCGCTGTTGGCACCCTCGGTAATCTTGAAATCTACTTTCAACATAAAATTTCTGTACGGTCTGGTGGTAACGATATCGCCGCCGTTTGCAGATTCACCGCCGCCGCTTTTTTGCACTTTCAGTATTCCATTATCTATTATCCAGCCTTTCTCGGGAAAATTATCGAGTTTAGCGCCGCGCCATCCGTCGGTTGTTTTTCCGTCCCACAAAAGTTTCCATCCCTCACGGGACTCGCGCTCGGAAATCGTATTTGCGATGCCGTTCACTTGTTCGATCCCGTCACTGTTTTCACGCGACTTGAATTTATCAAGATCTTGAGTCAGGATGCGGATGTTCCTCCACGAAACCATTTTACCTTCGAGCGCTTTATCACTTATCCCATGAACTTGCAAGGCTATGAAACCCGATTTTGTAACGTTGTCTAATAAATCGGCACACGGCACACCGTTCACCCACGTACGGATGGAATTACCGATTGCCTCGATGCGGGCTTTGTTCCACTGGTCGCGTTTAAAAGCTTTCTGCCCAACGGGGTTGATAGTCAAAGGGTAAAGCCAGCCTCTGCGCGCTTCATCGTAAACGCCTCCTGTCCACGATCGGGCAGAAGGATCAATCTCGAACTGATATCCGTGAACACGGCCGTTCTGATACTCTTTCAGGCTGTTGCTTCTGAACTGGACACCGGAGTTTAGCCCGTCGTCCACCTTAAAGTCGAATTCCAGAATAAAGTCATCGTACATTTTGTCGGTAGCTAAAAAGGTATTCGGGGTTCCGCTTTTTGAAATACCGGTAATTGTCTTGTCCTGAACTTTATATTCGGCTGTCCCGTTAAGCCTGGTCCAGCCTTTCAGATTTTTTCCATTGAAGAGGTCCTGCCATTTGGCTTCCTGCGCCGAAGCAGAAATAATAAAAATCATCGCGGTTAATACAAGAATATTCCTTTTCATTTTAATATTGAATTTTTAATTGAAATCATATTTCATAAAAGTGCTCCCATCCTTTACGCGGAGGCGCTCCGGTAAGGAAAGCATCGGCAAAAACATCGTTGGTAACACGTTTGGTTTCCCGGTTAAAGACTATTTTCCGGTTCAGTCGTTGTGCCGCCACACCCAGACAGAACACCTGGCTCAGCGGGCCTGCAATCTCAAAAGGCGAACGGGCTTTCTCTTTCCCCTGGCAAGCCAGCAGGAAATTGGCGAAATGATTCGACGGGCTTTGGGGTACCGGAGGAAGTTTTTTCTCCATCTCTTTCGCTTTTTCATCCGGAATAATGCTTAACGTGCTTCCGTGCGATCCGCCTTTGAAAATCAGATCTTTGCTGTAAATCTCTTTCCCCGGATTTAGTTTGGCCGGTTGAATTTTTCCGCCCCCGACACTCGGGATATTCGGATCGATTTCCGAAACGCCATATCCTTCGGGCACTGACGGGATGTTATCCACACCATCATACCACGTTATTACGACAGGCGGCATTGTTCCGCGTTTTGGAAACTTAAACTCGATGGTGCTCGACATCGGGAAGAAGTAATCGTTGTGTTTTGTCAGTTTTACCGGATTGATCTCTTCGGGAAGCCCTAAATTGAGGAATTGATGAGCTGTATCGATGATGTGCGCACCCCAGTCGCCCAACGCCCCCATTCCGAAATCGTACCAGCAACGCCATTGCCCGTAGTGGAAATCCTTGTTGTAGTCGTGATACGATTGCGCCGACAACCAAGTGTCCCAATCCATCGTTTCGGGGATGGGTTCTGCAGCGGGGAACTTCTTGATGTTCGGATCCCATCCGTGCCATCGGCGCGCGTTGTTCATGTGCGCTGTAATGGCAGTAACATCTTTTATAATGCCGGCTTCTTTCCAGGCTTTGAACTGGAAATAATTTCCTTCGGAGTGTCCCTGATTCCCCATCTGGGTGACTACCTTCGGGTATTTCCCGGCTGCTTTTATCATCAGTTCAACTTCGTGGAAAGTGCGCCCCATAGGTTTTTCCACATACACGTGTTTACCCTCTTTAATGGCCATCATTACAGCAGGGAAATGGGCAAAGTCGGGAATTGCTATGGCAACCGCCTCAATCTCGTTTCCGATTTTATCGAACATCACTCTAAAGTCCTTGAAACGCTTCGCATCCGGGAACTTGTCCAGCGCATTTTTTGTGTGATCGGCCCCTAAATCCACATCACACAGGGCAACAACATTTGCCAATCCTGTTTTATCGAAATCGTTGATGATCTCCCAGCCCCTGTTTCCAATGCCAATATGTGCCAGATTTACTTTTCTATTGGCCCCCACAATACGGCTGTAGCTCGCCGCATTGGTTTTCGTATAGATACCGCTTAAAGCTATGCCGGCAGACGCTAAAGCTGTGTTTTTCAAGAAATCTCTCCTTGTTGTCATAGGTGTTCATTATGTTTGTTTTGTAAAAAATATGCTCAGTACTCAAACCTGTCTCTATGTGCCCACAGTCCCAGGGCAGGGCTTGAGATATAATAAATTTCTTCTCCATCCGGCAGGGTATTGAATCCCTCTTTCAGGTGTTGAAAATTATATTTTTGCATCATTTCGTCGATATCTCCCCACCGAAAGCCCACGCTTTCAATTTCTTTCCGCGTCAGGTTTTCCGGCCCTTTTCCGGGACAATAGGTGATGGAGAACCTCCCTTCGGACGACCCGTGAATCAGATGTGCTGCCGCACTAAGGTTGTTGCGTAATTCCTCGTTATCCTCAACTGCTTTCAACGTTTTTGACGTTCCGAAATAGCCGTATTTTCGGATCAACCGATCGATCTCCTTGTCCTCTCCAAACTCTTTTAACGCCGGAGCTAACACCACAAGCTCTCCTCCGTCGGCAATAGCCATGCGTGTCCTGTAAATAGATTTATTCCCCAACCACGTGCTTTTGAACTCCGTGGGGTCTAACCAAACCAAAACCTTCCTTAACGGCTTTTCAACCATCTGGAAATTAACTTCGAGCGAAAGCCCGGCAGCCAAGTCAAAAACATCAAAATCATCGCCCACGAACAATCCGTATGTCTGCTGTCTCCCTTCTTTGTTTACACCAACTACCGTGAGCACATATAAAATAGGAAGATGTTTCGCGAAATTATCCGAAGCGTAATTAAATAATCTTCGAACCGGCGTATCGGCACGTCCCATCATCCGCTCCATACCGTAAACCGCTCCCACGTAATGACTTTTATTGATCGCCTCGGCTCCTCCGGTCCCCACAAAAACATTTTTGTTGTAGTTTGCCATCCCCACCACTTCGTGCGGGACAACCTGTCCGATGGAAAGGATAAGATCGAAGTTGCCTTCTGTCAATAATTTATTTACTTGAACCGGCCAATCAAAGTGCACTTTATGCTCTGACACCTCTTCTACGATCTCTGCCGGAATCCTGCCGAGTGTCACCACATCATTTCGCCAGTCGTGAACACGTATCAGGTTAGCCGGGGTTTTGCCGAACATATGTGAGATCTGATCATCAGTCATGGGTGTATGTGTGCCCAAAGCCGGAAGAATATCGGTCAGCTTATCACCGTAATACTCCCAGCTTATTTCCGTTAATTCACCTGCGCGGCTGGGCAGGCGGGTATAATCGGGCGGGATGGCAAGCACTTTACGCTTCTCACCCAATTTATCGAATGCTTCGCGAAGGCCCGCCTCCAGGTCTTTGCGCGACAGGTTATGTGCGGCAGAACCGTTTTGGTAATAAATCATTTTTTAACTACACCTGATAGGTTGATGAAGCGGTGCTTCCTCCACGGCCTGTCCAGTCGGTATGGAAGAATTCTCCACGCGGCTTATCTACTCTTTCGTATTGATGTGCTCCGAAATAGTCCCGTTGAGCCTGCAGCAGATTAGCCGGCAAACGATCGTTGCGGAAGCCGTCGAAATAGCACAAAGCCGATGTCAATGCCGGAACAGGGATTCCGTTTTCGAGTGCGGTAGCACAGACTCTGCGCCAGCTTTCCTGGACAGATTCAATACTTTCTTTAAAGAATGGGTCGAGCAGTAAGTTTTCCAGTTTGGGATTTTTATCGAATGCTTTTTTAATATCGTTCAGAAATACCGAACGGATAATACATCCGCCACGCCACATGAGCGCTATTCCCCCGTAATTGAGGCTCCAGCTGTATTCTCTGGCAGCCTCCATCATCAGGTCGTACCCCTGCGCATAAGATATAATTTTTGCCCCGTAGATTGCCTGCTCCAGGTCGTTAATAAATTGTTGCTTGTCTCCTTTGAAATCCGGCTTTTTTCCTGCGATAACTTTCGATGCTTTTACACGAAGATCTTTTTGAGCCGAGAGGCAGCGTGAAAACACAGACTCGCCTATGAGCGTAAGCGGAATTCCCAAATCGAGCGCCGTCACGGCGGTCCATTTTCCGGTGCCTTTCTGTCCGGCCGTATCGAGAATTTTTTCTACCAACGGACTTCCGTCTTCGTCTTTGTACGCCAAAATATCAGCAGTGATCTCGATAAGATACGAATCAAGTTTTCCGGCATTCCACTTTTTGAACACTTCGTGCTGTTCAAAAGCATCCATCCCAAGCAACTCCTTCATCAGATGATAAGCTTCGTTAATAATCTGCATATCACCGTATTCAATACCATTATGCACCATCTTCACGAAATGTCCGGCGCCGTCTTCGCCCACCCAGTCGCAACAGGGAGAGCCGTCATCTACTTTTGCGGCCACCGCTTGAAAGATCTCTTTCACATAAGGCCACGCCCCGGGGGAACCTCCGGGCATCATCGAAGGGCCGAGCAGTGCCCCTTCCTCGCCTCCGGAAACGCCGGTACCTATATACAGTAATCCTTTGCTTTCCACCTGTTTTGTACGGCGGATGGTATCCGGAAAATGGCTGTTTCCTCCATCGATGATAATATCTCCGGGTTCAAGCAATGGGATGAGCTGTCCGATAAAATCATCCACCGGTTTTCCGGCTTTTACCAGCATCATTACCTTACGCGGGCGTTCGAGAGAAGCCACCAATTCTTCGAGTGAGTGCGCACCGATAAAATTCTTCCCTTTTCCCCTGCCGTTCACAAAATGATCTACTTTTTCAACCGTACGGTTATAAACGGCCACCGTGTAACCTTTGCTTTCCATATTCAGGACGAGGTTCTCGCCCATTACGGCAAGCCCTATGAGCCCTATATCTGCTTTTTGTTTCATATTTTTTTATTGATTTTTAGAACCACGATCCCTATCGTTTAACGTTTTACCCGCGCATTCCCTTTCCAGATGCTCCAAATCATTTCTTCATCGGCAGGTTGGGCATAGTCGGTAAGGAACGTAGTTGCCAGGGCACCGCTTGCCCAGGCAAACTGAACCCATTTTTCCGAACTCATCCCTTTTAAAATAGCGTATAATAATCCGCCCACAAATCCGTCGCCGCCACCTATCCTGTCCATCACATTAATTTTACGTAAAGGAGCAACGTGCCAGTTTTCATTTTCATAAACAATTGCTCCCCAAAGATGTTCATTGGCACTGATCACCTCGCGGAGCGTGTTTGCAAAAACAGTAACATCCGGAAATGCTTTCCTGGCATTCAAAATCATTCCCTTGAAGGCATCGATGGTTTCTTCTATGTTCTCACCTCCGGCCTTTGGCCCATGTACACCCAAACAGAGTTGAAAATCCTCTTCGTTTCCGATTAAAATATCCGACAAAGAAGCAATTTCGGCAAACGCCTCTTTCAGCTCTTTTTCACGCCCCTTCCAGAATGTCGCCCTGTGATTCAAATCGAAGGAAATCAGCGTGCCGTGTCTTTTGGCATACCGGGCAAGTTGGAGGCAGAAATCACTCGTTTCGGGCGATAAAGCGGCTATCAATCCCGACAAGTGTACGACCCGGACTCCTTCTTTTACAAAAATCCGTTCCAAATCGAAATCTTTCACATTCAACGTTTTTCCCACTTCTCCGGCCCTGTCGTTCTGAACACGCGGTCCACGCAATCCGAAACCACTGTCGGCAATATTGAACTGGTGGCGATACCCCCACGGACCTCCCTGCGGGATTTCCGGTCCTTCAAAATCGATGTTTCTCGCCCTCAGGTCAGATTTAATAAAAGCGGCCACCGGGCTGTCTTTAACAAAAGTGGTGAGTACTTTTACAGGCAATCCGAGGCAAGACGATATACTTGCAACATTTGTCTCGGCACTTGTGGCCTGCATTTCGAAAAGTTTACTGCTATGTACCGGCTGAGCATTTACCGGCGTAATTCTCACTCCCATGCTGGAAGCTACAATCAATGAATATTTACAATCTTTTTTAAGTTGAAGCATGTTGAAGAAATAATTTAAATACTGAATGCGTCGAAACCGCCATCAACGACGGCGACTGTTCCTGTTACGAATTTAGAAGCATCGCTGATCAAATAATGCAATGTGCCGAGCAGGTCCTCCGGAATCCCGAAACGCCTGAACGGGGTATGGGCAATAATGGTATTTCCCCTGTCGGAATAAGTTCCGTCGGGATTCGTGAGCAGGGTCCTGTTTTGTTCGGTGATAAAGAATCCCGGACAAAGCGCATTTACCCGGAAGCCCTCGCCGAATTTCATGGCCAACTCGCCGGCCATATATTTGGTGAAATTGGTAACCGCAGCTTTTGCCGAACCATAACCTGCAACACGCGACAACGGGCGCAAAGCTGAAGCCGATGAAATATTGATGATGTTCCCCTTTTTCTCCTTAACCATATATTCGGCGAAAACAACCGTCGGGACAACGGTTCCCATCAGGTTTAAATCCACCACCTTGCGGAAATCATCCATCTTCAAATCGAAGATGGTATTTTTCGGCCCGATAGTAGCACCGGGCATATTTCCTCCTGCCCCGTTAATAAGGACATCTATCTTGCCATATTCGGCAATGATCTCTTCAGCGTTTTGCTTTAACAAGGCATCGTCAGTCACATCTGTTTGAAGGAACAGGGCATCTCCTCCTCGCGATTTCACACCCTCAATTAAAGCATCTCCCTTTTCTTTATTCCGGGCCAATACGGCAACTTTTGCCCCGTGTGCCGCAAGGTATTCCACCATTGATGCGCCTAAAACACCTGTCCCGCCGGTAATTACAATTACCTTGCCTTGAATATTGAACAATTCGTACATGATTTATTTTGTTTATGGATTTATTTCAAATTAACCTGTTTGTGTACGTGCACAAAGATAATACTATCTCCGGTAAAGTCCAAGTAAAATTCTCATTTTTTTAAAATCAAATCCAAACTGACGGAACATCTGCTTCTGACTTATGCGGCAAGTTGACCAAAATTGTTCAAATAAAGAGATCTTAATATTTTTATACTGTGTGTTTACACAAAAACAAATTAACTTCTTATCTTTGCCTTTGTAAATTGTATAATATGAAAAAACGGATCAGAATCAAAGACATAGCCGCACAGGCCGGAGTATCTCCGGGAACGGTGGACAGAATCCTGCACAATCGCGGGAATGTATCGGAGAAAGCGAGAAATGCCGTGGAAGAGGTTTTGAAGCAAGTGGGGTATAGACCAAACATTCACTTATCGGGCCTTTCGTTGAAGAAAACGTATGAAATAGTTATCACCACTCCCCATGCTTCGCACGGAGAATACTGGGAAAGTATTCATAACGGCATCCGGGAAGCAATCGATCAACACGAAAGCATACATATAAAAACCACATACCTTACATACGACCAATACAATATTTATTCCTGCCAGAATGTTTTTACTCAAATCCTGATCCTTATGCCTGATGCGGTTATCATAGGTCCGACTTTTAAAGACGAAACCATTGAGCTGGCCAATAAACTGGCAGAAAAAAATATTCCGTTTACATTTGTCGATTCCATGGTCGAAGGCACATCTCCCTTGGCATTTTACTCGGCCAATCACTACATTTGCGGCTATCTGATGTGCAAACTATTAAAATCACTCATCCCGGAGTCGAGTGATATCGGGGTGCTCCAGGCTATCAGGATCGGGGATCAGAGTGCGAACACAAGTATTCTCAGGCGAAAAGGCGCTTACGACTATTTGACTGAAGCTAACTTCTCCAACCAAATACACACCATTCAATTTTCAGTTTACGAGGCTCAGGGGAATGAAGATAAAATGAATGAATTTTTCTCTTCACACCCCAATGTAAAAGGTGTGATCGTGCTGAACTCAAGGGGAAATGTAGTGGCTAATTTTCTGGAAAAAAACAAAATAAACGATGTCAGGTTAGTTTGCGTGGATTTAACAAAGCCCAATATTTGCGCTTTAAAAAATGGAAGGATTAATTTCCTTATTGATCAAAACCCGGATTATCAGGGCTATATGGCTATGAAAACGTTGCTTGAGTACCTGATTTTGCAGACCAAACCCAAGGTTGAAAATTATATGCCTTTGAATATTGTTACCAAAGAGACTATTGACTTACAGCTTGAATTCAATTTTTTGAAAAAAATTTAGAAACTGTTTAAATTTCTTACAAAAGAGGATAACAAAGATCTCTTCACCTTTAAACAGTTTCTTAGATAAAAACATTTCTTCTGCTCCAACGTTGAATTAACGATGAAAAGAGAAAAAGTAACGTTCAAGAATTCAAAAGGCCTGATTCTTTCCGGAGCTCTGGAGTTACCGGAAAATGATCCGCCAAAGGCATTTGCCATTTTTTCACATTGCTTTACCTGCAACAAGAACCTTATAAGTGTCAAATACATTTCGGAGGCGCTCAGTGAAAAAAGGATTGCCGTACTTCGATTTGATTTTGCAGGATTAGGCGACAGTCAGGGCAACTTTGCCGAAACTGATTTTTCATCGAATATTGATGATTTATTACATGCTGCCGAGTTTCTGACCAATAATTACGAAGCGCCTAAGCTTCTTGTCGGACACTCCCTGGGAGGTGCCGCATCTATTGTGGCTGCCGGACAACTTACCTCCGTAAAAGCAGTCTCTCTGGTGGGAACCCCCTCCACATTAGATCATATAAAACGGCTGTTTGTAAACAAAATGGATGAGATCGCCTATAACGGGAGCGCAATGATTGATGTGGCCGGAAGAGAAGTTGAGATTGGCAGAGGGTTTTTAGATGATCTGGCGAATTATAACATCAAGAAATCACTCAATAAACTGAACAAGCCTCTACTTATCCTTCATTCTCCGGAGGATGAGTTGGTGAGCATTGATCACGCAACCGAAATATTTATGGCGGCAAGGCATCCGAAAAGTTTCATCGCCTTAGACGGTATCGATCATCTAATCAAAAATATAAAAGATGCCCGGTATGTCGGGAACCTGATTGGGGAATGGGCGATGCGGTACCTTTAAAAAGTATGTCCCACCGGAATCGGAGTTTATTGAACTCCTTTACCACAATATGTCCGGGATGTAACGTCCCGTCAACTGCATTGAACACGACGACGTCCTATTTTGTCCGGCGATCTGTAAACAAAATTGTTTAATAACCTTTATCTTTGTAAATGATTTTAATCGTATGAATAGTAGCAGATCAATCATCATACTGTTTTGGGCTGCTGTCTTTGTTTTTCCTGTCAACATTGTTTTTGCCGGGGAGCCGCAGCAGGAGCAGGTGCTCAGGACGTTGTACGGACTAATGGGAAATAAGGGGATATTCATGTCGGAAAAAGAGAACCGGATATCGTCAATAAAGAAGATGCTGGAAACACCTGATATAAACGAAATACAGCGATATGAGATAAACCTGCAATTGTTCAATGAATATAAAACCTATATTTCCGATTCGGCCATTTATTATACCAAACAGAATATAAAGATATCCGGGGACCTGAATGATCGCGACCGGATGAATGAATCGAAACTTAACCTGACCTCTTTGTACATCATTGCGGGAATATACATTGAATCATTGGATATTCTGAAAAATATCGACAAAACCGAGCTCTCCGATACGCTGCTGATAAGGTACTATGATTGTTATAAGCAGTTATACCGGTCTTATTCCTTCAATAATCCCAATGCCCACCTATATACCGGAAAGAGCAGCCTGTATCGCGACTCATTGCTGAGTGTCCTGGATAAAGAGTCCAACCATTACAAGATCGTATATGCCGAAAAACTATTCGATGAAGGCCTGTTGGCAGAATCGAAGCGAATTTTACAGGACCTTGTCAATCAATCGGATGCTGAAGACCACGAAAAGGCCGTTTTGACCTATGCCCTGGCAAATATTTACCGGAAAGAGGGAGATGTTGACAAACAAATAACCTATTACGCCATATCGGCTATCTGCGATATAAAGAATACGATTAAGGAGAACGCATCGATGCAGGCGTTAGCCGTTACCTTATTTGAGATCGGCAACATAGAAAAGGCGTATAGTTGCATCAAATCGTCGATGGAAGACGCTATGTTTTGTAATGCCCGGCTACGGACCTACGAGATCTCACAAATACTTCCCATCATCGATTCGGCTTATCAGGAAAAAGTCCGGAATCAGAAATCAGAACTCCAGCTCTTTCTTATCCTGGTGAGCCTGTTGTCATTGTTCCTCATCATCGCTGTTATATACGTGTATCGCCAGATGAAAAAGATCGCCCGGATAAGAAAGGAGCTTTACCAGACCAATCTAAAACTGAACGAGCTGAACGAGGATTTGCAACTCACTGTTGATCAGCTGAACAAAACGAATAAAAAACTGTCGGATGTGAATGACGAATTATCCGAATCCAACGAAATCAAGGAAACTTACATCGGTCATTTTCTCGACCTTTGTTCAACCTATATCAACAAATTGGAGAAATACCAGAATGCACTCAATAAAAAAGCTGTCGAACGAAAGATCGATGAACTTTTCAGGATGCTGAAATCGCATGATATGATTGAGCGGGAAGTGAGGGAGCTTTATAGTCTGTTTGATAATATTTTTCTTCATCTGTATCCGAATTTTGTGGAGGAATTCAATTCTCTTTTGATTGAAGAAGAACGATTTAATCTAAAGCCGGATGAGTTACTGAACACTGAATTACGTATATTCGCCCTGATCAGGCTGGGAATAACCGACAGTTCACGCATTGCCAACTTCCTGCGTTATTCGGCAAACACAATCTACAATTATCGGACGAGAGTACGAAATAAAGCTGCCGTACCCCGCGATAAATTCGAAAGTTCAGTGATGAAAATCGGGGCTATACAGAAGATTTAAAATATATACCATCCACTTTTTTCATTGTGGAACAATGGCGTATTTTCCTGATTCATAGCTATATGAGTCTTTTCTGTATCTATATGTTAACTATTCTGATTTTTTTCTTATTCCTTCATCTTTTACATTTGTCGGAGTTGTTATTCAATTGCTCAACGAAAACGTTCTACGTTCAATGAAATTAAAATTTATTTTGAAGTATTAACGTGATTATAATCTTTGTATTTTTTATTTTCTAAATTTATTAACATGAGGGAAAAGCAAAAATTATCTAAAGAGCCGATTGCATACAGGTTGCTATTGTTGGCGTTGTGTGCAATTTTCAGTATTCAACTGTCGGCTCAGAATCAGAAAATGATTTCCGGGAATATCACCGATGAACAAGGTGAGTCTGTGATTGGGGCTTCCGTTTTTATAAAAGGAACCACCGTGGGTACCGTAAGTGATATTGATGGGAACTTTTCTCTGGAAGTGCCTGAATCTGCTGTGATTACCATTTCTTATATTGGCTATCATCCACAGGATATTCCGGTTAGGGGAAGAACGGATTTCTCAATTGTATTGAAAGAAGACAATCAATTGCTGGATGAAGTTGTGGTTGTCGGATACGGTGTTATGAAGAAGAGAGACCTTACGGGCGCCGTAGCATCGGTTTCCGGAGAAACAATGAGAGACAAACCCGTAGCCAGTATCGGGGAGGCTCTTCAGGGGCGGGCAGCCGGCGTGCAGGTCATTTCCTCCGGTAAACCGGGCGATAATGTCTCCTTTCGTATCAGGGGAATCAGTACCATCAACAACAGCGAACCGTTACTGGTAGTTGATGGCGTTCCTACCGATTTGGGGATCAATTCCCTCAACATGGAGGACGTTGAAACGGTGGATGTGCTCAAAGATGCTTCCGCAACCGCTATTTACGGATCCCGCGGGGCGAACGGAGTGATTTTGATTACGACGAAAAAAGGAAAATCGGGCGACGGTTCTATCTCATTCAGTGCGAATTGGGGAGTACAAACCGCTACCGGTATGCCTCAAATGCTGAACGCCTCCCAGTTTGCCTCGTTGCATAACGAAATGATTGCCAACTATAACCAGTTTGCTTCCTCGCCGCTTGCCCAGCGTCCCGATTTTGCAGACCCAACGTTGTGGGGAAAGGGAACCGACTGGCTCGACGCACTGTTCCGTTCGGCGTGGATGAAAAATTATACACTTTCCTATTCGGGCGGGAGCGATAAGAGTAATTACTATGTGTCGGGCGGAGTTTTTGATCAGGACGGTATCGTGATCAATACCTCATACCGGCGTTATACAATACAGTTCAACAGTGAATCGAATGTGCGTTCATGGATAAAATTCGGGAACAACATAACCCTCAGCCACGATATAAAGAAACAAGGTTCTTATGATATTCGCGGGACAATGGCTTCGCTGCCTACCCAGCCTATTTATAACGAAGATGGCTCTTACTCCGGCCCCGGGGAACCGGCCCACCAGTACGGCGATATCCGTAACCCGATTGGAACGGCAACCTTAAGCCGGAACAGGACCAACGGATATAATGTGCTTGGTAATATCTTTGCCGAAATAAAACCGACGGATAAGCTCACCTTTAAATCGTTGGGCGGCATCGATTTCAAATTCTGGGACAACAACAGTTTTAGTCCCAAGTACGACTGGAAGCCGATCTCGCAACCAAAGTCATCGTTGTATGAGGAGTCGAACAAAAGCCTTACCTATCTGTGGGACAATACGCTTACTTATATCGATACGTTCGCGGATAAGCACAATATCAATATAATGATCGGTTCCAGCGCCCAGAACAACGTATATAATCGAATGAACGCGAGTGTACAGGGATTCCTGAGCGATCACAACAACCAGTTGAATAACGGGCTTACCGACCCGGTGGTCGGCGGAACAAAAAACGATTGGGCGGTCCTTTCGCTTATGGGGCGTGCCAATTATAACTTCGACAATAAATACCTTTTCACGGCAACGATTCGTCGCGACGGCTCTTCACGGTTCTCCAAAGAGAACAGATGGGGAACGTTCCCCTCGTTCTCGGCAGCATGGCGGTTGTCGGAAGAGCCTTTCTTCCATACAAACAAATGGGTGAACGATGTCAAGATCCGTTTAGGTTATGGCGAAACGGGAAATCAGGAAGGGATTGATAACTATGCGTATTTCACCCACCTGAAAACAGGGCAGTATGTGTTTAACGGTACGCCGGTTTCTACCTTGTATCCGTTGGTGATGCCCAATCAGGATGTGAAATGGGAGACTGTAAAACAATTCAATGCAGGGGTCGACCTTGCACTGGTCGATCAGCGGATTAACCTGACATTAGATGCCTATTTAAAAAATACGAGCGACATGCTGGTTCCTATGTCCGTGCCCATCACAACCGGTTATTCCGATATTTATGTGCCGAGCATTAATGCCGGACAGGTACAGAACAAAGGGGTTGAATTGACCGTCTCGTCCAAGAACCTTACCGGTGAATTTAAATGGAATACCGATTTCAACATTTCTTACAATAAGAATAAAGTGATAAAAATGAATGACGGGATTGCTTTGTTTACCGGTGGTGATATAAATATGACCAAAGTGCAGGTCAGTGCAGAAGGGAAGCCGGTGAATGCATTTTACGGATATGTGACCAACGGTATTTTCCAGAATCAACAGGAAGTCGATCGCTATGCTGTTCAGGTAGCGGGTGGAACGGCGCCCGGTGATATCAAGTTTCGCGACCTGGACAATAACGGTGTGATCAACGCCGAAGACCGTACCTTTATCGGCAATCCTTTCCCTGACTGGTCGTTCTCCATGAACAACAGCTTTGCATACAAGAATTTTGATATGCAGCTGTTTTTTCAGGGTGTTGCAGGGAACGATATTTACAATGCCAACCGGATATGGCAGGAGAGTATGTCTGTCCCGCAGAACCAGACGAAAAAGGTGTTGGATCGCTGGACCGGCGAAGGGACAAGTAATCGTATTCCACGCGCGGTTTACAGTGATCCCAATCAGAATGTCCGGCATTCCGACCGTTTTATCGAAGACGGTTCATACCTTCGTTTAAAAAATCTTACGCTGGGTTACAGGCTGCCGCAATCGATTACACAAAAAGCGCAGTTAAATATGGCACGCCTCTATGTCTCGTGCCAGAACCTGTTCACGCTTACCAAATATTCGGGCTTCGATCCCGAAATAGGAGCGGGCGGTGTCGATCTCGGCACTTATCCGGTAACACGTACCATTAGTTTAGGGCTCAACATTCAATTTTAATTATTATGAAGAAAATATTCCATATAGGACTTTTGTCCGCATTGATACTCTTCGGATCGTGTTCGGATTTTTTGGATAAAATCCCTTACGAAGATCCCAGTGCCGAGGCGCTTACAGACGAAGCATCGGCCATCGCATTGGTAAACGGAGCATATCAACCGCTTCAGCGTCCCAAACTATACAACATGAGGATATGGACGCTGGATATTATTGCTGGGAACAGCGAAGTAGGCGCCGGAGGAGGTACCGACGGCATAGAGACCGTTACGTTGGCAAATTTTGTAGCAACCGCCGACAATGCCGCCGCGCTCGACATCTGGAGAGGCCCCAATCCCGGCATATTGTACTGCAATACGGTATTGGAGAATGTGCCGAAAATGAATATCGACGAATCGTTGAAAAAGCGGTCTATTGGAGAAGCCAAGTTCCTTCGCGCGCATTATTATTTTATTCTGGTACAGCTTTTTGGAGATGTCCCAATGACGATTGCCACACCGAAATCCGGAGATAACCTGCTGCCGGCACGTGCCGACAAAATGACCATTTACAACGAAGTCATCATTCCCGACCTGAAGGATGCTATTGATTTGTTGCCGGCCAGGGAAGAATATTCGGGGAGCAATATCGGCCGTGCATCAAAGGGGGCTGCCGCAGGAATGCTGGCAAAGGTTTACCTGACGCTGGGAATGTATAAAGAGTCGCTGGCAATGAGTGAACTGGTCGAAAGTCTCGGTTACACCCTTAATCCCGATTACAGCGATTGTTTTGGCGGGGAGAAGAAACATAAAAATACGGCCGAGTCCTTATTTGAGATACAATATTACGGGATGACCAAGGCCGGATTTTGGGACGATGAAAATCAGGCAAGCTGGTTGAGTACTTATATGGGGCCGCGCAATACCGGATGGGTAGGCGGAGCGTATGGCTGGAACCAGCCGACCCGGGAATTTGTGGATCAATATGAAGAGGGCGATCTGCGCAAAGACAAAACCATTTTGTACGAAGGATGCCCTCCTTTCGACGGCAAATCATATAAAGCGAACATGTCGAATACGGGATACAATGTCCGGAAATTCCTTGTGCCGCTGTCTGTCTCGCCCGATTACAACACAAATTCGGCAAATATTGTCGTGTTGCGTTTTGCCGATGTGTTGCTGATGAAAGCCGAAGCATTGAATGAGTTGGGAAGGACCAAGGAGGCGGAAGAGCCCTTATATCAGGTACGTAAAAGAGCCGGCCTGACCAACCGGAGCGATGTGGAAAATCTGTCAACGGAGCAAATGAGGGAAAAGATCAGGCATGAACGCCGCATCGAATTGGCTTTCGAAGGACAACGCTGGTTCGATATGATCCGTTGGGACAACGGCCAGTATGCGTTGAATTTCCTGCACTCTATCGGGAAAATCAATGCGGCGGAGAAACATCTTCTGTTCCCTATCCCGCAAAAGGAAAGGGATGCCAATCCTAATTTAACGCAGAATCGGGGGTATTAATATCGGAAACGGACTATTTCCGGAAGAAATAATCTAAATTTATTGAATTGAATTATGAAAACATATCGATTATTATTCTTACTATCGTTGCTGGCCGCATCCCTTATCCGGTGCGCCGACAATAACTATATGGAACTGGATAAAGGAAGCACTCCGTTGGAAATTGCCGCATCCAATACCCGGATTGAGCTGGATGCTGCCAATCCTACAACGGAAGCCCTGAAATTATCGTGGACAACCGGTTCCAATCAGGGAACCCATGCCGCCATCAGCTATACTTTTCAAATGGACGTACAGGGCAATAACTTTGCCGATGGCATATCTCTCGATCTGGGCAGGCAAGTGTACGAAAAAATATATGGAAACGAAGAACTGAATGACATTCTGCTTAAAGATTTTGGCATTGCCGTAAATACGGAGGTCGTATTGGAAGCCCATGTCATTGCTGAGATTGCGGCAGAGGGCGTAGAACCGGAGATATCGAATGTACAACGCATTTCCGTTAAAACACATAAACCCATCACAAAAACGTTATACCTGATAGGCGATGCAACACCCAACGGATGGAACGCCGACAATGCTACCGAAATGCGACCTATCAAGAATGTTCCCAAAGGCTTTACGTGGACCGGGTCGTTCTCGTCGGGAAAATTCAAATTCATTACAACGCCGGGCGAGTTCGTCCCCTCTTACAATAAAGGAGAGAACGACACGAAGCTCTATCTGCGCGAAAGTTTTGATGACCCTTACGATGAACAGTTCGAAATAACGAAGCCGGGGACCTATATCGTTACGGTGAACCTGGTTACATTGGCTGTCAGCATTGTAAAAGGAGAAGGACCGGAATATACCGAATTGTGGTTCGTGGGCAATCCTTCCGGATGGAATTTCAAGCCGATGACCGTAGATCCGCTCGATCCGTTCCTGTTCCATTATAATGCCGATCTTTCGGCCGGCGGTGAATTTAAGATCGGGACCGCGCAGGGGAACTGGGATGCCCTGTTTTTCCGTCCCGCTGTCGATCAAACAGCCGAAGGGTTGGGCCTCAACGTGGATAAATGGGCCGGAGATCCTGACTATAAATGGAACATTACGGGGGGTGTGTATAAAATTAAACTGGATACACGCGATATGAAGATCGATATTGTTCCGTTCACACCGTTCGAAATGATCTATCTTGTGGGTGATGCAACGCCCAATGGATGGGATATAGGGAACGCCACTGCGATGACGGCAACCCCCGATCCGTACAAATTCATCTGGACCGGAGCCCTGAAAGGGGGAGAGTTGAAGTTTACCTGCGATAAACAAAACGATTGGAACGGCGCCTGGTTCCTTGCCAGCGAAGCAGATAAAACGTCGACCGGACAGGAAGAACAAATGTTGTATCATTACCCGGGAGCCGGAGTCGATTACAAATGGAGGATCAAAGCCGGAACATATCAAATCGAACTCGACCAGTTAAAAGAAACGGTCACCATAAAGAAACAATAAAGAGACGGGGAATCTGCCATACCTCTAATCAGGTATGGCGGATCCCTAAAAATATTATGATAAAAAGAATTACTTATGTATTTGTGGTTTGTTCACTGATATTGGTTTCATGTGAAGATTACTACGACACGAAGAACAACCCGGTTACTTATGGCGATACCTATCTGAATATCGGGATCAGTACCGATAAAGCCGTATATAAACCCGGGGAGACGGTTCATTTCACCCTGAGAGAGAAACCTGCCGATAACCTGAAAGTGCGTTATTCGCATCTGGGGAAAGTGTTAAAAGAAGAAAACCTGCCGGGTGCGGCCTGGACGTGGACTACGCCGTCCGAAGACTTTAAAGGGTATCTGGTGGATATTTACGAAACAGGGGGAAACAGCGAGAAGATCGTTCAGAGTATCGCTGTGGATGTCTCTTCCGATTGGACGAAATTTCCCCGTTACGGCTTTCTCTCCTCTTACGGAAACCTCTCTCAAGAGCAGATCGAAAAGAATATCGAAGCCCTGAACCGTTACCATATCAACGGAATCCAATTCTATGACTGGATGCACGATCACCATCGTCCATTGGCCGGAACCGTGGAAAATCCGCTGGCGTCATGGCCTGATCTGATCGGACGTACCAACTACCTGTCCACGGTGAAGGGTTATATCGATGCCGCGCATGAAAGGGGCATGAAAGCGATGTTTTACAATCTGGCGTTCGGCGTCCTGGATAACGCCGCGTCGGATGGAGTGAAAGAAGAGTGGTATATTTTCAGGGATGCCAACCATTCCGAAAAAGATAACCACCCCCTCAATCCCCCTTTCCGCAGCAGCATTTACCTGACCAATCCCGGCAATCCTGAATGGCAGGCTTACCTGTCCGCACGTAACAAAGATATATATAGTGTATTCGGCTTCGACGGTTATCATATCGACCAGTTGGGAAACCGGGGAACGGTGTATGATTATAACGGCAATAGGGTGAAATTGGATGAAACGTATGCCCCGTTCATTGCCTCCATGAAACAGGCCGACCCCGGCAAACGGCTGGTGATGAATGCGGTCAGCCAATACGGGCAAAACCATATTGCTAAAACCGATGTCGATTTCCTTTATACCGAAGTGTGGGACGAAAGTAAAACTTTTGAACAACTGGCGCAGGTGATCCTTGATAACAACGCTTATTCAGAAAACCGGAAACAAACGGTGCTCGCTGCTTATATGGACTATGCCCGGTCGAACAGCACAGGATATGTAAATGCGCCGGGCGTATTATTGGCAAACGCCGTTATTTTCTCATTCGGAGGCGCGCATCTTGAGTTAGGTGAACATTACCTGGCAAACGAATACTTCCCGAATTCAAACCTGCAGATGAAAAGTGAACTGAGGCAGGATTTAATCCGTTATTACGATTTCCAAGTGGCTTATCAGAATCTTTTGCGCGACGGAGGTACGTTTGCATCGTTTGAGGTACGGCCGGCCGATGAAAAGATCAGGATTGAGAAGTGGCCGGCGTCACAAGGAGCCGTGGCTGTTGTCGGCAAAAGGTTTACAAACAGGGATGTAATCCATCTTCTTAATTTTTCCGACGTAAACTCCATGGAGTGGAGGGATACCAACGGAACCCGGAAAGAACCTTCGACGATTGTTGCCGCGGAAATAGAGATCACCGGGAACAGTCCGGTAAAAAATGTCTGGTTCGCTTCTCCCGATGTAAACGGCGGAGTATCCGGGACGCTCGAGTTTACACAGGCAGGAAACAAGATTATGCTAACACTTCCGTCGTTGAAATATTGGGATATGATTGTTCTTGAGTATTAATTATTGTCAGGCGAAACAAGTTGATGAAGTATTTACAATTTATCTTATTTCTTATTTTTTGTACCCCTTTCGTTTTATCTGCACAGCAAAACGCTAAAGCGAAAGAGTGCATTTCCTATACGAAAGAGGGAAACCGGATCGTTTTTAACGCGGATGACGGATCGAAGCTTTCTCTGGATATCCTAAGCGGCTCGGTGGTGAAGGTATGGTTCGATCCCGTTGGGACATTCGTCCGCGCTAACCAATCGTTTGCTGTTGTCAATGAGAATGCGGAAGATACGGGAAATATAAACGTGAACGATGAACCGTCAAGCTACGAGATCTATACATCCAGGCTCCGCATCCGGATGAACAAAAATCCCATGCAATTGCAAATTTTTGATAAATGGCAAAAACTGCTGTTCAGCGATTTCAAGGGGATAGGGCATATATCAGACTCAACAGCGAAGAAAGCATATAAAGTACTACGTAACGATGAGCAATTCTTCGGCCTGGGTGAAAAGAGCGGGCCGCTCAATCGCCGCGGACGGGCCTATAAGATGTGGAACAGCGACCGTCCGTGCTACAGCACAACGGAGGATCCGCTCTATAAAAGTATTCCGTTCTTCATGAGTAGTTATCAATATGGTATTTTTCTGGATAACACGTATAAGACCGAATTCAAGTTCGGTACGGAATCCGATGAATACTACTCGTTTGAAGCACCCGATGGAGCATTTATCTATTACTTTATCTTCGGAAAAGATTATAAGGATATCCTGAGCCAGTACATCGCGTTGACGGGACAGCCGATCCTGCCGCCGAAGTGGGCGTTCGGTTTCTCGCAAAGCCGCGGCCTTTACACGAAAGAAGCGCAGGCGCTGGAAACGGCTGCCGAATTCCGTAAACGCCAGATCCCCTGCGATATCATCTATCAGGATATCGGCTGGACACAGCATTTGCAGGATTTCGAATGGAGGGAGGGAAATTATGTCAATCCGCGCCAAATGCTCTCCACATTGGGGCAGCAGGGATTTAAGGTGATCCTTTCGCAGGATCCGGTGATCTCGCAGGCCAACCGGAAGCAATGGGAAGAAGCCAACCGGTTGGGTTTTTTCGTAAAGGATGTCCGTACGGGTAAAGCGTATGATATGCCCTGGCCGTGGGGCGGCAACTGCGGAGTAGTCGATTTTTCCGTTCCCGGAGTAGCCGACTGGTGGGGAGAATACCAGCAAAAACCGCTGGACGACGGGGCGCGTGGTTTCTGGACGGATATGGGTGAGCCGGCATGGAGCAACGAGGAAGAGCCCGACCGTCTCTATATGCAGCACCATATCGGGATGCACGATGAGATCCACAATGTGTACGGCTTGACCTGGGATCAGGCCGTGAAGGAACAGTTTGAAAAACGGAATCCCGGCAAACGCCTGTTCCAGATGACCCGTTCGGCTTATGCCGGCCTTCAACGTTATACTTTCGGTTGGAGCGGCGATAGCGGGAATGGCAACGATGTCCTCGAAGGGTGGGGTCAATTACAGAATCAAGTGGCGGTAGGCATTTCCGCCGGATTGGGAGGGATCCCGTTCTGGACAACCGATATCTCCGGGTATTGCGGCGATATTACCGATTATCCGGCGATGGCCGAATTATACACCCGGTGGATGCAGTTCGGCATATTCAATCCGCTGAGCCGTGCCCATCACGAAGGAGACAATGCCGTAGAGCCGTGGAAGTTCGGCGAGACGGCCGAGAAAAACAGCAAGGCCGCTATCGAACTGAAGTACCAACTCTTTCCTTACCTGTACACTTATGCCCGAAAGGCGCACGATACCGGATTGCCCATTATGAGGGGCCTGTTTATGGAATATCCTCACGATGAAGAAGCCGTAAAGATCGAAGATCAGTTTATCTTTGGCGAAGAGTTGCTTGTGGCACCGGTGCTGAAAAAGGGAGAACGTGTAAAACGGCTTTATCTGCCCGAAGGCGAATGGATCGATTTTAACGATAAGAAAACCGTTTATCCCGGCGGCCAACAGATTACCTATCGCGCTCCTTTAAATGTTATTCCCCTTTTTGTGAAGAAAGGCTCCATCATCCCTATGATGCCCGTGATGCAATATATCCACGAAAAGAAAGATTATCCGTTGTTTGTCCATATTTTTCCGAATTATGAAGATGAAACGGCGGAGTTCGAACTGTATGAAGACGATGGGGAAAACCTTGATTACCTGAAGGACATCGCTTCCAGGACACGGTTTACCTGCACAACGCTTTCCGACGGATACCGCACGGAGATTGAGCCGTCGGACAAGGGATTCACGCAATCGGACAAAAGAAATATGATCCTGGCCTACCATCTGGAGGAAATGCCGGCTTCCGTTACAGTAAACGGGAAAACGGCTAAAAAAACGGATGAAGCGTCCATCGCCCGGAAAGCAGGAACCGATGTCTCGTCGGTCGAATGGTCGTGGAATGATCAATCGAAAGAGTGCCGGGTGAAAATACCCGATCAAAGAAAACAAACAACAATATTATTGGTTAATAAGTAAGAGCATAAAAGAGAATTAATCGTATGAGAAAAATAGGTATCCTATTGTACTTTTGCCTGATTGCCGGGATGGTAGCGGCGCAGGATCTGAGATCGCCGAACGGCAACCTGGAGATGAATTTTTTCGTGGATCGGCAGGGAGCGCCGGTTTATACCCTGAAATACAAGGGAAAAGCCGTTATTAATCCGAGTAAACTGGGCCTTGAACTTATCGGAGGCGAAAAAGCGAAATTCGGCTCCGAAATAAGCAGTGAGAAAGATCCTGAAACATCGTTATATGACGGATTCGCTATATCCGGCGTACAAAACAGTTCGTTCGACGAAACCTGGCATCCGGTATGGGGAGAAACCAAGGATATCCGCAACCACTACAACGAGATGGCGGTAACACTCAAACAGAAAGATACGGATCGGGATATGGTTGTTCGGTTTCGCTTGTTTGATGATGGGTTGGGATTCCGCTACGAGTTCCCGCAGCAGAAAAACCTGGTCTATTTTGTTGTAAAAGAAGAATTGACCCAGTTCGCAATGACCGGAGACCACACCGCTTATTGGATTCCCGGCGATTACGACACGCAGGAATATGACTATACTGTTTCCAAATTATCGGAGATCAGAGGAATCAACCAGGCCGGGAAGCAAGGAAACCTGTCTCAGACCGGATTTTCGGACACGGGCGTACAGACCTCATTGCAACTGAAAACAGCCGACGGCATTTATATCAACCTGCACGAAGCTGCCCTGATCAATTACGGAGCCATGCACCTGAACCTGGATGACCGGAATTTCATCTTCCAGTCCTGGATCACACCCGACGCCAACGGCACGAAAGGGTATCTGCAAGCTCCCTGTACAACACCCTGGCGTACGATCATCGTAAGTGATGATGCACGCGACATCCTTGCGTCCCATATTACGTTGAACCTCAATGAGCCGTCTAAAATTAAAGATACCTCATGGATCAAACCGATGAAATATGTCGGTGTGTGGTGGGAAATGATTACCGGGAAAAGCGAATGGTCATATACTTATGATTTGCCGGGTGTGCAGATAGGCATTACGGATTATTCCAAAGTGAAACCGCACGGCCGCCACGGTGCTACCACGGAGAATGTGAAAAGATATATCGATTTTGCGGCAAAGAACGGGTTCGATGGGGTATTGGTGGAAGGATGGAATATCGGTTGGGAGGACTGGTTTGGTAAATCAAAAGATTTTGTGTTCGATTTTCAGACGCCCTACCCGGACTTCGATATCGACGAAGTACACCGCTACGCAAAAAGTAAGGGTGTGCAGATGATCATGCATCATGAAACATCATCTTCTGTCCGCAATTACGAACGGCATCTCGATAAAGCGTACCAACTGATGAACAAGTATGAATATCCTGCCGTAAAAAGTGGTTATGTAGGCGATATTATTCCCCGTGGTGAAAATCATTATAGCCAGTGGATCAATAACCATTACCAATATGCACTTGAAAAAGCGGCGGAATACAAGATCATGGTCAATGCGCATGAAGCGGTGCGCCCCACCGGTATTTCCCGTACCTGGCCAAACCTGATCGGTAATGAATCGGCACGGGGAACGGAATACCAGGCTTTTGGCGGCAGCAAGCCGAACCATGTAACGGTACTGCCTTTCACGCGCCTTATCGGCGGGCCGATGGATTATACCCCGGGTATTTTTGAGATGGATATTTCAAAAATCAATCCCGACAATCAGTCGCATTGCAATGCCACCATCGCCAACCAACTGGCATTGTACGTCACCATGAGCAGTCCGTTGCAGATGGCCGCCGACCTGCCGGAGAATTACGAACGGTTCCCGGACGCTTTCCAGTTCATTAAAGATGTAGCATTGGATTGGGACAAGAGCCTATACCTCGAAGCCGAGCCGGGAGAATACATTACCGTTGCCCGCAAAGCCAAAGGCACGGATAACTGGTTCGTAGGCAATACTACGGGGAACAACGCGTTTACTTCCGAAATCTCATTCAATTTCCTGGATCCGGGCAAGCAATATATTGCCACGATTTATGCCGATGCGAAAGATGCCGATTACAAGACCAATCCGCAGGCATATACAATCCGTAAGGTTGTGGTAACCGATAAATCCAGATTGAAGCAGAAAGCGGTACCGGGAGGTGGCTTTGCCATCAGCCTGTTTCCCGTAACGGACAAAGCGCAGGTTAAACATTATCTTTTTTCAAAATGATGATCGTCGTGGTATTTTGAGAAAGTATGTCCCCACCGGAATCCGAGTTTATTGAACTCCTTTACCACAATATGTCCGGGATACAACGTCCCGTTAACTGTTGTGTCCGGCACGGCGCCTTCGGGCTGATTGGGCCGTGCCGCACTTTTCCACCGTACGGGATTGAAACGCGGATTTATATCGATCGCCATTCCGCGAGCGTGTTTTGAATAAGAGACATTGCGGTAACAAAAACTGTACGTGTTGTTATCGTCCATCGACAAACTGTCGTTCCAGTTGTAATGTACAATGGGAATAGCCTTTTCAATGATGAAATCGTTTTCGAGCATAAACCCGAACATGTTTCGGATGTCGTCCCCGATTTTTTCGTTCGTCAGGATTTGTCCTTGATGCAGTTTATTATCAACCGACTTATACAAAACATCTAAAAGAACCAATTCATCCAAAATAGATTTTGGGGCTTCCGTTCCGGCAATGGCTTCCTCGAAAGTAATTCCGGAGTCAACAATAATTGTATCTCCAGGTTCAACGGTGTCGGCCTGTACAGGTAGAGGCACAGCCCCGGCCTGCTGCGAACTGTTTTTTTTACACGATAAAACAGCCCCGGCCAACACCATAAAGCCGATAAAAAAAAGGGATTCTATTTTAATACGACAACTTTCCAAAACGCAGGATGGATTTTAACTCAGCTCCAGGTCAAATTCATCGGATAATTTTTGCAGCGAAGTATTTTTCTGTGCCAGTTCTTCAAAAATCTCCCTCGAAGTCAATGGTTTTTTTACAGCAACTGCATCCGAAATTTTAATGGTCATCGTGATGTCATCATTCAGCAAACTTTCCCGCAAGTACGATAAGATAGCACTGCCATACTCATCCAGATAATTCTTATTGATCTCCGTATTTACCTCCACTTCAAAAACAGTGTTCCCAAGCATTTTGGGTTTGTAAAGCATCATGGTATTTTTCAGCAGTTTTTCCTCGTCTAAATTTTCAGCAAACAACTGCCAGGCTTTTTGTAACTCCTCTTCAGTGAAGAGCCGGTTGTTTTGCCCGGATTCTGCTTCCTGAGATTTACCTGTCTCATCCGGCTTCTCCTGATTCTCTTCCGTTAACGACGACAACGAGACACCCAACCCCGCAATAGATACAGCAGTTGACCTCTTCTGTCCGGTTTGGGAAGCAGGTTTTATTTCCGGTTTGGGTTCGGAAACAATCTGTTGGGTTTGAACGGGCTCTGTTTTTACTTTCGGCTGTACCTTCTCGGGTGGGGTCACCGGCTTAAGCTCGTTTTTAGGATCCGCCGGGCTCTCAGACAACTGGCAAAGTTTGATAAGTGTCAGCTCCAGCAATAAACGCTTATTTTTACTCATGCGATAGTTCAGATCGCAATCGTTGGAAATTTCAATGGCCTTGTACAGGAAAGTGTTACTGCATTGCTTTGCGGTTGCAATATACTTTTCACGAATAGATGCTCCCACTTCAAACAATTTTGCGGTAACGGGATCCTTACAAACCAGCAAATCGCGGAAATGCGATGTTATCCCGCTAATAATATATTGCCCTTCGAAGCCCCGGTTCAAAATATCGTTCAAAATCAACAGGCAATCTACAACGCTCCCGGCAAGGATCGCATCGGTGAGCTTGAAATAGTATTCAAAATCGAGTACGTTGAGATTCTCGATCACCGATTTATACGTAACATTTCCCGCTGTGTAACTCACCGTTTGATCAAAAATAGAAAGTGCGTCACGCATCCCTCCATCCGCTTTTTGTGCGATGATATTTAACGCCTCGGGTTCGGCGATAACATTTTCTTCCTGTGCGACGTACTGCAAATGATTTACAATATCGGCAATACTGATGCGGTTAAAGTCATACACCTGGCATCGCGAAAGAATAGTGGGAATAATTTTATGCTTCTCGGTGGTCGCCAAAATAAAAATGGCATGCGCGGGAGGCTCTTCCAACGTTTTCAGAAACGAGTTGAATGCCGATGTTGACAGCATGTGAACCTCATCTATAATATATACTTTGTACTTCCCTATCTGAGGCGGAATACGTACCTGATCGATGAGGGAACGGATATCATCGACCGAGTTGTTGGAGGCGGCATCCAATTCATGAATGTTATACGAACGCTGTTCGTTGAAAGCGACACACGATTCGCATTGATTGCATGCATCGTGCCCCGGTGTCGGATTCAGGCAATTTATGGTTTTAGCAAAAATACGGGCACACGTTGTTTTGCCTACCCCCCTCGGGCCGCAAAACAGATAAGCATGTGCGAGTTTATTTCCTGCAATGGCATTTTTGAGCGTAGTGGTCAATGCCTCCTGCCCCACAACTGAGCGAAAAGTCACCGGCCTGTATTTCCGCGCCGAAACAATATAATTGTCCATTTTTTCCTGAAATTACGAAAGACAAATGTACGAAAAAAACTCAAATTCCCCATCATTTGATGACATGCTTGAGAACTTCAATGAAATTTTTGTACTTTTACGCCAAACAATAGAATATATGCTATGAGTCGATTTTTTCTAAAGTCATTTTTCCTGTTCTCCACCTTCCTCGTGATCTACTCCTGTTCATCGAGCAAGAAGGCCCAGGTGGATACCATTGACGAGGATTCTTTGAAGCGGGAGCAAACCATCGTTCCCGATACCTTTGTTTTTCCAGACGTCCCCGATGAGATTACCAAAGCCGAGGCACGTGCAGAATATCTGGTGATGCACTATTGGGACAGGTTCGATTTTGCTGACGAAAAGCTCACCCTTCGCCCCGAAATTACGGAACAGGCTTTTGTGGATTACATCAATATTCTTTCTCTTGTCCCTTTCGATAAAGCAAAAGAATCGCTCATACTCACACTGAAGAAAGCCGGGGCAGACAACGTCATGTATTCTTATTTTGGCACACTGTCCGACAAATATTTCTACGGCTCCAACTCTCCGTTCCGCAACGAAGAGTTTTATATTCCTGTTTTACAAGAGCTTGTGAATTCAAACTTTATATCCGAAGCGGATAAATCCAGGTATCGGTTTCAATTAGAGATGGTAATGAAAAACCGTGTGGGACAAACGGCCAATGACTTTTCTTACACGCTGGCTTCGGGACAAACAAAAAAAATGTATTCCATCAGAAGCGAGTATCTTGTTTTGATGTTTTCAAATCCCGGATGTTCTACTTGCGCCTCCGTTACCAATGCATTGGCGAAATCGCCCACTCTTAATGAGGCTTTTTCAATGAACTCCCCCACCCGCACGATGATTACTGTTTTAACGGTTTATCCCGACGAAGACATTAACGAATGGAGATCGCATTTACCGCAGATGCCTGCAAACTGGATTCACTCTTACGATAAAGGAACGGTTATTACCAAACAGAAACTATACGATATCAGGGCGATTCCAACACTCTATTTGCTGGATAAGGACAAGAAGGTAATCCTCAAAGACACTTCCATCGAAGCTATTGAGTCATTTTTTGCAAAACCGAATGAATAACTATTATAATATGAAAAAAGTATGGTCACTATTAGGTGTCGTTACAATGACACTTTTGCTGGTATCCTGCAACCAGAAAAAAAGTAGCGAAATTGAAGATGGCTGGGTTCAACTGTTTAACGGAAAAGATCTGGCCGGTTGGACGGTAAAAATTAAAGGCTATGATGCGGGGGACAATTTCGGAAACACGTTTCGTGTGGAAGATGGGATGATAAAGGTACGTTATGAGCAGTACGACTCGTTACGCGACCGTTTTGGGCATCTGTTTTACAACGATGAGTTCTCGCATTATAAGCTTCGGGTGGAATACCGTATTGTCGGCGAGCAATGTCCGGGAGCGCCGGGATGGGCCTATAAAAACTCCGGCATCATGATACACGGACAAACACCGGAGTCGATGGAAAAAGACCAGGATTTCCCCACTTCCATCGAAGTCCAGTTGCTGGGGAGCGATTCTTTAGTGCAAAGAACCAATTTGAATGTTTGCACACCGGGGACAAATATCGTAATGAACAATCAGTTGATCCTCGATCATTGCATCAACTCTTCCTCAAAAAACTTTTACGGTGAAGAGTGGATAACAGCCGAAGTAGAAGTCAGGGGAAACGATGTTATAAGCCACATTGTCAACGGCGATACGGTTTTGCAGTACAATCAACCACAGTTGGATGAAAGAGATGCTACATACGCAAAACTCATTGCGCTGAACGGTGGCGACAAGATGTTGAGCAAAGGTACTATCTCGCTCCAGAGCGAAGGACATCCCATTGATTTCAGGAAAGTGGAAATAATGCCGCTGAAGGATTAAAAAAAATCCCGCCTCATCAACAGAGAGCGGGATTTTTTATTCAGTCGGTAAAACTATCTGCTTAGTCCAATTGCGGGCCCGAAGGAATCAATGCAATGGCTGCATCGTTATCACAATACTGCTCAAAGTTCTTAATATACATTCCGGCCAATTTCTTAGCTTTGGTTTCCCATTCCGAAACGTCGGCATACGTATCACGCGGATCAAGGATTCCCTCCGATACATTGTTCAACTTTACAGGAGCAGTCAGGTTCATGATTGGAATACGGCGTTTTTCTGCCGTTTCAATCGAGCCGTCGATAATGGCGTCGATAATGGCGCGTGTATCTTTGATTGAAATACGTTTTCCGGTTCCGTTCCATCCCGTATTTACCAAATATGCTTTTGCGTTGTGTTTTTTCATCTTTTCAACCAAACGTTGAGCATACACAGTGGGGTGAAGCGTTAAAAACGCCTCGCCGAAAGCGGGAGAGAAAGAGGGTTGCGGTTCGGTAATTCCACGTTCTGTTCCGGCCAGTTTAGAGGTAAATCCGCAGAGGAAGTGATATTGTGCCTGATTGTCGTCCAGAATGGAAACCGGAGGCAATACCCCAAATGCGTCAGCCGACAGATAGATAATTTTGTTGGCGTGTCCGGCGCGTGAAGGAAGCACGATTTTGCTAATGTGGTAAATCGGATACGAAACACGCGTATTTTCGGTGGTAGAACCGTCGGCATAGTTAATATTCCCTTCATCGTCAACAGTGACGTTTTCGAGCAATGCATCCCGACGGATAGCTCTCCAGATATCGGGTTCGTTTTCCTCACTCAGATTGATCACTTTTGCGTAGCAACCCCCTTCGTAGTTGAAAACTCCGTGATCGTCCCACCCGTGTTCGTCGTCACCGATCAAGTAGCGTTTTGGATCGGCGGAGAGAGTGGTTTTTCCTGTTCCCGAAAGCCCGAAGAAAATAGCTACGTCACCTTCTGCCCCCACGTTAGCCGAGCAGTGCATAGAAGCAATGCCTTTCAATGGCAAATAGTAGTTCATAAGAGCGAAAATACCTTTTTTCATTTCGCCACCGTACCAGGTACCACCGATTACCTGCATTCTTTGAGTGAGGTCGAACAAGGTAAAGTTTTCAGAATGCAACCCTTGTTCTTTCCATTTATCGTTGGTAGTTTTTGAACCGTTTAAGCAGACGAAATCAGGCTCCCCGTAGTTTGCCAGTTCATAATGAGACGGACGGATGAACATGTTGGTCACGAAGTGAGCCTGCCACGCCACTTCCATCACAAAGCGCACTTTCATGCGTGTATCTTCGTTTGTGCCGCAGAAAGTGTCAACCACGTACAATTTTTTAGCGCCCGAAAGTTGTTTTGCCACCAGACCTTTGCAATAATTGAACGCCTCGGCAGTGCAAGGACGATTGATAGTACCGTCCCACCACAACGTATCTTTTGTAACATCGTCTTTAACAAAGAACTTATCCTTTGGAGAGCGGCCGGTAAATTTTCCTGTATAAACGGCAGTTGCACCGGTGTTGGTAAGTTTGGCTTTTTCGAATCCTTCGTTTGCCGAATTCATCTCGTCCTGATAAAGAACTTCGTACGATGGGTTATGAACGACTTCAAAATCGCCTGTAATCCCATACTTGCTTAAATCTAAATTTGCCATGTTAATAATAAATTTTTTATGAATATAAATGTGTAAATTAATCTCTGTCTGCCCTATCCATTTTAACTGGTGAATAATATCCTAAAACCTTAACGATATCCTAAAACGGCGACAAAAATAATTAATTAAGTTGATATAAAAAAGCAATTAAAGAAAAATTTCTTTAATTATTGTTTTTTATGCGCAATATCCCACCGAAGTGAAAATTCACTTAGTAACTAAAACAAAAAGAACAATGAAAATGTTTATCATTCAGGTTAAAATATTACCTTTGTTTTTCGAAAAAAGATACGATTAACGTTTTGCCATTATAGAAATGAATGTAATTGATTTTTCGAAAACTAACTCGCTCCTGAACTCTTTTGTCCGTGAAATAAGAGACATAACCATCCAAAACGACAGGCTCAGGTTTCGTAGAAATTTAGAAAGGATCGGCGAGATAATGGCCTACGAAATCAGCAAGGAGTTAAACTACAAAACAATTTCCGTAACCACCCCGCTCGATGTGGCAGAAATATCCGTTCCCGATGAAGATATCGTTATCGGTACAATTCTTCGGGCAGGATTACCCTATCATCACGGCGTACTGAATTATTTCGATTGCGCCGGAAATGCTTTTGTGTCGGCTTACCGGAAATACAAAGAAACCGGCCATCAATCGTTTGATATTCATATTGAATACATTGCCTCACCCGATATAGAAGGAAAAACACTTATACTTACCGATCCGATGCTGGCGACAGGGAGCAGCATGGAGCTGACGTACAGGGCATTGCAGACAAAAGGGACGCCCGGGAAAATCCATATCGCGTCCATCATAGCCAGCCAACAGGCCGTGGATTATTGCATCAAACATTTCCCTGAAGATAAAACCACCATTTGGGTAGCCGCCATTGATCCGGAACTGAATGAATCCTTCTATATAGTGCCCGGGATTGGCGATGCAGGCGACTTGGCTTATGGGGAGAAAAGTTGAATAGTTTCTTAGTCGTAAAACTTTTTCTCAAAAGCGTTGAATTCCCCTTTTTTCAGGATTAACCGTTTCCAGGCCGCAGAGATAAATCCTGTACCGTATCCGAAAAGTTGTGTCCAGGCAGCTGCAATGCTGTAAAATCCGACTTTCAACGATCTGTTTTTCACCGTCGAGTCGATTAAAACCAGCAGACTGTATAAGACTGGTAGAAATAAAATAATCGGGAAGAAAAACGACAAAAGCACGGAGAGGATCATCACACTTACGAAAAACGACGGTAAAAAATGTACTAATTTTAATGAATCCGGATGTGCTAAATACAAATTGATCCGGGCAATTCCTGAATTGTAAACCTGCTTGAAAAACTGCCTGAAAGTCGAGCGGCGTTTGTGATAAACGTACGCTTCGGGAATGAGCGCCGTTTCAAATCCTGCCTCAAGCAACCGGAGGCTGAAATCGATATCCTCGCCGAAACGCATCTTCCCGTATCCGCCAATAGCCTGGAATGCTCTTTTCGAAACCCCCAGATTGAAACTTCGGGGGTGAAACTTATCCATCGATCTCTTTCCACCCCGAATACCACCGGTAGTAAAAAAAGAGGTCATGGAATAATTTATTGCTTTTTGTACCGTTGTAAAAGTTGGCAGCGCTTTATCGGGTCCGCCGTAAGCGTCAACAAAATTCCTGTCAAGGTAAAAAGAGACATTTTCAATGTAGTTTTCAGGGATAATACAATCGGAATCAAAAAAAATGAGGTAGTCGTGCTTCGCCCTTTCAGCACCTGCATTCCGGGTCTGTCCGGGGCCGGAATTCGATTTCCCGAAATAAACAACAGAGAGTTGCGACAGGTATTTCTCAACAATGAGATCGCACTTTTCAGACGATCCGTCTTCGGCAATGATTACTTCGAAATTCTTGTCAGATTGTCGGGTTAAACTATCTAAAAGCTCATCAATCTCTTCCGGACGATTGTAAACAGGAATAACAACAGAAAAATTCATTTTCAAGAAATTGAAATTACCGTACAAAACTAATTAAATAAAATGATTTTTCTTGCAATCATAGCCATTTCTCATCAAATTAATGTTTATCTTTGTCAACTTTCAGCGTTGTAGAATTTTTTTAAAAAATAGTTGGAAAATCAGGAAAAAGTTAAACTGAGTTCGAAGAAACAAAAAAAATTAAATTGAGTGAAGCTTGTTGAGTTTTCTATATTAATCATTATCAGTACCTTGTTGTTTTCCTGTAAAAACAACAAGAATTCCATTGCTCTTAAAGGCGATATTTCTAATTTAGAAAATCCCGAAGTTTTAATTTCGTATTTCGCCGGTGATACCCTCGCTATCGACACAGTAATGAGCGATAAGCACGGTAAGTTTATTTATAAAAATACGATAGATACCTTAACCGTTTTTTCGTTGTATTTCAATAACCAAAGTTCGTCGGTCATGGTTTTTGCCAACCCCAAAGATAAAATTTCGATCAAGGGAGATGCGCAACTGTCCGATTTAATTAATGTTAACGGAAATGAAATAAACGATGATCTTACCCAGTTTAAGGAATCGAATAAAGAATTGTTACAACGACGCGCCCTTTTGCTTCATAATCTGAAAGAAGAAAAAGATTCAAACCCGGCATCGAACAATAGGATCTTAGCCAATGCCGACGAAATCGCCAAAATCAATTCTTTCAATCAGGAGCTGACATTGAATGCTGAAGAACAGGTCAAAAAAAATCCCACTAAAATGTCGAGCCTCATTCTTATTAACGAGTTTTTTGCTAACTCGGAAAATCCGAAAGGGCTCAGCCGTGTAATAGAATACATGCATGGCGATATTCTGAAATCGAAAATGGGGTTGAACTTAAAGGCTTATTCCGAGAAAATTAACCGCTCCGCGGAAGGTGCCTCTATGCCTTACTTCCGGCTGGTGGATAAATCGGGCGATACCATCCGGTCATACGATTACAAGGGAAAGTATCTCTTGCTCTCTTTCATCTCAACCACAGGCATTGATTCCCGCGAAACGATAAAATCACTCAGGCAAACCTATCGGACCGTAAACAAGGACAGCGTGAAATTTATTTCCATTTACATCGATTCCGATATGTATCCCGTCAGTTATATTGAAAACGACTCTATCCCATGGACGGTGGTGCCGGAGAAAAAAAGCTGGGCATCCGACATCGTGGAAGCATATAATATTGAGTTCATTCCGAACAATATCCTCATTTCCCCTGCAGGCATCATCAGCGACAGGAACGTACCCGCCATTGCAGTGGAAAATGCGCTGAAGAATTCTGTAAAAAACAATCATTAACGCCATGTTGGTCAAGGTGTTCGGTGCGGCAGTCCAAGGTATAAATGCCACACTTATTACTATTGAGGTTAATTGCACGAAAGGGATCAAGTTCTTTTTGGTGGGTTTGCCCGATGCATCGGTGAAAGAAAGTCACAGAAGGATTGTGTCGGCCATCCAGGTAACCGGTTTTAAATTTCCCCGGCGACAAATTGTAGTCAATATGTCTCCTGCCGATATCCGGAAAGAAGGTTCGGATTACGACCTGCCCCTGGCGATAGGCATACTGGCTACCTCCGAGACCATAAAAGCAGACAAATTAGCAGATTACCTCATCATGGGTGAATTATCGCTCGATGGAAATATCCTGCCCATAAAAGGTGCTTTACCCATAGCCATCATGGCCAAGGAGAATGGCTTTAAAGGTTTTATCCTTCCAACGGAAAATGCAAAAGAAGCCGCTGTTGTTGAAGGACTGGATGTTTACGGAGTAGAAAATATCCGTCAGGTTATCGGTTTTGCCAACGATGAACTTGAACTTGAAAAAACAATCGTAGATACAGGACAGGAATTTTTGCACAATCCGTCGAATTTCGAATTCGATTTCGGCGACGTGAAAGGGCAGGAAAATGTGAAACGCGCGCTGGAAGTAGCTGCAGCAGGAAGCCATAATATAATAATGATTGGCCCTCCCGGGGCAGGGAAATCGATGATGGCGAAACGGATGCCGTCTATCCTCCCTCCTTTTACCTTAGAGGAGGCTCTCGAAACGACAAAGATACACAGCGTTGCCGGCAAACTGGAAAAAGGCATCCCGCTCATGTCGCGCAGGCCGTTCCGTTCACCTCACCATACTATCAGTGATATAGCCATGGTCGGCGGCGGAGCCTACCCTCAACCGGGCGAAATAAGTCTGGCCCACAACGGCGTTTTGTTTTTAGATGAGCTTCCGGAGTTTAACCGAAGTGTACTCGAGGTGATGCGCCAACCGCTGGAAAACAGGAAAATTACCATTTCCCGTGCAAAATATTCGGTGGAGTACCCGGCAAGCTTTATGATGGTGTCTGCTATGAATCCCTGCCCTTGTGGATATTACAACCACCCCCATAAAGAGTGCGTCTGCCCGGCAGGGGCCGTACAGAAATACTTAAACAAAATATCAGGACCCCTGTTGGATAGAATTGATATCCATATTGAGATAGTGCCTGTTCCGTTCGAAAAAATGTCCGACAATACCCCTTCCGAACGCAGCACAGAGATCAGGAAGCGTGTAGTAAAAGCCCGGCAAATCCAGGCAGAACGATTTAAAAAGGTACCCGGCGTCTATTGTAATGCACAAATGACGTCGAAAATGCTGCACAAATATGCTACTCCCGATACAGCAGGGTTACAATTACTTAAAACCGCCATGGAGAGGCTCAACTTATCGGCACGGGCTTACGACAGAATCCTGAAAGTTTCCCGGACCATTGCCGATTTAGATGGCAGCGCCAACGTTTTACCGGCCCATCTGGCGGAAGCCATCAATTACCGCAATCTCGACAGGGAGGCCTGGGCGGGGTGATTGACGACCGGATAAACGGCAAAAAAGGAGAAGGAGGATGAAAAATGAAGGAAAGCGATACACTGTTTGACAACTTGTTTCGGAAAGTTGCTTTTCAGGACGACGAGCAGGCTTTCAAAGAACTTTTTCTCGAATTTTATCCCGCCTTGTGTGTGTTTGCCATGCGATATATCACACACGAAGAGATAGCCAAAGACATCGTGCAAGATGTTTTTTTCAAAATTTGGAAAAACCGGAAAAACATCGATATAAGCGCTTCTTTTCGTAATTTTCTGATCACTTCCGTTCGCAACAATTGTACGGATCATCTTCGGAAGCAGGAGGTGGAAAACCGGTATATTGAAAAAAATATGCTGTCTGCCATTCACACTTCACCGGAAGAAGTTTATACCTTAAAAGAATTAGAAACCTCTATTGGCGAAGCATTGGCAAAACTACCGCCCAACGTACGCGAAGCATTCGAGATGAGCCGTTTTAAAGGAATGACTTATGTTGCAATAGCCGATAAAATGGCAGTTTCACCAAAAACCATTGAAGCATATATCAGCCAGGCATTAAAAACATTGCGAATAGAACTGCGTGATTACCTCTCCTTTTTACTCCTGTTTTTATAGGATGTCTCTTTCTGAGTAGCGAAACAAATTTAAACAGTTTCTTAAAAAACTTCACTTTTTTTATAGGGTAAGGCGGGAGTTGTTCGTCAAGTGTATATAAATGTCAAAACAACATGGTTGAAAAGGAGAATCCCGACTCATTGAATTCTTTACTGGAGAACTACGAGAAACAAAAAACAATAGACGCCGCAGCTGATTGGAAGCAATTGCGAAAACGCATCACGTCCGACCGGAACAAACACCTGTTCCTCAACTACCTGAGAAATGCGGCCGCTATTCTTCTTCCCCTGTTTCTGACATACCAGTATGTGTTGCAACCCGTGTTGAATAGAAGCGGGGCAACAAAGGAAACCGTTACGGTGACCTCTGCCCCGGGCATGGTTACAAAAACTATACTTCCGGACGGGAGCGAAGTTTGGCTGAACGCGCTAAGCTCACTTACCTATCCCCAACGCTTCACAGAAAAAGACCGGACGGTGCAGCTCTCCGGAGAAGCTTATTTTAAAGTCGTCTCCGACAAAAAACACCGCTTCAATGTGGAAACTCCCGACGGGATGAACGTAAGCGCATACGGTACGGAATTTAACGTGAACGCATACGTATCCGAAAACCATCATGAAGTGACGCTGGCTAAAGGAAATGTTGAAGTATCCGCAAAAGAATCACCCCAAAAAGAGATACTAAGCGTGGGAGAGAAAGCCGTCATAAATTTACAAACGGGGAACATGTCCGTATCACCTGCCGACACGTATGTGGAAACGGCGTGGAAAGACGGGAAAATGGTGTTCCGCCGTGAAAAACTGGATAAGATTGCAGAAAAACTTTCGCGAAAATTCGGGGTAAATATATGCCTTGAGGGTGACAGGCTTAAAGAGTATGAATACACGGCCACATTTACCGACGAAACGCTCGAGGATATCCTCGACCTGTTAAAACGGTCGGCCCCTATTACTTATTCCATATTCAAGCAAAAACAGTTGGATAATGAAACATTCACACGAAGAGAAATAATTATAAAATCAAAATAACTGACACTATTTTCAAAAAAAGGAGGAATGCCTATGAGAATATAAATACCAATTGAAATGCAAAAAACGGGAGAGTTAAAAACCCTCTCCCGCCCATGATTTACATTGCCCCCTACGGAAAATCTCACCTCACCGCCGGGCAATCAATTACTAAACCCATAAATGAATTTAATAACAATGTAAAAGTATGAATAATAAATCAATCAACCAAAAAGTACACATCTTTTGTACTTTATTAAAAAAAATACCTATCGCTATGAGAATGACACTCTTACTACTGTTTGTGCTCACTTTTCAACTGCAGGCAGAACAAATATATTCTCAAAACACAAAAATTTCGTTGGATATGAGAAATTCAACCATCGAAAAAGTATTGCAAACCATTGAAGAGAAATCCGATTATTATTTTCTGTACAACAACCGGCTAATCAATGTGGACCGTAAAGTAAGTGTACGGGTAAGAAATGCTGCTATTTCCGCTGTATTAGAGAAGCTCTTTAAATCGGGAAATGTGGACTATGAAGTGAAAGGATCACAAATAATCCTTTCTCCCAAAGAGATGCACAGCCAGATAACCGCTGTTACTGAAGCAACCCAGCAGCAGAAAAAAACAATTACAGGAACAATTGTCGATGCAACCGGTGTGCCTATTATCGGGGCAAACATTATTGAAGCCGGAACAACCAATGGAACCGTTACCGACGCAGATGGAAAATTTTCACTAAGTGTGGATAATAATGCTACCATTCATATTTCATATATCGGGTATTTGGAGCAAAGTATAGCCACTGCCGGACAATCAGCTTTCAATATTACACTTTTAGAAGATACAAAAGCGTTGGACGAACTTGTTGTTGTTGGGTATGGCACAGTTTCTAAGAGAGAGTTAACTTCTGCTGTTTCTTCATTAAAGAGTGAAGACTTTATTCAAGGAGCAGTTAATAGCCCATTATCGATGATAGATGGAAAAGTATCTGGAGTGAACGTTTCGAACGTAGCGGCCGCCGATCCAAACTCAGAACCAAATATTCAAGTACGTGGTGCATCATCTCTTGAAGCAGGTAATAGTCCTTTAGTTATAGTTGATGGTTTGCCCGGCGCCAATTTACGAAATCTTGCAAATCAAGATATTGAATCAATTACAATATTAAAAGATGGATCAGCAGCAGCTATATATGGTTCAAGAGCAGCCAACGGTGTAATAATAATTGAAACTAAAAAAGGACAAGCAGGCAAAGTATCTGTTTCTTATGAGGCTTATTTAGACCATGATATGGTAGCAAACAAACCTAACATACTTACAGCTGAAGACTTTGTCAATAAAAAGAGAGATATTGATTTTGGCTACAGAAATGACTGGTATGAAAGTTTAATAAATAAAAATAATATTGGACAAAATCATTACATCTCAATTTCTGGAGGTGGTGAAAATATAACATTCAGAGCATCAGTAAATTATAGAACAAAAGAAGGGCTAGATTTAGCTTCATCAAGAAAGGAATATGGAGCACGTATGGGGTTTACAAGTAAAATTTTTAACAATAAACTGGAAGTCTCTGGTAATCTATCCAGTCGTGTTGTAAATGAAGAATATGCAAACTACGCTGCTTTTCATCAAGCAATTAAACTTAATCCAACCCAACCAATGATGGATCCCAAAAATCCAGATAGATACAGTATCTTGTACGGGAACGACACCTATAATCCTGTTGGAATGGTAAAAGATATGGAAAATGGTGGTGATAGACAGTTTTCTTTAGCTGACTTCAAGATTAAATTAAATATTCTTCCAACTTTAAATACGGAATTAACAATTGGGCGCCAAAGTCAAGATTATTTAAATAAAGTGTATGTAAACTCATATCATAAAGAATCAATTGATAATATGCGTAGAGGCAGAGCGACCCTTAGGTCTGAAAAATGGACAGATTATACGTTAGAATGGATAGGAAACTATTATGCTCAAGTGGATAACCATACAATAAAGTTAATGGCAGGATACTCTTATCAGGAATTCAATCATCAATTTTTTTGGGCAGAAAATGCAAATTTTCCATCTGATTTACTTTCATATAACAAGTTAGGTAGTGGCGACTGGAATTTAGCAGCAGGCCGACTGGGGATGGATTCAGGGAAGGATAAAGAAAAAACTATAGGGTTTCCTATGCGTTTAAATTATAACTTTGATGATACATTTTTTCTCACATCTTCTTTGAGATATGAAGGAAATACCAAGTTCGGATCAAATCATAAATGGGGATTGTTTCCTGCAGCTTCAGCAGCATGGAATGTAACAAAACTATCATATGTTGAAAATTTGAATTTTTTTGACGATCTAAAATTACGTGCTTCTTTCGGCACAACAGGACGTTCTGGTTTTAACAGGTATTCAGCATTGGCAAGATATAGTGGCTCAAGTTACTGGCAAAACGAAACTGGACAGTGGATACAATCTTGGGGGCCAGCTAATAATCCTAATCCCGATTTACACTGGGAAAAACAAGTATCTTACAATTTAGGAATTGATTTTTCATTATTAAAAAATAAAGTTTCTGGCAGTTTAGATCTATTCTCAAGAAAGGGTAAAGATGTAATTTCTAATTATGACGCACCACTTCCACCTTATATTTACGATCAAGTCTTTACTAATGTTGCTTCAACTACATCAAAGGGTTTGGAATTTTCATTAAATTGGGATTTAATTAAAACGGATAATCTAAGTTACGTGACAAATATTGTTGCAACATACACATTGACCAAACTCGATAAGTTTTCAAACGAGATTTTTCAAAAAGGTTTTATGGATAGATATAATCTACCCTCACCCGGAAATCCAGGATTTGCTCAGCGGCTTAAAGATGGTACTGAAATTGGCACATTTTGGGGATTAAAGTATGCTGGAGTTGACAAAGATGGGAATATGCTTGTGTGGAAAGATGCGAAAGTAGGTACTGAAAAAATACTTGCTAATGGTGAAGCAGGTGATTTAGACAAAGGTGCTATAGGTAATGGTGCACCACGTTACTTTCTGAGTTGGAACAATAAATTGAAATATAGGAATTTTGATTTATCCTTATATTTTCAAGGAAAATTTGATTTCCAAATATTGAATATGTATCAAATGTATCATGGACTAACTGCAGAACCTGGTATCAACTTATTAACAGACGCATATAGTAAAAATGGACACATTAAATCTGGTAAAGTAGTTAGTGATTATTTCTTAGAAGATGGCGATTATTTTACTTTAGATAACGTAACATTAGGATGGACTTCTAATTGGAAAACAAACTGGATCACGAGTTTAAGACTTTATGGGACAATAAAAAATGTATTTACAATAACTAAATATTCGGTAATGTCCCCTACTTCTGTTGAAATTAATGGTTTAAATCCAGGAATAAGTGGTTTGGGAGTTTATCCGGTAGCAAGATCAATCACAATAGGAACTCAAATTACTTTTTAATAAATTACTTAAGATTATGAAAAAAATAAAATATTTATTATATGTATTAATTATTATTTGGAGCTCAAATTCCTGTACTAATCTTGATGAAGAAATATTTAGTCAAATTACGACTGAAAATTATTATCAAACTAAAGAAAGTATTTTTGCTGCTTTATCACGTAGTTATGTTCATGCATTTGGCACTGGTTGGTCCGGCTCACATTATCTATTACAAGAGGTTACTGCAGATCAACTTATAATACCAACACGTGGTAAACATGGTTATAATGGTGGTGAGTATGTTAGATTACATGAGCATAAGTGGACAGCTCAAGAAAATTTTATTTACCAGGCTTGGAGTGAGAGTTTTAAAGGTATCGCATTTTGTAATAAATTTATTGAAGATTTTGAGAGTTTAGATTTTTCCATCTTCAATTTAACAGAGGATATTAAGCAAACTTATATTGCTGAATTAAGAGGGTTACGCAGTTGGCATTATATATTCTTAATTGATTTTTTCAGAAATGTTCCTATTGTTACAAATGTTTATGATGTAAAAGAACAATCATCACCAAAAGAAGTTTTTAAATTTATAGAAAATGAACTATTAGCAATACTACCATTATTACCGAAAAAAGCAAAATATTCTCGCCTTGATCAGGCAACTGTTGCATCTTTTCTTGTTCGGTTATATCTTAATTCAGAAAAGTGGATCGGAGAAGCTCGTTATGATGATTGCGCAAAGATTGCACAAGAAATTATCGATGGGAAATATGGTCAGTATAGTATTGACGCAAGTTATACAGGCCCTTTCAGGGCTGGGATAAATGATTATGTTTCTCCAGAAAACATTTATCAATTTGAATTAAAGAGAAATTATATTGAGCCAAGTTGGTTGTATAATATGTGGATGCATTATCAGTCTCGTTATAGTTTGGATAACGATTTTGGAGGATGGAATGGTGGAAATATTGCACCTTCAAGAGATCTTCAAGGTAATCTATACAGTCACAAATTAGGTATGACTTTCGAAAAATTCCCCACTGGAGATTTTAGAAAAAAACCATTCACTGTTACGAGCCCAGAAGGAGATTATGAAGGATTTTTTTTGATGGGTCAACAATACCATTTTGACTATGAGAACGGTTATGGTTATACTAATGAAATTATTACAGGAACTGAAGAGTATAATGGAAAACCTTTGATATTTGTTGATCAAGTTGGTCGTTTTTCTGAAGGTGAAACAGGTTTAGCAAAAGGATCCACTTTAATCAATGGAGAAGAAAATACAGGATATCGGTTAATGAAATTTCCCTGGTTACCACAGAGCAAAAATTTATTTTTTGCAAATGCAATCCCAGAAGTTCGTTTAGCTGAAATATATTATTCGTTAGCGGAGTGTAAATATAGAAAAGGAGACAAAGAAACTGCAGCAAAATTGTTAGATTTAGTTAGAAAAAGGTATTATACATCAGAAGATTGGATTAAGTTTAGCTACGAGCTAAATCCCTCATTGCTAACAGATGATGAGTTGATAGATGAATGGGGCAGAGAATTCCTTGGTGAACGTAGAAGAAGAATAGATCTTGTAAGATGGGGATTATTTAGCAATACTTCGTGGTGGGATAAGTCACCTGATCAAACCAATCAAGATATATTCCCTATACCATATCGAGCCCTTAATGCCAATCCTCTGTTAAATCAAACTACCCCAGGTTTCTAAAAAGATGTATAGACACATTGTTATATGAAGGACTTTACCTATTTCTACATTAATAAAAAATAATAAATTAAATTATAGAGAAATGAAGCAATACTTGTTGTTTATGATAATAAGCATAAATATAATCTTTAACAGTTGTAACACAAATAACGGTTATAACGCATTATTTAAAGATGATCTTTCAAATGCTGATTACAATACTGATATTTGGACTTATAAAGATGGTGTTTTAACTGCTTCAGCCGATGAAGCAATTTGGACAATTAATGAATATGAAAATTTTATTCTTGATTTAGAGTTTAAAAATGACGTAAACACCAATAGTGGAGTTATAATCTACTGTCCTGATAAAGAGAATTGGGTACCTTCCTCAATTGAAATTCAAATTGCCGATGATCATCACGAATTCTGGCAATCACTCCCAGAAAATGCAAGATGTGGCTCAATTTACGGTCATAAAGGAGCTAATGAACAATTGGTTGTTAAGAAGCCTGGATTATGGAATCATATGGTTATAACTGCTAAAGGACAACAAATAACGATAGAGTTAAATGGGAAAAAAATTGTAAATGCAAATCTGAGCGATTGGACCTCCGGAACAAAAAACCCCGATGGAACAGATATACCTGAATGGTTGCCCAAACCCTATGCAGAGTTACAAACAAAGGGTTACATAGGTTTTCAAGGTAAACATGGAAAATCCGATATTTGGTTCAAAAATATAAAAATTAAACAAATTTAAAATGAAAAATATATCAAGACGTGACTTTTTAAAAGTTGGCACTACATCATTTGCTGGATTAACAATAATACCATCTTCAGTAATGGGTAAAAATTTCGGCTTTACGGCCCCTAGTGATAAACTAAATATTGCCGGTGTAGGGATTGGGGGCGTTGGTAGCGGTAACTTACGAAATATGAGCACAGAAAATATTGTTGCATTATGCGATATAGACTGGAAATATGCTGCAAAAACGTTTGCTACTTATCCTAAAGCTATTAAATTTAAAGACTGGCGGCAAATGTTTGACAAAATGGGCAAGTCTGTCGATGCCATCATGGTTGCCACTCCCGATCACACTCATGCAGGGGTTGCAGCTCACGCCATTACTATGGGCAAGCATACTTATGTTCAAAAACCATTAACTCACAGCGTGTATGAATCCCGTTTACTCACCAGACTGGCAAAAAAGCATAAAGTCGCAACGCAAATGGGGAACCAGGGGAACTCTTTCGACTGGTGCAGACAGGTTGCCGAATGGGTACAATCCGGGATTATCGGCGATGTTTATGAAGTTCATTCATGGACGGACAGGCCCATATGGCCTCAAGGCTTGCCCGAACCAAAAGGTGCCCCGGCCATTCCCGCCGGTTTGGACTGGGACCTGTTCATCGGGCCTGCCCAAAAGCGGCCATACAATCCCGCCTATACACCATGGAACTGGAGAGGATTCTGGGACTTTGGAACCGGCGCATTGGGCGATATGGCCTGTCACATTATGGACCCTTTATATTGGGCGCTGGATTTAAAATATCCCATAAGCGTATCAGCCAGCTCGACATTGTCAAACCTATATTCTCCTCCGCAAGCTCAGGTGGTTACTTACAAATTCCCCGCGCGTCCGTCGAAAGGGAAGGTAAACATGCCGGAACTAAAAGTATATTGGTACGACGGGGGATTGTTACCCGACCGTCCCACGGAATTGAAGGACGGAGAGATGATGGGTGATGAGAATGGCGGAATTATCATGATCGGGACAAAAGGAAAGATCATGACCGGATGCTACGGCATGAATCCCACATTGTTGCCAACCTCCAGGATGGCTGATTTTAAACAACCCGAACCGGTTATTCCAAGAATAAAGGGAGGAAACGGGAATATCTGGGCAACTAATGCCCACGAGCAAGACTGGATCAGGGCCTGCAAGGAATCTCCTTCAAGCAGGAAAGAGTCATCTTCCAACTTTCAGTTTTCAGGACCATTCAATGAAATGGTGGTAATGGGTGTGCTTGCTACCCGTCTTTCCGGATTGCATGGACTTCATCGGGAATTGCGATGGGACGGCGAGAATATGAAATTCACCAACATCTCCCCAACCGATAAAATTAAAATTGTCACGGTAGATGAATATGACGTAACGGATGGACACCCTAGATTTGATAGAAGATTTGCAGAATTTAATGCGCTGGATATGGCAAACGAATGGATTAACCATACATACCAGAACGGATTTAGCTTGCCGGCAATGCCTACTATTTAATTTTAAACGTAACAACCGTTTCTGAATTATAGAAACGGTTGTTACAATCAATAGAAAATGAGAAATTCAACTTTATTTTTTACTATTTTAGCATTGCTGACACTTGGATACCGGATGTTCGTCTAAAAAATTGGAGTCGAAAGCCGAAAAACAGGGAGGGAACAAGCAAACGGAAACATTGGACACCATTTAATATTATACGGACAACCACGACGTTGGATTTATGATTGGTTGTAGTTACGGTAATGCACTCCGTTTGACAAGTAACGAAGCATACAAGGATGTCATTGTCTAGGCGGCCAAATTATTATCCACCCGCTTCAACCCAATCACAAGTATGATATAATCTTGGAATGCCAACTCTAAAAAAGAATGGGCGAATAAGATCATGATCAGCCCGAGCGGATCGGATTACCGGGCTCAGACAGATGAAAAACGGATTCTTTATTTTGAAGCATGCCGTGAGTAGCCTTCCGGATTATTATTTTCCGGAAACCTTAAAAAGAAAAAAAGATTTAGAATATAGATACAATTAAACTGTTACGACAATGAACTATTCAAGAAGAAAATTTATCAAAACAGCAGGACTGGCTACTGCCGGCACAATCATCTCCTCCAGAGTTGCCCTGGGCTCCAACTCCATCTGGACATCCAACAGCAACACGCTGAAAGTGGGACTGGTCGGCTGTGGCGGCCGTGGCACGGGTGCCGCGGGAGAAGCATTGAATGCGGATCCGAACGTTATCCTGACCGCAATGGCGGATGCTTTTGAAGACCAGCTGCAAACCTCATTCAACACCCTCAAGGGAAAGTACGGGAATAAGGTGCAGGTGCCGGAAAGCAATAAATTTACCGGCCTCGACGCCTATCGGAAACTTGTTGACTCCGACGTGGATGTCGTCCTGCTGGCCGCTCCTCCCTGCTTCAGGCCTCAACACCTCGAGGCTGCCGTCAACGCCGGCAAGCATGTTTTCTGCGAAAAACCCTTTGCCGTGGACGCTCCCGGCTTACGCAGGGTGATGGAAACTGCAAGGAAGGCCGGGGCAAAAAACCTGTCCCTGGTTTCCGGATTCTGCTGGAGATACCATCAACCCAAAAGGGATACTTTCGGAAGGGTGCTGGACGGTCAGATTGGCAAAATTCTGGGAGGGGAAGCGACCTACAATACCGGTGAGCTGTGGTTCAAGGAAAGGCAACGCGGGTGGTCCGACATGGAGTACAAACTCCGCAACTGGCTTTACTACAACTGGCTTTCGGGAGACCACCTTGTTGAACAGGCCATCCACGGCATCGACATGTTCTCCTGGGCCATGGGTGACAAGGCCCCGCTGAAAATCAGCGGTACCGGCGGAAGGCAAAAGAGAACCGATCCGAAATTCGGAAACGTATACGACCATTTCGGGCTGACTTACGAATATGATGGCGGCGTGAAGATATATTTCTTCTGCCGCCAGCAGGAAGGGACAACCCCTTCATACGCGGTTGAGTTGACCGGGAAGGACGGCAGATGTTACGTGGACTGCCGGACCGGCGAACACAAAATTACCGGAAAGAACGCATGGAACCTGGCCGACGCGGCCAAATTCACGGACGCGGAAGCTTACAGGCAGACAGGGGTAAGGGGCATGTACCAGGTAGAGCACGATGAATTGTTCGCTTCCATCCGGGCTAATAAACCGGTAAACGACGGCGAGTGGATGACACGCTCCAACCTGCTGGCCCTGGCCGGCAGGATGGCCGCCTACTCGGGACAGACCGTCACGTTTGACCAGGCGCTGAACTCGTCGGAGGTATTATTCCCGGGAGATATTTCCCTGGATACGAAGTATGACCTTCCCGTTGCGATACCGGGGATTACGCCATTCAGATGAGGTGAAAATGAACAGAAGGGATTTTATCAAATCAGCGGGGTGATGGCGGGAGTTTCCGCCATCACCCCGCTTGCATCTGTGCCGGGCATAAACAAGGCGCCATCCATGACCGAGGAACAAGAACCGCCAAGGGTGACGTTGAAAAAAGCGTTGATCCTCGGGATGATCCGGGACGAGGGTCCGCTCACGGACAAATTCAAGATTGCCCGCGATGCGGGCTTCGATGGCGTGAAATTGAACAGCCCTGTTGATCTCAGGACGTCTGAAGTCCTTGAAGCAAAATCGAAATCGGGAATGTGTTGCGCTGTGGTTGACCTGAACACTGGATCCACACCTTGAAGTCACGTATCATGCGGCTGCACATCAAGGAGTTCAGCCGTGAGAATATGAACTCAAAAGGGTTACGGGAAGGCTTTAAGGTGGATTTGCTTGAGGGGGACAACAACTGGCCGGTGGTGATGAAAGCTGTAAGGGACATTGGTCATAAGGGAGGCTGGTTGACAGCGGAAGTACCCGGCGGAGATTTAACGCATTTGAAGAAAATATCTGCACAAATATCTCTTCAATTATTATCTTTGCCACTTGATATATTTCTCTTACCTGTTCTCCGAGTTCTGAGCAGCGGATAATTTCCATTTCTTCATCCCAGGAAGTTTTCATTGTTGAGGCCACCGGTTTATGGAAGTTCATCACTTCCAGGATGTGGTTCCTGCCCAATCGGATTCCTTTACTCTCCAACTGATGTCGTTTGGAAATAAAGGTAACTTGAATCACACCATTTTTATTCGGATTATCATATCATTAAACATATGATTTACAATAAACAGATCAGGAGTTCTGATATCAGAAAAACTTTATACAAACTCGTCAAAGAAGGTAAACTCATTCATTCAGGAGGTAAAACTTATAGAAGATATAGATTAAATGAAGTTGATAGCAAAAAAAAATAAATCCCTATCTTTGTACTACCAAACATAAAGAAACATAACATGAAAAGAACAAGTCAACTAATACTGATGCTCTTGATCGTATGCGGAACAACACATGCACAAAAACAATACAGTATTTCATCGCCCGACGGGAAACTGACTGCCGGGATTACCGTAGGTGAACAACTTACCTGGAGCCTGGCTAACGATGACCAGCAACTGATCACTCCCTCACCCGTGTCACTCACCCTGGCCGGCGGCGAGAAACTCGGCCCCGATGCCCGCGTGCTGCGCGCCAAACGGCAGAGTACCGATAAAGCTATTCCCTCTCCCTTCTGGATATCCTCCGAAGTGAAAGATAACTACAACGAGCTGCTGCTCATCTTCCGCGGCGACTGGGGCATCACTTTCCGCTTATATGACGACGGACTGGCCTACCGCTTCCACACCACCCGTAAGGGATTGCTCACCATCGCTTCGGAGGAGGCCACCTTTCGCTTTACGGGTGACCGCTATGCGTGGGTGCCTTATGTGAAGGGGGGACTGGGTGGCGACCAACTGCAGAGCTCGTTCGAGAACACCTACGTGCACACACCCCTCTCGCAGATCGACCGCGAACGGCTCATTTTTCTGCCGCTGTTGGCGGACGTAGCAGAAGGAAAACGGCTTCTGATCACCGAGGCCGACCTGGAGTCCTACCCCGGCATGTACCTCACTCCCGATGAACAGACACCTCATACCCTCAGGGGCCTCTTCGCACAGGTGCCCGCCACCGTGGAGCAGGGAGGACACAACATGCTGCAGATGCGCGTCACCAAAAGAGAAGATTACATAGCGAAGACCGGAGGAAGCCGCAGTTTCCCCTGGCGTGTCTGTGTAGTGGCTGACAACGATGCCGCGTTGGCCGCCAGCGATATGGTTTACCGCCTGGCAGCACCCGCACGACTGGCCGATACATCCTGGATCAAGCCCGGTAAGGTTGCCTGGGAGTGGTGGAACGACTGGAACATCTACGGTGTCGACTTCAAAGCCGGCATCAACAACGATACCTACAAGTACTATATCGATTTCGCTTCGAAACACGGCATTGAATATGTAATCCTTGACGAGGGATGGGCCGTCAACCTGCAGGCCGACCTGAAGCAGGTGATCCCGGAGATCGATATTCCCGAGCTGATCGCCTACGGTCGTGACCGCGGCGTAGGGATCATCCTCTGGGCCGGTTACCACGCTTTCGACCGCGATATGGAAGAGGTGTGCCGCCACTATGCCGCAATGGGCGTGAAGGGATTCAAGGTTGACTTTATGGACCGCGACGATCAAAATCTGGTTGACTTCATCTATCGCGCCTCCGAGACCGCCGCACGATATAAACTGCTGCTCGATTTCCACGGCATGTACAAACCCACCGGGCTGAACCGCACCTGGCCCAACGTCCTCAACTTTGAGGGAGTGCACGGCTTAGAGCAGCTGAAGTGGTCCCCGGAGAGCGTTGATATGGTCACCTACGACGTCACCGTCCCCTTTATCCGCATGGCGGCAGGGCCAATGGATTACACTCAGGGAGCGATGCGCAACGCCGCACACGGCAGCTACCGGCCGGTCAACTCCGAGCCTATGAGCCAGGGCACGCGCTGTCGTCAGTTAGCCCTGTACGTGGTATTCAACTCGCCGATCAACATGCTGTGCGACAGTCCCACCGAGTACATGCGTGAGCCTGAGTCGCTCGAATTTATTGCCTCCGTCCCCACCGTTTGGGATGAGACCGTACCCCTCAACGGCAAGGTGGGCGAATATATAACACTGGCCCGCCGCAGCCACAACGATTGGTACATTGGCGGTATCACCGGTTGGGAGAGTCGTGATATGACGGTAGATCTCTCCTTTCTTCCCTCAGGACAGTACGAGATGACCCTTTTCCGTGACGGCACCAACGCTCATCACAAGGGTACCGACTACCGGAAGGAAACACGGAGTGTTACATCGGGTGAGACTGTCCAACTACACCTTGCGCCCGGAGGCGGCTTCGCTGTAAAACTACAAAAAAAGATATGAGAATCGTGAAAACAATTTTCCGTCATACCTTCTGTGCATTGCTAGGGTTACCGCTCCCTATTGTTGCAGCATGCAACGGCAATCGTCCGGAAAAGAGTGTACCGCCTTCGAAGAGATGAAAGATCCAAGTCAAAAAACACGTGATGTTATTGTTATACAGATAGAGCAAAGCCGGCATTTTTTGTTTTCAGAATAATATCTGAAGATAAAGAGCAGTTTCCTTTATTTTTCAAATTCTTCACTGAATTTATCCACGATCTAAATATTTCCATTATATTTGCACAAAATATAATCAGGATATCATAATTTAACTCTCTATATATCAGTCATTAAAATTAAATCAATTCTTATGTAGCACCGGTTTAGAAAGAATAAAAAGGAATTATATGAACTGAAACAGAAGCGTATAATTCTTGATTAATAGAGAAAACAGCGGAAACGTTTCCAATCAAATTTCTTTTCTGTTAATGTACGATGAGCAGCAAATATTGGATCAGTTGAAGGAAGGAGACGAAGATATTTTTTTGTTTTTATTCCATAAATATTACAAAGATTTGGTTCTGTTCGCCGGAACAATTCTTTCCGACAGGAGAGATATTTGTGAGGATATCGTACAGAATGTTTTCCTGGATCTTTGGAGCCGCCGTTGCAGCATTAGCATCAAGACTTCTCTTAAAGGCTTCTTTCTGCAATCTGTCCGAAACGGATGCCTGGACGAATTACGACACAGTAAAGTTGTCCGGGCCCACGCCGACTATGTTGCATTTTTAGGAAACGACATGGACTCTTTGACCGAACAGTATATTTTGCACTCTGATCTGGAATTCCGTTTAAAAGAAGGGTTGAACGCAATGCCTGAAGAGTATCGCCAGGCATTTGAGTTGAACCGGATTCACGGATTAAAATACAGGGAGATTGCCGCTAACTTGCAGGTGTCTGAGAGAACGATTGAAGAAAGAATAGGAAAAGCGTTAAAGTTCCTGCGCCATTATTTGAGAGATTTTTTTCTATGGATATTATTTTTACTTTATTTATAGTTTCAAAAATGTGGAAAAGGGGTGTTGAAACGTCTTATTAGTATAGGAAATAACTGTTTAACGGGATTTATGATAATTTTCAAAAAGAACTGAAATTGAAACAAGATATAGAAATATTAATTGCCCGGCTTTTCAACGAAACCCTCTCTTCTGAAGAGAAAGAGCGATTGGTTGTCTGGTGCGGCGAAAGTGCAGAAAATAAACAAACCTTTGCCCGGATGAAAAATATCTGGGATGCGGCACACCCCGCATTTCCGGCTCAGGATATTCACGTCGATCAGGCAGAAGCAAAAATAGTGAGAAAAATAAGAAAAGGGAAGAGAGGGCAAATCCGTTTTCTTGTGTGGTGGCAACGAGCGGCGGCTGTCATTGTTGTTCCGTTGTTAGTGGTTTCCTTGTATTTGTTTTTTAATCGTCAATCCAAGGAAGAAGCCGCTTTTTCACGACAAGAGATCATTGCGCCCAAAGGTACTTATACTCAAATAACCCTGCCCGACGGATCCACCGTTTGGCTCAATTCCGGCAGCAAGCTCTCTTATTCCATCCCTTTTAAAAAAAGCAAACGGGAAACCTTCCTGGAAGGAGAAGCGTTTTTTGATGTAAAGGCCAACCCGAAACGTCCCTTTATTGTTGTGACCGACGGTATAAGCATCACGGCTACCGGGACGAAATTCAATGTGGATGCCTATCTTTCCGATACACTCCGGACAATTACCTTGGAAGAAGGTCGTGTTCTTATCGAATCGCCCCAGCTGCATAAAAAAACGGAAATGGATATTAACCGGCAATTTGTATGGAACACAAATACCGACGTATACAATGTATATACCGTGGATGCTTCATTGTACGGCAAGTGGAAAGAAGGAATTCTTATTTTTAGGGATGAAACTCTCGAAAATATTTTTAAAAGAGTGGCAAGAACTTTTAATGTGGATATTTCCGTGAAAGACCCTGCATTGGCAAAACAACGTTACCGGGCTACATTTGAACAGGAATCGTTAGACGAAATACTTGAATTGTTGCGGATGTCTGCCCCTATCCGTTATGATTTTAACGGAGATAAACGGAACCCGAAAAAAATAATTGAAGTATCCCGAAAAAACTGAAGGAACACATAAATAAATTTTATCCCATATTCGATATTTTGACTTTCGGATGTGGGATTTCTTTTTTGAAACGTCTTATATATACGAGCTCGTTAATTTTATTTTACTTTAATCATTTCAAACAAAAACATGTATGATAAATTTTAGAAAAAGGAACGCATTTCGTCCGATTATTCTCTTCCTATGTATGTTTTTTGGGTTGCATTTCGCAGGATTCCAGGCACAGGCACAGGTTAATCTTTCGTTGAATTTGCAAAACGTACCGTTGGAACAGGTTTTATCTGCTATTGAGTCCAGAACAAGTTATCGCTTTTTGTACAACAAAGAAATTGTGGACGTAACCAGTAAAGTAAGTGTAAACGTTCAGAATAAAGAGTTGAGTGTTGTCTTATCTCAATTGTTTGCCGGCACGGATATTACATACACCCTGAAAAACAAACAGATTGTCCTGAACCGAACCTCAGAAAAACAAAGTCAACCCATTAAAACACTAAAAAAAGTTACCGGAAAAATAATGGATGAAAAAGGAGAACCCATTATAGGGGCAAATATTGTTGAAGCCGGGACTACCAATGGGACCGTTACAGATGTGGATGGAGAGTTTTCATTGGATGTTGAAGATAACGCCAAAATTAACATTTCTTACATCGGTTATCACACAAAGGAGATGTCTGCAGAGGGAAGAAACACTCTTAACATTGTACTTATAGAAGATACCCAGGCATTGGAAGAGTTAGTTGTTGTAGGATATGGTGTACAGAAGAAGGCAAACCTTACGGGAGCCGTATCGTCTGTTCGATTTGACGAAGCATTGACAGGTCGTTCTTCGTTGAACTTGTCTTCCGCATTAACCGGCTTAAGCGCCGGGCTCAACATTTCCCAGATGTCGGCCACTCCAGGTGCGGAGGACTTAAACATCTTTGTAAGGGGGAAGGGAACTATGAACGACGCATCGCCTCTGATTATTATTGACGGAGTGCCGGGAGCGTTGAATGATGTAAATCCCAGTGATGTGGAGAGTGTTTCTGTTTTAAAAGATGCATCTTCTTCCTCAATTTATGGTTCAAGGGCTGCCAACGGTGTTATCCTGGTTACCACCAAACGGGGTGTTGAAGGTAAAGTTAATGTTGTTTACAATGGATATATGGGGTGGCAGAGTGCTGCAAAAGAGATAGAGTTTATCAATGATATGCCAACCCATATGGAGTTAGTCAACGAATCGGAAGGACGTGAAAAATATCCTGTCAGTTTGATCGACAACTGGAGGAAGGAAGCCGAATCAGGTAACATTTTATATCCTAATACAGATTGGTATGATGAGATTTTAAACACCTCTGTTTTAACCGAGCATAACCTGACAGCAAGAGGCGGCAGTGAAAAAGGCAGATTTTACTTATCCCTCGGTTATTTGGATAATAAAGGAATTATTGATAATTCAGGTTATACCAAATATACATTTCGGTTAAGTGCCGACTCAAAAATATCCAATGGATTGGAGCTAGGGGGAATCGCCTTCGGAACCTGGTCGGATAGGGATCCTATTGATGTAACGAGTTTTTTTAACAATATCAGAAATACTACCCCGGGCGTCATTCCCAAATATAAGGACGGACGTTATGGCGGCGAGATGTTTGAAGGGCTTCCCCAAGGGTCAAATCCGCGTGCCTATATAGATAATATTCGGGGAAACTATGAAAGACAGAAACTAGGATTAAAGTTTTATGTAAAAACAAAATTTTTACATTTCTTTGATTGGGAAAATAGTCTGGGTTTTAACTACGATAACCGCCGTAATTGGGAATATACCCGTCCATATGCTTTGTGGAATTTACAAACAGATTTTGAATATCAAAAAAAGCCGAGCATCAACAGCTTATTCAACGGCAGCAGAAGAGATTATTCAATGATTTTTAATTCTCTTTTACGCTTCAACGCCTCTTTTCTGGACCATCACCACCTGACGGCATTGGTCGGATTCGATCAACAATACAACCGGATGGATAAATTCGATGCAAAGAAAAACGACATATTGGGGGACGATGCTATATACATCATGGATGTAGGCGTCAATCTTGAATCGATTACCGGATCCGGGACAGATGACGCCCTTCAGTCTTATTTTGGACGTATTAATTACGATTACAAAAACAAATACCTGCTTGAGATAAATTCCCGTTATGACGGATCATCAAGGTTTGCGAAAGACAACCGATGGGGGTTTTTCCCCTCTTTCTCGGCCGGTTGGAGATTAACGGAAGAACCTTTTGCTCAATCATTAAAAACAGTTTTTGATGATATTAAATTAAGAGGATCGTGGGGAAAACTGGGGAATAACAGAATTGGAGATTATACTTATCAAGTAGTATATGGCTCTTTTCTTTACCCGTTTGGCAACCAGCTTCAACAAGGGGTAGCCCCGATTGAAATCGCAAACAGCAAAATAAAATGGGAAACGACAACGATTACTAATATAGGACTAGATTTACTTCTGTTAAAGAGCAGATTATCGTTAAGCGCCGAATATTATGATAAAATCACAAGCAATATCTTAACTAAAATTCCAATTCCTCTGGTAATGGGGAATTTCCTTCCTCCCTGGCAAAATATTGCCGAGATGGAGAATAGGGGTTTCGAACTTCAATTAACCTACCTGGGCAATATCGGGAAGGATTTTTCTTACAATATCGGGGGAAATTTGTCAACTGTGAATAATAAAGTGATAAAATTCAATGGCGAAAAATCAATTGACGGAACTACAATCACAACGGAAGGAAAATCACTCAATAGCTATTATTTGCTCGAATTTGACCATATCCTACAAGACCAGGCTGAAATAGACAAGTTATTAGCGGATGGATATAAATTTGGGACTTATGTCGGAGGAACTCCCTCACCCGGTGACATGCTATATAAAGACGCCAATAATGACAAAATATTTAATGACGAGGATCGGGTTATTAAAGATTATTCTCCTCTTCCTAAAATGACGTACGGAATAGACCTCGGAGCAGCATACAAAGGTCTGGACTTTAATCTTGTGGGACAAGGTGTCAGCGGCGTAAAAGGGTATTGGGGGAATGATGGTTTTAATACTTTCAATATCAATGAAGGTTTCCTGTTGCGAAAAGAGATCTTAAACCGTTGGACTCCTGAAAAAAAATCGACAGTTTATCCCCGTTTGTTAACATCAGGATCTTCACTTAATACCGCCTATAGCGATTATTGGTTATACAATACCTCCTATTTCAGGATTAAATCCTTGCAGGTAGGTTATACTTTACCAACAAAAATAACGTCCAAGCTTTTCATTGACCGGTTAAGGATATATACAAACCTGGAAAATTATTTCACGTTTACACGTTTTGAGGGATACAATCCGGAAAATCCAAGCATGTCTTATCCTTTGATGAAGCAGTGGGTGATTGGTTTAAATATAACATTATAAAAAAAAAGTCATGAAAAATAAAAAGAGTATAAAAATATTAATTCTACTGGCTGTTTGTATTTTGTCTTCTTGCAATGATTTTCTTGATCGCAATTCATTAGTGGGATTATCTGAAGGAAACTTTTGGAAGTCGCAGGAAGATGCGATAATGGGTATTAATTCGTTGTATCATGCCAACCGTGAATTTACCAATAGCATAGTAATATATGGCATGATGGACGATTTTACCGATATTTCTTATCAGTCATGGTCAACAGGCCTCACTACCGGAAATTTTCCGGCTAATGCTTCTTTCTATGCCAACTCGTGGGGTATATTTTACAAAGGTATTTACCGGGCAAACACAGCGATAAAGCATATACCCGGGATTGAGATGAGTGAGGATATCAAGAAACGCACCCTGGGAGAAGCATTGTTTCTCAGGGGGTATTTCTATTTTAAACTCTGGGATTTTTTTGGCGAAATTCCTCTTTATGATTCTCCCATGAATGTTGACGAAGCTTATAAGGCACGTAATACGAATGAGGAGGTGTATGAATTTATTGTGCGTGATATGACGGATGCCTATTCATATTTGCCGGAAAGCTATGATCAAACAAATGTGGGACGCGCCACTAAATGGGCTGCGTTGGCTATGAGAGGGAAAGCGCATTTATGGGCAAAACAATACGAGAAAGCGGCTGCTGATTTTAAGGAGGTCATGGAAAAAAGCGATCGGAAATTACTGAACAACTATCATGATTTGTTTCGTGTAACGGGGAACAACAACAGCGAAGTCATTTTCGATGTACAATATATCGCTGAGAAGGGACACGGTATCGCAACCGATCGGAACTATGGAAACGCCATGGGGACGACAACCGGTTCACAGCGTACGCGTCCGACACCTAAATTGGTCAATTCCTACGAGATGATAGACGGTACCCCTTTTGATTTTAATAAGTATACAAATGCTGAGGGAGAGACTTTTAACCCTGATAATCCTGCCGATTGGAAAGACGAAGCCTCCGTAAGAAAATTGTTCGAAAACAGAGACCCCCGTTTGCATCAGTCAATAATAGTTCCCTGGGCAGAATTTGTGGGAAAAAACAGTATTCCCCTAATTTACAGATTCCCAGTCGTTAATGCTCCTGACGCCTATGTGCCTGTATGGAAAAACGGGAGTTATTCCTGGAGGAAATTTGTTGAAACAGGGTCTGCATATGGTTTGCAGGATAACATGCCTCAAAATTTTCCACTCATTCGCTTAGCTGACGTAATACTGATGTATGCGGAAGCAAAAAACGAAGCCCTCGGCGCTCCTGACCAGTCTGTTTATGATGCCATAAACTTGGTTCGTACCCGTGCAGGCATGCCCTCTATACCTACAGGACTGGATAAAGCGCAAATGTTCGAAAAAATTCAGCACGAGAGAATGATAGAGTTTTGTGGGGAAGGACAACGCTATTCAGATATCCGGAGATGGAAGATTGGAAAAGAAGTGGTAGATGGGGTCTGGATGACAGAATTTACCGGAGTAAAAATTCGTCAAAGAGGGTTTCCCGACCATTATTACCTGTGGCCCATACCCCAGACAGAGATAGATTTAAATCCTAAATTAACGCAAAATCCGGGCTGGAAATAATGAGAGTGACTAGTCAGATCAATTGCTATCATGGATTTTATTGTGCTTTTTATAGTATTGGATGACACTTATTTTATGGTTCACAGATATGTTTTTTCTAGTTTACTTTTGTTATTTCTTAGCGCCGCTTTGTTCTCTCAACAAAATGGCAACAGCACTGAGTTGTCGCTGACTTCAAAAGAGGCGCGTATTAATCCTAATACCGTTAGGAGAACGAGTAATGATCAATTGTTAGAACTAAAAGATAGCATTAAAAGGGATGCGGAGGGTGAGGTTTGGAGAGAAGCCGATATAACATTTCCCCTCCGTATCCCTAAGGGGGGGAGGTATTTATTGAGCAGTCACGTGAAACGAACCCTGTTTCCGGACGGCCCCATAAATGATCTAAATATTAAGATGCAAATCGGAGGCCAACGCATTACAAAAAGAATTGTATCGGATGCAAGAAATTACACGCACCATGTTCTGGGGGACTTTTTGATAACTGAGCCTGATTCGCTTCTAAGAATCTGGCTTCCTAAAGGTATTCAGTTTGAAAAAATTGTAATAAATGAATATTTTCCGGTTACAGTTCCAAAAGCGGTTCAAATTTATCAACCTCCCATCGTTCCTCCTGAAGGTCATCCCCGCCTTTGGGTTAACAGAGAGTCGTTATCGGTTGTTAAAGCACGTTTGGCCAAAGGTGAAAATCGCAGTGTGTGGCAACAAGTAAAAAAGGATGCTTTGCAAGAACTCACCTTTCACTTTTACCCGTGGAAAGAGATACCCTATTCTACCGATTTAGAAAGGAAAGTGCAAACTAAAGCTTTCTACTATTTGATGACTGATGACAAAAAGGTTGGGCGGGAAGCAATTAACACCCTGAAAAATTATTTATCCGTATTGGAATACGGGAATATAAACTATGGAGATATAACCCGAGACATAGGACACACAATTTATGTATCGGCTCTTGTGTACGATTGGTGTAACGGTTTATTGACGAAGCAAGAAAAAAAACAGCTTTATGACCGTATGATGAATTTATCCCGAAAAATGAGCATCGGCTGGCCTCCGTTTAAAGAAAGCATTGTAAACGGACACGCCGCAGAAGCTCAGGTTAATCGAGACTTATTGTCCATGAGTATCGCCATTTATGAACAAGACCCCATTCCATACAAATACACGTCTTACCTTATTTTAGAAGAACTGATTCCTATGCGCCGGTTTCAATATCAATCCCCCCGTCCCAGTCAAGGCGTGGACTATGGGGCATACCGGCATATGTGGGAAATGAATGCAGCCTGGCTCTTTTATAGAATGTCCGGCCGGCAGGTATTCGACGACAACATAAAAGAACTGCCGCTTTACTGGATGTATATGCGGTTGCCCAACGGACAGCTGTTCCGTGACGGCGATGTGTTCAGAGAGGTAAACCGAATGAAACCTTATTATTGGGGACAACCCGAAATGCTGTTATTGGATTACTGTTATTCTGAAAATGCAATTTTGAAAGCAGAACTTCAACGCCAAGGAGGGGTACCTGACAACCCGATTCTCTTTCTGTTGCTGAATAATCCGGAACTGATTCCCTCTGAAGATTACAGTCATTTCCCATTAGCTTTTTCTACGGGAAATGTTACCGGATCCCTTATCTCCCGAACCGGCTGGAATATGAAGCCCGGGAGTGATGACGTAGTTGCTGAAATTAAAGGAGGAGGGTATCTTTTTGGGAACCATCAACATGCAGATGCCGGAGCCATCCAAATTTATTACCATGGCTTACAAGTCTGTGATTTGGGACTTTATATCTCATACGGATCGCCTTACGATTTTAATTTCAATAAACGATCCGTCTCCCACAGTATGATGCTCGTTGTTGATCCCAATGAGTCGTTTGGAAAAGATTTGATCAATGACGGCGGAACCAGATTTAACCAACGTAGTCCTAAATCGGTTTTTGATACGCTACATGATCAGTGGTTCAGTAACGGTGTTGTCCTTGCCTCAAACATAGAATATAAGAACAGTGACTTTCAGTATAGCTATTTTAAGGTCGATCTGGCTAATGCATATTCATCCAAAGTTAGAAACTACACCAAAACATTCTGTTTTGTGAATACAGGGAATAAGCAAGTGCCGGCCTTTATTGTAGTATTGGACAATATCACTTCTTCAAACGCCGATTTTAAAAAATTCTGGAAGATAAATACAATAAAAGAACCTCTTATTTCCGATTCTTCAATTCTACTGCACAATAGGGAAGAGACGGGACCTATCGGGTGGACTCATATTAAAACATTATTGCCTGCAAAAACAAATAGAAAAACGGTGTATTGGAACAGTCAGGATACCATTAATCCGACTACACCCTTGCCTGCAATCAGCACACATGAACCTGAAACAAAGGGGTACCAGCTTGTAATATCTCCCCAACAGGCAAATAAAAAAGATACATTTTTAAATGTATTCCTGATGGCAGCTGATGGTGTAAAGCCTCCATCGGTTCATTTTGATGAGACGAACACGGAATACAGAATTAAAGTCCTTGACTATCTTGTTGTATTGCCTTCAAAATCGGAGTTACTTCCCGATTCATTTGATATCAGCCTTTTGGATCATTTCGACCAAAAAGTTATATTGACTGGATTGAAGCCGGGTCTGTGGTATGTACGTAAACAAGAAAACAATACACATTTTAAATTTAAGGTTAAAGAAAATGCCAATTCATTGCAATTCTCAGGAAATTATGGAACATATAAGATTTGGCGCAACAATCCGGATTCTGAAAAACAAATAAATAATATAAATAATTTACAATAAACACATTATGTCATACACCTTTTTTAAACCAACCACCACAGCCATTATTGTAGTGTTTTTTTTCATAATGCTCATTTCATGTAAAAAAAAGGATTCAATTCAATACGATAAAGTTAACCGTATTACACGTCAAGAATCATCAAAACCGGTAAGGCCTTATGAAAATCTTTTTTGGAACAGGTACTCCCAACAATTTATTTATGCTCCATACTTTGAAGTTGATCCTGTTCCTAACGCACAAAAATATGTTTTTTCAGCAAGAGGAGTCGACAATAAAGAATACACTTTTGAATCGATAGATCCTTGTGAAAGTTTATCCGCCATCTGGAACGATTTACCTGTTGGTTTCGTGAAGTTGAGTGTTTCCGGGATAGATAAGATGGAGAACGAAATCGACAAGCAGGAATTTACGTTCTATAAAGCCGCTTTTTATAACGGACCTTATCATCAAAAAGTATTGGACTACCGAAAAAGCGCAGAAATGGCATTGGAGTACGAGTTTAATCAACCGCACATACAAAATTGGGCACTCAACGGTACTCCAGACACGATCTCATACAATTTATATTGTTATCCGTCAAAAATAATAGGAGCCGTGATCGAAAGTATGGTTGAGTATGCAAAAATCTCAGAATCGAATCGGGAAAAAGCGCAGAAAATAGCTATTAATGCAGCAGAATACCTTATAAGCATAAGTGAGCCTAAAGGTAGCCCGTTGGAGTTCTTCCCTCCCACTTATGCGGGAGAGCAGCGCACATCTAAAGCATTTAAAAATCAATTCATGACAATTTATCCGGCAAAAACTGCTTCTACCTATTTAGACCTGTATGAAATCACCGGCGATAATAAATTCAAGGAAGCTGCTTTAAAAATCGCGCAGACGTATAAAAAAATTCAGGAACCATCGGGAACCTGGAAATTGAAATTATGGATGGATGGCTCTCCCGTAACGGAAAACGACTGCATTCCCATCGGAATAATCAACTTTTTGGATCGATTAGAATCACAGTACGCTGTAACAGAATATGTCGATACGAGAAAAAAAGCTTATGATTGGATCATCAATAATCCGTTAAAGACATATAATTGGTCCGGTCAATTTGAGGATATTGCACCGGTAGAACCGTATAAAAATTTATCGAAAGATGAAGCAAGCGCCTTTGCAATTTACCTGTTTCAAAACATAAACCAAAAGAAGGAATTTCTTTCAGTAGCTAATGATCTGTTGCGTTTTTGCGAAGATCAATTTATTATTTGGGAGAGCCCAATGCCTCAGAAGCAATACAACGTTGATGAGTGGATAACCCCTTGTGTATTGGAACAATATGCATGCTATGAACCAATCAATGCAAGTGTAGCCAATATGATGGAAGCCTACCTGGCCGGTTATAAAGCAACAAAAAATGAGGTATACAAAGCTAAAATGATAGAGTTGGCAAATGCCGTAACAGTAGCTCAACACGCAAGCACAGGGCGGTACCCTACTTATTGGCAATTGAATGAACGTCAAAAAAAGGAAAGCGGGTATATTGATTGGCTAAACTGTACCAGTTACTGTGTAAAAATTATGCTGCAAATTTCAGATTCACAATAATAAAATTTAATAAGAAAGGTACGTATGAAAAGAAGGGATTTTTTGATGGGAATTTCAACTGTACCCATCCTGGGTGCATATTCAATAGGGTCGACCAAAAACATACTGAAAGTGTTGGATGATCGTCGCGTCGATTCAAAACGGCTACTGGATATTGATCAGTTTGATGTGATGAACGAGAGGTTGCCCAGCTCTACGGGTAATGAACAAACGAGAATAAGGATAGGACTTATCGGAAACGGTTGGCGGGGCGAATCCCTCTTAAACTCTTTCGGTTATTTTCATCCGGATTATGTGAATAAGATGAAGACTGACGGGCAATATGACCGGTGGCTGCCGTATCAGAAAAGACATGAAAACCTCTATGTGGATATCACGGGTATCTGCGATACATTCGATGTTCACGCGGAAAGAGGAATAGAGGTGGCAAGGAACAACATTAGGGAAGAGAGAAATACTCCGGAAATCTTGTCCGGAATTAAACGGTACAAAACCTATCAAGATATGATCCACAGCAAGGATATTGATGCGGTCATTGTGGCAACTCCCGATCACAGCCACGCTCAAATTACAATAGACGCGGTAAAGGCGGGAAAACACGTATATTTAGAAAAACCGATGTGCCACAGTATAGAAGAAGCGATCGAATTGAAAAAAGCCGTAAACGCCTCCAATATCGTATTTCAAATAGGCCATGAGAATCGACAACAGATGAGTTATAAATTGGGAAGAGAATTATACCGCAAAGGAGTATTGGGCGACGTATCAATGATCCAGACATTCACCAACAGGAACTCTCTTTTCGGAGCATGGATACGGGAAAGGGAGTTTGACCATTTGGGAAACCATCAAACAATAGATTGGAAAGGATTTTTGTGTAATGCTCCATGGCATGAGTTTGACAGTAAACGCTATTTCAACTGGCAAAGATATAACGATTACAGTACGGGCATGATAGGAAATGATTTTTCGCACACTTATGATTGTGTAAATCAAGTCTTCGAAATAGGCATTCCAGAATCTGTAATGGCGATAGGTGGCCATTTCTTTTATAATGTAGGTATTGATGATTTGCCCGACGTATTCAATGCTATATTCTATTATCCGGATCGAGCATTGACAATGACCTACGATGGTACATTAAAAAGCGGTATTTATCGACAGACCAAGGTCTTGGGTTCAGAAGCGACGATGGAAATAGACCGAGCAATCATGCTCTATAAAGATCCAAATTCCCAGCGATATAAAGATGTTGCGGAAGATCCGGAGGAGCCGTTTTATTATTATGCGCCAAATGCCCGCGTAGGGGTAGATGGCATCACTTCTGCAACGGCGACCAGTTATTTTAAAAGCGGCTATGGCCCTACATTTATCGATGGAAAGGTGATCGATGCTACTTTCTTACACCTAAAAGAGTGGATAGATGCCATCAGAGGACAAGGAAAAGTGAGTTGTGGCATTGATCAGGGGTTCGAAGAAACCGTTACTTTCTGCCTGGCGAACCTGGCATATTTACACAAAAAACCTATTTTCTGGGATAAGCAAAATGAACAATACTTTATTGGATAAAAAATGGAAACAAAATATTCTTCCAGGCAGATTATAACACTAACCGTATTAAGGGTAGTCATCGGGTGGCATTTCCTCTATGAAGGAATGTTTAAATATATCGGCGGTGTCTGGTCATCGCGCTCTTTCCTGTTAAACAGTACAGGACCACTGGCTCCTTTGTTCAAGATGTGGGCGCAATCCGACAAGGCAATACATTATATTGACGTGTTGAATATATGGGGGTTAATTTTAATTGGATTGTGTCTGTTCTTAGGACTTTTCGAAAGGCCTGCCAAACTATTGGGAATCATACTATTATCCCTTTATTATTTTGCCTATCCTCCTTTTAGTAGTGCCGCTGCCGAATTTTATGCAGATGGGAACTATTGGATTGTCGACAGGAATTTGATTGAAATTGCATCTCTACTCGTTTTGGCATCATTTCCCACAAGCTACCGTACAGGTCTGGATCGGTTTATGACGAATTATCCCGTTCGTGGTTTTTTTAATAACATCACCGGTGGACGATTAAAAAATAAATTAATCCCTAAAAAATGAACTTATCCACCTTAATGTCCGTCCCTCAACTTAAGCCAGTCCATAAACCTTTTTTCTCTTTCTTTGCGGAGACAGGAGTATTACTTATAAAGGTTACAAACGAGCACTCTCTCCTCTAGGTGAAAAGGCCCGGCCTGCCGTTCCGGCTTTGAAAAAGGCATCTGCCGATAATTTTCCGAACGTGGCGATCGTGGCAGCGGAAGCCTTGTATTCTTTAGGGGAAAAGGAGTTGGCAGAGCAGGTCCTCCTGGAAAAACTGGAGAATGACGACCATGCCTGCACTTTTGCATTAAACTCGATTGACGTGTTGGGCATTGACAGCAAGGCGAAAACACAAATATACCGTTTTCCATGTAAAGCGTCAAGAGTGTTGATGCCCACCCGGATAACAACTGGTGAGACCAACAATGGAGCGGCTTACTCAACGATTATTATGCCAAACTTTCGGACTATTTCCCTGTCCGTCTCCGAAAAAAGAATTGTTACTCCTCTGCTCCTAACGGCGAAGCCATTGATGTGGCCAGGGAAATGTTCCTGAAATATAACCCCATAATCCTACACGTTTATAGGGAAAAGTCTGTTTTCTGATTTTATCAACGTTATATCATAGCTTTAAACCAATTATCCAAAAAAAATTGTATTTTTGTGCAACACATGCGCTATAGCTATTCGTACAAGAGAGTAAACTTAAATACTGAATACGGCGAAAGCGGAGACCTTTAGATGTTTCACGGGGTACCCATAGCTCGCAATGAACGTAAAGTCGTAAAATACCGTTAGACGATGATTTAGTCGCAATCATACAAAATAAAATATTATGGCAATTAACAGAAGACAATTTTTAAGGACTTCTCTGGCAGGAAGTGCTGTGATGCTCGGGAGCAAATTAGAAGGAATGAATCATGCTGTTTCGGACATAGATAAGATAAATACCTTCGATGAACAAAATCCTCCCGCAAAAGGTAAATCGGTATTGGGGCTCCGTTGTAATCCAATCCCTACAGTACGTATAGGAGTAGTTGGATTAGGCCGGGGAGGCGGCGCAGTGGACAGGCTCAGCAAAATTGAAGGTACGGAGATAGTGGCTCTGTGCGATCTGGATCAGGAACGGATCAGGAACAGCCAAAAGACACTGCAAAATAATAAACGGAAAGAGGCGGCGATATATACCGGAGAGGTGGATTGGAAGAAAATGTGTGAACGGGACGATATCGATCTGATCTATAATGCTACTCCGTGGGAACTCCATGTTCCAATCGCCCTGTATGCGATGGACCATGGTAAACATGTAGCCATTGAGGTTCCGGCCGCGCTGACCATAAAAGATTGCTGGGCACTGGTAGATAAGGCGGAAGAGAAGCAGTTGCATTGCATGATGCTCGAGAATTGCTGCTATGATTTTTTCGAACTGGCAACCCTCAATATGGCGCGTCAGGGATTGTTCGGAGAAATTATACATACAGAAGGAGCTTATATCCATGATTTGCGTGACGCTAAATTCAACGGGTATTACAAGCACTGGCGATTGGAATATAGCAGGTATCATACAGGAAACCCGTATCCTACTCACGGATTAGGGCCCATTGCCCAGATAATGGGGATAAATCAGGGAGACCGTATGGAATATCTGTCCTCAGTTTCAACCAACCAGTTCGGACTGGCACTCTGGGCAAAGGAGAATTTAAAGGATGATGAACGCATTACCTTGTCGGAACGATATATGCTGGGGGATATGAATACTACCATCATTCATACGGCTATGGGAAAAAGTATAATGATCCAGCATGACACCACTTCTCCACGACCCTATTCCCGTATTCACCTGGTTCAGGGAACAAAAGGCATGGCTGTGAAATATCCGGATGAAAAAGTGGCCATCCAACCCGAAACACATTCATTCCTGAAAGAAGGAGAACAGAAGGAGGTTTTATCCCGGTACGAACATCCGTTAAGTAAATTCATCGGTGAACGGGCAAAACAGATAGGAGGCCACGGGGGTATGGACTTTATCATGGACTGGCGTCTGATCTACTGTTTACAGAACGGCTATCCGCTGGATCAAAGCGTATATGACGCAGCAGCATGGTCTTCGCTGGTAGAACTGACCGAACGGTCGGTGTTGAACAAGAGTTGTTCTGTGGCAATTCCCGATTTTACCCGGGGAGCATGGAGGGATTACAAACCCTGGCCCGTGATTGATATGGACAAGGTATTGCATGGTTAGCAACAGATGCTACAAAAGGTGGCATGGTCGTTTAGCCAATATAATTTCGGATATATGACTCCGAAAATGAAATAGGAGTAAGCATATAACTCACAGAAGATTAGTATCAACAGCGCTGTTATTGATGAATTTTGTTATTTCATCATTTAAATAATCCCCTGAACCCTCTTTTTTCTTTTTTTAGTGGTACGGGAGCATTGTTCATAATAGCATTAAACGAGTTTTCCCCTTTCACGGTTGCTTCAACTGCCTTATAGATTATTCCCCAATCAGGGAGCCCGCCTAAATTACGATCATCAATAAACAAATCCGCCATTAATTTGCGGGGAGAGTTTTCCCTGTCTTCCTCGGGATAGTTCGCGTTTACAGCAAAAAGACAGATGCCGTTTCGCTCGCAATAATCGATGGCTTCCTGCAGCAGCCTGCCCTCTCGTACCGTCCAAAGAATGAGCTGGTGCCCATCATTATGCAGCATGCGAAGTGTTTCGATTGCAAAAGGAATGGGTTTTCCTATTTTTGGGTAAGCGTGCTCAACAATGGTTCCATCAAAATCAATTGCAATAATCATATCAACAGTTTCTTAATATTTGACGGTAAATATAAGCAAAATGTTGATTGGAATATTATATTCTTCACAACTATCCTGTTTTTCATCCTGAAAAATTGAGATGTCAGCTTCAAATAAGCAAAGGCTATATTCAATATTTGTTATTCAGCAAGAAGATTGCGTTAAATAATCTAAAGCAGAATAGAAAACCCCATTTTCAAAACAATTTTTTTCATTATCTTTACCGCGAATAATGTCACAGCTGTTTTTAACCGTTTTACAAGTTAAGGTCGGGTAAAAACGATGAAGGAAGGACGTAAAGTAAAACTTGTTTGAAATTTGCCATAGCGGGAAGGCTGGGTCAAATTTATTTGAAATGGTGCAAGAAAATTAAAAACGACTAAGTTTATTGGGTGACAACAATGAAACGGATTCTTATATATTTGTTTTGTGTTTCCATTACTTTACAGTCGATGCCCGGACAGTTCCTGCCATTGGATTATACGACAGGTTCTTTTGCCCTGTTACCTGCCGTCACCTCTCTTTTTTCAGATAAAACCGAAACCGACCATAGTCATTTTCTTCTGACCGATACGCCGGGAAAAAATATTAAGGAAGTTCAGGAGAATAATAATTCAAACAATTTGAAATTTGTATGTGATTCGGCCATGGATCACCTGTTTTCTCTTTTCAACTGTCCAAATAAAACAACTCTTTTTGTATTGGCTACTTTCTCCTATCTTTATGGGGGAAATTATTTTGATATATTCGCCATTGAAGACAAAATCAACAATTTTATACTCTTTTACTCGGAATTCTTCAGGATTATCCAGATCGGGCTTCCAATAACCAAACTAATCTATCCTTTCCACTACTTTCACCGAATACCTCCCCAGGCAATCCCATAAAAGAAGTACTGTTGCTGCAAGCATCTTAATTCTTATCAAACACCTTGTTCTAAGCGCAGTAATATTTCATCGGGTTACGTTCATTTACAATCTTATACGATCGGTCTGTCCGCTGTTTTCCACAAGAGAGATCCTGTAAACTTAAGCCGGGCAGCCGCATGGGTTCGGCAGGATATTGTTATTCAGTATGAGTTCTATTGGATATTTAACAACTAAAACTAAAACTAAAACTAAATTGAATTACGTTATGGAAACAAAAAAACAAACAAAAAGTAAAGGAGCTTCAGCCGGGTTAATCATTCTCGGAAATTTAATCATCGCATCGGTTTTTTTCTTCGGTATATGCGGTCACCCAAGCCATTTCGATGATAAAGGGCATCCTTTATCCGGCGACGTTTTCGGCATCCTTTATCAGGGAGGATATGTTATACCTCTTGTTATCACATTATTATTAACAGTACTGACTCTTTCCATTGAACGTTGGTTGGCATTGAACAGGGCCGGCGGTAAAGAAAAGAACGAACAATTTGTATTGAAAGTAAAACAAAAAATAGATGAGGGTGATATCAACGGGGCAACCAGGCTTTGTGACGAGCAAAAAGGATCTATAGCAAATATAGTGAGAGAGGGGCTGATACGCTATAAAGATGTGGAAGACATCACCAACATCACCAATACCGACAAGGCCGGATTGATCCAAAAAGAGGTTGACGAAGCCACCACGTTGGAGCTGCCGTATCTCGAAAAGAACCTCAACATTATTGCCGCCATTTCTACTTTAGGTACATTATTCGGGTTGTTCGGAACCGTATTGGGTATGATTCGGGCTTTTTCGGCAATGGGACACGAAGGCGCACCCGATTCCACCGCCTTGGCCGTAGGAATCTCGGAAGCCCTGATGAACACAGCCTTGGGAATCGCCACCGGCGCTTTGGCCATTATTACCTACACCTATTTTTCCGGAAGGATCCAGACAATGGCCAATGCTATCGACGAGATCGGATTCGCTATAGGCCAGTCATTCGTAAAACGCCATGGCGGACTGATGAAGTAACAGGAACGATTATTCGGATTAAAATTAATTCAACAAAAAATGGCTAAAGTAAAAAAACATAACGTCCTTATCGATATGACCGCCATGAGCGATGTGACGGTACTCCTGCTTACATTCTTCATGCTCACTTCAACCTTCCTGCCCCTGGAACCTGTCAGGGTAACCGCCCCGGCATCCATACTGGAATTCAAGGTGCCCGAATACAATGTGATCAATATCCTGGTCGATCTGCAGGGTAAAGTATTTGTTAGCATCGACCGGCCCGAAGTACGCATGAAAGCGCTGGAGAAGATGTCAGACGAATATGGGGTTACGCTGAACGACCGGCAAAAGAAAGCTTTTCTGGAACAGCCATTTATCGGTGTACCGATGAACCGTCTTCCCGCTTTTCTAGATTTACCCCTCAGGGAGCAGGATGAAGCAATGAGGCAATACGGCATTCCAAGCGACAGCACAAACAACCAGTTTATTAACTGGGTGCGGACAGCAAGGGAAATCGATAGTGAAATAAAAATAACGATAAAAGCCGACCAGGAAACCCCTTATCCGCTCATTGAGACGGTAATGAAAAACCTGGTAAAGATAAAGGCCAACCGTTATAGTTTGATAACCGTGCTCAGGGGTGCGCCGGAAGGGTTTTAAATAATGTTTAATGGATAAATTATGGCAAATATAGATACGGGCGGAGGCAAGGCACAAAAAGGAAAGCCCAAGAAGATAACGCTACGCGTAGATTTCACCCCCATGGTGGATATGAACATGTTGCTTATTACATTCTTCATGCTTGTCACAACGCTTTCCAAACCGCAGGTTATGGAGATCGCGATGCCTTCGGACCAGAAAGTGGAAGAAAACCAGGCGCCGAAGGTGAAAGAGTCGAAGGCGATCACCCTCCTGCTGGGAGGAGAAGACAAAGTTTATTATTATCCGGGCAAGCTCGACGAAAGTGCCTACAGCGATTATACTGTTTTAAAGGAAACAACCTATTCGTCCAACACCTCCAATGAAGGATTGCGGAGTATTCTCCTGGAACGGAACGAAAATGCCGTAAACCGGATGCGCGAGCTGAAACTCGAACGGGCGGAAAAAGGAAACAAGATGCCGGAGGAGGAGTTCCGTGAACGTTCAAAGGATATAAAAGGCGATATGAATGCCCTTACGGTGATCATCAAACCGATGTCAACATCCAATTATAAGAACCTGGTAGATGCCCTTGATGAGATGCAAATATGCAGCGTTGGAAAATACGCCATTGTAGATGTCACGGATGGTGACCGTTTCCTTGTAGAGAACTATAAGACCAAGGGCGCTTACGGTGCGGCACACTTAGCGCCTCGCAACCAATAAATATAGACATCATATAATATGGATAAATTTATAAACATAAACTCCACTGAATGGTGCGACCTGATATTCGAAGGGAGGAATAAAGGATACGGCGCGTATAAATTGCGCCAGGCTTCATCCAAAAGGCATATTGCCGCATTCCTTATAGTAGCGCTCATTACAGCAATTATCGCTGTAATGCCTCAATTGTACGGAGTGGTGGAGAACCTGACAAAAAGAGACCTCGGTCCCATGGAAGAGACGGTAGAATTATCGAATCTGCCGATTGAGAAACAGGTTCCTGAGGAAAACATTATAAAACAGGAAGAGGCTCCCCCGCCACCCCCTTTGAAGTCAACCATCCAGTTTGTACCTCCAGTGATAGCAAAAGATGAAGAGGTAAGGGAGAATGAAAGCATGAAAACCCAAGAGGAGATACAGTCTTCCAAGCTTCAGATCTCCGTTGCTAATGTCAAGGGTACCGACGAACAACATGGGATTGATATTGCCGAATTAAACCAGAACAAAGTGATCGTGGAGGAAAAGACAGATAACGAAAAGCCGTTTGAAGTGGTGGAAGAGAATCCCTCTTTTCCGGGCGGCCTTTCAGAATTGAATAAGTTTTTATCAGACAATATCAGATATCCGGTCATCGCCCAGGAGAACGGTATCCAGGGCAGGGTGATCATCAAGTTCGTGGTTTCCAAAACCGGGAACATATCCGATGTACAGGTAGTACGTGGAGTTGACCCTTCACTCGACAAGGAAGCGGTCAGGGTAGTACAATCGATGCCGAAATGGATACCGGGGCGACAGAGAGGACAAGCGGTTCCTGTTTATTTCACTCTGCCGGTTGTATTTAAACTGCAAAATTAGGATTACGTCAAGAAAACGCGCTATGGTACGATACAAAGTAAAAAGTAATATCAACATGAGAAGTTTCAAGCTGATCCGGGGCATAGTGATGGTCGGCATCTACCTGTTAGTCGCTTATTTATTGGTTTTCACTCCTTTGTTCCAGGGTAATATTTCCATAGGGATAAGGATTGCATTTGGGATTATCTTTACAGCCTACGGAATATTTAGAGGTTACAGGTTATGGAAAGAACAATGAATCGTATAAAACAAACCCCTTTATTATTTATTATTATCGGGGTGCTATTCCTGTCGTCCTGTCATAAAAGGTACACCAGAACAGACACAACGACCTCTGGTATAGCACAAATAGCTGTGGATGAAAGCTTTGCTCCCATAATTGAAGCCGGGATCAACGTGTTTGAATCGCTCAACAGCGAGGCGGCCATCATCCCCGTTTATACTTCCGAACAAAATGTCTATGATTTGCTGATGGAGGACAGCATACGCCTGGTTATCGGGACCCGTTTGCTGACAGGCCGGGAGCAAGAGATAATCGAGAAGCGGAAACAACGCATACGCAGCCAGAAAATTGCTATTGACGGGATTGCCCTGATTACACATAAAGAGAACAAAGACACTCTTTTGACAATAAACGACATAAGAAACATAATGTCCGGTGAAATCAAGAGCTGGAAACAGATAAACCCGGACTCACCATTAGACTCTCTGGCCGTAATCTTTGACACGCCCAATTCGAGCATGGTCCGCTACATTCAGGATTCACTCTGCGACAAGCACCCTTTTGGCAAAAACGTGAAAGCCCTGTCAGCGGACAGCTCATCGCCCGATATAACCCGGGTGAGTTCCCATGACAAAGTGATCGGATATGTCGCTTCACACCCGAATGCGTTGGGCTTTGTGGGCGTAAACTGGATCGCCAACCCTGTTGATACCACAAACCTCAGCTTTATCGATAAGGTGAACATCGTATCCGTAAGCAGTGCCACAAAGGCCACCCCCAACAACAGCTACAAGCCGCTTCCCTATCAATTGGCCCTGGAGGTGGCGCACAGGGAGTCGCTCCGGGAATTCCCAACGGGCGGTTACCCTCTGATACGCGATATATACATTATCATCACGGATGCTTCCGGTGGCTTGCCGTCCGGGTTCTTCAATTTTATCGCCGGCGACCGGGGACAACGAATCATATTGAAATCAGGCCTTCTGCCGGCAAACCGGCCAATCAGGTTAGTCCACATAACAGAAGATTGAAAAAATTAAACATAAACCGACAAAAATGAAAAAAAGTCACTTATCCGTTCTCATTTTTTTTCTCTTTGCCTGCCTGAACGCATGGAGCCAGGTCGAAAAAGGAGTAGAATTATTTCTCCTGGATTATTTTGATGAAGCAAAGGAGACCTTTGAACAATCGGCGTCCCGGGATCCGGATCTCTCATACTATTTTTTAGGTGAGATAGCGCTCCGGAAAAGTAACTCGAAAGAAGCAGCAATCTATTTCGAAAAAGGAATTTCAGCCGACGCCGGCGCCGTTTACTGCCGGATAGGCAAAACTAAACTGGATTTAAAGTCAAATCCGGAAGAGTTTAAAAAAAGCATAAAGGACATTGCCAATAAAAACAAGAAAAAGGCACCAGTCCTCTTAGCCGCCGCGCAAGCATACCTTCACAACAATATGCCCGGGGAAGCGGAAGCCATGTTGTCCATGGCGCGTAATGCCGACAAAGCATACCCTTACATTTATATCTTCGAGGGTGACCGGTTAAAAGAAAAAGGGGAAGCGGGGGAGGCCGCCACACAATATGAACAAGCCATTAATTTCGACCCGAAATGTGCCGTAGCCTACATAAAAAAATCAATGGTTTATGAATCCATTTCGCCAACCGCTGCGATCAACACGCTGGTAAGCGGATTGGAAGCGAACCCCAATAATATACTGATTGGAAGGTATCTGGCCCGGAGTTATTACAAAAACGGATTTTACAAACAGGCAATTGCCGAATATGAAAAATTAAACCGCAACGAAGTATTGCAATCCGAAGATTTGAGGAATTACGCAGCAAGCCTTTACTTCGCGGAGAAATACAACGAAGCGTTGGCTACGCTTACCCGGATTATATCGAATGAGCCTGATCATCCGGTAGTAAACCGGTTATTGATGTACACTCAGGATAAATTAAAAAACTATGACGCAGTCGTAACTATCGGTAGAAAGTTTTTCAGCCTGCCGGCCGATGGAAACAATGTCAATTATCTGGCAAGCGATTACACCGTATGGGCCAATGCACTGATAGCCAAAGGACAAATAGATGAAGCCATAGAAGCATACAAAAAAGCTGTGGACGCTGACGCCGCGGGAGAAACACTCTGTAAAGAGATCGCCGTTAAGCTTGCCGGTATCGACAAGACGGCCGACGCGGCGGATTTTTATCAGAAATATATAGAAACGGCATCCAATAAGGATGCTTTCGATTACCTGCAATTGGGTATCTATTATTACCGGACGGCAAGTGACTTCTCAGCAAAGACGGCAGCCGCCGAAAAAGTCCAGACCGGCGCGGGAGGCAATGCCACGGCACTAAAAGAAAGTACGGTCCAATATGTATCCAAAGCCAATGCGGCATTCGCCAAAGTAATTGAGCTTGCACCCGATAATTATCAGGGATATTATTGGCGGGCCAATGCCAATACGCTGTTGGACCCCGACCTGTCGAAAGGATTGGCCAACGAGGATTATTCGAAAACGATCGAAATGTTAGTTGTAAGCGGCGATAAGGATAACCAAAGCAAACTGATAGAGGCTTATCGCTATTTCTCCATCTACTATTTATATCGGTTCGACGCGAACAAACAGGCGGGGGATAAAAATAAAGCCAAAGAATATGCGGACAAGGTCTTGCAACTGAAACCGGACGACGAAACGTCCCTGAAAATAGTGGAAATATTGAAAAAATGAACAACAGATCAATGAAAATAAAAAACCTCCGATATGTTCGAAAACATACCGGAGGTTTTTTCAAGGTGGTCCCACTTGGGCTTGAACCAAGGACCCCATGATTATGAGTCATGTGCTCTAACCAGCTGAGCTATAGGACCTTATAAAAAGGATGCGAATAAAAATCGCAAACTATGAGATCTTTTCGACCCGTACTTTTGTTGAAAGCGGGTGCAATATTACTACTTTTTTTGCAAATTACCAAATCGGGATGCATTAAACTTAATTTTCACCTGGCTCTATCCAGTCGCCGTTGTCTTTTATCAACTGAATGAGATGTTCCACGGCTTCTTCCTGTGGAATATTTTTCTCCACCAACTCTTTTTTCTTGTATAGCGATATCTTTCCGTGCTCAGCCCCCACATAGCCATAATCGGCATCGGCCATTTCGCCCGGGCCATTCACGATACAACCCATCACCCCTATTTTCAGGTGTTTAAGGTGTGAGAAATGTTTCTTCACCATCGCCACGGTCGTTCGTAAATCAAACAACGTGCGCCCGCAACTGGGACAAGAAATAAACTCTGTTTTGCTGGTGCGTACACGAGCCGCCTGAAGGATGCCAAAGGCATAGGAATCGAGTGCGGCGATATCAATTCTCCCCACGTTAGTTATCATGATCCCGTTCCCGAAACCATCTAGCAGGAGAGTCCCGAAATCAACTCCGGCTTTAACCTGGATATCTTCGGCGAGATCTTCCGAGTAACCGCGTTGCAGAATTACCGGAACATCACAGTGTTCGTTCAGCAGTTTATGGAAAAATGCCCGCTGCTCTCCCACTCCGTTCACATGATCGGTTTTAAGTACGACAACCACCTTCTCCGTATTTTTCAGAAGGAATAAAACCTCGTCGGTCAGTTGCGGATAAGAGAGTTGCAGAAATTTGACAGCGGCCCGGCAATCCTTAATATCCGAAATATTTTCTGTTGTAAACATCGGAAAATTATCTATCTTATCTTCCCAGTTTACAAAATCCACTATCGACTTCATCCCCTTAGGAAAGTCACCGGGAACTTTATTGCCCACGTAAATAAAATCGGGAATAAAATGCGGATGGATAGACATATCGGTTATCGCACTTCTGTCGGAAATAACTACCGGAACAAATCCTCCGCCAATATTTCTTACGGAATGAGTTTCCCTTTTGTCGGTTGAAAATGCGGAGAAGCCGGGATAAAGCGTACCATTGATGGGCTCATGCCCTTTTCTTTTCATCACATAATCCACTATTTTGCGGGCTACGGGAACTTCCGCTTCAGGATCTTCGCTCAACGACACCCTGACCGTATCGCCCAAACCGTCGGAGAGTAACGCGCCGATGCCCACCGCCGATTTCATACGTCCGTCTTCGCCGTCGCCGGCTTCGGTTACACCAAGGTGCAAAGGGAAATGTATATCTTCCTTATCCATCGTATCCACCAACAAACGGACAGCCTTGGTCATCAGCAATGTGTTGGACGCTTTCATCGATATAACAATATCCGTAAAGCCTTCGTCCATGGCAATACGCAAGTACTCCATACACGATTCCACCATCCCTTCGGGCGTATCGCCAAAGCGGGTCATGATCCTGTCAGACAGCGACCCGTGATTCACGCCGATGCGCACAGCCGTACCGTGTTCTTTACAAATTTGCAGAAAAGGAACTACCTTGGAACGGATTTTTTCCAATTCCTCTCTATATTCCTCATCGGTATATTCTACAACCGCAAAAGTCTTTTGTTTATCCACAAAGTTCCCCGGATTGATGCGTACTTTTTCGGCAACAGTGGCGGCCACATGGGCAGCACGCGGATTAAAATGAATGTCGGCCGATAGCGGCGTAGTATATCCTTTCTCTCTTAATTGCTGATGAATATTGCGTAAGTTATCCGCTTCGCGAACACCTTGCGTGGTTAAACGAATCAGGTCGGCGCCCGCGGCAATAATCCTCTCGCATTGGGCAACACTGCCTTCGGTATCGAGGGTATTGGTATTGGTCATTGTTTGCACAACAACCGGATAGTTACCGCCCATGGTGATGTTTCCGATATGCACATCGATGGTTGGACGGCGATGATAATTAAAATAATCCATTATAAATACTTTTATGTAAAACAGTTCAAAACAGTTTCTAAACAACCGAACAGTGCAAATGTTTAGAGAATCTCAATCCAGTATCCGTCCGGATCGATGATAAAATACAAACCCATGGATTCATTTTCGTAACAGACGCACCCCATTTCTTTGTGATAGGCTCTTATCCGGTCATAATCTCCGGCTACCCGCACACACAAATGCTGTTCGTTGTCGCCCATGTTGTAGGGCCTGTCCCAATCCCGGAGCCAGGTCAACTCGAGTGTAAAACCGGTTTCACCGTCGCCCAGATAAACCAAGATAAACGATCCGTCTGAAGCTTCTTTTCTTCTGACTTCTTTTAATCCCAGTGCCTTATCGTAGAATTCGATACTTCTTTGAAGATCAAACACATTGATGTTGTAATGATCAAATCTGCTTTTAATTTCCATATTATTTTAAATGATTAGAGCCAAGAGTCAAGAATCAAGACTGACAGAACGAAAAACGAAAAATGAAAAACTAAAAATTACAAACTTTGAACCTTGAACTCTGAATCTTGAACCTTGAACCACGGCTTATAAATCAAACGATTGCCCTTTCTTATACACACTAAGATAGGTACAGTTTTGCAACTTGGCATACCTGCTGAACGCGTTTGCTTTTTCGTAATTTTCGCCAAAATGCATCGGCAGAAAATAATCGGTGGATATCCTGTTTACAAATTGTTCGGCTCCGAGCATGTAGTCTTTTCCCAACCTGGGATCAATAGGGAACATGGTCAGGTAAAGTTGATCTATATTTTCTGCCAACAATTCCAATTGACAAAGATAACTATTCTCGTAACCCGCAGACTCAAGCATAGGTACTTCTTCGTTCCAATGCCAGTTGTTGAGATCTCCGGCGTGAAAAAAACGTTGCCCCGAAACATCCACCAAAAACGATCCACCGGTATCGGTTGAGCCGAACGCTCTTACTTTTAACCGGTTGTCTTCGTAATCCTCAAGCTTATCGAGAAAAATGATATTGTGACAAACTGAAATTTCCCGGTTTCCCATTACTTCTTTTGAAAAAATATACTTCACATTTGTTTTCCTTAACCCCCATCTCAATATTTCCGGATTAAAGTGATCGGGATGCGAATGTGTGCAGAAGACATATAGATCCTCCGGCTTCTCAAGCAGATAGTCATTTATCCAAAAACGTCCGTCGTCTCTTTTTTCGTCTTTATAAAAATCGAAGATAATTGAAAACCCATCAAATTCAAGCAAATAGCAACTGTGAAAAATATAGGTAACTGTCATAATTTACATCATAATTACTCATTATAACAATTCTATGGGATTTTGTTCATCTTAACGGCTTTAAAATTTGATAAAAACTGTGAAAAGCTTGTCTTTGTGAAGGTCCGGCAGGGAGCATTTGTTGAAAAACGCACCTTAGACCAATTTATTCACATTTCACAAAACATATTTGCCTCAAAAGTGTTTCAATATTGCACATTGTTTATATTTTTGTGCAGTTTTTTATTCAATAAACAAAAGTCAAAATGAATCACAATTTATTAAAAGGCAAAAGAGGCATTATCTTCGGAGCTTTAAACGATCAGTCCATCGCTTGGAAAGTGGCCGAACGTGCCGTTGAAGAAGGCGCTGTTATCACATTGTCGAATACTCCGGTTGCCGTGCGTATGGGAGATACATCCAAACTGGGCGATAAGCTCAATGCCGAGATCCTTCCTGCCGATGCCACCAACGTAGAAGACCTTGAAATGGTTTTTACCAAATCGGTAGAGATACTGGGCGGGAAAATTGATTTTGTACTCCACTCCATAGGAATGTCGCCCAATGTGCGGAAGAAGCGTACTTACGACGATCTCGATTACGATTTGCTGAACAAGACGCTGGATATTTCGGCCATCTCTTTCCACAAAATGTTGCAGGTGGCGCGCAAACTGGATGCCATCGAAAGGGGCGGTTCCATACTTGCCCTTACTTATGTAGCTGCACAGCGTGTATTTTACGGATATAACGATATGGCGGATGCCAAAGCTTTGCTTGAATCGATAACGCGTAGTTTTGGTTATATTTACGGCCGCGATAAGGGGGTCCGCGTGAATACCATTTCTCAATCACCTACAATGACTACCGCCGGAAGCGGAGTAAAAGGCATGACCGACCTGATGGACTTCTCAGAACGGATGGCTCCCATCGGGAATGCCGATGCCGACGATTGTGCTGATTATTGTGTTGTCATGTTTTCAGACCTTACCCGCAAAGTAACCATGCAAAATCTGTACAACGACGGAGGATTCTCCAGTATGGGCATGAGCTTTCGTGCAATGAAACAATACAGCAACGGGCTCGATGGAAATACAACAGAATCAGGCAGTGAAATTTAAGGCAAATCTTCCCATTTTTACCATTTCAGTAGCTTCGGGCGGTTGACCGAAGCTATTTTTTTGTATTTTTGTGTTCATTATGTTACTGAAGATATACAATGAAAATCCTAATCCGCGGGAGATCGAGAAAGTGGTTTCGGTGCTCAAGGACGGCGGCATCGTAGTGTATCCTACCGACACGCTCTACGGCATGGGTTGCGATGCGCTGAATGTGCGTGCCGTGGAGAGGATCTGCGACCTGAAAGGGATCAATCCGCAGAAAAGCAACCTGTCCATTATTTGCAACAACCTGAGTGCCATCAGTGAATACGCCAAGGTGGATACGCCCACTTTTAAGTTGATGAAACGAAACCTGCCGGGCCCGTTCACCTTTATCTTGCCCACCACGTCGTCGTTACCCAAAATTTACAAAAACAAAAAAACGGTAGGAATTCGCATACCCGATAATGCAATCATCCGTGAAATAGTCGGCATGCTCGGAAATCCCGTTCTCAGCACGTCGGTAAAGGACGAAGACGAGGAGATTGAATACACCACCAATCCCGAACTGATCCATGAAAAATGGGGAGAGATTGCCGAAATCGTGATCGACGGAGGTATCGGGGGGATTGAGCCATCTACCGTTGTGGACTGCACTTCCGACGAGCCGTTGATCGTGCGTCAGGGAAAAGGAGTGTTAAATCTTTAAAATTTTAAACTCGCAATTAAAATCTTCGCTACATTCGCAGTCAAATATCTAATTATAATTAAAAACCATTCCGATGAAAAAACTATTTGAACTTTTTTCGCTATCGTTAGTCTTGATTTCTTTTACAGTACTAAATACTTCTTGTAATAAAGAGGAGCGATCCGAAAATCCAAATGAATATGTAAACAATTGGATTTATGAAAAAATGACAACTTTTTACTATTGGAACGACAAGATTCCTTCCAACCCGAATTATACCCTTGCTTCTTCAGATTTTTTCAAATCTTTAATTTATACATTTGATAAAAATACAAATCCAAATGGGGACAGATTTTCAGTAATAAGAGAAAATTATTTAGATCTCTTGAATTCATTGGGGGGTGTCAGCTCTGATGAAATTGGCTTTGAGTATGTCCCTGTTAATATAAGTCCCAAAGAGGCTACAACAAAACAGTATTATCTTTTGGTGCTTTATCCTAAATTAGATACAGACGCTTATAGAAAAGGAGTGAAAAGAGGCCGCTTTATTGTCAAAATAGATAATCAGGATATTACCAATAACAATTATAAAACATTAATTTCGGGAACTGGAAGTAAGACCTTAACATTTGCCGATTGGGTGTATAATGAAAAAACTAAAGAATATGAATTAAAGTTATCTGCAAATACCATTACTATTCAAATGCATAAAAATTTCGCAGAGAAACCAGTTTATTTGGATAGCGTTTATAGCATTAATAATAAAAAAATTGGATATTTAGTTTATAACTTTTTTGCAACAGACAAAGGGGATGGCTCTCATGAATATGATATAGAGTTAATGGATGCTTTACAGCGCATTAAATCGAAAGGGGCTACCGAATTTATTCTTGATTTGCGCTATAATGGAGGAGGGGCAGTTTCTACAGCCATTGCTTTGGCTAGTGCTTTGGTAAAAAATCGCTCTACTCAAAACCTGTTAATATCTACAGAATACAACCCATTGGTTCATAGCGTATTTAAGAAAGAATATGGAGAAGGATATAATAAAGAGTATTTCATCGACAAAATAATTGATGTGAAATATGACAATAATGGAAAAGAGATATCACGTTCCGATGTGGTGACCATACCTTCCTTGAATCTTCCACGTCTTTATGTTCTCGTTTCAGAATGGACCGCGTCTGCAAGTGAACTTATCATAAATGGATTAAAGCCTTATATGAATGTAATTTTGATTGGAGAAACAACCGTAGGGAAAAATGTTGGTTCATTTGCAATTTATGAAGAAAGTGACCCTAAAAACAAATGGGGTATGCTCCCAATTACTTTTAAGTACTTCAATAGTGCCGGAAAATCTGACTTCGCTGCCGGATTTTCCCCCGATTATGAGATTAGCGAATGGGAAGATCTAATTTTAAAGGAGTTTGGTGATAAAGAAGAATTATTCTTAAATAAAGCTCTTAGCCTTATTACCGGAACAACCCTAAAGTCAGCTACCCGAATAGTAAAGGCAAATACAGATTTGAAAGCGGTAAAAAGCTCTCAATCGATGAAAATAACCGAAATGTATGACGATAAACGCCAAGAAGTAATTCGCAATATCATGAATAAATAAAACCCATTTGAACATAAAAATATGTTGGCTTGAAAAAAGTCGCCATATTTTATTCAGCCCATAAAGGTTGTTTCTTTATCCGCTCATTTTCCACCGCGTCGTATTTGATATACTCGTCGCGCGTTAAAATTTGCTGCAATTCCAGATCGCGTTTTTGCTGTAATTTTTCAATTCGTTTTTTCTTGTTGCACAAGCAGCAGTTTTCGGCTTTCTGAACATCAAGCAAAAAATTAAATTCCAATTTGTTAAGCTTCTTGGCTTTATCATCATTAAAACCAATCAGTTCCTGCATCTTTGTTACTTTATCTTCAGCGCTCTTTTTTAATACATCGGCAATAATACCCGTCTTTTGTGCCGAAGCAAGGGTAACGAAAACTGCAAAAGCGGTTAATAGTAATCCTAATTTTTTCATGTCATCTGTTTTCAATGCTCTACTCTGACTGGTTTAAAAGGCATTTGTTTAACGTGAAATTCACTTATCATCATAATGCCCCATGCGGAAAGCACCAGAACGACTACATGAATCTCCTCTATTTTATATACCAGGCGGTGTTTCTGTGTAACTCATAAGCTATCAAAAAAAGTAGAAAGTTCTTCTTTAGACTGAATCCTCGTTACTTTTCCCTGTTCTGCCTCTTCCAATGCTCTATCTATCATGGCGAAAAATTCTTCCTTGCTCATCAGGGTGTCGTCTTCCTGTACAGGAACAATTTTGTAGGATTTGTTCTTCCCACGCCGGATAAGGATTTCAACTCCTTCATCCACCTTGTCGAGATAACTTTTTTGCTTATCCCTGAATTCTCTACTGCTAACTATAATCATAACCTATCAATTTATACGTGTACCAATATGGTACAAATATATAAACTTTTTGGGGATTAACACCGATATTACGATTAAACTACCTCAACAAAAATAATTTATTCCAATCCGAATTTCTCCGGTATCTCGTCCATGATAGAGAACAGTTCTGCAAGGGTATTGGCACGCAGCAAGGCGATACGCGTGGCTTTAAAATCGGAGATTCCTTTGAACAACGGGGTTGCGGCCAAATGGCGGCGCATATGGAGGATACCGCGTGTTTCGTCGATCCGCTCCACACTTTCGATCACCTGACGTTTCAGGATATCCAGATACCAGCGGAACGGCTCTTTGGGAAGGTGTTCGCCGGTTTGCAAAAAATGCTTTACTTCCCTGAATATCCAGGGAGCGCCAATACTTCCCCGGCCGATCATCACCGCGTCAACGCCTGTCTCATCAAAACGCTTTCTGCACTGCTCCTCGCTCTCCACATCGCCATTGCCAATAATGGGGATATGCATGCGCGGGTTATTCTTCACCTCCCCAATGAGTGCCCAGTCGGCCTCTCCCTTATACATCTGCGAGCGGGTACGACCATGGATCGTAAGCGCCACAATACCGCAATCTTGCAACTGCTCCGCCAACCGCACAATAATTTTCGAATCCTCATCCCATCCTAACCGGGTTTTTACCGATACCGGTTTCTTCACGGCTTTGACCACCTTCCCCGTGATCTCGAGCATCACTTCAGGCGTACGCATCATTCCCGAACCGGCTCCCTTACCTGCAATCTTCCTTACCGGGCAGCCGAAATTAATATCAATCAGGTCGGGATCCGCATCTTCGCAGATCTTTGCAGCCTCCACCATGGCATCGGGATCGCTCCCATAGATCTGTATTCCGATAGGGCGCTCCTGCTCGCTAAAAAAGATCTTCTCCTTTGTTTTCTTGATATCGCGGATAAGGGCGTCGCTCGACACAAACTCGGTATAGACCATATCGGCCCCGAACTGCCTGCATAGCAGCCGGAACCCGATATCGCTCACATCTTCCATCGGAGCGAGAAAAACGGGTTTATCCTTAAATTCTATATTGCCAATTCGCATCCGATTATATTTTTACCAGCTTACTCTTCCACTCTACTTCGTTAAATCCGAGCAGCACAAAGTCGTCGGCAACGACAATAGGACGTTTTACCACCATTCCATTGGAAGCCAGAATATCGAGCAGTTCATCCTGTGAAGCCGCTTTCACCTTTTCCTTCAAATTCCGTTCCTTGTAGATCATCCCCGACGTGTTGAAGAAACGGCTAATAGGCAGGCCGCTCCTGTCGATCCATACCGAAAGCTCCTCACGGGTAGGATTGTCTTCCACAATGTGTCTTGAAGCCACATCTACATTATTTTCTTCCAGCCATTTGGCGGCTTTGCGGCAGGTGCCGCATTTGGGATATTGTATAAATAACGGTTTCATACGATTGTTTTATTTAGAGCCAGAAATCAAGAATCCGGAGCCAAGACATATTTTAAACGGTCAGAAGTGAAAATCTTGTGTCTTGGCTCTTGTGTCTTTGTTCTCAATCTATATGCAAAGATAATCAATGAGATCTGAATTATAAAATAGTGGAAAGCCGGAGAGAATCGCCGGAACGAAGCATCTGATCGTAACCTGTCACACTTTTGTATCCCGCATAATAATTGTTCTCACTTATATTTTATCCACTTCATCATCTCTTTTATCGACGGTTTCTTGCCATACATCAAAATCCCCACCCGATAAATTTTAGCGGCAAAAAAGGATATCAGGATAAATGTTCCGTAAAGCAACACCAGCGAAAGCAGTTTTTCCCACAACGGAATCCCGAACGGCAAGCGTACCATCATCACGATAGGCGAAGTAAACGGAATTAACGACCCCCAGAATGCCAGCGGCCCGTCGGGATTGCTCACACTATAAAATCCGGCAAAAAAAGCAAACATGATGATGATGGTTACGGGCATCATGAATTGCGAGGTATCTTCTTCGCTGTCCACTGCGGAGGCGAACATCGCAAAAATGGAAGCATACAGGATGTATCCGCCCACGAAGAAGAGCAAAAAGTAAACGATGATTTCGAACCAATTCACACTTAACACGGCATTCATCACTCCTCCCATATCGAAATTACTCATTTCGGCCGACATGACCGCCGGCGCTTGTTGCGGCAAAGCTATAAACACGGAAAGAGCTGTGAATAACACTCCGGTTAAAACTCCCCAAATAACGAGTTGGGTAATCCCTACCAACCCGATTCCAGCAATTTTTCCGATCAACAGGTTAACAGGTTTTACAGACGAAACCATCACTTCAACCACACGGCTTTTCTTTTCCTCCAGAACGGCCTGCATAACCATATTGCCATACATGAGAATAAACATGTAAATAAGAATAGTGAACACCATTCCGATAATGGTAGCTATTTCGGCGGATGATTCCGATACTTTTCCGTCATCTCCCCATTTCATTGTTTTCACGGAAATTTTGGCACCCGCGTCAATGATGGAACGAACTTCCGATATGGCCGCTGCGTTCACGTTGCCTTGTTGCGACAAATCGTCCAGCCGTTGCTCCATCACCTTTTCGCTAAGTGCATTTTCAACCATCGTACGCAGTTCCTGCGACGTTTGCTTCTCGGATAAAATGGTTACGGCATTGCTGTTCCTGTTCAGGTCATCGGTAATTTGCAGGATAGCAAAAATATCTTTTCCTATTTTAGATTGATATTCGTTTTGTTGGGCATCGTTGATGATTTGAAACTGATACTGGTCGGTGGACTTCAATAGCGGCGCGTACATCCCGGTATTGTCGATAACGGCAATGTTTTTCACCGCACCGTCGTTCAGGGTGGAGAGCCACAGGGGCACAAACGACAACGCCACCATCAACAACGGCATCAGCAGCGTCATGATGATAAACGATCTTTTCCTTACCCGGGTAAAGTATTCGCGTTGTATGACTAATGATAAGGTATTCATATATTTAATATCTATTGTTTTACGGTTTCGATAAAAACGTCGTTCATTGTAGGTATTTCCTCGTCGTAAGCCACTACGTCGAAATTATCGAAAATAAGTTTCGCCAATTCGTTGGTGGCGACTTCGGGCTGCTTCCTGATCCGGATATCGGTAAATTCGTGATAGGGCTCTTTTGAAACCAACGTAAAAGAGGGATGTTCGAACAAGAAATCATTGTTGCGAAGACGAAAACGAAAGATGTTTGTACGATGTTCACGCCTGATATCGAATACTTTTCCCTGCAAAACGACTTGCGACCGGTGAATAAGTGCGATATTATCGCACAGCGCCTCTACCGATTCCATGTTGTGTGTGGAAAGGATAATGGTTTTTCCTTCGGCTTTCAGGCGAAGCATCTCATTTTTTATCATTTCGGCGTTCACCGGGTCGAAACCACTGAACGGTTCATCGAAAATAAGCAAATCGGGGTTGTGGATAACAGTGGAAATAAACTGCACTTTTTGCTGCATCCCTTTCGATAATTCTTCCACTTTGCGGTTGTACCAACTCGCGATATCGAACCGCCTGAACCAAATCATCAGTTCACGTTGTGCCTCGGCTTTTGATAAACCGCGCAGTTGAGCCAGATACATGGCCTGCTCGCCCACTTTCATTTTTTTGTATAACCCGCGCTCTTCGGGCAGATAGCCGATATTAAACACATCGTCGCTCTTTGACGGACGCCCGTCTATAAAAACTTCGCCGCTATCGGGTGCGGTAATACGCGTGATGATGCGGATAAGCGTGGTTTTTCCCGCTCCATTCGGTCCCAGCAATCCGAAAACTGTCCCTTTGGGAACCTCGATACTGACTTTATTTAAAGCCAAGTGATTGGCATACTGCTTGGTTACGTTTGTGGTTTGTAAATACATGATTCGGTTGTTATTCAAAAACTAATACTTCAGTATTATTCGTTCCCCCAGATTCTTAGCCAGCACTTTTTTCAAGTCCTGCAATTGCCGGAGTTCATTCATCAACTCCAGTTGTTGTTGCGTGTCTGCGGTTTCTATGCTTTTTTTCACCTCATTTATCTGCTGCATCACGTGAGCATTTTTAAGCTCCGTGGTGGCGCGGATAACCAACTTGTCCAGTGAGTTTCGTTCGCGCAGGCGTGAGCTTTTCTCATCCTCGCTTTCTCCGATTGATTTTGCATGAATTTTGCTCAACTGATATTTGTCGCTAATGAGGTCGGTTGCCAGTCTGCTGACTTTAGGGTCGGGATGCGTAAGAAAATGCCTGTCGCAAACAAACGACTCCTCTTTTAACCTCTCGCAGGCCTCTTCAAAGATAGTCCTATACAGGTTGTTGGAGAAAAAAACTTCATCTGAAAAAATGAATTTATCCCTCAAAAGATCGAACTTGATTACCTCTATAACAGACGGCCCATCTTCGATGGCTACTTCAACTTCAATTTCTTCGCCGTCTTCTTTTTGTTTCTCTTTTTCATACCTCACAAAAATGGGCAACGTTCCGTATCGGATGATGTACCGGATCAGTTCGCGTTCCGGTTTTTCGTAAGGGTTTCTTGCAGTGAAAAGCTTCTTGCTTCCGGCATCTGTTGTACCCTCGGGTATGGATTCCGTTTCAACGGTTGTTTCCCGAGATTCCTCTTTTTCGAGTTGCTCTTTTCTCTTCTCGTAATTCTTGATCCTTATCTTGTTTACGGCGGCAATAATAACATCTTCGCGCGTATTGAGCAATGTTGCCGTATCCTGAATGTAAATGGAACGCTTGATGTTATCGGGTATAAGCGCGATACTCTGGACTATATTGGTGATAAGCCCCGCCTTTTTAATCGGATCGTCCCCTACTTCATCCAGCAGTAAATTGGTCTTAAAGCGGATGAAATCCTGCTCGTTCTCATCAATAAACCGATTGAACTTTTCGGCATTCTGCTTGCGGGCAAACGAATCAGGATCTTCGCCTCCGGGCAACAGCACCACCCTTACATTCATCCCGTCTTCCAGCAGCAGATCAATGCCGCGCAAAGCAGCTTTAATACCGGCAGCATCACCGTCGTACAAAACCGTGATGTTTTCAGAAAACCGGTGGATCATTCGTATCTGGCCATGTGTCAGCGCTGTTCCCGACGATGCCACTACATTCTCAATCCCTGCCTGATGCATCGACAAAACATCGGTATAACCTTCAACCAGGATACATTTATCGGCTTTAACAATGGCATTTTTAGAGAAAAATATTCCGTAAAGTTCCTTGCTTTTGGAGTAAATCTCGCTTTCCGGCGAATTTACGTATTTCCCCGTGTTCTCCACTTTTTTGAGGATACGGCCGCCGAAAGCCACCACTTTCCCCGATAACGTATGCACCGGGAAAATTACCCTGCCCCGGAAACGGTCAATCAGCGGACTGTTATTTTCACCTCCGGCGGAAAGGCCTGTTTTCAACAGATAGTCGCGCCTGTAACCGGCACGTTGTGCCTCTCCCGAAAACGCATCGCGCTGCTCGGGGCTGTAACCCAATTGGAATTTTTTGATTATATCGTCCCGAAATCCGCGCTCCTTGAAATAACTCAATCCTATGGCCTTCCCTTCAGGGTTTTCATGGAGTGCTTTCACAAAATAATCGCGGGCGAATTCGTTCAGGATAAACATACTGTCGCGATCGCTCTGCGCTTGCTTCTCCTCGTTAGTCAGCTCTTTTTCAACAACTTCTATATTGTATTTTTTGGCCAGGAATTTCAATGCTTCGTAATACGAAAGCTGCTCGTGCTTCATAATAAAATGCACGGAAGAGCCGCCTTCGCCACAAGCGAAGCATTTACAAATATTTTTGGCAGGCGACACATAAAACGAGGGGGTCCGGTCGTCATGAAACGGGCATAACCCCACAAAGTTAACCCCCCGGCGGCGAAGCGTAACAAAATCGGACACCACATCAACAATCTGAGCTGTATCCTGAATCCGTTCTATGGTTTGTGAATCTATCATTTGGACTTACGAAAATAGTGAAATAAATTGTTAATTAGAGATAATTTGAAAATAAATGCTACTTTTGTGTAAAGTAAAAATCTAACTTTATTATTTTAAACACAAAGAAAATGGATACTATTAATTGGGCCGATTTATCGTTCGGCTATTTGAAAACTGACTTCAATATCCGCACTTATTTTAAGGACGGAAAATGGAGTGAACCACAAGTTGAAACCTCTGAGTTCTTAAACATCCACATGGCTGCCACCTGCCTGCATTATGGTCAGGAAGCGTTTGAAGGATTAAAAGCCTTTAAAGGAAAAGACGGGAAAATCAGAATTTTCCGTATGCGCGAAAATGCGCTACGCCTGCAGTCGTCGTGCCACGGGATCATGATGCAGGAACTTCCTGTGGAGTTGTTCGAAGAGATGGTTTTGCTTGCCGTAAAGAAGAATGAACGGTTTGTTCCGCCTTACGAAAGCGGTGCATCGTTATATATCCGTCCTATCCTGATTGGGACCAGCGCACAAGTGGGAGTGAAACCGGCATTGGAATACACTTTCATTATTTTTGTAACTCCCGTTGGCCCATATTTTAAAGAAGGCTTCAAGCCTACCCCGATGGTAATCATGCGCGAATATGACCGTGCGGCTCCGCTCGGTACCGGAACATTTAAAGTGGGTGGAAACTATGCTGCCAGCTTGCGTTCAGGAACCAAAGCACATGAGCTGGGGTACTCGGCCGTGCTTTATTTGGATGCCCGGGAGAAAAAATACATAGACGAATGCGGTCCTGCTAACTTTTTCGGCATCAAAAACAACACTTACATTACGCCGAAATCGGAATCCATCCTTCCTTCCATCACCAACAAAAGCCTCATTCAGTTGGCAGAAGACGAGGGGATGAAAGTTGAACGCCGCGCGGTGCCCGTAGAGGAATTGGCTACTTTTGAAGAAGCCGGAGCCTGCGGAACGGCTGCAGTTATCAGCCCGATTTTACGCATCGACGACTTGGCGGAAAATAAGACCTACGAATTCTGCAAAGACGGAAAAGCCGGCCCTATCTCGGAAAAATTATATAAAAAACTTCGTGCTATTCAGTACGGTGACGAACCGGATACACACGGATGGGTAACGATAGTGAAATAAATTATGCATTGGCCGGAGGTTGTTTTATTACGGCCTCCGGTTACTCACCCCATTCGCTGTATGGATGTATGGATAAAAATGAATTGTAATAACGTACGTTTCCGGTAACCTCGGGGCCTAACCAACCGGGTTTTTCGTACGGCTCATCTTCACTTTCAAGTTCAATCTCAGCAATTACCAGGCCTTCGTTTTCACCCTCGAAATCATCCACCTCAAAAATATGCTTCCCTGCTTTGATCAAATACCTCGTTTTTTCGATGACCGCCTCTTCGCAGAGCAGTAACATCTCTCCCGCATCCTGAACGGGAATTTCATATTCCCACTCGTTTCGTTTGATCTTGTTTTCTTCCAAAGCACTTTTGATCGTTACAAATGCTTTCTCACCTTTAATCCGTACACGAACGATAGTAACCCCCGACAGTGCAAGATAGCCTTGTTTAATACGAAAATTTTTAAAGGAATGTGATTTATAATCCCCGTTTACCAGGAATTTTCTTTCAATTTCATAGCCCATAGCAGTTCATTGTTTAGTGTAACAAAATTAGTAAAGATTTAGAGACTGTTCAAATTTGTTTTGCTATTCAAAAAGAAAAAACTATGCTTTTAAGTCCCCGTAATCACTACGAAAAAAATAAAAACATAGTTAAGATTTTGGTTGGATTAAAATAAAAATCAATGCGCGTAATTCTATTGTTTATTAATGAATCCGAAACAAAGGTAAGCGATAAAAAAAAATTAAGCAGGATTGTGCCAACAAAAACGACAAAGTGTGTAATTTTTCCCCACTGCCGTCCGTTACGGTTGGGCAGATAATCCGGTTTGCAACCTGTACAACGAGGCCGGACTTCCTGCATCACCTTTCAGAACGGATGACTGTCCGGGTTAGATTTTATCATCCCGTCTTCCAACTGCACAATACGTTCACCGTAGGCCGCAAATTTTTCGTTGTGGGTTACCTGCACAATGGTCATTCCGTCGGCGTGCAACTCTTTGAGTGTTTCCATAATCATTTCACCCTGTTTACTGTGCAGGTTTCCGGTGGGTTCGTCGGCGAGCAGCAGTTTGGGTTTTCCCGCAATGGCCCGTGCGATGCCCACCAATTGCTGTTGCCCGCCCGAAAGTTGTTGCGGGAACAAATCTTTTTTCGCCACTATGCCGAACCGGTCTAGCAAATCGGCAATCATCGCCTGCCGGTCTTTGCGCTTCACACCTTTATAAACGAGCGGTGTTTCGATATTTTCGTACACCGTCATTTCTTCGATAAGGTGATAGGCCTGGAAGATAAAACCCACGAAATTGCGGTGGTATTCACCCCGCTTTCTCTCGTTGAGTTGGCCCACATCGGCGTCGTAGAGCCAATACTCACCGGCAGAAGGCGAATCCAGCAATCCAATGATATGAAGGAGAGTCGATTTGCCCGAGCCACTGGGTCCCATGATGCTGAGAAATTCACTTTCTTTTACTTCCAGGTTGATGCCTTTAAGCACAAACGTGCGTTGAAATTTGGAATCGTAGTATTTGTCGATACCTTGCAAGTGAAGCATATTTCTTGATTGTTAGATTGTTTTACTTTTTTATTACTGTTTACTCGTATTTCAACGATTTTACCGGATTCTGCATTGCTACCCGTAACGAGTTGATCACCGCCACCACTCCCGTGAGCGCAAGAATCCCAATACCGGCCGCCACAAAAATCCACCAATGCAACGTGGTTTGCTGCGTGAAATTCTGCATCCATTTCATGGCCAGGTACCACGCACCGACCAATCCGATAACGACGCACGGAACGGCTAATTTGCCAATACTGATCACGAAAATCCGCACAATGTCGCTTACCGTAGCACCATTTATCTTGCGGATGGCAAGACTTTTGCGAAAACGCGCAATTTCGTCGTTCAAATACCCAAGCAATCCCATCACGGTAACGAGCAGCACTACCAAACAGCCTGCGTAAATGGCGTTGCGGAAACCCTTTTGTGCCTGATAGGCATTTTCCTGAACGGCTGCCAAACTTTTTATTTTAGCCTCGCCGCGCGGAATGGCACTGTTGAAAATTCCGGTAAATTTTTGAATGACATTCGGATGGTCGCCCGGACGGGTTTTAATAAGAATCTGAAATACGTAACTCGGATTCTTTTCAAACATCTCAATAAATCTTTCACGCGGCAGATAAAAAAATACGGAAGGACGCAGATTCTTATCTGTGAAGGAACCGACAACCACATCTGGAAAAATGCCGGAAATACGCGAAGCAGGAAAACTGTTGTTGTGTTCCGTTATTGAAATATCGCGCCCCACCACACCGTCATTCCAGCCGTTGTTCAGCACCAGTAAATCGGCAGCTTTCTGGCTGATCAACACATCACCGGGCGAAGATTTCCCCTCGCGGAAGGCTTGTCCCGAAGTAACCGGAATTTCGAGAATCGAAAAATAGGTTTCATCGATATAATAAAAATCATTCACATTAAACAACTCCCTGTCCCCTTCAGGCGAAAGTATGTTGTTGCCCGACGCTCCATAGATGGGCACATCGAATCCCAGCCCCGCATCTTCCACTTCGGGCAGCGCCGTAAGTTGATTCAATACAGTTTGAATTTTGTGTGGATCCATTCCGCTTACCGAGCCGAAATAGACATTTTCTACGGCATATCCGTGGTTGGCGTTTTTTACTTTGTTGTATTGTATATTCACCACAAACAACATGGCCAGAATAAGCGCCGCGCCTGTAAACTGAACGGCGAGCAGTACTTTTTTCCACTGTGTGTTTCGTTGTCTATATGTGCGAAAAGCGGCGGCAACGGGCATTTGCGCAAAAACACGTCCCGGAAAATAACCGATAATCACAATCAACACACCAAGAACAAGTAAAATAGGTATAATTACATACACATTGAGCGTAGCATCCAGATCGTGCCCCACTTGCACTTCGATGATAGGTTTCAGCATCAGGACAAACCCGAAGGCAACCGCCAGTGAAATAGCGAAGATGAGCGTACTCTCGGCAAAAATCATTCCCTGCAAATTACGTTTTTCGGCACCGTAACATTTATAGATTGCCGATGTTTTGGCACGGCTTACCAATGTGCTCACAGTGAGCAGCATATAATTCATTACAGAAACAAACAGCACGATAAGCGCGATAGCGCTGAGAATAAACACCATGTCTTTCACCTGATTGGTATAAACTTCCCGGATAGGCTCAAAAGTGTATTTCAACACGAGCCCTTTGGCTTCCAAATCAGCGATATTCTGGTGCTTCTCCTGCATGGCGCGCACCGCCGGAGCAAGACTTTCGGGCGAAACGCCTTTTTCGAGCTTCACCACTGTGTAATAGCGGTCGTTTCCGAGCCAGTTCTCCGAGCCGTCCCACGTGAAATTACCGATGGATGGCATCGACAGGGCAACGTCAAAAGTAAAATTACTGTTTTCGGGAAATTTCTCAAACACACCGCCGATGGTCAGTTTCTTGCCCGGAAAATCTTTCATTTCGATGATTTTCCCCACCACGTTTCCGCCCATCTTTTCGGCAATCGTGCTCGACACCATGCACATCATCGGGCTTCGCAAAATTTCTGCCGCTGTGCCTCCAACAAGCATCGGACGTGGCATCAGGTCGTGCAGATACTCGTCCGCCAGCACAAATTCACCTTGATAACTTTGATTATCTTCCGAGAAAAACACCAGCGTACCGATAGACGTCATGCGTGTGGCGGTTTCCACACCCGCTACTTCGGTTTTCAAACCGGGACCGATACCGCCGCTCACTCTGTTGTGCGCTCTTAATTTTTCCGATTGCTTGTCGGGGTTGAAGTTTTCATTTACCACATACAGCCGCCCGGCATCGGGATAAAAGCTATCGAAGCTGTAATAGTAGAACACTTCGGCCAGCAAAATCAAGCCGAAAGCCAGGCCGGAGGCCAGCGAGATAATCCGCGTGGCGGTATGTTCACCCTTACGGAAAAGTTTTCGGATAGCTAAATGAAAAAGATTCATATTTTTTGATTGTTAGATTGTTAGACTGTTAGATTTGTTTTACTCATACCGCAACGCTTCCACCGGGTTTCGGGTTGCCGCCCGCCAGCTTTGCCAACTCACGGTAAGCAGTGCCACGATTAACGCCGCCAATCCCGCAAAGGCAAAAATCCACCAACTGAGAGCGAATGGGACGAGCCATTGGTTCATAAAGTACCAGGCGAAGGATGTGGCGATAACAAAGGCAATGGATAGCCAGATGAGTACATTTTTGTTGAGCAAATGTACCACTTCGAAAATGGAAGCACCGTTTACTTTGCGGATACCAATTTCTTTCACCTTGTCGCGCGAGATGAACACAATCAGTCCCAGCAATCCGGTGAGCGCCAGCGGGATGGTCCAGAGCGACAATACGATAATCCCCAAAAATGCCACCACAAGGCTGATAAGGGTCAAGACCGATGAGAGGCGGTATTTGAAGATGGCTTTGAAGAGTTGTTTTATGGTTCACATAGTCCGGTCAATCATTTAAAGCACTTCCGTCATATTCACAGGTGTTTCCATTTGGCTCACCACCATTCCGTCGAACAGGTTGATGATGCGATGAGCGAAACCTGCATCATGCTGCGAATGTGTAACCATGATGATGGTGGTCCCTTCTCTGTTAAGCTCGGTGAGTAAATCCATCACTTCCCGCCCGTTTTTCGAGTCGAGATTACCCGTCGGTTCGTCGGCAAGGATGAGTTTGGGATTAGCCACTACGGCACGGGCAATGGCAACGCGCTGTTGCTGTCCGCCGGAGAGTTGCTGCGGGAAATGCTTATCGCGGTGCCCGATGTTCATGCGTTTGAGTACCTCTTTCACCATCTCTTTTCGTTTGGCAGACGGGATTTTGAGGTACGTGAGCGGAAGTTCTACGTTTTCGAACACGTTAAGTTCGTCGATAAGGTTAAAACTTTGAAACACGAAACCGATGTTTCCCTTGCGTAACTGTGTGCGCTGGCTTTCTTTCAGGTGACCGACCTCTTCGGTGTCGAAGAAATATGCTCCTTCGGTAGGATTGTCAAGCAATCCAAGGATATTCAACAGCGTAGATTTGCCACAGCCCGACGGGCCCATAATAGCAACAAATTCACCTTTTTCAACGTGAATATCCACATCGCGTAATGCCAATGTTTCCACCTCTTCGGTGCGGAATGTTTTTGTTAAGTTTTCTGTGCGGATCATTTTGTTTATGTCTGTTATTTGATTTTTAATTTCTAACTCCTTATTCTTTTGTATCCATTATTGTGCCAAACTTACAACACGCTGATTATCTGATGTATTTTAGTATATTGCTAAATGATTGTGTAAATTTTTTAGACAGCAGGTGTTAATAAATTAGACAGCGGATTACCGTAGCACACCATTATTAATTTAAGTTATTCATACCTGAGTGCTTCTATCGGATTTTTGGTTGCCGCGCGCCAGCTCTGCCAACTTACGGTAAACAGCGCCACGAACAGTGTTGCCACGCCGCCCAAAACGAATATCCACCAACTGAGTGAGGTTTTGTAGGCAAAAGCCTCAAGCCATCTGGTCATGGCATAATATGTCAATGGCACAGCGACAGTGAATGCGACACATACCCAAACTACAAAGCGGCGGTTGAGCATGGCGAGAATTTCCGCAATTTTTGCCCCGTTTACTTTGCGGATACCGATTTCTTTGGTACGCCCCTGGAAAATTTGCATTGACAAGCCGTATAAACCGAGCATCGAAATGAAAATGGCGAGCAACGACATGATGGTAAGCAGTGCTTTTGTGCGTATTTCACGGGTGTAATTGAAGCGAAGGTTTTCGTCCACAAAGCTGAAGCGAAAAAGTTGATCGGGCTCCACACTGCTCCACACGGCACGCAATTCGGCAATGCTTTTCTGCAGATTTCCGGATTTCAAGCGTATAATGAACGACCCTAACTCAGGATGCAGGTAATAAATTGCCGGTTGACTTTCGCTTTGTAACGAACGGTTTTGAATGTCTTCAATAACACCGCAAATTTCGTAATCGCGACCGTCAAAAGAATTTTTAACTTTCAGACCAATCGGATTTTCCACATTCATATTTTGCCAACATCGTTTATTGATAACGGCTTTTGCGCTATCGGTACCGGAGTATGCGCTACCCATCAGAAAACGGGTTTGCATCACAGTGAAGAAATCACCATCGCTGGGAGCCTGACGAACGGATTTCGTTATCTTCTCACCATTGGAATCAAACTCCAACGAGCCGCCATTATTCAATGGAAATCCCGGTGTATTCCACGTACCGGTTACACCCAAAACGGCAGGAAGTTTTTCCAATTCCTGTTTATAGACCGCATAACGATTAGTAACTTTATCGTTCCACGGATTACCAACCGTTACCAAATTTTCCTTGTCGAAACCCAATTTTTTTTGCAACAACAAATCAAACTGCTTGTTGATACCCACTACACCGATAATCAAGCAGATGCTTATAGCAATTTGCGCCACGGTAAGGCTTTGTACCACAGAAATGTTTCCCTTTTTGGGCAATGCGCGCCCTTTACTGCGGATAGAGGCAGACGGATTCACGCGCATTTGGTTGTGTAACTGCACCAGTACAGGAACAAGAATATTGAAAACGGCTATTGCTGCAATTGCCCCCCATAACAGGGGATTGGTAATGCTGAAACAAATCTCAGTACCCATCAATCCGTTGAAATAGGGCAACAACATATTCGCGATAAACAGTGCTGCCAACAAACAAAAACCTACCAGCAAAAAGGTTTCGATAAACAAATAACCAAAAATGTTTCCGCGGGCGGCGCCCATAACTTTTTGCATTCCGGTGTTGAAGTTGCGTTTGTTACGCAACGCAACGGATAGGTTAATGAAGTTAAATGCGGCAATGAGCAGTACCAGCACGGCCACAAGAATAAAAAGTCGTACGATATTTTCGTCGGAACGCGCAATCGTATCCCAAATCGTATCGGAAGAACGTAAATGAATATCGCTCAATGGCTGAAAGGCAAATACCGGGGTATGTTTATCGTACCCGTAAGCGATTTTGGCTTGTGCACTTATTTTCTCCACAATGCTTTTCCTGTTGGCATCTGGGGGTATTAAGAAATAAAAATTTGAGGATTGGTTGTTCATCGACGTATATTCGTAATTCTGTAATATTTCTTTAGCATGAATATTCATAATTACGTTTGGGCGGTAGTTTGTGGTTACAGGTGCGTCTTCAAACACGCCTTTTATAGTAAAGTCGTATCGGTTTTGAAAACGGAGGATTTTCCCCACAGCCGATACATCTGGAAATAGTTTTTCGGCCTCGCTACGCGAGATAACGGCGGACGAGGCATCGGACAAGGGGCTGCTCCCGCCTTCGAGAATATGAACTTTAAACAGTGAAAAAAATGAGTTGCCGGTAAACATCACGTCGTGCGCAATCCATTGCTCATTTTCTACCATAAAAAAATCTTCTTTCATATATTGTACCATGGTTCCACTGTTGAGTTCAGGAATGGCATCAGTTAATTTCCCAAAAAAAGTGATGGGGTGAATCGGGTCGCGTTTTCCATCGTTGATATTGAGCAAACGATAAATATTTTTCACATCGGGATTGTGCTCCTCAAACGAATATTCGTATTGCACAAACAACGCGATAAGCAAACACACGGCTATACTCAACGACAAGCCAATAACGTTGATAAGTGTCCCGGTACGTTGCCGCAGGAGATTACGAAAGGCAAGTTTCAGGTTATACATATTTTTTAGACATTTAGATTATTAAATATTTACGATTGAATTTGGGAGGACGTGAACCCGCACCTAATTAAGTATCAACTTATCATTATCCCCAAAATTTTCGTATCCCGAAGTAATGACCTGTTCGCCGGGGTTAAGCCCTTCCAGCACTTCGTAATACTGCGGGTTTTGCCTGCCGATACGAATATTCCGCTTAGTGGCAAAGTTGCCCGATTTATCCAGCACATAGACCCACTGTCCACCGGTGCTCTGGAAAAATCCGCCGCGGGGCAGCATCACTGCGTCCTGGGGTTGACCGAGTTCGAGGTTGATGTAATAGGTCTGTCCGGTGCGGATGTTTTCGGGATTTTCGCCGTCGAACACCATGTCGATGCGGAATTGCCCCTGCCGCACTTCGGGATATACTTTCCGGACGGTGAGCCGGTACGATTTGTCTTGCCGGTCTAACGTGCCGATGAGGCCGTGCCGCACACGGTCGATATAATGTTCGTCAATCATGGCTTGCACTTTGTAGTTGGTGAGCACATTGATTTGTCCGATGCGTGTTCCCTGTCCGATGCTTTGCCCGATTTCGGCGTCCAGCATTCCGAGTTGTCCGTCCACCGGCGCTTTCACGTTTAGATTATCCAGCCGCTCATAAACGAGTTGCAGCGTTTGGCGCATTTTGGAAAGGTCGGTCGCAAGTTGGCTCATTTCCGACACCATAATCATCGAGTCGTTTTTGGCTTTCTGTTCGTTGATGCGCTGTTCCTGATTAGCATAGTCGTAGTCTTCCCTGGCTTGCAGAAAAGTTTCGGTGGGCACGAGCTTATCTTTGTAAAGGGTCTGTTGTTGTTCGAAGTTGCGTTTCTTTTTCTGGATATCGAAACTCGTCGACAGCAGCCTCCGGCGCGTTTCAATCATTTGATTCTCAAAGTTGATGCGTGTTTGTCGGAGCATATTTTCTTTCTGCGCCAGGTTGGATTCACTGGCCATGATTTCCTGATAGAGTGTTCTGTTTTCCAGTTTCAGGATGATATCGCCCGCCTTCACTGTGGCACCTTCTTCGATGAGGCGTTCCTTCACACGGCCACCCTCTTCGGCATCAAGGTAGATGGTAGCTATAGGTTCTACCTGCCCCGTGACGCGGATGTAGTCGTTAAATTCTCCCTGCGAAATAGCGCTCACCGTAATTTTATCGCGGTCCACTTTCAACGATTTAGTCCCTGCGCCCGAAATAATTTTAAATAAAATGAATGCGAATACCAATCCGCCGGCTATCCAAAGGATATGCTTTTTCTGAAGGCCTTTCTTTTTTTCGATTTTTCTGTCCATAATGTTATGTTGTTTTGCTTGATGTTAAGACTACCCGATAACCCATTCAATAAATTTTTTCTCCCATATAAAGTCGAATGGTCTGCTCCTTCACCTTCAGTTGCAAAAGGGTACGTATCCAATCGGCTTCGGCCTGGGCGAACTGGTTTTTAGCAGTGTAAAATTCTATAACGCTGATAAGCCCTTGTTCCAGTTTTTTTTCGGAAATGGTATAGGCTTCCTGCAGCGCGTCTTTTTTTGTCCGTAATAAATTCCGTTCGTTTTGCAACGATTTCAGTTGCTGAACATCTTCGTTAATAAGCCGATACAGGCTTTGTTGCTCTTCCTGTTGACGGTTTACGGCCATCAGCCGTTCCAGACGAGCTTGCTTTACACGCGACAGGCCGTTCCATTTGTTGAAAATGGGAATTTGCAGGCTGAGGAAAATGGATTGCGCCATGTTTTGCGACCATTGGTCTTGAAACGGAATGATGCGCATGGCGTTGTTATTGGGATCATTGGGGTTAAGGTGCTCCTTGCGGGAATCGGCATAGTTGGTGTAGATGCTGGCGCCGAGCGAGAGGCGGGGCGACAGCTCACCGCGTGCAATGTCGAGTTGCTTTTGCGATGCTTCCACGTCGAGGTTGGCACGCTGTACGCCTGGCATGTGCTTCAACGCCTCGGCGTAAATCACGTTGGGCGAGAATAATGTATCGGTTGACACGGGGATTTCCTCTGTGTCTATAAGCAATTCTTTGTCGAGCGGATAATTCATCAGGTTTCTGAGCTCAAGCAGAGCCAAGTCGTGTTGGTTTTGAGCCAGCACAAGGTTATGCAGTTCGGTGGCTTCCTGTGCTTTCATCTCCAGCAAATCGGATTCGGCTTTCAGTCCCACTTCAATCAGTTTTTCGGTTTTCTGCAAATTGAGGGTGGTAAGTTCAACCTGCTCCTGCACAATATTTGGTAAATTACTGAAATACAATACGTCGTAATATTTGTTCATCACGGCGAAAGCGATTTCCATTTCCTGTTGTTTAATATTTTCCCGGCTTATCAGATATTTTAATTTCTGAAATTTCACCGTATTCAGGCGCGAGAAACCTTGAAACAGATCCAACTGTGAATCAAGGTAGAAATTCATCGAGAAAAAGTCTTGATTGACAAACGTATTGGTGGTAGGATCAATCGAACGGCCGTATCGTTTATTGGCGGAACTTCCGGCATTGAGCGAAGGCAAAAAGTCGCGTTTCGATTGCCGGTATTGCTCACCGGCGATACCGGCTTCGATGCTTTTATTGGCATAGGCCAGGTTGTTTTCCAACGCATAACGGATGCATTGGTCTAAGTTCATATCCTGTGCAAAAATGGTTGCGCCGGTTATCAAAAGAAAAAACAGAGCGAAAAATATACGTTTCATATCGTTGGCTTACTTTTTATCAGAATAGAAACAATTTTGATGCCAAAAGCACAACTACCAGATAAACACTTAAATACGATTTATACTCATTTTCGTACTGTAAAAATATTTGACAATATGTGTCTTTTTTTTTGACAATTGGCGGAGAAACTTTACTTTTGTAAGATGAGTGATTTTCCAGGATCGCTTAAGTTTAATAAAATGATTGAACTTGCCAAAGTTGAGGTTGCTTGTTCCGATATGAAAAATAGCCGCATTTTAATTATTGACGACAATAAAAGCGTGTTAAGCGCATTGGAATTATTGTTGCAGCCGCTCTGCGAAGAGGTGGTCACGTCGCCCAACCCCAACCGGATTCCGTCGTTATTGGAAACGCAACATTTCGATACCATCTTGCTGGACATGAACTTCTCGGCCGGCATTAACACGGGGAACGAAGGCCTGTATTGGCTGAAGCGTATTCTGGAGCACGACAGCAGTCATTCCGTCATTATGATTACCGCATACGGCGACGTAGAATTGGCAGTCCGGGCCGTAAAGGAAGGGGCGGTAGATTTCGTTTTGAAACCGTGGGAAAACAGTAAGTTGATTGCCACCATAAACGCCGCCATCCAGTTGCAAAATTCGCGCAAGGAGGTAAAATTACTCAAGGAGAAGGAGCAGAACCTGAAAGCGGCCGTGAAAAATGACCGTGCAGTTATTGTCGGAAAATCGGTACGGTTTCGCGAAACTCTCGATATCGTGGCAAAAGTGGCGAAAACCGATGCCAACGTACTCATCACGGGTGAAAACGGTACAGGAAAAGAAATCATTGCCCGCGAACTTCACCAGCAATCGTTGCGGCGAAACGAAGTGATGGTGAGCGTAGATATGGGGTCGCTGTCCGAAACACTGTTCGAGAGTGAGCTGTTCGGACACGTGAAAGGTGCGTTTACCGACGCCAGGGAAGACCGCGCAGGGAAATTTGAGATTGCCAGAGGCAGCACACTTTTTATGGACGAAATAGCGAACCTGTCACTGCCGCTTCAGGCAAAACTGTTGGCAGCACTGCAGAACCGCGAAATCGTAAAAGTAGGGTCGAATAAGAAAATCCCCATCGATATCCGATTAGTTTGTGCCACAAACAGTAACCTGCACACGTTGGTGAAAGAAGGAAAGTTTCGCGAAGATTTGCTCTACCGTATAAACACCATTCAGATAGAGATTCCTCCATTGCGTGAGCGGGTGACGGATATTCCACTGCTGACCGATTTTTTTCTGGAGATTTATTGTACAAAATACAAAAAACCAGCGTTCAAACTAAGCGATGAAGTGCTGGAAAAAATGAAACAATACGCGTGGCCGGGTAATGTGCGCGAATTGCAGCACACCATAGAAAAAGCAGTTATTTTAGGCGATGGCGATACGCTCACACTGAATAATTTTTTCTTTTCCGACGCCTACACTTCACCCCATACTGCCGTTCGTACATTGGAAGAAATGGAACGGAAAATGATTGCATCGAGCATCCGGCAAAACGACGGAAATTTAAGTGCCGTTGCCACGCAGTTGGGCATCACGCGGCAAACACTGTATAATAAGATCAAGAAATACCAATTGTAGTGCCAGACATCAGCCACTGCTCGCAACCCGTAACTTTTCAACACGATGTACCGACAAAACTTTTATTTCCGTTTAGGCCTGTATATTTTTTTACTGATTGTTTTTTCAGGAGGATTGTTTTTACTTGTGCAGGCATCATCGTGGTACGTAGTTTTGCCCGCATTAGGTATTGTATGGATAGTAACTGACATTATCCGCGTCTTCAACCGCATTCCAAAAAAAATTTCGTACTTCTTCAACGCAGTTGAAAATGAAGACTCTACGCTACTCTTCCCCGAAAAAATTCAACATAAGCCTACTAAGGAGATGAACCAAAGCCTGAACCGAGTAAACCGCCTTATACAGGAGGTGAAACTGCGAAATCGGGAACAGGAGCAATATTACAGCATGTTGCTCGAACAGGTGGCCACGGGAATTGTGGTGATGAATGAAAACGGAAGTATTCTTCAGGCCAATTCATCGGCAAAGAGATTGCTTAATTATCAGGAACTGACGCATATCGAACAACTGAAGCGCATAGATTCCAATCTTCACCAGGCATTTTTCCAGTTGAAGGAAGAAAGTTCGCATCAATCTGTGAAGGTAACGCACCGCAACAGGGTTACGCAACTCTCGCTTCAGGCAACCACGTTTAAAAACCACGAAAAGGCACTGCGTATCGTTTCCATCCACGATATAAGCAACGAACTGGATGCCAAAGAAATAGAGTCGTGGCAGAAGCTCATTCGCGTACTCACGCACGAAATCATGAATTCCATCACGCCCATCACATCGCTCAGCGAAACATTGCTGAAATATTACCTCCCTCCCGAAAAATCGGTGGACGAGAAAACGGTAACCAACACGGTGAAAGGGCTTGAGGTGATTAACGAGCGTGGTGTGGGATTGATTCGGTTTGTGAAGTCCTACCGTAAACTCACCAAACTTTCGAACCCGGTACTAAAACCCATCGTGCTGAAAAACTTAATAGAGCACCTGTTGCTGTTGCTGGAAAACGAACCGAATTTCCACCGTATCCGCTTCCGCGTGGAAACCGATTCTCCCAACCTCAGCGTAGAAGCCGATGAAATGCAACTTTCGCAAGTATTTATCAACCTGATTAAAAATGCCATGCAAGCGGTGGAGAATGTTGCTGAGCCACACATTATTATTCGGGCGCACAGCACCCCCGGTGGACGTTGCGAAATAAAAATGATCGACAACGGGCCCGGTATCCCCTCCGAAATCAGGGAGCAAATTTTTATCCCCTTTTTCACCACTAAAGAAAACGGGTCGGGTATCGGGTTGAGTCTCTCCCGACAGATTATGAAGAACCACGGAGGAAGCATTGAGGTAGCCTCTTCACCGGGAACCACCGTGTTTACGTTAAGCTTGTAGTGACCAAGCCATTCAGCACAAGCTTGAGTCTGGTTTTTAAGTCCGTATTTTCTAAATTGCGTGGTGTGAAGCGAAACAAGGGGACGTATCTTATGCGGGTACTCCTCTACTAAACAAAAGGCCTGAGACCACCTGCGGCTGAGAATATTTACCGTCTTTAGAAAAACAGGGTTCCCGAAGCCCGTCAACTTTATCGATTTCGAAGTTTACCGTAGCGGCTTTCCGGAAGCAACAGGCGGATCAGGAGATCTGAATACGGTGTCCAACGATATCCAAAAGAAACGTGGTTTGTAGATCGATGCATTTTTATACAAATCGGGTATATTTTTTGCATTGACACAATAACTTACCAACAATTTCCCCTCCGGGCCATACTGAGGATGAGCCATAGCATTATAAACAAACAATGTTGAATCTTTCCCCTCGGGTATGGTATAAATAAGCTTTTTGTCCGACCAGGGACCTTCCGGAGTATCGGCGGTGAAAGTATAGACTTCAGGTTTAAACCTGTCCTGTGTTAACAGGATGAATTTATCATCGTACCTAAAGACGCTGAATTGCTCCGAGATAGGTATGTCAATGCCTTGCAACGCTTTACTCCCTTTCGGATCGTATAACCAGTTGTTGCCGTCAAAATACTCCCAATCCTGTAATTTATCATCTCTCAAACGGGCCCGTGCCACATGCAATGTTGCTGTGAAGTCTTTTTGCGGATTTGAACCATACACATAGTAAAAACCTTCATGTTCGGTGACTCCAAATCCAAAATGTGCCTCTGTTTGCTTCTCAGTCAACAACTCCTGCTTATCAATAACAGATAGATCCAAAAGATTTAGCCGGTAGTACATGATTGAATGCCAGTAGAAATCCCAAGTCCCCTTACCTGTTTGAACAATAGTGGACATAAATACATGCACTATATTATTCTTCACAAAACCGTGCATAGGCCATAAAACAGCCGGGTATCCGTCAACTTTTTCTGCTTTCAGCAATGATTCCGGACTCACTAAGGTACCTCCGGTTATGGTCTTTATTGATTTTCCATCCAATAGTTGCCATACATTACCCATTACAAACGGGGAAGATTCTGCTCTTCTGTTGTTAACGACTTCACCTAAAAAAGAGTCACCCCACAGCCAAAAACTTCTGTTATCATCTATTTGTATGGAGATAGCTCCGTCACCACCTGTAAGAATATCTTTTCCGGGAGGGAATAAAATTTTCACCATTTGGGTATCAATGACCACTTCATCTTTCGCAACCCTATCCTGCTTGTCGTATTGTTGACATGAAACAATTAACAGTAATATTGACAATATAACTAATTGAAATTTTATGCGCATAATGATTGATGTATCCTGTTAATTAATATCCCTCATTTTGAGTTAATCTTCCATTCGAAATAATTATATCGTTATTGGGAATAGGAAATAGATAATTGGCTTCCCTCGGAACAACTCCAGGTTTCGCGACCCCTACCAGTTCTTTTATTTCTTCCAATGTACACATTCTCACCAGGTCGTGCCAACGATGCCCTTCCATAGCAAACTCTTTACGCCTCTCGGCTAAGACAGCCTTTTTAAAATCGGCATAGTTATTCGCCGGAGTATCGCCTAATCCCGCACGGTGACGAACGGCATTCAACGCGTCTTTGGCAGCCTTCGTTGGATTTTGACTTATTTCATTTAATGCTTCCGCTTTTATCAGATACATTTCAGCCGTACGGAGATATGGAAATGTTGCATTGGATTCATTTCCTTTGGGTTCGGCTATCCTATCCCAATATTTGCAAAAATAGGGAGCATCGAATGTTTCCACGGAACCATCTGTATAAGTGAATGACTTAAACAATGTTATGTCACGACGTTTATCGGCCGGCTCAAAAGAATTGTACAAGTCATCGGTTGCCGCAACCCACCCGTGAGCATTATTAGGCCCTCCTTTTTCAGTATTCATCTTAGGTAATAAGCGAACCAGAAATTGATTCCCTTTCCAACCCTGACTCAAAGAAGCATTAAAATTAACCTCCCATATCCGTTCTCCTTTAAATCGGTTTTCCAATTTAAACAAATCTTCATACGAGCCCATTGGAAATACCGGAATCACCGCTTCCGCTTTTTCCACAGCATTTTGCAGGTAAGTGTTATTCTTCATTTTCTGTCCCAACGTTAAATATACTCTTGCTAATAAAGCGGAAGCAGATAATGCATAGGGGCGTCCGTAACCCAGACGATCTTCATATTTCAGATGTTTTTCAGCAAAATCCAAGTCTTCCAGGATCACAGGATAGATCTGATCAACGGGCGTTCTTGAAATCTGAGTCGCCGAAACACTTTCGGTCGGACCCGTGTGTAAGGGGACATCTCCAAAAAAACGGGTCAACTCGAAGTAACACAATGCGCGGAAAAATTTAGCCTCGGCAATCAATTGATTCTTTTTGATTTCATCCGTAAAACTAATCTCAGGAACTTTAGCAATTACCGTATTACAAACATTGATCGTTGTATAAAAATCACGCCATAAGCAAGCAACCCGAATACTATATGCGTCTATTTGAAATTTATCAATAGATTGATATTCAGGAGATGACTGCTTTGAAACTGCATTATCAGACATCAACTCAGGGAGTTCCCAAAAATCATTGAAAAACAATCCGCCAAAGTGATAGCTCCACAAATTATATGCATCCGCATCAGAGATCAGGTAGCTATAGATCGCATCCGTTGCGGCTAAAGCATCAGCTTCGGTTTTATAATAATTTTTATCTACCTGACTTCCTTTTGCTTCTTCATCCAGAAAATCGGAACATGCAGAAAATATTCCTGCTAATAAAATCCAGATTGATAAATATAAATATGTTCTTTTCATTGTGATAGTCTTTAGAAATTCATTTTAAGTCCCAGCATATATAATTTTGGTACAGGATAAGAGCCGTAATCAGCTCCCATGCTCAGGTTGTTTTGTCCGAAGCGGCTTACTTCAGGATCATATCCGGAATATTTTGTAAATGTGTGTACATTTTTTGCACTTATATAAACCTGCAGCGCGTTACACATAAATTTTCTTGTCAGGTTCATTGGAAAATCGTACGATAGTGTAACATCTTTTATCCTCAGATAAGAGCCATCTTCCACCTGATGATCAGAAAATACATTCGACATGGGTGAAGCGTTTGCCCTCGGATAATCATTTGTCGGATACTCCGGTGTCCAGCGCTTCAGAGCAGCTGTTGAGTTGTTCTTTTGACCATCAAAACTTTCAAGTGAAAATAGATTGAAGTTGGCAATCGAATTTCCTTGGACACCTTGTAAATAGAGGTTTAAGTTGACAGTGCCTTTATTTTGTCCCATTTTCAATGAAAATGTATTATTCCATCCGTAGGTAAAGTCCGGATTAGCATTCCCTAATTCAAAAAGATCATCTTCATTCAACACATCACTTGTCCCTTCTTTATTTACATACTTTCTGTCGCCGTAAGAGATTGTTCTTCCCGGGAAAAAGATAATTTTAGTCAGATCTTCACCCAATTGGGCGACTCCATTCGTTTTGTAACCATATATGGTTCCGACGGGTTTGCCTTCCATAACTTTTGTCCAATAATTTATCCCCATAATGCTTATACCGGAAATTCCGTTTTCATTACCCGGCAGATTGGTTACTTTATTCCGGTTAAGTCCGAAAGTTAAGTTTGACTCCCATTTTAATTTGCTATTATCTATCGGTGCCGCGTTGAATGTAAAATCAAATCCTTTATTTTCAAGATTACCTACATTCTGCATTGCCACATCATATCCGATATGTGATTCGGTTGGTACGGTCAACAGTAAATCTTTTGTCTTTTTAATATAATAATCAGCTGATAAAGAGTATCTGCCTTTATATATACCAATATCAAACCCAATATTAAACTGAGCTGTTGTTTCCCATTTCAGGTCCTGGTTACCGAGTGTGTAGGGTGCCTGACCTTTTATGATCAGGGATGTTCCGATATAGGCTTCCGTCCCTTGCAACAATCCCATGGAACTGTAAGGCAGGATACCTTCATTCCCTACTAATCCGTAGCTTAAACGTACTTTCAGATTGTCGATAGTTCTTTGTTCCTTCATAAAAGCTTCTTCAGAAACACGCCAGGCGAACGCAGTCGAAGGGAAAAAACCGTATTTATTATTTGCCCCGAATTTGGAAGAACCATCTATACGACCAGTCAATGTAAACAAATAACGGCTGTCATACCCGTAATTTACACGAGCCAGATAAGACAACATTTGCCATGAACTGTACCCGGTATTTGCTAACTGAATTTTGGAGCCTTCCTGAATTGAGTGGTACCCCAGTCGCCCATCCTCAATTCCCGCTCTGGAGACGAAAACAGGAGTAGTTTCATACTTCTGGGAAGTGATAGCAGCTACTCCGTTTACCGAATGTTTATCAGCGAATGTTTTATTATAACTCAGTGTATTTTCCCAAACCCAGGTATAACCATCAGCCTGTCCAACAGTGGCAATACCCTCACTGGCCTCCCCACGCTTGATATTAACAGGTGCAAAACTCAAATCTTTTACGTTGTAATAATCAATTCCAATGCTTGTTTTAAAGTTTAGTCCATTGACGATAAGCAGATCAGCGTATATATTGCCGGTCATGCGAAGCGTTTTATTCAATTGCTCATACGTATTGGCATCCTGCACCGGATTTCCAACTGCCGGATTTGATAAATTGTTTTCATATACATACGTACCGTCCGGATTTCGCACAGGTAATCCCGGGTTCATTTCCTGCGCCCAAGATGTTATACTGGATGCGATGGCGCTTTCATAATTGGTTACAACACCGTTGGACTGGCTGTAAGAGACATTCATTGTATTTCCGATTTTTATCCGATCGCTTAATTCCTGGTCCAAGTTAAAACGAAGGCTTCCTTTTTTATAATCCGACCCGAGAATGATTCCATCTTGAGAGAAAAAATTGGTCGACAGGAAATAGACAGACTTATCACTGCCGCCCGAAAAAGCTAACTCATAATTTTGAATAGGAGCTGTGCGAAAAATTTCATTCTGCCAATCCGTACTCCGTTTTCTCAGGTTATTCAAATCGGCAAATATCAGTTTTCGGCCGATATTGGCATTGTCCGTAGCCTCATTCCCCAAAATAGCCAATTGTTCGGCATTCAGCATGTCTATCTCTTTTGCGATAGTCTGTAATCCGTAATATGCGTTTATCGATGTTCGCACTTTGCCTTTGTTCCCTCGTTTAGTCGTTACCAAAATCACACCGTTTGCCCCTCGTGCCCCATAAATTGCCGTAGCGGAAGCGTCTTTCAATACCTCGATTGATTCTACATCATTCGGATTCATCAATGCCATGGGATTCAAAGGAGGGGAGTGCATTGCCCCCGAACTTGCTCCTCCATTGATTACAGGTATTCCGTCAATCACATACAGCGGTTCATTTGTTCCCATTACGGAACTTGTGCCACGAATACGAATAGAGGTTCCCGCACCCGGTTGTCCGGATATATTGGTAACCACGACACCCGCGGCGCGACCTTGTAATCCCTGATCAATAGATGTAATCGAGGTTTTAATTAAATCTTCCGATTTCACGGAAGCTATGGCAGCCGTCAGATCGCTTTTTTTCATTTGTCCATAACCGACAACAACCATTTCATTTAAATAAACAGATTGTTCATTCATTGAAATCGCAAGGATTTCCTTATTTGTCAGTTGGATCTCAACCGTTTCATAGCCGACATACGAAAAAACAAGATAATCACCAGCCACCGCATGTATGGTGAATTTTCCGTCAATATCGGTTACTGTGCCATTAGTAGTATTTTTTACTAAAACACTAACACCGATAAGAGGTGTACCGTCATCACCCGTTACAATACCCGAATAATCTTTGTGCTGTGCATATACACTACTCCACAGACAAAGATATAGTAATAAACAGCATAATTTTAAGAGTTTCATGTGCTTCATTTTTAGATATATAATAAATTATTTCTTCATTCCCCAATTTTTGTTTGGTTCCGAATCCAGCCAGATTTCCAAATATCCCCCTCTTCCATAATCTGTGTGATTAATCCAATATCTGTCGTATTCTTTACCGTTCAGTCGGGTTTTCTGGATAAAAGCGTTTTTTGGAGAGTTGTTGTATGTCCTGATCTTAAACTCATCCCCTTCATAATATACAGGATCAAGTTTAATTGTAATCTCGTCGAATACAGGACTTGTAATTTCATATGAAGGAGTTTGAGCACAAGTTCCCTGCACACTAAACAATCCCAATGCCATCAAAGCGCTTACGCCACTCATTTGCCCCTGATCTTCGTCGTGTCCGCCATATCCCCGGTCGGGAGTAATTGCACCGTAAGCCTGTGCCCCGACTTTTCTAACCCAATATTGGGAAAGCCACGGTTGCCCGGCCAGATTGAACACATGAGCATTTGAACATCCGGGCTGATTGGCATAACTCACGTATCCGCTGCCGTATCCGAAAACGAAATCATCTTTTTCGGACTGTTCAAAAGCATAATTTAATTTTTCGCACAGCAGATCATTTCCTCCCATCAACCGGGCCAATACCGGAATATCGTGCGATATCCCCCAAGTTGCCTGCCACGCATTTGCTTCAACCCAACCCTTATTACTTAACGGGTCTGATGTCATCCATTCTCCTTTTTCATCTTTCGGAAAGAGTAATTTCTGTTCAGGATTGTATAATTTCACCCAACCCCGGGCACGCCTCAGATAATAATCAGCATCTTTACTTTTACCCATTTTGGCAGCCATTTGAGACAATGCCCAATCTTGAAATGCCACTTCGATAGTAATTCCGGCATTACCGGGGTAATATCCGTTTTTAATGTAAAAATCAATTTCCTTTGCAGGGCCAATCATACCGCCCGGTTTATGATTCCTGACCATTGCCTCATATGCCGCTTCGGGTTTTGTTTTGGTCAGCATATTTTTTTGGTAGGCACTTGTGATTAAATTGGTTGCCGGACAGCTTGTCATAATATATGAATATCCTCCTGCATTGGGGCCGCGGGGAAGTAATCCGCCGTTTTCGGCATACTGAACAAGACAGGCAGCGAAATCATCCAACACCTCCGGCCATGCCAGTCCCCAAAGGACATTCAAATTCCATTGAGTTAACCAAAATGCGTCGGAATTATACATATGGAAACGAACCGTACCGTCAGAATTTCGGGGTAGCGTGCGAACAATTAATTTGGCATTAACAGTAGCATTCCCTACCCGTCGGCCTTGTGTATAATCGGGATAATCACCCGACACATCATCCAGTTTATGCCTTCCAAGCAATACATGCCATAAATCGGTATAAAATTTAATTTGCTGTGTGTACGTTCCTCCTTTTACGTCAATACGTCCAAGCCAGTTGTTCCATTCCTGCCGTGAGTCGGCTTTAACCGCTTCGAAATCCCACCCGAACCGGTCGTCCTCCATGTTTTTGCGGGCATTGTCTATGCTTGTGTAAGAAATGGCAAATTTAACCTGAATTTCATCACCGGCTTTTACATCATATACGGCGCTAATACCACAGGTGGGTGCATCGTAATAACTTTCGTTTTCATTTCGGGCCGTTTTTTGGTTTACTCCCTGATGTGAAGTAATATTTTTCAGAATTTCTTTATCATCCCATGCATTCAATTGCTGAAACGGTTTATCAAATTTCATCACAAAGAATATTCTCACATTGTCAGGACCGCCCCAGAAACGTCCGGTGGTATTGACTGAACCTTCAATTTCGGTGTTACTCACTTTGATAACACGACTGTCATTCATTGTTGTGGTTCCCAAATATCCGCCCAGATTGAGCAGCAAATTCGAAGTATTGTCTTTTGTATAACGAAGTTTGTAGTAGCTTACTCTGTCGGTTGTGGTTTGTTCTACCCAAATACCGTAATCCTGCAAAAATACCCGGTGATATCCAGGCTGTACAATTTCGCCGTCATGTGAAAATGTGGATTTCCAATGTTGTTCACCTAACACAGGATTTATATGACCGGTGGTAGGCATCAGACTGATTCCCGATAACATCCAACAGTGCACTTGAGGAAATCCAAGTATTTCGAGCGAATTGTAGTTGTATCCGCCTCCATACTGGTTCTTATTACGGGTCAATGGTGCAGCACTGATCATACCGAACGGACGGCTTCCTGTTACAAAAAAGAAATAACGCCCCCGGGCCGACTCTACGTAAGGATCCACTTTTGAGACATAATCGGTATAATCTTCGGGCGCGGGATATACTTCGATTTCAGATAAGCCAATGTTCAACCCGTCGCCATCAGTAGTTTCGAACTTTATCCAGGTTATTTTTTTAGTTGGAAAATTAATCGCCTTCGCTGTTCCGTCATTTGGTATCTGATTAACGAAAATAGTTGTTCCATCGCTAAAATGTAATGTGCCTCCCGCAATATGGCTTTGTTGTATCGGTCTGTCGTACAGTATGATCCGATTGATATTTTGAGGCTTTTCCCATTCTAATTCGATCCACGGATAATCAATAGCTCCCCAGGAGGTTTGACTACTCGCCGAAGCCCATTCCCCGTGATCCTCAATACCTATCAGTCCGTCAATCACTTTTTGTGCCGAATATTCGGCACATTTTTCAGAAGATGCCGTCACCCTAGCCAAAGGTGCGATATTGTCGGGGCCTGCAAACAGACAAAAACCATACCCGACAAACATACATATGATGAATACTTGTTTATACATAAATCCGGAGTGTTTAATAATTACCCGGACTACAAGAAGCCCAATTGTAATTAGCAGGATTTTCACCTCTGTAAGGAGTGAAATCGGACGATTTAGGAATTGCAACATATTTTTCAACAACCGGGGTTTTCTCCGTATAAGGCTCACCAAGCCACGATAAATCCATAAATGTTTGTATCCATAAACTGGTATCATCCAGTCTCAGGACCTTATATTTATCAATCGTTGGTATATTGGATAAGAATCCGAATTTTATCAAATAAACAGAATCTGCTTTTAACTCTGTTCCGATGTACTTCCATGCACAGTACTGATTTAAAACATCCATCCCCGCTCCTGCCGGATTACCCCAGTCATATTCCCAACTTAAATCACTATTTAAGCGGTACACATTATCTAACATGGCATCCGTTGTGGTGCTTTCTCCGTTTGTTGTTTGCGCGGTTAATTTCCAGTCGAATTTAGACAATCGCCCAAAATCGGTCAGTGTCACGGAAACAGCCAGATCTGAAGCATCAATCAACTTATCCGCTGCATTATATCCGCTAAATGTGTAAATCAATGTTCCCTCTTCGTCACCAACTACTATTTCCTGTTCAAATTCATAGGTATCCGACATACTATTTACCGAAACATTTAGCCCATACCCGGGGACTTGCTCCCCATTCACCCATTTTGTGATTACCAGCTTTTTTATGTCAGAGCTTCCGTATGTTATGGCAGCCCTGATCGTATCTCCGGTATATCCCGAAAAAAGTAATTTATCGAGAATTACTTTAGAGTCACGATGAATACTTTCATTTTTCTCACAAGAAAAGAACATAAGCAACACACATGAAATAGATCCAATAATTTTACATACGGTTTTCATTGTTTTTGTTTTTTGAATTTATGTTTCTATGTTTTTAAATAACTTTTGAACTTATTGTATTGGCTTGCTCGTTCATTTATTTTTATTTACTGGAATAACCAATGCTTCAGAATAACTGATCCAGCGCAAAATTACAGGCTCCTATCGCAATGGCTTTACTCGTCCCCAACGTACTTGTTTTTACGCCAATCTTCTTTATCGCATAGTATATCGCGCTATTTTCATATTCGGGGATAGTCACAGTTTTTGATTCATTTTTTAGAAAAAGTGCCTTCTCGTTTTCATCTTCCAGGTTATAGGCTTTCATTTGCAACCGGGGGAAAATATCGCCTTTGACGGTTCTTCTGGTTTCGTTCATCTCTTTGATCATTGCGGGGAGAATATATTTATGCGCATTTGCAATCCCTCCGCCTATGACAACTATTCCATCTACAATGTTCAATGATTCGGAAATTGTGAAACCGGCAATCTCCCCGAGCTTTTCAAAGCTCTTTATCGCGGCTTCCCTGTTACCTGCTTTTTCCCCTTCGGCAATTTCAAAAATTTCTTTCGGAGAGAGAGTTGATTCATCTCCCGACAGTTCACGGTATTCCCGTTTCACAGCGCGGATACTTACGCCTTCCTCTGCCAAGAGCCGGTTGTCGTACTTGTTTGCCGATAACCAGACAGCACCTCCGCAACCATTATCTCCCGATAAAAGCCTGTTGTCTATCACCACGCCGCCGCCAAAACCTGTACCCAGGGTTACAGCGAGCAGGTTGCGGTATCGTTTGGGATTCCCCGCAGCCTCCAATTGCCGGTTGACTTCGGGCAACGCCCCTGCAAGCGCTTCCCCGTAAGCGAATAAATTGCCATCGTTATTGATGAAAACAGGTAATCCGAATTTCTCTTTCAGGTAAGGCCCTAATGCAATGCCGCCTCTAAAGGCCGGGAAATTGGGCAAATCGCCAATTATGCCGTTTAGGTAATCGGCCGGACCGGGAAATGCAAAGCTAATGGCCACGGGTGTATCATCCATTCTTCTCATTGTCTCTTTGAATCCACTAACAATGGAATATAAACATTTTTGTAAATCATCCGGATAGGCCGGAAAATTTACCGGGTCAATGATCTCCTGATTATCTTTTATGGCCGAAAATACAAAGTTTGTTCCTCCCGCATCGAGAGTTAGCACGGCTCCTTTAGTTTTATTGTGCATTTTCTTTGAAAATATTTGTAAGTAGTAAATTTATAATCAGACAGAAAAGAAGGACGGACAGTGAAGCTGAAAAACCGAAATTGTCAATCATCAACCCCTGTACAGGTAAAATAACGGCTCCGCCCGAAACTCCCATGATCATCAGTGACGAAATCTCATTGGAACGTTGTCGATTTTTCTGCAGTGCAAATGAAAAAACGATCGGGAAAACATTTGCACAGGTAAATCCTATAATGAATATAAGGATCAGGGAAAACCAGAGATTCTGTACAAACATCAACACAACAAAGGCTATAATGGCAAAGATGAGTGAGTACCTTAAAAAATAAAGAGGCGGAAATTTTAGAAGCAGCAAGGTTCCCGCAAAAGCTCCTATGGTCTTAGCCGCAAAATAAATACTGCTCCCCAAACCTGCGCGGCTCAACTCCAATCCCATTCGCTTTATCAGCAATTCAGGGGCCGAAGTGTTTATACCGACATCGAGACCGACAATAAATAAAATGCACAGGAAGCAATACAAAATGTATTTATCCTTCAAAAGAGTCAACACACTTTTAAAACTGCTTTGCCTGTTTTCAAATTCCTGTTCTCCTGTTCTCGAGAACAATAACAGCAAAACGGAAAGTAAGGAGGTGACGGAAAAAATAACGAAAGTCACTTTCCAATCTGAGAAACAGTTGGCGGCTACTCCCGCAATAACGGGTCCCAACAGTGAGGAAATAGCTTTAATGAACTGGCCGGCAGTCAGAACACTTGCTATTTTCTCTTTTTTAAACATGGCTGCCACCAATGGATTAAGCGAAACCTGCAGAATCGTATTACTGATACCAAGTAATGCAAAGGCTGACAAAACCATTGGAAAGGTGTAACTGATAAACGGTATGATCATTGCTATGGTGGTGATAACCAAGGAAAGTAAAACCGTTTTTTTCTTACCTATCTGTCCCATCAGTATCCCGGTCGGAATAGAGAAAACCGCAAACCATAGGAATACCATCATAGGAATGGTATTGGCGAGCGTACTCGATAAATTAAAATCGTTTTTGATATAATTGGTGGCAATACCCACTACATCCACAAATCCCATGATAAAGAAGCCGAAAAATACAGCCACTTTAGGAGTCCAGCCTGATTTTGCATTGTCATTATCCATCCTGTATCTGTTTAAAATCTGACACTTGCCTTGATGGTCACGCATTTCCGACCTGCTGACCTGCCGTGAGGCCTGATAGTATATTCCTGTACAGATGCCGGCACAATGAAGGTCTCGGCATAATGTACGATGAGGGGTTCAAAATTCCCATCCGGACTTTCCACAATAATCTCGTCGCCTTCCACCAGGTTCAAAACATTGACCGAATCGTTTGTCATATGCGGAACCAGCCCTGTGAAGGAGTGTCTCCTTGTTTCTATAAACTGCGTTTTGTGCAAGCCTGTTTTTTCTTCTATCCATCCTTCACCCCGGGCTACCTCTTTAAACTGATTTACCAATTGGGAAGTAACGTAATCGGCATCCCTGTCCCATTGAATAACCTCTTTTCCCCTTTCTAAATTGATGGGTCTCGGCTTCCCGTCCAATCCCAGGCGATTCCAGTCCCATAATTTAAAGGTAAACAAATTGGGAGTAGTACTGATCTCAAGCACGACTGAATTTTTACCTGAACAGTGGATAGTCCCTGCAGGAATCAGAAAATGATCATGTTTCTTTGCGGGAATAGCATAAATATACTTTTCATCATCGAAATTTAACTTTGGGTCCGCATTCGCATTCTCAAGATCATTGATCATAGCCTTGCGGTCGATTCCCTTTTTCAATCCCAGATAGACAGTTGCATCATCTTTTGCATCGATCAGGTAATAGCTTTCATCCTGCGTGTATGGCAATCCGAAGTCATCCCTTGCAAATTGGGTTGTAGGATGCACCTGAAGGCTTAAGTTTCCTCCTTCCATCGTATCCAGAATATCAAAACGAATTGGGAAATCTTGTCCAAACCGTGCTTCAACCGGTTCACCCAACAACTCCCTGCTTTTCAAATATACCAGGTTGACGGACGGCATTTCAAAAGTTTCATCGTTAATTTTCAGTAGTAAACTGTTTTCTTCGGGGACACAATCGAAACACCAACCAAAATTAGTTGCCGATTTATCCAGATTGCACACCTCTTTCATCCACTGTCCTCCCCACGGTGCCGGATCAAAGAACGGAACTACCCTGAATGGCTTATGCGCTGTCCTCTCAATACCGTCGATAAATGTTTTTTTGTCGATAAGTTTCGGCTCCTTTCCAGTGGTATCCAACCAATAGTCCACCTGTTGATATAATCTCTTTTTGTGCTTGTCCAATACCCTCCAATCATTGAAATAACCCCGTTTGTATTGAAGAGAGAAAGCCTCATTTTTATTATTAACCCCTAAACCCGTGACTTCATTTTTTCGCATCCTTTGTTGTATTTCCCAACGGGGCATATCGGCATAAATCAGAATATCCGCTTCTACAATACACGAACTTCCGTGGCCAAATAAAATAACATTTCCGTTTTTTCGTATAGATTTTATTTCCTGACGTATAGCTGATATTTTCCCTTCATCAAAATAATCATAAATGGAAAGATTGTTCAGATAGCCAAACAGGACATCTTCTTTCATAAAACCTTTTGTTATTCGAAGAATTTCACTTTCGACTTTAAAAAGTTCATTCGTATTTACAAATAATTTGTGCGGGACGGTTTTAAAATAAGACATGAGTTGCTCATAGTAAACGCCGGTATAACACTCAATAGCAATTATGTTACCGCTGGTATCCGGAGTAATTTGATCCAGAATATTTTTCCAGCCTTTAACGAGAGTTCCATTTTCAATGGAAGTAGCAGGATATTTATCATATCGAACTCTATTTTCACACATATGATTGTACATATTTCATTATTGTTTGAACATATAAACGCTGCAAATGTATAAAAGAAAATAAATATCTCCAAATTTTTTTAATTTTTTTTACTGTTCCGTTACTCTGTCTAAAAATACGGGCAAGGATAAGCCGGATTTGCACAAATAGGCCGAGTCATACTTCAGGAAATTGATAAAACAGGATGAACTCAGGGATAGGGAATTAATTTCCAATAAAATTGGATTGTCTGAACAATAAGGAATATCTATAGTGAAACCACTAACGGGTTGTGTTTTTAGAAGGAAATGAAATTTCAGGTATAAAAATTGAAAATGAGGAGACAGGATTTTTTAATCCCTGAGAACACTAAAGTACTACATATAGAGAAATCAAGAGGAGAAGTCAATTTCCTGTTTGTCTATTTTGTCTCTGAATTTAATCCGGAAGTCTCTTTAAACGAAACCATATCACGTAAATATATCAAAGATTTCGGCGTCGGGCTCAAACGCTACCACTTATCGGTTAAAAGTGTTACCGCCTGTATTCTAGTTTCCTGTATTTTTTCTTTTCTTTTTTCCATGCGCTATCTTTGATCAAATTTCGCGCGTATGGAGTCCAAGTATTTTACATGTCATCATTGCCATCGCCGCTGTCTCCGCAATTTCCGGATCAAATCGGGCCAGCATTACTGTGGTTCCCCTTCTTGCCAGCAGGCCCGCAAGAACAAATGGGAGCGTGACAAGTCAGCCTCCGACACACTCTACCGCCAAGCCCGTTCAGCGGCAAAAAAAGCATGGTACCGTGCTTATCCGGGCGACCGTTACCAGCATTCCTATCGTGCGGGCCATCCCGGATACGTGACGTCCAACCGTGCCGGGCAACGTACCCGTACCGCCCGTTTGAAAGGGCCTTCCCCCGAGATTGTAAAGACAGACGCGTCATCTTCCGCGACGCCCTTCCCATCGGGTTTTTACAAGCTTTTACCCTTTGATTCACGTGATATGGAAAAGATTGTAAAGACAGACGCGTTGATTGTTGAATTGCGCCCCTGCGGCGGGTTGCAGGAGTTTTATCATCGCAGCGGCCCTTGATTGTAAAGACGGACGGCATTGACCATGTTGCGGCAAAGGTTTACCTTTGGGAAAAAAAGCGATGCCTTACAAGTGTGTCCGCATAGACCGGATCGGGGACAATTTTTCCCATTTCCGCCTGACTACCCCCTCGCGTATTGCCTCCATGCAAAGCTCCCTGGCTGTTTCGGGACAACTGCAGCCGGTCGTTATCCGCCCGCAGGGTGAAGGTTACCAGTTGCTGGACGGCTTCAAACGGTATTATGCCGCCCGCGCGTTGCAATGGGATTCACTTGAATGCCGTGTCGTTGACGCGGACGACATCACGGCCAAGGCAATGCTCCTTACCTGCAATTACCACAGCGGCGGCCCCGAGGCCTACGAGCAGGCCGGCATCGTTTACTCCCTGAGGAAGGAGCACCTGCTGGACGAGTCCCAGATCGCCCGTCTGCTGAACAGGAGCACCTCCTGGGTGAGCCGGCGGTTGTCGTTTGTCGAGCGTCTGGACGAGTGTGCCGGCACCCACCTCCGCCTGGGGCACATCACCTCCACCCATGCCCGCGAGTTGTCCCGTTTGCCGCGCGGCAAACAAGACGAGTTTTTAAAGTTGATCGTCGGCCATGGCCTGGGCAGCCGGCAGACCGCCTTGTTGGCGGGCAAGTACCTCCAGGCAAAGACCGCCGCCCAGCAGGAGTACCTGCTTTCCCATCCCATCGAGACCCTTGAGCGCGCCACCCTTGAGGGCGACATTTACGACTGCCGCCTGGGCAGCCGCGGCAACCGCCTGCTTAAAACCTTGCGCATGCTGGCCCATTACCAGCATGTCTTTATAGGGCACGGCAGCCATTGCGGGCTGGAGGAGCTTTCCAGGGGGGAACTGGAGGTCCTTTCCCCGGGTTTCAGCGACATAGCGCGCAAGGGGCAAATCATACAATCCCTATTAAAACCATACATCCATGAAAGATGAACCCATAGAAAACAACATCGTATGCCTTCATGGCCGGGGTTGGCCCGTAAGGAGGCTTTCCCGCGAGTTTGGCATCAGCCGCGGGCGTGTCAAACGCATCCTTGACCGGCATGCGCGCGAACGTGAGAGCGGGTCAAACAAGCTGGAGCCGCGTGTAGGCGGGACGCCCTCCAAGCTCGATCCATACAAGCCTTACATCGGCGAGTTATTGGAACACTATACCGATCCCCCCATCACGAACCAGCGTGTTTATGAACTGCTGCGTGAAAAAGGCTACCGGGGGAAGATCACCATCCTGCGCGATTATCTTGCCGGGACACGGGGAAAGAAGCCCGCCGAGCCGGTCTTCTGCGTGGAGACCTTGCCCGGGCAGCGGGGTTCGCACGACTGGAGCGACTATTTTATCCGTTTCACCTGCGGGCAGGCAGGGAAAGTCACCTTCCTGAGTTTTATCCTGAATTACTCCCGCCGCCAATACATCGAAGTGGTGGACGACAAATCCCGGCCGACGCTTTTGCGCGGGCTGGCCAACGCCTTTGTTTACATGGACGGCGTTCCCCGCGAATTGAAAGGGGACAACCAGAAAGCCTGTGTCGACCGCTGGGAGTTGGGCAAGCCGCTTTTTAACAGGACCTACCTGGGTTTCTGCACCCATTACCGCACCACCCCCTTGTCGATCCATCCGGGCAAGCCGCGGGAAAACCTGAAAATAGAACGCCCGTTTTATTACCTGGAAAAGAGTTTCCTCACGGGGCGCGAGTTCCGGGACGTGGCAGACTTGAAGGCCCAGCTCGGGGAATGGTTGCTGCAATACAATGACCGGCGCGTACACCGGACCACAAGGCGTAAGCCGATAGAAATGTACGGGGAGGAACTTGGCTTTCTGCAGCCTTTGCCGCAGGCCGGCTACGACACCTCCGTCATCGGGTACCGGGTGGTGAACAACGAATCGGCCATCCAGTGGGAGGGTTATTATTACATGGTCCCGCGCGGTTACCTCTACGAGACCTGCCCGGTGAGGGTGGAGGCGGGAGAAATCACCATCTACAGTCCCTCGTGCCATCCCCTTGCCAGTTATCCGTTGGCCGAAAAAGGGCGTGAAGACCGCTATGTGGGGCGCGGCGCACCCCGGCGCAAACCCGGGCTGTCCCCCGGCGAACTCTCCGCCCGCCTGGACGCCTTCGGCCCAAAGATGCAGGAATATGCCGCCCAGGTCAAACGGTACAACCCCTCCACCTACCTCCACCACTTCCACCACCTGCTCCGACTGAAGGTAGGCTATTCCCCGGCCGACATACTCTCCGCCGTGGAGCGGGCTTCAAAATACCATGTGTATGAAGCGCAGGCGGTAGAGAACTTCCTGCGGATAAATGCCACCCGGCAGACAGAAATTGATTTTTCAACAGCAAACACCTGCCATGAGAAGGAATGACAACAAGGAAGAGGCCCTCTTCATGGAAAACTGCCGCTACCTGGGGTTGAGGCACCTGGAGAAGGAACATGGCCGGCTCATCCGCCAGGCGGGGGAGCAAGAGGTGGGTTACGCCGGTTTTATCCGCCAGGTCATCCGGGCGGAAGCCGCCGCGAAGACCGAGCGTAGCATCAAATACCGGATCGAGGAGAGCAAACTGCCCAAACCCTACAAGCTGCTCGATGATTTTGATTTTTCCTTCCAGCCCTCCCTGAAGAAGAAACGGATCATGGATTTATCCACCCTTGATTTTTTAGACCGGCGGGAATCGGTATTGTTCATCGGCGATCCGGGCACGGGCAAAAGCCATCTGGCTCGCGCGTTGGCCCTGCTGGCCTGCAGGAAGTGTTACAAGGTCTTATACACTACCTGTTCGGACATGTTGGCGGATTTGAACCGCGGAGTTTACGAAAAGACCCTCCTTGCCCGGTTGCGCAAATATGCAAGCCCCCAACTGCTGGTGATCGACGAGATGGGCCACGACCGCCTGGAACTGGAAGTGACCAAAGAAGCGCACCTGCTCTTTAAAGTGATCAATGAACGGTATAACAGCGAGAAATCCATCATCTTCACCACCAACGTGGAAGAACCCGACTGGGCGGATTACCTGGGAGACCCGGTCTCCACCAAAGCCATCCTCGACCGTGTCTTCCACCACTCCGTACGGGTGGAGGTCAAAGGTCCAAGCTACCGTAAGTACCAGGGGGAGCTCCTGCAACAAAAATATGAACCTGACGGGCAGGAATGAAAGGAATGACAGCGGGGAGCGACCGGCGGATCCTTTGGACCGATGGTACGCTGTTGGCGCCGGAAGTAAAATCTCCGGCGCCTTTTTCCTGTTTTTAAAAGGACATCCAGTCCTTCTAAAAACAAGCGGGGAGCTTCCCTTCAGGACTCCATTACCCGATAAGACATGCTTCAAAAAGAAATTTAAAATCGAGGACAGGATTGATCATCGGAATCGATGCCTGAACCACAGTCCGGATAGCCCGCTACAAAAGGGGATAAGAAGAGTGGTAGCGTTTTTGTCCGCTAGCTGGTAACACTCTCGACCGACGCCGAAATCAAAGACCGCCTTGGGGGCAAAAGATACCTCATTACACAATTAAATTATACTCTAATATGTATATTATTGTGAACGCACTCTCAATTAAGAAAATAATTCAGATTTCTCCGGAGTACCGTAATTTTTCGACATTTTGAAAAATAGTATTATCAGGGTGGACTCAAGTATTGTATCGATTTCGGATACAAAGAAGATTATTTGCGGTTTGGAGAAGATGACCATCAGAACTTCACCATCGAATTGCGGATAAGCTCTGTAACAAGCCCGGTGAAGACACGCGTGTAGGTGAGCCCCGGTGAACGCTGCAAAATAAGATTGATCGACAAGGGGTTGGGTAATCGAGGTGGCATCTTCACCCGGGACTACCGTATTTACAATAAACTTGCAATGACCAAGCCACATTCAACACAAACTTGAATCTGGTTTTTAAGTCAGTATTCCCCTCGCGGTATTTTTTTCTATCCCTGTATCTTTCTTTTGAAAATATTCAGAAGGTGTCATTCCGGCAAACTGCCGGAAGTTACGCAGGGCAGTACCGCGCGAGCGAAAACCGGCAGCAAAGAAAGCCTCCTGAAAATTTTCCGACTGTCCGGATTCAATCTGTTGCACAAAATCGTCAATGCGCAATCTGTTAATATAATGGGTGTAATTTTCATATCCATTCTCGCGCATAGCCTGAGCAAGGGTAGTACGGTTAGTGAAAAGCTCGGAAGCCAATGTATTAAGAGATAAATCAGGGTCTCGCCACGCACTATTTTCTTTCATATAGGTCTCCAACCGATTAACCAGGACTGCATTTTTTTGTTCAATGGCGTATTTTTCAAAAGGCAAAGAAACATCTGCACCTCCTGTTGCAATTTTTTCCTGTTGTGTATTCTTTTCCCCGATAGTAGTGGTAGCTATGGGCTTTCCTATCAAGCGGTCGAACAGCTCCATATAAACAATAAAAAGACTGCACCCAACGCTGACATAGTAATAAAGAACATGTAATATGGGGTGATTAAACATCAACACCAGAATATAGGCAAAAACATTGACCGAAAATGTCAGAAGATACTTCCTCATCCATACGTGATCTGAATTACGAAAGTGTCTCGTACGATGAATAAAAAAGACCACCAGTCCCGGGCTGAATATTAACAGAGAAAGTACGAGACGAAACCAGACCTCAAACCGATCAGCGTGTGCAAACATTTCTAATAGAGAACGATAAGGGGTGTATTGTACGCCTGTCCACAAACTAATAAGATAAATACAGAGCAGAAACAACCAAGGAGCGTATAGTTTCACAATCCTCCGGAAGTTTAACCAGCCGGGCAAAATCACCTCTATCGGATAGACAATGTAAGCGATAACCATAAAGTTAGCCTGCAATAACATTTTCGCAGAAACCACAAATTCAGGCACATCGCCTTGGCAAAGTGCAATAAACCGCGTAATATAATTATACACGGAAAAAAAGACAATAACAGCCAGAATTACCCGGGAACGCTCCCCGGTCTTACGACGAACGAACAGTAATAGAGAAGCGAGCAGGCAGACCAGTGCACCGGCAAAGACTGTAGCTATATATAAATATTGCATTATGTGTAATTGTTTAAATAATCAGGTAAATGAATAAACCAATGGTTCTCAAACATATATATCTACAGAAATACCAAATTTGGAGGAATACTTCGTAAAAAGAAATTAAAGCTGCAAATATACAAAATCCAAAAAATTATACCATTATTCCTAAGTTATTTATATTACTACCATAAACTTTACAGCCCATTGAATGCCGTATATCAATCAATCTACACCCAACTCGCAGAACGAAACAATAAAATCTGTAAATACGGAACAGTAGTTTTGTAAATATGCAACAAGGTAAACTTCGATTCCACATACATTTGCACAATTGAAAAGAAATTATTTATCGCTAATATTTTATTGTATGAAAAAAAACTATTTTTTACTATTATTGGTTGCATCGATCTTTAGCTTGGTATCGTGTAACAAAACTGACGAAGAAACAGTTACTAATCCATTTGACGTCACCAGCGAAAGCAACAACAACGAACGGAATAAGATTGTCGTAATAAGCGACTTGCATCTCGGAAACGACTTATCGTACTCCGAGAATGTGAAACACCTGAAACGGCTGGAGCAGTTTCTTAACGAAGTGCGGTCGTCAGCCACCATCAAGGAGCTGGTTATTGGGGGCGATATGCTCGATGAGTGGTACATCCCGACGCGAACGGATACTTATGGTGGCGGCTCGCAAGCCGATTTTGTCAGAAAAACAGTAGCGGCGAATCAGGAGATTTTCAATGTATTGAACGGAATTATTAAAGACGGGAAGATAAAACTCACGTATATTCCGGGCAATCACGATATGGGATTCACGCCCCAAAATATCAATATCGCCATGCCGGGCGTAAATCAGGCTCGCGATGCAGGCGACAAGTTTGGCGTGGGCAGCTATCACCCGGACGGTTATCCCCAGATAGCCATCGAGCATGGCCACCGGTACGATTTCTTCTGTGCCATTACGCCGGGTGCCAATGAAAGCGAAGCTCCGGGTGCCACCTTGCCTCCCGGTTATTTCTTTGCACGTATAGCTGCCAACTCGTTTACTGATCCAACCACGCCAGAGGCAGCTACCAAAGTCCCTGCCGCAACGCTAAACAATCCGGCCGATGCCGAACAGAACAGCAAATATATTTACTATACGTTGTGGAAAAAAGTGATGGAAGAAGTGATTTACGTGAAAGACAATTTCAGCGACCCGATTATCAAGACAAACGTGGGGCATTTCACAAAAACTTACTCCATTAATGATATTCTGCCTCAAAACAGCCCGACAGACGACAAAATCCGGATGAATCTGTACAACGATCTGTTTACTCAGGCCAATTGGGATGCACGTGAAAAATACAACAATGTTACCGTTATGACCGACATTGACAAAGCGATAGTCGGCAGTCTGAAAACCGAATTTATCGACGAACAGGCAAACGTGCAATACTTCCGGAATCCTACTTCCAATGTGCGTATCGTAGCTTTTGGCCACACGCATATGCCGATGATTAAATCGTACACCAATCTCAATGGCAAGTCTTGCCTATATGCCAATTCCGGCACTTGGGAAGACCAGAAAACCCACGACAAAAACGCAATGATAGAGCAAGATACCTTAAAAATGAACTTCGTAATGATTTCGCCTGTAAAGCCGGACAAGAAGAAACTACAGGTGGCATTATATCAATACCGCTACGGCAAGCATTTATTGAAAGATATCAAAGAGCTGGATTTATAACATTCTCCATTCCTTCGGGACGTTCCATTGCGAATTATGTAACCGAGTAATAAAAACTTAATAATTTTCGAAATAATAGTTACATTTGCATTTCATCCCGGAGGCGTGATGTAAAACGCACGTTAGTGGCAAATGTAACGAGAAACCGTTCCAAAGGACAGAACAGACAATGACAGAAACATACATACAAGACAAAACTTTTGACCGAAACGACACGCTAACAAAGGGCGAATACGAAAACTGTATTTTCAACAGTTGCAACTTTGCCGACGACGACCTTTCCGAATTTAAGTTTATAAACTGCACATTTAACGGTTGTAATTTCAGTTTGGCAAAACTCAACAAGACAGCGTTTCGGGAAGTAAAATTCAAAGACTGTAAAATGTTGGGACTTCGCTTTGACACCTGCAACGAATTCGGAATTTCTTTTTCGTTTGACGGTTGCCAACTCAACCATTCTTCGTTTTACAAAATGAAAATCAAAAAGACAATTTTCAAAAATTCGCAACTACAGGAAACCGACTTTGCAGAAGCCGACCTGACAAGCTCTGTATTTGACAACTGTAATTTGACTCAAGCCATTTTTGACCACACAACACTTGAAAAAGTGGACTTTCGGACTTCTTACAATTATTCCATTGACCCGGAAATTAACCGGATAAAAAAAGCAAGATTTTCAATTTTGGGCGTTTCGGGACTTTTAGACAAATACAATATTGACATAGAAGAATGACAGCAAAAATTGAAATATCAAATGAAAAGAAACAATTAATAACCTGACAAACGACTTGATTTCATTGGCGATTTACAAGCCGACACAGATTGAAACAGCGAACAATAAAATTGCTTATGGATAAAATATTGACATTTATTGATAGACAAGCCTTTCGGGAGTGGCTTGGCACGTTTGGAACAGAAAGCGATGGGATATGGTTACTCTTCAGCAAAAAAGAGAAATCTGACACACTCTCTGCCGGTGATGCGTTGGAAGAGGCGCTTTGTCACGGATGGATAGACGGACAGATACAATCCCTTGACGACAATACTTATAAAAAATATTTTGCGCGACGTATCCCCAAAAGCAAATGGTCTGTTAAGAACAAAGAGCTGGCACAAACGCTTATGGAGAAGGGGTTAATGACCCAACAGGGTTTAGAAGCGATAGAACGCGCTAGGAAAAACGGTTTATGGGATAATGCTGAACGCATTCTTATTGACGATGAACAAATACAGGTGTTCAAGGAAATCATTCAGCAGTATGAGCCTGCTTATACCAATTTGCAGGCTATGTCGCATTCGATACAGCGGACATATACCGGATTTTATTTTGATGCCAAGACAGACAAAACCCGTCAAGCGCGGTTAGAAAAGATTATTAACAGGCTCAACAGGAAGTTGAAGCCAATGTGATGTAAGCAAAGAAGTAAACAACGAATCGCTAATGCACGGGGTTGGAGCTTGTTGTATGCAAGCAGACGAGATCGCTGTGGGAAAAGAGGTAAATACGATCCATTGTATCCTGAATTTTTGTCTATATTAATTTCATGTGCTATACCGATGATTCAACATAAGATATACCCGGGAATGTACATTCTTGGCGGTACGTTTGTGTTTTGTGTCTTTATATTTACCGGAATACGTTATGTCATTTTAGAGGATAAACTGTACGTAAAATTGTTTAACAGGTCAAGGTCTGTGGGTACCTCATCTTTGCAACACAAATATTAACATTGAGTTATAACTACCCTACTTACTAAGTCATCCGATAGTGATTCAAAAACATCCAGATTGATACGTTTTCTAATGGAAACTAACAGTAAGGGAGTTATTATTAGTTTATTGGTAAACACTTTCAGCCAAGAAATAGTATATAAAGATTCTCCTGGATCATTTTGATGATAACCGTACAATTTTAAAAAGTGCTTCTCTGAATGAGTTTAAAATGACATCTAATTTTTCTAAAAGATTTTTCCAGAATCATTTTTGCTGCTAATTCTCCCATAAGCCGGTAGTCTGTAGAAAAGGTTGTTAGTCCATTTAAAACAATTTCATTAATAGGAGAATCATTGTATGAAATAATACCTATGTCTTTTCCAATTTCATAATTCTTCAGCTTGGCCGCCCTCAATATCTCGATAAGTTCCACATCCAATTGACTATTTAATATTAGAAATGCTTCTTGTTTTTCAATTTTATTAATATTGAAGTTATTATGGATTTCATAATTAATTTGATTTTCATTGCAGAATCTTATAATCCCGTTTTCAATTATTGGAGCATATAAGCTTCCCATAGATAATACATTTAGTTTTTTAATTTTTTTAAATTTATCAACTCCATCTAAAAGTCCCTCGTAAATATCTTTTTCCAAATCCTGATAAACAGATCCAAAATTGCCCTCGAGCCCATCAATTAACCGATCAAGCAGTAGAAGCTTTCTGTTTGGTATCTTTTTTAGGCATTTTAAAACACTTTTCTGTATTTCCGGTCGTAAGGGGAAATGGGGTGTAATTGCATAGTAGTCAAAACTGTCTAAGTTTTCTTCAACGAATTTTTGAAATAACTCTATATCCTGATTGTGTAGACGTATAGTAATTTCGGCGATATCACCAATTGTTGCGGCAAATGAATTATATAGCTCTTGTTTATAGGTGCTTAGCTTATCAAATAATAAAAGAATCTTTATGTGATTCGTTCCATTATTGGTAACGTAAAACCCTTTTCCATGAGATGATTCAATAACTCCTTTTTCACGAAGAATAGAATATGATTTCTTCACCGTTTCTTTCGAGACATCTAATTCTTCGGCCAATTTATTCATTGAGGGAAGAAATTCGCCCTTAATGTACTTCCCTTTCTCTATATTATCTTGAATAACATTAATAATCTGTTTGTAAATAGGCACTTGAGAACTAACTTCAATTTTCAGATCCATTTTCATCAATAAGTTGTTTTATAGATGTTTACAATATATACTATTTAGAATAATTATAAATTATTAAAATAAATTGCTGTTTTTATTATTTTAAGCAAATGTATATTATCTTTGCACCACATCACACCACACAATAGTGTTTAAAGTAACCAATTTTGATGTGGTTTTAAAATACAAATATAGTATTTTTTAATTTAGAAGTCTATGAAAAGCAGACTTTAATCATGTTGAAAGTTAATGGGTCCATTTGCAGAAATGCTATCTGATAGAGATTAATGCAATTAAACTATGTATTTTATAAAAAAAAGAGCACTACTATGAATTTTACTTATATGATTTATTTTAAGCATATTAACTTACTAGTTTAACGTAAAAATTGAGACGTCACCAAATTATTAAAAATCAAATAAATTTGATCAATTAGCCCACAATCGTTCTTTTTCATTTTGAAATTTAGTTTTGTCAAAGAGGTCTCTAAGATGAGTCTTATCTCTCAATGAGATGTCTAATATTTGAAGAACTTCGCATGTACTTCTACCAAGTTTCAGATCATTTCGAATGATTACCATAAGGCAGAGGATAAGTACGGAAACAAGGTGTTGCTTTAAAATAATTCCACATGCCAAGTTCTAGTGAAATTCTACAGTCTGAAGAGTAGAATTGATTTGATACTGCTCCCCTATGGAGAGAGAAGAATGCTGAAAACCTGCGAAAAAATATTATTCTATTAGTAAATAAGTAGCTTGGGGTTCAGATATTACGAAGAAATGAAATGATTTTAACAGGCAGCGATAAAAGAGGCGATTATCTTTAATAACACCACTTTCTCGATTATTAGAAGCTATTACACAATTATTAACTTTAAAACATTACAAGTGTATGAATGAAAAAAATTTATCTTGCGATGCATTAACAAAAAAAACATCTGTCAATCATCATCTACTGATCATAAGAACAGTAATTATTTTTCTCTTTACTTGTGTTTTTATTTCTGTAGCAGAAAAAGGCATTACAGAAAATACCGAAGTAACACTTATTGAAAATAACACAAACTCAAAAGAGTTTTTAAATGAAATTGAACAACAAGACAGAACTGTCACAGGAAAGGTGGTTGACATAAATGGAGACCCCCTGCCAGGCGTGACAGTATTAGTTAAAGGAACATCTAAAGGAACAATTACAGATGAAGGCGGGTATTTTACGCTCTCGGGTGTTTCAGGAAATGCTACACTTCATTTTTCTTTTGTGGGTTTTCAGACGCAGGATTTACCGGTGGGTGGACGCAGTACAATAGATGTTACTTTGCTGACAGATTTGCAATTACTAGATGAAATAGTGGTTGTAGGGTACGGAACACAGAAGAAGGCTGATTTGACAGGATCGATTGCAGTTATAGATGGTAAAGATTTAGCAAAAAAAACGTCCAATGTAAATTTAACAAATGCCTTGCAGGGTACTATGGCAGGCGTGACTGTAACCAGAGGCTCTTCACAGCCGGGTACGGCCGGGCAAATAAGAATAAGGGGTATCACTACCATAGGGGACAGTAACCCTCTTATAATTATTGATGGTATCCCGGGCAGCCTTGCCAATGTGAAGTCTGATGATGTTGAAAGTATTTCTGTTTTAAAAGACGCGGCATCTGCTTCAATATATGGTTCTAAAGCTGCTTCAGGTGTAATTTTAGTTACCACTAAAAGAGGAAGATCTGGTCAAATAGAATTGAATTACAATGGAGAATTTGGCTACACTCGGCCTTATAGAGTGCCGAGAAGTCTATCAGCCGTGCCTTATATGAAAATGGCTAATGAACTACTTTGGAATGATAACAATAATAAAGGATCGGAGTATTCTAAATATTCAAAAGAACTTATAGAGAATTACCATTCTCTTCATAATGAAAATCCAGATTTATACCCTGATACTGATTGGTCAGAATATTTTAGAAAAAGTTCTCCACGTCAAAGTCATTCTATAAATTATTCTGTAGGAGAAAAAAACTATACATCACACGGTTCATTAACTTATGATAAGATAGAAGCTATTGTTACAAACTTACCCTATCAAAACTTCACTGCCAGAATTAATAATGATGTTAATTTTAATAAAATAATAACCGGGCATATCGATCTTCAATATATGAATTCACATGATCAGAGGCCGGTTGGTGGCAACCCGAGCTCATCATTTATAGATCTGGAACCAGTAGAAACGGCATATTGGTCAGACGGAAGAGTGGCGACCCTCAGAAATGCAAATCAACTGGCTAAATTTTTTGAAGGCGGAACCAATAATATATGGGAAAATACGATAAGTGGTAGAATAGCACTTGATATCACACCCATAGAAAGTCTTAAAATTTCAGGGATCTTCGCTCCTAACTTTAACTTTTATAAAAGTAAACGTCACAAATTAAAAATACCTACGACAGACTTTGAAGATCCAAACGTAATTACCGGATATCCTGTCGATTATGTTTTTACTAGCCTTTATGAGGATAGAAATGATGGCAAGAGCTACACTTCTCAAATATTAGCAAATTATTCAACCTCGCTAGGTAAGAATAATCTTAACTTTTTAGGAGGGTACGAATATTATTATTCTTTTTATGAAAGTCTGGGTGCATCTCGTGATCATTACACCTTTGATAATTATCCTTATCTGAATATTGGTCCATTAGATTATAGAGATAATTCGGGCTCTGCCTCGGAATATGCCAGTCAATCATTCTTTGGAAGGATATTGTATGATTATAATAGACGATATTTAGTTCAGCTTAATAGCAGACTTGATGGTTCATCTCGTTTTCATCCTGATTATAGATACGGATTCTTTCCGTCGGTCTCATTGGGTTGGGTATTGTCTGAGGAATCATTTTTTAAAATAGACCCAATTTCATTTTTCAAGTTAAGGGCTTCTTACGGAACTTTAGGTAATGAAAGAATTGAAAATTACCCATATCAATCCACAATTGCCTTTAATTATGCTATATTCTATAAGGGGTCAAATATTTCAACCACCCAAACTGCTTATGTGCCACGCTATGCAATTAAAGATATTTCATGGGAAACTACATCATCATTTGATATTGGGTTAGATGCTTACCTTTTTGATAATAAATTGCAACTTGTCATGGATTATTATAAAAAGAGAACTTATGACATGTTGTTAGCTCTTCAAATACCATCTTATATTGGATTAGCAAATCCCAATCAGAATACAGGAAAAATGGATACCAAGGGATGGGAAATTGATATAAGATACAGAAATAACTTGGGCGACTTAAATTATTCTATTTCTGGGAATATTTCTGATTTTAAGTCAAAAATGGGATATTTGGGTGGTACAGAATTTTTAGGAGATCAGGTGAAATTAGAAGGAAGTGAGTTCAACGAATGGTATGGCTATAAAGCTAATGGTATATATCAAACTGAGGAGGAAGTGGCTAATTCAGCTGTAATAAACAAGAGAGTTAAACCAGGTGATATAAGATATGTGGATATAAGTGGTCCTGATGGTGTCCCCGATGGTGCCATATCTCCGGAATATGATAAAGTACTACTTGGAGGTTCATTACCACGTTTTGAATATGGTGGCAATATTCAATTGGATTATAAAAATATTGACCTCTCTATATTCTTTCAGGGAATTGGCAAACAGAATTCATATTTGTCGATGAGCATGGTTAGACCTCTTGGCGGCGGTATTCTTCATGTACCTTCATTTTTAGAAGGGAATTATTGGAGTAAATACAATACGGAAGAGCAGAATAAGAATGTTCGGTATCCAAGGTTATCACTAATAGCCGCCGGTGCTCAGGATCGAAATAGCGGAAATAATTATGTTACATCTGATTATTGGTTATTTAACGGAAGGTATTTTCGGCTAAAAAATATAATACTCGGGTATAGCTTTCCCGAAAATTTAACTCGCAGCATAGGTATAAATAATTTAAGAGTTTATACAAATATATCTGATTTATTTTCAATAGATAACTTCCCGGACGGGTGGGATCCAGAATCAGCAGAGGGCTCATATTTTATTACTCAATCATTTACCATTGGACTATCTGCTAAGTTTTAACTTAAAAAATAAATAGCGATGAATAAAATAATTATAGCTTTGTCAATATTAACGTTATTAACGTTGTCCATTAGTTGTAATAAAAATGGACTTGACTTAAATCCTTTAAGTGAGGGTTCGAGTGAAACATGGTATTCCAATGACACTGAACTTCGTTCCTCTTTAGATTATTTATATAGCAGAGAATTTTGGAATCCGGACCCTGACGCTCTTTATTATGATTTTGGAGGAAAAGCAGATGCATGGAGTGATGATTGGTCGAACAGAAGTAATTTGTCCGCAATAGCAAGTGGTACTATCAATGGAGAGACCAGTATGATATCTGCTTTTTGGTCTAGATATTATAGAGCAGTTGCAGCATCAAATCTTTTTTTGGAAAAAATAGAAGTGAACAAAAATGTAGTATCTGAGGAGACATATGGAAAATACACTGCGGAAGCAAGATTTGCAAGGGCAAGCATGTATGCAAATTTGATTTTTTACTGGGGTGATGTGCCATATTTTGAACGAACTTTGAGTATTGATGATGCCTTTGCAATGGGAAGAGTTGATAAAAAAGAGATTCTTCAAAAGATTTACGCTGATTATGATTATGCGGCCTCTAAGCTACCAGAATCTTATTCGGATACGAAATATGCAACCAAAGGAGCAGCTTTGGCTTTAAAGGCACGAATTGCATTATATATGGGAGACTGGCAAACAGCACGAGACGCGGCAAAAGCATGTATTGATCTTGATATTTACCAGCTTTACCCTAGTTTTAAGGAACTATTTCTAAGTAAAACTAAACAAACGAGTGAAGCAATATTCTCTCTTCCAACTTCGGATAAGGTGGGAAGATGGGAAGATAATTTTTGGATGAATCCGGAAAATGCAAGACATATCACACCAAGAAGCAATGGTGGAAGTATGTTTGTATGGCCATCATTAGATTTATTTTATTCTTTTCTTTGCACTGACGGACTTCCTGTCGATGAATCACCTTTATTTGATCCGCAAAATCCTTTTAAAAATCGTGATCCCCGATGTACTGAAACTATTGTAGAATTTGGAACAGAACATGGAGGAGTCATATATCAACCTCACCCGGATTCTCTTGAGACTTTAAATGTTATAACCGGCGCACGAATAAGAAATAAAGGATCGCTTGGCGTAGATCAATATGCTTCTTGGAATGGTTTATCATGGAAAAAGGGATATGACTCTGACTGGTATGATGACTTTATTGTTTCAAGAGAACATATTATTATTAGATATGCAGAAATATTGATGATCTACGCAGAAGCGAAAATAGAATTAAATGAAATTGATCAATCTGTATTAGATGCTTTAAATAAAGTTCGTTCACGCGCTTATGGAGTTAAATATACTGATACTTCATCCTATCCTGAAATTACAGCAACAGACCAACAGAGCTTGAGACAGACTCTTAGGATTGAACGGCGAATGGAATTTGCTTTTGAAGGAAGATATAGACACGCGGATATTATTCGCTGGAGGTTAGCTGAAAAAGTTTTGAATAAAAAAATGTATGCGATGCTTAATTTAAAAGAACTAAGAGAAAGAATAGTAGAGAAAGGATTGTGGTTTCTTCCGGAAGCTCCTTCAATTGATGAAGATGGGGTTCCGGACTTTTCTTCTCTTGAAGTCAAAAATTATCTTAGGGTTATAGCTGTTAGAAGTTTCAACAAATCAAGACATTATTTATGGCCTCTTCCAACAAAAGAAATATTAATTAATAAGAATATAAAACAAAATCCCGGCTATTAAATGTAGTCTATATAATTATTAATAGGACTGCAATCCTATTAATAATTATATTTTATCCGGGGATTAATTCTGCTTTAGAATTTTAGATTCTTTTAAAAACATCTTTTGTTCTCTCTTATTAACTGCCATTCAGTCTATTTTTTAACAATAACTACATCGCAATGAAACTCTCTTATTGTTGTGTTGTGAAGTTTGAAAATATATTTTTCAAATTTTTAAAAAAATTTTTTACGATATTATTTTGTGTGATTGGAACATTTTGTTCTAATTCCAAAAAAGATAACAAAGTAAAAATATCTCAAAGCCAAATAAACATTATTCCTGAACCTGTTCTTGTCCAATCAGAACATGGGAACTTTCGCCTTACTCCAAATGTCATATTAACATGTGATAATGAGCAAAAAGATATAATTAATATTTCTAATCTACTTTCAAAAAGTATAGAAGATATTACAGGGAAACATCTTAATATATTAATATATAACAATCTAACATTATAATAATGAATAAAAACGTACGCCGAGAAGCAGAAAATTTTTTAAACAACGAAAAGCAATTTCATTTAGGCATTTTGCCAACTGAACAATCGAATCCTAAAACCAAAGGTCTTGATAAAATATTTGCCTTTGACACCTCTGAAGGAGTGAAAACATTGCTGTCAATTGACAAGGATGTACAAAAAATGGTTGAGAGAATTCTGAGCAGCAAGGAATTCAAAAGTATGGTGGATGCCGGAGTGAAAGCAATTTCTGAAGGGAAAAAAATAGTATTTTCAGGATGTGGTGCAACAGGCCGTCTTAGTATTCTTTTAGAATCAATGTGGCGCCGCTATTTTCACCAGTTAGAGATAAAGCATCCTAAAATTTATGAGAAAACAAAAAAATATGAAAACCATGTGTTCAGTATAATGACGGGAGGTGATTATGCGCTTATACGGTCGGTCGAGTATTTTGAAGATTACACAATATTTGGGAAACAGCAGGTAAAGGAGACGGATATTACTGAGGGGGATGTGGTGATCGCTATTACAGAGGGAGGGGAAACTTCATCTGTATTGGGAACTGTAGAGGAGTCGGGTGACCGTGGTGCTCATGTTTTTCTTATGTTCAATAATCCGGCCGATATATTGGTAAAACATGTTGAAAGATCTAAAAAAGCCATTGAAGATCCAAGGGTTACCGTCGTAGATTTATATTGCGGCCCTATGGCGGTTGCCGGTTCTACAAGAATGCAGGCAACAACATCGGAGCAATTAATCGGTGGGGCTACCCTTGAGTCTGTTTTGATCGTATTATTAAAAAGCGCGCTTACCGAAGATGAGTTAAAATTGCTAGAGATAAAGGATATTGATTATGCAAAAGCTTTTGATGCCTTACTTGATGAGTTACTTGATCCTGTAAGTACAAAAAAACTGGCAGAATATGTTGAACTGGAGAGAGATATTTATAAGGAAGGAGGTCTTGTAACGTATTTTGCCAATAATTATCTACTAGATATTTTTACAGATACTACTGAACGGGCTCCTACCTTTTTACTTCCTCCGTTCAAAAAATTTGACGATACCGTTTCTTCTCCATCATGGGCATTTGTCAAGAGTCCGCTTTTCCCTACCGCGAAAGCATGGGAATATGTTCTTGGCAGGCCTGTAAGGTGCCTGGAATGGAAAAGTGATCTTTACCGCAGCATGGGAGTTCCTCAAACACTTGCTTCAAATCCGCCTCAACTGGATAAAACCCAGATTATTAAATTTCATATAGGGAATGAGTATGATGAATCGCGGTTATCAAAAACTCCAAATATAGCCGTTAACGTTTTGGGGAGTTCGGAATTCAAAAATGATGACTATGAGAGTTACATCAGTGCATTTCAAAAAAGTTCCTCAGGCTTTCAACGCAAGATCTCAGTAGTTATAGGCAAAGGTGATGAGATTGCGGACTTCAGGATTAATTGTTCACCGGTCGATTCAATTTTGAATTTGATGGAACACATGGCTGTCAAAATTTTCCTGAATACAGTATCAACAGGTACAATGGTTTTGATGGGAAGAGTGACGAGTAACTGGATGAGCTGGGTTGAAGTTTCAAATAAAAAACTAAGGGACAGGGGGATACGTTTGATATCTGAACTTTGTGAGGTAAGTTATGAAGAGGCCTGTTATGCTCTTCATGAATCGCTTGAAGAGTTAAAAGATTTCGATGTAAAGTCAAGGGAAAATTTGTCGCCCGTGCAATATACAATAAGAAAAGTAAATGCGGTAAATCTGATAAAAAGTGATTTATAGTTAAATTTACAATAATGGATACATCAATTGACTATTATGCATATAATGGAAGGGAGACTGCTCAATTATTTGAAGATGGCATGCCTCATATTGAATATTATCTGAAACACAGGAACAACACTCCGGTCGTTTTGGCCAGGTTGGAGTGCGCGCACCCCTGCTGTGCTTTGCCAAGCACCATGACCATGACCTTCCCCAAGAAGCATATACCAAATACAGGTTCAAAATGATGGATGACATTCGCAAAAAATTGCAGGAAAAGGACCCGGAATTTCCAACAATCACCGAGGGTACCGTAGATGCATTGCTTCCTTATGTAGATGCTTTTCATGGCTTGGGACCAGGCCAGAGAATCATGCCAAACGGGTTTCCTGAGTTATTCCGCTATACTTTCCCTGAATCAATTATTATTCAATTGAATGCAAGTCCCGCAACAAAAAGAAGTGATGTCAATTTTGCTGTAGTATATGGACTAAGACATGAGATAATGTGCAGGTATAAGCCTGATGTGGCTTATCTGAAATACAAAGAAGTCCCGACTATGGAAGATTACAGGAATTATTACATTAATGATCCGCCTGATTTAAGCACCATTAACAGCGCCTCACCTGAAGAGATTACAGCATATACACATGCAGTAATCCAGTTTGAAAATGATAATTCCGATTTTTTCAGGCATGGTGATTTTATCGATGAAGATGGCATAATGGCAATTCACCATTAAATGCCAATTCTTTGAGATTGCTTGTTTTTGAAAAGGATTAGTTTTTCTTAGAAAGCGCAAACCCAATAGGATTTGTCAACGATCTGATGAAATTTATCAATTACTCACTAAAATAGTTTACGAAAATGCAAATAATAATATTGTTGGTTACTATGTTAATGACATCTGAATCAAGAGCAGACATATTACTTACGGATGCTGATGTCACAACCTGGCTGCCAAGTGATAATTTATATGATGATGCTGTATTTATTCTCCGCGATATGCCTCCGGGTGTTTATGATATTAAGATTGGCATTGTCGACTGGCAGTCGCACGAACCAAAAGTAAAACTCGCCGTTGAAGGTAGGGATCAGGCGGGATGGTACCTCATCGGAAAAGTAAATATAGGCATGCAAATGCACAAATAAAAACAATAAATTTTATTTATATGAAAACGAACAATTTAAATCTTCTAATTTCGATTCTGTTTTTGGTTAATTTCCAAATAGTAAAAGGACAAAAATCCTCGTCGGAGGATTGGCTAATATCGAAACCACAGGAAATATCTGTTGGGGAAAAGGCATTCGAATGTTTACCGCAAAAAGGCAAGGGACAGGCGAATGAGGTCAGAAAAATATATGACTATATTATGCCGGGTGATTTATTTAGTGCCCTAAATGAGGAAGCCCGCGGGAAAGTTATTGCATTAAGTGAAGAAATTGACAAAGGAAAAGATCCTACTTTTAAGGCAGTTTCTGCTGTTTTCCCTGATTACATGAAATATCCGAAAGCAATTGTAGGAGTAAAAGAACATTTGGATCGGTTTCTTTCGTCATGGGACGGCGCCATTGTTTATCCCCCGATGTATATTTCATTTGAGATAAATGATACGCCTTTTGGAAAGGAGGATGAAAAAAATCTCAGTCGTTCCCTTTTGGATAACAGCTATCTTCCGGTGGTAGTTACAAAATATAAATATGACGGATTACAATACGAACAGACCATTTTGGGCTATTCCAAAGATTTCAAAACTGAAAATCCGCTGATCGCGTTTGTCAGGATGAAGGTGAAAAATCCTTCAGCTCAACCCAAAAAAACTAAACTAACCCTTTGGTTCAGAGGAACAGGTGTCCGTCCGGTAATGGAAATATACGGGTTGCTATGGTGGAGTTCTTGTGGAGATAAGGTTATCCATTGTCCGAGAAAACTTTCAATGGAAAGTAATAAAATACTGGATGAGAACGGCAATATTGTTTTGTGGTCTGACTTGCCGGGAGTGTCATTTGAGGGAGACAGGCTTTCTTTTGAATTGTCCCTGAATCCGGGGGAAGAAAAAGAATTGCATTTACGTATACCCCATCGAGCATTCAGTAATAAGGATATAAACTTGCTTTCGGATCCATCATTCGATGAGGTTTTGGGGAAACTTAGGACTTTTTGGGATGAAGCACTGGGACACGGGATGAAGATTAATGTTCCAGAGGAAATAATTAATAAAGCATATAAGACATGGCATATTAATAATTTCTTATTAGTCAGGGAGATGAATAACAAATGGAGCCAGTCATATATGACTACTGATGCTCCTTTTTTTTACGAATCAGTATGTGGTTATGCGGCTTCGATGTATCTTAATACTTTGACAACAGGAGGCTACTATGAGGAAGCCAAAAAGACCGCCGCCATGTTCATAAGGCTTCAAAGACCTGATGGAGCGTTATCCGGTGATGCTGCCATAGTGCCTCACCAGCATGGCAGTATTTTGTACACGATAAGCCAGCTTTACAGAAAAGGAAGAGATGATGAGTGGTTCAGGACAATGGCTCCTGATTTGATAAAAGCCTGTGACTGGATTATAAATGAGCGTGCAAAAAGTATGGCATTATCAAATGAAAGCAAAACAGTGGCTTATGGATTGCTTCCGGAATACAGATATTGCGAGGACTTAACTACCGGCGTCGGTTTGGAGCGGGAATATCTGGGCAACGCCTGGTGCTGGGCAGGATTAAATGAGGCGGCAACAGCCCTTAGCGAGCTTGGAGGCGAATTTAATAGGGAGAGCAAAAGGTTAAAAATGGAGGCCGACCAATACAGAGCAGATATATTGACATCGATGGATAAAGCAGTGATTAAACAGAATGGCCTGACTTTTTTGCCAATGGTAGTTACCAATAAGGAAATGTTTGCTGATCTGAAACAAAGCAGACGGGCTCATTATTATAATATACTTGCTCCCAGAATGTTGGAATCAGAGTTTTTCGACAGGGACGACGAACGGATACGCTGGGTCCCGGATTTTCTTGACAAGCGCGGCGGTGTTATTCTTGGTGTTGCACGTTTCGGAGGGGACGCATGGGGTATAGATCCTCATTTTATTGGTGGATATGGCGTTACGAATTTGAGACTTGATAATATTCCTAAATTTTTATTGACATATTATGGACTGGCCTCATATGGCATGTCAAGGACACTTTTCTCCACACAGGAATCTTCAGATATACTTAACGAAAATAATCCGGAGTGGCATTCATTGCGGCAGCCACATCTTCATTCTACCTCAGAACTGATAAGGCTAACTAACATGATGCTGGTAAAGGAAGAGGATGAAGAGTTGTGGCTGGCCTGGGGAGTTCCCCGCAAATGGCTTGAAGACGGGAAGGAGACAGAGGTGAAGAAAGCTCAGACCTGCTTTGGCCCTGTTGATTACAGAATTGAATCTCATGTGTCGGCTGGTTATATAAAAGCAGAACTTTCTGCCTCTATAACAAAACAGCCTTCTGTAATAAGGTTGAAGTTACGTCATCCTGATCAGAAAAAGATTAAAAAAGTTGAGGTAAACGGAAAGAAATGGAAAGATTATGACGGCGAGACAATAAACCTTGATCCCTCAGGTGGTAATATTTCGGTTGTTGCGTATTATTGATCAAAAGTCCAATTTATAAAGTATTTGATTAAATAATGCTCAATTTCACTTTTATAGTGTCTTTTCTTTTTTTCCAAAAGAATACACATCAAAAATCAAGACAAAAATAGATTTATCTTTGTTACATGGAGAAGATTCGGAGTTATTAAGCTGAAAATACTGAGTGACATTAAATGATAATGGCACAACATTAATGCACGCAACAAGAAAAGCCTCCATCTTGTATTTGGTAAAAGTATAACCCGAAGCCATCTGTCAAAAGCAAATAAAAACCCTGTAAATGAACTGTTTATTAATATAGATACCAGTAATGGCAAAGAGCAAAATTATTATCAACTGTCAATTAGTCTATTATAAGTGGACCTTGGTGGTTTAATATTTAAAATATCATATGAAGCGAGAAATTTTTTATAAATGGGAATTAGTCTTTTTACTTTGGATTGCTTTTTTTTTAAATCAAGCAGACAGGCAGATATTTAATATTTTATTGCCTTTAATCAGGGATGATTTAGGGTTGTCTGATGCACAAATGGGATTGATATCCTCTATTTTTGTTTTGTCTGTAGGATTGTTTATTCCCATAGCAGGTTTTTTAGGTGATTTATACAGCCGAAAAAAAATAATTATAATAAGTTTATTCGTTTGGAGCTTTGCAACATTTTTAACAGGAATGAGCTACACAGTATTACATTTAATTATATTAAGGAGTGTGGCGGTTGGTGGCGGTGAGGCATTTTATGCCCCTTCAGCCAATGCATTGATGTCGGAATATCATTATAAAACCAGGGCAAGGGCGATGTCTATACATCAAACCTCCTTATATATAGGTATTATCTTAAGCGGAGTAATTGGGGGATACTTAGGGGAACATTACGGATGGAAGTTTGCCTTTTATTTGTTTGGAGCCATAGGTGTATTCTATTCATTGATACTGATATGGCGTTTACCACCGTCCAGAGTAGTCAGAAATTCGTCTTCCTCTTTTTCAGAAAGCATCATATTCATAAAAGAGGCCTTTAGATTGCTCTTTACTACACCTTCAGCTATCTTGCTCGGACTCTCTTTTGTTTGTCTTGTATTTGTCAATGTAGCCTATTTAACATGGATGCCAACTCTTTTACATGAGAAATTTAATTTATCTCTAACAGATGCCGGTTTTTCATCCATGTTCTACCACCATGTTTTTGCATTTACGGGAATAATCTTTGGCGGTATTTTTTCTGATAAGCTCGCTCGTAAGTCTAAATATTCCCGTTTAATAATGCAGGCATTCGGTCTTTTTTTAGGTGCTCCTTTTATTTTTTGGATGGGCCAGTCTTCCTCTCTTATACCAGTATATATTGCTCTTGCAGGCTTTGGACTGGGCAGGGGGATATTTGAGGCAAATTTTATTACAACTCTCTTTGCAACTATAGAACCAAAATACCGGGCTTCTGTTAATGGTTTAGTTCTTTCTTTTGTTTTTATAATTGGCTCTATTTCTCCATATTTATTGGGTTCTTTTAAACAATCGTTTGGATTATCCAACGGACTTTCTTCTTTAGGTTTTGCATATATTATTGGTGGCATTTGTGTTATAATTGTTTGGAAACTGTTTTTCGCTAAAGACATAGTACTTGAGCCGATGGAACAATAAATGTATAAATTTAATCACTACTGACCGAATAAAATTTCAAGAAAAAAGGGCTACTCCCTGATAGTTTCGCCCCGATGTTTTAATTTCGTATTTGCAGTAACAAAATAAAACATGGGTAAAGATAGCGAAAAAATTTAGTCGGACAGCCGAAAAGAAGGAGCACGCTTTGAGAAGTTTTACGCTTTCGACTCCATTACAATCAGTCTGTTTTCAGACATACTGAAAGGTGTCGGGCGTAACCGGAAGGATGACGGTCGTAAAAAAGTTGGCTTGAAAGTCCACATGCTGACTGATGTACATGCGGATTCGGCAAAGAAGATCCCGAATGTGTTTTTTCGCAAGATCCACCCGGTAAGGGGGCCGGCGTCATGAAAGAATGAATATCAGAATTACAAAATGTACAATTGAGATATGGTACCTCGTGACGATGAAAAGCAACTAAAAAAGATTTACTTGCAGCAGGTTTCCCGGCTGATTGCTTTTGCCAGACAGTTTGTCGATAATTTTACAGCAGAAGATATTGTACATGATGTATTCCTTAAATTTTACCATCGAAATACGGATAAATTAAATGAAAACGGAGTCAGAATTTATCTCTTGCGTATGGTACGAAATGCCTGTTTCGATCACCTAAAGCATCTAAAAGTTGAAGAGGTTTACATGACAAAAGTTCAGACAAAATTGAAAATAGAAGAGTTAAAATGGTATGATTTAAATGAAAACATTTTGTTTAGTGAGAAAATAGATGCCGTTTATGATGAAATTGAGAAACTTCCGCCACGATGTAAAGAGATTTTCACAAAAGCGTATCTTGGAGAAGAAAAGCACACCGATATTGCTGAAGAGCTCAATATTTCCATTAGGACCGTAGAAACACAAATTTGCAAAGCTTTGAAAATAATTCGTGATAATTTAACTCTCTTCCCGCTCTTTGTTTTTTGTTATTTTATTATAAAATTATTTATTTTCCCCAGTTTGAATGCGTAGTTTTCCTTTTCAAATCGTATATATAATAAAGGATATTACAAAATCCGTAATAGCTTTTGACTATTAGAAAGAATAACTTACTAATGAATACTGATATACAAAAAATCATTGTTCGTATATTGAAAAAGAATGTGTCGGAAAAAGAAATGCAATTTTTTTTGGAATGGTTTCGTGCATCCGAAGAAAATAAAACCTTATTTTTTCAAGTGAAAGATATTTATGCTTAACGCAAAGTTCATTCCTGTAACTGGTATTGCTTACGGGTGTTAGGGTATTATTGAAAATGATGGAGACGAGTCCGGCAGGGTTACTATTTTCCCCTTCTCGCTCCTTGAGCTTCCTTTGTCAATAATAGAATTTACTCTCGTTGACACACTCGTTTATACAAAAATCTCTCACTCGTAGGGCACTCGACTTGTACTAGTCATATAAACTTTCAAATTTTTTTTAAATTCAACATGATTTTTTATAGACAAAAGATACGGCAAACGAATTGGTTCCTAAAGACGGACTATACCGAATAGTTACGGTACATTTTAAACTACAAAATTATATCTGATATAAATTAAATATTATTGAAATAAAAATGAAACATTTAAAATCCACCTTAATACTTATAATCATTCTTTCATATTCTCTTATTGTAGAAGCAGGAAAAATGAATATTCCTAAGGATAGAACTTGGTATGTAACTGATTATGGAGCAAAAGGAGATGGTAAAACTTTAAATACGTTAACTATCCAAAAAACTATTGATCATTGTGCTGAAGCTGGAGGAGGAACTGTAAGAATTCCACCCGGAATTTTTTTATCTGGCACGTTAATTCTAAAAAATGGAGTTCAGCTATATCTAGATGTTAACGCAAAAATAATTGGTAGTAAAAATCAATTAGACTATAAGAATGTTAAAGGACTAAACATAAACAACGAACCAAGGTTTGGAGAATTTGGATCTTTTTTAATCTACGCTGAAAATGCCAAGCATATTTCAATAGCAGGAAGTGGAGAAATAAATGGTAATGGTGATGCTTTCTGGGAAGAAGAGATGTTTTCTGCAAAGGTTAGAAAACCTAAAAAATGGCGACCTGTCGGGTTAATAGGATTTGTTAATTGTCAATTTATAAACATAAGGGATGTTTTTTTTGTAAATTCCCCATGTTACACCATTTGGCCTTTAGGCTGTGACGATGTTAATATAGATGGGATAACTATACGTAATCCTCTTAATGGACCTAACACCGATGGCTTGGATATAGACTGTTGCCGCGGAGTGTTTGTATCAAATTGCAATATAGCGGGAGGAGACGATGCCATCGCCATAAAGAGTGATGGTGGCAAACTGGGAGAAAATCATCCCTGCGAGAATATTATGGTTTCTAATTGTACTCTCAGTTCTTCTGCATGTGCAATACGGGTAGGGTATGAAGGTGACGCTCCAATCAGGAATTGTGCTTTTAGCAATATAACGATGTATAATTCAAGTCGTGGAATAGACATAATCAGCATTCTTCCCGAAAGGAACCAGCCTTTTACTTTTACCATATTTGAGGGAACGAAAATAGAAAATATTCAATTTGACAATATTGTGATGCAAGATGTTAATCAACCCATTTACATGTGGTTAAATAACGAAAGAAAGGATGTGAAACCATTTCTTTATATGAAGGGCATAAGAATATCCAATTTAATGGCAAAAAATGCAGGGGATTCTTATATCAGAGGTTCATTCGAAAATAACATAGAGGATATCTTTCTCTCAAATATTTACATATCTTTAATAACGGAAGTTACAAAAGAAACAGTTTTTTATGAGAATGTGTGGGAGAGTAAAAATCCTTACGCTTTGTACGTTAACAATGTGACAAATCTGCATATTGATAATTTTTTTGTTGATTTCTCATCGGCGAAAGGTACTTGGAAGCATGCGATCAATTGCAGAGATTCCCGAAAAATTGTTCTAAGTAAAATTTCTACTAAAAGTGAAAAATTTGTTGATTTGATTTCACAGATTGGAGCCCAAAATTCATCACTTCAAGTAATTGATTATATACCAGAAGATAATGTGAAATTTCTTTTTAGTGATGAAAATTCTCGAATTTTAGTAAAAAAAGAGTATCAATCTAATAGATAATCAAGCAAAACTATAGGTGAAAATCACTACTGACCGAATAAAATTTCAAGAAAAAAGGACTACTCCCTGATGGTTTCGCCCCGATGTTTTAATTTTGTATTTGCAGTAACAAAATAAAACATGGGTAAAGATAGCGAAAAAATCTAGTCGGACAGCCGATTTTCAATCAGATATTGCAAATGCTGCCAGGAGAGGTGGTCGATAAATAGTATTGGAAGAACAAAGTGACCGTTATTACAAGTCCTTTAGTACCTAGGATGAACTGGTAAGCCTTCTTTTCGGGGCATTTACCCGGTGTGATTCCGTCCGCAAGGTCTGCGACGGGATGGCGTTATTGGGGGAAGGCTGAATTATCCGGGCATGGATAGATCTCCTGCCAAAAGCACCTTTAACGATGGACTGAACAGGAGAAGTGAAGGTGTTTTTGAGAAGTTTTACGCCTTCGACTCCACTACAATCAGTCTGTTTTCAGACATACTGAAAGGTGTCGGGCGCAACCGGAAGGATGACGGTCGTAAAAAAGCGGCTTGAAAGTCCACATGCTGACCGATGTACATGCGGATTCGGCAAAGAAGGTCCCGGAATGTGTTTTTTCGCAAGATCCACCCGGTAAGGGGGCCGGCGTCATGAAAGAAGAGCACATCCATTTGAAGTATGCGACAAAGAAAGGAGGAAAAGCGGATCATACGCTTTGTCTGCATAAAGTCACATACAAGGATGAACAGGGGCGGGTGACTTTGATTGCGCATTTGTTGCTTACCGTGCTGAAACGTAAGGCAAAGTCGGAAAAAGCGTTTTCGACAGTTGCGGCATTGATCCGAATCCATTTTATCAGCCATTTGAATTTATATTGATTGATTGTGAATGGACGAAGAACATACAGGAAACGAACCAAAAGCCGAACCAAAGTACCAGTTGCAGTACAAATGGCCCTCTCATTTTAAGGGGGGAGATTTTTGAAAAATGAACTTTCAGAATTACATCTGATTGTGTGACAAATAAATAAAAATAATCCCGATGGTGACCGATCCGATCCACAGGTGGTGGTGGATTTATGGTTCCAAACGGAACTTGGATTTTAAACGGGAAAGGGTTTCTACATGAAATTGACCACCGGACACCAACATACAACATTAATCTGGGTGAATATGTATCAATTGGCTTGATATCTCCCTGGAAAAACCAGGAAGAAACTACCGCTGGTTTGAAGCGTGAATTTTCACTTGCCACTGTTAATGATGCTTCATTGTGGTGTTTTAACATGTGAAGGGAGTATTTAATACTCGGGGAATCATGAAGAATGTTAAGCAAGGGAAAAAGATTTGGATAAGGTTAACATGAAACAGTTCTATTATGCCAAACCTGAATGGGTATGTTTTGAAAATAACATTTAATTAACATGTGAATATTAAAAAGTTTAAATGAATCAAACTTATAATTTACAAATCGGCCTCTTCATCCCTTGTTACATCGACCAGTTTTACCCGCAGGTGGGCATTGCCACGCTGGAACTTCTACATAAACTGGGGTTGGATGTCCATTATCCGCTGAAACAAACCTGTTGCGGCCAGCCAATGGCCAACAGCGGTTCTGAAAAAGAAGCCGTTCCAACGTATAAAAATTTTATTCGTAACTTCTGCCAGTTCGACTACGTGGTTTCCCCTTCGGGAAGTTGTGTTTATCATGTACGTGAACATTACAATATACTGGAACAGACGGATGAAGTAAAGAAAGTGAGGAAAAACACGTTTGAACTCTGCGAATTTATCGTGGATGTCCTGAAAATGGACGATCTGAAAATCGATTATCCGCATAAAGTGGGCATTCATCAAAGCTGCCACGGATTGAGGGGCCTTAAGCTGGGAACATCTTCAGAGTTGGTTGCCGAACGTTCTTCCAAAGTGCATCGGTTGCTGGAAAAAGCGAAAGGAATTGAAATCATCAACCTCGACCGGGAAGACGAATGTTGCGGATTTGGAGGTACATTTTCGGTGTTCTACCCTGATGTTTCTGTAAGAATGGGAAAAGACAGGCTGAATGACCACCTGCGTAACGGCACCGAAATCATCACAGCTACAGATATGTCGTGCCTGATGCACCTGGAAGGAATTATACGCAGGCAAAAATACAATCTGAAGGTTGCGCACATTGCCGAAATTCTAAACAGTAATAGTTTATGACTAAACACTCATGCAAAGCCGGACAATTCCTTAAAAACGAACAATATGCTGCCTGGCACGATGAAACGTTGTGGATTGTCCGGGAAAAAAGGGACAAAATGGCCCGTGCCGTTCCCGAATGGGAAAAATTGCGGGAACGAGCGTCAAAAATCAAGGAACACACCCTGTCAGAACTGGACAACTATTTGATAGAGTTTGAAAAGCAGGCTCTAAAAAACGGAGCGCAAGTGCACTGGGCTGCCGATGCCGCTCAATTTAATCAAATCGTCTACAACATCATCAACGAAAACAACGCTTCGAAAGTAGTGAAGAGCAAATCGATGCTCACAGAAGAATGCGGGCTTAACCTTTTTCTTGAAACAAAGGGAATCGAAGTTACCGATACCGATTTGGGTGAACGGATCATCCAGTTTAGGAATGAGCCGCCAAGTCACATTGTTATGCCGGCAATTCACCTGAAAAAAGAAGAAATTAGTGAACTGTTTCACCAAAAACTCCAAACAGAAGAAGGAAACTTTGATCCCGCCTATCTGACCACGGCAGCCCGCCTGCACCTGCGACAAAAATTTCTTGAAGCTGAAGTGGCCATAACAGGCGTTAACTTTGCCGTGGCTGAAACCGGGACGGTGGTAGTTTGTACCAACGAGGGAAACGCCGACATGGGAGCACATGCCGCACCTGTGCAAATCCATTGTATGGGTATTGAAAAAATAATCCCCGGCATAGTTGACCTCGGCGTTTTCATCCGGTTGTTGGCGCGAAGTGCAACCGGTCAACTCATCACAACTTATACTTCACATTACACAGGACCAAAGCCTGGAGGACATATGCATATTGTTATTGTGGATAACGGCCGCTCGGAACATCTTGCTAAAAAAGACTACCTAAACGCACTGAAGTGCATCCGGTGTGGGGCGTGTATGAATACTTGTCCGGTTTACCGGCGAAGCGGTGGACACAGTTATGGCAGTGTGATTCCGGGACCTATCGGTTCAATCCTGGCACCTCATTCCCAAATCAAAACCAGTAGCGATCTTCCGTTTGCATCTTCTCTGTGCGGTTCGTGTTCTGATGTGTGTCCGGTTAAAATAGACATCCACGATCAGTTGTATCGGTGGCGTCAAGATTTATCGGAAATGAAACTGGTTTCTCCAGGAAAAAGATATGCCATGAAAATAGCCGGAAAAATTCTTTCCAAGAGCAAAATGTACGATTGTTTGGGAAAGACAGCAAGGTATGTCATCAAAAATCTTCCTCACAAATTAATTTATAACCGATTCAATATATGGGGAAAAGGGAGAGAGCTACCGGAGGTACCTAAAGAGTCGTTTAAACAATGGTATAAAAGAACCTATCAGGAGAAAGGGGGCTAAAAATGGGAAGGGATAAAATTTTGCAAACTATCCGGGAAAACAAAACAAAAGTTACCCCGTTGCCAAAAACTATTACTGATACTAATCTGAAGGAAAAATTTGATTCCGGTTTAATAAACCGTTTTAAAGAAATCCTGCAGCATGTGGGAGGAGATTATTTTGAAGTGAACGGGACTGAAGAACTCAATGCATTTACTGAAAGACATTTTTCCGGTGCTGCGAATTTTAGAAAAAAAGAAATATGGAAACGATATCCGCCGGATTGTCCAAAAGAAAATATCGCTCAATTAAAAACAGTCATTCTCGAGGTACAGTTTGGCGTAGCAGAAAACGGTGCGGTATGGGTAGATGAATCGAACTTCCCAAACCGGTTACTTCCATTTATTGCCGAAGAGCTGATTGTCTGCCTCGACTCAAAACAAATTATCAGTGATATGCACGAAGCATATTTCCGAATTGCTAACAAAGTAACCGGATTCGGGGTGTTTATTTCCGGGCCTTCTAAAACAGCAGATATTGAGCAAAATTTGGTTTTTGGGGCTCACGGAGCGAAAAAAACTACTGTAATTCTGTATTAGAATGAGAAAAACAGATGTACTGGCAATTGGCGGGGGACCTGCTGGTGCTACAGCAGTAGTAGTCGCAAGCAGAACGGGTGCCGAAGCCTGGCTTGTGAAAAAGATATAATCATATGGAAGACATTGATTACAAGGCCATGGAAGCCTCAGCGCCGGAACAGTTAAAATCCAAGCCGCTATCAGACAAAGGTGGAGCTTTTGCTTCCCTTTTGGAGAAAATACTTGATTGCCGCACCGGAAGGCGAAACGGACGCCCGTATGGATTGTGGAGGAACGTTCTTTGGGTAACCGTCGCAACGGCTACACGGGCAAACAGGTTCAAACCGGCATGGGCGAAGTAACGGTTTACTAAAATATCAGTAAGTTAATCTAAAGATTTGTTATTGAAGAATACAGTATCTAATTTTACCCATGATCTTTCTTCACGCTTTAAGTTTTCCTTAAAGTTATCGGGAATTTCAATCGGTTCAGCTATTCTAAGTAGGAAAATGGTAGCCCACAAACGGTGCTTGTAAACGGTAAAGTCAAGTTCATGGTGGTTTTTCAAAAACCACACAACAATCACCGGGGAGAAATCTCCCGACCTGCTCGCTTCTTCATATATTTTGGCATACCGTTCGTCAGACTCACCTATTTCCTGCAAATATTTCATATATTTCCCTGCAAAATTCAGATCAATATATTTTATACCCTGTGATTTCCAAACAAGATATGCCGTGTCCTCTCTCCAGATTGCAGAAAAAGCCTCATCATCTATTGTTTCCAAAAACTGAAATTTTAAAGTATCATTCAAAAGTGGAGTGAAATCTCCTCCACTAAAAACATCGGTGCTCAATTTGTCAAGATAGGTGCGATAACTTTCATTGATGCCCGTATGTCCTGTCTTTGCCGATACGATACTATCCACGAAATGGATCATCTGTCCGATGCCTTCTAATTCTGTCCGGGTAAAGATTTTCTTTGCAGTCTCGTCCGGGGTCACATCATTAACTGCAGGATTACAACTTTGCAATATAACCAATATCGTCGAGATGAATAAAATAAGATGTTTCATCATTCAGCGTTTGGCATTATTTTTTTATTCTCCACTCCTTTCCACAATCAAAACAGACATGGGAATACTTAAACACCGGAAAAATAAACCCCACGATCAGATAAGGTATCAGCGTAAGCCAATTGGCTTTTCTCGTCCGACTTATATTTTCAGAATGACAGAAAGGACAGGCATTTGTCCTGTCAAGTTCTCTCTTTGTAAAAACAACTACCTTGTGAGGGAGCTCTTTTACACTATCGATAATACTTAACGCCCTTTCTACATCTTCGGAAAGGACTTGTAATTTCACGCCCCCAATTGCATTGGAATAGAAATTATGTACCTGCACCGTGATTTCATCTTTGAGAAAGGTTCGTATCCCTTCCGATTCCAGTTTTCCCCTGATCACGTATGTCTCATGGGGATAAGTAAATGTTTTTATCGTGACAAGTTGTTCCATTTTTTGTAAAATTATCACTATATTTTGGTAAAACAAAAATTAATACCAATTAAAAGAATCATATATCAGATAGACGCAAAAAAACAAAAAACGCTGCACTATTTCTAGATATTATTTTTCATGATACTTGTTGTCCAAGATTCGGAGGTAATTATAGCATTTTCACCTCTACCAACGACGTTCTGCTCTTCATGCAAATTTAGGCATATTTTTTTGAATTGTAAGGTCAAATGAAGTGCTCTTATCTACAGACACCCGGCCAATTGGAATTCGTTGATGAGGGTTAGGAGGGAGGGATTGAGGTTGATCATGCGTTGGAGTGTGGGGCTGAAGGGGGTGCTTGGAAGTTTTCACGGTACCGGGAAGTTTGATTAGAATGAAGGTTAAGTTGGGGTTTTGACGGGATTTGCAGCATAGGCTGGGGTTGGGAGTGTGTTTGTTGTTTTAACCTATGTATGACCCAAAACAAAAGCACTCACCGAAACCAATCGGTAAGTGCCTTGTTTTGAAAGTGATCAGGGCGGGATTCGAACCCGCGACCCACAGCTTAGAAGGCTGTTGCTCTATCCAGCTGAGCTACCCGACCCTCCTTTTTTCCGGTTGCAAAAGTACGGCAATTCTGAGAATAAAAAAAATTTATGAAACTGAATTTAAGGCGAATCGACAAAAAAAGCGGCAAAAGCCGCTTTTATAAAATTCCCTGACTCATCATTGCTTTGGCCACTTTCATGAATCCGGCAATATTGGCGCCTTTCACGTAGTTTATATAACCATCGGGTCCGGTACCGTATTTCACACAGTTTTCGTGAATATTGCCCATTATCCATTTCAGTTTTTCGTCCACCTGCTCAGCGCTCCAACTGTAGCGTTCCGAGTTCTGTGTCATTTCCAATCCCGATACCGATACTCCTCCTGCATTGGCGGCTTTTCCCGGAGCATACAGGATTTTGTGCTTCTGGAAGATCTCAATTGCCTCCGGCGTACTGGGCATATTGGCGCCTTCCGAAACGGCAATGATCCCGTTCGTTATCAAAGCCTGAGCATCGTCCCCATCAACTTCGTTTTGTGTGGCAGAAGGTAATGCAATATCGGCTTTCTCACCCCACGGACGGGCACCTGCAACGTACTTGCAGCCATATTCCTCCGCGTACTCACGGATACGGCCGCGATAGAGATTTTTCAACTCCATCACAAAATTCAGTTTTTCCGCGGTAATTCCGTCAGGATCGTAAATATACCCGTCGGAGTCGGAAAGAGTAACCGGAATGGCGCCCAGCTCAATCAGTTTCTCACACGTGTATTGAGCCACATTTCCCGAACCCGACACTAAGCATTTCTTCCCTTTTATATCGATATTCCGGGTTTTCAGCATCTCTAACAGAAAATAGACGTTTCCGTAACCCGTGGCTTCCGGACGGATAAGTGATCCGCCAAACTCACGCCCTTTTCCGGTAAACGTCCCGGTAAATTCACCAGCTAGCTTTTTGTATTTACCAAACATATACCCTACTTCCCGGCCGCCTACGCCAATGTCCCCGGCCGGAACATCGGTATCCGGCCCGATAACCCTCCACAGCCCTTCGGTAAAAGCCTGGCAGAAACGCATCACTTCACCCTCCGATTTGCCGCGTGGGGAGAAGTCCGATCCGCCTTTAGCCCCACCCATGGGGAGCGTGGTGAGCGCATTTTTGAAAGTCTGCTCAAAGGCCAGGAATTTTAAAATGGAAGGCGATACGGATGCGTGAAAACGGATTCCGCCTTTATAGGGGCCAATAGCGTTGTTGTGCTGGATACGGTATCCCATATTGGTTTGCACATTGCCCCTGTCGTCAACCCAAGTGACACGGAACGTATGAATCTTATCGGGAATAATTAACCGTTCGATCAGATTCGCTTTTTCGAATTCGGGATGTTGATTGTACACCTCTTCGATAGATTCAACCACTTCTTCAACAGCTTGAAGATATTCGGGCTCATTTGGAAAACGTCTTTTCACCAGACTGATAACTTCTTCGTACTTCATAAAAAAAGAGTTTAATTGTGATAACTTAATAAACAATCACTTTGAAATACAAAAATACAATTAAAAATTTAAATGAAAGTATTTTTCGCTATTTTTTTATATTTTGACAGAGAAAAGTTTATTTTCGTAGATTTTTGTAAATAGGAACAAATACGATGATACCCGACATAATAATGGAAATAACAGTGATGGCGTTTATTTCGGCGTTCATGAGAATATAGCCTACTAAAATCACCCAAAGTATAGTGATGAAGCCCAACTGTGTTTGTGAAAATTTTCGTTTTGCCATAATTGTAACAATGTGGTTCACAAAGATAAAAAAAAAGGTGCAGATTCACACCTACACCATTTATAAATATCCATGTGGATCCGACTCACTAATCTACGATCTTCATGATCGGCTCTCCGGCCTGAACAATATCGCCCGGTTTTACATATATCTTATATACTTTCCCGGAATATTCAGAAATTACATCGTTCTCCATTTTCATGGCTTCCAGGATGAACAGGCTTTTTCCTCTCTGGACCTCGTCGCCTTCTTTCGCCAGAAGCTTCATTATGCTTCCCGGCATCGGGCTTTCTACAATGTATCCTTCGGGCTCTTTTGCTTCGGCAGCGGCAGATGTTGTTTCTGGTTCCATTACTGTTGTTTCCTGCGGTCCTTGCGATACAAATTCCGTTTCGCGGATTTTTTTCAGGTAATTGGTTGCCACGGCAGGAAAAAGTTCGAGCAATAACTCCTCCTTTTCATCTTTTGCCAGCCGTGCATTCCCAAATTCCGGCAAAACAGGATTCTCCTGTCGTTTATATGTGCTTGTGTCGTATGGAGTTTCTTTACGGGTTCCGGCAATTTTAAATCTGAAATCCGGATCTACCGGAACGGGAGTTTTCCCATATTCACCTTTTACCAGCGCAACAAATTGATTAGACGCATTAGCGTATTTCTCCCGCCCATTCTTCAGGTTCAAAGCCGAGCTAACCGCCTGTACACCCACAATCTGGCTTGTAGGCGTAACCAATGGGGGCAATCCTGCATCGAGCCGTACACTGGGAATCAACTTCATAGCATCTTCCAAGATATCCAATGAGTTGAATTGTTTCAATTGTGCAACCATATTGGTGTACATTCCACCGGGAATTTCGGCGTTCTTCACCATCTCGTCGGGTTCGGGGAAATTGAAATATGCCTCGATCCGGTGGCAGGCTTCCAGCAAAGCAGCCTCATTATTGATTTGAGCTGCTGCAACAGCATCGTCAAACAACTTATCAATATTAGCCGGCAGAGTGTCCGTAAGCGGATTAAATGGATTAGGGAACTGTTTTACAGTATCGAATGCCTCTAACTCTTTGCGAATTCCGAACAGTTCGGCATTGATTTTTGCCACGGCCTCCATGTTCACATCCAGTTCAATACCCAGTTTTTGGCAGAAAATATAAATAAGCTCTATGGCAGGAGCAGCCGGTCCGCCGGAAAAATACCAGATATTGGTGTCAACGACATCCACTCCGTTCACAATTGCCGAGAACACCGAACCCAGTCCGTACCCCGGGGTGCAATGCGTATGGAAATCGATAGGGACATCAAGTTCTTTTTTAAACAACGATATAAGGTTTGCCACGCGTGTAGGCGGAATCAGCCCGCTCATGTCTTTAATGGTGATCATATCGGCACCCAACGCCAGCATCTCTTTGGCTTTCCGGAGGAAATACCGGTCGGTAAAAACATTTTCTTTTTTTACACGCACCTCTTCTTTTTTGTTGAAAAGCCCGAGGAAGCCCTTTTTTTCAACAATTTTTACCTCATCTTCATATTTTGGATCGATAGTATAGCAAACGGCACAATCTGCCATTCCACCGTATTTTTTAATGTATTTTACACTCGATTTTATATTGTCAACATCGTTAAGCGCATCGAAAATACGCATAATGTTGAGTCCGTTAGCGACTGCATTTTTGAAAAATCCGTCGATAATTTCATCCGGATAGGGAGCATATCCGTACAGGTTTCGTCCGCGCGAAAGTGCTGTGAGCTTTGACGCTCCCTGCACACCGTCGCTGATTTTTTTAAGTCTGTCCCATGGATTTTCGCCTAAGTAACGCATTATGGAGTCGGGAACTGCGCCTCCCCAAACTTCCATCGCATAGAAATTGGCATCTTTGTAATAAGGTAACACTCTGTCGACTTGCGATTGGTTCATTCTGGTAGCAAAAGCCGATTGTTGACCGTCTCTTAACGTGAGATCTCTGATTAAAAGTTTACTTTTCATCTGTTTAAAATTTTATTTCTTCTATTTTTTGTGGTTTTAGAAATTAGTTTCGTTATTTTTTGCTCTATCTGCTTACAATCTCTATTAATTATAATTATCTCAGGAACAGAAATTTAGTTTTAAATTCCACACTGCAAAGTAACTAATTAATTTCGAATTATAAACAATGAATTAAAGATTTTTTTCTTTAATTCATATTAAAAAAAACAAAAGCAGGTTTTCATATTTGAAATTCTGCTTTTGAACATTTAATAGACAAGGGGTTACCTCCTAGTATCGTTTTTTCCCTTTCTTGGAAACTTTGAAATCCTGTTTCGGCTTATCACCTTTGTATTTCTTATTCTCCTGCATATTGTTGTCAGCTAATTCAACCACTAATTTTCTGTCTTCCACATAGACTCCTTTAAAGGATTTGAGAATCTGCTTGGTACTTTCTTCGGGAACTTCGAAAAACGAAAAGTTTTTCATCAGATCGATGCGCCCTACCCTGATCTTACCGGGAACATAATCGTTGATAAAGCCCATCAGGTTAGCCGGATTGGCGCCGTCCATTTTTCCGATATTGATAAAAAAACGGGCATAGCCTCTTTCGGCTTTCCTCGGCCCCGCTTCGTTCCTTTCAAATTTTTTCCCTTTACCGCGTTCCTCTTTCCTGGAGCTCTGTTCCCTGGGTTCTTCTATTTCTTCGGCGGCTTGATAATAGTCAATCAGCCGGTTAAATTCCAACGAGACCATACGTTTAATAACATCTTCCTTTTCCAGCCAATCGAGTTTTTTGAAAATGGATGGCAGTAAACGGGCAATCTCTTCTTCGTTTACCTTTACTTTTTCTATTTTATCCACAAAGTTGAAAAGTTGCTTTTCGCAAATAACATCCCCTTTGGGAACTTGGCGGTACTCAAATTTCTTGTTGATAAGTTTCTCAATCTGGGCAACTTTTCCTTTCTCTTTGGTATGTATAATGGAAATGGAAGTTCCGGTCTTCCCCACCCTGCCGGTACGGCCGCTGCGATGCGTGTAAACTTCGTAATCATCGGGCAAACCGAAGTTAATAACGTGCGTGATATCGTCCACATCCAGGCCCCGGGCAGCAACATCGGTAGCAATCAGCAATTGCAGATTCCGCAAGCGGAACTTGTTCATCACATAATCACGTTGCGCCTGCGACAAATCACCGTGTAACGAATCGGCATCGTAACCGTCCTGGATAAGTTTATCTGCAATCTCCTGTGTTTCTTTTCTGGTCCTGCAAAACACAATGCCGTATATATCGGGGTAGTAATCCACAATCCGTTTTAGCGCAAGATATTTGTCTTTTGCGTGAACCATGAAATAGATGTGCTTTACGTTCTGTGCGCCTTCGTTTTTACGCCCAATGGTTATCTCCATGGGGTTGGACATATATTTCCTTGTAATTTTAGCTATTTCCTGCGGCATGGTTGCAGAAAAAAGCAGCATGCTGCGGTTATCGGGGACATGAGACAGAATTTCGTCAATACTTTCCGTAAATCCCATGTTCAGCATTTCATCGGCTTCATCCAGCACAACGGTGTGGACGTTCTCCAGTGAAACGGTTTTTCGGTTAATCAGATCAATTAATCTTCCCGGCGTGGCAACAATAACGTGAACACCCCGTTTTAACATTTTAATCTGGCTTTCAATGCTCGATCCGCCGTAAACGGGAAGAATTTTTATATCGTCGATATACTTGGAAAAATCGGTCAGGTCGCCGGCTATCTGCAAACAAAGTTCTCGCGTAGGGCAAAGAATCAGCGTTTGTGGCGAATGTAACTCAATGTTTGTTTTTTGGATGATCGGCAAGCCGAAAGCAGCGGTTTTTCCGGTTCCGGTTTGTGCCAGGGCGATAATGTCACGGGTATTTGCCAGCAGTTGCGGAATTACTTCCTCCTGCACAGGCATGGGTTGCTCAAAACCCATTTCTTGAATGGCACGCCAAATCACGGGTGCAATCCCAAGTTCTTCAAAAGTTCTCATTTTTCTTTAATTTAATTGTGAAAGTATTCGCATTTTCTCGAAACCCCCACAACACGACATATATAAAGATGTGAGAAAATTTGATATACAAAATTTGATTTTTCGGACACAAAAAGGCCCGGATTTTAAAATCGGGCGCAAAGGTACGAAAAAAATTAATCTTATTAATTATTATAGAGTAGATATTTGCGTAATAAAATCTTTTTTCCCGATGTTAACTTAAGTTCTTTTTCTATATAATTATCCACCGAGCCGTATTTTTGGTTTATATAATCGATTGTATAATTGATATACACTACATTTACCGACATTAAAGCGGTAACAGCTTCCTGAAAATATTCGGGTTTTGTTTTCACGTTTTCAGCAATTTTCGAAACATCTATCGTTTGACGCGACAAAAGATAATCGTCAATAATTACATTTTGTGGAATACCTAACGCATAAAGTATAAAAAATGACGCCAGCCCTACCCTGTCCTTTCCCAATGATCCGGTAAGCAAAACAGGGTAATTGTTTTCATCGGTAAGAACATTGAACATCTCGGCAAATTCGGTTTTGTAGTTTTCAATGATCCCTATATATGAATCCTGAACATCACGAATAGCATCACTGCGCGTCAGATTTTCGTCATCCATCATTTCATTTATTTTTTCGTTGTCCATCGGAGTAATTGGCAACGATATCTTTCTGATGTTCGGATGCACAAGGATGGGGTATCTTTTGGCGGTTTTGTCTGATCTGAAATCAATAATAGTTTTTATATTTAATCGCCTTATCCTCTCCTGGTCATACAATGTTGCGCTGCTTAGATCGCCTGAACGGAAAATTTTTCCCCATTTCATCTGCTGATCGGAACGTGTGAAATACCCACCCAAATCCCTGAAATTTTTTATGTTGCTCATTTCAATAATCCGATCAGCTATAATTCCGGAATATGCAGATGTGGTTTTTAAAATATAAAATTCCCTTATATCGGGACTCGAAGGGTTGATTACCGTTACCTGATCAGTTATATTGGAGGTTTTTATGGGTGTAAAAGCAGAAATATCACTATCCGACTGAGAAGAATAAATGTTGATACTCCCTTCCTGATCGGGACTCACCTCCCACTTAAGAAGCACATCGCCGTCTTTATTCCTTTCTGCCACAGATGTTATTTTTACTGTCGACGCGCAACCCGCTGCAATCAACAAAAAAAAAGCTGAAATAATTTGATAATTATATTTTTTCACCTGCCTCTGATTTTGGCAAGCAAATATAGCTAAAACATTTTGTAAACGAAACTCCGGTGTTTCTAACTTAACAATAAATAATTAGATTTTTGCCATTTTTTATAACTTTAAAACTTAAGCAATTGGATAAATAATTTTTAAATGATACTTTTGCACTCGATGTTTTTTCTCGGTTGTTGATAAGCTGTTGATTTTATGTAGAGAATTATTCTATAACTTCATTTTGTTCTGTTGAATTTTTACTTATATAAAAAATTAATTTAATGAATGCAAAAAAATTTGCAAGAAGTTCCCAGGAAGCTTTGCACGTTGTATCAACAGAAAAAATGTAACAAATTTGAAATGTTTTATCAACAATGCAGTTATGAAAAGGTTGTTGATAAGATGTACAACAATATGACAACAAAGTATTTAATTTTAGTTTAATTGTTAACAACGTGATTAAATTTATTTTTAAATTATTTTTTCAATTATTTATCAACAGTATCAACAGGCATTCATCATCATCATTCTATTTCTTTAAATTTTAAATATAATATAATAAATAATGTTCAATGGAAAAAAAAGAATTGATACAAAACATAAATAGACTTCGCAAGGAAAAAAATGCAATTATCTTAGCACACTATTATCAGGAATCCGATATTCAGGATATTGCAGATTTTGTAGGCGATAGTCTTGCATTGGCACAATGGGCAGCTAAAACAACGGCAGATATTATTGTGCTTTGCGGAGTTCATTTCATGGCCGAGACTGCTAAGATTCTTTCGCCTGAAAAACGTGTCTTTATTCCCGATATAATGGCAAGTTGTTCTTTAGCGGAAAGCTGCCCTGCAGATGAATTTGAAAAATTTATCCAGTCACATCCCGGCCATACGGTAATTTCGTATGTAAATACTACTGCGGCTGTAAAATCGATAACCGATATAGTGGTGACATCTACCAATGCAAAACAAATTGTGGAATCACTTCCTTCAGATGAAAAAATTATTTTCGGACCCGATAAGAATCTAGGGGATTACATCAATAAACTTACAGGTAGAAATATGCTTTTGTGGGAAGGTGCCTGTCATGTTCACGAACAATTCTCGTTGGAAAAGATCCTTGAATTGAAAAAAGAATATCCCCATGCATTATTGCTGGCACATCCTGAATGCAGAAAATATATCCTGGAGGTTGCCGATCATGTGGGATCCACATCGTCCATAATAAAATTTGCCCGAAATTCAGGGAATAAACAGTTTATTGTTGCCACGGAATCGGGGATTTTACATCAGATGCAAAAAGAAAATCCCGATAAAGAATTTATTCCTGCTCCACCCGAAGATTCTACTTGTGCCTGTAACGATTGTTTTTACATGAAAATGAATACGTTGGAAAAGTTGTATTCGTGTCTGAAAAACGAACGGCCTGAAATTTTTGTGGAGGAAGAAGTTCGGGTAAAAGCTGTGAAACCGATCGAAAGGATGTTGGAAATATCGGCTAAACACGGTTTGTAAATGGCAGTACGGTAAATCACGTATTTTTTTGTACCTTTGCGCCCGCAAAACATAAATTTCAGCTTTGTCTCCAGTCTTGGTTCTTGAAGCGAAGCGATTTTAAATTTTTATTTGAATGTCTCTTCAATGTGGTATTGTTGGGCTTCCCAATGTGGGAAAATCCACTCTTTTTAATTGTTTATCAAACGCTAAAGCGCAGGCTGCAAACTTTCCGTTCTGTACTATCGAGCCTAATGTGGGTGTAATAACCGTTCCCGATGAACGGTTGAACAAATTGGCAGAATTGGTTCATCCTCAAAAGATTGTTCCCACAACAGTGGAGATAGTAGATATAGCCGGATTGGTAAAAGGGGCAAGCAAGGGCGAGGGGTTGGGAAATAAATTTCTTGCCAATATTCGGGAGACCGATGCTATATTGCATGTATTGCGTTGTTTTGAAGACGAGAATGTAACACACGTCGACGGAAGCATAAATCCGGTTCGCGACAAGGAAATTATTGATGCCGAGCTACAGTTGAAAGACCTTGAAACTATTGAATCGAGAATTCAAAAAATAGAAAAACAGGCTAAAACAGGAGGTGACAAAGATGCTAAACTGGTATTTGAAGTCTATTCAAAAATCCGCGAAGCATTGTTGAGGGGAGAATCAGCCAGAACAGTTGTTTTTGAGACTAAAGACGAAAATAAAGCCGCTCACGATCTGTTTCTTTTAACCTCGAAACCGGTACTTTATGTTTGCAACGTTGACGAAAAAAGTGCCGTAAGCGGAAATAGATTTGTAGATCAGGTTAGCGAGTCGATAAAGAACGAAAATGCAGAAGTTTTGATTGTAGCAGCCAAGATAGAGTCTGAAATAGCTGAATTTGATACCTACGAAGAACGGGAGATGTTTCTCGCTGAACTTGGTTTGAAAGAGTCAGGTGTGAACCGGTTGATTAAAGCTGCATATAAATTGTTGAATCTTCAGACATTTCTGACCGCAGGCCCACAGGAAGTGCGTGCCTGGACATTCCAAAAAGGATGGAAGGCGCCACAATGCGCCGGTGTCATCCATACCGATTTTGAGAAGGGATTTATCCGTGCAGAAGTAATAAAATACCAGGACTACATAAAATACGGTTCCGAACCGGCAGTTAAAGAAGCGGGAAAAATGAGTGTGGAAGGCAAAGAATACATCGTCCAGGACGGAGATGTGATGCACTTCAGATTTAATGTGTGAAATTATTTTTTATTTAAAATTGTTCTAAATTACTTCAAAATAGATAAAATATGTTGTAAAACATATAAATTTATTTTTAATTAATCGATTAACCTAATACTTTTGTATTAACTAACGTTATTATTCCATATCAGGTTTGAAAAGAGTATCCTTAAAAGATATCGCTAAAGAGTTAGAGGTTTCTACCGCAACCGTATCTCTTGTTTTGAACGGTAAAAATAAAGCAGGTCGTGTAAGCAATGAGATGTCGCAGAAAATATTGGATAAAGCTGCCGAATTGAATTATATTCCCAATACCCTGGCAAAGGGCTTAAAAGTGGGTAAGTCCCGAACCATTGGTTTGATCATCGCTGATATCTCCAACCTCTTTTTTGGAGCGCTGGCCTTACATATACAGAATTATGCCGAGCAAAAAGGATATAGTGTGATCATAGGGAATACCAATGAACAGCCGAATGAGATGGAGAATTTGATAAAATTTTTGTATGCCCGACAAGTGGAGGGGTTGATTATCACACCAACTGAAAATAGTCAGTATCTTTTAAAAAGATTGATGAACAATAAGATTCCATTTGTTTTGGTTGATAGAAGCTTTCCTGAATTACCGGTTAATTCGGTGCTGATCAACAATTATGAGATATCTTATCGGTCCACTGAACAACTTATTCAGAAAGGGTGTAAACGAATTGGGCTGGTCACCTATAAGCAGGATCATTATCACATCAATGAACGCAGGCGCGGCTGTGTGGATGCTTTGAAACATGCGGGTATATATGATTCAGATATTATGGAAGAAGTACGGTATGATTTTTTGAAAAGCGACATTAAAAAGGCAATTTGTAATTTAATGTCAAAGAGAGAAAAAATAGACGGCATATTTTTCACAACCAATTCAATCTCCATCAATGGAGTGAAAGAATTGATCAAAAACAATATCAATATTCAAAAAGATATTCAGATCATGTGTTTTGACGAAAATGATGCTTTCTACATCCTGCCCTATACCGTACCTTTTATTAAGCAACCTATTAAAGAGATGGCAAAAAATGCGGTGGAACTGTTAATTGATCAAATCGAAATGAAAAGCGGCGAAATTGAAAACATCGTTGTAGAGGCGGAGTTGGTGTTAAACGAAAATGTAATGTGTCAGTGAGACAATAATTCTTTCATTTTTAAAGTTAAACGATTAATTAAATTTGGTTTTACTGATTGGTAAAGTTCTTACCCATCTCTCCTATTAAGTTAAACGTTTAACTGATAATTATAAAAATTCTCGTGTATGAAACAAAATTATCCTAAAATTGGTATTCGTCCCATAATCGACGGAAGACGGGGCGGGATACGTGAATCGTTGGAAGAGACAACGATGAATTTGGCAAAAAGTGCCGCAAAACTTTATTCTGAAACATTGAAATATCCTGACGGGACGCCTATAGAGTGCGTTATTGCGGATACAACAATCGGTGGTGTGAAAGAAGCAGCCTTGTGTGCCGAAAAATTTGAAAAAGAGGGAGTGGGTTTGACTTTATCCGTAACTCCTTGCTGGTGTTACGGTTCCGAGACCATTGATATGGATCCGCTCATGCCCAAGGCAATTTGGGGATTCAACGGGACGGAACGCCCCGGTGCGGTTTATTTGTCGGCCGCGCTCGCCGTCCATAATCAGAAAGGCTTGCCTTCATTTGGTATTTACGGAAAAAATGTGCAGGATGTCGGCGACGGGGTAATCCCCGGTGACGTAAGAGAAAAGCTTCTCCGGTTCGCCCGTGCCGGATTGGCGGTTGCCATTATGCGCGGAAAATCATACCTGGCTATTGGGTCGGTATCGATGGGAATCGGCGGATCGATGGTAAATCCCGATTTTTTGCAGGAGTATCTCGGCATGCGTGCCGAATTTGTGGATACGAGTGAAATCCTTCGGCGGATTCAGCTTGAAATTTACGATAAAGGTGAATTTGAAAGAGCGATGGCCTGGACAAAAGAAAACTGTATGTCGCGTGAAGGCGAGGATTTTAATCCCGAACACCTGAAACACAGCCGTGAACAGAAAGATAAAGACTGGGAGTTTGTGGTGAAGATGACGTTGATCATGCGCGACCTGATGATAGGGAATCCGGCACTGGATACTATGGGATACGGTGAAGAAGCGCTCGGGCACAACGCCATAGCGGGAGGTTTCCAAGGGCAACGGCAATGGACCGACTTTCTGCCCGACGGTGATTTTTCCGAGGCTGTCCTCAATTCCTCGTTCGACTGGAACGGTATCCGGAAGCCTTTCACTTTTGCTACCGAGGACGATCACCTGAATGGTATAAGCATGTTGTTCAACCAATTGCTTACCAACACTCCCCAGATCTTTGCCGACGTGCGCACCTACTGGAGTCCCGAAGCTATAGAACGGGTAAGTGGTTGGAAACCGGAGGGATTGTTGAAAGACGGCGCTATCCACCTCATCAATTCAGGTTCATGTACCCTCGACGGTACCGGCCAACAGTCGGATGAAAACGGTGATCCCGTCATGAAACCTTTCTGGGAGATCAATGAGGATGAAGTGAAAAAGATGATAGACGCGACCACCTGGTATCCTGCCTCGCTTGAATATATGCGCGGAGGAGGATATTCTTCACAATTCATGACCAGGGCGGGTATGCCGGTGACCATGTGCCGCCTGAACCTGATCAAAGGGTTGGGGCCGGTACTCCAGATCGCCGAGGGATGGACAGCCGCGTTTCCCGAAGAAGTATTCGATATCATCAACAAACGTACCGACAAGACATGGCCTTCTACCTTTTTTGTGCCCCGGTTAACCGGAAAAGGGCGTTTCACGGATGTTTATTCGGTGATGAATTATTGGGGGGCAAACCATGGTGCCATCAGCTACGGCCATATCGGCGCCGATCTGATCACCCTGGCTTCGGCGCTTTCAATCCCGGTAAATATGCACAATGTGGATGATGGAAAGATCTTCCGTCCCGATGCATGGTCTGCCTTCGGTTCCGACAATGAGGGAGCGGATTACCGCGCTTGCTCAACATACGGGCCGTTGTACAGATAGAGATGATTTGAGAAAAATAGCCTTATTATAATAAGCTAAATAAATAGATACTATGGAGAGAATTAATTTTAAAATGTTGAAATTGAGCGCCCTTATTCTGGGGGTTATGCTTTCGTTCCCCCTCTTTTCCCAAACAGAGTCGATGGGGGAGATGTTTGAACTGGCAAAATTGAAACCGGGCATGAAAAACAGGAGGATATCCAGTACCGATCCTACGGGGGGGAACCGCGATCACCTGGAACCTTTCAGTCCCGGTGAGAAACGAACCATTGCGGAGATAAAAGGTACCGGTGTGATCAATCATATCTGGATCACCATTGCCCCGCCACCCGGTGAGTTAAGCAGGAATGATATCATTATCAGGATGTATTGGGACGGGAACGATTATCCTTCTGTGGAATCACCTATCGGGCCTTTCTTTGGCCAGGGGTGGGACGAACGGTATAACTACGCCTCGTTTCCCCTGTCTGCGGGACCTGAGAATGGAACCGGACTGAGCAGCTATTTTGCGATGCCCTTTGAAAAAGGAGCAAGGATAGAGATCGAAAATCAGACCGATAAGACAATCAATGCCTTCTATTTCTATGTTGATTACCTGGAGATGGCAAAACTTCCCGAAGGGATGGGTCGCTTTCACGCTTGGTATAATCACAGCCTCACAAAAGCGCTTCCGGAAGGGGAAACGGAGTGGTCGGTTACAGCTCCGCAAAAAACCAATACTACCGGAGACCGCAATTATGTTTTTATTGATACCAGAGGGAAGGGCCATTTCGTAGGAATCAATTACTATGTGCATTCTCCCACTCCGATGTGGTACGGTGAAGGTGATGATATGTGGTTTATCGACGGAGAAAAAACCCCTTCCCTGATCGGTACCGGTACGGAGGATTTCTTCAACACATCCTGGTGTCCGAAAGAGCCTTTCTCTCATCCTTTTTTCGGTTATCCAAGGGTAAACAACGATATTGGATGGTTGGGAAGAACCCATATATACCGGTTTTTTATCAATGATCCCATCTTCTTTGAAACCGCGGTGAAGGGAACCATTGAAACCGGACATGATAATAATCTTACCCTTGATCTCGCTACTGTAGCTTACTGGTACCAAGACGGCGCGGTGAAGCTTCCACCAGCGCCAACAAAAGAATATAGGAAGCCAAAACCATTTATAAATCATGTAGATATGCACCGCTGGAGAGATGCATGGCGGAAAGCAAAAGGGAATGATCCGCAATTGTGGGGAAATGAGTAATAAAAAAAATAAAAAATTATCGCATGAAAAATTTTATCAGCAAACTCGCTTTAGTTTGTTTGTTCTTTGGGGTTACTGTCTATACTTTTGCAATTCAGATGCCCAATGAGATACAACAGGCCAGAACCATCAAAGGTGTTGTTGTCGAAAAAAACACAAACGAGCCCTTGCCCGGAGCAAGTGTATATGTAAAAGGAACTACTATTGGTACTACCACCGATATAGACGGTAGATACCAATTGAGTGTGCCTTCAGAAAATGCAGTACTTGTTTTCTCCTTTATCGGAAAGAAAACAGTGGAGCATTCTGTAAGAGGAGTGACAGTGATTGACATGGTTATGGAAGATGATGTAACCATGCTTGAAGAAGTGGTTTATACAGGTTATATGACACAGAAAAAAGCTGATCTTACCGGATCCGTTTCCATGGCAACAAGCAGTGATATTATAAAAAATCCTTCAGCCAATGCTATGAAAGCGTTACAGGGAAAACTTTCCGGAGTCCATATCACAACAAACGGTGGAAATCCCGCTGAAGGGGTTAATATTCAGATAAGAGGGCTCTCTTCTCTTTCAGGCGGTGTGAGGCCGTTGATCGTATTGGATGGGATGCCTACCGAAAACCTCAACCTCAGAGATATTAATTCGGGAGATATAGAATCGATTCAGGTATTGAAAGATGCTGCTTCAGCCAGTATATACGGAGCACGTGCATCCGGTGGTGTGATTTTAATTCAAACTAAAAAAGGTAAAGAAGGTGCCATATCCGTTGAGTATAACGGAAGCGTTTCGTTTGGTTCTGTTTTGAATAAACCTACGTTAATGAATGCGGAAGAGTATGGGATAGCTGCTTTCAGAGCACAGGCATACGACGAGAAGGTGTATGGAGTATCCATGTCGTTACCAACCACCTACGATTTCACCTGGCATAGAAACGATAACGGATTGGCAGTGCTCGACGGTGTAAAACCGGCAGAATGGCTTAATCCGGAAAAGACAGCCAGGGGTTCGGATACGAACTGGATGGACGAAATTTTCCGTACCGCACTGATGACAAACCACCAGGTGACCGTTTCTCAAGGAACAAATCGTTCAAAAAGTCTGTTTTCATTGGGTTATTACAACAATGAAGGTACGCAAATTCATACCTTTTTCAAACAATATTCGGTACGTACCAATACGGAGTACAGCTTATTGAATAACCGGTTGAAAATAGGTGAAAATATAGCGTTGAGCTATTTGCAGTACAAAGATGCGAACGAAACCCGCTGGGCAATGATCAATCCCCCCGCCGGCCCTGTTTACGATATCAACGGTAACTGGGCGGGAGCTCCCGGTTTTGATGACTTCTCCAATCCGGTACGTTTACTGACAATGAACAAAGATAATATCAATAATTATGTCAAAATAATCGGTAATATGTTCCTTGACCTTGATATTTGGAAAGGGATATCCGCACGTACCCAGTTCGGCGTAGATTACGGTAATGCTTATAACCGGGCGGTCGATGGCGTTTGGTCTGAGACCGGTGGAAGGAATAGCAATGGAGAAAATTATGTAGGTAGTTATCAATCACATCCTTTGAGTTATGTATGGACCAATACCCTTTCTTATAGTCTGAGTACCGGTAGGCATTCGCTTGATGCGGTAGCAGGTACCGAGTTTACCCGATTCGTACAGGAAGGATTTTCGGCCAGAAGGGAAGGAATATACCTGGAAGATAGAGATTTTGCTCATATTGGTGTGACTACCGGTACGAAATATTCACTGGGTAGTTCGGCTGATGAATATACCTATCTATCTCTTTTTGGTAAAGTGAACTATGCCCTTGACTCAAAATATCTCCTTTCATTCACACTGCGACGCGACGGGTCATCGCTTTTTGGGACAAACAACAGATATGGTACCTTTCCCGCTGTCTCAGCCGGATGGAGAATCAATAACGAACCTTTTATGGCCGATGTGGAAGCGGTGTCCGACCTGAAACTCCGCGCAAGCTGGGGTGAGAACGGAAGCGTGCAGGGATTGCCGCGCGGATATACTTCCACCCCTTTCACAACCGATTATTTTGGTACGTCCTATCCGATAGAAGGGAATGAAACCGGTCCCCTTCATTCCGGTTACAGGAGAACCTGGCTTGGAAATCCTAATCTTAAATGGGAGACGACAAAACAGACCGACCTGGCAGTAGATTTTGGTTTTCTGAATCAACGGATATTCGGTTCGTTAAGCTACTATTTTAAAAAGACGAACGATGTATTGGTGCAGGTTCCTTATATTGCCGCTATGGGTGAGGGAGGAGAACCGTGGATTAATGGTGCCAATATGAATAACCAGGGTATTGAGTTTGAAATTACATACAGAAATAACCCAGTGGCCGATTTTAAGTATGCCATTACGGCCAATATCGGTTCTTACAGAACAAAATTGATAGAACTTCCTGAAAATGTGATTAACCGGTATGCAGGCGATGGCATGCGTGATTTTGTGATAGGCAGAACCCCCAATATCTTTTATGGATTGGTGGCTGATGGTATTTTTAAGACTCAGGAAGAAGTGGATAATCATGCTGAACAGACAGGAAAGGCAATTGGGAGAATTCGTTATAAAGACCTGGATGGCAACGGAGTCGTGGATGAGTTGTATGACCGGACTTTTATAGGGATTACCGATCCGGATTTTTTTGGAGGTATCACCTTTGACCTCGGTTACAAAAATTTTGATATGAACATCTTTTTCCAGGGTGTGTATGGCAATAAGGTAAATAATATCTGGAAACAGGAGAGCGATCTGTGGAATATTTCCGTTCCTTCAGGAAAGAATCATGAAAAAAGAATACTGGATGCATGGTATTTCGACAACCCCAATTCCAATATTCCGGCCATGTCCAACTCAAATCCAAATAGCGAGCAACGGTTCTCTTCTTATTTTGTAGAAGACGGATCCTATCTTAAGTTAAGAAACATAGAACTGGGATATACCTTCGCGAAAAAGCTTACGGACGCAATGATGATGCAGCACCTTAGGATTTATGCTTCGGCACGCAACGTGTTCACGCTTAAAAAAGGATGGGGCAACGATAAATATTCCAGTTTTGATCCTGAGATGCCGGGATATGGTTATTTGACGCCATTCACCATGGCTTTTGGAGTTAATGTAACATTCTAAATTTATAGATTATGAAACAGTTAAAATATATCTTTTTACTCATCACCTTCCTCTTTACGGCAAATAACTGCTCCGATCTTTTGGACGTGAATCCTAAACAAGTGTTGGATGAAGGATTACTGAATTCTTCGAAAGACATGGAAGGTTTTGTGACGGCGGCATACGCAAGAATTACCGATATACCCTCCTGGGACTCTCCCTTTTCACCTTGGTGGTCCGGATCTATGCGGTCTGACGACTCTTATAAAGGAGGAGGAGGAGTCTGGGACGGAGGCGACGGATGGGGTTTTATGGAAACATTTGTGAATCTGACCGCAAACGGTTGGCCGATCGACTACCCATGGTATGTTTCTTATCAGATCATTCAGCGTTGCAACACCGCGATACAGAAACTGAATAACATCTCCGAAAAGGATTACCCCTTAAAGAGTGTAAGAATAGGAGAGGTGAAGTTTATCAGGGGTTTCGTTCATTTCAGACTGAAAGAATTTTTCAAATATATACCTTATATCGATGAAAATGTAGTGGGAAGTTCGGCTGAGTTTGAAGCGATCCCCAACAGAGATTCCAAATTCCCGAATGATCAGTATCTTTGGGAGCGGATTCTGAACGATTTTAAAGATGCCGAAGAGGCTCTGCCGGCCATACAACCCGAAAAAGGAAGGGTGGATAAGAATGCTGCAACAGCTATGGTAGCCAGAACGCTTATGTTTATGGCGTATGAACAAGACGACAAGCATCAGGTGACTAAGATCAATAAAGACCGACTCTCGGAAGCGTTGGTTTACCTGAACAAACTTACCGATCAGGAAGGTGGTAAACTTGATCTTTGTAAAGATTTTGGGGAAAACTTTATCCACACTTCCGATAACAATACAAAGGAGTCGATCTGGGAAATTCAATATTCGATTAAAGACGGTAGTTCCACCGGAGGAAAGATCAACCGGGGAGAAGGGTTGAATCACCCTTGGAACTGGGCCGGATTTCAATGTTGCGGATTCCATCATATCAGCTACAATATGGGGAATGCTTTTAAAACAGGACCTGACGGATTGCCCCTGTTTGATACTTATAATAGTGACTGTTACGGGACTTACATCAAAAATGCGGATGGAAGTGATAACATTGCTCTCGTTGAGGCGGGAAATCCGGCCTATTTTAATAAATACAGTTGGGACCCCCGTTTCAGCCATACGGCCGGAGTGCCCGGACATCCGTGGAAATATGATCCGGAACTGATTTTTGAAAGCAAAGGAATAAGGAACGGAGCCGAATATGGTTGGCTGAAATCGGTGAAAGAATTGCCACATCCCGGCTGCGGTTGTCTTTTGTATGATGGATGGCAATTCAATTCGATGAATAAGCGGATGATTCGTTACGATGAGGTGTTACTTTGGAAAGCGGAAGTTCTTATTCAGTTGGACAGATGGAACGAAGCCTTAATCCCTATCAACAAAGTTCGTGAGCGTGCCGCTAAGAGCGCCGGTTGGTTGATCAAGGCAAACGGTAAACCGGTTATGAACTATCATGTTGAGGTTTACAAGCCGGGTGAGAATTGTGTCTGGAGCAGAGATTTTGCATGGAAAGCAATGCAGTGGGAAAACCGGTTGGAAATGGCCGGTGAAGGACGCCGTTTCTTTGACCTGCAACGTTGGGGAAATTTGGAGGAGGTTATGAATAACTATTTTAGCGTAGAGAAAACCAGATTTTCCTGGATGACAAATGCCCGCTTTACTGCCGGACGGGATGAGTTTTTCCCTATCCCGCAAAATCAGATGAAATGGGCTAAAGGTAACTATACACAAAACCCCGGATATTGATGCCGGATAAAAAATCTATGGTTATGAAAATAGAAAAACTAATTATTGCAGCACTCATATTAATCCTGTTTACCGGATGCTACGACAGGGATATTATTGACAGGAAAGACTTTAATCATTCTTTACCCAAAGTGGAGAATTTATCTTACACTCGACAAGGAAATGTTATTACATTGTCGTGGCAGATACCGGCTAATATCTCTGATGATTTTAACCGGCCTTTGGAAGCCAGTATCCAGGTAGTTGAAAATGATATTTACCGACAGAAGATCTCGGTATTAAATGAAGTCAAATCGGCATCAATTACAATAGATCCGGCTAAAGAGTACAGGTTTATTGTCAAATTATTGGGTTTTCTGACTGCTGAAGCAAAAGAGGAGGGATTCACGAACAGGGTTTTCTCTGAAGGTGCGATAATTGAAATTAAATGACAACTGTGATATTGTAATTTATCCAATGAGGGTGTACCGAAAGCGAGGTACATACTGTTCATGACACCGCTGAACGGTACACCCTTCTCTTTTTTCCAACTGAGAATTGTGTGAATTTATTCAGAGATAAAAGTTTATGAGCCTGGAGGGAAATAAAAATATTTTTATAATTATAGCCTTTGCCATCATTGTGATGATTATATCGTCTTGTAGCAAAGAAGAAGGCGGTGATGAGCCTTATGTGCCGGTTGATGAGATTTCGCCGGCCGAAACCGATCTTATACCCCACAAGGAGACAAAAATTGTTTCTACAATTCTGCAATTTAAAAATATTGATAATATTGATTATCTGATTGTTAATAAAAGTGGAGGAGATAGTTATTCGGAAAAGATCAGCGGGAGTGAGCTTTCATCATCTTATCTTTTCAAATACAAGGTGAAGGCATCTGATCCTGATTTTTTCAAACTTTTACTGAAAACTGTTTACCTGAATGGAAATGTCTCTAAGGAAATTTCGCTTAATATAGACAATCGGTGGGGTTTTTTTATCCGTAATGTAAGGCGGATAGCACGTGTTACCGGAGCTCCAATGACCGGAGAGAGTTTTCCCAGCCCCAATAATACTCCATTGTATTGGAATGTGGGAGGAACCGATCTGGGTATTGTCTGGGAAATGGAACCGGGTAAATACGGAATATTTTTTGGAGACACATTCGGGCGGGATTTCAAACCGAATCCTTCTAATCCCGGTCCAAACGGAAGTGGCTGGAGAAGCAATGTACTGGCTTTTTCAGAGGATAAGGAGCTGGAAGACGGGATTACTTTCAGTAGTATGGCGACCGATGCCCGGGGTGATGCCCGTGAGATTATATATGGCGGAAAAGACGGATCGGGTAATGGAGACTGGACCTCTATTCCTACAGCGGCGATTCGTGCCAACGGAGCCGATTATGTCCATTACTTCAATATAAAGAACTGGACCGGTTGGATCACCAATTATTCCGGGATGTACAAATCAACGGATAACGGACAGACATGGAAGAAGTGTGAAGGTATCACATTCTCCTCCAACAGCCCTTTCGGGCAGGGTGGATATTTTAAGAAAGACGGATACGTTTATATGATTGGTACACAGACCGGCAGGGATAGTAAAGCCACTCTTTCCCGTTTTCGTGAACCGGACATTGAAAATAGAGATCAATATGAATACTGGAACGGCTCTTCCGGTGAATGGGTAAAAGGAGATGAGAATGTGGCAACTATTATTATTGACGATAAAGTGGGTGAATTATCATTCATTTATAATGAGACGTTCAAAAAATGGTTCATTGCTTATTTCAATGGTGATCGGTATAATATCACCATGCGTACAGCGGAACGGATTACCGGCCCCTGGAGTGAACCGTATGAGTTGGCCGCGGGAAAAGAGTATGCTCAATTGTACGGATCTTACTTCCATCCTCTGTCGGTAAATGGGAATAATCTCTATTTCCTGATGTCGATGTGGATGCCGTATAATGTTTTTCTGATGAAGGTTGAAATGGCGGATATGGGCAATTTTATGGATTAAAACAGGCGAAACAAAAAAATATGAGACAGTTTTTGCTTTCTTTATTTTTGTTGGTAATATCTCTTTCATATGCCCGGCAAGGTTTGTCGGAATGGACGCAATTGGCGCCTCCAGACACGGTGGGAGTATGGATACGGCCTGCAGGAGGAAAGCCGGCAATGCCGGTATGGGGGCATGTCAACGGTATAATTGTGGGATTAGCTCCGTTGCCCGGTCCCAGAGGATTGATCAGAATTTACACCCCTTATTTGGAATATGGATTTGCCGAAGTGATGAATTTTATCGCTTTTGAACCGATCCCAAAGGGAAGGGAAGATCGCGGATTTTCAGAGCTTGAAATGAGTAGCCTTGACAAGGGAGAAAGAGGAAAACGTTTTTGGAGTTCTGATGATTCTACGGCTGTTTTGCCATTGGACGGGGCATATCCTGCGAGGGGAGTTGTTGAAAAAACAGACGGGGAGGAAACGTTGACATTGTATCTCTTTTCCGAACCTTTTGATAATGGGGCTAAAGTGTATGTCCGTCTTCGTTTTTTCGAATCCCGCCCTTACGAATTTGAGATCACGACCTATACTTATAAAGGTTCTGTGGATCTGGATTATTTTATAACAACTGCCACAATGGGCAATAAAGCCCGTTTGAGAACACTATTCCTGAAAGAGGGAGAGAGGTCTTCACTCAAACTATGGCCCGGCTACAAGGATATCCATTTTACTCCTCATGCCTGTTTTTCGCAAAAGGATATGATACGCGACAAGAAGGGGAGCGTCTATTTTATCGCGGCACCCAATGAAAAAGATTACAGCAAAGCAGTGTATGCACCCGGAACAGATTCGCATTGGAAATATTGGGGGAAGCCTGCAACTCAATATTGGATAAAGGAAAACCCTCATGAAAAAATGAACGGGTTAGTTAACGGGCGTTTTACCTATTGGGCAAGCGGAGCACCTATACCGGGAGGTATTGCATTCGAGAATTTCGAGTTGAAATCGCCATTTAGAAACGGAGAACGATTTATTTTTGGGATCATCCCGCTTTCACCGCAACAGTTTATTCACCGGATAAAAAAATAATGATTTTATGACCAACCGCAGATCGTTTATTAAAAAAATAGGGTTAGGCACAATCGCCGCATCAAATATTCCCGGTTTCACATCGGCTGAAAGTCTGTTGAGATCAAATAATCCTGAAAGATTGAATTTTCAGCTTGAGAGAACGAAGCGAAGCTATAATAGTGAATACAGCAATGAATATATAAGCAAAGTGGCTTTTCCGATTGGAGGTATAGGAGCCGGCATGTTTTGTCTGGAAGGAACCGGAGCGATTTCTCACCTATCGGTCAACAATCGTCCCGAGATCTACAATACTCCCTACGCTTTTGCGGCTATCAGCATTAAAGGGATCAAAAATGGGGCGAAAGTTCTGGAATCAACCGTTCCTACCTGGAAACTGTTTGGCCCTCATGGAAGCGGAAATGGTTTGGGTAACCGGAATTACGGGTTGCCGAGGTTTGAGAAGGGATCGTTCCGGGCCCGCTTCCCTTTTGCAATTATAGATTTAGAAGATAAAGATATTCCTCTGGATGTGAAAATTACCGGTTGGAGCCCTTTTATTCCTACGGATGAGGATAATTCAAGCCTTCCCGTAGGTGTACTGGAATATTCATTTAAGAATAGATCCGATGATATGATTGATGCTGCCTTCTCATACAATGCGCGTAATTTTATTGATGAGAAAGGGCATATATATGGACAGAGGAACGGCTTCAGAATGGTCAAAGCCGGTATTGACGGCAATAACGGAGTTGGGGGATTTGCCGTTTATATAGACAGCGATTACGCTGTAACCGATCATTGCTGGTTCAGGGGAGGGTGGTTTGATTCGCAAACGATCCTTTGGGATAATATTAGAAATGCGAAAATTGTTGAAAATCCTCCCATTGAAGGAGTTTCTCCCGGAGCTTCCGTTTACCTGCCTGTAAAATTGAGGCCGGGTGAAGAAAAAACAGTGAAAGTCAATTTCTGCTGGTATCTTCCTAAATCGGATCTTTCCATAGGACAGAGAGTTGTTTCCGGACTGGGGCCGACAGAGAATCCGCAAAATTCCTATTACCGCCCTTGGTATGCAGCTCGCTTTGAGAGTTTAGACAGTGTGATCGGATATTGGAATGCGAACTTTGCAACCCTGAAAAAACATTCAGAATTATTCAGCCATTCCTTTTATGACTCCACCCTTCCTCCCGAAGTGATAGAAGCAGTTGCTGCCAATCTGACCATATTGAAATCGCCAACGGTCTTACGTGTGTCTGATGGGAGGCTTTGGGCATGGGAAGGGTGTAACGACGATTCGGGATGTTGTCACGGAAGTTGTACTCATGTATGGAATTATGCGCAAGCTATACCTCATCTCTTCCCTGCTTTGGAACGCACATTACGCGAGACGGAATTCAAGGTGAGTCAGAACGAAGAAGGGCATCAGAATTTCAGGACCAATATTCCCATTACTCCTGCCGAACATAGCTTCCATGCGGCGGCAGACGGACAACTGGGAGGAATCATGAAAGTATATCGGGATTGGAGGATAAGCGGAGATACGGAATGGATGAAATCGTTGTATCCTCATGTAAAGAAAAGCCTTGATTATTGTATTCGTACGTGGGATCCGAAAAGGAAAGGATGCCTCGAAGAGCCACATCATAATACTTACGATATTGAGTTTTGGGGACCTGATGGAATGTGTACAAGCTTTTATTTGGGTGCGCTCACGGCTTTTGTTGAGATGAGCAGAGCTCTTCGGGAGCCTCATGATGATTATAGCTCTTTACTGACCAAAGGGAAGAAATATATTGAAAATAATCTGTTTGATGGTGAATATTTTATCCAAAAAATTCAGTGGGAAGGATTGGAGGCCCCCAACCCGGTAGATGTACAATCCTTCGGCGGCGCTTATTCAGAGGAAGCGATCGCTTTGCTACAAAAGGAAGGACCGAAATATCAGTACGGTACCGGTTGCCTTTCGGATGGAATCTTGGGCATGTGGATGGCTTCTGTCTGCGGCCTTCCGGAGATTATCGATAGTGATATGATTACAAGCCACTTAAAGGCCGTGCATAAATATAATTTGAAAACAACGTTGCTGGATCATTACAACCCGCAACGACCGACTTATGCGTGTGGTGAAGACGGAGGATTGTTGCTCTGTTCATGGCCGAAAGGAGGAGCGTTGTCCCTGCCGTTTGTATATAGCAATGAGGTTTGGACCGGGATTGAATACCAGGTGGCAAGCCACCTGATGTTGAAAGGAGAGGTAGAGAAAGGTTTGGAAATAGTGCGCGTGTGTCGTGACCGATACAACGGCTCCGTAAGAAATCCTTTTAACGAGTATGAATGCGGACACTGGTACGCCAGGGCAATGGCAAGTTATGCGATGTTGCAAGCGTTGACGGGTGTAAGATACGATGCGGTAGATAAAACATTATATATCGATTCAAAAATAGGGGATTTTACCAGTTTTATCAGTACCGGCACAGGCTTTGGGACAATATCATTAAAAAACGGAAAACCTCGACTAGAAGTCTTATTTGGTTCTATTGATGTTAAAAAATATAATATCTTTGGGAAATAATTTTATCTATAAAAATAAGAGTATCAATATCTTTTAAATTGTTTATTATGCATTCAAAAACAACTTTCATTTTTCTTTTTTGTATAGTATTTGCAGCAACCGCCTTTTCTCAGAATCGAGATTTTAACGGTCTGGAGATGAACATGGGCAACCTCTATCGGCTTTCGAACGCTGAAACACGTTCTATCAGCCCGGAGAATTTCACGGGTGAAAAAGGTAAAGGAGGAATGGCAACTCCCGATCCCAATGCTCCCCGTAACACAGCTAACGCAACGCATGCTTCACGCGATTTGGGACAGGGTTGGAAAGTGAATCCCTACGTTACTATTCAACCGGGAGAGACTTTTACCATGGCGGAAATTGAAGGGCCGGGCGCCATTCAGCACATCTGGATGACTCCGACCGGTAATTGGCGGTTTTCCATTATCCGTATCTATTGGGATGATGAAACGGAGCCGTCGGTGGAATGCCCGATCGGCCATTTTTTCGGGATGGGATGGAATGAATATGCACCCCTGAACTCGATGCCTGTTTCGGTAAATCCGGGGAGCGCGTTTAATTCTTACTGGGTGATGCCGTTCCGTAAAAAATGCAGGATCACCATGACCAATATCAATGATGAACAGCCGATGAACCTCTATTATCAAATCGACTATACGCTGACCGATGTACCCAATGATGCCGCCTATTTTCATGCCCAATTCCGCCGCACAAAAGTCAACAAGACTTCCGACTATACTATTATTGACGGAATAAAAGGAGAAGGGCATTATGTGGGTGTCTATATGGCCTGGCAGGTGAATAACAACGGTTGGTGGGGTGAAGGTGAAATCAAATTCTTTATGGATGGCGACAAGAAATTCCCCACAATCATCGGAACCGGTACCGAAGATTATTTTTGTGGATCGTATAATTTCGACCGGAACGGGAAATACGTTACTTTTACAACGCCTTACGTGGGATTGGTGCAGGTATTGCCTCCTGATATTACCTATAAATCGGGACAACGGTTCGGACTGTACAGGTGGCACATAATGGACCCTATCCGTTTCAAAAAAGATTTGCGCATAACCATTCAGGATTTAGGTTGGAGACACGGCGGACGGTATTTGCCGCAACAATCGGATATTTCGTCCGTTTGTTTCTGGTATCAGTCTGAACCACATGCAAAGTTTCCGAAACTCCCTTCCCTGGAAGAATTAGAAGTGAATTAACAAATTAAAAAATAATGAGAAAAATATCAGTAAAAATTATAATAAGTGCATTACTACTATTTATTTGCGGTTTAAATACATACTCGCAGAAATATACATTTCAAAACGAATTAGAATTATTAAGACGGGTGGACTTGCTTCCCGCATACCGTCACAATCAACTCATAGAGCAAGAGTCGAGCTACGACCGCACGTGGGGCAATGACGACGGATTTTCGGGAAAATATTCATATATCCGGAAAGAGAAGGGAACCCTTGTACTTGCAGAATTTGAAGGCCCCGGCGTGATAAACAGGATATGGACCCCTACTCCAACCAACGATATGTTGTCGTTTTATTTCGATGGGGAGAAAAATCCGCGGCTGAGAATCCGGTTTATGGATCTCTTCACCGGACAGGTATATCCGTTTATAAAACCGGTTTGTGGAAATGAAATTGGCGGTTATTACTGCTATATTCCCATCCCATTCAAAAAATCGTTGAAGATTGTGTTTGAAGGAGAAAAAATAATGTTTCATCAAATACAGGCCAGGAAACTTCAGGGAATGGATGTGGAAAGCTGGACCGGAAACTTCTCAGAATCAGATCGGAAACTTTTGTCGGAAGTCAGCAATTTGTGGGCAGATATTTCTCCCACAGTAAAGAACTATGCTTCAGGAGTTTCTTCCGGAATAGAAACGGATCAAAAAAATTTCACCATAAAGCCGGGCGAGGAAGTTACATTTTTCGATAAAAACAGTGCAGGACGTATTGTGGGATTTGAAATAGACGGGGGAACATCCTTTGAAGGAGTTTATAAAGATATTCTTCTTTCTGCAAAATGGGACAATGAAAAAGTGGAAGCCATTTATGCGCCTGTTGCCGACTTCTTTGGTTATGCTTATGGAAAGCCGGCCATGCGAAGCATTTTGATGGGTAGGTACGGAACAACGAACTACTGTTATTTGCCGATGCCTTATGACCGTACGGCTTCCATGAAACTGATCTATAAAGAAAGGAGCGGCGTGCAACAAAATCCCGTCTCGATAAATGTGAAAGTTTATTACAACAGCACAAAACGCAACCCAAAGGAGGAAGGTAAACTCTACAGCACCTGGAAAAGAGAAAAACCCGATATAGGAAAATTCTACACGTTTTTGAAAACAGAGGGTAAGGGTCATTACGTGGGTACCGTTCATATGGCGCAAGGACTTCGGCCGGGAATGACGCTATTCTTCGAAGGGGACGACAGCACCTATGTCGACGGAAAAGCACGCATGCACGGCACCGGATCGGAAGATTACTATAACGGAGGCTGGTATGCTTTGCTCGACCGCTGGGATAGAGGGATCAGTATGCCTATACACGGTTCGCTGGATTATTCTCTGCCGATGAACAGAACCGGGGCTTATCGCTTTTTTCTTTCCGACAAATTGTCTTTCGAGAAAAATATTTATCACGGAATGGAACACGGTGAAGTCGGGAACAATTTTCCGGTAGATTATACATCAATAGCGTTTTATTACGCCGCACAGCCACTTTTGGAAAAAATGGAACCTACGGCTGAATTGAGAGAGAACTACCTGCCTTCAACACACGTCTATTTTCCCCAACTGATGCAGGTTACGCCAGACAGGGGAGTCGGGGTTATTTTAGACAGAGGCCTTATGATATCCGCTTACGGAGAAGGCGGCGCCGTGAGGGTGATGCTCAATGATGTTCCTGAGGGTAATTACAGGGTTTTGATTCATTATCACGAACGGAAAAATGGCGCTGATTTCCAGGTTTGGCAACGACAAAAACAGCTTTCAGACTGGATTTCAACGAAGGCAAGTCAAGACAGTTATAAGGAAAAGGTTCACGTTGGGGATATCCAACTGACACAGCAAACGAATTCCGTAACTTTTCACGTCCGGAAAAACGGGACTGCCGATTTGTTTGAATTGAATTTAATCACACTCGAAAAAATAAATTAATTGGCTATGGGGAAACGTTTCTTTATTATATCTGCCTTTATTTTATTTCTACTGTCATTTAATGCGATAGCGCAGGATAGAATTGTGCTGGATAAAAAAACGCTTCCTCCTGTTTTTCAAAAAAGCGTCGGGAGGATAGCCTACGACAAGTTGGGAAAAGAATCGGGGAAAGCCACAATCAGAAGCATTGATAAAAATACCTTACACGTAACAGTTTCATATTCACCCGACGAAATCGTTCATCAGAATGATTGGCAAATAAACCTTCAACCGGCATTTGTGCCCTCTTTCCATTGGTCGCCCCACCTCACTCCTACGGACAATCACGTGATCGATCAGCATGTTTTCCGGTCCCCCACGCTTATTGTTGCCGATAAAGAACAGGTAATCGCTCTCATTCCCGATCTAAACATGCTGCAAAAAGGTACACCGGTGCGGTGGTATTTAGATCTGGATGCCGAGACCAACACGCTGACGCTCGGGATGAGTAACAGCCGCGTTGTTGATCACGTTCTTTTTGAGCGGACCGACGGTGCGGAATATACGAACGGAAAAGTTGAAATCGGATTTTATCTGCTGCATTACACAGACAAGGCTTCTCTCGCAGACCCCTTCCGCAAACCGTTGGAGTTCCTTTGGAAAAACTGGGGAAGTGAAACGTATAGAACCGGCAATCCGGTCCGTGGCGATTTAGAGCCATACATAAAGCACACTTACGATTGGGCGTTCAAAAACTGGAGCGAAAGCGTGTGGCAGGAATTTGAAATAGAGGGGCGAAAAGTGGGTGCACCTGCCTTTATCGTTAATGTAACACAAAGCCCCAATTATCCGGGCGAGGTCAATGAGCGGGAGTTCCGGTCTGTCTGGAATCAGGCGTGGTTTAGTTCCCTTCGTTCTGCAAGCGGTTTATACCGGTATGCGCGGCGGACAAATAATGGCGGGCTTCTCGAAAAGGCGAGGTTGACCAAAGAGCTGGCTTTGTCTTTTCCGCAAAAAAACGGTTTTTTTTACGGAGTGATCGGTACCGATATGTACGAAATAGAAATCGACGGGAGAAAATATAATCGCAGTAAGGGATGGGATACTTATTACTGGGGGAATTCAAACCGTAATCCTTATACCTGGAACCCGCGGGAATCGCCTTTCCATATCCTCGATATGAGCTGGACGGCATTGTTGATGCTTCGCTGGTATGATGAGCTGGAAAAAGATATCCGTTTACTCGATTATGCCGAAAATTATGCCGGATCATTGCTGAAGATTCAATATTCCAACGGCTTTTTCCCGGCTTGGCTGTCGCTGGATAAACTAGAGCCGATGGAACATCTGAACGATTCGCCTGAGACATCGATGTCGGTGACCTTCCTGCTGAAACTCTATGAGCTGACTGGGAAGCAGAAGTACAAAGAGTCGGCGCTCAAGGCCATGGATGCGGTGATCCACAATATCATTCCCACGGGAAGATGGGAGGATTTTGAGACCTACTGGTCGTGTTCACGGTATGGCTCACAAGATCTGGTTGGGAAAAAGGTTTCACGCAATAATATGTACAAGCAAAATAATTTTTCGATGTTCTGGACGGCAGAAGCGCTTTTTGAGTGCTTCAGGCTGACGAAAGAGGAGCGTTACCTCGGCTGTGGACAGCGTACTCTCGATGAACTGCTGATGACCCAGGCGTCATGGCAGCCGCCCTATATGTATGTGAACGTCTTGGGCGGCTTTGGAGTCCTCAACGCAGATGGTGAATGGAACGACTCCCGCGAAAGTTTGTTTGCTGAACTTATTCTCCAATGCGGGAAGCTCCTGAATAACCGTGAATATATGGAACGGGGTTTTGCCGCGTTAAAGGCATCGTTTGTAATGATGTATTGTCCCGAAAATCCGCAAACAAAAGTACAGTGGGAAAAGGTTTATCCGTTTTTCGGAGAAAGAGATTATGGGTTCACGATGGAAAATTATGGCCATGGCGGACGAACAAGCCCTGAAGGGGAAGGGATGGGGGAGTTCACCATTTACGATTGGGGAAACGGGGCTGCTGCTGAAGCCTATAATCGGATATTGGACAAGCTCGGGAAAATCGATTAAAAAGTATAAAACCTGAACATCCTGATTTTAATCATCTAAAGACAAAATATATGAAACTAAAAAATTTAAATCTGTTTTTGCTTGTGGCAGGATCTATTCTTGTTTCTTGCACGGGCAACACTAAAAAATCATCGGGAAATATGGAAAAGGAGTATGAAATAGGGACATTTGGGTACGACCTGAATTATCTATCGAAAAGAGACAGCCTTATTGTGCTGAAGTCCGGCGACGGAAAAGCACAGGTAATCGTTTCAGCCAAATATCAGGCAAAGGTTTTTACCTCAACGGCAAACGGCGAAGAGGGAAACAGCCTTGGTTTTGTGAATCACAAGTTCTTTGATGCCGGAGTGATTGATGAGCATATGAACGGATTTGGCGGAGAAAACCGGTTGTGGCTGGGACCCGAAGGCGGACAATATTCCATCTATTTTAAACCCGGAAAAGAGCAGGTTTTCGATAACTGGCATACTCCGAAAGCCATCGATATAGAAGAGTGGAAAGTGAGCAATGTAACTCCGGAAGAGGCTTTGTTTACTAAAGATGTGGAACTTGAGAACTATCGGGGAAGCACGTTGAATATAGCAATAGAGAGAAAGGTCTCGCTTGTTTCCGATGCGGAAATTGTAAGCAAACTGGGCATAGCCCTGCCCGATGGAGTAAATGCAGTGGCCTACGCAACCGATAATAAAATCACCAATAAGAATGATTTTGAATGGACAAACAAAACAGGAACCGTTTGTATCTGGATGTTGGATATGTTTAATCCTTCGGATTCTGCAGTAACGGTTGTTCCGTATAATACCGGAGATGAAAAGCAACTGGGGGCATTGGCTACGACAGACTATTTCGGGGAAATTCCTGCCGACAGGCTGAAAGCCGAAAACGGAACCCTCTATCTGAAAACCGACGGAAAATTCAGGAGTAAACTGGGGATGAATGCTAAACGCACAAAAGCCATTGCAGGAAATTATGATCCTATCTCCAAGAGACTTACGGTGATTACGTTCGATGTTGATCCCTCTGCCGTGTATCTGAATCAGGAGTGGAACCCCGGGAAGAATCCGCTTATAGGCGATGCCCTGAACGCGTATAACGACGGCCCGCTGGAAGACGGGAGCATTATGGGGCCTTTCCTTGAACTGGAAAGCTGTTCGCCCGCAGCGTTCTTAAAACCGGGAGAGTCGCTGTCGCACACTCACAACGTATATCATTTTGTAGGTGAGGAAGCAGCCTTGTCGCCCATTTGCGAAAAATTGCTCGGAGTAAATATCAATCAAGTTGCAACCATTTTCTGAAAAACAACAGTATGAATAGTCACGTAGAAAAACATCGTTTAGTGCCTGCGGGAATCGTGTTCCCGTTTATCCTGCTTACTTCCCTGTTCTTTATTTGGGCGGTTCCCAACAATATGACCGATACCATGCTTGCTGCTTTCAAGCGGATTATGAGCCTGTCGGATACACAAACAGCCTGGATTCAGGTAGTTTGCTATCTGCTCGGTTATGGATGTTTTGCCCTTCCGGGAGCTATTTTCATTAAAAAACATACGTACAAGCATGGCGTGCTTTTGGGATTGGGGTTGTGTATTCTCGGAGGAATGCTGTTTTATCCGGCTATGTTGGTAAACAACATCAGTTCACCGCTTAGTTTCGCCACCTATCTGATGGCAATTTTTGTCCTTTTTGCCGGACTATCGGTATTGGAAACATCGGCCAATTCCTACGTGTATGCATTGGGGGATCCTCATACCGCTACGCGACGGTTGAATTTCTCGCAGTCATTTAATCCTTTCGGCGCATTAACCGGAGTATTGGCAAGCCAGATATTTGTTCTTTCGCAATTGAACACGATGAGCGCGGCAGAAAGAGCTGCGCTGAACGAAGCCGATCTGGTAAACATCCAGAACGTTGAGTTGAATGCGGTTACTTTAGCATATATGATATTGGGTTTGGTGATGCTTGTCCTTTTTCTGTTGATCTTTTTTACCAAAATGCCCCAGGCACAGGACGATGACAGAAGCCTGAACCTGAAAGCCACTTTCGACCGCTTAAGAAAAAATAAAAACTACGTTTGGGGTGTTGTTGCACAGTTTTTCTACGTTGGCGCGCAAATTGCCGTCTGGTCGTATATCATCCGGTACGCCATGCAGCAGTTGCAGTTCGATGCCGTAATCTCGGGATTGGGAAGTAACGCATCGCAGGAGTCCATTATTGCGGCTTTGCGAGGCGTTGAACCTATTGCAGGCGGATTTTATGATTTAGCGGAATCACTGGGAATTGATGCCCTGCTGCCGCGAACTGCCGAACAGGCCGGAGCCACCTATTATGTGTTGTCTCTCGTTTTGTTTGTGATCGGGCGTTTCGTGTGTACTTTCCTGATGAAATGGACAAAACCGGTAAACCTCCTTTCTACCCTGGCAGTACTTGCAATAATTTGCTGTTTAACCGCTATTTACGGCCATGGATTTATTGGCGTCTATGCTTTGATGGGAATCTCAGGTTGTATGTCGTTGATGTTTCCAACCATTTATGGGATAGGGATGAAAGGATTGGGAGAAGACACCAAGATTGCAGGATCGGGTATGGTAATGGCTATTGCGGGTGCCGCACTTTTAACGCAAATGCAGGGAATCCTTTCCGACCAGGCAGGAAGCATTGAGTTTGCGTATTGGGTCCCCACTATCGCTTTCATCATTATTGCGTATTACAGTTTTACAATAGCGCGCAGCAAAGAGCTGGGCAATGGAAAATAGATGGATATGGAAAAATTAGTTATAGGCATTGATTACGGTACCGATTCGTGTCGTGCCATACTGCTGGACTGTGTGTCCGGAAAAGAGCTGGCGACCGCCATCTCCTATTACCCCCGGTGGAAGAAAGGGTTGTATTGCGATCCTTCGGCCAACCGCTACCGGCAGCATCCGCAAGATTATATCGATTCGCTGGAACAGGCTGTGAAAGGAGCATTGGAACAACTTCCGGCAGGTATGGTCCGGAAAATTGTCGGCATCGGTATAGATACTACCGGCAGTACGCCCTGTCTGACAGACCGGGACGGCACGCCGCTGGCGTTGCTGCCCGGATATGCCGATGATCCCGATGCGATGTTCATCCTCTGGAAAGACCACACTTCCATATGCGAAGCGGACGAAATCAATGCCCTGGCCCATACATGGGAAATCGATTATACATCGCGCTCCGGCGGGATCTACTCTTCGGAATGGTTCTGGGCAAAGGCGCTGCATGTGCTTCGGGCAAATGAAAAGGTCAGGGAAAAGGCCTGCTCCATCATCGAGCATTGCGACTGGATGCCGGCATTATTGACGGGAAACCTGCGGCCTGAAAAGGTGAAACGGAGTCGTTGCGCTGCCGGGCATAAAGGAATGTGGGCTTCAGCGTGGGGCGGTTACCCTCCGCAGGATTTTCTTTCCGCGCTTGACCCTCTGTTGGAGGGATTTTCCGCCCGACTGGGGGGCGAAACGTACACAAGTGATGTGTCTGCCGGGAAACTCACCGAAGAGTGGGCAGGGAGGCTTGGATTGCCTCAGGGCATCGATGTGGCCGTCGGCATTATCGACGCTCACGCAGGAGCTGTCGGAGCGGGGATAAGGGCAAACACGATGGTGAAGATCATCGGCACCTCTACCTGCGATATTGTGGTTACTCCGAAAGAGGATATCGCCGAAAAGCTGATTCCGGGGATTAGCGGGCAAGTGGACGGCTCGGTTATTCCGGGCCTTATCGGTTTGGAAGCCGGACAATCGGCATTCGGTGACGTATATGCCTGGTGGAAAGAGATGCTTTCCTGGTCGTTGAGGCTGCTGCCGGAAAGGCAGAGGACGGAGGCGGCCGCGCAGATATTGCCAGAGCTGACCGTTGAGGCGGAGAAACTTTCGGCAACGGAGGTGGATATGGTAGCGGGTGACTGGCTGAACGGACGCCGTACTCCCTTTGCCGACCTGACATTAAAGGGAGGAATTGCCGGAATCACTTTGGCTACAACCCCTGCACACATCTATAAGAGCTTGGTGGAAGCGACCGCCTTTGGGTCGCGTGCCATCATGGAACATCTTAAGAAAGAGGGTGTGCAGGTGAATGAAGTGATCGGTGTGGGAGGAATCTCATTGAAATCGCCCTATGTGATGCAGACACTCTCCGATATTATGGGCGTACCCATCAAAGTGGCCGCCGTGCAACAGGCGGGAGCGCTGGGAGCGGCGATGTGCGCTGCGGTATCGGCCGGCGTTTTTGATACGGTTGAAGCGGCACAGGAATCTATGGGGCAGGGGTATAGTGTTGTTTACACTCCCCGGGCTGAAAAGAGGGAAGCCTATACCGCGCTGTATGAAAAATACCGGGAACTTAACCGGTTTTTGGAAGGAAAATAGAGAATTTGTTCCCATCCCAATAAAAATCGGGATTGTCTGTCCTGTATGAACGGATGGTCCCGGTTCTAATTTTCATAGGATGTTATTGGTTATCGAAACATTTATGTATAAAATACATAATTTATGTTGTAAAACATCTATTTTTATTTTGCTAAAACGATTTAATAGACTATTTTTGTATTTTATTCAATATATTTAGACTATTTCTTCATCCGTATGATGGATAAAAAGGTATCGATAAAAGATATTGCAAAAATAGTGGGTGTCTCGCCTGCCCTTGTTTCAATGGTATTGAATGGAAAGGCTGAACAATACAGAATCGGGGAAGAAGTTGCCAAGCGGGTTGTAGAGACTGCAAAGAGCATGCATTATGCTCCGAATCTCATCGCGAAAAATTTACGATCGGGAAAAACCCAATTAGTCGGTTTGATCGTTACGGATATTTCCAACCCTTTCTATTCGGCAATCGCAAGGATTGTGGAAGATAGGGCCAGCGAATTGAATTACACGGTTTTGATAAGCAGCACGGACGAAAATTTGAAAAATACGGAGAGATTGGTCGATGTGTTGCACAACAAAGGAGTGGAAGGGTTGATATTGGTGCCATGCGATGGCTCGAAGGAGCTTATTCAAGGACTTTATGAAAGTGATTTTCCTACTGTATTGTTAGACAGGTACTTCCCAGATATAGACTTAAGTTCATCCTGTTTAGATAATTACAAGGCAACGGAATTGGCAACGGAGCATTTGCTCGGGCAAGGATATAAAAATATCGCGTTGATCGCTTATAATACGGAAATGCAGCATATATTAGACCGTATTTCAGGATATGAAGAGACGATGAAGAATGCAGGTTTAGGCGCTTATACTCACGTCAGGAAGGTAGATATACTGAACCCAAAGCCGGATATCTGGAAAGCGTTGGAGGAGTTGATTAACAAGGAACATGCCGATGCCGTTATTTTTTTGACCAATATGCTTGCCATAAATGGACTGTATTGCTTGAATGAAATGAATGTGAAGATACCTGAAGACATTGCGGTAATTGGGTTTAATGGAAATGATGCGTTTAATCTCTTTTATTCGCCGATAACCTATGTAAAACAACCGATTGAGCAAATAGCAAAGGAAGCAATCGATACATTGATTAAACGGATAAAGAAGAGTAATTATAAATCAAAACTATTTTTGGGACCGGAGTTGGTGATTCAAAAATCATCACTAAGAGATGCGTAAAAAGGAAAAATCATAAAAAAATTTAAACAGTTTCTATAGGGCTGTAGTTTGAAATTTATTTTTTCAACAATTGCTAAAACGATTTAGCTTGTATTGAACCGAAAGTGAGAATGGAAAAGCGAGCCGTTGAATTCATAAAGCTCCATGAGAGATAAATAAAGCTGTAAAATTTAAAATAAATAATGAAAGACAAACAATTAAAGCCATTGGCAGGGATCATCGTACCGCTTGTTACACCCTTGTCCGGTGACGGCCGGATTGATATAACGGGATTGAACAATCTGATCGAGCACGTAATACGAGGCGGGGTGCATGGAGTTTTTATCCTGGGTACGACCGGAGAAGCGCAAAGTTTAAGTATGAGGCAGCGCGAAGAGATGATAAAAGAGACGAGCCGTATTCTGGGAAACCGGCTGCCGCTGTTGGTTGGCATTTCCGACACATCCCTCGGTGATAGTGTCACTTTAGCGCAAAAGGCTTATGAAGCCGGAGCGTATGCCGTTGTAGCCACGCCTCCCTATTATTTTACCACCGCCCAATCGGAGTTGATCGATTACTTCGAAAACCTGGTTTCCTTATTGCCTCTTCCATTGTTTTTGTACAATATGCCTGTTCACACAAAAGTTTCTTTTGATGCTGAGACAATTAAACGGCTTGCTCAAAATGAAAAGGTGATCGGCTTCAAAGACAGCTCTGCCAACGGTACTTATCTTCAGACCGTGATGTACACCATGAAGGAAAATCCTGAATTCATGATCTTTGTCGGTCCGGAAGAGATGACCGCTGAAATGGTACTCATGGGTGCCGACGGAGGAGTAAACGGAGGAGCCAATTTATTCCCGGAATTGTATGTGAAACTGTATAATGCGGCTAAATCTCACGATATTGAAAAAGTCAGGGACCTCCAGCAAAGAGTGATGCGGATATCTACAAATATTTACAGTAAAAGCAGATACGCTTCCAGTTACCTGATAGGACTCAAATGTGCCCTGTCTGTCGCGGGCATTTGCAATGATTTTCCGGCAATGCCTTTTGTGCATTTCGACAAGGAGCGCCGAAACGAGATTGAGAAAGCGATGAAAAGCATAGAAAATATGCTGGATGCAGACTAATCTTATTGGAGATTGAGTGTATAAAATAGAATTATTCAATTGATATACTTTATTTTTTATTAATTATTACGTGTATTATCCATATTATTAATCCAAAAATGCAACAATTGTATGAGAAGGAACGCCTATTATCTTTCATCCGTTCTCGTGTGCCTGCTGATTATCTTTTTTCCGGCATGCTCAGATGACGGATCGCAAACGGACTTTCCGCTTTCTGCAGTGATTTTTCACAGTATAGACGGAAAACAAGTTGCGTTTACAGCACTTACTCATAGCGCTGTAAACTGGGAATGGGATTTTGGAGACGGAAACGTTAGCTTTGAAAAAGATCCGGTACATGTGTATGAAGAGGGGGGGTATTATATTGCCACATTAACAGCAAAAGACAAAGCCGCCAATTCAGTAACTGCAAAGGTGAGCTTAGCGGTTTCACTCACCCCTTACGCCTTGTTGACAGGAGACCACACAGTAGAGGGATATGACGGTAAAACCTGGAAACTCACCATGTCGCATACCGTCAATGATAAATTGGTGAATTCCGATGCAGGGTTCTCGTTGCTTGCTCCCAAGATTCCATCGTTACCCCCGGGAGCTTTCGATGTATATGTCGGGCTCAAAGAAGCGTATAACGACGAGTTTACTTTTTATTTTGATGGAAGCTACAAGCACAACACTTCAGACGGTACCTCTTTCGGAGGAATTGTTTACGCGATGTCATTGCAAAAGATGGGGCTGGCCCAGATCACCAAGGTAGGAGGGAAAGCGGCGTTGGGAGCGGATCTTTTTGCCTTGACAACCTATACGCCCGTTGAAAATGCGACATTCGTATTGAATGAAAACGAAAATTTCACCATACCTACCATCCCTAAATTCGCGACCGGTACACAGCCTCCCGGCATCCCGGTGGTTACGTATCCGGGAGTGATGACCCTCGATTTTCCCGGTTCGGACGCATTTATCGGCATACGGGATTTTCACCGGAAAGTCATCGTGCAGGAGATCACCAGCAGCTCCATGCGATTGGTGATGTTTATGACGTTGTCTCCTGACGCGATAATCAGCCAGAACCCTTTGATTGCTTTAAGCACTTCTGCGGCAATACTTACATTCGAAGCAGTGAATTAGAATCTATTCAATTATCCAAACCAATTAAAAAAATGGAAGCCAAAAATTTGCAAATGAATAAAAATCAGGGCCGGTTCAAAGTAGTTCTGCCACTGGTCTTTCTCCTGCTGTTTACAGGAAACGGTTTTGCAGAGACAACCGATACCAGGCAAAATACAATAAATGTTACGGGTACGGTTACATCAGCTACTGACGGGATGCCTCTTATTGGGGTCAGTATCGTTGTGAAGGGAACCACGGAGGGCACTGTCTCCGATATGAATGGGAATTACAGAATAAACATACTCCCCAATGTAACACTTGTCTTTTCCTATATAGGCTATATAACGCAGGAGATAGCCGTTGGAGGACGGAGGACCGTCGACATTGTCATGGAGGAGAGTGCTGAAACGCTGAGCGAAGTGGTGGTGACAGCCCTTGGGATTGGGCGCGAAGAGAAGTCGCTCGGTTATTCTGTCGGGAAGCTCGGATCCGAAGAGATTTCGAAAGTAGTCCATGAGAACGTGCTCACTTCAATGGCGGGCAAAGTGACGGGGGTGACCATCAACTCGACCGGCGGCACAGGTTCTACCGTCAGCATGGTCATCAGGGGGGCTACCTCCATGAGCACAGATAATCAGCCTTTGTTCGTTATTGACGGAGTACCTATGACCAGTTCCGTGAATAATGTGGGCGGCTTCGGAAAAGATAACCTGGTCGATTATGGAAATGCCATCTCGGATATTGATCCCGAAAGTATTGAGAGCGTTTCCATCCTGAAAGGGCCCAGCGCCGCGGCACTGTACGGTACTCGCGCCGGTAACGGAGTGGTGCTTATCACCACAAAGAAATCGGGCCGGAAAGGCGGAATGAAAGTGGAAGTCGTTTCAAATACCGTTTTCGATATTCCGTCAAAATACCTGGATGTGCAAAACCGCCTTGGATTCGGCTACAGGAGTTACACCAATTCAGCTTTTCCCAACGGGATCATTCCTGCTTACAATACCTCGGAAGTGACCGGGGCGGGTCCGGAGTTGAATAAAGGTTACTGGCAAGTCCAGCCGTTTGCGCCGCTAGATGCCAACGGTGTGCCCATACCCACTGAGTTGATCTCCCACCCCGATAACTATAAGAACTTTATTAACGGGAATGCGATCACTACTACCAACAGTGTAGCCATCTCAAGCAGCAGCGACAGGGTGAATTACCGGCTTGGCGTATCCAATATGACCAATAGAGGACTGGTACCCAACTCTGACCTTAACCGGAATAACCTGACGCTTTCGGCCACCTCGACAGTGGTGGAAGGGCTTACAGTGGGTACCGATATTAACTACACCCGGAACTGGGCGGACAACAGGCCGGCTACCCAGGAACGGGGGGCCAATCCTCTACAGTGGGCTGCATGGATCCCCCCCAATGTTGATATCCGTAAAATGAAAGATTATAAACTTGGCGGGAACGAAGTGCTTACCATAGGGAAAGGCTGGGAGAATCCATACTTCCTTGCATACGGCATCAATAACAGCTTTAAAAGAAACAGGCTGATCGGAAGTGTGTCCGCTACGTGGGAAATAACTCCGCAATTAAGCCTTATGGGAAGATATGCGCTAAACAGATCGGACGAAACAAGGGAAACAAAGATAGATCCGGGATATTCCGGAGAACCCAATAACGGAGCGTATGGCATAGTTACCAGCGAAAGCAGCGAAGCCAACGCCGACGTGCTGGCAACCTATAAAAACCATTGGGATAATTTCTCGCTTACGACTTCTGCAGGAGGGAACCTCCTCTATTCCAGGTGGTCGTATATGAGTAATTCATCGAAACCGGGATCGGGATTAATTATTCCCTATCTATATACGATTCAGAATATTGAGAATACTTCGTTGAGTTATTCCAATGCCCGCTATGAGAGAGCGATTAACAGCGTTTATGCAATGGCCAATCTAGGGTGGAGAGACAGGGTGTATCTTGATCTGACCGCCAGAAATGACTGGGCCAGCACACTGCCGGCTGAAAACAGGTCCTATTTTTATCCCTCTGCTTCATTGAGCTTCCTGTTGAATAACATGATCGATATGGGAAAGAATGTGAATCTTCTCAAAATAAGAGGCAGTATTGCCCAGGTAGGGAATGATACTTCACCTTACAGCCTTTACGCAACCTATTATGATGGCGGACAATGGGGTGACGCGATCAGGCTTGGGAAGCCGGGAGACCTGTTAAACCCGGTTCTGCTTCCCGAAGAGTCGAGCTCTTACGAAGTAGGGATGGATATAAAGATGTTTAATAACAGGTTGCGGTTTGAGGGTACCTATTACCGGGCAGATAATCGTAACCAGATCCTTAGCGTACCGTTGGCCGGTTCCACCGGATTCAACAGCATAAAAATCAATGCCGGCTTATTGCAAAGCAGAGGTGTGGAACTTATGCTTGGCTTTACGCCCATTGAAACCAAAGACTGGACCTGGAATCTGGATGTCAATTTCACAAAGAATCAAACATGGCTGCTTGAATTGTCGGAGGGTACCGATTTTGTCCAATTCTGGGACGAGGCGAGGGTGAAGAATATCGCGTATGCAAAAGATAAATCTCTGGGCAGGGACGGCTTGATAGGAAACCTCTATACCCGGAAAATATTGAGGGTGACTGATAAAAATTCCAAATATTACGGCTATCCTCTGTTGCCTGAGAATAGTGAAGATGCCGAATGGCAGGCCGAAGACGATTATTCCAAAGTGGGGAACTATAACCCTAACTTTATTATGGGACTGCAAACCTCTATCACGTACAAGAATTTTACTTTGAGCATGACGTTCGACTGGCGATCGGGAGGACAGTACGTGTCACAGACCTGGCGGTATCTGACTGAAGGCGTTGTATCGAATACCTGGCTTAACCAACTGATCATTCCGCCCGACGGATTAGGCGGACAACCTAATGAAGCGCTTCGTGATTGGGTGGTAGCCAATGCAGATAGATTGATCTATACCAATAACCCAAGGCCTGTCGGTGGCCCTACTCCCGATTTCGGCGGATTCTACAATGACTTTTATACAGGTGTAGGTGCGTATGACGGTACTTTTGCCCCGGGCGTATATGGCCGGTATGACGATAACGGTAATTTTATCCTTGTCAAGGAGAACCTCGGAAATGAAGGAACTGAATTCAGGCCGTATGCAATGAGCTATCCGTGGGGTATTGGAGAAGCCAACCTGTTTGATGCGGACTATGTGAAACTAAGAGAGATTGCGTTGAACTATAAGGTTCCCGCAAAAACTGCGCAAAAACTGAAACTACAGGACCTGAACATCTCCGTATATAGTCGGAATATCATGCTCTGGGCAAAAAGCGCCGGTATGGGAATAGACCCCGAAAGAGCTTATCAATCGGGTAGCGGCGGAGGTTTTAAGCAAGGTGTCGAACGTTTCAATGCCGAGCCCTGGGTAATTCCCGTTGGGTTTAAATTAAGTTTTACTTTTTAATCAAAATACTGTCATGCATACGTTAAAAAACAGTCTTATCATCATTTTAACGCTGGCGCTCGGATGCGTTGTTTCATGCAGGGATCTGAATGAATTGAACATCAATCCCAACGGCGTTGATCCGGCCATTGCAGATGTAAATTTTCTGTTGACCACGGTTCAGACGAATGTAGGGCAAACCGTTTACGATATCGGTTTCGGTACCTTCTCCGGAATTATGCAGCATACGCAGCAAACCGGCTGGTTTAGTGGTTATAATAATTACGAATGGACTCCCCTTTCGCATAGCTGGAACGGTTATTACAGCATTTTAATGAACAACGAGGAGTATTTCAGAAAGGCAACACAGCACAGTTACGAGTTCCACGAAGGAGTAGCCCGCATCATGAGGGCTTATGTTTTTGGACTGATCACCGATATATGGGGTGACGCGCCTTACAAAGATGCTCTTAAAGCTGAACAGGGATCAAGCCATTTTATGCCGGCTTTCGATCCGCAACAGGATATTTATCACGGTATCCTTGCTGATCTGGATACTGCTAACATGCTCTTGTCAAAAACGGCAAGTGAGTATCGTAATATTGTGCCCAAGCAAGATGTGGTGTACAAGGGCAATGTATCTAAATGGCAAAAATTTGCAAATTCACTGGCCCTGAGGTACTATATGAGGTTACAAGCCAAAGAACCGGCCTTTGCGGAAGAGGGTATCAGGAGGATTGCCGGAGATCCTGCCAAATACCCGTTGATAAGAGTGGCCGGAGATGATGCCAATATTAGTTTTCCCGGAACGTCGAGTAATGTTTCCAATCCGTTGAATACCGTTTATGATGCCAAGCCGGAGAACGGCGCCTATATGAGGGTAAAAATGGGAAAGACGTTGGTAGATGTCCTTAAAGGGCACGGCGACCCGCGACTGGGAGTATGGGCCAATAAGATACAGATTCCGTTGAAATTGGTTTCAGGAACAGGCATAGACCGTACCGTTGAAATTGATAGTGAACATAAAATACGCGAAGTGTCACAGGATAAAGTGACCGCTTTTGAAGCCAATGGCATGAAGGTGGATTTCGATCCGGAATATGCGGGGGTGACTATTTCCCATCCTCTGGTTCAAATATTCAATATGAACATTGCCAATGCGTCTCAGGGAACCGTTAACCCACATGCTTCCCATCTTAACAACAGGTACCGGAAAACAACCGATCCCCTTGTGCTGATGAGATTAATATCTGCTGCGGAGGTCAACCTGATACTTGCAGAAGCGGCATACCGGGGATGGATTTCGGGCAATCCGGCCGAATATTACGCCGATGGTGTGAAGGAATCGCTCAGGGCTTGGGGAGTGGAAGCTGAATTTGACGGTTATATAAAGAATGCGCCTTACGACGGATTGGAAAGTATCATTGAGCAAAAATGGATCGCTCACTGGACAACAGCCCATGAGGCATGGTTCGACTGGAGAAGGACCGGATTGCCGGCACTACAGACAGGGCCCGCGGCGGTACGCCCTGTACTGCCTGTCCGATGGTATTACCATACCGATGATGAAATCAATAAAAACAGGGCCAATGCCGAGGCAGCTATCGAAAAACTGGAAGCAACGCCTTATCAGGGTACCGATCAATCCAAAAACAGTGCCTGGTCGAAAATATGGCTCCTCCAGGGAACCGGAAAACCGTGGTAGGGTGATTCTCTTATATGATAAAATTATAAACAGATGAAATTAAGTCAAATAGGCATCTTTTTATGCCTTTTGTTTACAAAACCCGCTATTGCGGGAACAAGTAACCTGCCAGTGAAGGACGAGCCGTACGTGGTTCCGGTATCGGTTAAATATACGTTATCTCCGAAATGGAAAGATGTCCGGTTCAAGAAGATCGTGGCCGACGGGGATAACAGCCTTTTTATATTGACCGATGCCGGCCTGTTCCGCGATTTTCCGGGAGAGATTATTTCGAAAGACCTTCGATACGCTTCGCTGGCCGATAAGTCGCCTGTGGATATATCTATCCAGGAAGGAACGGGTTATCTCTATTATCTGTATCCCGACCGTTTTCTGACCAATAAGCATGCCGGGACAATATGCGGATACCTGCCAGAAAATAGATTCACGCATATGGCTGTAAATGCAAATGATGATGTACTGCTGACAGGAGAGGAAGGGGCGGTATTATATAACCGGAGCACGAAAGTTAGAAAACTGAATATCCCCCCTGGGGAATTTGTACGATTGTACGTATCGGATCATCGGTTCTGGTACTTATCTTCTACGGGTATATATTGGCTAAATGGAGATAAATGGACGAACGTTTATTCCGGGAATAATCTGACAGCCATTGCTTTTTTCAGCGACAAAATAGCGGTGGGGACAACGGATGGTTACTGTGTGATTGACCGAAGCGGAAATACAGTTGAACCTAAAAACAATAAACTGCCTGTTCCCGCTATTACCCACATGTTGGTGGTGGGAGGGACATGTTGGTTTGCAACGGATGAGGGTGCTTTCGTGAAACAACCGGAACGCTTCGATTATTATGCCTCCAAACGCTGGCTCGATCAGGATAAGATCGTAGATATGGCTGCGGATACCGATGGGAATTTGTATTTCTTGACCCCTACCGGGTTGAACAAGGTGGAGTTCATACGGGAAACACTGGCGGGAAAGGCGGAGTTCCTGCAAGACAACCTGCGCAAGTATCACCTCCGTTACGGTTTTTCTTCCGCTTCCCGGTTGACCGACCCTGGGGACCCCACGACCATGCGTCTTGACGATAGTGATAATGACGGCTTGTGGACTTCATTCTACCTGGGAAGCCAGGCCTTCCGCTATGCCGTCACCAAAGAGGAAAAATCCAGGGGATATGTGTGGGAGTCGTTCGAGCCTTATGAAAGACTGCTGTCCATCCATCCCGTCACGGGATTTTCGGGAAGGACATTCGAGCGTACGGGGTATATCGCAGGAGATACTATTCCCTGGCGCCCGGCGCCGGATCAAGACTGGTGGTGGAAAGGGACCACCAGTACGGATGAATTTGTCGGTTATATGTTTGCCACATCTGTAATAGATCGGTTTGTAGCTCAAACACCGGAAGAAAAAAGACGGGTGGCGGATTATTTCGATGCCATCATGACGCATATCATTACAAATGATTATTATTTTATCGATTATGATGGTAAGCCGACTTTGTGGGGCAGATGGAATCCGGAATATGTGAATTCATTCGCTACCACGCAATTCGACCGCAGGCTCAACAGCACATTGACGATCGCAGGCTTACAGTTAGCATACCGGCTGACACAAAAAGAAATTTACAAGACTGAAGCTTTTCGAATGATACAGGAGCATGGATACCTGGATAATATGAAAATACCCATGAACAATATCCGGTTTACTTCCGGATTTCAACATCAGGGTATTACAATGGGTGAGGATTGGAATCATTCTGATGATGAAATGGCATTCCTCACCTATTGGGTGCTTTATAATTACGCGTTCAACGATACGTTGAAGCAGGAATATGCGGAGATGATACGCGATCACTGGAAGATTGAGAAGCCGGAACGCAACGCGCTTTGGAACCTCCTGGCCTACGGAACGTCCGGTGATATCGATCTGGAATCCACGATCTGGTATTTACGAGGGTTCCCAAAAGATTGCAACCGTTATCCGGTCAGGAATTCACACAGGAAAGATCTGGAGTTTCTGCCAAAAGATCCGCACACCAATTTCAGGGAGCAGACAACCACAGAGCTGATTCCTAAAATTGAGCGTCCGATGAACAGGCATAATAACAATGAATTTCTTATTGACGGAGGGAGTGGAGCGCATTACCGCCTTACCGGAGATGAATTCCTATTGCCTTACTGGATGGCGCGTTACCTGAATGTGATTCAATGAGACTAATGTAATAATGAGTGTCTCTTGTCTTGATTCTTGTCTTTAAAATTTAAACATATGAAACGAAATTTAATTGTACTTTTAATTGCTTTTTTTTGCTTTGTTGCCGGTTATGCACAACAAACGATTACGCCCGAAACGGCTTTAGAGGCCTACATCAATAACAATGACCCTACATGGGGATGGGAAATTCGCAATGTACATCAGATCGACAATACAAAAGCATATTCTTTGTTGTTTATCTCCCAGAAATGGCATGGGATCTTATGGAAGCATGAGCTTATCATCTTTGTTCCCGAATCGGTGAAACAGGACGGAGCGCTGCTATTTATAACCGGAGGTTCGGTGAATGAAGGGATGCCGAAGTTCTCTGATCCGAATGATGAGACTTCATTGTTCCTGTCTGCGTTGGCAGACCGGAATAACGCTCTGGTGTGTGTATTGAGGCAGGTGCCCAATCAACCCCTTTACGGCGGATTGAAAGAAGATGCATTGATTTCCTATACGCTCAATGAATTCAGGAAAGACAAAGATTACTCATGGCCATTGCTCTTTCCTATGACAAAAACGGCATACAAAGCCATGGACGCGATACAGGAATTTGCCGGACAACAATTAGACCGGCAGGTAAATCGTTTTCTTGTCTCCGGAGCTTCAAAACGCGGATGGACAACATGGCTTACAGGTGCAATCCGGGATCCGCGTGTGGAGGTAATCGCTCCCATGGTAATCGAAATGCTGAATATGCCCGTCGCCCTGGATTATCAAAAACAGCTGTATGGAGAGTACAGTGAAGAGATCCGGGATTATGTGGACTTGGAAATTCCACAGGCAATCCACAGCGAATTCGGAAATGCTGTCGTACAGATGATAGATCCTTACTCCTACCGCGAAAAGCTGACGATGCCCAAGCTTATCATTATGGGGACAAACGATCCCTATTGGACGGTTGATGCCATTAAACATTATATCAATGAGATCCCCGGACACAACCTGTTGCATTACGTTCCAAACGCAGGCCACGGTTTGGGAGATAAAACAGAGGCCTTCGGAGCGTTAGGTGCAATTTTTTCCATTATGCTGGATAAAACGGATTATCCTGTCTGTGAATGGAAATTGGATGAGAAAGGTAAAAATATCCATCTGCAGGTAAAGGCCTCTCCCGATCAGCTGGTTGGAGCCACACTGTGGAGATCCGTATCCGACAGCAGGGATTTTCGTCAGGCAACATGGAATAAAAGCAACATCCCTGTTGATGCTAAGAACCGGTCTATGGTCAATGCAAGGTTAAAATATCCGAAAAACGGATTTCAGGCTTTCTATGTCGATCTGATCTACAAAGATACGCACGGTGAAGAATACTCGGTCAGTACGCGTACCTTTATGTCGGATCATAAAAAAGTATTTGTCCAATAATGGTATTTTTCCGGTATCTCTCTTCATAGTCATTTGATTTTTAATAAAAAGAGATACAGGAGGTAACAAATCTATAAACCAAAAGAGATGAAAGGAATTCTGGTATTGAGCTTTTTATTTTTTACGGGAACCCTCTCCGCACAAACGCTGGGCGAGCGCTTGGGATACAAAAAGACAGACAAGCTGTTGATCATCAACAACGACGATGCGGGTATGTGTCATGCTGCCAATACCGCCACTATGGAAGGAATGGAGAGAGGGCTGATCAGCTCGGCCACCATTATGATGCCTTGTCCCTGGTCGAACGAGATCCTGAAATATGCGAACGAGAATCCGGATAAAGGATTCGGAGTCCACCTTACATTGACTTCAGAATGGAAAAACTATAGATGGGGTACGGTTGCATCACGCGGCGAAGTTCCCGGGCTATATGATGAACAGGGCTATATGTGGAAGGATGTATTGGAGGTATATAATGCTTCCAATACCGATGAAGCATTGACTGAGGGCAGGGCGCAGATACGAAAAGCGTTGGAAGCGGGAGTACCTGTTACTCATATTGATTCACACATGGGAACGTATCAGTACTCTCCCGATTATATGCGTATTTATCTGCAACTTGCGGAAGAATTTGATCTCCCTGCGCGGATGCCGTCCCAATCCACCCTGGAAAATATGGGAGCCCCTCCTTTCCGGGATATCTGTAGGGAGAAAGGGATCATTCATCCGGATTATTTTATTCATGAAGAGTTTCGGGACTACAAAACAGAGAATATGGAGGAATTCTGGACCAATTACATCAAAAATTTAAATCCCGGTGTGACGGAAATTCTCATCCATGCGGCTGCGGAAGGAGATGAGATACGGGCAATCACCGGTTCCGCACCCAAGCGTATAAAGGAATTGGAATTTTTTACCGGCGACAAACTGAAACAATTGATCAGAGAGGAGGGGATTATCGTTATCGGTTACCGTCCCCTGTTCGAATTGCAGAGAAAAGAAAGACAGCGCAAATGAAGATAATAAAGATTATAGGGATCTCGCTCCTGGTTCTGGTTATCGCATTGTGCATCTACAGTTACAACAATATGCGTGACCGCCACCCGGGATATAGTCTCGATCTGAAAATCGAAAATAAGGAATCCCGGGTCATGCGTGCCGGCTTTGCTGCGGTGACGATTACTCCTGAGTATATGGAGCCGTGGAACGATGTGGATAATAACGCACGTTACGAACCGGAGAAGGGGGATACTTACGAAGACCTGAACGGAAACGGAAAGTTCGATACATACTGGATTGCCGGTTTTGGAAATAAAGTCGCCGCCCAGGGTGTACATGACGATCTGTGGGCGCGGACAATGGTGCTGGATGACGGCAACACCCGTCTCGCGTTGACGGCTGTTGATGTGATCGGTATGTTCCATCCGATGGTAGTGGACATCCGGAAAATGTTGCCGGAAGAGGCGGGCATCACCTATCTGGTGATCACCTCCACCCACACGCATGAAGGCCCTGATCTGTTGGGCCTCTGGGGTAAATCGCCCTTTAAAAGCGGAACGAATGCGGAGTGGAGAGAATACGTAAAAAGGCGTGTTGTTCAATCTGTCACAGAGGCCGTTAAGGCATTGTGCCCTGCACATTTCCATTTCTCGCAAAACCTGACGGAAGGGATCGTAACCCTTAAAGATACGCGCGAACCGTATGTCTTTGACGAAGGCCTCAGGATGATGCGGGTTACGGATGCCGAGACTTCACAAACCCTCGGGACGCTGATTCAATGGGCTAATCATCCCGAAACATTGTGGAGTAAAAACCTGTTCATCTCCTCAGATTTTCCCCACTACCTGAGGGAAGCCGTTGAGAAAGGAGTGTGTCATGGGGACAGCCTGGTCAGAAAAGGTGTCGGTGGCGTCGCCCTCTATGTGAACGGGGCGGTAGGCGGATTAATGACTACCCATGCCACAATGGGTGTAAAAGACCCGTTCCTTGATACGGTATATGTAGAGCCGTCGTTCGATAAAATCCGTGCACAGGGGGATACACTTGGATTGATCATACTCCGTACGATGGAAGAAAAGGCTGTGGAAGTACGTGAAGCCGGGATTAATCTGCGCGCCAGGACATTTGAACTTCCTTTAAAGAACAAATTGTTCCGTCTTGCTGCCGCCATCGGGTTAATGGATGCAGATATGGCCGGATGGATGAAAAAACGTACCGAAGCTGCCGTATGGAGTATCGGGCCTGCCGGTTTCATCACTTTTCCGGGAGAACTTTATCCCGAAATATTAAACGGAGGAATAGAAGCACTTCCCGGCCGGGATTTCACGGTTAGTCCTCAGGAAGCGCCGCCTCTCCGCGATTTGATGCAAGGCGAGTTTCGCTTCGGTCTTGGCCTTGCCAATGATGAGATCGGATACATTATTCCCAAAAGCCAGTGGGATGTGAAGAAACCGTATATATATCGGGACAATCCCTATTACGGTGAAGAAAATTCGCTTGGTCCGGAAACTGCGCCTCTTTTGTATAAAGAACTGCGTCTCCTGTTGAAGGAGTTGCCGGGCGCTCCTCCTCTCCCATCGAAAACCGAACAAGCCGGAGACGTACTACCGGAACGGATAAAAAAATAATACATCGGTTGTCATGTATAGGTATAAGATCAGAAATAAATGGAATATAGCTTTAAGAATCTGTCTTTTTCTGCTGTGCATATCTTCATCCCTTCATGCCCGCGAGATCGATCTGTCCGGCAGCAGATTGCTTGTGTCCAATTCCATACAATCCCCTGTAAAAGAGACGATCATTCGGGTTTTACAGGAAGAAATAGACAAGCGTGCAGGTATTTATCCGGACATAACCGATACATGGGAGGGTACATCAATCATTGCTTTGGCACTTTCCTCAGACGATAGTTTGAACGGCAGGGCGCTTCCTGAAAAGGCAAAACTCTCCCTGAAAGCCGAATCATTCAGTGTGATTGTGGAGGAGGCTCCTTCCCAAACTATTATCTGGCTTGTCGGAGTCGACGCTCGCGGAGTGTTGTTTGCTGCAGGACATCTGCTGCGTACTTCATTATTTGCAGGCAAGCAGTTCTTGTTCGATCCGTCGAATGCGATAAAAAGCGAACCTGAATATCCCATAAGAGGACATCAGCTGGGTTATCGTGATACCGCGAATTCCTATGATGCCTGGTCGAAGGAACAGTATGAACAATATATTCGGGAATTGGCAATTTTCGGGACGAACTGCATAGAAACCATTCCCTTTGATAATACTCCGAGTCCGCACATGAAGGTATCAAAAGAAGAGATGAACCGACATATAAGTACGGTCTGTAAGAACTACGGCTTGGATTATTGGGTGTGGACGCCGGTGAACGTGGACCTTTCGGATGAGAGTCTGTTTCAGGCGGAAGTGAAAAAACACAGTGATTATTACCGCCGATGCCCGTATCTGAGCCATGTCTTTGTTCCGGGCGGTGATCCGGGAGATAATCATCCGAGGTATGTGATACCTTTCCTCAAGGCTATTGCCGGTGAACTGAAAAAACAACATCCTCAGGCAGGTGTTTGGATCTCATTGCAGGGTTTCAGCGATGAACAGATCGATTATTTCTACCATTACCTGGAGACCGAAAGCCCGGACTGGTTGCGGGGAGTGGTAAGCGGGCCGGGCAGCCCTCCGCTGTCCGATACACGCTATCGCCTGCCGCAAAAGTATATGCACCGCCATTATGCCGATATTACGCATACCATCCGCTGCCTCTACCCTACCCTCCGCTGGGACCAGGCGTTTGCCCTTACCCTGGGCCGGGAGCCGGTCAATCCGCAGCCGTTCTATTATGCGGTGCTGCATGATCGGTATGCGCCGTTTACAGATGGGTTCCTGGCCTATTCGGACGGAGCGCACGACGATCTGAACAAGTGTATCTGGAGCCGGAAAGGATGGAGCAAAAAGGAAGATGCTGTTGGTATTACGGAACAATATGTTCGTTTTTTCTTCGGCATCAACTCCGGCGATCGCGTAGCCGATGCCATACTGGGATTGGAACGCAACTGGGATGGTCCGATAGAAGCGAATGGAGGCATCGAAATGACGTTCTCACGCTGGCAGCAGCTTGAGCAAGCTTATCCCCGCTCACAAGAGGATTGGCGTTGGCAGATGCTGCTTCTCCGTGCTTATTACGATACCTATGTCAAACGAAGAAAGTTATATGAGCAAGCACTGGAACGGGGAGCCAATGATTTGCTTGCACAGGCTCCGGAGATCGGTTCGGAAGAAGCGATGAAATTGGCGCTGAAGAAAATTACCGAAGCGGATAGGATCAATATAGCACCACAGCTAAGAACGAAAATAGAAGATTATTGCGAGGCATTGTATCACTCCGTCGGCTTGCAGACAAGCGTTGGAAAATATCGGGCAAGCGGGCCGGAACGGGGCTGTGTGCTCGACTTTGTGGACTATCCGCTAAACAATCGTTGGTGGTTGGCCGATCAGTTTGAAAAGATCACCCGAATGAAAACCGAAGCGGAAAAACTGGCGGCGCTGGCGGTGATCGGGACATGGGAAAATCCCCCGAAAGGCAGTTATTACGATAACATATCGAATATAAGTCAGAGTCCACGCGTTACGACAACTGTGTATGATGCTACCGATGTGGCCTGGTGGGATGGCGGCAAAAGCCGTAAGAGACTATCCACTCAATTATTTCAGAACTTCCCGCGAATAGTCTATGAAGATCTTGACCCGAAAGGGCGTTACCTGATCCGTATCGCCGGATATGGAGATGCGTTGCTCAGGATAGATGGAGAGCGCATATCCCCTACCCTGTACAGTAAAGAGTTGGAAGAGTTTAAAGAGTTTCCGATCGACAGGAGATTCTTTCAGGACGGTAAACTGGAAGTTTCGTTCGACGAGCCGGAAGAATCCCACCTGAACTGGCGCCAACATTCAAAAATTTGCGATATTTGGCTTATAAAAAGAAATTAAAATATAATGTGTAAAATTATGAAAAGAATTCGTTTATCGCTTATTGTTGTATTATCGGTTTTTTGTGTTCAATGGTCGGTTTCCGGTAATAAGACCGGGCAAGAGACCACTCCACAGGTAAAGAACGTGATTGTGATGATTGGAGATGGAATGGGGGTCAACCAGATATATGCCGGTCTGACGGCAAATAGGGGAGTGCTCCATTTGGAACAGTGTCAATTTGTGGGTTTTTCCAAGACCTATTCTGCAAACAGCTATATAACCGACTCTGCGGCAGGTGGCACAGCCATCGCATGTGGGGTTAAAACGGATAATGGAGCCATTGGTGTTGATACGGACGGGAATCCGGTCAAATCAATCCTTGAATATGCCGCGGAGAATGGCCTCTCGACAGGAGTCGTTGCCAGCTGTGCCGTTACTCATGCCACGCCGGCATCGTTTGTCGCACACCAGCCCAGCCGTAAAATGGAAGAAGAGATCGCGGCAGATTTTGTGAACTCCGGTATTACGCTTTTTATCGGAGGCGGCAAAAAATATTTCGATGTCCGCTCTGATAACCAAAACCTGTTGGACACACTGAAAGCAAAAGGTTTTCAAGTCGCACTTACGCTGGACGATGTAAAGAAAGTTACCACAGGCAGACTGGCAGGGCTCGTGGCAGACGAACATCCGGCCCCTTATCCCGAAAGGGGAGAATTCCTTCCCGAAAGTGTGGAGGCGGCTATCAATCTGTTAAAGAACGACGATAAGGGTTTCTGCCTGATGGTAGAAGGTTCGCAAATCGATTGGGCTTGCCACGCGAATGAAAAAGAGGCTACCGTGAATGAAATGCTGGACTTTGACCGGGCAATTAAAGTGGCTTTTGATTACGCGGATCAAGACCCGAATACGCTGGTTATTATTACGGCCGACCATGAGACCGGAGGCATGGCGCTTACCGGAGGTGATCTGTCAACCGGAAAAGTGGAAGCGGTATATGCCTCAAAAGGGCATACCTCTGTAATGGTCCCGGTATTTGCTTATGGCGCAGGAGCGATTGAATTTGCCGGTATCTACCAGAATACGGATATTCTTACTAAAATCTTGAAGTTATATGGCTTTGCAAAATAAGAGAATTATAGTGTGGTTATGCCTGCTGTTCATATTGTCAGGCCGCTTATCCGCCAGTGAACCTTTTTCCGGACAAACGGAAAGAGAGAAGCTGCGCGCCATCAAGCCTGTTATCGTTTATTCGGAAATGATCAGGGAGCCGGATTCCGTGCCGTCGGCACATGCTTCGACCATTGTGGAGACAGACGACGGCTTATTGGCGGCATGGTTTGGCGGGACCTACGAAAGGCATCCGGATGTGAGCATCTATACTTCCCGGTTAAGGAACGGACAATGGAGCACCCCGGTTATGGTGGCCGATGGCATACAAGATAAGTCGATCAGGTATCCTTGCTGGAACCCGGTCTTGTTCAAACGCGAAAACGGGGATCTGATCCTTTTTTACAAGGTGGGGCCGAGTCCCAGCACCTGGTGGGGGGAATACAAGGTATCGACCGACGAGGGTGAGACCTGGTCCGCCATAGAAACTATCCCGCGCGGATGTCTTGGGCCGATCAAAAACAAACCGGTGATAATCCCCGGAGACAAAATACTGTATCCTACAAGCATAGAGATTGTAGGAAAATGGAATGTTTATATGGAAATGTCCAATCAGGATCTGACAGGTTGGGAAAAGATAGAGATCGACAATAACGGTTTTGACGCGATTCAGCCTTCCGTATTGTTTTACAAGGACGGAGCCCTGCAAATTCTCTGTCGCTCAAAAAACGAAAGAGTGGTGGAGTCCTGGTCGTACGATAACGGTAAAACATGGTCTCCTCTGATGCCTACCGGGCTCCCCAACAACAATTCCGGCACGGATGCCGTGACCTTGTCCAATGGCCTCCAGTTGATCATCTATAATCCAATTACTTCCGGCAGGAACAGACTGGCGATAGCGGGATCGTATGACGGTAAAATATGGGAGAAACTGATCGATATAGAAGACCAGCCGTCCGGTGAATTCAGTTACCCTGCCATTATACAGGATAAGGCGGGAAGGATCCACATTACCTATACCTATAATCGCAAAAGGATCAAATACGTGCAATTGAAGTTGTAAATTGAAACGGATATGATAATTATTATTTCGTAAGAAGATGATTAAAGCGGGTTCGTCAAAGTTAACTTCAAAAAAGAACTATCCCTGGTTAGTAGTGGGAATGCTGTGTTTCGTAGCGTTGCTCAACTACCTAGACCGGCAAATGCTGGCCACCATGAAGCCATTTATGGAGGTTGATATCGTAGAATTAATTACGGCAACCAACTTCGGGCGCTTGATGGCGGTATTCCTGTGGGTCTATGCCTTGATGAGTCCCCTGTCGGGTATTATTGCCGACCGGTTGAACCGCAAATGGCTGATTGTGATAAGCCTGTTTGTCTGGTCGGGGGTGACCCTCTCCATGGGATATGCCCGGAATATGGACCAGTTATATATCCTGCGGGCCGTTATGGGGATCAGTGAGGCTTTTTATGTGCCCGCAGCCTTGTCTCTTATTGCAGACTATCATCAGGGGAAAACGCGGTCGTTAGCCATCGGATTCCACACTTCGGGTATCTATCTGGGGCAGGCTTTTGGCGGGTTCGGGGCAACCCTGGCTGCCGGAACCTCCTGGCAGTTTACTTTTCATTCTTTCGGCGTTGTCGGGATGGTGTATAGTTTATTATTGATTGCGTTTCTCCGTGAAAAGAAAACATATACCATCGATACAATACGTAAAAGATCTGTCAGACAAGAATTTAGTGCAATGGGAAAAGGTTTGACCATGCTCTTTTCGAATATTGCCTTTTGGGTGATCCTCTTTTATTTCTCCGCACCGAGTTTACCCGGATGGGCTACGAAGAACTGGCTGCCAACCCTGTTCTCGGAATCGCTGCATATGGGAATGGAGCAGGCCGGGCCATTATCAACCATGACATTGGCGTTGGCATCGTTAGTCGGGGTGTTGGCCGGAGGATATTTATCCGACCGTTGGGTTGCGAAGCGACTGAAAGGGCGGATTTACACGAGTGTGATAGGATTGGGGCTGACTATTCCGGCGTTGGTCCTGATCGGTTATGGCAGCGGATTATTTATGATTATTGCCGGAGCGCTCTTGTTCGGTTTAGGCTTTGGGATTTTCGACGTGAACAACATGCCTATTTTATGTCAGTTTGTTCCGTCGCGTTACCGTGCTACCGGTTATGGGTTTATGAACCTGGCCGGGATATCGGCGGGCGCTATAATAACCAAAGAGTTGGGTAAGGCGTTAGATGCGGGGTATATGAACTGGGTGTTCGTCGCAATGATCGGGGCGGTCGCGGCGGCGATTATTTTGCAGTTGACCATACTGCAACCCGCAACCATCGATATGACCGATGAATTGTTGACTCGGGAAAATACGCCGGAGATGCCTCGCTCCTGCCGCGATAATATGGCGTAACGAAAACGTTATCCCGCCACGTTCGTTTGTATCCCCAGTTCCCTGACCCTGGCGGCTATTTTCTGCAAATCGGCGACGGGCGCTTTTTTAAGCTCTTTGGCAGGCGTTTCGCGGTCGACGGTATAGATCATTACCTCGCGGGGATTAAGCGCTCTCACGAGCTCCAGCCAGGCCGAGATCTCCTTTTCGGTGGTGTTGTCCACTTCCTGTCCTTCAAACCGGCCTTTGAGAAACATGGTTTGCAGGATAAAATTGCCGTTGAATTTCTTGTAAAGCTCCACTTGCCTGGCAATCGAATAATCGGGAGAATTGGGGCGATCGATGAGTTTAACGGTCTCATCGAAAGCCGAGTCGAGCTTGAGAATAGGATTATCCACTTTTCTGAGAGTCTCGAGAACGGACGGTTTTCCCACATTCATGCCATTCGACAAAACACTGATCTTTGCTTCCGGATAATAGTTGTCGCGTAGTGAAACGGCATCATCGATAATTCCTTTAAACTCCGGATGCATCGTCGGTTCGCCGTTTCCGGCGAAAGTGATGACATCGGGCTTGATCCCTTCCTTTTGCAGCGATTGCAATTTATCTTCCAGGGCAGCATAAACATTTTCTCTGCCGGGAAGCCTCGTTTTCGTACGGAAATCTTTGTTGAAGCCGCATTCGCAATAAATACAGTCGAACGAGCAAAGTTTGCCATCGTAAGGCAACAGGTTTACACCCAGTGAAATACCCAGCCGGCGGCTGTGAACCGGGCCGTAAACTATTTCGTGAAAAAGTATAGTTGACATGTTGTTAAATAAAAAAATTGAACTTTCGAATGTTTTCTCGAATAGTGCATGCGACTAAAGCAGAGATATTGTCAGACGATGATTTAGTCGCAATCCTATAGCTTGCTAAAGTTGAATAAAACAAATAACAATTAAAACCAGGATAGGATCTGGCCGGTACCAAAACCAATTAAAACGTACCGCGAAAATTTTCCGATAGTCATGGAAACCATTACCACCGGCACGTTTGCCCGCATAAACCCCAAGGCCACCAGAATGGCATCGCCTACGGCGGGAAGAAATCCGAAAAAACCCATCACGGCCCCTTTTCCGTGTAACCATCGAATCATTTTATCGATCTTTTCCGGTTTTATCTTGAACCATTTCTCTAACCATTCTGTTTTTCCCAATTTTCCCACATAGTAGCATGTGGCGCCTCCGGCAGCATTTCCGATAGTGGCATACAAAATAGAGGCCCAAACATCCATTCCCGCGGCGATAAGCGCCGCAAAGACCACTTCAGAACTGAATGGCAACACAGTTGCAGCCAAAAACGATGCCAGCAACAGTCCCCAATAACCGTATTCTCCTAATCCTTCAAGCATATTCAATGTGCTTCCAGCCAGTTTTCCCCCACGCCACAATCTGTTTTCAGCGGAACACGAAGCTTATAGGCATTTTCCATTTCCCCGACAACAATTTTTTTCACGCTCTCCAGTTCGTTTGCCGGAACGTTGAAGTTGAGTTCGTCGTGCACCTGAAGGATCATTTTCGATTGCAATTGTTTTTCTTCCAGCCGGTTAAAGATACGAATCATCGCCACTTTTATAATGTCGGCCGCGCTTCCCTGAATGGGGGCGTTTATAGCATTCCTTTCCGCGTATCCGCGAACGATGGCGTTTTTGGAGTTAATGTCCGCTAAAAAACGTTTGCGTCCCAAAACGGTCTCCACATAGCCGTTTTCGCGTGCTTTGACAATGCTTTCGTCCATATAACGTTTCACATCGGGATAGGTGGTAAAATAGCCGTCGATAAGTTCTTTGGCTTCCGTCCTCGAAATGTTCAGCCGTTCGGAAAGGCCGAACGCCGATATGCCGTAAATGATTCCGAAATTGGCGGTTTTTGCCTTGCGGCGCATATCGGATGTAACCTCTTCAATAGGAGTTTTATAGATTTTTGCGGCCGTAGCGGCATGAATGTCTTGTCCGTGCTCAAAGGCTTCAATCATGTTTTTGTCCCCGCTCAGGTGTGCCATGATGCGCAGTTCTATTTGTGAATAGTCGGCAGAGAGAAACGTACAGCCCTCGTCCGGAATAAAAACCCGCCGCATCTCTTTTCCGCGCTCATCCCGAATGGGAATATTCTGCAGGTTGGGGTTTGTGCTGCTTAATCGTCCCGTTGCGGCAACGGTTTGGTTGAATGAGGTATGCACCTTCCCCGTACGGGGGTTTACCAGCAAGGGGAAAGCATCGATGTATGTCCCCAACAATTTTTTTAATCCCCGCTGCTCCAGTATTTTTTCAATAATGCGATGTTTGTTGCGCAACTTCTGCAATTCGTCCTCGCTGGTGCTGTATTGTCCGGTACGGGTTTTCTTCGGCTTCTCGATGATCTTCATCTTTTCGAATAGGATCTCCCCGATTTGTTTGGGCGAATTTATATTGAACTCCTCCCCGGCAATATCAATAATTTCTGCCTCAATTTGCTGCAGTTCGGCAGTCAATTCTTCCGAAAGTTGAGCCAATGCATTTAAATCGAGACGAACGCCCGTCCATTCCATATCGGCAAGTACATAAACCAGGGGCGACTCCACTTCGTAGAACAGATAATCCAAATTGTTTTGTTTGACTTCCTTCTCTAGAATATTTTTCAGCTTAAGTGTGATATCGGCGTCTTCAGCGGCATAATCGCAAACGATATGCTTATCCACATCACGCATCGATTTTTGGTTTTTTCCTTTCGGGCCGATAAGTTCTTCGATGTGGATGGTCTTGTATTTCAGATAAGTTTCTGCCATATAATCCATTCCGTGCCTGAGTTCGGGATTGAGAAGATAATGCGCAATCATCGTATCGAAAAGTTTCCCTTTTACGCGGATTCCGTAATGGCGAAGAGACAAGATATCGTATTTGAGGTTTTGCCCTGTTTTTTGGATATGCTCATTTTCGAAGAACGGCCTGAAAGCAGCTACTTGTTTTTGCGCTTCTTCCCTGTTTTCGGAAATGGGAACATAAAACGCTTCGCCTTCGGTGTAGGCAAACGATAAACCCACCAAATCGCTTAAAAGGGGATCGATTCCGGTTGTCTCGGTATCGAAACAAACCGATTTTTGTGCACAAAGTTGTCTGTTCAGCTCCGCGAGTTCTTTTTCCGTTTCCACTAATTTATACGTATGCTTTGTGGAATGGATATCGGAAAAACTGTTTGGAAGTTCAACCGGTTTCGGCATTTCTTCTCCAAAGGCCTCGCCGAACCCACTGAATAAGTCGCCTTGGATGGGTTGTTTATCAGCCGGTTTTGGGGCTTCGATTTTCAGTACCCGGTTAATTAATGTCCTGAATTCCAGCTCTTCGAATATTTCCTTAATCGCTGCTTCGTTTATCTCTTTCCTTTTTAGGCTTTCGATGTCGATTTCAATCGGAACATCTGTTTTTATCGTAGCTAAAAATTTTGAAAACAAAATCTGCTCCTTGTTTTCTTCGATTTTTGTTTTGAGCGTTCCTTTCAGTTTATCTGTATTTTTAAGCAAATTTTCAACGGAGCCGAACTCTTCCAGTAGTTTCTCCGCAGTTTTTGGCCCCACACCCGGACAGCCGGGAATATTATCCGACGTATCGCCCATCAGGCCCAGCAAATCAATTACCTGGCACGGATGCGAAACATTGTATTTCTCCATCACCTTTTTGTCGTCCAGTATTTCAAACTCGTTACTGCCGTATTTCGGTTTATACATAAAAATATGCTCTTCCGTTAATTGTCCGTAATCCTTATCGGGAGTCATCATATATACGTCAAACTTATTTTTATCCGCTTTTTTGGCAATGGTTCCAATTACATCGTCGGCTTCGAAGCCTTCCTTTTCCAACACCGGAATATTGTAGGCTTCCAAGATCTTCTTAATGATGGGAACCGAAGCTTTTATGTCTTCGGGTGTAGCTTCGCGTTGTGCTTTGTAGGCTTCGAACTCCGTGTGGCGGAATGTTGGCCCGGGAGGATCGAAAGCAACTGCAATGTGTGACGGATTCTCTTTTCTCAACACATCCTCAAGCGTATTCACAAATCCGAAGATTGCCGATGTATTCTCTCCCTTTGAATTTACGCGAGGGTTTTTTATAAATGCGTAGTATGCTCTGTAAATCAATGCATAAGCATCGAGCATAAATAGCTTCTGTCTGGTCATATAAAACTAAATATTTCTTTTAAAAACGTAAAGTTACGAATAATTGATTGCTTTAAGGTGAATTATTTTTAAATTTGCGTTCCTAATAAAATGAGAATGGACGAAAGTCAGGTTATAAAGGAGTCGTTGCGTAACGAATTGAATCAATTCGATATCTACCTTAGGAAAGCGCTGGAAAATAATAATTACCGGGTTTCGGAGATCGTACAACATACTTTTAAGGTTGATGGCAAGCGGATAAGGCCGATATTGGTTTTCCTGGTGGCGAAATGTTGCGGTGAGATAACATCTGCCACCTATCACGGCGCAGTCACGGTGGAGTTGCTGCATATGGCAACACTGATGCACGACGATGTGGTGGACGAAGCTTCAACACGGCGCGGGCAACCCTCTGCAAATGCGGTTTTCGATAACAAGCGCTCTGTGCTGGCAGGAGATTACGTGTTGTCATCGGCATTGCGCGAGAGTGTTAAAACCGAAAACCTGGAGATAATCGGCATTATTTCCGAACTCGGGAAAAACCTGGCCGAAGGAGAGCTAAATCAGTATTCTCTCGTTAATGAGATAATTATTGATGAAGAGGAGTATTTTAAAGTTATCGATAAAAAAACGGCTTCCCTACTTTACGCTTGTGCAAAGATTGGTGCCATTACCGCAGGTGCAGATCAATTCACCATAGATGAATTCGGGAAGATGGGCCGTACACTGGGTATCGCATTCCAGATCCGCGACGATATTTTCGATTATTACAAAATTGATGTCGGTAAACCCACCGGAAACGATATACGGGAAGGAAAGATTACGCTTCCGCTTATCTATGCGCTTAAAAATGGACCAAAAGAGGTTTCGGACGAAATGATAAACATTATCCGTTCACACGATCTTTCGCCCGAAAACATCGAAATCCTGCTCGATTTTGCCAAACGCAACGGCGGCATTGAATATGCGCGGGGAATGATAGATAAATTTCTGGAAGAAGCTGAGCAAATCATCGAGAATGTTTCGATCGACAACGAATTCAAAATGATCTTGAACCTGTTATTGATCTATCTGAAGAACCGGAAAGTATAAAAAAATATCACCCCGGTTTGGAGTGATATTTTTCAATCTTAAGGTATGATGCCTTACTGAATTTCAATCTGTTTTGCTTTCGGCGCTTTTTCTTCTTCTTTAATGGTCGGTATTTCAACCGTTAATACACCATTTTCAACTTTAGCCGATATTTTATCGTTTACGGTATTATCGGGCAAAATCATTCTTCTTGTGAATTGTGTATAAGAAAATTCGCGTCTTAAGTAAGTTCCCTTTTTGTCCTTGTCTTCCGATTCACTTTTCTTTTCAAAGCAGATAACCAAGTTGTTATCTTCATCTACACTTACGTTGCAATCTTCTTTGGTCATCCCGGGAGCAGCTACTTCAACGGTAAAACCGTTTTCGTTTTGCTGAATATTGATGGCCGGAACCGACCTGCTGCTGTTTTCCATCCATTCATTACCGAAAAAGTCATTGAAAATACTCGGTAACCAGTTGTTTGTACGTCTGATAATTGCCATAATTTTATTCCTTTCTTTAATTATTTTTCGTTTGTTACACCATTGAAAGGGCAAAAGATATGCCGATACGAAATTCGGCCCGTTTTCAGAAAATTAATGACAAAATGACTGAAAAATAGGGATATAAACTGAAAATCAGACAGATAGGTGACAAAATGACGGTTGTGAGAATACCTTACTTCTCAATACTTCAATGCCGATTATTCACACCAATGATAAAAACTTGCAACCCATTCTATAATTTGTTATTGCTCTTTTATTTCATTAAGCAAGTTATCTGCCAACCGGCTCGCTCCGATACGGAATAGGGTAGGGGAGCACCACTCTTCACCCAGAATTTCTTTTACAAGGGTGTAATATTTCACAGCGTCTTCTACCGACGACACACCGCCCGAAACCTTAAACCCGGCTTTGATTCCCGTTTTTTCGTAATACGATTTAATGGCGCTGCACATTACGTAAGCAGCTTCCGGAGAAGCGCCGGGATATACCTTTCCTGTGGATGTTTTCAAGAAATCAGCTCCCGAGTATAGCGACAGGACAGAGGCTTTGTGAATATTCTCAGCCGATTTCAGCGCTCCGGTTTCGAGAATTACTTTTAGGGTTGCTCCATGACATGCGTGCTTTATTTCGGTGATCTCTTCACACATCTCCTCGTATTCTTTGTCCAGAAACAGGCCCAGATTAATAACGGTATCTATTTCATCTGCTCCGTCGGCCACGGCGAGTGCCGTTTCGGCAATTTTTACTTCTGTAAAGGTTTGTGAACTTGGAAATCCACCCGATACACAAGCGATTTTAACGTCAACAGTGAGTGCTTCTCTTACAGTTTTGGCAAAGTTCGGATATACGCAAATAGATGCAACATTCTGTAGTTCAGGATGATTATCTTCAAATACATTTACTTTCTCCGTAAATTTCCATACTTCTTCCCTGGAATCCGTAGTGTTAAGTGTTGTGAGATCAATGCACGAATAAATTTTTCTATACACCGCCTGTGTATTGTTTTCGTTAAATTTATCGGCAATGATTTTGTTTACATTTTCCGTTATTTGGGCATCCGAAAGGGTTGATGGATGTTTTTTTAACGCGTCGTCGTATTTATTCATAATGTTCATATTATCCTTGTGATAAGATCTTATTTTGTTATAATTTTGAATTTTCTTTGTGTCTTTTATTGTCCCTTTTCGTTTTTTTATCGATGTTTTTCTGCAAAGCATCCGTTAAATCCACACCGGTTTGATTGGCCAGGCAAAGTAATATCCACAGCACATCCGCCATTTCATCGGCCAGGTTTTCCCCGCGATCGGACTCTTTAAACGACTGTTCGCCATACGTGCGTGCCATAATACGTGCCAGTTCGCCCACTTCTTCGGTGAGAATGGCCAAATTGGTGAGTTCGTTGAAATAGCGGACCCCATAGGTTTTAATCCACGTATCTACTTGTTGCTGTGCTTCCTGAATGGTCATTTTATACCGTCATTTTATACTGTTTTATTCTTTTGCTTTCGAATCTATCCAGATGGTTACGGGGCCGTCGTTAATAAGTTGAACTTGCATATCGGCGCCAAATTCACCGGTCTGTACGGGTTTTCCCAGCATTTCCGATAGCGTTACGCAAAATTGCTGATACAACGGAATGGAGATATCGGGCTTGGCGGCACGAATATACGACGGGCGGTTACCTTTTTTGGTGCTGGCGTGAAGTGTAAACTGCGAGACCACCAAAATTTCTCCCCCCGTTTCTAAAACCGATTTGTTCATCACCCCGTTTTCGTCGTCAAATATACGTAAATAAATGGTCTTTTTACACAAAAAATCGATGTCTTCTTTTGTATCGGATTCTTCTATGCCCACCAAGAGCAACAAGCCCTTTGTGATGGAGCTTCTTTTTTGTTTGTCGATCGTTACCGACGCTTCTGATACTCTTTGAATTAATAATCGCATAAAGGTTAGTTAGTAATTGTTTTGCTGAATAAGCCTCTAGCTCCGCTTTAGCTGCAATCATGTAGCTTGTGGAAGTTCAGTTGCCTATTTCAGATAATGTGCCCCTGTTATTAAAATAATCGGTGATGAGCTGCCCCTTGCTTTTCCCTATAACAGAGATAATATCTTCCTCGTTGGCTTCTTTTATACGTTTAATACTTTTAAAATGGGAGAGAAGTTTCTTTTTGGTCTCTTTCCCGATCCCCTTTATTTGATCGAGTTCGGAAGTTACCTGCGATTTACTTCTTCGATTCCGATGATGAGTGATTCCAAAACGATGTGCTTCGTCGCGGAGTTGTTGAATGAGTTTTAACGTTTCGGAATTTTTATCTATGTAGAGCGGAACAGGGTCCCCGGGAAAATAAATTTCTTCCAATCGCTTCGCAATTCCGACGATCGCAATTTTTCCGTAAAGTCCGATTTTCTGAAGCGAATCCGCAGCAGCATGAAGTTGTCCTTTACCCCCGTCAATCACAATGAGTTGGGGTAGGGAAGTGCCTTCGTTAAGTGCGCGAGAGTAGCGTCTGTGGATAATTTCGGCCATTGATGCGTAATCATCGGGCCCTACAACGGTCTTAATGTTAAAATGACGATAATCTTTTTTTGATGGTTTTGCTTTTTTAAAAACTACACATGCTGCCACCGGATTTGTTCCTTGAATATTTGAGTTGTCAAAACATTCGATGTGCCATGGGGTCTCTTTTAATCGCAAATCATTTTTAACAGTTTTTAAAATCCGTGTGGTGCGTTGCTCTGGATTCAGCATTTCTGCTTTTTTCAGTTTATCTATTTTATACTGTTTCACGTTCTTGTCAGAAAGCTCCAACAGTTTTCGTTTATCCCCCCGCTGTGGAATAGTAAATTCTACTCCTGAAAGGATAAGGTCGGGAATAAAAGGAACGATGATCTCCTTCGATTCGCTTCCGAAACGTTGAAGCATTTCTACAATCCCTAACCCCAAAAGTTCTTCGGGTGTCTCATCCAGTCTTTTCTTATACTCAAAAGTGTAGGCTTGAATTATACCGCCATTCACTACGTGGAGATAATTTATGTACGCAGAGTTCTCACCTTCCGCAAAACCATAAACATCTAAATTATAATGAATGTTGCTTACCACTTCTGATTTCTCCCGGAAGTTCCGGATCAAAACAAGTTTTTCCTTCAAGCGTTGGGCTTCTTCAAAGCGGAGATTATTGGAGCAATGTTGCATCTCAACGATGATTTGCTTCTCGATAAGGGAAATGTTCCCTTTTAGAATTTCTGTAATTTCCGCTATGTTTTTATTGTAGTTTTCCAACGATTGGAAACCAACGCAAGGGGCGTCGCATCGTTTGATGTGATATTCGAGACACACCTTGAATTTTCCGGCTGCGATATTTTCGGGCGTTAAATTAAGCCCGCAGGTCCTGACCCTGTATATTTTCCTGAAAATATCAATGAGGGCATCTACTGCTGCAACGGAGGTATACGGACCAAAATATTTTGAACCGTCTTTTATAATGTTTCTCGTTTTAAAAACCCGTGGAAAATTTTCGTTTTTTATAACGATAAAGGGGTAGGACTTGTCATCTTTCAGCATCACGTTATACCGCGGTTTCAACTCCTTGATCAGGTTGTTTTCAAGAAGGAATGTGTCTTCCTCCGTATTAACCACGATATACTTTATCTGGCGGATATTCCGGACCAGGACCCGGGTCTTGGGGTTTTCCTGAGTTTTGTTAAAATACGAGGATACTCTTTTCTTCAGGTTTTTGGCTTTACCCACATAGATGATTTTCCCTTTTTCATCCAGAAATTGGTAACAACCCGGCCCCTGAGGAAGTATTTTTAGCGTATCTCGTATCTCTTGTGTCATATTTCAAATTTCAGAATCGTATTCAACTCCACCTCATCGGGGAATAATGAACGTCCGTTGAGGGCTTCCAGTTCAATTAGGAAATTAATGTAGATTTTCTTGACCTGCATTTTTTTTACCAGTTTATGAGCCGCCACCATTGTTCCGCCGGTAGCCAGCAGGTCGTCGTGAATCAAAACAATGTCGTCTTTCGTCAACGCGTCTTCGTGAATCTGGATAGTGTCTTCCCCGTACTCCTTGGTGTATTTTTCTTCGATAACCTTGTAGGGGAGTTTCCCCGGTTTACGAATGGGCACAAACCCCGCGTTTAACCTGATTGCCAACTGCGGCCCCATAAAAAATCCCCTCGACTCGATACCCACTACCTTTGTAATGCCCTTGCCTTTGTATCTTTCGTAAAGAATGTCTGATAATTCTTTCAGGTGCGATGCTGATTGAAACAACGTAGTGATGTCCTTAAATTGTATTCCTTTAATTGGAAAGTCGGGAATATTCCTGACTGCAGAGGTTAATGTTTCGATGCTCATTGTTGTATATTTATAAATATCTGTTTTGTTTCGGAATGTTCCACGTGGAACATTTGTATTTTATCTTCCCAAAAGTACAAGCAAGACCGAGATGTCATTCGGTGAAACCCCGGGGATGCGGCTGGCCTGGGCGATAGTTTCCGGGTTGATGGATGTTAGCTTTTGCCGTGCTTCGGTTGACAGGGACTGGATACCGTTATAGTTGAATTTATTTTTGATCCTGATCTCTTCCAACCTGTTTATCTTGTCGGCCATCAGTTTCTCACGCTTGATATAGCCTTCATATTTTATTTTTATATCGGCAGATTCTATGATTTCTTCTCTCCGGCTTTTGATGGTTGACAGCAATTCCCGTAAAGGATTCACCTCTCTTGCCATTGTTTCCAGGTCGATATGCGGACGGGTAAGGAGGTCGATAAGTTTCACGCCATGCTTCAGCGGTGCTGTGTTCAGAGCCTCCAAGTATGGATTTATACGATCTGCTTTGATGGAGAAATGACTCACGAAGTCGATGATTTTTTGTACTTCTTTTTGTTTTTCTTCCAGTGAAACCATTCTTTCAGAAGTAGCAAGCCCGAGGTCGTATGCTCGTCGGGTGAGCCGTTCGTCGGCGTTGTCCTGACGAAGCAGGATGCGGTATTCGGCCCTGGAGGTAAACATCCTGTAAGGCTCATCTACTCCTTTTGTGATAAGGTCGTCGATAAGTACGCCGATGTAGGCTTCGTCCCTGTGGAGCGTGAAAGGATCTCCGCCGTGGCAATTGATGTGGGCGTTTATTCCCGCGATGATTCCTTGTCCTCCCGCCTCTTCATAGCCGGTTGTTCCATTGATTTGCCCGGCAAAGAACAAGTTTTTTACCCGTTTTGTTTCGAGGGTAGGGTTCAGCTGGCGGGGATCAAAAAAGTCGTATTCGATGGCATATCCCGGCCGGAAAATATGTACATTTCTGAAGGCCGGAACTGCTTGCAAGGCTTCTAACTGAATTTGCAGGGGTAGGGAAGAGGAGAATCCGTTGAGGTAATATTCGTGTGTTGTCTCGCCTTCAGGTTCAAGAAAGAGCTGGTGGCTTGTTTTGTCTGAAAACGTGACAATCTTGGTTTCTATGCTCGGGCAATAGCGTGGTCCGATGCTTTGAATCTGACCGTTATAGAGCGGCGAATCGTGCAATCCTTCCCGAAGCAGGGCGTGCACTTTTTCCGATGTGTAAGTTATCCAGCAGCTGCGTTGTGTGAGTTTGCGCTGAACGGTATCCAAATAGGAGAACTTGTGAAAATCATCATCGCCCTTCTGTTCTTCCATTAGCGAAAAATCGACGCTTCTGCCGTCTATGCGTACGGGCGTGCCGGTTTTCATCCTGTCGGTTTTAAATCCGATATCCCTTAGCTGCTCCGTCATTCCGAAAGAAGCCGGTTCCGACATGCGTCCGCCGCCAATCTGTACTTTTCCTATGTGGATGAGCCCGTTGAGGAATGTTCCGTTGGTAAGGACAACCGATTTAGCTGAAAACTCAACTCCCATACGGGTTTTAACGCCTGCTACCTCCCCGTTTCCGAAAAGAAGGTGCGTGACCGTATCCTGCCACATATACAGATTGGGCGTATTTTCGATGATTGAGCGCCATGCAATGATGAATTTGGCACGGTCGCTTTGTACGCGCGGGCTCCACATGGCCGGGCCTTTAGAGCGATTGAGCATGCGGAACTGTATAGCTGTTCTGTCGCTCACTATTCCCATTTGTCCGCCCAAAGCATCAATTTCGCGCACAATCTGTCCTTTTGCAATGCCGCCAACAGCAGGGTTGCAACTCATTTGGGCAATTTTATTCATATCCATTGTAATCAGTAATGTTTTTGAACCCAAATTAGCTGCTGCCGCGGCTGCTTCACATCCGGCATGTCCGGCGCCCACTACAATTATATCGTATTTAAAATCCATCCTTTCTGTTTTGCGGATGCAAATATACGAAAAAAGAGCTGCTAATGTGCTTACAAGATGTTAATTGAGTGAAAATGGAATTAGAAACTGTTTTGAATTTTACGAATTATAGTCGCACTTCTCTCTTTTTTATGCTGTTTTATGCCCTTTTTCGCGTCTTTGAACTTTCCTTTCTTTCGTATAGCCCGCTATACGATGCGAAACGAAAATCCAAATCCATCAAAAAATGACGAAGAAATTGTTGTACCTGTTTCGCTATTCAAAAAAGAAACTTTTTGAAAGCGAAGACATCTTTGTTATCCTCTTTCGTAAGAAATTTAAACAGTTTCTATAAAACAGTACATAAAAAAATTCAAAACAGTTTCTTATTTCACATAGATTTTCAGGTAGATTGGCAAGTGGTCGCTGTAACCCCCTGTGTAATGATTCCGGTACGTCCGGTTGGTATTCGGGTGTCCTTCTTTATCAAAATGCAACAGGTACTTCGGGTTAAAAACATCGGCGTATTCGGGTTTGCAGTCAAATTTACCGGACAGGAGCATGTGTCCCGAAACAATAAACTGGTCAAACAGCAGCCAGCCGTCGTGGTAGGTTGACCCGATGCCTTTTTTATGCCTCGGGTATGTCAGGTTGTAGAGTTTGATGTTGAGTATGCTGTCGAAAGATTTTTGAGCTCCGAGTACTTCGTCAACACTGTTGTCGTCGGGCGTGTCGTTGAAGTCGCCCATGATAACTATGTTTTCATCTGGATTTTCACTAAGCACTTTGTAAACGGCATTGTGCAGTTCGCTTGCCACAAAGTAGCGTCTGCGCTCCGATCTGTCGGTACCTTCCCTCCGTGAGGGGAAATGTACGATGAAGATATGCAATACCTCATCAAACGTAGTCCTGCCTTTCACATGGAGGATATCACGGGTACGGTCTTCAATGCCCGGCAGACGAACGAGGATGGGGGTTGATTCGAGGACGATGAATGATTGTGTGTTGTAAATCATGGCTACATCGCTACCACGCTCGTCGGGGCTGTCGTAGTGGACAAAGCTGTAATGGTTCATTCCTTTTCTGTGTAAACCGTCGAGGATGCTCATCATCACGTTTTTATTTTCTATTTCGGCCAATCCGATAATATCGGGAATCTCCGGCTTTACAATGTCCTGAATTACAAATGTTAACTTATCTACTTTATCATTGAATTTTTTCTCGTCCCACCTTAACCTCCCTTCAGGAGTGAATTCACTGTCCATTGTATCGGGATCGTCCAGGGTATCGTAAAAATTTTCGGTGTTGTAGAACATAAAAGAGAATAGAGTCGGCATACTGTTTATATTATTTATTTTAAGTTTTGCATATATCAAGAGTGATGTGATTGCGACTAAATCATCATCTAAAGGCTTCCGCTTTAGTTACACACACTATTCAAGGATACATGCGAAAGCTGAGTACGTGATTAACATTTGTAAGTTTCCAAAAGTATATTACTGAAAAAGAAAGTGTTGGATTATATATTTGTTTGCTCTAAGGCCCTGTTTTCGGCCTCTCTCATTTTGCGGGAATCGTCATCGCTTTTATCGTCAATCCCACACAGGTGAAGGATCCCATGAATGATGACGCGATGCAGTTCTTCCATAAAGTTGGTGTTATACTTTTGTGAATTGGTGCCAACTGTCTCTAAACTGATAAAGATATCGCCCGATATTTTATTTCCTTCGGAATAGTCGAATGTAATGATATCGGTATAAAAATCGTGGCAGAGGTATTGGTTGTTTACTTCGAGAATTTTTTCATCGGTGCAAAACAGGTAATTGACCTCTCCGATTTTTTTGCCGTAACCATCGGCAACAAGCTTGATCCAATTTTTTATATCGCGTTTCCTGATTCCCGGAAAATCGATACCTTCACTCTGAAATGTAATGACCATAATATTTAACTTTTATTCACTTGGAGAATTGCATATTTCCTATCCGAAAAAGAGGTAGGCAACGAAAACCGCAGCCAAAACGCCTGCCAAATCCGCCAAAAGCGCATAGGAAACGGTGTAGCGGCTGTTTTTAATGTTCACGGCTCCGTAATAAACGGCAACGATATAGAACGTAGTATCGGTTGCACCCTGAAGAACGGAAGAGAGCCTCCCGGCAAACGAATCGGCGCCGAAAGTTTTCATCGCATCAATCATCATTCCGCGGGCACCACTTCCACTGAGCGGTTTCATAATCGCCGTAGGCATCCCGTCCACCCAACGAGTGTCCGTTCCGGTAAGCGCCACTAAGTTTCGTAAACCGTCCATCAGGAAATCCATTGCTCCCGATGCGCGGAAAACGCCAATCCCAACGAGAATGGCGATAAGGTATGGGATGATGGTAACGGCGGTTTTAAATCCGTCTTTGGCACCATCAATAAACGATTCAAAAATATTGACCTTCTTCCGCATCGCTATCACGATAAAGAGAACAATCACGGAGAGCAGAATAATGTTGGCCACAAGCCCGGAAACGATGTTTGCTTTTTCCTGGGGCATTGAGTTAAAAATGAAGATGGCTCCTGCTATTATCGCCAGCATCCCGAGGAAAAAACCCATGATAGCCTTGTTGAAGATATTTATCCGTTGTTTGAGGCAAACGGCAACAACACCCACAAGTGTGGCTACAAACGTGGCTATCATTATCGGAATAAACACATCGGCCGGATTAGCTGCACCCATCTGTGCACGATAAACCATCACGGTGACAGGAATCAGAGTCAGTCCCGATGCGTTCATCACCAGAAACATGATCATCGGATCGGATGCCTTTCCCTTGTCCGGATTTATTTCCTGCAACTCCTGCATCGCTTTCAACCCGAAAGGGGTTGCTGCATTGTCGAGCCCGAGCATATTTGCCGAAATATTCATAAGAATGGACCCCGATGCCGGATGCCCTTTAGGAATACCGGGGAAGAGTTTGGAAAACAACGGTGCCACGCCTCGCGAAAACAGATCGATCATTCCGCCACGCTCGCCGATTTTCATCACGCCCAACCAAAGCGAAAGAACTCCCGTCAAGCCCAGTGATATCTCGAATCCGGTTTTGGCAGAGTCATATGTGGAATTCATAATTTCTGTAAATACATTCACATCGCCGAAGAAAATAAGCCTGACCAGGGCCACAACAAAAGCGATGAGAAAAAAAGCAATCCAGATGTAATTCAGAGCCATAATGAAACCATTTCATAATTATTTTGTCAAAGGTAATACTTTCGGTAAAATAATTTTTATCTTTACTCTTTAGAAACTGTTTTGAATTTTACGAATTATAGTTGTACTTCTGTCTTTTATGCTGTTTTATGCCCTTTTTCGCCTCCCGCTATACGATGCGAAACGAAAATCCAAATCCATCAAAAAATGACGAAGGAACTGTTTTGAAGGCGAAGATCTTTTATTTACGTCTTTCGTAAGAAATTTAAACAGTTTCTTAGAAATGCTGCCGTTTATGCATTGGAAAGATTTTCTATATTATCAGAAAAGCGAAAAAGTAGCGGTAACTTTACTGCTTATACTGATCGTACTGACTTTAATTTTAAATCTGATCCTGTCGCAACACAACGGCCGGGATATAAATTTTGCACAGAACGATTCGTTGGTTAAGGTATTCGAAGAGTTTCAGAAAAACCTAAGAATGGATGAAGGCATAAGTCCTCAAGACAATAAAAACAATGAGGTGCCGCAAAACGATGTGAAGGCCGACGGCCCGGTATTGGATAATTATATTCCCTTTCCTAAAGCTGAAAAGCTTGCCGCCGGCGAAACAATCCTTTTGAATTCTACCGACACGGCCGAATGGAAAAAGATCCCGGGAATAGGCAGTTCTTTCGCTGCGCGAATTGTGAAATACCAAAACCTACTGGGAGGCTTTGTTTCGGTAGAGCAACTAAGGGAAGTTTATGGGATTGACAACGAGATGTTCACCCGGATTTCACCATACATCCAAGCCGACGGGAACTTCAGAAAACTTCAAATTAACAAACAGGAGTTTAGAGAGCTATTAAGGCATCCTTACCTCAATTATAAACAGGTACAGGCCATTATGAACCTGCGGAAAAAGAAAGGGGACATCTCATCAATAAATGAATTGTCTATGCTGGATGAATTTACTTCGGAAGATATTTTTCGGGTTGAACCCTATCTGGAGTTCTGATTTTAACAATAAATACACTATAAACAACTATTAATCAATCACCTTACTTAGAGTTTCTATAATCTTTAGAAAAAATCAAAATGAAAAAACAAGGTTTATTTTACATTTACGTGGCGTTCGTTTGGGGAATCTTTTTCTTGTCCTTTGTTTCCTGCAAGCAAAAAATATCCCCAATAGACCCCGAATTTGCCCGTTATATTGCGGCGTTTACTTACGGCAACATTTCGCCGGAGTCGTACATCGAGATCGAACTTGCACGGGAACTGCCCGCTGTGGAATTGAATGCCGAAACGAAAGAGAAGTTTTTCTCGTTTTCGCCTTCCATCAAAGGAAAAACGTACTGGACAAACTCAAGGACCATACGCTTTGTGCCTGATGCCGGCCAGTTGAAGCCGGGAAAAGAATACAAAGCGAAATTCCACCTGGATAAAGTCATGGAAACGGAATCGAAATTCAAAACGTTCAACTTCTATTTCCGGGTGAACGAACAAAATTTCTCCTTCGATCTGTTGCCTTATTCGCCGATGAGCATCAACGATCTGAAGTGGAATTCGGTGACCGGGACATTGCGATTGGCCAATAATGCATCGTTGGAAGAGATCGGTAAGATCTTTGAAGTCAAGGGTGCTAACCGTGAAGCAAAAGTAAGTATAAAACCCGCTTCAGACGGAACTTACCAGGTCTCGATAGACAGTTTGAGGCGGACGGATAAACCCGAAAGCTATAAACTTGTGGTGAACGGAAACGCTATCGGGGCAAAGAAACACGAGGAATTTACCACGAACTTTCCGGCTTTGCCCGAAACCCAATTTCAGGTAATTGATGTGCGGGTGATGAACGAAAGCAGCCCGTATATCCGAGTCACCTTCAGCAGCCCTTTGTCACAGGATCAGGATATCCAGGGGCTTGTTGTTCCTTCGGGAATCAATAATTTCACTTATCAGATTGATAAAAATGTACTGAAAATATATCCCGAGACCTATCCGCACGAAGAGGTTACTTTGCAACTCCACCAAGGCTTGCGCAATTTCGAAAACCTCGCATTAGAAAAAGATTATACCTATCAGCTTCGTGCTGAAAGTGAAAAACCACAGATAAAGATGGGGAAAAATGGAAATATCCTCCCCAACTCCAAAGAGTTGATACTTCCGTTTAACGCGGTAAATTTATGGGCGGTGGATGTAAAAGTGATAAAAATTTATCAAAACAACATCCTTTACTATCTTCAATCGGGCTCGATGAATACTAATTCTATTGGTGAAGTGCGTCGTTTCGGCCGGTTGATCAAGAAGAAACAGATCCGCCTGGATACCGATAAAACGCTGGACCTGACCCAATGGAATCATTTTAATATAGACCTGGCACCCATGATCAGCGAAGATCCCGGGGCAATCTATATGGTGCAGCTATCCTTTAAACAGGATTATTCTCTTTACAATTGTGGAGGCACAACGCCCCGCATTCCGGAAGGCTTATCGATGCGGAATTTTGGAGACGAGATCATCAGCGAAGAAGATGAAGCGCCGTGGGACGAAACATCGCCCTATTATTACGAACCGTTCGATTGGGCGGAATACAACTGGGAAGAGCGCGATGATCCTTGCAAACCCTCGTATTATATGAACCGCGATCGCATCATCGAGACCATGGTTATGGCATCAAACGTGGGGATTATTGCCAAGAGCGGAAACGAAAATGAAATAACGGTTGCCGTTACCGATATTCTGTCCACCTCTCCTCTTTCCGGTGCCGATGTAACGGTTTACAATTACCAGATGCAGGTGATCGGTAAAGGAAAAACCGACGGGCAGGGCTTTGCCGAAATCGGGTACAAAAATGGGAAACCGTTTGTGGTTACCGCTGCCAACGGAAACGATATCGGTTATCTGGAAATGAAAGAAGAGTTGTCGCTTTCACTCAGTAATTTTGATGTGGGCGGGAAAGAGATACAAAAAGGATTGAAAGGTTATGTTTACGGCGAACGCGGGGTTTGGCGCCCCGGAGATACCATTTATCTCTCGTTTATCCTGGAGGACAAGGCGAAGAAATTGCCCGAAGGGCATCCTGTTACACTGGAAGTTTACACGCCTACGCGTCAGTTCTATCACCGGCAGGTTAAAACCAAAGGTGAGAATGGGTTTTATACCTTCCAGATCACTACGGAACCCTCGGCGCCTACCGGTGTATGGCAGTCTTATGTGAAAGTAGGTGGAACATCGTTCTACAAACCGCTACGGATAGAGACCGTAAAACCAAACCGGTTGAAAGTGCGTTTGGAAGCCGATTCCATTATTGATGCAAGCAGAGGTATTTTTTCAGGAACGCTCACATCGCAATGGCTTCACGGTGCACCGGCCTCCAACCTGAAATCCGAAGTGGAGATCACGCTTTCACGGGCCGAAAATCCGTTTTCGGGGTACAACAAGTACGTTTTCAACAATCCGCTTTTCAAGTTTGAAACAAACAGTTACAAGTTGTTCGAAGGGACGCTTAATGCATCGGGCGTGGCAGGTATAAATTCCAAGATTCCGCTTGCCGAAGCCGCACCGGGAATGTTGCGTGGAAACATTGTTTCGCGTGTTTTCGAAACCGGCGGCGATATGAGCTTTTACGCGCAAACGGCTTATTATTCACCTTACAGCATGTATGCCGGAGTGAAAATGCCGGAACCCGGAATGTCGGGTTTTCTGGAAACAGACAAGCCCATCGTTTTCGACGTGGTCACCGTAAATCCTTACGGGAAAAAAGTTCCGCGCAGTGACGTGGAATATAAAATTTATAAGCTCAACTGGTCGTGGTGGTGGAACAGCTCGGAAGAAGATTTAGGTTCTTATGTGAATAATACGGCCGTTTCGCCCGTTTCGCGGGGTGTGATTTCAACATCGGGAGGAGGCGGGAAGGTGAGTTTCCAGGTGGATTATCCCGATTGGGGGCGCTACCTGATTCTTGTGAAAGACACCGGGAGCGGGCACACCACGGGAGCCGTTTTTTATGTAGATTGGGCTTCAATGTACGGACGTTCCAATAAAACCGACCCGAACGGATTGACGATGTTGTCGTTTTCTACCGATAAGCAAACCTATGCCGTGGGCGAAACAGCAACGGTTGTTATTCCGAAAAGCTCATCGGGAAGAGCCTTGGTGAGCATCGAAAACGGTTCGGGCATCCTCCGGAAAGAGTGGGTAAAAACATCGGAAAATGACGATACGGAATATCGCTTCGAGATTACGGAAGAGATGAACCCCAATTTCTATATTTTCATCACATTGCTTCAACCGCACGCGCAAACCGGAAACGATTTACCCATCCGGTTGTACGGCGTGAGAAACATAAATGTGGAGGATAAAAACAGCAAACTGCAACCCGTGATACAAATGCCGGGTGAACTGAGCCCCGAAAAAGAGTTTTCGGTTTCGGTCTCGGAGAAGACCAAAAAGCCGATGACTTACACGCTTGCCATTGTGGATGAAGGTTTGTTGGACCTTACGTCGTTTAAAACGCCCAATGCGTGGAACGAGTTTTATGCCCGCGAGGCGCTCGGAGTGCGTACCTGGGATTTATTCGATCGCGTGTTGGGAGCGAATACCGGAATGATTGGCCCGTTGTTGAGCATTGGCGGCGACGAAGCGCTGAAAGCATCGAGCGATAAAGTAAACCGGTTCAGGCCGGTAGTGAAATTCCTCGGACCGTTTACCATAAAAGGCGGAGAGACCAAAACCCACAAAATAAAACTTCCGCCATACGTGGGCTCGGTCCGCGTGATGGTGGTTGCCGCCGGAAACGGAGCTTACGGAAGCGCCGAAAAAACGGTTGCGGTAAAAAATGCGCTGATGACCCTCAGTACACTCCCGCGCGTAATGGGACCGGATGAAGAGGTTTGGCTTCCGGTAAACGTTTTTGCGATGGACAAGAAAGTGAAAAATGTGCAGATTTCCGTTCAAACAAACGGATTGCTGAAATTGCAGGGGGAGACGTCGAAATCGGTTTCGTTTGATGCCGTAGGCGACAAAATAGTTTACTTTAAGTTGAAAGCCGGGAATAGAATCGGAGCTGAGCAGGTAAGGATAACTGCATCGGGTGGGGGAGAATCGGCGTCGGAAACGATCAATATCGGTATCCGGAACCCCAATCCGCCCGTTGTCATCAGCCAATCGGTGCTTATCAGCCCCAATGAAGATGCACAACTTACACTCAATCCCGGAAACGTAAATCCAACCGATTGGGCGAAGCTGGAATTATCGCGGATTCCGGGTGTCAATCTGAATAAGAACCTGTCGTTCCTGGCGGAATATCCTCACGGATGCACCGAGCAAATCACTTCGCAAGGTTTTCCGTTGCTGTATTTAGGTAATTTTGTTTCGCTTTCGGATACCGAAAAAGAGCTGACAAATAAAAAAATAGCATCTGTAATTCAGATTCTTGCTTCCCGGCAACTTCCCGACGGAGGATTTATCTATTGGACGGGACAAAATTATGCGTCGGAATGGGTATCTACATACGCCGGACATTTCCTGGTGGAAGCCAGAAGCAGGGGCTACGATGTGCCGCAAAACGTGATCGACCGGTGGGTGAGGTTCCAGCAAAAGCTGGTCCGAAACTGGACGCGTACCACTGCCTATCGGGGTTATTACGGAATTTCGATGACCGAATTGCAGCAGGCTTATCGCTTGTACGCTTTGGCATTGAGCGAAAATACCGAGTTGGGTGCGATGAACCGGATGCGCGAAATCGCGGATTTGGACCTGCAGGCGAAATGGCGACTGGCGGCGGCTTATGCGTTGGCGGGAAAAACGGATGTGGCTAATTCGCTTGTTTTCAATCTCCCGGATGAGGTGGGCGATTATAGTTTCAATAACGATACGTACGGTTCACCGGCACGGGATAAGGCAATGATTATGCAGACTTACCTGCTGCTCGGGAATATCGAAAAAGCATTGCAGCTTGCCCAAGATGTGTCGCAAGCGCTTTCATCCGACTATATCTCCACACAAACCGCGGCGTTTGGCTTGTCGGCAATGGCACAACTGGCGGAGAAGATGGGCTCGGGGAATATCAACGTGGATTGGACACTGAACGGGAAGAAAATGCCCGCTGTCTCCACGCCGCAGGCTTTCCATCAGGTGGATCTGAAAACGGTGCCCAATCAATCGGTACAGCTTTCCAACAAAGGTAAAGGCAAGGTTTATGCCCGGCTTACCGTTTTCACCCAACCTTTGGTGGATACGCTTCGCCCTGTGGCAGGCTCGCTGCGGTTGTCGGTCCACTACCTCGATGCTGCAGGCAAACCGGTGGATGTCAAATTGCTGAAGCAGGGAACGGAATTCACGGCGGTGGTTACCGTTCAGAATTCGGTGGAACAATCGTTTACCGATTTAGCATTGGTGCAGATTTTCCCATCGGGCTGGGAGATTTTCAACGAGCGTTTGACGGGCACCCAATCAGCTGCCGAAACCTATAATTATCGCGATATCCGCGATGACCGGGTACTGACCTATTTTAATCTGGATGCCGGACAATCGGCCACGTTCCGTGTGAGGTTGCAAGCGGCTTATCGGGGCAGTTATTATCTGCCTGCCGTTTCGTGCCAGGCTATGTACCAACCGCGTGAACAGGCACGGACGAGTGGGATGTGGATTGAAGTGAAGGAATGATTATCGACAAATTTCTATCCCTGAAGCGGTGGGAAAAAACAATCCTGATCATCGGCCTTGTGCTGGTGATCGGGTACGTCTTTTCCCTTCCCAAACCCTTATTCGATACGCCATACAGTACATTAGTGACGGATAGGAATAACGAATTATTAGGCGCGCGCATTGCTTCGGACGGACAATGGCGGTTTCCGCCCACGGATAGTATTTCCGATAAGTACAAAACCTGTCTGATTGAGTTTGAAGACCGGTATTTCCGGTATCATCCGGGAGTAAATCCGGTGTCGCTGGCGCGGGCGATGATGCAGAACATAAAAGCGGGCAGGGTAGTAAGCGGCGGGAGTACCCTCACGATGCAAACCGTGCGGTTGATGCGACAAAACAGACGCACATACTTCGAAAAATTCATCGAAATTATTCTCGCTACGCGGCTGGAATTATCCTGTTCCAAAAACAAAATCATCGCGTTGTACGCTTCCCACGCGCCAATGGGGGGAAACGTTGTGGGAATAGATGCTGCTGCGTGGCGGTATTTCGGACACGATGGCCAATCGCTGTCGTGGGCAGAGGCCGCTACACTTGCCGTTTTACCCAATTCGCCGTCGCTGATGCACTTCGCTAAGAACCGGGAAGGCTTGCTTGTCAAGCGAAACCGGTTGCTCCAAAAACTGCTCGATTCCGGCGCTGTCTCTCAAACCGACTATCTGTTGGCCATCGCCGAGCCGCTGCCCGAAAATCCGCATCCGTTGCCACAAATCGCCCCGCATTTGGTTGCCCGGCTTTACCTGTCTCAGCCGGGTACTCACGTGCAATCTACCATCGACAAGAGCTTGCAGCTTCAAGCCGATGATGTCCTGGAGCGGTGGAACGCCGAATTTTCGCAGAACAATATTCTGAATCTCGCGGCTTTGATGGTTGATTTAGAGAAGAACGAAGTGATCTCTTATATAGGGAACGTTAATTTTAATAACCAACAGGCCGGGAATCAGGTTGACGTGATTCAATCGCCGCGGAGCACGGGCAGTATTCTCAAACCGTTCCTTTATTGTGCCATGTTACAGGAAGGGGTGCTGTTGCCTACCGAACTGCTGCCTGATATTCCGATAAACATTGGCGGTTTTTCGCCTAAGAATTTCAGTTTGCAATACGACGGCGCCGTTCATGCCAATGAAGCATTGGCACGTTCCTTGAATGTTCCGTCGGTGGTTTCGCTGCGCCGGTACGGAGTGCCGAAATTTTACAATTTTTTGAAAGAAGCCGGACTGACCACGCTTAACCGTCCGGCCGACTACTACGGGCTTTCGCTTATTTTAGGCGGGGCGGAAGGGACGTTGTGGGATGTGGCAAACGCGTATGCGGATATGGTGCATGCCGTAAGGCCCTCTAATCCCCGAAAAGGGGAATTTTTGCTGGTGCGTGATGAACACGGCGGTAAAGGTGCACGGCCGTGCGCTTTCACGGATGCCGGTGCGGCATGGCTGACATTGGAAGCGCTGACCAACGTGAACCGTCCCGAAGAGATTGATTGGCAATTTATCCCTTCCATGCGAAAAGTGGCTTGGAAGACAGGGACCAGTTTCGGATTTCGCGATGCGTGGGCGGTGGGCGTTACGCCTCGATACCTGGTGGCGGTGTGGACGGGAAACGCCAGTGGCGAAGGGCGTCCGGGATTAACCGGCGCGCGCACCTCGGCGCAGGTGATGTTCGACTTGTTTAATCTGCTACCGGCCACGTCGTGGTTCGAAACGCCTTACAGCGATTTGACCGAAGTTGTTGTCTGCCGCGAAAGCGGATGCCTGATGGGATTGCATTGTCCGCCTTCGTCGGCAGATACCATTCTGGCTCCGGTAAAAGCGGTGCAGGGGAGCGTTTGCAATTATCACAAACTTGTCCATGTGTCGGAGGACGAGCGTTACCGGGTTTACGAACATTGTGCCGGCGGCAGGGGTATCCGTTCCGTTTCGTGGTTTGTATTGCCGCCGTCGTGGGAGTGGTATTACAAGCAGCAGTATCCGGCGTACCGGTCGTTGCCGCCTTTTTCGCCCGAATGTCGCGATGGCGCATCGGGAGAAGTGATGCAGTTTATTTATCCCTATCCCAACTCCATCATCAGAATAACCAGACAATTAGACGGCTCCCGGGGAAAAGCGGTTTTTGAACTTGCACACCGGAACCCTTCGACGCGGGTATTTTGGCATTTGGATAACGAATACATCGGCGAGACATCGGATGTTCATCAAATGGAACTTGCACCCGGACCGGGCGAACATTCGGTCACGGTGGTTGATGAAGCGGGGAATTCGCTTGCGGTAAAGTTTAAAGTGCAGTGAAAGGTTATCAATAGAGACAAAGTTAAAAATATCTCTGTAAAATAGAAAGGACACCCGAATAATATCCCTTCCCAAATAGGTTTAAATGCACCAGCAGATAATACAATTGGTAAAGTTCGATTTGTTGTTGATAATTTCCGGTTTTAGGGATGATCCCGTGATAGGCATCGTAAAACGATGGGCCGAAACCGCCGAACAAGCGACTCATGGCAATATCTACCATCGCATGCCCGCAGTACGTTGCAGGGTCGATAAGGTAAGGAGTTCTATCGGTGGAGATAAGGTAATTTCCGGCCCACAAATCACCGTGCAAGAGTGACGGGTTTACGTTTCCAAAAATTTCATTGAAGACCGGAAGTGCATTTTCGTGCGTGGGGATTTCTTTAGTATTGAGTAATTGCCTGTCACAAGCCATTTTTAATTGCGGAAAGATACGTTCGTACCAATAAAAAACGGCCCAGTCGGTGTGAGGGTGATTGCTTTGCGGTAAGCTTCCGATGAAGTTGTCCGATAAAAAGCCAAAATTGCTTTGAGCACATTGATGCAATTGCGCGAGCTGTTCGCCAAACCTCCGGAAGTCGGCTGCATCGGGGCGCTTAGCCTCTACGAAATCCATCAACAGAAATGATTTTCCTCCAGCCGAATCCACTAAATGCACGTGCGGAACGGCAATAGTTTGCGTTTCCCCAATGGCTTGCAACCCTTTTTGTTCCGCGTGAAACATTGCTGATGCAAACGGTTTGGAGTTTACTTTGAGAAAATACTTTTTTGTTTCGGTTTGCAGCAGATAAGCCGAAGAAATATCGCCTCCGGAAATGGGGTGGTGAGAGACGATATCCTCTCCGATCTCCTGAGAAATATGAAACAGGACTTCTTGCATTATCGCTTATTGTTCCAACGCTTTAATGCTCTCTTTCAGTAATGCAATTTTACTTTTCGTATCCGCTTGTTTTTTGCGTTCGTTCTCCACAATTTCGGGTTTTGCGTTTTGCACAAACCGTTCGTTGCTCAGCTTCTTCATGACCGATTGTAAAAAGCCTTCGCAGTATTCCAATTCGGTTTTCATCTTTTTCAGTTCGGCTTCCACATCTATCTTATCGCCCATCGGGATAGCAAATTCGGTTGTGCCCACCAAAAAACCAACGGCTCCCTCAGATTTTTCCGTTATGTTTTCAATTGATGACAGGTTGGCCATTTTAGCAATGGCCGAATCGAACCGGTTGTCGTGATTTCCGATTACCTGCAACTCTAACTCATCTTTGCTGGGAATATTTTTCTGCAAACGGATAGTACGGATGCCGGCGATGATCTGCTTGGTGATTTCAAAATCGGCGATCAGTTCTTCGTCCACTGTGGTTGCCTTCGGCTGTCGGGCTATCATGATGCTTTCACCCGGTTTCCTTTCGCCCAGGGCCTGCCAGAGTTCCTCGGTAATGAAAGGCATAAACGGATGCAACAATCGCAACAAACTGTCGAAAAATGACAGTGTGGCTTCGTAAGTGGCAGGATCGACAGGTTGTTGGTATGCGGGTTTTATCAATTCGAGATACCACGATGAAAACTCGTCCCAGAACAGTTTATAGACCGTCATCAACGCTTCCGAGAGTCGATATTTGCTGAAAAGGTCTTCCAGTTCGACAATGGTTTTCGACAATACGTTACCGAACCAGCTGATGGCAATTTTTGCCGTTTCGGGTTGTCCTGTTCCGTTGTTCACCTCCCAGCCTTTTACCAGCCGGAATGCATTCCATATCTTGTTGTTGAAGTTTCTCCCCTGTTCGCAGAGCGATTCATCGAAAAGCAAATCGTTTCCCGCCGATGAAGCCAGCAGCATACCCATTCGTACGCCGTCGGCGCCGTGTTTTTCCATCAGCTCGATAGGGTCGGGTGAATTGCCGAGCTGTTTCGACATTTTTCTGCCTTGGATATCGCGGACGATTCCCGTGAAATATACGTTGCCGAAACAGGGAGCCTGGCGATACTCGTATCCCGCCATAATCATTCGGGCAACCCAAAAGAAGATGATATCGGGTCCCGTAACCAAATCGTTTGTGGGATAATAGTAGTCGATATCCGGATTGTCGGGATTATTGATGCCGTCGAAAACCGAGATGGGCCACAACCACGACGAAAACCAGGTGTCGAGGCAATCTTCATCCTGACGCAAATCGTCTATAGAGATAGGGTAATCAACCGTTTGTAGCGCCTTTTCGTAAGCTTTCTCTTTGGTCTCGCCCACTATTATACCGCCTTTGGGAAGATAATAGGCCGGAATCCGGTGTCCCCACCACAGTTGCCGGCTGATACACCAATCCTTGATGTTTTCCATCCAGTGGCGATACGTGTTTTTGTATTTCGCGGGATGAAACTTAATGGTGTCGTTTTCAACTGCATCGAGAGCAGGTTTGGCAATATCTTCCATCTTAAGGAACCATTGCATGGAAAGTTTGGGTTCAATGACAACGTTGGTTCGTTCAGAAAAACCCACTTTATTGGTGTAAGGCTCTGTTTTTTCAATAAGCCCCGCATTTCCCAGGTCTATTTCTATTTTCTTACGGGCATCAAACCGGTCCATTCCGGCATACATCGCCCCGTTTTCGTTGAGGGTGCCGTTGTCGTTAAAGATGTCGATGGACGGCAGGTTGTATTTTTCACCCAGCACATAATCGTTAACATCGTGAGCGGGCGTTACTTTCAGGCATCCCGTCCCAAATTCCATATCTACGTATTCATCTTCGATAACGGGAATAACACGGTTGATGAGCGGGACAATAACTTTCTTGCCTTTCAGGTGTGCCGTTTTCGGATTATCCGGATGGATGCACATCGCCGTATCGCCCATGATGGTTTCGGGACGAGTGGTAGCTACAACAGCATAAGCCTCTTCCCCTTCAATCCTGTAACGCAGGTAATAGAGCTTCCCGTTCACTTCCTTGTGCACCACCTCTTCATCCGAGAGTGCGGTAAGTGCCTGCGGATCCCAGTTTACCATGCGGACACCGCGATAGATCAGGCCTTTGTTGTATAGATCCACAAAAGCTTTGATTACGCTTTCGGAGCGGACCTCGTCCATAGTGAAGCATGTCCTGTCCCAATCGCACGATGCACCCAGTTTCTTCAACTGTTCCAGAATCATTCCGCCGTGCTTGTGTGTCCAATCCCAGGCATGAGAGAGGAACTCTTCGCGCGTAAGGTCGGATTTTTTTATTCCTTCGAAAGTAAGCTTGGCCACCACTTTTGCTTCGGTAGCAATGGATGCGTGGTCGGTTCCGGGGACCCAGCAGGCATTTTTCCCCTCCATTCGCGCGCGGCGCACCAGGATATCCTGAATGGTATTGTTGAGCATATGCCCCATGTGCAGGATTCCGGTGACGTTGGGGGGCGGGATTACAATCGTATAAGGTTCACGCTCATCGGGTTCGGAGTGAAACAATTTATTCTCCATCCAGTATTTATACCATTTGTCTTCCACCTCTGCAGGGTTGTACTTGCTTGAAATTTCCATTACTCTTCTGAATTAAAGTGCAAAAATACAAAAAAAGGACTTCGTGATGAAATCCTTTCTCTTTTCTCATCCATACTAACTACCCATTCATTTGTAAATATCGAATAAATCGACTGTTTTACTAAGCACCCACACTGCCCGGGCTCGTAACACATCAGAATGCGAAAGTGGATCGGAATGTATTTCACGAGCTTGATTGTGCAGGAATTCACTGTGTAGTGTACAATTGATCTATTTGCTAAAATCCAATTCAATATATACCGGATAATGGTCCGACATTATATTCGTCTGCTCATCATGGAGAATAGTCCCGTTCACGACCTTGTCAGCGGCAGTTTTATTGGCCCAGATAAAATCGATTCTCCGGGAAGGAGTGCCAAACCTTGGAGTGGTGATGCTGGGTTTGAACGTTTTGTTTGTTAACCAGAACGTGTCGATAAAACCACTATGTTTTAACCGGTCCATGACAGTATAGTCAATTTCTCCATTGTTCAGGTTTCGGATATGGGTCTGCTCCCTTTCCCTTTTGCGCATACCTTCGACCATCGCATCATCATATTGTCCGGCATCGCTCCGGTCCATGGAATTGAAATCCCCCATGATCAGAATGGGTTCATCCTCCGGTAAAGTCTTTGCGTGAGCCAGGATCAAGTTGACCTCCTCCAGCCGTTTCTTTAAAGAATGAGGGGAGAAGTGAATCACGAAAAAGTGAATATTGTCAATATTCGCGTAAATGTACGCATGCCACATATTATCTACCACCTTTTGCACGTTCACAACCGGGTATTTGGATGATATGGCCACCGGATAACCATCGAGCCTGGATAGTATTGCATACGGGTGATTATACTCCCTCGCCAGATTCTCTAGGCTTTTCTGGGTGAACTTGTTCATCTCCTGAAATGCGACCACGTCAGGATCAATTTCTCTGATCCACTTAACGAATCTCTGTTGGTTTACACTATCCTGCTGCAATCCTTCGAGCACATTGTAGGAGATGATTTTCTTCACGTTGCCTTGTGAATAAGATGTGCCGGCAAATAAGATCAGCATGGAAAGAATGATGAATGTTTTTTGCATATTTTTAGTCTTCAGTTGTATATCCGGGATTTTGATCTCTTTTCTGATCCATCGCTTTGTTATAGTTAAACTCCGCATCGGGAATTTTCCACAAATAATGTTTCTCCTTAATTTCCGTATAATCGCCGTTAACATTTGAGTACGCTCCCACCAACTCTTGCGCTTTGCCTAATCGTACGGTGAAATTCCAATGTTTTGCCTCGTTCATGCGTTCATACGTCTCTTCCCTGATCAATAGATCGATGAATTTATCCATTGTATTGTAATCCGACAATTTGTAGTCGATTTCAGCATTAGCAATTTCCGGATTGAACCCGTAAGCACGACGACGCAGTTTATTTATTGCCTCCATCGACTGTTCGGTTGGGACATTATTATTCACTCTGGCAGAAGCTTCTGCAAATGTAATCAAAACATCCGGATACCTGATTAACGGGATAGAAACGTTTGCCCCAGATCCTTGGGCCAGTGGATCCCAGAATTTTGTAAACAGGCATGTATATTCCCCGTAGGCATCCGCGCCAAATACATAAAACCCGATATTTAAGTCGTACCGGAGGTCATTCCTGTCCCAATTCTCAATCACTTTATTTCTCAGGTCGGTATAGTGGGTATAGTATCCGTTACCATTTAACATGCGCAGTCCGGGTTCAATTTCGTATTTAGGATGTGCGGTATAGGAGACATAATTCCAGGTCTTTCCGTCTGTCCTCGACGTTTTTATATAAAATACTTCTTCGCTGGAAGTGACCAGGTCATACCCGAAAACTTTGTCAAAATCCCTTGAAGAGGTCACAGGAACCAAGGAATATTCTTTGCTGTCAATTACTTCGGATGATAATCCCAATGCCTCCTTATAGTCCTCCGTGTACATATATACCTCCGATAATAGAGATTTGCAAGCATTCACGCCGGGGGTCCCGACAAGACGGGGTTTTGCCGGAACATTACCAATAGCGAACTTCAAATCTTCGATAATCAGATTATAGACTTCATTTACCGGGCTTTTAGCAAGGTCCCATGTCTCCATGTTCTCCTCCGTGCGTAAGGGAACACCTCCCCAATTCCGGACTAAATTGAAATAATTCAATGCCCTGAGGAATCTTAATTCGCCTATATACGCATTGATCTCTTCCGTTGTCATCGCATTCGCTTCTGGCAGCCGGTCGATGGCGATATTGCAATACAGGATAGACCGGTAAAGATTATCCCAATTGGTTGCAATTCGATTGATATGCGTGGCGTTTATCAACCCTTCGTATCGCGGGGTATAATTACTATAGACCCCCTTGGGGTACCCGTACTCGGTATTGATCTCCAATGTTGCAAACCAATTCGCCTCGTATGAGGACCGCATGTAATTCAGAGGTGCCATCACCGCGGCGTTTGCCTCTTCCGGCGTATTATAAAAATTCAATGTTGCAACAGCATACGTGTAATTTGCCTCATCCAGCGATTCGTAGCAAGAAGTCAAGGATGCCGCGATAAGTGCGATTAATATAGTAGATAATAATTTTTTCATACGATTATTCTATTTTTTCATTAAAGTGTATGGAACTTGCTTTAATCATGATCACGTGTGACGATGATTGTGGTGCTCGCTTCATTTCCTGTAAGTTTTAAAAAGTCAGATTTACGCCGATTGAGAATGATTTACTGTTCGGGTACGTGAAATGATCGATCCCCGCATCAATATCTCCTCCCTTAGAATTTACCTCGGGATCCAGCCCGCTATATTTGGTGAATGTAAGAAAGTTTTGTAAACTGGCATAAACCCTGATTCCCTCGTATAGATATTTACCATTCATTTTAAGACGCGGAATATTATATCCCAACAGGATATTTCTTAACCTTAAATAAGATGCATCTTCAATATACCTATCCGAATAGCGTTGGGTTCCAACCATTTCAATCCTGGGATAACGCGCGTTGGAGTTATCCTGTCCCTCACGCCAACTGGTGTAATACACGTTTCTTTCTATGTTCATTCCCTGTGAATAGCTGTAGTTCCTCATTTCACTTAAATTAAACACGTCGTTGCCCTGGCTTCCCTGCAACAGGAAACTCAATTCCCACTGTTTATACCTGAACCCCATGTTGATTCCGTACGTGAAATCGGGATGGGGAGAACCGGCGATATAACGGTCTTCGGTATCGGTAAATTGCCCGTCTCCGTTGAAGTCGTGGTAGGTCAACGATCCGTTTTCGTTCAAACCGTTGTCTTTATACACATAGAACGATCCGATCGGATACCCTTCACGAATGATGGTGATTGAGCCGGTACCGAAGCTGGTGTATGTAGAACCGTAGATATCAAGTCCGTCGGACAACTTCTCCACTCTGTTCTTGTTGTGAGCAATATTAACCTGGGTGGTAAACCCAAAATCACGGGTTTGAACAATATCTCCCTCGATCAAAAATTCAAATCCTTTATTGGACATGCTGCCGATATTCTGGATGGTGGTACTGTAACCGGACGAAAGAGGCAAAAACACTGTATTTAAGAGGTTGGTGGTCAACTTGGAATAATAATCAAAGGTCGCACGGATTCTGTTGTTCAGGAAACTTGCATCTAAACCGATATCCCATTGGGAAGTAGTTTCCCATTTCAGGTCTGCGGGGAATTCCCTGCCGGGTGCGTAGAACGTGTAATTCCCGTTGCCGGTTGCCGATTTCCCGGTCACCAGAAGATTCTGCGTAGAATAGGGGGATATCGCTGTGGAACCGGTACTACCGTATCCAAAACGGATCTTCATATCCGAGAGATTGTCAAAATCCTGCATGAATGCTTCATCGGAGATACGCCAGGCCAACGCGAAGGACGGAAAATATCCCCACCTATTATTTTTTGAATAACGACTGGAACCGTCTGCCCTGATACTCGCCGTGGCAATATACCTGCCCTTGTAGGAATAATTAAATCTCCCCAAGAAAGACTTCATTACCCATTGTGTATGGCTCGTGGAAGGAGTGTTGATCGTGCCGGCAGAACCCAGGTTGTTGGTCCATGTTATGTCTGATAAGAATGTATTGCCGGAAGCAGCCAGATATTTCCGGATATACTGCTGATAGGTATATGCCCCCATCAGGTTAAAATTATGATCTTTCTGTATGTCGAAATTATAATTGGCTATAAATTCATTGGTCACGTTTGAATACCTGTTATGATTCACCGATGCTGAATTGTTTTGATAGATGTATTTTGAAGTTGTATATCCGTCATACCTGCTATCGGAATTCTCCATCCCGAAAATACCTTTCAGGGAGAATCCTTTAAACGGTTTAATATTAACCGTGGCGTTCAGGTTCGTCTGGTTTGTCTCCGTCTTATAAACTGATTCGTATGCCATATTGATCGGGTTTCTCACCTCGTGCGATGACCAGGTAAACCATGATCTTAAGTCTTTATAATTGCCATTCTCATCGTAAGGGGTGAATAAGGGCGATGCAGAGTAAGCGGCTGCAATCATACTGCTGCCGCCATGACCTCCACTGTTCGACTGGTTAAATGCTTCGGTTACAGTATAACCCAATTGTACAGAAGCATCCAGAATTGGAGATATCACGAAATTCAGGTTCGAGCGAAGGTTGTACTTGTCGTAAGAACTGTTTTTTATTAAACCATCCTTCATTAATGCCGATCCGCTGACAAAATAGTTGATGTTGTCCGACCCTCCTGACACGGTCAGGTTATGATGGTTTGTAGGGGCATTTCGAAACATCAGGGCTTGCCAATCGGTACCTTTTCCCATATTGGCGATGTCTTGGTCAGAGAAAGGCGCCTCGGGCAGTATCTTCGCATTTACCAGATACTCGTTATAGAAGCTTGCCCATTCCCGGGCGTTCATCAGATCCAGTTTCTTGATTTGAGATTGTTCCCCGTATTCAAAGTTATAAGAAACCTGAGCCTTTCCTTTCTTACCCTTTTTTGTGGTGATCAGCACCACGCCGTTCGCTCCCCTGGACCCGTAGATGGCAGTTGCGGAAGCATCTTTTAAAACCTCCAGTGATTCTATGTCGTACGTGTTGATGGAAGAGGTACTCGCGGGTATTCCATCAATAATAAACAACGGGGAATTATCTCCCTTAATGGAATTAATGCCGCGTATCCTGATAGAATAATCGCCTTTAGGATCACCTGTATTTTGGGCGATCGCTACACCGGGAATACGTCCCTGCAACGACAAGACTGGATCCGTCACGGTAAACGCCGTCAACTCTCCTCCTTTTATGGAAGAGACAGCACCTGTTAAATCCCTCTTTCTCACAGTACCATAACCAATCACCACTATCTCGTCCAGAAGTTCGGCATCCGACTCAAGGATAATTTCCAGCGATGTTCTGCCGCTTACCGCCACCTCCTGCGTTTGCATTCCCACGTAGCTGATCTGCAATATGGCGTCTCCCGGGATATTAGCGATTGAAAAATGCCCGTCGATATTTGTGACTGTACCATGAGTAGGGTTTTCCTTCACTACAATGGTCGCCCCGATTACAGGCTCTCCCCGTGTATCAAGGACCGTTCCGGTTATTGTCCTTGTCTGCTGTTGCAGCATTTCAGCTACGCTTTTCACTCGTGATCCGTCGCTGTTACTGTCGGCGCTATTTTCCAAAAGAGAAACCCTGGAATACACCTCCGACGGCAGCATACATACTATTACGGCCAACAAATAATACATTTTCATTTTGCACTTCATAAAGTTCATAAGCATAAATTTTTCAGAATTATTAGTTTATCAATTATTAAGTAAGGCATCCGCATGAATATATAGCGATCGCTTAGGTTGTGCCGGTGTAATTATTTTTTACCTTATCAAGCTTGGAAGTACGGCATAGTTCCCGTAATTGGCATGAAATCTCCCGGTTAAGAAATGAAAAGTCCGTATTGAATTATGTTTTGTTGCGATCCCCCCTCTTGTATGTTTTTTGTGACTTCCGAGGTCAACAAACAGCCAAACTATATTTATATTGGCAAAATTACAGGCTCCGACTATGGATTCAAAGGAAATAAAGTTGCTTTATTTTTCAAATCGGTTGCTTTATTTTTTATATCTTTGAAAAATAGATTCATTTTAAAAAAATTGATAAAATGATTGCGGAATCAATGAAAAAATCGAATGGAAGTTGTACTGGGCGCAACGTACAAAGGATACGGATGTTTTTAGGCATAAAGCAGGAAACTTTAGCTGCCGGTCTTGGTATTAGCGGATCGGAGGTATCGAAGATTGAAAAGCAAGATGAAATAGAAGAGGGGTTGTTACTCCAAATTGCAGAAGTGCTGGGGATATCTCCCGAAGTAATCAGGGATTTTGATGTTGAAAGGGCAATTTATAATATCAATAGTTATAAAGATGCAACAATTGCTGAAGGAGCAACAGCAACTGTTTATGCAGCATTACAACAAATTAATCCTATTGAAAAAATAGTTGAATTGTACGAGCGCTTGTTACAAAGCGAAAGAGAAAAAATTGAGTTATTGAAGAATAAATGATTCTTATTAACTTTGCCCTTAATACTCACACTAAAATTTAACAGGATGATTGCAGAAGCAACTGAGAAATTAAACGGAAGCCATACTGGGCACAACGTGCAAAAGATACGGATATTTTTAGGCATAGAACAGGAAGTTTTAGCCGCCGGTCTCGGTATTAGCGGGCAGGAAGTTTCAGAAATTGAAAAGCAGAATAGAATAGAAGAGGGTTTACTACTCCGAATTGCAGACGTGTTGGGAGTATCTTCCGAAATAATCCGAGACTTTGATGTTGAAAAGGCAATTTATAATATCAATAGTTATAAAGATGCAACGATTTCCGAAGGTGCAACCACAACTGTTTATGCAGCATTACAACAAATCAATCCTATTGAAAAAATAGTTGAGTTGTACGAGCGCTTGTTACAAAGCGAAAGGGAAAAAATTGAGTTATTGAAGAATAAATGATTCTTACTATCTTTGCTTTCGATATGTGCGATATAAATATAGTGAAATATGGAAAAAACAGATTACACAGATTCCGTTCATCTGGGAAGAAAAATTGAACGGGTACGCCGCCTCCGAGGGATGACTCAAACAGAATTGGGTGAGTTGTTAGGAGTGACGAGACAGGCTATCTCTAAAATGGAACAAACAGAAAAATTGAACGACGAACGATTGGAAGAAATCGCCTCGGCTTTAGGAGTAACCGTGGAGGGATTAAAGAAATACAATGAAGAAACGGTTCTGTATAATACGAATAACTTTTACGAAAATTGTGGTGTCAAAACAAGTGCTGTAAGTAATAGCCACACTTTTAATAATTTCCCTATAGAAAAGACCATCGAACTATTCGAGAAATTGCTGGATAGAGAAAGGGAAAAGTTTGAATCTTTAAAAAAAGCGAAAGAATAGAAGTTCTTGAAGTCCTCAATACGATACGTGAAAACTACATTTCCCAAAAAGTTGCTAATGAACTTCTCCATGCCAAAAACGAAGAGATTAATTGGTTGAAAGAAGAAATCAAGTACCTGAGACAAAAAATTGACCGGTTGTTGGAGGTTGTTGGGAGAAAGATTTGATTTTTAAAGTTCAACTGATGCCGTACAAAGACGCCTTTTCACGGAGACCCCTGTTTTTAACTTTCCCAGCGATAGAAAACCGACTTTCTTAAAATTATATAACCTGAACGATCCTATAATTTCTGTTTCTTTAACATGGATAGGGAGACTTGTGCGCAATGTGGGTTGGGGTTACTTTAAATACTCTTGCCATATATAAAGGTTATTGTTCAAAAGACATGCAATGCAATTCGGGCGCATGCTTCAGCATCGGCAAGGGCATGGTGGTGATTATTCAATACAAAACCACAATACTCCGAAACAGTATGCAACTGGTAATTGGGAAGTCCCTTCAACACTTTTTTCGCACTTTGTAAAGTGCATAGGAAGTCATAATCAGGATAATCCATTTGGTATGTCCTGAAACAGGCTTTTAAACAACTTTCGTCAAAACCTTTGTTGTGGGCAATAAGTGGCAGGCCTTGTATAAGCGGCTCTATCTGCTGCCAAACGTGTGGAAAAATCGGAGCATTGGCTGTATCAGCAAGCGTAATCCCATGAACCCGCGTATTCCAGTAACAATAAAATTCCGGTTCGGGGCGAATCAGGCTGTAAAAAGTATCTGCAATTTCTCTATTTTGCACCAGCACAATGCCTACGCTGCAAACGCTGGTGCGGTGTTCATTGGCGGTTTCAAAATCAATGGCGGCGAAGCTATTCATCGGGGAACAATTAATTTTACAAATGTAGCGACTTCTCTTCCACTTTCTTCTTGGATTTTACATAAAGCAAATTATGGATTCAACTTTTGACCCTTTGTCTTTTAATGGCCAATATTCAATTCCGGCTTTTGTGAGAGGTGTACTAAAAGAGAATCATATTCATTATAATCCTGAAATAAATTCATAGAGTTTTTTAAGTCTATTTCGCATTTCGCGAAATGCGAAATAAAATTTATAAATAGAACATAAACAGTATCTTATATCTAAATTATAACAGAGGAAATATCTTTAATGATTCCATGTATATAATGGATTCTCTCTTCTTGGCTATTAATAGGAAGCATACAGTCAATGGATTCAGCAATATTAGCATTGTTGGTTAGTAAAGTGCATTGCTCCTTAAGATATCGCTTGAGTTCAATGTTCGTGCAACTTTCGACGATATCGGTTACGCTACCATTGTTATCAAGAACATAAATTATATCTTCAAAATCATGACTTGTCCTTAAATCATCCCCACCTCTGTCTTGGTGGGCCTCAAATTTAGTGGCAAGGTAATATTCAGGAGAAAGGATATAGATATTCGTGCCATCGGGCAACCCTACCTCAATCTTATTTTTTATTCCATCTGGATACCAGCGGTTTGAAAACCCCATCACATCAGAATGAGTAGGCATTACATCAACTTTTATATTATTATAAGTCCAACGGCAGATGGGAGCTCCTTCTGAAGTGTCATGCTTAAACTTTAATTTGCGCAATTCTTCTTCTAAAGTTTCTAATTTCATATAAGAGCTTATTTCAATTATACAATCTACGTCTTGGGTTGCCCTTACGTCCGATAACTCCGGTTCTTCCGCATATAGTTCTGTAACACATCCTCCAACAAAAACAACTTCATCCCTTAAATGCCCCAATCCTTTTGCAACGAGTTGTAGCATTTTAATATTACTACTATTTGACATAATCTTTGATTCTTTTATCGAGTTCTTTAATTGCGATCTCTATTTCTCTCGCTTTTCCAACCCTTAACGTATCAACGATAACAAGATACTCGTATAGTTGGGTATCGTTGTCAATAAACTTAGGAATATTTTCATATAGAGGAGCAACGGAAAAACCTCTTTTGGTCCCTTTATAATAAGGCCATACATAATTATCATTGCCGCTTGTTATATGTTCTTTTATTGGTGACGCTGAATGAGCAGTTAAGATTCCCCTTACAGAAGTACCAACTTGGGGTGGAAAAACATATTTTAATCCGTAGATAAGAAAATCTCGCAAAGCGAGGGTATTTACCTTTCTTTTAGATTGGTTGACAAGCCCGGCAACCCGATTCCTTTCAAGGGCAGAAGATACTTCGCTCAGACTTATTTGCAATGCTTTTGACATTTCCATCAAAGTCCATCGCTTCTCTCTATACGTTAATATTTTTAATAAGACCACAATATCTTGGGGTCGCATTCCGTTATGTTTTTGCATAATCGTATTTTTGCATTTCGCGAAATGCAAAAATACACATTTTATTAATTAATAACCAAACAATTAATCATGTTTATTTATAAATAAAACAAAAATTATCTATTTTCGTCTTACCAATAAGGCGATAGAAAATAATGATACTAAAAAGAACCCATCCATAACTCTTTAAATCATCCGATTTGTTATACATATTTATATATGCAGATAAAAATCTTTGTAACTGTATATATTCTTTAGGGGTAAATCCTGTCGGCCGGTATCTTTTTGGTCAAAAAAACACCTTAAAGTGCTTATTTTTAAAGTGTTTTATTTATAAAACTGTGGGTTCTGCTTTCACTACTAAACCGTGTGACCCCGGAGGGATTCGAACCCTCGACCCAATGATTAAGAGTCATTTGCTCTACCAGCTGAGCTACGGAGTCTAAAAAAATCGCACAAAGGTAAGGATTATTTTTTTATAAAAACAAAATAAGGAGTAAAGTTAATGGGCTTTACTCCTTATTTAGATCGTTAGACTAAATTATTAGAGGTTAGACAATGCCGCACCTGCTTTGAATTTAGCTGCTTTTTTAGCCGGGATGTTGATTGCTTTTTTCGTGCGGGGATTAATACCTTTTCTTGCACTTCTTTGTGTTAACGAGAAAGTTCCAAAGCCTACCAATACGACTTTACCACCTTTTTTCACTTCACCCGAGATGGCATCGAGGGTTGCGTCTAATGCTTTTTTCGCATCAACTTTGCTGAGACCTGATTTTTCAGCAATAGCACTAACTAGTTCTGACTTATTCATAAGAAAACGTAAATAAAAAATTAAACAAACATTAATGTTAAGGTTTTCACCTATTTTAGCGCCAAATATAATTGATTATTTAAAAACAATCAAGAAAAAAGGTAAAAAGTATTTGATTTTATTTAAAAAAAAAGGAATTATACCCAAAATCTCGGTATAATACGAAAATATACGTATTTTTGCCTTTCATTTCCGTACAACAACTATGAACAATTTCAGATCGGGATTTGGTGGAACCTTACTGCCGGTAACACTAAATATAATAATAATAAACGTTATATTGTGGTTAGCCCAAGTGGTCTTTTTGAGACAGGGGATCGACCTGTCCGAATTATTTGGCCTGCACTATGTAGAGTCGAAAGGTTTTCGAATCTATCAGCTGGTAACTTATATGTTCCTTCACGATAGCGGTTCGTTTATGCACGTTTTTTCCAACATGTTTGCCGTTTTTATGTTTGGGCGGACGCTGGAACACGTGTGGGGGTCGAAGCGATTTCTCAGTTTTTACCTGGTAACGGGTATCGGGGCAGGATTAGTGCAAATGGTTGTCGCCTTCTTACGTATTCAGTCGTTGAAGAGCGGCATGTCCGTTGAAGCCATAGGGGATGTTTACTCACAGGGATACCAGCTTTTGCAACAGAATATGAATTACATAAACAGTGCACAGGCCGGTTTGAATATTGCACTGAATTCGGTTACGATTGGAGCTTCGGGTGCAGTTTTTGGTATATTGTTGGCTTTTGGGATGCTGTTTCCCAATGCGGAACTTTTTATCATTCCGTTTCCGTTTCCCATTAAAGCAAAGTGGTTTGTTATCGGATATGGAGTGTTTGAGCTCTTTTTCGGCATCAGTAACTTCTCGGGGGATAATGTGGCCCATTTTGCGCACCTTGGAGGTATGTTGTTCGGTATCTTTATGATATTGTATTGGAGGAAAAAAGACAGAGTGCATGGCAACTATTATTGATCAGTTAAAATACAGATACAAGAACGGAGATGTTCTGGTGAAGCTTCTCTTCATCAACATTGCTGTTTTTCTCATACTCAAGGTGATCGGTATCATTTTTCTCCTGTTCGACATCAAGGCTGTTGATCTGATCACTTTTTTGGGTGTCCCTTCCGAATTATCTCAACTGTTGAATCGCTTCTGGACCCTGTTTAGTTACATGTTTGTCCATGAACAATTCTGGCACCTGCTTTTCAATATGCTCTGGCTTTATTGGTTCGGCCGCATCTTCCTGCAATACTTCAGCGGAAGGACGCTGGGCAGTTTGTATATTTTAGGAGGTTTTGCCGGTGCATTTCTATATGTGTTTGCATTCAATACCATTCCCTATTTTGTAGGGATGGGGCACAGCTGGATGATTGGAGCGTCGGCCGCAGTAATGGCTATTGTGATGGGGGCATCATTTTACCGTCCCAATGTTAAATTAAATTTATTGTTACTGGGGCAGGTAAAGATTGTTTATATTGCTATTGGAGTTTTTCTGATCGATTTCCTCTCCTTAGGCAGCGGGATAAACGAAGGGGGACACGTTGCCCACATTGGTGGAACCATTGCCGGCTATATCTTTGCATGGCAGTACCGGAATGGACATGATATAACCGGATGGGTTAGCAAGATACTGGACGGGTTGGCAAACCTGGCAAAGCCAAGAAGGAAAAAACCTAAAATGAATGTCGAGTATCGCCGCAGGGAAACAGATATGGAATATAATGAACGCAAGTACAGCGAGCAGGCCGAAATTGATGCTATCTTAGATAAATTGAAAAAGTCGGGGTATAGTAATTTATCGCCGGAAGAGAAAAAGAAGTTGTTCGATGCCAGCAAAAAATAAAATAGTCCTGTTTCGGGGAGTAGTAAGAAACATAATATTCGCTACGAATATTATGGCCATATTATTGCTTTTCTGTTCATTTTTGTCCTGGCGTGTCTCACCCCTTAAAACCAATCTGTTTTCGTATATTGGAATTGCATTCGGATTTATTTTTTTTCTGAATGTATTGTATCTTTTTTTATGGATCCTGTTCAAGAAATGGAAATTGGCGTTCGTCTCGCTTCTCTCTTTACTACTGTGTTATAAACCGATAACGACTTTTTTTCCGTTAAACGTTTTTCCGAAGGAAGCCCCCGGGAGCAGCCTGAAAATTCTCACCTATAACGTGGAAGGTTTTATCAATGAAAATAAAAAAGAGGATAAAGAGCATCCTATTCTCGATTATATTGTTGAAACGGATGCCGACATTGTTTGCCTGCAAGAGTACTTAGTGAGCAAAACAGGGCAGTCGATAAGGTCGCAGCACGATGTGAACCGTATCCTCAACAAATATCCGTATCACTCTTCCACGGCGCTGGAAGCATCGGGGAAATATCACATTTACGGGTTGGCTTGTTTCTCCAAATACCCCATTGAGAGAACCAGGGAAATCATATTTAATTCGTCGTTCAACGGCGCTGCGGTTTATACTATTGATGTGAACGGAAAGAAACTTGCCGTTGCCAACGTACACCTGGAGTCGAACAGTATTACTGCTGAAGATAAGAAACTTTACGGCGACTTCATTCAGAATAGCGATGAGGTGAACCTGGAAGATATCACATCCAACATCCGGTTGCGTTTGGGAAGAGCTTACCGTATGCGCACAGAGCAGGTCCGTAAGGTGAAAAACCATCTTTCGGAATTAAATGTTGACGGGACGATTATTTGCGGAGACTTCAACGACACACCCATTTCGTACGTTTATGCTCAGATGAAGAAAGGTATGAATGACGCATTTGCATCCACCGGCTTTGGACCGGGTGTCACGTATAACAAAGATTTCTTCTGGTTTCGAATCGACAATATTATGTACAGTCCCAACCTGAAATCCTACAGGGCGAAGGTGGATAGAGTGGCATACTCCGATCATTATCCGCTGACAACCTTTTTGTATGTAGGCGATTAGCTAATCTTGCTGTTCGACAGCTAAAAAATTGAAAAAGAATGTATAAGATAAGTAAACAATTTGCATTTTCCGCCGCTCATTCGCTCGACGGATTGCCCGGTGATCATCCGTGTACCCGATTGCACGGACACAACTATGTGGTTACGGTGCATCTTCGATCCAAAGAGTTGAATGATACAGGATTTGTAAAGGATTACAACGAGTTGAAAATGGTGAAGCAATATATTGATGAACATATCGATCATCGGAACCTGAACGATATTATGCACCCGCTTAACTCATCTGCCGAAAATCTGGCACGGCTGTTTTTCGATATTTTTAAACCGATGCTTCCCGAATTATATGCTGTGGAAGTGAGTGAAACTCCAAAAACATCTGCTATTTATGAGCCTGACGGTCAATGAGATATTTTATTCATTACAGGGTGAAGGCGGCAGAACCGGCGAAGCTTCCATATTCATCAGGTTATCCAAATGCAATTTAGCGTGCAGTTTCTGTGATACCGATTTTGAGTTTGGAAAGAAAATGACGCTCGATGAAATTTTCGGTGAAATCTCACAATACCCTTGCCGATGGATTATCTGGACAGGGGGAGAGCCTACGCTCCAGCTTAAAGATGAGGACGTCGCATTTTTCAAAGAGAAAGGTTACAGGCAAGCCATCGAAACCAATGGCACCCGGCGTGTTCCGGCAGGAATCGATTACATCACGTGTAGTCCCAAACAGCAGTTCGGGAAGATTCGCACGCTTATCCCAGAGGTGGATGAGTTGCGCTTTCCAATTGCCACAGGCGATCCGCTGCCCGATATCTCCATCCTTCCAAAGACAAAACGATATTTGCTAAGCCCTGTCTTTGACAATATGAATGTTGTGCAGGACAATGTGGATTATTGCGTGGAGCTTATCAAGAAAAATCCTCAATGGGTATTGAGCCTGCAAGTTCATAAACTCATCGGGATACGATAAAAGACATAAAGTTTACAACGCTTTGTCTTTGAACAATAAATGACAAAATTTCAAATAACGATATTAGGTTGCGGTTCGGCAACGCCAACCACGCTTCACAATCCTTCCTCGCAATTGGTTAATGTGAACGAAAAGCTTTTTATGATCGATTGCGGTGAAGGTACCCAGCTTCAGTTGCGAAAATTTAAAACGCGGATAGGCAGCCTGCACAGCATTTTCATATCCCATTTGCACGGCGATCACGTTTTTGGTCTTCCCGGATTACTGGCTTCACTGAGCCTGTTGGGAAGAACAAGCGACTTGAATATCTACGCGCACAAGGAGATGGATTTGTTTCTCAATCCGTTCATCAAATATTTCGGCAATCCGTTTTCGTATAAAATAAACCTCATACCTTTAGACCCTCATAATCATCAACTGATCTTCGAGAATAACTCGATACGTGTTTTTTCGTTTCCGCTGAAACACAGGATACCTACCAACGGTTTTTTGTTCGAAGAAAAAGAACGGCCCCGCCACATCAAACGCGAGATGATTGATTTTTACAATATCCCTATCCGGCAGATAAAAGAGATAAAATCGGGCGCTGACTTTCTGACTGACGATGGTAAAATAATTAATAATGAGGTGCTTACTACTTCGCCAACTCCGCCAAGGAAATATGCCTATTGTTCGGATACGGCTTATTCTCCCGAAATTATTTCTTATATTCAACAGATTGACGTGCTGTATCACGAGGCTACTTTTGCTGAAACCGAAAGCGTAAGGGCACAAGAAACGTTTCACTCCACGGCGCGCCAGGCAGCGGAAATAGCCAAAGCTGCAAACGTAAAAAAGCTTGTTATCGGTCATTTTTCGTCACGATACAACGAGTTAAGCGCACTTCTGAACGAAGCAACGGCAGTTTTCCCTGAAACAGAACTGGCTTATGAAGGGATGATAATTAACCTTTGAAATAAACAGTTACAAAATTCAAAATTTTTCTTACTTTTGCATTGTATTGAACGCAAAATAGTTTAATATGAGGAGATTTTACCTGACAACCCTGTTTATATTGTTTTCTTTATTCGGTTTTGGGCTTGCCGGCATTTACGCGCAAGATCAAAACAAAGGGGTTGCTATGGAAGAAAACGTTCCCGAAACAAAAATAAAAGTAGCGGAAAACCGGTTGATCATCGAAAATCTTCCAAAAGACGGAGTGCTGGAAGTTTTCAGCATTGTCGGCGTAAAGGTCTATACCCGAAAAGTTAAAGCAGGAACGAACGAATATCAACTCGATCTTCCCAAAGGGTATTACATCGTCAGAATTGGCGATTTAGTCAAAAAGATATTATTGAAGTGAAAAATATCTATTTTAGCGCATAAAGCGACGGTTAGGTTATTCATAATGGCAGTTTTTTCATATCTTTGCCATCCCAATTTATTTATTATAATTAAAATATTTACTAAAATGAAAATTGCGATTGTCGGAACAAGCGGAGCAGTGGGTCAGGAATTGCTTCGTGTGCTTGATGCAAGAAATTTCCCGGTGGATGAGTTGTTCCTTTTCGGTTCATCCAGAAGTGCGGGCTCAACATATACTTTTCGCGGTAAGGAAGTTACTGTGAAGGAACTCAAACATAACGACGATTTTAAGGGGATTGATATCGCTTTTGTCTCGGCCGGAGGCGGAACATCGTTGGAATTTGCCGAGACGATTACCAGGCACGGAACCGTTATGATAGATAATTCAAGCGCTTTCAGGATGGACGACGATGTTCCGTTGGTGGTGCCCGAAGTGAATGCCGAAGATGCGCTGACACGCCCGAGAAATATCATTGCCAATCCCAATTGCACTACTATCCAGATGGTTGTGGCGCTGAAAGCGATCGAAGATATTTCGCACATTAAACGCGTGCATGTGTCCACCTATCAGGCTGCATCGGGAGCAGGAGCTTCAGCTATGATCGAGCTTCAGGAACAGCACAGGCAACTGGTGAACAAAGAAAATCCAACGATCTCGAAATTCGCATATCAATTGGCATACAACCTGATACCTCAGGTAGATGTGTTTACCGAAAACGGTTACACCAAGGAGGAGATGAAGATGTTCAACGAAACACGCAAGATAATGCACAGCAATATCGAAGTGAGCGCTACCTGTATTCGTGTCCCTGTGTTACGCGCGCACTCCGAAGCTATCTGGATTGAGACGGAAAGGCCGGTATCGGTGGAGGAAGCCCGTGAAGCGTTTGCCAAAGCGGAGGGTGTTGTATTGCTCGATAATCCGGAGAAAAAAGTATATCCGATGCCGTTGGATGCTGCCGGGCAAGATCCGGTTTATGTGGGCAGGATCCGCAAAGACCTTACCAATCCCAACGGATTGACTTTCTGGACTGCGGCCGATCAGATCTGTAAAGGCGCCGCCCTGAATGCCGTGCAGATTGCAGAATACCTGATGAAGCAGTGAGAATATTAGCCGGGCATGGGTTATTCTTTTTCATCGTGGTCGTGTTGTAAAAGCACCCGGTGCGGCAGTGAACCGTGCCCGAGTATTTCAATAGGACACGAATCGTAAGCTCCCATGAGCCACTCTTGCGAAATATTGCTTCCACAATGGTAATGCAGATTTTGGTTAACGCAGGCGATATTTTTCACCTGAGAAATAATGGTTCCCACATCGTGGGAAACCAGTACGATAGCAATCTCTTTATTTATCTCGTCGAGTAACTTATAAAAATTAGTTTCGAAAAGTTTATCCACGTACGAATTTGGTTCGTCGAGGATAATGAGTTTGGGGTTGTCGATAATGGCGCGCCCCAGCAACACACGTTGCAGTTGTCCGCCGGAAAGTTCGCCGATAGCCCTGTACAGCAGGTTTTCGATACCCATTTTTTCGGCAATCGGTTTTACTTTTTGTTTGTCTTCTGCGGTGTATCTTTTAATGAATTTTCCCCGGAGTGTTAGTCCAGACAGGATGACTTCGTGTACGCTGATGGGAAATTTTTTATCGATCTGGTTGATCTGCGGCAGATAACCGATATTGATGTGGTTTACTTTTTTTCCGGCATCAAAAAATGTGATATTGCCGGAGGTAACCTGTGTCAAGCCCAGGATTGCTTTCAGCAACGTGGTCTTTCCACCGCCGTTAGGTCCGATAATACCCAGAAAATCGTTTTCGAAAACGGTGAGGGAAACGTTTTTTAGCACATCGGGTTTGTTCTCGTAACCGACGTTCAGGTTTTGTATTTCAATAATCGAATTCATTTTTCCTGATCGGCTAAAATTTGGGCAATGCGGATCAATTCTTCGTCCCATTCGTAAGCCAATGGGTTTATGGTGTGCGACCTGGCCCCTATTTCCTTAGCAATGACTTCGGTGTTTTTTATGTCGAATTCCTGCTGAACAAAAACAGTCTTGATATTTTCGGTCTTTGCCAGATCCACCAGCTCTTTCATTTGAGAGGGTGACGGATTCTTCCCTTCAAACTCAATGCTGTGCTGCACCAAATTATAGTCGCGGGCAAAATAGGCCAATGCAGGATGATAAACAATAAAACTCCGGGAAGGGATATCTTGCAACAATCGGGTTAGGACAGAGTCGGTTTCGGTGATTTTTTGTGTGAGTTTTTCGAAGTTGACACGGTAGAAATCGGCATTTTCAGCATCCAGCTCCACCACTGCATCCAACATATTTTGCGAAAAGCGGATCGCATTTTTTGCAGAACTCCATACATGCGGATCAGCAGCATCACTGTGATCGTGATCGGTGTGCGCATCGCCGTGTGAATGGTCGTGATGTCCGTGTCCGCCATAAACCCGCTCAATTCCTGAAGAACAATCGACAATTCTCAGGTGGGGATTATTTTCGGAAAGTTTACCTGTCCACACGTTTTCATAACCCAGAAAACCCACTTTAAAATAGGCGCGGCTATTGCCCAGCTTTATCATGGCCGAGGGCGACGGTTCATAAGTTTCGGGGCTCGACCCCGGAGGGACAAGTGTATTTATCTGGAATTTATCGCCCACGATCTGCTCCAGAAAATACCGCTGCGGTTCAATAGTAACTGTCAGTACGTTTGTTCCCTTTTCGCGGCTCGGATTGCAAGCAAGAAGCAGGAGTGAAAATGCGAGCGTGAAAATATATTTACTCATTCTGTTCGAATTGATTCTTTTGTTGATATCCAGTGCAAAATTAAGAAACTTTTTGAAGGCGAAGATTTTTTATTTACTTCTTTCGAAAGAAATTAAAACAGTTTCTCAAATAAATAGCGCGACAGGAAAGTTATAAACAAAGATTTTCTAATTTTGTTTGCAGTTAAAGATTGACATGGATATTGAATTTGAAATTACCGAAGACGGCTCGCACACGTTTTTTGTTCCCGGGCTGAACGAGCATTACCATTCCACGCACGGCGCCATACAGGAATCGATGCATGTGTTTATCGATGCCGGGTTGCGGCATTGTGAGAAAAGGGAGGTGAAAGTTCTGGAAATCGGATTTGGGACGGGATTAAATGCATTTCTGGCCTTGCAGGAAGCTGAAAAGAGAAGCGTGAAAATTGATTTTACCACGCTCGATCTTTATCCTGTTTCAACAGCCGATGCTGAAAAGTTGAATTATGCAGAATTGCTCAATCCATCCCAAAAAGATATTTTTAAAGAGCTGCATAAAGCAGACTGGGAGAGATGGAATCAGATAACGCTCTATTTTTCGTTACTGAAAATGCAGTTTGATTTCAGTAACCCATCGGAATTTCATCCTGAGAATAAATTTGATGTCGTCTTTTTTGACGCCTTTGCCCCCGAGAAGCAACCCGAGATGTGGACACAGCCAATTTTCGATAAAATCTATTCTGTCTCCTCGGAAAACGCAATTTTAACCACTTATTGTGCCAAGGGGGCTGTGAGAAGGATGTTGCAGGCTGCGGATTTCTTTGTTGAAAGACTACCGGGGCCGCCCGGAAAAAGAGAGATTTTGCGAGCGGTAAAAAAATAAGAAACAGTTTCTAAATCTGCTAAATTTTTCTGAGTTGATATTGCGACGCAAAATCTGCATCGGCAACTTTACCTTCTGGATCGGAAAGGATAACGCTTCCGCTATCAATCCTGTAATACGTTTTAATACCTTTCTTATCGGTCAGCTCAATTACGTTGTCGCTCACGAAAGTAAACTTACCCTGATCCTTGAAAGACCCTAGCTTCCTGTCTTTATATTCGCGTGTGAGAACAAAAGTCTCATCGGGATTTATGGTTAGATGCGTGGAGATCCCTGCTGTGTTTGCCGCAGGAATAACGCCCTGGTAGGTCCCGTAAATATCCGTTACAGAGCCGGAAGTTTGTACATTTTCCATCGTTGTGGCAACGTTGCTTTGGCTTTCGTTAGCCGTTTGTTTATTGCCGCAACGTATAAAAAGTGTTACAAGCGCAACCAGTGCAATGATTTTTATAGTTTTCATAAATTTGTTGTTGTTGATAAACTTACAACTTAATCGGTTTATAACAACAAAATTACATCGATTGTTTCAGATGATAATCAGGGCCATAAGGTAATGAGGAAATAATACCCATTTTTTTATGGTTTGTCCGGAAATGAACATAACTGTCCGCTTTCGGACATCTTTGGTTATTGTATATTGTTTATTTTCAATATGTTGATTTTTTGGCACATCGATTGTAACAAGAATGAAAACAGATTAAAATAAATGGATAGAAAAATACCTAAGGAAGTTCTCCGGAAAGAAAGAAACATAAAATTCATAAAACTGGGAGCCGTTATTTTGGCTTCGGTTATCGCAATTGCTGTTGTTATTTCTCTCTTGCGCGAGAGTATAAATCTGAAGAACATCCAGTTATCTACCGTTGATACCGGCACGATTGAAGTTTCGGTGAGCGCTTCGGGAAAAGTGGTACCCGCATTTGAGGAGACCATTATTGCACCTATCGAGAGCCGTATTGTGGAGGTGTATAAAAAAGCCGGCGATTCGGTGGATGTGGGTACACCGCTCGTGAAACTCGATTTACAAAGTATCGAGACCGATTACCGGAAAATGCTCGACGAACTGCAAATGCGTCAATACCGGTTGGAGCAGCAGCGTATCAAGAACAACAGCACGCTCAGCAATACCGAGATGCAGCTGAAGGTGAACGATATGCAAATAGATAAAATGCAGGTGGAAGTGCGCAATGAGCGTTACTTAGACAGCATCGGTGCCGGAACAACAGATAAAGTGCGCGAAACGGAACTGAGCTACAACGTAGCGAAGCTGGAGCAGGAGCAGGCCCGCAAGAAATTCGAGAACGACAAACAGGTTGCCGGCTCCGAACTTCGCGTTCAGGAACTCGAACTCGAAATCTTCCGCAAAACCCTTGCCGAAACGAAACGCATCCTGGACGACGCGCAAATCCGCTCCCCGCGAAAGGCCATCCTTACCTACATCAATAACCAGGTGGGTACACGTGTGCCGCAGGGAACACAAGTGGCTATCCTTTCTGACCTGTCGCACTTTAAAATCGACGGCGAAATTGCCGACAGCTATGGCGACCGGATCTCTACGGGGAACAAAGTGGTGGTGCGTATCGGAAGCGAGGAGCTTACGGGTGTCGTGAGCAGCGTTACACCACTATCTAAAAACGGTGTTATCCAGTTCTCGGTGCAATTGGAAGATGACAGCCACAGTCGCCTCCGTTCCGGTTTAAAAACCGATGTGTATGTGATGAACGCCGTGAAAGACGATGTGATGCGCATTGCCAATGGCCCCTATTATAGTGGGCCGGGAACATACGAACTGTTTATGATGACCGGCAACTCGCTCGAAAGGCGCAAAGTACAACTCGGTGAAAGCAATTACGAATTTGTGGAAGTGATGTCGGGCTTGAAACCGGGCGACCGTGTAATGGTGTCGGATATGAGCCAATATAGGAACAAGAGTAAGTTAAAAATGAAGAATTGACTCCTAATTGTTCTCTGCTCATTTATAAACCGTTTTTCGTTTCCGATTTCGATAAGAAAATTTTAACAATCCGAAAATATGTTGAGGCAATATTTCAAACAAATAATACAGCTTTGGAAATCTAATCCGCTGTTCAGTGTGATTTCGGTGTTGGCAACGGCGTTCACCATTGCCTTTGTGATGATACTTTGTATGGTGTACGCTTTCCGGACGGCAGATACGCCGCCCGAAGCCAACCGTAGCCGTACGCTCTACTCGGATAGAGGCTATTCCTATCTCACTAAAGACCGTTCGAAGGCCAACTCGGGTATGCCGAAGAGCGTGGCGAACGCCATTTTTGGCAATCTGCAAAATGCCGAGACCGTAAGTTATATCCAATGGAAAGGGGAGGGGATGGGTTTTGTTTCCACTGCTCCGTCAAACCGCGAAAAAAAGATGGTGAGTCCGGTGGACGACCATTTCTTTAAAATTTTCAGTTACGAATTTCTGGCCGGGCAGCCTTTCACTGCCGGGCAGGTGGCAACCGAAAGCAAAGTTGCCATCGTTACCGACCGCATTGCCCGTCAATACTTTGGCAGCGTGGAAAATGCCATGGGCAAAGACATCACTGTCGGAATGAGCAACAATTGTCGCATAGTGGGAGTGGTGAAAGCGGTAAGCTCACTGTATAACAAAGCGTATAGCGACGTATGGACGGTGGCGGACAATGCTTCGCTCGACTGGGGCCCGCAATACTCCGAAGGTTTGCGCGGGATGTGCGGAGTGGTGTTGACCGCCAAAAAAGGATCCTCGATGAAAGCCTTGCGGAAAGAAATCGACCAAAACATCGAGAGCTTAAACGCCGGAAAGCGCGAATACACTTTTGAACAGAGAATGCTTTCCCATGCAGAAAGCAGTTTTTACAACAAAAAAACGACAAATCCCATCCGGATTTTTGTGGTGTTGGTCTTGATTTTGTTGATAGTTCCGGCAATCAATATGTCGGGGTTGCTTTCGGCACAAATGAAAAAACGCATCCCCGAAATCGCTATCCGAAAGGCTTACGGAGCAAGCAACAGCGAAGTGACATCACAATTGTTGTTTGAAAACCTGATGCTTACCGTTATAGGTGGCATCGTGGGGCTGCTGCTGGCTGTTACGGCCGTACTGTTGTTCAAAAACATACTGCTGGCAGACCTTACCACCGTGAATGCCAACGCAAGTTTCCACCTGCCCTCCGAACTTTTTTTCGATCCCGTAATATTTGTGCTGGCTTTTTTGTTCTGCTTCGTGATTAACTTGTTATCGGCCATCGTTCCAGTATGGAGCGCATCGCGAACAACCATTATGCAAGCCATTAAAGGAGAATAGATTATGTGGAAAATAGCGTTAAGACAGTTATGGAAAAACCGAAAATTCAACGGTTGGTTTTTTGTGGAAATTTTTATTGTTTCGGTGCTGCTGTGGTACTGCGTAGATTTTCTGTATGTAGTGGTGCGTAAAAATGCAGAACCAACGGGCCTGAATACTGAGCATGTGTATCGGCTGAACCTGGGTGTAAATGTCAATCAGGATTTCGACCGTAATAATCTCGATACCGTTGAGGCCTATATGTTGGATCCATTGTTGCAGATCGTGCAGTTAGTGCACGATTATCCGGGCGTGGAAGCCGTGGCATACTCGTACGGCACGACTCAGTTTTCGGAACGGTACATGTTTCAAAGCTACACAATCAACGATTCGAACTCCTATCAATCTGCGATCCGCTACGTGAGCGAAGAATATCCGAAAGTGTTCAAAATGGACCTGCGACAGGGAGGATTTACAGATTGGGGTTTACGTGCAACGCCGCAGGGTGCGATTCTTTCGCCCGACTTGGCAGACTCGCTCTTTCACTCGCAAGACGTTGTGGGCAAAACTTTTCACGATTATTTTTCGCCCGATTTGAAGTACAAAGTGGGCGGCGTTTCTTCGCCCATGAAATTTCAAAAATACGATCGTTATCAAAGTTTTATTTATGTGCCTTTAAACCAGAGACATTTAGCCTCTTCCGTTCCGGCAATCGAAGTCCGTGTGCGCGCCGAAGCCGATTCACCACAGTTTGCTGAACAATTTATCGAAGCAATGAAAACCAAACTCAACATCGGGTTTTTCTATCTTTTTGGTTTCATGTCGTACGATTTCCGTTCCGAAGTTGCCAACCTAAACAGTGGCATCACACAATACGTGAGTGTGGTTGTGGGGCTGGTACTGTTTTTTATGTTTATTGTCTTTTTAGGTATTATGGGTATGTTTTGGTTTCAGATAGAGTCCCGACAGTCGGAGATCGGCCTGCGTATGGCGCTGGGTGCGAGCCGGCGAGGGATGTTGGGCTATATTGTGTTGGAGAGTATGGTGATTTTCGCACTGGCTTTTCTTCCTGCGCTCATTGTTTGCGCCAACCTTGCTTACTGGGATGTAACTTATACGTTCAACGATGCCATGGACTATACCCGGAGTCGGTTTTGGATAACGGTATTTACTACCGCCCTGATAATGATAGGCATTATATCATTGAGTGTGCTGATTCCGGCAAACCGGGCGTCAAAAGTACATCCGGTAGAGGCGCTCAGGGAGGAATGATTAATGAATGAGAATAACGGACCAATAAGAATAATGTAAAAATTAAAAATGGAAACAATGATTTTATTAAACCAGGTCGATAAGATTTATCGCACCGAAGAGATTGAGACGGTAGCGTTGGAAAACGTGAACTTAGAAGTGAAAAAAGGTGAATTCCTCGCCGTAATGGGGCCGTCGGGGTGCGGAAAATCTACCCTGCTCAATGTGATGGGATTGCTGGATGCACCCACATCCGGCAAAGTAATTATCGACGGTAAGGAAACGGCCGCTATGAAAGACCGTGCACTGGCTAAGTTCCGTAACGAAAATCTTGGCTTTGTGTTCCAAAGCTTTCACCTGATCAATTCGCTCAACGTGCTCGACAATGTGGAGCTTCCGCTGCTCTATCGTAAAACGGGGGCGCGCGAACGCCGCCGCTTAGCGGAAGCCGTACTTGAAAAAGTAGGCCTTTCACACCGTATGCGCCATTTCCCTACCCAATTGTCTGGTGGACAGTGCCAGCGCGTAGCTATTGCCCGCGCCGTGATCGGTAATCCGTCGATTATCCTGGCCGATGAGCCGACCGGAAACCTCGATTCAAAGATGGGCGCAGAGGTGATGGAGTTGTTGCACCAACTCAACCGCGAAGACGGTCGTACCATCGTGATGGTGACACACGACGAGAGCAAAGCCAAAGAAACATCACGCATCATCCGCTTCCTCGACGGCCGGCAAATCTCGTAAAAGAATGCTCAAGCAATATTTCAAACAAGCGTGGCAACTGTTGAAAGAAAATCTCGAAGAGGACAACGATAGAATCATTACTAAAAACAGTTATAACAATGAAAACAAAAACTTTATTGACTATTATCCTTGCCACAATGGCAATTGTAAGCGCATCGGCGCAGAACAGAATCGTAAAACAAAACCGTCAGGTAGCAGAATTTACTGCCATTAACGCTTCAAGCGGATGGGATGTAATCATCCGTCAGGGCAACCGCCAATCGGTTTCCATAGAGGTAAGCGAAGAATTACTGGACAGGGCCGTTGTGGAAGTAAAGAACGGCACATTGCACATTTATAACGAGAACCGCAACCGTTCTTTCTCGCTTCGCAATATGCGCAATACAACGCAAAAAGCGTACGTTACGGTGACAAATCTACAAAAAATAGAGGCGTCGGGCGGTGTGGATATCCGTTTTGAAACTCCGCTGAAAACCGGTGATCTTGAGGTAAACTTAAGTGGCGGAACCGATCTGGAGAATTTAATACTGGATTGTAACCGCTTCAACGGACAGTTTTCGGGCGGCTGTGATGCCGGGATAACATTCTCAGGCGCGAAAGAGGTGAAAGCCGATATAAGTGGAGGCAGCGATGTGAAACTGCGTGAAATATCCGCACGGACGACCTGGATCTCCGCCAGTGGGGGGTGCGACATAGAACTGACGGGGAAAACCGACAGCCTCACCCTGGACGCCAGTGGAGGATGTGACGTTTCGGCTTCGGGGCTCGAAGCACAGGATTGTACGGCTGCTTTTTCAGGTGCCGCCGACGGCGGACTGTTCGTTACTCACCGGCTGGACATCCGCGTGAGTGGTGCGGCTGATGTAACCTGTAAAGGTAATCCGCGCGATATAAGCAAGTCTGTAAGTAAGAGCAGCTCGCTGACGATGAGGTAACGATAATTTATATTTTAGTGCTTAAAAACGTGCGTAAATGAACTTGCTGAATACCTTTATAGCTCGATTGCATAGGCAGTGCATCCATGGTTACCACGTATTTGGGATAATGGTCTGCTATTTCCATCAAATTGCCAAATTCGCGCTTAACGGTAGCATCGTCATACAGCATATAAGCAACTTGAACATAAATGCGTTCATTATTGCGAAGTGCCACAAAATCAACTTCTTTGCCATCGTTATTTCCCACGTAAACGGAATAATCATTGTGCAAGAGGTGCAGGTAAACGGCATTTTTCATCAACTTATTGATCTCGTTTTGCATGTTAAAACCGTGAATGGCGTTTCGCAAACCCAAATCTTCAAAGTAATATTTTTCGCCAATCTCAAATATCTTCAGTCCGTTAATATCTATTCGGCGTGTGGGATATACAAAAAAAGCATTGCTCAAAGCCCGCAAATAATTGAGTACGGTTTGTGTGGGAATATTTACTTTTTGAGATTTTAAGTATTTACTGATGTTTGCTGCCGAAAGAAGATTACCTACGTTGTCGATAAGATAAGCAACCAGATTTTCGAGAAAGGCAACATTGCGAATATTTTCACGTGCCACCACATCTTTTAGCAAAATTGAAGAATAAACGTTCTTTAAATATTCAAAAGCAGGCTGTTGTTGCAAGCCAAAATTGCTTAAAAAGGGCATTCCTCCCAACGTTAGGAAATGGATAAGATTTTCGTCGTTATTCTCTATATTGTTGAAATTAAGGAATTCAGTATAGCTTAACGAATGAATTTTAAATTCCACATAGCGTCCCGATAAAAGTGTGGCTAATTCGCTGGAAAGCAGATTAGCATTACTTCCGGTGCAATAGATATCGCATTTCTCTTCGTTGAGCAGGCTTCTTAAACAATGTTCAAAAGACACAATTTCTTGTATCTCGTCAATGAACAAGTAATTGTTTTTCTGCTGGTTAAGCTGCGATAAGACATAGGCGTATAGTTCTTTATCGTTACGTATGGATGAAAATGCTTCGAGCTCTTTATCAATATAAATGATGTGCGCATTTTCATTTCGCACTTCATCTATTAGTTGCAGCAACATATAGCTTTTACCGATTCTGCGTTGTCCTGCAAGAACTTTTATAACAGATTTATTGATGAAAGGACGAATTTTCTCTAAATATGAAGGACGTGAAATGTATTTCGTTGCTATTTTTTTGTATATTATGATTGAAGCTTTCAGCAAATATACAAAAAGTTTAAATTATAACAGACACTTTTTATGAAAATAATAAAAGAATCAATTACGATGGACGAATTTTTTAGTTCATGCAACTACCCTTTTAACGATTAACCGCTTATAGCAAAAAGCAAACAAAATGATTCAACAATATTTCAAACAAGCGTGGCGGCTACTGAAGGAAAATCCTGTACTGAGCGCCATTTCCATTATTGGCACGGCACTGGCAATCTGCATGATCATGGTGATCGTGATGTCGCACCAGGTAAAAAATGCACCTTATCCGCCCGAAACCAACCGTGACAGGATGTTGTATGTAAAATGGATGTCGAGCAGGGAGAAAAAAGCATCACCGGATGACAGTTATTCTAACGGTCCGATGGGATATGACTTCGCAAAAGCCTGCTTCAAAGCCTTGCAGATACCCGAGGCGGTCACTGTGGTTTCGGCTTATGCACCACCGGGTATGGTATCTGTTCCGGGACAAAATACGGCGGAAAGTTACGATAAGATGCTTACCGATGAGAATTTCTGGCAAGTATTCGATTTCACATTTATCGACGGTAAACCGTACACCAAAGCTGATGTAGATGCCGGATTGCGGAAAGTTGTCATTACCGAAAAAATTGCCCGTGAGACTTTTGGAACTATGGCCGCTACCGGAAAACGCATCCTTTTAGATTATACCGAATACACAGTGTGTGGCGTGGTGAAAGATGTTTCCACACTGGCAACGGCAGCTTATGCGCAAATCTGGCTTCCCATCACTTCAAAAGAAATACCGTCGGGTGATGCGGAAGGAATCGGAGGGGTGTGTCGGGTATTCATCCTGGCAAAATCGAAATCCGATTTTTCGGCGATCAGGCAAGAAGCCGAAACATTACGTAAAAAGTATAACGAAGGCCTGTCGCAGTACGAAGCGTTTTACCGCGATCAACCCGATGCCCATTTCGTCTATATTCACCGCAAATGGGCAAATGTAGCACCCGACATGAAAGCCATCATTCGGCAATCGATCATTGTATTGGCACTTTTGCTGATCATTCCAGCCATCAATCTTTCTGGAATGATGAATTCAAGGATGAGAAAACGCCTTTCCGAACTTGGGGTGCGACGGGCTTTTGGCGCTACGCGAAAAAATCTGCTCTCCCAAGTAATGTGGGAAAGCCTGCTGCAAACACTGTTAGGCGGTGCATTGGGTTTGCTTTTCTCTTACATCGCCGCCTATGCCTTGAAAGGGATAATTTATGAAAACAGCGATACGGCATTCCGTTTGGGCGATATCACCCTTAATCCGGCCTCACTGCTCAGCCCTGCTATTTTTCTCTACGCACTCCTGTTTTGCCTGTTACTCAACGTCCTGTCGGCGCTTGTTCCCGCCTGGAGCGTATCACACAAGCCTATTGTAGATTCTATTCACTCAAAATAAATCATGTAATGCTTAAACATATCCTCACCATCATCAAAAACGAACGCAGGCAAAATATCGGTTTATGGATAGAACTGCTGATTGTGGCCATCTTTCTCTGGTACATCGTAGATAATGTGTATGTAACGCTTAACAACTATTACAAACCGCTGGGTTTCGATACGGAACACACTTATATCATGCGCCTGGGATTGTTAAATGAAAACAGTTACGAGTATGTAAAAGATATACCGGAGGAGACAGCCGTCGGCTATTTACATACGGCACTGGAACGTATCCGGCAGAATCCGATGATTGAAGCGGCAAGCCTATCATTGCACTCCAGCCCGCATATCGGAAGCAACAGGTCCAGTTCCATTTACCGGGACACACTGCAGACAAGGTATGGCGTCCTGAACCGGACAGTTACTCCCGACTTTTTTCGCGTATTCAGGTATCAGTCTATAAACGGCAGTACCGACGAATTGGTACAAGCGTTGGAGCGCAACGAATTGGTAATCTCCCCAGGAGTGGCAAAAGAACTGTTTAAAGCCGGTGAATCACCCGTGGGCAAACAGGTTTCCTTTTCCAAGGGCGACTCTGTAGAACTATACAGGGTAGGCGCCGTATCCGATATAGTCCGGTACGACAACTTTTCCAGTTGGAACACTTATTTTGCACAACGTATGGACAATGACTTTCTTGGAAATTTCTCGGGTGAATGGGTCGTCGGTCTGGAATTCTGCGTGCGGGTAAAACCGGAAGAAGACCGTGATTTTATCCGTCGTTTCCGGCTGGATATGACGCAGCAACTGCGTCTCGGAAACTATTACCTGGGAGAGATACAATCAATACCCGTCAACAAAAAGGTATTTCAGAAAGACGATATCAATAATCTGAAGATGAGGATGTTTGTTGTGGTTTTTTTATTGATCAATATATTTCTGGGAATTACCGGAATATTCTGGTTCAGGACGCAACACCGCCGGAGCGAAATCGGCCTCCGTGTTTCGCTGGGAGATACATCTGGGCAGGTATTAAGGAGATACTATCTCGAAGGGCTGTTGCTCCTCACAACGGCAATGATCCCTGCAATGATCGTGATCTATATACTGGGCAGGGAGGGATTATTCGTTACTTATCTGATGCGTTTCACGGCCGGAAGATATTTTATCGGTTTTATCATTACCTATGCCCTTTTGGCCTTGATGATTGTCCTTGGCATCCGGGTTCCCGCGCGCAAAGCGGTAAACGTGCCTCCGGCAGAAGCGTTGAGGGACGAGTAACCTACGGCCGTGGGGCAGGTAAACACATTCTAAGAAACTGTTTTGAATTTTACGAATTTATAGTTGTGCTTCTCTCTTTTATGCTGTTTTGTGCCCTTTTTCGCGCCTTTGAACTTTCCTTTCTTCCGTATAGCCCGCTATACGATGCGAAACGAAAATCCAAATCCATCAAAAAATGACTAAAAAACAGTGTATAAAAAAATTCAAAACATATTCTAAGAAACAACTTAAAAAAATGAAAATTTTTCAAATAACTCTACTTTTTGTGTTCATTATGGCAACGGGAGCGTCGGCGCAACAAACGCTGACGCTTGCCGAAGCCGTAGAACTGGCGCGCTTGCAATCGGTGGATGCCGCCGTGGCGCTCAACGAGCTGAAAACAGCATACTGGGAATACCGGACCTATCGTGCCGATTTATTGCCCGAAGTGAATTTCAGCGCTACATTGCCCGATTACCGGAAAAGTTACAACCTCTACCAATCGGAAGACGGAACGTATAAATACGTGCGAAATAATTCGTTGCGCGTAACTGGAGATGTTTCAATCGACCAAAACATTTGGCTTACCGGTGGAAAATTATCGGTAAACACATCGATGCAGTTTGTAGATCCGTTAAACACGCCCGGCGCCAATCGGTATTACATGAGTGTTCCGGTGGGCGTAACGCTTTCGCAACCTATCTTTGCCGTCAACAATATGAAATGGAAGCGGCGCATTGAACCCGTTCGTTACAAGGAGGCGCAGGCCGCGTATCTGGAAAACGTGGAAACCGTGACGCTCAAAACCATTGCGTATTATTTTCAGTTGCTGCTTGCCAAAGAAAACCTGAACATCGCTTTGCAAAACAAAGAAAATGCCGACCGGATATTCGAAATCGCACAGGCGCGCCGGAAAATGGGACAAATATCGGAAAATGAATTGCTGCAACTCAAGCTGTCGGCGCTGAAAGCCGCTTCAACCCTCACCAAAGAGCAATCGGCCCTTAATGGTGCGATGTTTCGTCTCCGTTCGTTCTTGGGATTAAGCGAAAACGACAGTATAGACCCGGTAATCCCCGATCTGTTGGCTTATCCCGTTATCGATTATCAGGACGTATTGGCCAAAGCATTGGAAAATAACCCGTTCGCACAGAATGTCCGCCGCCGTCAACTGGAAGCCGATTATGAGGTGGCGCAAGCCAAAGGCGCCCAACGCGAAATTGACCTGTTTGCTTCGGTTGGCTACACCGGCCGGGAGCAGGAGTTCAAGACGGCTTATCGGAATCTGATGGATTACCAGATTGTTCAGGTGGGCGTAAAGGTTCCGATCCTGGATTGGGGAAAACGCAAAGGGCGTGTAAAAGTGGCGGAATCTAACCGGGAAGTCATCGCATCGCGGTTAAAACAAGAACAGATGGATTTTAATCAGGATATTTTCCTGTTGGTGGAACAGTACAACAATCAAACGGAGCAACTTCGCATCGCCGGGGAAGCCGACAAAATCGCACAGAAACGGTACAATACATCGGTGGAGTCATTCATGATCGGTAAGATAAACACCCTCGACCTCAACGATGCGCAACTCTCCAAAGACAACGCCCGGGCCAAATACGTATCGGAGATGCACCTCTATTGGTATTACCTCTACCAGTTGCGCAGCCTTACACTGTACGATTTTGAAAAAGGAGCGAATTTGGATACCGAGTTTGAAAGGTTGGTAAATAGATAGGAAGCTTGTAACAATATTCCATTGTTTGTTTTGATTTTACACATATCTTTGTTGACGTAACCGGCACTTGTTGTTATATGTAAACCTAAAGGCCAAAAAATGATCTTGATAATTGATGATGACGCCATTGTACGTTCTTCGCTTTCCTTACTGTTGAAACGTGCAGGATATGAAATCGAAGCGGTGGCTTCGCCCGAAGCGGCGCTGGAGTTCGTACGGCACACCTCGCCCGATTTGATGCTGATGGATATGAATTTCTCGCTGACAACCAAAGGCGAAGAGGGATTGGAGTTGCTGCAAAAAGTGAAGATCTTCTGTCCGCAGGTTCCGGTAATTCTGATCACTGCCTGGGGGTCTATATCGCTTGCCGTACTCGGAATGAAAGCAGGGGCTTTCGATTTTATCACCAAGCCGTGGGATAACCGGCAACTGTTGAAATCGGTGAAAACGGCGCTCGATTTAAGAAACCGGAAAACAGTTGCGGATGTTCCTGAAACCCGTCAGGAATTAGATGCACAATACGACTTTTCGGCGATTATCGGTAAGTCCGGGGGGCTGATAGACGTTCTGTCCACCGTGGCTCGCATTGCCGATACTAACGCATCGGTACTTATTACGGGCGAGAGCGGAACGGGAAAAGAGCTGATAGCGGAAGCGATCCACAAAAACAGCTCCCGCAGGAAGCAGCGGTTTGTGAAGGTCAATCTGGGCGGCGTATCGCAAAGCCTGTTCGAAAGCGAAATGTTCGGACACAAGAAGGGGGCGTTCACCGATGCACAGGCCGACCGGATCGGACGTTTCGAACTGGCGGACGGGGGAACCATTTTTCTCGATGAAATTGGAGAATTGGATCAAACCTGCCAGGTGAAACTGTTGCGCGTGCTGCAAGACCAGACCTTCGAAGTGTTGGGGGAAAGTCATCCGAAAAAAGTGGATGTCAGGGTAGTAAGCGCTACCAATGCCAATTTGAGAGAAATGGTGAAGAAGCACACTTTTCGTGAAGACTTGTTCTACCGCATCAATCTCATTCAGGTTTATCTCCCTGCCCTGCGCGAACGGCGGGAGGATATCCCCTTGTTGGCCTCTTTCTTTGCCGATCAACAATCCACGCAAAACGGGTTGCCGGGAATATCGTTTAGCTCCGATGCGCTGGAATTGCTTGAGAAACTGCCATTCCCCGGGAATATCCGCGAACTGAAAAACCTGATAGACCGGACCATTCTCATCAGCGGAAAAACCTGGATAGACGCGGAAGATATCCGTGCACAAATCACAGTACCCGAAGGGAATAAAGCTCCGAAAGAAATTGCCGTGGAGATGAAGCTGGACGAGTTGGAAACGCAAACTATCCGCAAAGCCATAGAACAACATGGCGGAAACCTGTCGAAAGTAGCAAGGACATTAGGAATCAGCCGTGCAGCATTGTATCGGCGCATGGAGAAATACGGAATATGAAACTACGTGGTTACTTCTATATTTTGGCATTTTGCCTGTTGCTCGTTTCCGGATTTGTTTTTGTGGAAAACGTTGACGCTTTATCCTGGAAAACCATCGCGATTGAAGCTGTTATCGTTTTGCTGTTGATCTATTTACTGTTTTTTTACCAAAAAACGGTGCGTCCGTTACAGAACATCAGTAACGGGATGGATTTGCTGAAAGAGCAGGATTTCAGCTCCCGTCTCCGGACAGTGGGGCAATACGAAGCGGACAGGGTGGTGGACATCTTTAACAAAATGATGGAGCAACTGAAAAACGAACGCATTCGCTTGCGTGAGCAGAACGAGTTCTTGGATTTACTGATCAAAGCATCGCCGATGGGCGTGGTGGTGATGAACTACGACAATGAAATCACGGAAATGAATCCCTCGGCAGTAAAATTATTGGGTATAGAAGATGTCCGGACGGTAACAGGGAAGAAAATACAATCGGTAAAAGATAACCTGCGCATCGACCTGTCCGCCATACCGTTGCACGAAACCCGCGTATTGAACGTCCACGATGGAACGGTGTACAAATGCTCGCACGAATCGTTTATCGATCACGGTTTTCCCCGTCCGTTCTACCTGATAGAAAGCCTTACGGAGGAGGTTCGCCAGGCTGAGAAAAAAGCCTACGAAAAGGTGATCCGCATGATTTCGCACGAAGTGAATAACACTACCGCGGGAATAACATCCACACTCGATACCATTGAACAGGATTTATCGGAAAAGGAAGGAACCGAAGATATGCAGGAAGCCATGCACGTGTGCATCGAACGGTGTTACAACATGAGCAGATTCATCACGAATTTTGCCGATGTGGTGAAAATTCCAAAAGCCCGGCTTAGTCCGGCAGACATCAATGAACGCATTGAAGCGTTGATGCGGTTTATGGAAGTGATGTGCAACCACCGGAACATCCGGCTGCATTTCACACCGGACAAAGATATGCCCGAACTGCAATTAGATACAGTACTGTTCGATCAGGTGTTGCTCAATATCATCAAAAATTCGGTAGAGAGTATTGGGCGTGACGGCGATATTTACCTGACAACCGACTCTGCAACTCATTCTCTCACGGTTGCCGATACAGGGAAGGGCATCAGTAAAGAAACGGAAAGGAAACTCTTTAGTCCGTTTTTTTCAACCAAACCCTCCGGACAGGGAATCGGGCTTCTCTTTATCCGCGAAGTGCTGATGCAGCACAATTGCCTGTACTCCCTACGCACTTACCCCGACGGGTTAACACGCTTTGTCATTCAGTTTAGCGAAAGGTGAGTCTTTTAAAAAACAAATAAAAAAAGTTGTCTTGGTGTATCAGACAACTTTTTTAATCTTTCCGATCAATTTATTTTGAGGCTTCAATCGATTTTTTACGAAATTCCTTCAAAGCCTTCTCAATGGCCAGAGACGATTTACGGGCGCGGGTTCCCGCTGCCTTATTACCGTTCTCTACCTGCAAAGCAGCATCTTTTGTAAATTCTGCGAATAACTGATTCAAATTGTCTGTAAGCTGTTTCATATCTTTATTTTTTAATATTTCGCCGCAAAGATAAAGAAATAGAACAATTATTCAGTGATTTTTGCGGCTTAAAAACGATTTGTGTGCATTTAATTCTCAAAAGAGGTGAAAATAGGAACATGCGGCAATCTTAAAAACGTTCCCCGCGGAGTGAGAGGGACCTCGTTCGAACACCTTATACCTGTTTTAAGTTTTTTGGATAGCCTTACAAGAAGATGGATTAGGTGTATAATATAATTAATACAAAATCACATGTTGAAGGATTCTATTGGGAGCAAATATGGAATTTATCCATGCTGGAAACATTACATATGTTTCAGAAATATCGTATATTTGCAAAATAAAATAGTGATTACTCAACAGAATAAAATAGTATTTGCACGTACAAATAAAATAGTAATCGCCCGACTAAAAAGAAAAGTAAATATACAAATAGCAGAGATATGGCAACACTTCAAGAGAAATTGGCGGACTCATTAAAAGAGGTGCAAAAATTGCAAAACGAAAATGGCCTTGCAGTAATAAAGTCCTCTGATCTATCACGGACGCACTTGGAAAGGCTAGTAAAAAACGGATTTATCCAAGAAGTGATGAAGGGATGGTATATTTCATCCCGACCAGATAGTGCACCAGGTGATACGACAAACTGGTTTACTTCGTACTGGTACTTTATCTCCGAATATGCAAATACAAGATTCGGAGAAGAATGGTGTTTGTCGGCAGATCAGTCATTAGCCTTTTATAGCGGAAACAGAACAGTGCCAAAACAAGTGATAATACGTATATCAAAGGGATCGAGCAATATCGTGAATTTACTACACGATACATCAATCCTCTATTTTCAGGCATCAATAGCAAATCCGATTTCCAAAGAGCCACATTTGAGATTGAACATATATTCGCTACCGGAGGCCTTGATTGAATGCAGTCCGGATTTTTTCAGATTGGATAGTGTAGCTGCACGAACTTGCCTATCAATGATCTCAGATGTTGGAGATATTTTGAAAATAGTTCTTGAAAAAGGACAAACAACAAAAGCGGGACGATTAGCCGGAGCATTTAGAAACATAGGTCATATACCGGCAGCCGATGAAATAATCAACACGATGAAGAGTTTGGGTTATGATATTCGGGAGGAAGATCCTTTTGTCGATCGAAGTCCCATTGTCTATTCCCGCATAGTATCACCTTATGTGATGAGGTTGAAGTTAATGTGGAATAAGATGCGAGATGATGTCATCGCCCATTTCCCTGAAATACAACACACTCATACGGATATAGAAGCTTGCTTAAAAGATATTGATGCTCAATACCGGTTAGATGCTTATCACTCGCTCTCCATCGAAGGATATAAAGTTACCGACGAATTAATTGAAAAAGTGAAAAGCGGCAGTTGGAAGCCGGATGAGGATTCTTCTGACGCAGATCAACGGAATGCAATGGCTGCCCGTGGCTATTGGCAAGCATTTCAAGCTGTGAAAGAAAGTGTAAAAAAGATTCTTGGTGGAAAAAATCCTGGAGAAATTATTGATAACGACCATAGAGTTTGGTATCGTGAGCTGTTTACTCCGAGTGTTGCTGCCGGATTATTAAGAGCTTCTGATTTAGCTGGATATCGTACGAATCAAGTCTATATTCGAGGCTCTATGCATACACCATTAAATCCGGATGCGGTCAGAGAAGCAATGCCAATGCTATTCGAACTTCTGAAAAACGAGCCGGATGCCAGAGTAAGAACTGTTTTGGGTCATTTTATTTTTGTCTATATCCACCCTTATATGGATGGAAATGGTCGTATTGCCCGTTTTTTAATGAATGCCATGCTTGTCTCAGGAGGCTATGGTTGGACGATTATTCCAGTAGAAAGGCGAAAAGAATATATGGTTGCTTTGGAAGAAGCCAGCGTAAATGAGGATATTACAGATTTCACGTTGTTTTTGACATCCTTAGTAAAACAGAAGTAACCCGTCGAAAATTTTTATCAAACACAATAAATCAAGTAATAATTTATTGATTCACAATAAATAGTAAAAATAAAGAAGCGAAAATTAGTAACAATATATTATTATGGAGTTTCCTTCTAATTTAAAAAAAATAGCGAAGTTATCCGATTCTTTCTCAGAAGAAATAGAGAATTTTATTGTTTGGCAAGAGGTTGCTAAAGGAAAATTCCTGTTTGAGCAAGGAAAAATCTGTCGTCATATATTTTTTATTGATAAAGGGTTATTCAGAGTGTATTATTATGCTAACAGCGGCAAGGATATTGCCGCATGGTTTTCAGCTGAACAAACATATATTACAGCTATTGATAGTTTTTATCATCACAAGCCAACAAATGATTTCTGTGAAGTTTTGGAAGACTCTATTGTATATACCATCAAATATTCTGATTTTGAATTATTGCTGGACATGGAGGATGGTGCGCGGTTGGCATTTCATGTGATGTATGAGATAACAAAAAAAATGACCGAATTTATTACCAGCACAAAGTTTCAATCCGCCGAAAGTCGATACAATGCGTTGATCAAAGACTATCCCTCTATCCTGCAAAGAGCACCTTTGGGATATATCGCATCCTATCTAGGCATAACACAGGAGACATTAAGTAGAATTCGAGCAGGCAAATAATTTATGTCACAAAATTCCTTTTTGATTTAGATCAAAAGTATTCTAAATCAATCTTTTCAATTTTGCATCGTAAAATTCAATACGATGCCGATACAAATCAAACAAAAAAACATTTTTGATAATAATACCCATCTCGTCATTATTTCTAATGAAACCGGGATATTTGAGACTTTTTCTTTCGTAAAGGCCACGCTAATTATAGACTTTACACCTTATCGTTCATTAATCTACATCTTTTTCGAGCAAACTGGCTGCCTCCTTTTCGAAAAGGAGTTGCATATCCTTGAAAAAAGATTCTCCGGATACCTGACTGTATATAAGCTACACGTAGATACCCTGACTTACCGGGACAATCTTTCCCTACATGAATTTATAGAAGCCTTTATAAATGCAGATATATCGGAAGATATAAAATATAAAATCTTCGGAAGCATGGATTTCTCGGACAATGTCTGTGATTTGCTTTTTTATCTGGGTGCTAAGACAAATATGATTGATAAAATAATAATTAAAAAATGAAAGCGAAAAATCTAATTTTATTAACGGTAATCATCGTATCGATTACCGCTTGTAATAGGAAAAATGACGGTAATACAGACAATACTATAATTGTCAATATTCAAAAACTAGAAAAACTTTCCACCAGTAAAAACCTGTCGGTAAGTGGCAATATCGAAGGAAATAAAACCATCCGGTTAGGCTTTCTGGTAGCAGGCAAGATCAACTACATCGCGGCCGAAGAAGGCCAAGCAGTCAAGTCAGGCCAATTGTTAGCCAGTCTCGATCCTGAAAGTTACGAAATAGCGAAAGACATGGCAGATGCCAACCTTAATCAAACACAGGACGAATATAACCGGTTGAGCCGGATGTACGAGAGCAAAAGCATTTCCGAGAGTGATTATGTCAAGATAACAAACAGTCTGAAAGCTGCCGACGCGCAACAGCGCCTGCAGAACAAAAACTTGAAAGATACAAAGTTGTACATGCCTTTAAACGGTGTATTATTAAAACGCAATGCAGAGGTCGGGGAAATAATCAATAGCGGAATGCCCTTGTTTGTAGTCTCGGACATCTATACCGTCAAAATAAACGCCTCGGTACCGGAATCAGAGTTGCACTACCTGCAAATCGGCAACCAGGCGGAAGTATATGTCTCATCCCTTGCTTCCAAGTTTGAAGGCAAAGTAACCGAAATAGGTTCGGCTGCGGATGCAACCACACGAACCTTCAGTGTGAAAATCGAATTGAAAAACCCTCGCCTTCTGCTGAAACCGGGAATGACCGCCGAAATTCAGATCCCGACTAACCAGACCGAACAATCGTTAACCAACCCGAAATGGTAAATGAAAATGTGACACACTTCATGCGAGAGTTCCTGATAGCCATAATAGCCGTAATTATCGTTATCATGCTGTTGTTGCCCCTGCGTGTAGCTGCCGTAGCCGCCACAGCTATCCCGATGACGATTGCCACGACGATCGCCCTGATGCATACTTTCGGTATCGAACTGCATCAGGTATCGCTCATTTCGCTCATCGTTGTGCTGGGAATGGTAGTAGATGACGCTATTGTAGTCACGGACAACTACGTGGATCTTTTAGACAAGGGCGTCAGCAGATGGACTGCCGCGTGGCGGAACGCATCCGACCTTGTCGTACCTATTCTTACAGCTACGCTGACGATCATTGCCTCCTTCATGCCGATGATAATACTGAAAGGCGCAATCGGCGAATTTGTCCATGACCTGCCCATTACCGTTTCCCTGGCGCTGACTTCCTCGTTCATCGTGGCAATGGTGCTGACACCGATACTGTGCCTGTTTTTCATAAAGAAAGGGATTCACCCGCATCCCGAAAACGGAAATGGCGGAGATGCGGAAAAAAAGGAAAGCAAAAAATCCTTTGGGCTTGACTTGTTGCAGAAAGTTTACAACAAAACTATAGATTGGGGAGCCGATCACAAGACCCTAGTTATCGTATGCAGTATGTTATTCATTGTCTTTGCCGTGCTCCTGTTTAAATTCGGCATCAGGCAGCGGTTCATGCCCTATGCGGAACGAAACCAGTTTATCGTCGAACTCTGGATGCCTACAGGAACGAAACTCGAGACTACACAGTGCGCTACTGCTAAAATAGAGAATGAAATAAAAGATGACAAGCGGTTGGTATCGTATGCCACCTTCACAGGTACAAGCGCGCCGCGCGTCTATTATAGCTTCTCTCCGGAATTTCCTGTGACAAATTACTCCCAGATATTGATAAATACCCTCGACATAAAAAGTACGGAGACCTTTGCGCACGATTTGTCAAAAAAAATAGACGCCCTGGTTCCCGAAGGCATGGCGCAGGTAAGGCTGATGCAACAGGGACAACCCTTGATCGCCCCGGTTGAAGTACGCATCTCGGGTGATAATATTCAAAAACTGAGAGAAATCGGAGAGCAGGTGAAAGCCATCCTGAAAAGTAAGCCGGGCAGCTATCTGGTACACGATGATTTCCACGAAGATTTCTACGGAGTGAATATCAAGCTGAAAGAAAATGCCGCCCGTCTGGGATTTACTACCTCGAGCGTTTCGCAGATTGTTTATACAGGCTTCAAGGGATATGCCGTTTCTTCCATGTATGAAGGCGATAAATCTGTGGACATTGTATTGCGGATGGATTCGGTAAAACGGGAAAGCCTGCAGGATCTGGAAAACATATACGTGGAGTCACCTGTGACCGGTGCGAGCATCCCGTTACGTCAGATTGCCGAAATTTCTCCCGACTGGCAAACCGGAAGAATCAAACACCGGAACGGCGTGAGGAGTCTGAGTATCCTTAGCGAAACTAAGGACAATGTGCTACCCTCTGAACTGCTTGATGAAATCCGTCCTGAAATAGCCCGGCTGAACCTGCCAGTGGGCTATTCAATTGAATATGGGGGAGAATATGCCAATCAAAATGAAGTGATGGCGCCAATGTTTATTGCGCTGTTTATCAGCCTAGTGCTAATATTCCTGATTCTTTTGTTCCAGTTCAAGACTCTGAAAGAAGTATTCATAATAATACTGACCATTCCCCTCAGTCTGTTGGGTGCCGTATTTGGCCTGTATGTGACAGGCAACTATTTTGGCCTGACGGCATTTATGGGAATCGTCAGCCTGTCGGGCATTGTGGTGCGGAACGCCATTATCCTGATCGACCACACGAATGAACTCATCCGCGATCACGGAATGGATATACGGACGGCAGCCATCGAGTCGGGGAAACGCCGCTTACGCCCTGTTTTCCTCACAGCCATGGCCGCGGCGGTAGGTGTATTCCCGATGATCCTTTCGGGTTCATCGCTCTGGAGTCCCATGGCAAGCGTGATTGCTTTCGGAGTGACGTGGAGCATGATCGTGGCCTTGCTTACCGTATCTGTCCTCTATATCGTGATTGTTAAGCCGAAAGATGTGATAAAGAAAAATAAGTATGACGACAAAAACAAGGGAAAAACAAGCGGACGACCGCCTATTATGGCTGTAATAGCTATTCTGATCCTACTCTCACCAGCACTCACGGCGCAGGAAACGTCCAGAAGATTTACATTGGACCAAATCCAAGAAATGGCTGTGCAGAACAACCGAAGCCTGAAAATAAAGCAAATGCAGATAAAGGAAAAAGAGCAAAAAATAAAGGAAGATAAAGTGATGCTGTTCCCATCAGTAAATGTCGGCAGCAGCTATATGTACAGTGAAAGTTTACCAAAGCTTACTGTCGGAAAGGGTGCCTTCGGCGAAGTTCCTATGCAATATATTTTGGATGACGGCAGCATACAGAATGTGACGGTTTCGCTACCCAACGAAAATACGACTTACGAGATGGGGAAACACAACATGTTCAACACGGGTGTGAACGTATCGAAAACGGATCTTGCCATAAGCAAGGAAGAGCAGAGGAAAACAACCATGCAGATAAAGCAAGCTGCAGAAAAACTATATTACGGACTACTTATACTCGAAAAACAAAAATAGGAAGCCGAATTGAAAAAACAGGCGGCCGGTGAAAAGCTGAATGAGGCAGAAAGTGCCGTATCAGCAGGAAAAGCAACGGCTTCGGCACAATTGGGACTGAATGCATCTCTGGCTGATGAAGAACAGAACCTGCTTAAGATCAACATCCAGATAGATGATTACACAGCAGACCTGAAACGCCTCACAGGAATTTCCGATTCCGTTACTTTTATCCTTGATAAACCTGCCGTCAATGACCATATGCTTTTGCCTGTTGCCGACAGCATGTCCATCCTGGCTTTAAGGGAAAATACAGACTTGAAAATAGCGAATCTGACGCTTGCCAATGCCAAATATGCCATTAAAGCATCCAAGCTCAGCTATATCCCCGATCTGGGTATCTTCGGCGGTTATTCCTATCAAAAGGGTAATTCGCTTTTTCCCGAAAACAATACTTTCATAGGCATTGCTTTCAGGTGGAACATACAGGATGCATTTTCAAACAGTTATGTAAAAAAACAGCGGGATTGGAGAAAGATGCAGGCCGAAGAAAACATTATCAATATACGGGAACAGATTGATGTGGATGTAGCCAAGTCTTACAGGCGCCTGTCCCAATATGCCGACCTGATCTCGGTTGCCCGCAAGGCCGTGAATTATCGCAAGGAAGAATTAAAGGTGGAGGCTGATAAACAATCGTCAGGATTGAACAATAGCTCGGATTATCTTACGGCAAAGGCCTCACTGGCAAAAGCGGAAGCCGACTTGTATGCCGCGCAGTTGAATTACAGGATGGCCCAGACCGATTTGCAGATACTTGCCGGAATTTATTAGAAAAGAGTTCGTCTATCGAACAGAAACAATAGATAGTAAAATGTGTAATTTTTAAAATTTACGACAATGAAGAAAATCTTAGTAGCATGGATGCTACTCATTACGGCAGCCGTATCTGCCCAATCGAATGACGCGGATAAGATTGTAGGTACGTATTGGTATGGTTAAGTAATGCGTTGGAAATGAAAAGGAAAGGATGCTTAATTTACGAAAAAAAGGAGGAATTTCCTTCGGAAATACCTCCCAGCGGAAAGAAAGGGATTCGAACCCTTGGTACCCGTAAGAGTACAACGGTTTTCGAGACCGCCCCGATCGACCACTCCGGCATCTTTCCTTTTAAGGCCGTTTTTCGGCATCGGCCCTATAGTGAAGTCTTAATTTACTTTTGTAAGGATGTATAAAGGAGCCAGGTCTCCTTCAATCCTTTTCTTTTCGGCATCCAGCTGAGCCAGACTGCCTTCCTGCAACTTGTAATATTTTTGATTTCCCTTCTCGTTCTGAGTAACCAAAATCTCCCCGTCTTCGATAAAATAAGTTCCCTTATCTTCAAATTTGGTATCTCCTTTACCCAGGTACTCGCTGACGAGCACGAATGTACTGTCGCTGTTGATCGTCAGTTGGGTCTTGATGCCTTCGCAATCGGCACAGGGAAGCGTTCCTTCATAAACGCCATAATAATCCAAAGCCATTTCCGATGTATGCATATCGGGAGCTTCGGTTTTGCTCTGTTTTGCTGCGTTACTGCAGCCCATAAGCGCAACTGCAACACAAGCAAACAACAAAATACTTAACTTTTTCATAATTATACACGGTTTAAAACGATGCAAAGGTATATATTTACCTGATGCAAAGAAATAGTTTTCACAAAAATTATTTCTTTAAAGCGTCTAACGCTGCTTTTGTAGAGGCCAGAAGCGGCTCAATGGAGATGCCGGAGCCAACGGCATTCTTCATCCACAACTGTGGAATGATCCTGCCCCGGGTGAACATTCTCTCCATTTCGTCGGCAAGATTTTTTCCGCACATTTGTTGCCCGATCTGAAAATCAATAAGATGTCCCATGGGATAATTGGGCAGATAAAGCGGATAATCGATCATGTGCGAGTAAATTCCGAGCAGCGTTTCGTCTTTTCCACCCAGAACATCGGCATAATACGTGTTCCAAACATCTTTTGCAGCATTTATAACAGCTTCTTTCAATTGTGCCGGAGTAGCATCCGGATTATTATACAGCCATTCCCAGACCCGGATATCAACCAGGGAGACCCCCATGATCTCATAACTCGACCAAAAGTTATCCAATGCCAGGTAGTACTCGTCTTCGGGGTTCGGGTTCTTGAGCCCTAAAAGTTCCAGGTCCCTCTTTTGAAAAAGGAAAGCCACGGCTTCGGTAAACGCAGTGTTGGGAACGCCGTTGAGTATGTAGTAATCCACATCGTTCATCGTGATGGTTTGTTCCACCGTATGGCCGAACTCGTGTACAGCAATGTTGTAGCCTTTATAATCCATTCCGGCAGCACCGATCCTTGTGCGCAGGTGGGAGATGTCGTTGCGCATCGTTGCACCCCAGGCGTGTCCTGCACCGCGCGACGGATCAACCACGATGAGTGACGAAATTTCCTTAGCCCTGTCGGGTTTCCAGCCGAGTTTAACAAGAATATTCGGGAGATCGCTTTCCAATGCTTTTGGATTCGGGTATTTTTTAGAGGTAATTGCCGTAAGCTGCTCTTCGGGTATTCCGCCACGGGCCTTAAATCCATCGTACCAGATATCGAAAGGCTCTAACTTCCGTCCTAAACGCGATTCGATAAATGCGGCTACCTCTTTCACTTCGGGCGATGAGAGCAACCCTTTGAAAAGAGTCTCCACATCTTTTTGAGGAATCTCCATGGTGGCGTCAAAGGCACGCAAGAGCTGGGAGGGATAATGCGGGTAATAGGCATCGAGCTGACGCATAGCATGGAAATTGGCGAGGAAAACGTTGTACCGGGTGTCGGGCTCGGGAGAAGCCGCTACTTCAGCATTGGTTGAAAACAATTTGTTCGTAACCGGATTCCAGGTGTATTTATCGCTGTTGATGGCTTGTTGAGGAATGGACTGGTCGATAATACGTTTCATCACGGTATAGATCATCCGCTGCTTTTCCAACCCCCTGGCCGTATCGGCATAGTTCGATTTTAATTCATCACGCAGCCCCCAATGCGAGATCAGCTTCATCTCATTCGGGAAAAGCTGCTCGCTGTTGTCGTTGCGGATTTTTCCCATAAAAATATTGTAGTCGGAGATATAGGCATCGGCTTCGGTGAGCGTTTTAGAAATCTTCTGCTGGATAGCTGCCGGCACACGCGCTATAAAACGGTCGCCCATCCGCGCATACGCCCACTCTTTCCTTGACCATTTCTCGCCCAACTCCGTCTTTTCCTGCAACGAATAGAACGGGAAGTTCAACGCCGCAAGAAAAGCAATTTTGTTGGCATACAAGTCATCATTCAGGTGCGATGTTACATCGTAGCTCCCAAACATCATGTCCACGGGGGTAATTTCTTCCCCTTCCAATTGCAGCGGCTCCTTCAGCAGAACATCTATTTTATGGAAATATCCGTCGAACACTTCAAAATTACGCTCCAGCGTATTGAAAAGTTTATCGAGTTGAGCCTCGTCGGACACGAAACTTGTTTTACAAAAATCGGCAAACTCTGCTGCCGTCCCGTCCGACTCCCGCCAAAGGGCGGCAACCTGCTGAACACCGCGTTCAATGCGGAAACCTACCGGCTCACCCAACGAATCCTGCATGGCCGAAATTACTTTGTTGCTCTGCGCTTCCGTAATAAAGTTTTCTGACATCTCATTCTCTTTTTTTGATGGATTGGCATTGCAAGAAATAAGTAATGCCAACAGTACCGAAACAGATAACAGTGGTTTCATCTTTTTCATGTTTAAAATTATATCGCAAAGGTAATTAGAAACTGTTTAAATTTCTTACGAAAGAAGTAAATAAACAATCTTTGCCTTCAAAAAGTTTCTTTTTTGTATTCTTCTTCTTTTTATTTGGCTCAAATAGCCCGCTATTATCGCCAAAACAAGAAAGAACTCTCCTGAAAAAAATAGCAAAACAAATTTAAACAGTCTCTAAAAAGTAATCTGTTTGCCGTCGGATGCATTTTTTTTTGTAGTTTTACACCCAAACCCTAAAACTAAATTTATTATGCAAGAAATTAACAATTATGTGGAAATTCACAAACAACGATTTTTAGACGAACTTTTTGAACTGATCCGAATCCCGTCCATCTCCTCTTTGCCTGAACACAAGCCCGATATGTACAAAGCGGCTGGAAAATGGAAAGAGATTCTCCTCGCTGCAGGAGCCGATAAAGCGGAGGTGTTCGAAACCGGTGGAAATCCGGTGACATACGGCGAGAAGATAATCGACCCCCAAGCTCCCACCGTAATGGTATATGCCCACATGGACGTTATGCCGGTTGATCCTGTCGATTTATGGGAAACCGACCCGTTTGAGCCGGTGGTGAAAGACGGAAAGATCTGGGCGCGTGGCGCCGATGACGATAAAGGACAGGGATTTATGCACGCAAAAGCGTTTGAATACCTGGTGAAATCGGGGAAATTGAATTGTAATGTGAAATTCCTGATCGAAGGAGAAGAGGAAGTGGGATCACCAAGTTTGCCCGACTTCTGCAGGAAACATAAAAAAATGCTGCAGGCCGATGTTATTCTGGTTTCGGATACGTCGATGATAGCTCCGGATGTTCCCTCCGTGACCACCGGATTGCGCGGACTGGCATACTGGCAGGTGGAAGTTACGGGCCCAAATAAAGATTTACACTCCGGAATTTTTGGCGGTGCGGTAGCTAACCCCATCAATGTGCTGGCAAAAATGATTGCACAGGCCACGGATGATGACGGACGGATTTTGATCCCCGGATTTTACGACGACGTTGTGGAGGTTTCCCGTCAAGAGCGGAATATGATGGCAAAAGCTCCTTTCTCGCTCGAAGAATACAAAAAGTCGCTTGGCGTGAAGGAGGTTTTCGGCGAAAAAGGATACACTACCAATGAACGTACCGGTATTCGGCCAACTTTTGACGTATGCGGCATTTGGGGCGGTTACACGGGCGAAGGCGCAAAGACGGTGCTTCCATCCGTGGCCTATGCTAAAATCAGCACTCGGCTGGTTCCCAATCAGGACCATAACAAAATAGCAAAATTGTTTGTGAGGTATTTCGAAGGTATTGCGCCGAAATCGGTAAAGGTGAAAGTAGAATACCTGCACGGGGGGCCATCGTATGTTTGCCCCATTGATTTACCTGCTTACAAGGCTGCCGAAAAAGCTTACACGGAGGTGTACGGAAAAACTCCCGTTCCTGTCCGTTCGGGAGGAAGTATTCCCATTATCGCCGCTTTTGAAGAGATCCTCGGTATTAAATCGGTTTTGATGGGCTTTGGTTTAGGGTCTGATGCTATCCACTCTCCCAATGAAAACTATCCGTTGGAGCAGTTCTACAACGGTATTCGCACTATCCCATTGTTCTACAGGTATTTTGCGGAAGAAATGAAGAAGTAACAGATACATAAGCCACATATTGCGTCTCTCCGGTAATCGGTGTTAAAGGTAAAAACCCCGAAACAATTTTCCCGTTTTCAACAATAAGCGGGAAATCCTTTTGCATTCTCTGTTGGAATGCCAAGGCTTCACCTTGTTTTTTGAAAAACCCGACAATGAATTTTCCGGTAGATCCGGCTTTTACAAACCGGTTGTGGAAAACGTGGGCGACAATCCCCATATTCATTCGAAGGTTAACCTCAACACAAGGTTGGATTTGATAACCTGTTCCGGTTTTACAAACCATCATATCCACACCCAGATAACCGGAATAAGTTGGGAATTGCCGAGCAAGTTTTTGGGCAAGCGATTGTTGGAGTTGCAGCAGCAGTTCCGTATCCGTGTATTCTCCCAACCTCTTTTCGATATCGGTTTCCGACATCAGGAGGTTGCCCAGGTACGCACCCGAAGGAGTGGATTGGAACAACGAGTATCCGATAAATTCAGGTTTTGCATCTGAAAGGTTGAATTCCATAGCAAAATCCTGAATCTTGTCCAGAACAGGTTCCGCGACAACTCCGCCTTGTTCGCGAATTACCCGCCGGCACCAATCGGTTTGTTTATCGGTTATTTTGCCTTTGATCCAGATCAATCCCTTGCCGCTGCCGGAATTGGGCATTTTCAATACTTTATCTCCGTCTCGCAACAGTAAAAACTTCAATAGGGCATCAAGGGTTGAAAAAAAATACGATTCTCCGCAAAACCCTTTGTTCTCGGCCTTGAGCCCATTTAAAATATGAATAGCGTTCTGCCTTCCCGAGTCGTTGCGAAGTTGTTTTAACTCTTCCATCGAAGGCAGTTTCTCTTCCGTTACCCCGGCTTTCCGTAATTTTTTTCTCAATGCCGGGTTCCATCCCCACGGGATGACTTTCTCCTCCGGAAAAAGAGAAATATCGGAGAAAGGAACAAGGGAAGCCCGGATAGGGAAAATCTCTTTCAATCCCGATAAGAACGGCTCATTTTGGGCAATGCCTGCAACCACCTTTGCCTTTTCCGGCGCATACCAGACCGGCAATATGGCCAGGTCTTCCGCAATTTTAAGCGCAGAAGCCGGAGGGGTGTAGTTAGCGCTGAAATTCGCTAACGCCAAATCGTTATCGGGATTGAAGAGATACATGCTCCCGGGCTATACATATTCTTTGGGTTCAATCTCTCCGCTCAGGATCAGCGCGCCATTTTCTGCCAGGGCCTTCATTTCATCTTCACCCGGATAAACATACACCGGCGCAATTTTGTGGATACGTTCGATGATTAAGTTGCAGAACCACTTGCTGTTCGCCATTCCTCCGGTGATTAGGATAGCATCTACATCCCCTTTAAGCACGGTTGAAAATGCCCCTATCTCCTTTGCCGTCTGATAAGCCATGGCTTCCAAAACATCGTAGCACTTTTTGTCCCCGGCTTGAGCAGCTTTTTCCACTTCATAAGCATTGTTGAGGCCTGTATAAGCATACAATCCCCCTTTGCCGACCACCATCGACTTCATTTCATCATACGTGTATTTACCGCTAAAAGCCATTTTTAAGAGTTCGCCTACGGGAAGCGTCCCGGATCGTTCCGGCGAGATAGGCCCGTCGCCATCAAGCGCCTGGTTCACATCAATTACGCGTCCTTTGTGATGCACCCCCACCGATATTCCTCCTCCTAAGTGTGCCACAATGAGATCCATATCTTCGTATTTTCTCATTAAGGACTTTGCGTGGGCGCGGGCAATGGCTTTTTGGTTAAGCGCGTGAAAAATAGAGATTCTTTCGAAAAGCGGATGCCCGGAATATCTGGCAATGGGTTCAAGTTCGTCCACTACCACCGGATCAGCAATAAATGCTTCTGCCGATGGGAGCATCTTTGCGATATCATCGGCAATTAATGCTCCCAGATTACTGGCGTGTTCTCCTCTTTTTGCCTCGATGAGGTCCTTTTTCATGGCTTCGTTTACCCTGTAAACTCCGGATGCGATCGGTTTCACTATTCCTCCGCGTCCGACGACGATCCTGATGAGGTCTAATCTGATTTCGGCATCCTTTAATTCATTATAGATGATGTTTTTGCGAAATTCATACTGGTCGCTTACCCTTTTAAACTGGCTTAATTCTTCAGCCGAGTGGCGGATAGTCTTTAAAAAAACAACATCTCCGTTTTTGTAAACGGCAATTTTTGTTGATGTTGAACCCGGGTTAATAACCAGGATTCGGGGATGAGTGTCCATAAATGTAATGTTTTAAGTATTAGGTAAAACAACACCGTTTAGTCCATGGCTGCGGCCAGAGCGATGGAACGTACTTTACTGGTTTCGGTGTCGGAGCGTGAAGTGAGCACAATAGGAACCGATGCACCCATAATTACGGCTGCACAAACGGCCCCTCCCAAGAAGTTCAATGCCTTGTAAAGCATGTTTCCGGCTTCTATGTCGGGTACGAGAATAATGTCGCAATCCCCGGCAACCTCACTGACGATGCCTTTGTGTGCGGCGGCCTCTTTGTTGACGGCAATGTCGATGGCAAACGGCCCGTCCACGATGCATCCTTGCAATTGATTGTTGACGTTCATCTCTTTCAGCAGAGCAGCGTGAACGGTGGCTTCCATTTTAGGATTAACTGTTTCTAAGGCGGCTACGACAGCCACTTTCGGCAAGGTTATCCCGATTTTATGACACGCTTCCACGGCATTGTTTAGAATATGCACTTTGGTGTCAAAGTCCGGAGCTATGTTCATGGCTGCATCCGTTAAACACAACAGCTTGTGGTAATAAGGCGACTCAAAAAAGGCCACGTGGCTGAGAATCTCTGCTTTCCGCAGGCCGTTTTCTTTGTCTAAAACGGCTTTTAGCAAGCCGCCCGTACTGACGAAACCTTTCATGAGAATGTCGGCTTCGCCATTTTTCACTACAGATACGGCTATTTTTGCCGACTCGTTGGCTCCCTTGTCGTTGTGGATAATTTCGATATTGCTCAAATCGAAATCAATAAGGTCTGCCACTTTTTTAATTTCATTTTTGTCGCCAACCAGTACAGGGCTGGCGATACCATTCTGCATAGCTGCTTTGAGCGATTTTAGCACCGGCTCGTCTTCTGCCGCTGCCACTGCAATTTTTCGTCTGGGTTTGTGTTGGGCTTTTTCTGTAAGTTCAACTAATTTGTGAATCATAAAAAGTATTGTTAAAGGATTTCTGTACAAAATAACAAAAAAAAAAGAAGATAATCCCCCGAAATAAGATTTTTGTTGAAGTACCTTATCAAATGGCTTATCGGGTGAGCTGATCGGCTGCATTATCGGAGGAATTATATCGGGAGTTTTTTCCAACCGGTCCGGCAGAAAGAAAACACTGCTCATGGCTGCAGTTCTGTCTTTTATATCGGCTTTTGGGTCTGGTTATCCCGAAACCAAAGAAACGTCACTGGAAGAGATGGAAAGTTTGTGGAAGAAGTAAAACCGGGTAATTTCTTAAAAGAACAAGCGTTTTTATCTTGGGTAAACGCTTGTTTTACTTGTGGGGTTTAGTCATTATGAAAAGCGCCGTATCAATATTAAATAATATTTTTCGCGAGTTACCCGGTAGAAACATCCTGCTGAGAAGATTTCGCTTTTGGGCGGCTAAGCTGATGACATTCACCTTTTCTTCTTCAATAAATTTGACGAAGTTATCCACGGCAAGTGTTACATCCGTAGGATCAATTAATTTATAACCTGCATTAACCTGCGGGTACAGCTTGCTGAAACTGTTACAGGTCTCCACCAACTCATTCTCATCCCATTTGTCGCCATAGATACCGTTGATATGGACGAAAGTTATTTTCACTTCCGGATTTTTATTTATTACATTGACTAAGGGGTGAAAATAGGAAAAATCCCGTTTTGGCGTATTGGTCAGAAAGGCAATATGCTTTATATCCGACAGGCTGTTGATCGGCGAGTTTTCCGGAACGGCAAACACCGGGACCCTGATCGTTTCGATAATATCGGCCGCTATGCTGCCCAACATTCCGGTCTTGTTATTATCCTTTCCTTTTGTTCCCATTACTACCAACGAGGGCTTATACTCTTTGGTGAAACTGTCCGTCACTTCGTCCACCACTCCTTCCCTGAGGGAGTATGAATAGTTTACGGACGGCCATTCGTGGGAGTTTATTTTTTCATCAATATCTAAGCACAAATCCAGCATCTTCCGTCTGGCTTTGTCCAGCAGCCCTTCTTCGGGTGTCTCTTTTAAGGTATCTGCAAAAGGGATTTGCGACGGGAAATACATGCTGTGGTAAACATGAAGTATCTTGACTTTCGCATTAAAATCTTTGGCTAAGCTGAAGGCTATCTGGCAGGCCTTCATGGAATGTTTTGAAAAATCCACCGCAACCAATATGCGTTTTCGTCCGTCATCCGTCAGGTGAGTGAATTTATCATCGTAACTGAATAATCTGTTCGCCTCGATTATATTGAGTGCATTCGACAAATCCGCACTTCTTATCATAACATAGAGACTTTCAGTTTCAGTTTCGTCTTCAACTTTTTTTAATCGTACCTCAATCCCGCTGTTTTCAAGGATTGATTTCAACGTATAGGCCCTGACGGGTGTATGTATTGCCAATATAAGAAACTCGTTACTCATAATTGTATCTTTTATTTATTAAATACAAATATTGATTAAAATTGATATAAAGCAATGACCTTAACGGCTTCAGAAATGTCCATTTTATCCCCTTTCTTGTCTCGAATAACACGATTTGCCGTATCCTTCTTTTTACACTCTAAGCTCTTCATCATTGCTCCCGATACTCTTTAGGAGTCATCCCGGTAGCTTTTTTAAAGTAACGTCCGAAATAGGACGGATTAGGAAAATTTAACTCTTCTGAAATCTGCATAATGGTTGAGTCTGAAGATTTAAGAAGTATTTTTGCACTCATGATGATACTGTCTTCCAACCATGAATTCACTGATCTGCCGGTATTGTTTTTTATGGTTTTCGACAAATATTTTACAGTGATGCATAACTTGTCGGCGTAAAACGATGCCGCTCTCTCCTGTTTATGATATTTTCTCAATAAAGAGAAGAATTGTTGGGTAATCTCTTTGCTCCTCTCCGATTCCTTATTCCTTTCCGATGGTTTTTTCTTCACGGCCGTATCGCCGTCAATATATTTGACAGCGATGGTCATCACCAATGAATAAAGCAACCCTTTGATAACCTGATTAAAAAGGATGTGCTTCCTGCCGTTAAAAACCGTAATTATAAACATATAGTAATTGAGTATGGCTCGGCTCTCCTCTTCCGTAATGTTCAGTACAGGCTGGGAGGCCATCTTTTGAAGAAGGTCAAAATCTTTGAACATGGGCATATCCACTAAATAGTCGGCAGAGAACGCAATCATTTCCGTCAGAAAATCTTCCGAATGGTCTGTGATCTGGACAATTACATTGGGAGGAATAGTGATGATTGAATTTTCGGTTACGGAATATTCTTTAAAATTAATCAGGACTTGCCCTGTTCCTTTCAGACAGATTACAAACAAAATTCCTTCAAAAATAAATGGATGTTCAATCGAAATATTTCTGGGGCTGTTGCCGTCAGACATTATAAATTCCTCAATCACATATCGCTGCGTAGTAGGTATATTATCAAATGTAAAATGGTTCAATTTCTTTGCCATGCGCGCGTACTTTATATATGCAAATATACAACATTAGTTTGCATGTAAATACAAGGGGTGAACAAAAAGAGTTAAACCGGCGTTTTATAAAGGTACTTGAAGATTAAAATACAAGATTAATATGCGATATATTAATGAAATTGCCTCCCTTTTCCGATGGAATCAAGCTCCAATATGGACATTTTTGTGGCAGATAGGATATAAAGCAACAGGCTAAAACAAACTACTTTTGCATCAATTTTTTTATAACTATATTCAACCGCATGTAATTCATGATGGTTGTTTATAATGGTTTGTAATACAGTCAACTGTAATATAAATTGAAACAACTCGATATTGAAAATAAATTTTTTAAAATATGAAATGGATTAAAATTATCAGCGGAATTTCGGCACTATTGTTTATGGTAACGGCTTGCGGCGATAACAAGAACTCGTCCCAACAAGGCCAGCCGGAGAAATATCCGACAATTCTACTTAACAATCAGAATATTGTGCTGGAATCGGTCTATCCTGTCACCATTAAAGGGAAGGAAGATATAGAGATACGCCCCCGTATCGACGGATTTATCAAGGACATCTATGTGGATGAAGGTGCGATTGTTAAAAAAGGACAGAGCCTGTTCAAGATAGATTCACCATTGGCCGAGCAGTCCCTTACCTCTGCCAAGGCTTCCGTAGAAAGCGCAAAAGCACAGGTCAGTACCGCAAAAACCAATGTAGAAAGGCTTGAACCACTGGCCGAAAAAGGCATTATTAGCGATGTGCAATTGAAAACGGCTAAAGACGCTTATCAAACTGCCTTGGCTGTTCAGGCGCAGGCCGAAGCTGCATTGAAAAATGCCAGGGCTACGGTTGACTGGACCAACGTATCGAGCCCGGTTGACGGACTGGTCGGAGCAATCCCTTTCCGGCAAGGGAGCCTGGTGAATTCAAGCAATATTTTGACAACAGTAGCCAACACAAGCAATGTTTTTGCCTACTTCTCGCTCAACGAAAAGGAGCTATCAATGTTTCTTGATAACCTGGAAGGCAGTACCCAGGCTGAAAAGATTAAAAATATACCGGAAATTGCAATGACATTGGCCGACGGAACAGCGTATGAACATCCCGGTAAAATTGAGACCATCACTGGGTCGGTCAATTCCGCCACCGGAAGTGCCGGTTTTCGCGCTGTATTTCCTAATGAACAAGGAAAGTTAAGAAGCGGGATGAGCGGAAAAATATCCATCCCGAGAAGCGTTGAAAATGTAATAGTCGTTCCACAAAAAGCTACCTATTCACAACAGAATAAAACGCTTATTTACCTGGTACAAGGTGATTCAGTAATCCAAAGGGCCATATCCGTAATACCCACTCCCGACAGTAAAAGTTACGTGGTTACCGAAGGATTGCAAACCGGCGACCGTATTGTTACGGAAGGTGTTGCCACGTTGAGCCAGGGTAAAAAAATAAGTATAGAATGAGAGTGAAAAGGAGATTCCTTTGATTTAAAGAATAAAGAATATGTTAAAAACGTTTATCGACAGGCCTGTCCTGTCCACCGTTATATCGATCCTCATCGTTGTGTTAGGTATCATAGGTATAGCAACGTTACCCATTGAACAATATCCCGACATTGCACCTCCCACGGTGCAGATTTCGGCCTCTTATCCGGGAGCCAACGCCGAGGTAGTTCAAAAGAGCGTGATCGTCCCGATTGAAGAAGCCGTCAACGGTGTGGAAGGAATGACATACATCACCTCTGCCGCATCCAACAGCGGGGAAGCAAACATTACCGTCTATTTCGAGAAAGGCGTTGACCCGGATATTGCTTCCGTGAAAGTACAGAATTTAGTGGCTACCACAACTTCTCAACTGCCTTCCGAGGTGACTCAGATTGGAGTAACCGTAAGAAAACAGTTGAGCAGTTACATCCTGATGATAGCGATGATGTCGGAAAATCCCGATTATGATGTCGAATTTGTTCAAAACTATGCCAATATCAACCTCATCCCGCAGATCAAACGGGTGAGCGGCGTGGGAGATGCTTTCGTGATGGGGGCTAAAGACTACTCGATGCGCGTCTGGCTTAAGCCGGATGTTATGGCTTCCTACGGAATAAGTGTTAACGAGGTAGTGGCCGCACTGAAAGACCAGAACGTGGAAGCGGCCCCGGGTGAACTGGGACAGAACAGCGATCAGACCTATCAGTACACGCTGAAATATACCGGTCGTCTTAAAGACGAAGAAGAATTTCAAAACATCATCCTGCGCTCGCAGAACGATCATGTACTCAGGTTGAAAGATATAGCCGACGTAGAGCTCGGATCGTTGACCTATATCGTTAACTCGCGAACCGACGGCCTCCCGTCTATTTTTATGATGGTAAGCCAGACCGGCGGTTCCAATGCGCAGAAACTGATCAACGATATAAAAGCGGTGATCGACAAGGAGTCCGAGTCGTTCCCTCCGGGCTTTAAAGTGACGTATATGATGGACTCGAACGAGTTCCTGGATGCGTCCATCAGCAAAGTATTGCATACCTTCGTTGAGGCGTTGCTTCTGGTGTTCCTTGTGGTGTTCCTCTTTTTGCAAGACTGGAAATCGACCCTCATACCAGCCATCGCGGTACCTGTAGCCATTATTGGAACGTTCTTCTTCCTGCAATTGTTGGGTTTCTCTATCAATATACTGACTCTCTTCGCTTTAGTGTTAGCGATCGGTATTGTGGTGGACGACGCGATCATTGTGGTGGAAGCCGTCCATGCTCAAATGGAACACGGAGAGCTGGATCCCCGGAAAGCGACTTTGGCTGCGATGAAAGAGATTGCTCCGGCTATTGTGGCCATTACGCTGGTCATGTCGTCCGTATTTATTCCCGTCAGCTTTATCGGCGGTACTTCGGGAGTGTTTTTCCGTCAGTTCGGTTTAACGCTGGCCTTTGCAATCCTTATTTCGGCTGTAAACGCCCTTACGTTGAGCCCGGCACTTTGCGCCGTTTTCCTCAAACCCCAAAAAAATGAGGGCAAGAAGAGGAACTTCCTGCAGCGCTTCTTTTACAACTTCAACTTAATGTTCAATGCCGGTACGAATAAATACAAGTCCTCGCTGCATTTCCTCGGAAAGAAAAAGAACCGTTGGATCACGGTTGGCATTGTCCTTGCCTTCTCCGTTATCCTGTTCGGATTGATGAAAACAATCCCTTCCGGGTTTGTTCCTTCCGAAGATGGCGGGCTGTTGATGGGAGTAGCCTCCCTTCCTCCCGGTTCATCGTTGGAAAGAAGCCAGGTTATTGTGGATCAAGTGATAAAAATGGCTGAGGAGATAGAAGAGGTAGCGCATGTTACCGACCTTACGGGTGCGAACATGATGGCCACTACATCCGGTGTTGCCAGTTCGTACGGTTCTTTTATCATTAAACTCAAGCCCTGGAACGAACGTAAACGTTCCGACAGCGAGATTGCCGCCCTGATGGCCGAGAAAACGAAGGATATCCAAGAGGCCACATTTATATTTTATGCGATGCCTACTATGCAGGGATTCGGCCTCACTACCGGTGTTTCACTTCAGATACAGGACCGGACGGGAGGCGATATCGATAAGTTCTATAATGTTTCCCGGGAGTTCCTGAAAAAACTGGAGGAGAGGGAGGAGATCATGACGGCCATGACCACCTTCAACCCCAATTTCCCTCAAAAGCAAATCAATGCGGACATTGCCAAGATCAAAGCCGCGGGACTCTCCCTGTCGGATATAATGGCTGCTTTGCAGGCCAACATCGGCAGTATGTATGTCTCTAATTTCAACCTTTACGGCAAGCAGTACAGGGTCATGGTACAGGCCTCCCCTGAATACCGCGAAAAGCTGGAAGACCTGAACGGCATTTATGTCAAGACGGCCTCCGGAGTAATGTCGCCCGTCACCGAGTTTATCAGCATCGACGATGTCACCGCGCCACAGAGGTTGAACCGTTTCAACATGTTCCAATCGATAGACGCGACCATCATCCCGAACTTCTACAAAGGATACAGCACGGGAGACGCTATGAATGTGGTGGAAGAGGTTGCCAAAGAGGTCCTTCCCCGCGGTTTCAATTACGAGTATTCGGGTATATCGCGCGAAGAGGCGTCGCAAAGCTCGCAGACCGTTATCATATTCGCCATCTGTCTGATATTTGTCTATCTGCTTTTGGCAGCGTTGTACGAAAGTTATATCCTGCCGCTGGCCGTACTTACCTCACTGCCTATAGGTTTGTCGGGTGTCTTTATCTTCCTCGAGATCTTCGGATTGAGGCAGGCCATCGTGAACAATATTTTTGTACAGATATCCATGGTTATGCTAATCGGGCTGTTGGCCAAGAATGCCATCCTTATCGTTGAATATGCGATCCAGCGCCGCAGTCAGGGGCAAAGTATCTTCAACGCGGCCGTTAACGGAGCTGTTGCCCGTCTCCGCCCGATCCTCATGACCTCGTTCGCCCTTATCTTCGGGTTGCTACCGTTAATGTTTGCAAGCGGCGCCGGGAAGGTAGGTAACCGATCCATCGGTATCAGTGCTGTTGGCGGTATGTTTATTGGTACGCTCATAGGTATATTTGTAATCCCCGTCTTATACATCCTGTTCCAAAGCTTACAGGAATTGCTTATCGGGAAAAAATCGGAAAGTAATACAAACAATTAACGGAGTAAACGATGAATAATAGATATAAAAAGAGAATTGTACTGTTTTTGGGGCTTGTGGTCCTGATGGGATTTCCATCCTGTCAGGTACTGAACAGATACCGGTCGCCCGAGATAGACAGTGAAAATTTATTCAGGGACGAAAATCCGCTGGATACTACAACGATTGCCAATATACCGTGGAGGGAGTTTTTTACGGATACGTTTCTGCAATCCTATATTGATGAAGCGTTGGTAAATAATTTTGATATGCTGATCGCCGAGGAACGCATTAAGCAGGCTGAAGCGGTTTTAGGAATGGCCCGTGCAGCTTATTTCCCCGATATCGCTTTAAACGCGCAAGTTACCCAGACCCGATTAAGCAATAGGGATCCGTTGACGGGTGCACCGAAAGATCAGAAAAACCTGGGGTATCGCTCCGAAAATTACTCGTTAGGCATTGTTGCCGGATGGGAGCTCGATCTGTGGGGTAAGATGAGGAGCGAATCCCGCTCGAGATATGCTCAGATGTTGAACAGTTACGCCGGGCGGAATCTTCTGCAGACCTCATTGATCTCCAATATTGCCAATACGTATTACGCATTGATAGCTTTGGATGAACAGTTGAAAGTGACTAACGATGTGATCTTGTTGATGGAAGAGAACCTCATTACCACCCGGGCCCTGAAGGAAGCGGGAATGACCAACGAAGCTGCGGTTGAGCAGGTCAGGGCTGTATTGGCAAGCGCCAGGACTTCCGTTCCCGATTTGGAAAGCAATATCAGGCAGCTCGAAAATGCCATTTGTACGATGTTGGGCCGCAAGCCGGGCCCGGTAGCAAGGGCTGCCATTTCGGAGCAGAGGCTGCCGGATGAGTTTGCCCATGGAATACCGGCTCAGATGCTTTCGCGTCGTCCCGATGTCAATCGGGCGGAGTTGCAATTCCGTTCGGCATACGAATTAACCAATGTTGCCAAAGCAAGCTTCTATCCTACTATCAGTTTAACATCCGGTGTGATCGGGTATTCTACGGTAAACGGATTGGAAAGCTTTTTCAAACCGGAAAACTTGTTTGCCAGCATAGCCGGAGGATTAACTCAACCGATATTTGCGCGCAAGCAATTGACAACGCAATATAAGACTGCCAAATCGGAACAGAAAATAGCTTTGCTCAATTTTGAAAAGACGGTAATATCCGCCGGTCAAGAGGTTTCGGATATCTTGTACACTTATGAGTCGTCGTTAAGGAAAAGCCGCGACAGAAAAGTGCAGGTTGAAGCATTGGACAAAGCAGTTTATTACACTCAGGAATTATTGAAAGCAGGGGAAGCCAATTACCTGGAGGTCCTTACCGCCCAACAAAGTCTGTTGCAGGCTAAGTTGGACCAGGTGAGTGACAAATTACAACAGCTTCAATCGGCATCCGATCTGTACAGGGCATTGGGCGGCGGAGTTGAATGATGAGAAATTACCGGCGCACGAAGGACACCTGTTCCGCAACGCATATACCTCTGCGCCGAGCAGTACACCGGCACGAGCCGGGCTATTGACCGGCATGAGTCCTTATTGAACATGCAGCAACATATTGGGACAACAACTATTGGTGCGCGCTTACGGATGGCAAGATCAAATATGTTTGGTATTTTCGTAGCGGGGAAGAGCAGCTCTTCGACCTGAGCAAGGACCCTTATGAATTACAAAATCTGGCCGAAAAGAAATCGTCGCAAAAGTCTCTCGAAGCAACGAAGCAAGCCATGGCAGAACACTTGGCAGAACGTGGAGAAGGGTGGGTTAAAAACGGGAAGCTGGTCGTCCGTGAGAAAAGCCTCCTGTATAGTCCCAATTGCCCTAAAGATTAAAATGTCCGCTTCTTACACGTTTTATATGATCAATTGGTATTTAGGAAGTTGTGTGATTGCGACTAAATCATCGTCTGACGATATTTTACGACTCATCCTCGCTCGCGCCAACTGAAAGAGTAGAACTCGCTTTGCTCAAACATCTACTCTTTTTTACGTTTATCGCAAGCTATGGGTACCCCGTAAAATAGCTAAAAGGTCTCTGCTTTAGTCGCATGCATTATTCAAGAAAATATGCGAAAGTTGAATAAGTAATTGTTACATTTGTATTTCAATCCGGATCACCACCCCGGTATGGCAGAGATTATGCACGGTATATAACACGTTAGCGCCCATTGTATCCCGGCATAACTCAACTAACATATCACAAAAGAGACCAGTATGATAATTAAAGTAGATACAGAAATTGAATTAAAACAATTAGAGATATCGGATGCAACAGATGTTTTTAAAACGATCAATAATCAAAGAGATTATTTAGGGAAATGGTTGCCTTTTGTAGCATCTACTCAAGAAATGGCCGATACTGAAAAATACATAGACTCTGTAGTTAATGCTGCTGATGATAGATTTGAATATGTTTTTACAATTCGAAAATGTAACGAATTTGTAGGATTGATTGGCTTTAAAGATACTGACAAACAAAATAAAAAGACAGAAATTGGATATTGGCTCTCAGAAAAGTATCAAAAGCAAGGGATTGTAACAAAATCAGTTGGGAGACTTTGTGATTTTGCATTCAACAGACAGGGAATAAATAGAATTCAAATAAAATGCGCGGTTGAAAACATGTCGAGCAAAAATATTCCAAAAAAATTAGGATTCAAGTTTGAAGGAATTGAACGGCAAGGAGAGTTACTTACTGGTGATTTTTATACGGACCTGGAAATATACAGTAAATTAAAATCGGATAAATGATTTGAGAACGAACAGACCCGAAGAAGAATGTGAAGCAGCTAACAAGCGTCAAAAAGAAGCGAATATTGGAGACCGTGATAGTGTAATGGCGGTGAAATTTATTCAATGTTATAAACAAAGTAAAACGAAAAAAGCATTGCTTGTGCTGAATTTCCGTCACGCTTTTTTGCAAGATATGTTCGGTAGAAAAAACACAGGACGATTTATTGCTGATGAATTTGAGGGTAAAGTTGCCAATGTGTATATAAATTCGTTTGTTCTAAAAAAATCAAATGTTACCGATCAGGATATTCCTAAAACGGTAGTTGGAACACCGCAAGACGGAAAATGGGAGGCCGCTTTTATGAAGTCTGACAAAAGAGACGTTGCGTTTAACTTTACAGGAACGCCCTTTGGGAATGATGCCTTTGATATGCTTCCATTTCCTAATGAGATGAAATACAGTGATGTTTTCACAGGTTTCATACACTACAATTATTTACCTGATTTTCGTACGGTCTCGGGTATAGAGAATTTTATTGATGATGAATTTTACAAAGAGTTAGTTAATCGTTATCAATTTTATAATGAGGAAATCCCTTCGGAAAATGAATTGAAAATGGATTTTAATACCGTAACCGAAGAAACGTACCGCGAAGAATTTCCCGATACCGTTGAAGAAATTGAGAAATTTTTGAATTGAAAAGTTACTCCCGGCGCAAACAGGGATTAAAAAAATGGGAAAGAGAATTACAATCTTAATTGTTTCAATAATAGTCGCCAGTGTGACTACTATTGACCTGCAGGCACAAGAAACAAATGCAATACGGACAGTTTCGGGTATCGCAACAACTTTTCGGTAAAAAATCGTTTTGTCGAAATCGGCAGGGAATACTTTGATACAGAGGTGCAGGCACTTGATTTTAATAGTTCCGGGGCCGCCAGCATAATCAACAATTGGTGTGTCGAAAAAACAAATGGCAGGATACAAAATCTTATTGGCAGTACAATTCCCGATGATATGATGATGTATTTGGTAAACGCCCTCTATTTCAAAAGTCAGTGGCAGATGGATATAAAGTATATGGTGGCAGTCCTTCCGTCAATAAATATGAATATCAATCAACTCCTTGACTATTTAGACAGTGAAAAATTGCAGAATGCTGTTAAAAATATGCGATGGCAAAAAGTATGGTTGAAATTACCGCGTTTTAAGATAGAAAGTGGTTTTTCACTCGCTCGGCCCGTAAGAGATTTAGGAATAAAATAAATGTTTAGCGGAGGTTTTGCAAATATTTCTGATGATAATTTGTGGGTGTCTGATATTATACAAAAAACATTTGTGGAAGCAAATGAAGAGGGTACAGATCGTCCATTTTTGTACCTGATTAGAGAGTAAAGTACAGGCGTTATTTTGTTTATTGGGCGTATGGATGAGCCTTGTGAATGATTATGACTGCAGTCAACAAACAAATTGGCAACGGTAGAATTTTCATTATATCCTGTAAAATCTTATCAAGTTTTCCGGTCATCTTTTCCTTGAATCTTTCTCTTGCGAGAGAAATCGCACCTCTATCAAGATCTTTGATAGCAACATTCTCAATTACTTTGGCTGGCCAGTCGTCTTGCGGGTTATAAATTGCCTTGATATATTGGAGTAATTTCGTAATTCAGTCAGGCTTGATCCGAAACGGATATACGGAGTATTTTAAAGTGAGTGGGTCCACCAATGGCCTTTACAATTACAGGGGAAAAGCTTGCTCGGTTCAGCTGATTTGTCAATTTGATGCATTATCTTTGTTGTCCGTAAAACTAAATCCTATGTACCAATACAAATCAGAAGCCCTCATTTATGTTGAACCCTCTTATGATAATAAGGCCAACAAGGCAATAGCTGATAATTATCAATTCATCAGGGATAGTTTTAAACAAAAGAGGATCTCATTTATTTACCTGCCCAAGCTGTTGTCGAATGATAGTTTCAATAAGGTAATGGATTATAACCGTCCATACTTTAAAAATTATAACCAGGCTGATCCGGCAAAGTTGTATCCACAATTAATAAAGCATTTTAATATACGATCAAACGGACCTGCATTGGTCTATGTTTCTGATGAAGTAGATGAAATACATGAATTTGAATTTTTCCCCCTTACATCTGGTATAGCAAAAGAACAGCTAACCGTTTACATCAGAGAGATTTTTCATGAAATCAATCGAATAAAAACGGAAATTCAATTAAGAGAAGACAAATACCCGCATATATGGTTTAAGATTAGTGAGCCTTCTGTTCAATATGAAAATGGGAATGACGCTGACTCGCATTTCGATAGAGTAGCCTTTGAAATACCCGAAGAGCTGAGAAAAAAGATTAATGAGCTAAAGGAGGCGGGGTACCTTTCCAAACTCATTGAATTTCTTGAAGAACTGCAAAAGACTACCCGGCAACTCAGTCGCCTGCATATCACAAAAGACCTTAAGATCTATCTGATGGACTACGAAATGAAAGAGGTTCAAATGAGTCCATTGCCTAAAGCATTGTACTTTTTGTTTCTTAATCATCCTGAAGGAATCCTTTTCAAAGAACTGACGGACTATCGTACGGAGCTAATGACAATTTATAAAAATATATCTCTCAGGGAAAATCCCGATGAAGCCAGAGAAAGCATAAAAAAGATGACCGACCCTTTCGATAACTCGGTGAATGAAAAATGTTCCAGGATCAGAGCCGCTTTCCTGAGAGTTATTGCGGAAGATATTGCTGAGAATTACTATATAACCGGGAACCGGGGTGAAGCAAAAAAAATAGTGTTAAACAGAGAATTAGTTATATACGAAAAGGAACAAATATTGCAAGGCTTGTAAATCTTCCGATGAAATTCTCTATATCCATAACTTTGTGGCATAAACATTTAAAACATTAAAAGTTATGAACGAGAATTATTTAAAAATCATTTTTGTTATTGATGAAAGTGGCTCTATGCAGGGTACAGAATCGGATGTTATTGGTGGATTCAATCATTTTATTGAACAACAAAGATCGCAATCTTACGGCAAGATAACCGTTTCATTGTATAAATTCAATACCCATTGGAGCAGGGTTGTGGACGACCTTCCGCTGAATGAAATTCGTCCGTTGACAAACAACGATTACACCCCCGGAGGCCTTACCGCTCTATACGACACCATCGGAAATGCCATTAACGACATTGAAAGGCAAACCGCTTATTCAAAATCAGAATACAAAGCCGATATGGTGATGATGGTCATAATTACCGACGGACAAGAAAATGCTTCACGTGAATATGCTTCTTGGAAAGTAAAACAAATGATTCAGAAGCTTGAGAAAAATGAAAACTGGCAATTTATCTATCTTGGAACTGACTTGAACAACTTTGCGGATGCAGATGCCTTAGGACTTAGGTATCAGGCTTCATCGAACAAAAGAGACCTGAAACGAAAATTCGGTGTTGTCTCTGAACATTCGTTTCGACTCAGACAAGCAGATACGAATATAGATAAAGTAAAGTTTATGAACGCTTTTATAGATGATTTGGAATGTGAGGAGAATAAGTGATAGATGTTGCGGGGTTTTATCTAAATAATTGTTACATTTGCATCTCAATCCGGATGCGACGGGTTATGCGTAAAAGCTGTGACGATGAAAAGGGAAATGAGGAACCGTTGGCCCTTTCCGGAAAGGTGATCAGTCACTCTGAGTGTAAAAATTCCGGATCAGATTCTACACGTTTAACTTCCGGCAGCTTGTCCTCTTGTGCAGACTACAGGTTTGATGCCGCGGCAAAAAAGTTATTTATAAAACATATAAATGCCGGATTTAATTGCTGCCCCGATAGTTTGTATTGTGCCGTGAAAATGAGTAACGATATAATCATTATTAAGGAACCATTATCCTTGGCACGATGCACGGCTTTAGATCGTGCTTCGATGGAGACTTTAATTGATGCATTTCAACCCTGATGCTGATGTGAAGATTTAATGAATGTTCGTAAACGACCTCGATATGGCATGTTAGGTGCCAATAAAGATGTATATTTAAAATGACAATCAGAGAGAAAATGCTGATATTACAGTAAAGTGACAAACCTAAAATTGAAACAAAAAACAGAATGATGCTACTGAATATAGTTTGGCCGGCAATTTATGTTTATGCCGAATTGTGGCATTTTTGGTTCTTAGTTTTTGCGACAATTGTAATAGAGATATTTACAATTAAAGCGATGCTAAACTATGACTATAAGAAATCTGTTTTAGCTTCTGTAATTGGAAATTTAGTTTCGGGACTTGTTGGAACATTTTTAATGATGTGGGCAATGCTTGTTTGGCATTTAGTTGCGGACAATTTTATGCCACAGGCAACTTTTGACAAATTAAATTGGATTGCGACATATATTTTAATGTGTTTGGGCAGTGTGTTTGTAGAAGCATTGACAATAAAACTAATTTTCAAAGACACTATAAAACGACTTTTTATTCCACTTCTTATTGGTAACTTGTTGACTTATGCTTTTATCGCCTACACAATGACACAGAAAAACCAAGGTGAAAGAAGGACTGAAAATGTTATGTATTCACCAAAACCAAACAGGTTCAAACTTCCAGGCAACACACGGCTTGTAATCTTTACTGCAAAGACAGAAATTGATCACGACAAGAATGATAGTATGATAAACAAATAATACGATATGGAGATTTTGTTTGAGAAAGAAAAGCCGGAGAACTTTCAATTTGAATTATGATTTTTAGGTAGGAATAAAGATGCAGGGGAATTGTAAACGGTAGAAAACTTTTTTGTGATTAATGAAGATATTACAGACAATAGGCATATTGATTTTTTTGAATCTAAGCGTTAACTCACAAGAGATTCAAAGAATAAATACGAAAGACTTGATTTCAGTATCAACTGAATTCGGACTCGATTCAGCATTGCACTTATCCGGCGGATTTCCTATTTATCGAATCGACAGTATTACTGCATTAGATCTGTTAGATAAGATGATAACATATACAAGATATACTCCTTCAGAATATTTCTTCAATGAAATGGCTCATAATTGGACAAATGAGAAAGTGAAATTCAAAACTCAAAACTTAGCATTGCTCCAACTAAATGAAATTAAATCAAAAAAACGTGATAAATATAACAACCTCATTGTTTTAGATGACAAATTGATTATAAGCATAATTAAACAGGAAATTCAAATTGAGCAACAGTTGATTTCATGTTATAACTTCTGTGATTCATTATCTGATTGTCAGAAGAAAGAGTTTCCAAATTTCTTTCAAAGAATACCAAATGCGTTTACAGGTGAAACCCCATTGATAATCAAAGATTACAAAGCAAGCCACGAGAACTGCTATAAAATCATGAGACTTTTAGGAGAACTTAAAAGTGATTACTTTGATCCCAAAAAATATAAATACCATAAATCTAAATTGAGACCGTATGAGAGAGATAAAGATATCTTTCGGTTTGAGGAGCATTATAGAGAATATGATTCGGCTCTGGTCAATCTAAATGGGAATTATAACTCAATTAATGAGCTTGATTTCAGCAAAGAACCGGAATTGCAGAAAATCATAAAAGGATTCAATGAAGACAAATGTTGGAAATTTATTCTTCAAAACGGCAGAAGAGGCTTTTTAGCTTTGGGATGCCAATTTGCACCTTTATCTGGATTTGGTGTACAATATAAAATAGAATTAATTGATAGAAACAAACTGTTGATCGTTATAATTGACGAATGGATATCATGATAATTGCCGATGTTTGATGAATAGATTAGTAGTGTATTGGTACTGAACGCATTTGAGTACGCAACAGTTTTTTATCGCCGATCGTTATCGGTCAGGCTGAAAGACGACACCAATAATGAAAAATGAGTGGATAACCATAATGGGAAAGAACGGAAGACTGAAGTTGACAAGCTGAAATTTAATCGAAATCTTCATGTATAATTATCGCATAGTTTCTATATATATTTTTATTTACATGTATAGAAAAATGCGGTTTTCTATATACGTCATCTTCAATATATATAAAAACAGAAAAAATTTATACATATCTATTCATTCACCGATTCTATTTGCTCAACATCTTTATGCCTTAAATCGGCACTATTATTCATGAGTAAATTAATTAATGGAATATTTAAATAATAGTTATATCTACCCGATTTTAATTTCTCTAATAGTTTAGCCTGAACAAGTTTATCCAGATAAGATGTTGCTGTAAGACGTGTTACACCGACGTCTGCCATCACGAACTCAATTTTCGTATAAGGATGGCTAAACAAGTTATTGAGTAGTTCGTGGCTATAGGATTTCTTTAGCAATTCCCGTACTTTAAACTTATAATTCTGCATAAGTTTTGATATTCCTTTTACGAGTTGTATTGTCTGTTCCGCTGTTTCTTCAACTCCTTTCAAAATAAACAAAATCCAGCTCTCCCAGTCATTTGTTTCTCTGACTGATTGTATCAACCTGTAATATTCGGATTTATTTGAAATTATATAACGGCTCAGATACAATATGGGTAAATCCAATAACCCATTTATGACAAGATAAAGAACATTGATTATACGGCCGGTTCTTCCGTTACCATCATAAAAAGGGTGAATACTTTCAAACTGATGGTGAATAATAGCCATTTTAATAAGAGGGTCAAGTTGACTTACAGAAGTATCATTGATAAAATCCTGTAAGTTATCCATATAGTTTTCAATCTCTCTCTTATCTTGTGGAGGGATATACACCACATCTCCAACTTGGTTTTTTAAAGTAGTACCTGGCACACTACGAAAACCGGCACTGTTTTTTTCCAGTTTCTGTTGAATATCTTTTATATTGTTATTAGTCAAAGCCTTGTGGTTTCGTATAAGTTGAAAACCATATCGTAATGCTTCTGCATAATTCAAAACTTCTTTTGTGGTTGCAGAAACAGTCATTCCTCTCAAATCTAAATCAGCCTTATATAGATCATCATGGGTGGTTACAATATTTTCAACGGCCGAACTATCTTTAGCTTCTTGCAAAATCAAAGTATTGATGAGAATATTCTCATTAGGAATTGTCAGGGCAACACCTTTCAACTCCGCCAACTTTTTATTCGCTTCGTTTAATTGACGTAATACAGATTTTGTCTCAACATCTAATTCCAACGGCAGTTTAGGTATTTTATAGGTCATATTTTTCATCGTTTTTTGTTTATCTTATTCGAACTTTTCCTAATTTTATCCCCAAATACTTAGAGAATATCACTCCCCCTATCATAAATTTCAGACTATAATATCATGTCTCACACTCATTATCATCTATTTATCAGAAACAAATATAAGGAAATATATTGAATAAAAAAATCCCTCTCTTCCAAAAATCAGAACTTATCGCACTCTGAACTCAGGGAAGCAACTCTTTCATTGAAAAGCAAACATACTATTTTTCTTCGATTTCAGTTGATAACGTTGTTTTTCTTTTCATTGTTTTTCTGGGCGCATGTTTGTTATAAAGAAAAGCACTTACCGGAATGACCCTGTAAGTGCTTGATTTTGAATGAGCTGCAAACAAGATTCGAACTCGCGACCCTCAGCTTGGGAAGCCGAGCGATATACTTATTGATATTTCTTATATCTTGCTAATGGTTTGTATATCAGTATATTTAGTAATTTAATACGAATGGTTTTTATCCATATATTTGCTTATTATTGGATGTTTTTCTAACTTTGCTCGACTAGAGCTCGACCAAAATATAAGTATTATTCTTCTGTATATTAGCCTATAAAGTCATTATAAAATGAGAGATTACATTAATTACTAAACAATATAGATATGATTCACTATAGAAACAATGGTATAGGGGTCAAATTAATAAGGAAGAAAACTACAAAAGAAGACCTAAACGAAAGACGAATTTACTGGCAGATCACTTATAATAGGAAATCGGTGCTCTACTTCACAGGCAGTTCATTTACTGCTCAAGAGTGGGATGATCTTATCCATAAGCAATTGCGTAAGCATAAAGAGACCAAAGAAACGCTACAAAACTTTTTCGACAAAACCCTGCGCCCTCTAATTGACGAATTTGCTGAAAATAACTCCTTTTCTTTTGAAGCATTTGATAATAAATTGATGGGTGGAGGGGAACATACCATTACCGTAAATGAAGCTTTTCAGAATAAAATTGACTTATTGGAAAATGAGTACAAGATTGGAAATGCATCGATCTATAGGACCACCCTCAATGCCTTGATGAGGTTCGAACACTATAAACTTCTTAAGAGAAATGATGATAAAACGGCTTTTATTACGTGCTGTATTGAAAGTAAGTACATATCTGTCGGTAAAAACACATTAAACATCATAGAAGAGATATCGTTTGATGAAATCACGCCCGAATTCTTGATGGAATGTGAAAAATTCTGGCTTGACATCGGGATTTCACATGCGACCATCGGAATCTATATGAGGACGTTGAGGGCTATAATCAACAACAATAAGGGAGAAGAGCCTTACATCAGCCAGAATAAATATCCTTTTGGGATTAAGGGAGGCAAATATACCATACCCGAAGGGGGCAGAAGAAATATTGCCTTGCCGATTGAGGATATCTGGAAAATTGAAAATTATGAAACGGACAATGAAGGTTTAGCAACAGCGCGCGACATTTTTGTTTTTATGTTCTACTGCAATGGCTTGAACTTTGGAGACCTCTGCCGATTACGCTATGAGAATATCGATGCTCCATCTGAAGAAATTATTTTCCAGAGAAAAAAGACGTTGCGAAAAGGAGAAAAACCTACTTTCATTTATGCTCCGATGTTACCTCCCATGGTTGAAATAATCAACAGGCAGGGGAATAAAGATCAGGAGGAATATATTTTCCCGTTCCTGAACGGTATAGAACCGACCGGTAAAAATGAAAGGAAAATCAAAGAGGTTATCAATCTTTCATTGGATCCGATTAATTCATCGCTGAAAATTATTGCCAACCAACTTGAGTTAGATCCGGAAATATCCACTTCTTATACCCGGAACAGCTACATTACCCATCTTGTAAGTGAAATGTTCGTCAACCCCATAGTGGTAAGAAAAATGGTGGGACACAGTACAAAAAAGGACGTGACCGCCGGATACGTTAACCTGACAGCTAAAAAAAGGAGGGAAATCAATATGAAATTATTGAATCCCGAGAAGAAGTATTTGGCGATAAACATCGGCAGAAAGGTGATGGGATGAAACATTCTATTTGGAGTAGTGCTTTCTTGCTGATATTTTTCTTTGTTTATCTAAATAATTGTTATTTTTGCATTTCAACCCTGATGCTGATGTGAAACGCACGTTTACACTACTCCATCCGGATTTAATGAATATTCGTATATAACCTCGGCGTGACAGACTATGAGTATGTTAAAAAACTGATTTTTGTGCTAAAAGATAAGGAATATTATGAGGACTTGATTAATTCCAAAAAGTATTGGGATTATCTATCTTACGAATTTGGTTCAATAGAGACTGAGAAAAAGCTGATAAATTTGGCAGAATACCTAAAAATTGGGGGAAACCTTCATTACTTGATTAGTAAATACAAGCGGGGTAGATGTATAAATGTTAGAAACGGAGTAAAACAAACTATTGAAAACTATCTTGAAACTTTAGCAAATGAGGAAAGTATTTCATTAGACCAATATTCAGAATCACAACTAATAACAATTTTATCAAAAGAATTAAGAAATCGACTATTTGATGATTATAATTTAAGTCATCAAAATTTCGAACCGGAAATAGCTTTTGGAAATTTCAACCCTGATTTGGATTTTTCAGAAGATAAGAAAATGCTTTTTTATGAAAATCCTTGGTTGGATCTAGCAGAAGAGATAAAAGAAAATTCATATAAACCACTAAAAGAGAATATTCATATTGAGGACAAAAACTGTATTGATGAATTTAATTGTAGTGTAAACGAGGAATATAAATATCACTTGGAAATTCTACCTGAACCTTTTTGGGGCAATGTTTTCGAGGCAGAAATTGTAATTTTGACGTTAAACCCAGGATATGTTTATGAAAAAAATTATGGGGAATATGAACAACTGAGTGAAGAAGGCAAAATCAAATTTGTGAAAGGTCAATGTGATTCAATGTCATTAAAAAGTGAAGAATTTATCCCAAGCGACTTTTATAGAAATAGCCTTAGCGATTTTTATTGGGATAGAAAAACGAAAAAATTACGTGCTGAGTTTAAAAACGCAAATTCAAGGATTGCTTTAATTCAATATGTTGGATACACTTCCTGTAAATTTAAAAACCTGCCCCCAAAGATAACCCGTAAAATATATCATTTGGAGGATGATATCCTACATACTCAAAAGTTTACGGTTAGGCTTGTGAAATATATGATGCAACAAAACAGAATAATAGTTATTGCCCGGAATAAGAATTTATGGTTCAATGCAGTGGAAGGACTTGACAGATACGAAAAACTAATCGTATTAGACAATTACCGAAACACTTCGATTACACCAAATAACTGTAAAAAAAGTGGAAAATGGTATTTAATAGAGAAAGCATTAAAAGAATAAATCCCAGCCGCTAATATATCGTGTATAAAACATGGTAGGACGGGTGCGTGCCTGGAATATACCAGCCAGCTGCGAGTGTCCTTGTCGTGCCGACAAGGAGGTTCTCCGCAACCTGCCACGTTAAATTCACTAACCGTTAGCTGTAGCTTAAATTAACAACTTGCAAGTAATGAAACTAATAACGACGGCAACAGAATTAGAAAAAGAGTTTAGACGACTGACTAAGCAATATAACAATTTCTATTGGGCGACAGCTTGGGCAAGTTCAAGCTCGAAACTTTTCAATGATCTTTTGGCTAACAAGTCTAAAATTCATAAAATCGTTGTTGGTATTCATTTCTATCAGACACACCCTGAATTTATTGAAGTATTTTTGAACGACAAAAAAGTTCATTTTATACAACAACCAGAAGGAACGTTTCACCCTAAACTGTATCTATTTACTGACAATTCTAACAAGTGGGAAATAATTGTCGGCAGTGCAAATTTCACAAATGAAGCATTTTTACGAAATACCGAAGCAAGTATATTGCTAAGCAACAAGGACACCAACTCAGCTGATATATTTGCCAACGCTATGAAACTTGTTGAAGAAACTTTTGCTGACGGCAAAACGTTTAATAAGTCTGACCTTGACAAGTACCGAATTACTTGGAAAATCCAACGACAAAAGGTTAAAAGCCTATCGGGACAATATGGAAGTAAAAAAAGAAAACCTAAGCCGATTTACGAAGTTCCTATGACGAACAGAAATTGGGCGGAATTTATGAATGAAGTCCGTAATGATCCAACACATGGATTCAACCGAAGACTGAGAGTAATCGAAATAGCAAAAGAACTTTTTGAAAGCGTAACCCATTTTAATGAACTGACAGAAGATCAACGAAAGTTTATTGCTGGTATTCCTAACAAACTCGACATTGACGGAGCTGAAGATTGGGCTTTTTTCGGAAGTATGAAAGGTGCGGGAATATTTAAAAACAAGATTAAAGAGAACGACAGAAATGTGTCGAAAGCGTTAGACCAAATTCCGCTTTCAGGACAAATAACGAAACGACATTTCGATAACTTTATAAAATATTTCACTCAAACATTTACAGGAAATTACATAGCTACAGCATCTCGACTTTTATGTATGAAGCGACCTGATACATTTGTGTGCTTCGACAGTAAAAATCGTTCTGCACGTTGTAAGGACTTCGGTATTATTCAATCTGAAATGGATTATGAAAGATACTGGGACGACATAGTTGAGAGAGTTTATGACAGCGACTGGTGGCAAAATCCAAACCCAATAAATGACACCGAGGTAAAAGTAAGTGAAGCAAGAGCAGCATTTTTGGACAGTTTATATTACAAAGAATGACAAGAAACAATACGGCAGGCAAAAGCCGAACTGCTAACGTCGTATTGGCAATAGGGGGCTGATAGTTGTAAATTCAACATTTGTAATTCTATTGGGCATTTGTGCAAATGTTGAGCTGACGTTTTTTAAATGCCTCACTATCGCCAATATATAAACCGTTGTGTGTTCATTATAAGGAAATGCCGAAAACCTTAAAAAGAATAGGCAAAAATTTTAAAAAACAAATGATGAAAAAGTTAATTTTAGCAATCGGAGCATTTTTTATGCTAGTAAATTTTGTTAGTGGGCAAACCTACACAACACCTCAAACTCACATTTTTGGCAATAAGACAACAATTGGAAATTAGTTGTTTGCGATCGTTTAGTTTTCAAATCGACTTTTTCCTCGGTGGCTACAGATACGCTCCGAAAATTCATTCGTTTTATATTATCAACCGTTAGAGGATAGCTTAAAAAAAGACAATAACATTGTAACGTTAAATAAATTATGGCAGAAAAATATAATGCTTCAAATATCGCAATCGAACAAATTTTGAATTTTATAAAATCAGGTGAAATTGCTATTCCTGAAATTCAAAGACCTTTTGTTTGGAAACCTAAGCAAGTTCGTGATTTAGTTGATTCGCTATATATAGGTTATCCGACTGGATATTTAATTATTTCCCAAAGTCCAAATATGAAATTGAAAGATGGAACTTTATCGGAAGGGAAAAAGATAATGATTGACGGTCAGCAGCGTGTTACAGCCCTTATGACTGCAATAATGGGAATGGAGGTTATTACAGCTGACTTTGAAAAAAAGAGAATTAAAATTTCGTTCAATCCATTAGCAACGGATGAAGATGAATTTTTTAAAGTTCAAGATAATGCCATACTAAAAGATAAGAAATGGATTACAGATATTGCGGATGTTTTCAAAACTGATTTTAAACGTGGAAGTTTTGTTTCCCAGTATTGCGAATCAAATCCTGAGATGGATTCAAATAATTTGCACGATATTTTAGATATTTTGATTGGCATCAAAAATCGTCAAATTGGTATAATTACTTTAGACAGAGAATTAACCATTGATGAAGTTACCGAAATTTTTATTCGAATCAATAGTCAAGGAGCAAAATTGAATCAATCGGACTTCGCAATGTCAAAAATTGCTGCAAATGTAAAATATGGTGGCAATACCCTTCGTAAGGCAATTGATTATTTTTCGCACTTGGCTGTACAACCTGATTGGTATAATGAGATGTCGAAAGATAAAGATTTTATGGATTCAAAATTTGCTGCTAAAATTAAATGGCTAAAAGACGACAGAGAGGAGATTTTTGACCCTGGATACGGCGATATTTTACGTGTGGCTTTTATGTACAAATTTGGTCGTGGGAAAATGAAAGATTTGGTTAGTTTACTTGGCGGTCGTGACTTTGAAACCCGTGACTATAAAGAAGAAATTGCGGAGAATTCATTTGAAAAACTAACCGAAGGAGTGCTCGATTTTATGAATGAATTTTCATTTACAAACTTCATACTTGCAATAAAATCAGCTGGTTTCATATCAAACAGATTGATAAATTCTCAAATGACGTTAGATTTTGCATATACGCTTTATCTAATTCTCAACAGCAATAACCAAATTGATAAAACACAAATAAAACATTATATTTCTAAATGGTATGTGTTTTCAACGCTGACAAGCAGATACATAACTTCGCCTGAATCTGTAATGGATTTAGACATTCGCAGAATTGCGGAAAAAGGATTTTTGGAATATTTTAATGAAATGGAAGAAGCTAACCTTTCCGATACTTTCTGGGAAATAGGATTGGTTCAAGACTTGGAAACGTCGGCAATCAACAGTCCTTTTTTTAATGTTTTTATGGCGGCACAAGTTCATAGTAGCGATAATTCGCTCTTAATGAATGGCACAAAAGTTCGTGATTTAATAACAACGATGGGAGATATTCACCATATTTTCCCGAAAAGCTATTTACAGAAGAATGGAATTACCGATAAATCAAAATATAACCAAATAGCTAATTACACTTATCTTGACACACAAACCAATATCTCAATTGGTGATAAGGCTCCAAACGAATATTTTAATGTAGTATTTGAGCAATGTGTTTCGAAAGAACTGAAATTTGGTAATTTCTCAGACATTGAACTATTAAAAGAAAACTTAAGCACAAACTGCATTCCTGAAAATATAATTTCAATGGTTGCAGCAGATTATAAAGAATTTCTTTTAGAACGTAGAAAACTGATGGCGAAAAAAATTAAAGGATATTACTACTCATTATGACAAAAAGCCGTCTCACTAATACGGACTATTTGCAATGGCGGGGTTGGTGGTAAGCAAAATCGACAACGAAAATGGACAGCAATTTCTATATGACAAACAGACAAAAACTACTTTTTATGGTTAAAGAATTACATAAACAAGGTTTTGGCAGGTTGCGAATAATTCCATCTCTATCACCGTCAGGACTATATTGGCGATGTAGTTTTATTGACGAAACAAATAACAATCATTTTATAGCGTCTGGTTGGATATGCAAACACGAAAAAGAAAATTCACAAGAAGAAATTAAATTGACACCACAAGAATTGGCAGACCTGTTCATGAAAGAAAATTCTGACTTTATTGAACATTGTAAAGGCAGGAATGAGGAATATGTGAAATGGTATGACAAAATGGTGGAAAGTTTAAAAAAAGACGAACTGCCTTACGCATTTGCCGATTATTTTCCTCCCACAGACTTTTGGAAGACATCAGAAGGGAACGAGATAAAAACGCTACCCAACGAAAAAGAATACTATTTCAGATGAACGGAGCACCGACAATAACAGAAATAAAATCAGTTCTTTTTGGAGTTGCGGTAGGTGACGCTTTGGGCGTTCCTGTTGAATTCAAAAGCAGACAAACGATAAGCAGAAATCCCGTAACTGATATGATTGGCTACGGGACATATAACCTACCGGAAGGAACTTGGTCGGACGATAGCGCATTAACTTTTTGCCTTGCCGAAGCATTGACACAAGACTTTGACCTAAACATAATCGGATAAAACTTTGTGCGTTGGGCTTTCGAAAATTATTGGACACCACGAGGGGTTGTTTTTGATATTGGCATTGCAACAAGACAAGCCATTACCCGACTTTCAAGAGGAGAAAAACCGGAATTAGCAGGCAGCTTTGACGAAACGTCAAACGGAAACGGTTCACTTATGCGAATCTTACCTTTGCTGTTTTATATTTCGCCCAACCAATCAACGAACGTTACGAAATTACCAAGCAAGTTTCGTCAATCACCCATGGACACATTCGTTCTGTAATCGCTTGTTTCTACTATCTCGAATTTGCCCGAAAACTTTTTTTAGGTGAAGACAAATTTGAATCTTACAAAGATTTACAAACCGAGATCACAAACCACTTGACATACCATCTGCGCGATGGCTGGGATATGACAGGACTACTTCCCCGAACTTGGGCCAACTCGGCATCTACTTGCGACTAATTGCTCCAACTTGCATCTACTAGTCCCGAATAGGATACTACTTGATTCTATTCGGGGCTAGTTATATCAATTTATGACGAATCGAAAAGACGTGCTTCACCGGTCGCTTACACCTTAGAAAGTATAAGTGAAAAATTTACTCGTTTGCATGAAATATTATCATGATGTATCTTAGTGCGTATTCCGGTGATGCTGACCCCCTGTCCGGGATGTTGACCCCCTCCGTTCTCCCGGAGGGCACTCCGAAGGTCTTCCTTTTTTGATTTATCAAAAAAGGCAAGGACAAAGTTATCTTTTTTTTCTTCTCAGGGAATCTCCTTTTTTATGGAAAGCTTTCCATAAAAAAGGTTATGACAATAATATGGTTATGTAAAGTGTGTTGGATATCCTCTGTCTAACCTCTTTAGAACAAATCTCTTACTATATATACTTTCTATAATCACTTTCCATAATTTTGCCGTGGTTTATTACAAAATTAACATTAATAGCAAAAGTTATGGAAATTCAAAAACTTATTAAACGTGCCAACCAATTGCTTGCAGAGGCTCGGTATACGAGTTCCCGAATCTACACCTATAACTGGTTGTGGAAAAAAGGAATCCTTTCGTATATGAACGCCGAAAGCCTGGTTGACTTCGACGAGAAGGTAGGCAAGGAATGTATGCTTAGCTTCCATGACGGAGGTACCGTCACATTCTCCCATCGTGATTTGATCAAAAGCATCGATGTCTTGACCAATGTATTTTTGAACGACAATCTTGGTAAAAGGATGCGTACTCCCGCGCAGTATCCCTTCAGAGGGGAAATTGGATCTGCTGCTGAAGATTATTTTGAAGCCTTGAAAGCTCATGGTCTAAGCGAGAAGAAGACAATACGGAGCTACAAAAGAATAGTCAGCAACTTCGTTGAGTATCTGCTTAAGAACGGAATCAACCTTATATCCGGGATAATCGAAGACTGTATTGTAAAGTTCATAGAAAGTCGGCAGTATCGCCAGAAAGAATATATGGAAACGATACGCCGCTTCTTGATTTATCTTTATAAAGAGCGTCTTATAGCCAAGGACTATTCTTATGTTCTTCGGTCCCATGGCAAGAATGTCAAGCATGTCAAAACGCCATCATTCTATAGCCCGGATGAAATACGGCAATTGGAAGAATCGATATCAAGAACCAGCAATGTCGGGAAACGTGACTATGCAATGGTCGCATTATGTTCCAGGCTTGGACTACGGGTATCAGATGTCGCAAATCTCAGCTTCAAAGATATTAACTGGGAGAACAACAGTATCAACATCATACAGTACAAAACCGGAAATCCTCTGACCCTCCCCCTATTACCCATCGTAGGCAATGCGATAATCGACTATCTCAAGAATGCACGTCCAAAGTCTACATCAAGCAAGATCTTTCTGAGTTGCCGTCCACCATATGGTGAAATGAATCCAGGTTCAGTTCATAGTGCAATCGCTGTTGCTTTCAGGGAATCAGGAGTTGACTCCGGTGACCGCCATCACGGTGGTCATGCCCTGAGGTTCAGTCTGGCTCAGAGGATGCTCGACAAATCCACACCAATACCTGTCATATCTGAAACACTGGGACACACGGAGGTGGATGCAACAATGACATATATCCGAATAGACCTCACGCACATGATGGGGTGCGTATTAGATGTCCCGGAGACCAGTGATGCATTTTATACACAGAGAGGAGGATGGTTCTATGACTGACCCGTTTAACTACAGGGGAGTGTTAGCCCCCTATATGAAGGCCATAATCCGCATGAAAGAAGCCTGCGGCCAGACAATCATATCGACGAAATGGACCTATAAGGAGTTCGACGAGTTCACAATACAATATGGTCTTACAGAGCCGATTATCGCCAAAGAACTTACAGATGCGCGGGCAGCGACAAGACTCAATGATTGTAGCCGGACGTTCCATGGGAAATGCTCACGGATAGCCCAGTTAGCAAAATACATGAATGAACATGGTATCAAGTCCTACATAATGCCATTGCCAAAATGCGATAATGACCGTGCGTTCATACCGTATATCTTCACGGAAAGACAAATACAGGATATTTTCAGGGAGACGGACCTTCTATTACGGGCAAGTCACAGGAAGGATGACCCAATCGTATCCATACCTTGCCTGCTTCGTCTTCTTTACAGTACCGGCTTGAGAATCACGGAAGCTGTCTCTTTAAGAAACAAGGATGTGGTCCTGGAAAGGAATATATTGCGAGTAGGGACATGGGGCAGTACGAAGAATGGAGAAGAGCGCCTGGTGCCGATATGCAGGTCTCTCAAGGATAACCTCCTGAAATATCTGCATTATAGGAGTATGTTGCCAATCAAGGGCGTAACCGACGCTGGACATGCTTTCTTTGTGAAACTAAACGGAGACGCAGTCTCTTCAGCAAATGCCTATCAATGGTTCAAGAAAGTATATACGCGTTGTGGCATTGCGTATCGAGGGGAACACTTCGGTCCACGGGTTCATGACCTGCGCCATAGCATGGCATCCCATTCACTTGTAAAGATGATACGGGAAGGGATGGATATCTATGCTGCGCTTCCGTTGTTGGCCGCGTGCCTTGGGCATAAGACTCTGACTGCAACAGAAGGATATGTGCGCCTTACATGTAGTGAATATCCGGACCTATTGCGGCAGTGCTCATCTTTGAACAACTTTATATATAGCAAGGAAGATGGCATCGAATGACCTTTCAAAACAACTCTCGAGGTTCCTCAGTATATATCTGCCCCACGAAAGGAATGTTAGTCCCAATACAGTATCTGCTTATCGGGATGCTTTTATATCCTTCCTTTTATACTTGAGGGATGAAAAGCATGTCAAGGCAGAAAAGGCTACACTTGCTGATATAAACAAGGATAATGTCATCGGATACCTGCAATGGCTGATTGACAGGCAAGGCTGCAGTATTGCAACTCGAAACAACAGACTGGCTGCTGTCAGATCCTTCGTGTCGTATCTCCAGTACGACAGTGTGGAGCATATGGACCAATGGCAAAGAATCCTGGCAATCAGGGGACTGAAAAAAGAACACACAACTCCATCACACTTCACCAGGGAAGGGATAAGACTCTTGCTTGAACAGCCGGATACGACCGATCCGAGGGAACTGAGGCATCTTGCAATACTTGCCTTGATGTATGATACTGGCTGCCGGGTTCAGGAACTCGCTGACTTGACGATGGAATCATTGAGAATACAATGTAAACCGTACTCAATCAAGATCTATGGAAAGGGGCGGAAAACGAGGATAGTACCCTTATCTGGACATGTCGTTGAAATCCTTGTCAAATACATAGCCTGCTATCACATTGATATGGATATCGGTAAAAAGAGCCCACTCTTTTGGAATAGCTCAAGGAACAAACTCACAAGGGCCGGTATAACGTATATACTTAAGAAATATGCTGTAATGGCACGAATGAGCAATCCGAATCTCATTCCCGAGATCACCAGTTGCCATCAACTGCGCCATAGCCGGGCAATGCACCTTCTTCAATCAGGCGTCAACCTTGTATGGATACGAGACTTATTGGGACACTCCTCAATTCAAACAACAGAGTCATATGCAAAGGCCGACTCAAAACAGAAAAGAGAGGCAATAGAACAAGCATCGGAATGCCTTACACCTACTCAGGTTACCGGAGAATGGATTGATAACAACAACTTGATAACTTGGCTGAAAGGATTGGGGAAGAAATGATTATTATGTAAAGTCCAAATGTAAAGTGGCAACGTAATATGCTATAAATCAATATACTTTGCAATGGACTTTACATAACCATATTATTGTCATAACCCTTGAGTGTTATTTTATGGGACGCACTCAACAATCTGTCTGGAATGGCATCAGCAACTGTCTTTTCCGTTATGATGTCATACCATTTTTCCAGCGGAAGTTGCGAACCTATGATGATGGACTTTTTTCCAAACCGGTCTTCGATGATCTCCATTAATGCCAGTGAATTTATATTGTCCAAAGGCTGTAACCCGAAGTCATCGAGTATGAGCAGGTCCTGTTTTTCAATCCGTTTGATCTCTTTCACATAGGACCCGTCGACCTTGTTTATTTTCAACGCGTTAAAAAGTTTCTGCGTGTTGTGGTAGAGGACCTTGTATCCCATCAGGCATGCCTGATACCCCGGGGCAGATATGAGATAGCTTTTCCCCAACCCGGTGGCGCCCGTTACCGGGACGTTCTCCGCCCGGTCGAGATAATTGCAATCTACCAGCCGGAGCATCTGGTTCCTGTCCAGGTTGCGCGGGTGTGAGTAATCTATTTCTTCCAGTGAAGCCGGGTAACGGAACCCCGCGTTTTTTATTAACCGGTCCGTTTTCCGGTTCTCCTGTTCTTCCCATTCTGCCTCAACCAGGGTTGCCAGCATCTGGTCGATGGTAAACTGTTCCGAAGTCTTACTCTCCAGGATGGCCCTGAACGAGGCCTGCATGCCGAATAAACGGAGGCGCCCCATTTTTTCCAATGTCACTTCATTCATGATCTTTTTGTTTTTAATCGTTACACATGTCCTTATAATAATCACTCCCCCTGAGGTTTTCATGCCCGGGAAGCTTTTGTTCTTTTGCCGGTTGCCCTCCCTCCGCCCAAAGCTTGTCGGTATTGTTGGCCAACACCTTTGAGATGAACCCGTAGTTGTAGGTGTTCATCCTTATCCCCATCCTGCAGGCTGTCGCCAGCCGGTCCTTGCCCAGCTTTTTGGCGAAGGAGAGTATTCCCACGCAGGCACGGTAAAGCGTTTCAGGATAATTTTTCTGGGAGAGCACACCCTCTATGCAGGTTTTCACTTCGGGACTGATCCCGGCAGCCCAACCGATGAACTTCTCGGGGTTCCACTCCGACACGAACCGGTGGTGCGAAGGAAGGTGTTCCTTGACCGTGGTGTATTTGTAAGGCTTCCTGTCCCTTGGATGGAAGGCCACCCGCTCACCTTTGAGATAGATGCTGACTTCTTTCGAGGTGCAACTCGGCTTCACTTTTTCCCCGATATGCCGGTACGGGACACTGTAATAATGCCTGTCATCCGAAAGCCGCACATGGCAGTTCTTCATGACCGTCACTTGCGTGGTTTTCTTTATTTCATACCGTTCTGCGGGCAGGGGGGCCAATGCCTCCCGCTCCGTTTCCCAAAACACCTGCTTGCGGGAGTAGTCCTTACCCTGGAACGGTGTAGAGTTATGCTTTTCAAGGCAACGGAGTATTGCCCCGTTCAACTCTTTCAACGAGAAGAAGGTCATCTCCGACAGTTCCGCATGTACACGCGTGTAAAGCGTACGGACATGGTTCTCCACAAGGCTTTTATCCCGGGGCCTGCGGCTGCGGGCGGGCAAGACGCCACAGCCGTAATGGTTGGCCATGTCCGGGAAGTCCTCGTTCAGGGCGGGATCATACTTGCTGCTTTTGCTCACGGCGCTCTTCAGGTTGTCGGGGACCAGCACTTTGGGAACCCCGCCATAGTAATGCAGCGCATCCTGCACGCTGGCGATAAAGTCCTCCTTTTGCTGGCTGGGGGAAGCTTGCGCATAGGTGTATTGGCTCCGGCCAAGGACTGAGACAAAAAACTCGCATTCGATAATTTCCCCCGTGCCGTATTCGACGTAGTGTAATTTCTTTCCCGCATAGTCCACGAACATCTTGTCCCCGGCCTCGTGTTCAAAGTGCATCACGGCCGACTTGCCCTCCCGGTATTTTTGATAATGGTAACAAAACTGGGAGTACTGGTAGCCCTCAGGGTGGGTATCCTTGTATTTGCACCAGAGGTAATGCAGGGTAAACCCTGTTTCCTCCAACTTCTGGCTGATGTCGGGGAAAAGTTGTTGTAACCGGGAGAGTTTATCCCGGCCTTGCGCGTTGTTCTCCAACAGGATATGCTCCAATGCCTCGTTGCTGTGGGAGGAAATTGCTCCCGGTGGCAACCCTTTGGATTCGGCCTGGCGCAAATATCGCTTGACCGTGTTTTTGGATATCCCCAGCTCACGCGAGATCGTCTTGATCCCGTAGCCAAGGCCTTGTAAATGTAGTATCTGTTTTATCATACTGATGCTTTTCGGTGTTCCTGCCATCTTGATTTTCGCTTATGTTTATTCTTTAGCAACATAAACAATTCAAAAACAGGAAAACCTTCTGCACCCGGGTGAGGTCAGTATGACGGAACGGCAGCAGGCGGACATTCCGGCATGTTGACCTCTTGAAGCCTTTCAGAAGGAAAGAAGCTATTTAAAAGAGGGGGCAGTATCCCGGAAGGGGGGTCAGCTTGCTCCGGAATGAGGGGTCAGGATAAAACGGAATTTGCACTTAGTACTATCGTTGATATTGACGGCAACCATATCCCCCCTGTTAAAGGACTGGTAAGAATGCTTATGGCGAAAGACAGTGACGGACGGAAGTTCAATCGTATTTCTGGTTACGACAGAGTGCAAGAATGGCAAGACCATTCACGTGAAGTCTCATATTCGTAGCAACAGAAGCGACAGTAAGGGCAGGATCAACGCATAAATAAATCAGAAAAATCAGTGTTTTCAACAATTTAGTCATCTGTTTGTTAATAACTTATGTTGTTTTGTGGCATGGCAAATGCGTATCTTTGCCAAAAAAAGACATGACAAGTCCATCCACTCCTTTGCACCGGTATTTTGAGTGTATCCCCGACCACCGGATCAACAGGAACAAGAAACACCTGCTATCCGACATCATCATCCTGTCGATATTGGCCGTTATTTGTGGGGCGGAATCGTGGGATTCGATTGAACTTTTCGGCAAGACAAAACATTCATTCCTGAAGACGTTCCTCAAACTGCCCAACGGTATCCCCTCACACGACACGATCAACAGGGTATTTTCCAGTATGCGTCCAGGGCTTTTTGAAGAAGCCTTCATCAAATGGGTTGAGTCTTTAAAGGATGAGAATATCACAAAAGAGGTCATCAGCGTGGATGGCAAGTGTATAAAAGGCTCTAAAGACAGTTTCCATGAAAAGAACCCCATCTATATGGTCAGCGCCTGGGCTTCAGCGAACCAATTGGTGTTAGGCCAACTCAAGGTGGATGAGAAAAGTAATGAGATAACGGCCATCCCTTTATTGCTTGACTTGCTTGACATCGAAGGAAGCATTATCACCATAGATGCCATTGGCACCCAAACGAAGATTGCTGAAAAAATAATAGAAAATAAAGCGGATTACATCCTCTCAGTCAAGGGTAATCAAAAGGAGCTTTTGGCCCAGGTGGAGGACAGTTTTAACCGGCATAAGCCGGACTCGGTTGACCAGGTAACCGAAAAAGGGCACGGACGGATTGAAACCCGCACCTGTGAAATTCTCTCGAACCTGGGTTTCATCGACAACAGGGAACACTGGAAAGGACTCAACACGATTGTCAAGATAACTGCCCTGAGGGATAACGGCAAAAAACAGGAAACCGAAACCCGTTTCTACATTAGCAGCGTGCTTGACAATGCTGCCAACTTTAACAGCTTTATACGCCAGCACTGGGGCATTGAAAACAAACTCCACTGGACACTGGACATGGTTTTTGACGAAGACTGGCAAAGGAAAAGGGACAAGAACTCCGCCCAAAACTTTTCTTTCATCAGAAAAATTGCCCTCAATCTTTTAAAACAAGACACATCGAAGGGATCATTGGTTTCAAAACGTCTCAAGGCCGGTTGGGATGACAACTTTTTGCTACATCTGTTGAAAATTTAAATGCGTTGACCCTGACAGTAAGGGTGAGAAGTAAACTTCAGAAGAGTGCCACAGCGGTATGTATCGCTGTGGCACTTATGTAAAGGGAAGCATTAATCAAAGTGAGGAACGAGTCATTTCCTCAAATTCCTGCTGAGTCATGTCCCCGTAAATAGAGAAATTCTTGAAGATTTTTATTGTGTCATTACGCAAGTCGTACTCGTTTTTCAAGATTCCAAGGTAATTCACCTTTTTATCCCAGGCAATTGCGGCTGCCAGGACTGCTAAGGCTTGCGTTTCATTAGACTGAAACATAAAGTACATTATCTCACTTATCACGGACCCGAAATCTATATAGTTGGGAGCAATACTCTGACTGGCAGACCTGTCAAACAGTTTCTGCATCTTTGAGGATTCGGAGACTTTATAAAGTACTTTCTCAGCCTTATCGCTTCCGTGCTTTCGTAGATAGAAGAACTTGATGTAGTGTTTCAAGATTTGCTCAAGCGTCATATCGCTTGCATAGTAGTAATCGTATAAAGGATACTGCATAATTATGATATTTTTGATTTTATCATGTTCTTATCAATACCCCATCACTGCATCAATGATATCTTCAGAATTACTGATGCGAAGGATGTTTGGTGTATCTTCGTTAATTGTTATAAAACACCAATTCTTACCTCCATTGTGAGATATGCCAAGCGTCTGGTCATAATCGGGGAAATGAGTATAAAGGCTTTCGCTATATACATTGGATGTTATGTTGAATACAATGAATATATTGTCCCCTTGCTTGATTTTTCTTGTTAGACTCGGAATAACGATAGAGAATTCTATGCCATGTTCACTAAACCTATTTAACTGTTCAATATATGACTGCGATATACTCTTGAAAAATTCATCTGTGATGGCCTCATCCGAAAATCCATGATAATACTTACGGAAATATACAATCGCATCTTTATATAGGTACTTCACGCAATTCTGCTCGTCCCCATGCAGGAGAGCACTATTATACGTTGCTATCTGACTAAGAAGATTCTTCTCAATCTTATCTTGACCTTCATAGTTTTGAATCTTGCCAAGAGCCAAATGAACCTTACCTTTAAATAGTTCGTTTGGAGTTTTATTCTTAGGCGATGGCATTATTGTTACAGAATCTTGATACTCATGAACTTCTAAAGGGTCTTTCGCATTGCTTACGCTGTTACACGATGCCATCCCCCATTGTAAAATCAGAAGACAAAATAACCATGAAAGACGGTTACTTGTCAAAAGTCTTGATATATTCATCTTTCGCATTATTTAAAACATTATGAATTTGCTCTCTGCTCAGTTCATCATTGCCATTGTAGATACCGCAAAGTTCTTTTATTTGTAGAATAACATTATGAGGCAAGATAGAAGTGATCCTGTCATCAATACCTCCCGACTTTATCATATCAATTGCTTGCTCCGCAAAAACAAATGCCATATCTTGGTTGAGTAATTCCCTTTTGCTTTCTGGTATCATGTTCTTTAAGGTTAGTAGGAATTTCTGCCTTATCTCATGAGCACTTTCAGAAGTTATTAACAGGCGACCAACTTCCATATCTTGTATAACATCTTCAATCTCGATTTTTAATGCTAATACTTCACCGCTTGATACTGTTTCTTTTTGAATGTCATTTTCAAATGTAGTGCTCAGCGGATTAAGATAGAGTAAATTGAAAATCTTTGCTATGCTTGATTTAGTTGCTTTAGAGTACGGTTCATCTTTAATTCTCTTTATAGAGTCATTATAGAAAGCAATCCTTGAATTAATAAAACCGATTTCGTCATCAGGATAATCACCAGTAATGGAATCCGCCAATAGTAAGAAATACCTATCAGCTTGTACGTCCAAGTCTATTTCATTTTTGAAATGTGAATGCAAGTCTATCACCATCGTTGAACAAAGTATTCGAGCCTCAAATTTACCATTCTCATTCAATCGATATGTTCTGTCATCCTCTACCAGAGGAGAAATTTCAATTAGACGGCTTACACCCTCATTTGCCAAGGCAAAAAGTTTGTTCTCTTCTCTGTCTAATTGAGAAATATCAGGAGCAAGATTCTGCTCTTCTTCCACCTTCCTTATTTCCTCCCTGAATGAATCCATCTGCTCTTTGGGTATATTTAGATTCTTTGCTATTCTTTCGGTCACCAAATCTTTGTCCTGCTCATTTTTCATTTCAACGAGCCGTTCATACATAAAACTGCATATTGTGAAATCTTCCGATATGTCAAATTGCTTTGCTTCCTTGGACTTCTCTATTTCCATTCGGCCTATGAGCATGTCGAAAGTGGCACCATCAGCTATAAGGGATTTCATTTGCTCAATGAACTTTTCTTTTAAATCAGCAATCGGAGTTCCAGAATTTTTTGACCATCGCAAAAAAGAAGAGACTATTTGAAATGCATCGGCATCAGAAATAGCATCCATATCATGTCCACATAAATCCTCAATCGCTTTTGCATCCTGTGGTTTGCGAACCTTAAACCCTTGCCAGTAATTGCCAGATCCATTCTGTCCAACCTTTCTCGCTATATCCATCATCATCCTATTATCCAACTTTGGCGAAGAAGGTTGGGTTTCCTTCTTCTGAACCTTACCATCTTTATTGCCAAAGATAATAAAGAGGACTACTAATCCAATTGCAAAGAACACGAATACTACCATAATCTTACTCTCCATTGCCTACCAGTTCCTTCTCGACTTTTGTTTATTTATTTGACACAAGTAGTTCTCGTACATCAACATCCAATATCTCTGCAATACGATAGAAAATGGGAATAGGTGGTTGCGCCTTATTAGAAACATAAAGATTAACCATGTTCAAACTCTTGCCTAAGTGAATAGACAACTCTTTTGGGCTCATCTTCTTTGCTTTCAATGCTTCCCTTATCCTGTTTATCTCTGTGTATCGAAAACTTTTCAGTGCAAAATTACACAATTTTATTGTGAATTAAGAAAGAATGATCCATTATGACAAGCCTTTCTATCCATCCGGTAGAAATTGCATTGTTTGACAGGCTTCTTAAAAATGACATTCATAAATTGCCCGAAGATGAAATTCAAAGTAGCGGTTATGTTTTGCATACACTTGAAGCAAGTATTTGGTGTTTGCTTACAACAGACAATTACAAAGAAGCGGCTTTGAGAGCAGTAAATTTGGGTAACGACACAGACACAACAGGTGCAGTAACAGGTGGACTTGCAGGGCTTTTATACGGGCTTGACAATATTCCTCCAAATTGGATAACACAAATAGCAAGAAAAGATGATATTGAGAATCTGGCTGAACGACTTGCCGAGAGACTTGCCCGACGCTAATATAAAGGGCCTGAACGCCATGCAGCGTGTCGGAATTGTATAATATACCCTTATGGTTTATGGAGCAGAGCGCTCCTTCTTTGTTTTGAGGAGATAGAGATAGAAAAAGGCAGATATAGACAACAACAGGTTTAGAGTGAAAATTTAAGGTTAGTCTTGCCTGATAAATTTATTTTTCATATCTTTACAGTGTATTTATTATAACACTGAATGGCTATAAAAGATAAAATATTATCTTATCCTATTGCTTTTTTGTTGGATAAGCTGAACGGACAAAATCAAAAGTGCTTTATCATTGATGAAGCATACGGTTTACTTCCCGATTCTTCCAAGGATTCGGTAAAGCGGATGTTGAGCAATATGGTGAAACGTGGCTTGCTGATGCGGGTAAAAGAGGGACTTTATTATGTTATTCCTTTTGAGCAGGATCCTAAAACTTTTATGCCCGACTGGCATTTACTTTCGCAGTATTTGGTTGGCGATGCTGAATATTACATTGGTTATTTTTCGGCATTGCAAATTCATAGTTTAACTACGCAGCCGAATTTGAAGGAACAAATTGTTGTAAACAAACAAATCAAACCATCAACGCTTTTGGTAAAAGGTGTTCCGTTCCAATTTATTTATCACAATGAAGACCATTTTTTTGGAAATAAAAGAGCGTGGATTGACAGCTTCAATAAAGTACAATGTTCTGATTTGGAAAAAACATTTATTGATTGTTTGTTTAAACCACAATACGCAGGAGGCATCACGGAAATTGCGAAAGCTATTTATAAATCAAAAGACAAAATTGATTATCCCAAATTGTTTGATTACGCCAAGCGCTTCAGTTCACAAGCCGTGATAAAACGATTGGGATTTTTGTTAGAATTATTGAATATTCAAAATCCTGTAATTGACAAACTTCAAAAATTACGAACCAATTCTTTTGTGTTATTAGAACCGTCGTATCCGAAAGAAGGCAAAACGATTTTCCGTTGGGCTATTCAGCAAAACCTTGACAATGATTCAATTCTTTCACCCATTTACAGCTAAACAATGATTGAACCAAAAGAGATAAACAAAATAGCGGCAACAAACCGTGTAAGCGACAGACAAATAGAAAAGGATTATGTGCTATCGTGGGTGCTTTTTTCCATTTCAAAAAATAACATTTTGAATAATACATTGATATTCAAGGGTGGGACGGTTTTGAAGAAAGCATATTTTGAAGATTACCGGTATTCTTATCAAAAGTAAAAGATTATCCAAAGTCACAAAAAAACAGTGTTGATAATCAATCATTTTCTCTCATCACTTTTCAGTATGACTTTGGATAAAATTCTAATGTCCAAGACTTTTCAACCAATTTTTCAGTTCAGGGTTTTTCTCCCATGAAGGGTTCTTCACCTCCGTAACGGGCAAGACCGATGCGTATGTTTTCTCCAACGCCTCCCGTTTTTGTTTTGAGTCCGCACGTGCGTATATTTCAGTGGTCTGGATTGACACATGGCCGAGTATATCGCGGATATACACTAAGTTAACACCGGCTTGTAGCAGATGCATGGCTTTGCTGTGCCTGAGACAGTGGGGACTTATTTTATCCGGGATTAGATTCTCTGTTGAGTTCCGTGCCATTGCGGCATAATTTTTTAAGATGTACGTTATTCCGGCACCTGTCAATTTTCCACCCCTATCGTTTTGGAAGAGCGGTCTTTGGTTCATTCGTGACTCCAGGAGATTATTTTCATTCATGTATTCTTTGAGGATAGCCACCTGGGCATCCTGTATCGGCACTATCCTCTTTTTGCTTCCCTTGCCAAAGAGGGTGGCGTAACAAGGCCTCGACAGGTTGACATCAACAGGACGCAGGTCGATGAGTTCTTGTACACGGGCTCCTGTTTCGTAGAGTAACGAGAGCATGGCAAGATCCCTTCGTCCGCGTTCCGTATTCCGGGGTATCTGACCGAGCAATGCTTTAACCCCATCCAATGAGAGATGGTTCATCGTCGCCCTTACCGTTTTCTTGATCTTGATCCCAAGGACCTCCTGCCATTGCTGGAGACGTGCCACATCCTCATATTGCATATACCTGCAAAATGCATGTATCGCGGCAAGCCGTTGATTCCTTGTCGATATTGAACAACCCTTTTCAGTTTGTATCCAGCTAAGATAGTCCAGTATGTTTTTCCGGTTCACATCTTCCAGTGCCAGCTTCTCCGCATCCACCTTTTTCTTGATATTCATGAAGTCGAGGAAGGCTGCAAAAGCAGCTCCGTATGACCTCATCGTGTTGGGGCTGACACCTCGCTCGGCAGAGAGGTACTCCGTGAAGAAGCCGGTGAGTTTTTTGGCAAAATCATTTTTCATATTCTCTAACCATTTTTTCAAGTGAGGGGAAAACATACGAGGAGACCCTGCCTATTTCCAGATTGAGTTCCGGGAACATCTCGCGTGTAAGACGCACATATGATTCAGTCCCGGCCAACGTCTTGTGTCCCATAAAGACAGCTAGAATGGGAAGAAGACAATAGACATCCTTTCCTTCCCGCACCTGCTTCATGAGGGAGTGTACGGCGAAGGTATGGCGCAGATCATGTAGGCGAGGCCCCCTGTTACCTCCGACAAACGGTATACCGCACTTTTTCAAAACCTTTCTGAACCAATTGTACGCGGCGCCCTTCGATATTTGAGTTCCCTTGGGATTGACCAAAAAGTGGGCGTCGTCATCTTCGAGGCCAGTCACGGGCAGGGTGTTCCTGTAAGAAAGATACTGTTTCAAGACAGCTTCAAGATTAGCTGTAACGGGGATAATGCGCTGGCGCTGATTCTTGGTTTTCCTTATGAGGATAATTCCCTTATCCAGATCAACGTCCTTGTTTGTCAGGCTGACGGCTTCTCCTATACGCATCCCCGTTGAGTATAAGGTTCTGAAGAGAACCGGAATGGAGATCAGGCAATGACTCGCGACAAAGCCATTCATGCGGAGACTGTCTGCCGCTGTAAAAAATTGTTGCATTTCATCAGAAGTGAATATACGGGGTATGAACACCCTGTCCTTTTGACGCGGCATCGGTGGAACATAGCATGGGAAGCCGCAATGACACATATACCGGGAGAACTGGCTTATGATTGACCACTTGTCGTAGAGTGTACGCTCACTGTCATTGAGCCGGCTGTCCCTCCACATTTTGACCATCTGTCTTGTCAATACCGGTTCATGCAGGCCGGTATCTTTGAAGAATTCATCGAGTTCCTTGAAGATATACTCGATTTTCTCCGTAGTGAACCCCATTGCCGCCTTCATGCCGACAAAGCTCTCAAAGTATGGGGCAAATATACTCCCAAAGGCATAGTTAATCATAGAACACACCTCCCTTCTGCACATAGAACGGCTCATCCACCAACGGGACGTCGAGGACACATTCTTTCAGATTGGTTACATCTATCCGGAGATATTCCATCGTGGCCTGCGTGCTATCATGCCCGAGCACGCTTGATATGGTCGGGATCGGGATGCCTTGACGCAATAGATTGCTGGCGAGTGAATGGCGCATGGAATGCGGGCCGAAACGGCGATTGGACGTGTCTACACCTGACAACTGCATTATCCGGGTTATCACGCCGTTGAGGCTAATCCTGGTCATCGGTCTATATGGTGCCTTTGCAGACAGGAACACTTCCTTGTGCAAGGATTTGGGACGGGCATCGCGGGCATAAACTACCAGCGCTTCCCCGATATCCTTGAGGAGTGGCAGTTCAACCGGATTTTTCGTCTTTGACTGGTAAAGTGTTATCTTGCCGTTGTCCCAATCAATATTGTTCCAAGTCAGGGATGCAATATCCGAGACTCTCAAGCCGAGGCGGGATGCCATCAGAAAAATGGCATAGTCACGCTTCCCCACTGCCGATGACTGTTCTATGGAGTCCTCCACTTTTCTGATTTCATCGCTGTCATACACCGAGGGAAGTTTCTCGTGTTGCGGAAAATTATTGCGGGCAAGGACATATCCGGGATTAGTCCGTGTATACCCTCTCTCATGTAAGAAGGCGCAAAACTGGCGGATAGCATAAAAATGTTCCAGCTTGCAGGTTTGGGTATAATCCACGAATGCGACTATGGCATCACTGGTAAGTTCTGAAACGTGGTGAATACCCTTTTGCGACAGTCCCTCCACAAAATAGCTCAGGAGGCGGCGGTGATTATGGATTGTCAAATCGCGGCGGCGTTGGCTTTTGAGCCAATCAAGATGCTCCTCGACAATTTTACCGATTTCTCCATTCAAGGGATGTTCCACTAATTTTACGATTCTGCGACGTACTTTACCGGTTTTCATAAACTCGTCGAGAAGATGAATGCTTCTCCGGTGTCCTCTTTGCGTGGGTCCGGCAAGTCCGGGCAAAATCTTGGATAAGAACGCTTCTCCAACCCCGGTTGTGAATGCAACTGTTTGCTTTTCAACCATAAATGAGACTATTCCTTTCTGCCACCGTCGCCGATGTGTCTCAATGCATTGCTCCGCATAGCCATCTTTACGCATCTGTTCGATACAACAGGCTATTAGAGACTGAATACTGTTGTCTATCATGTTACTTTGGACGCTCGGTTTGTGAGCGTTGACACAAAGCAACTCAAATTTTATCAAATAATATTATCAAAAGGCGGGTTGAAAATCAATAGCTTGTAAGCGGGATAAGATATTTACTTTGGATAATCTTTTACTTTTGATAAGGAATTTTATCACAAGTTGTGATAAGTATTCGGAAGATTTGGATTTTACATTGATTAATGAAAGTGTCACGAACGAACAGATTTTAACGGAGTTCAACAAACTGTTTGATTTTATCAAAGAAGAAGCAAATATGGATATGCGGATTGATCCAAAGAAATGGACAATACACGATACAGGAAGTTTACAGTTTTACATTGATTACGTTGCCTCCCTACAAGGAAATATGGGAAGCCGTGATTTGAAAATTGATATTACGAGAGGCGAAATTCTGGAAACGGACGTTGAACGAAGAAACATTTATCGCAACTATTCCGACCTCGAAGAAGATTTTAAGTTACAATGTTATTCGCTAGCTGAAATATTGATTGAAAAAATGACGGCACTAATGGGAAGAACAGAGCCAAGAGATTTATATGACTTTTGGTATTTGACAGAAGTGGAACGTTTAGACGTTGCAGAGCATATTTCTTCATTCAACAACAAAGCAGAACATAAAAAGCACGATCCCAAAAAATTTATGGACAAAGTGTTGAGTAAAGAGGTAGCTTTCAAACGGGATTGGGAAAGGAAACTTGCTTCGCAAATTCACGACATTCCCGAATACGCAGAAGTATTCAGAGGCGCAAAAAGACATTTAAAGTTCTAAATACCAGCGCTGAAAGTAAGTACATTTGTAGTCCACTCCAAGCCGACACCTTAATTCGACAACCAACGCAGGCAGACGAAGAACACAACTTACAACAAGCGGTTTGAACGTAAGCAGGGCGAATGTTCTTCGATTAAACGGCAATACTAAAAAGGTTAAGCCTGCACACACAGTTGAAAGAACGATGGTAATATCAGGATTGATCCACTCCGGCGTATTGGCACTTCATCGGTTTGTTAGTTGATTGGTTTCCGAAGTGAAAAATATGCGGCCAGGCTCAGGAGTATTCCGGTAATTAATCCGGTGAAGAAGAGTTTGAATTTGAAACCGGTGGAGGTGGTGGTTTTTTCTGTGAATTCTTTGTTCTCGTTGGCCAGGTTCTGGATGGTGAGTTGGAGGTTGGCATTTTGTTGGGTCAGGTTTTGATTTTCAATGGATGCTTCTTTGAGAAGGATTTCATACTCTTTTTTTGTTTCTTCGAGAGTGCTTTTGGAAGTAGCTATTGTTTCGCTTGCAACGGGCGGCCTGCCGGTCTCGGGATTCACGGGGGCGGTTGTGTCGTAATAAATCTCGTGCTTTGAGATTTCGTTTGTCAAGCGGATGTTCTCATCGCGGGTGCGTTGTAAATCGGCCTGTAGGTTGGTGATCTGAACTTCCTTTCTGTAGAGGTTGTCTTGCAGGTTCCAGAGGACGGTACTGTCGGTTTTTGTGATTACTTTTTCCGTGATCAGTTGATTGGGTTTGCATCCTGCGAAGAGGTACAGCATGGTAATAAAGAGGACCACTTCGATTATGTTATTCATTTTACTGCGGTTGTGGACTCTATTCTCGCGTTGTGCATTGTGGATACAAGTTTTAACCTTGTACCTGCTTAAGAGAAAAGATGTTGGGTGTATGGTATTCATGATGCGATTATTATGGCGTTTAAAAATTGATGATGATATCCCGCAATTTTGTTTGCCTGGTCGAGTCCGTTGACAATTTTTCGGGCATGTACCGGGTCATTATTTCGGGAGTTAAAGTAGGTTTCGAGCGATACGCCGGTGAAGTCGCCCCGGTTTGACTTACCTCGTGTCATCCCTTCAACCAGTATTTGGGCAGATATCCCGGGCTCGAGCGCCATTTCGGGGTGTTCCAAGAGGGGCAGGTTGAGGAGTATTCCCATTTTCTCGTAGTTCTCGTACCAGGTGAGTTGCACGTCTCCTCTTCCGTAATAGAGCTTGTCGGGCCATGTGTAGGGTTTGCGGTTGCATTTCAGTTTTTTCCCGTATGGTTTTCCCCGTCCTTTTCCGATTTCCTCAACCGGCTGCATGGTTTTAGAGGTCTCATGATACGAGGTAGCCAGTATGTAAGCCTGCCATCGGTTGTCGGTTATTCCGAATTTGTCAAATGCCTTCAGTTTATGTACTATTCCGTCCTGTTGGCTGTCGTTCATTTTCCCGTGAAAAAGGGTTTGATTGATTTCGTGAAAAAATAGTTGGCGGTTCATTTTGTTGAGTTTCAGTCTTCCATCCGTATGAATGTGCCTTGAGGCGGGATCCTCATCTTGCAATCGTCGGCCATACAATAATGATAATCTCCATCCTTTCGCCACCGGATCTCCCGTTCCACTGTTTTTTCGAGGCCGGTGATCCTCCTGTGATCTTCCGTCCTCTGCAATTGCAGCAGTGCGATATCTTTTTTCAGCTTTTCGTTAATGACGTCTTTTTCTTTCATCAGCCTCATCATCTCTTCGGAGTTGGCTTTGTTGTAAGAATTCATCTTCTCCATGTGTGAGACGGTACGTTCGAGGAGCCCCATCATTTCGGTTGCAGCCGAGGCATCTTCTTTTTTGGCGATCGCCTCGGCCTGAACAGCTTCGCTCTTTTTTATCCGCTTGTTTTCTTTCCGGTTGACCAGGGCGGAGATCAGTCCTCCCAGTGCTCCGGCGCCAGCAAGCGAACCAAGAGTGTGGAGCCAATCGACATTTATATCAAGCAAATTGAACATGGGTTTGGAAGGATGTTATCGAATAAAGTCGGTAAAAAACCGCTCCTTTGCGGAGCGGTTCACATCGGGAAAGTCATCGGATTGTCTAAGCTATTGGCTTTTGACCGAGATATACACTGTTTGCGATGAGGGATCCATCTTCGGAGACGAAGCCCAGGTATATTTCGACGGTGTCACCGGTCCATCCTGCCGGGATAGCGAGATTGGCAGTTTTAGCAGACCTTTCTGCCGACGCCGTATCAAAGACAGCCTCTCCTTTTACGCTGTTATACATCAACGCCATTGCCTTGTCGGTTGCCTGTGCGTTGCTGGTTCCGCTGTTGTCGGCCCAGGCAAAAGTCATCTTATCTTCCGCCACTGTTGCCGTGGCATCTTCCGCCGGCAGGAGGCTACCGCGGGAGACCAACGCATTTGGATAATCGATTTTGAAATCGGGGAAATCACCTGAGATGGCGTTGCTAACGTTGTAGGACATGGCCGCATTGAAAGCCGTCTGTTTATTGGCGTAAGCTTTGAACCCTGTGCGGATAAAGGGCGTGATGGGTTTAAGGAAATTGATTATTATCAGAAATTTCGTCCTCTGCCTCATCTGTGCTTCGGTACGTGGATTCCTCACACTTGTTGGAAGGCTGCGCATGTAATGGATGCCTTTCCAGGTTCTCCCGACAACGGTACCCACCTTGCCGGAGAACCCGCCTAAAATACCTTGTTTGATTGTAGCCATAAGAATTGGTTTTTAAAATGTTAAACATTGATTTGCTTGGAGATGGTTCGGACTTGGTACGAAGATGGTACGGATCCGGCCCTCTTCGGAATTAAAATTACTATCGGGGATTGAAGGTATTATCCATTCGGTGTTGGATAGGCTCTTATGCTTTGATATGCTTTGACTTACCATGTCGGGTGAACGGTATGAATGAATGGAATAGATTAAATGCAAACTTAGCGTATAGCCAACTGGTGGCTTTGTAATCGGCAAGGTTTTCCGGTGGAATACTATTTCCGCGGACGCGGAATTGGAGATTGCATCGGAAATCCGAAGGACATGACCTTGACAGATTACATCAGAAGCCACCGTACCTTTGCGGGGTGCGCATTTATCGGTGCTTAGGAGTAAGTATCCTCACTAGTATCTTTGATTCTGTGTGGTGTTTGGATTCATCAATAATTCAGTTAGCAGAGTAGAATAGAATAGAGCTGTTAGTAACTTTAAATATCCAAAAATTTGATGGTAATTTCTAGTCGTTTGAGAAGGCCAAAGTAACCGTAATCTGATCCAATGAATTTCTTTCATAGATTTGTAACTTCATACTCAGATTTTAAGGGAGATTCCTGTAACGGTTTCATATTGCCTGCCGTTCGGACCTTATTCAATACACTTAGCAATTCTGATGTTTTGTTTAACGTGACAGAGTTTCCGCATAATTGAGGTGAATGCTTGTATTTTAGTATATTGGATGTAAGTTGCCTTTTATCAAGCATTGACTAAATACCTGAAAAGGTTGATAATCTCCGTTTTCGGAAAACACCAGAGTAAATAACGCTTCGCTATTATTTATATCTGAGTACGCAGTATTATTCAAAGAGAATTTATTCCTTTTATTAATTATTTTTCAAAATAGGTTGCTTATACTCTTTATGTTCCAATTGGATGACTGCAATCAATTGTTATTGGTATATGATTTTCAGTACAATAATTTTCTACCTCTGTGTCATTGGCAAAGTACGCGTCACAAAATTCATCAAGCTCCTTTTCTGCCCCCATAATATATTTTTCACTTGCGGTCATCAGTTTTTCTATCTGCACGATGAAGCTTTCAAATTCGTTGTTCATCTTACAAAGTTTATCAATCGTTTTAAAATCCAGATTCCTATAACTTGCTTGAAAAAGGATTTTGCTCTGATAGGGATTGGCATTTAGCTCTATTATACCAATCCCAAAAGACTGATTCAGCCTTTCCATTTCTTCATACAGGTTGTCACTAAAATCGAAAGCCACGAGATAACCATAATTTGCCCAGCTTGAATTTGAAACAGCCTGGAAATATGCCTTTTTCAGTTCACTATCGCTGTTAATTTCTTTTTTTAGTTCATATGAACTCAATTTGAAAGTGTCAACTCGATTGATTGATTTTAAAAAGTTTTGACTGGCTTTTGTCTGTAAATTCAAGAATTTAATGCCAACCATATCAGGATGGGTCCAAATCTGGTTGCTGTCTTTCCCGTTAGAATGTTCATGAAAAATAGTCTTTGAATAGGTATCGGTATTTTTCAGGAAACTACTCAAGAGTTTATGTAAAGATCTCTCTTCGTATGTTTTGGTTTTCTTTACTTTGGTTTCTCCCGTTACTAAGTGTTCTGTTTCTCCACTCAATATTTCCAGACCGATGTTTTGCTCATTTTTTGTAAGGTAATATGAATATGTATTTCCCTGCTTAATTCTTTTTACTCTGGCATCTCCATTTCTAATAAAGTCTCCCAATATTGCAGATACCGTGGATCCGGGAGTTTTCGCTTCACCAAAATCATAATAGTCATTATTTATAATATGCTCTAAAACAGTCAAATAGTTTGTAACGCCATTAATATCCCCTAAACTTTTTAAAACAGCTTCTTTGAGTGTCATGTTTTTCTAATTGATATGTTTCTAAAACAGAATAATGTCGATTGCAAGTTTAGCCATTTTTATTCAGATTGCCGAATTTATTTATCTTTATTTTCTATTATTCCATTTTTATCTATGACTATTGGTAATTTATCCTTTTTTTGATGCCAACCATTATTATTTAACTCCTGTGCTATCATAGGTCGTCCTTGTCGTAGAAGTTTTTCTACGGCTTCGTGCAATGTTATTTTATATATAATATTTTACCTACTCAGTATTTTATACTCGTAATTATCTTCCTCGCTAAATATCTTAAATATCTGATAGCCAAACTCAGACAGATAAATCAGAAGATTATAAAAAATATTATACTCAAATTTCAAAAATATTCTATCTCCTTCAAGTTTATTTAAAGGTAATAAGTGTTCAAAAAGGCATTTATAATACTTCTCGTTTGGGATTCTCGAGGTTTTTAAAATTCCCTTTGAATGAGTTATTGCGTGTCTTATTTCGGAAACTATTCTGAATGTTTCCTTAAACCTAAATCTGCTGTTATTCTCTTTAGAATATTTTTTAAATCTCTCACCACCGGCCTTTTTCACCAATTCAAATAAGTCGTTTCCTCCTTTTAAAGATTGTCTCGAATAGTCATTATTCGGCAATGAGTTTCTGAATTTATGATCATTCTGGATTTTGATATAAATCAAATCCTTTAATAATGTTTCGAACCCTTCAAAACATTGAGCATATGCCATTCCAAATTCTCTGGAAAGTATTTTGTTGATTTCATCAGGATAATTTTCTTTATTCACTTCTTTTATGGTATCGGTGTAATAATTAATTTTCCATCCGTTATCAGTAGGACCTGTCCAATCCCCAATTGCCAGAGCAGACGCAGCATTATATATGGACTCTTTATGGGTATTTTTTTACGTCTTCCAAGAGGATTTTATTCAACCTTCTGTAAGTATGCATAAAATCGGTTATTGTTTCAAAATATTCTGTTAGTGATTTTATGTATGGATTTATCGTTTCAATATTGCACATAATATATTTAAAATAGTAATAAAAAAATAAGCCATACAAGTTTAGTTCTTTTTTCGGAAATTCGAAAAAAGAACTGCACAAATATTTATTCTAAACGTTTCTACTCAAAAACCGCGGAGCGAAGCGACTTGGTTTTTATATCGAATTTGAAGTAGTTCGGTTCAATGTTATTTTTCGGTACATTGTTTGGCCTACCGGACAATTGTCGGGTTGTTCCCTGCCGGAACAAACAGGTTATGCGAAACGGAGCAATAAAAAAAACTGCGTAGCGTAGCGTAGTGTTTTTTTGTTGTGTAGTGAAGAGGCGCGAGCCGCAGCGAGTGGAGCGAGGGTGGTGGCAGAAGGAAGCACGAGTTTACGAGTGCGCCTGACGGCTACTGTGATCAGCAGGGGTGGCGCATCTTTTTGTGCGGGGGTATCGGTTTCGAACAATTGCTTGATGGAGCGAGGAAATTATGTGGCATTGAGCGAATGGAACGTAAGGGGCTTTCTGCGGTTTCGGAGTTGCAGCGAAGTGCGGAGCTGACTTGGCTGCAAGACGCGGAGCGAAGCGGAGAACGATTGGGCGAAATGGGAATGGTTGGGGAAAAGCGCCTTATCGTGTAATGAGCGATAATGGAACGGCTGACGAGCGTAAGCAAGCTCTTGCCCGTGATACAGCGGTGCGGTGAGAATGGAGCGAACGGAGGCGGTTGTACCGATGCGAAGAATGAGCGAGGCAACTGCCGTAGGGAGTGGAATGAGGACTGCAAGAGCGGGAGGGCGGTGGATTTACAAAAAGTGTGACACCCCGCGTAGCCCGAGCGACTAGCAGGCGAGCAGAAACGCTTAGTGGCGGTTGCCCCCTTTTTTAATTGATGTATGAGCGTCAGCGAATTCGATATTGGGGTTTCAAGGGGGCAAGGGTAGCCACGGGTGAGGATTGAGTGAGCGTTGTGCAACAAAACAAATAGCCACGCCACGATGAGCACCAAACGGAGCGCAGCGGAGTGTGCCGGAGCGGAAGCGTGAGGTGTGGATGTGGTGTGTGCAAGGGTGGTGGAAAAAATACTACCCGAGCGGAGCTGTCTGATAAATTGGTGGATTGCGGAGGGTTGTTGTTGAGGTTGTATGGCTTCGTGCGAGCGAGGTGTGGAGATTTTTTAACGCCACTGTTTACAGCTTGCCCTTGCTCATATGTTTTGTTGCATTAAGTGAGCGATTGACGAACACCTTATAACCTGTTTGTGTTAAAGGGGGGATTGGTTAGGGTGCGGGGATTACGGTAATAGAGACGGGATGAGAGGGGGCGGACAATATCGGGGTGAGGTGGGATCCGGAGTACCGGTGATGTTACCCGGGCTTCCGGTAGTGGGGGTGTTGAAAGGAACAGAAGCGGGTGCATGATTGGGCTGCAGGTAAGGCAAAAACAGCCTTTGCCGGGCAGGGAACAGGGGAGTTGAGAACTTGATTTGGAGGTTGCTGCGGTTGAGGCACTTGAGAACGGGGTTGAAAAGGCGTGATGTTGTTTTCCGCTGTGACCGAATGGTTGCAGCTGCGGGATTAGGTTTTTAGGAATGGGTTGTTTTACCCGGAAGGTTATAGAAATGTAAAGGTTGTTTTTGCCGGGGGGACTAGGAGGCTATTGAGGTGTGGGTAGTATTAGAACTGCCGATGGGATCATGAGTTGATAAATATTTAACCTTAAGGAATAGTGTTAATTCCATAAAATACCATTCCTTTGACTATCGTTATAAATTAGCCAAATTTTAGATCATTGGAAATGTTTTGAATAATCTCTTTAAGAAAAGATTGAAAATTATAAACAATTGATTTCAATTATATTACAGCAAACAAATTACATGAATAAAGAATACATAACCCTGACTTATGCAAAATTACTCGGCTTCATTAAGTAATAAATAAGATCGTTTCAGCTTAACGCAGAGCAGTTCGTTGATACAACTATATTTGGAATATGAGTAAAATGATCAAAGATAACCAAATACTATTTGAAGATCGTATCGACTATGTAGAACGGTTGTCTTTCATTTTTGACGATGTTTTATGAGTCAACCTTTTTCAGGTAAATGCATAACTTTATTTGTAATTGTTTATTATAAAATGAGTTGTATTTTTAAGTATCATCACAATTATAACATTTAAAATATGATTTACGGATACATTAGAGTGAGCAGCGATAAACAAACTATAAAAAACCAACGATTTGAAATTGGTAATTTTTGCGAGAAAGAACAACTTAATATTGACGGTTGGATAGAAGAAACCATTAGTGGGACAAAATCTTATAGCAAAAGAGAGCTTGGGCGTTTACTGAAGAAAGTACAAAAAGACGACTTGATTATTTGTGCAGAACTGTCTCGGTTAGGTAGAAACCTCTTTATGATCATGGAAATCTTAAATATTTGTATGACCAAAGAGTGCAGAGTATGGACAATAAAAGATAATTATCGACTTGGCGAAGATATTCAAAGTAAAGTTTTAGCTTTCGCATTTGGTCTTTCGGCGGAAATTGAACGTAATTTGATAAGCCAGAGGACAAAAGAAGCATTGGCTCGACTTAAGGCAGAAGGGAAGCATATTGGCAGAGAAAAAGGAGTTCGAAATATACACCTCAATAAAGTTTGTGTAAAAAAGCATAATATAATTCTTGAATTATTAAATAATAGCATAGGTATTCCAGAAATTGCTAAAAGAATAAAAGTAGCTCGTGGTACTCTCTATCGTTATCTTGCTTATACTAATATTCGACAGCCAACAAAATCACATAATGGGCGTTGGAAACGAGGCATCTACTGAATTCATGTTTGGCGTCCGGTTTTTGAAGACA